>Ga0073934_10000322_pt1 | contig 141535 bp, 127 predicted proteins | sample LarsenN4metaG_FD_76834 | JGI IMG/M metagenome (GOLD analysis project Ga0073934, IMG submission 76834) | Hot spring sediment bacterial and archeal communities from British Columbia, Canada, to study Microbial Dark Matter (Phase II) - Larsen... ... | reverse complement strand
GGCATGTCGCTCCCCCCACGGGGAGCGTGGATTGAAACGTCATATCCCATACGTTGACCAAAGCGGACGCGCGTCGCTCCCCCCACGGGGAGCGTGGATTGAAACAAACTGACGGGTGTAAACCAAATCACACGGCTAATGTCGCTCCCCCCACGGGGAGCGTGGATTGAAACTCGAATTAGTGGCTGATAACGACTTGCTCAAGAGAGTCGCTCCCCCCACGGGGAGCGTGGATTGAAACACAATCTATCCGAGGCAATGGAATCAGGGGTCGCTCCCCCCACGGGGAGCGTGGATTGAAACCTGAACGGGAAAAAAAGAATCGAGCGGGAGAATCGTCGCTCCCCCCACGGGGAGCGTGGATTGAAACAGCGCGCGCCTGGCGCTCCACCTCGCGCCACCAGTCGCTCCCCCCACGGGGAGCGTGGATTGAAACCCGGTTCTGGCATTGGCGAACCGCTGGAAACCGTCGCTCCCCCCACGGGGAGCGTGGATTGAAACACGGAAATTTGCGTCCTATGAGGACGCCATTGAATGTCGCTCCCCCCACGGGGAGCGTGGATTGAAACTGATATTGTAAATATTTCAGACCCTCGCTTTGTGTCGCTCCCCCCACGGGGAGCGTGGATTGAAACTAAACTTTCCCAACCAGAGTCTCCACGGCGGATGTCGCTCCCCCCACGGGGAGCGTGGATTGAAACATGTTACGAACTGTAACATCAACCAGACTATTTCGAGTCGCTCCCCCCACGGGGAGCGTGGATTGAAACATGATGCGCTCGGCTGATGGCTATGAGCGTCCGTAGTCGCTCCCCCCACGGGGAGCGTGGATTGAAACACCCAACCTGCCAGCGGCGCGTCAATCCGCAGCCAGGTCGCTCCCCCCACGGGGAGCGTGGATTGAAACTTGAGCAGTAGTGGGGAAGTTCATCCGCCACATTCGTCGCTCCCCCCACGGGGAGCGTGAATTAAAACGCTTTTGGGGCGCCCCAAGCAAGGCGGGGCCAAAAGTCGCTCTCCCCACAAAGAACCGGCTTCAATCTCAAAAGGAGTTAATATAGATTACCCAAAGTCCCTTAAAAAGCGTAAGGCGAGTAAAAGCGGTGGTATCGTTTTGCCAGGCCGGAACGTTCTTGATGCGTGCGGCTCAAGCATCCATCCTCATAAATAGTTCATCAGCACCTGACAAAGCTTTCAAGGGTTTTCAGAAGCGCTCAACCCAACTCAGTTGCAAACCATACCCGGGCAAGAACATCAGAATCAGTCGCTCTTCTGAGACCGCAAAAACAACCTGGCAAGCCAGGCTACGAAGGTTCTTTTCGACAACTACGGTGCAAAAACAACCTAACGAAGGCTGGGATCTTTTACGAACTTGCAGCCTTCTGCAATCTCTTGAGGATAGATAATCTGATTGCTGCCAGGCAACTGTTCCATAAACATGCCCGTATTCAAGTTGATACCAAAAGGTAAATAAGCTTTGTAGGCCAGTTGGCTGCAATAGAAAGCGTGTTCCGTGTTGGGGTCGAGGAAATTTAAGTTATAAGGCTTGCCCAATTGCGCCAGGCAATAGGCCGACACCCCCTCACGGATGGCAGTTTCCTCATCTCGGCTAAGGCCAATCTCTTGCAAAGGATAAGCGACGCCATAAAAAGTGTCCACCAGCATTCCGCGCTCTGGCATAATATGTTCAGCATCCCAACGTCCATCTCGGACTTCAAAAGTGACGACCCCTAAGGCGCCGGCTTCCACGCAACGTCCCTCCGGCCCCAGATAAATTGCAACATGGTCAATATCGCCTGGGACAAGCATTCCCACCAGCCTCCAAAATTCGCCAGGCAAGATATCAGGCTTGCCGTTCATAGTGCAAATAATATCGCCCGTTTTAACCGGGACTCCGTTAATTTCATAAGAATAAATCATAAGGCGCGCTCCACATCCATTATACGCTACATGGCATTCCAGGTTGCCCTGTCTTGGGCCTGCAATCCTTTTTGGTGTATTCAGGAAGTTTTCATCCGAATAAAACCTTTTTTGGCTGTGCAAATCTGATGGTTTTGTGTAAAAATAGGGTCTATGTTGCGAATCAACCTGTTTGGCGCCCCTGTAGTATACGACGAAACTGGCAAGCCTCTGGTCATCCGCCGCCGCCTGACACGCGCCTTGCTTTATTATATTGCCGCACAGGGACGTCCCATCACCCGCGACCATCTGGTAGACCAATTCTGGCCGGACGAGCCTCTCGATAAAGCCCGCGCCTACCTGCGTGATGGGCTGGGGAAAATTCGCGAAGCGTTGCCCGACAAAGAACTTCTGCAGACCACCCGCGAAAACGTCAGCCTCGACTATAAACGCATTACAGTTGATTTGCTGGAAATTCAATCTCTGCTGCAAACCATTCATGCCAGCACCCGCAAATTGCCCGAAACTTCCCCCCTTCCCGCTGAAACTTATCGTCAGATGCTCAAGGTAATGCAAATCTGGGATGGGCGAAGTTTCCTGCCGGGGGGTGATGTAGAATTTTCCGAAGAACTAAGCACCTGGATGCGGGAAACAGAAAATCAAATCACTCGCGAACTATTGCGCATTACCAAACGATTGGCCATGCACGAATCTGCTTCCGGTCACCCCGACCAGGCCAATCGCTGGCTGATGACCGCCCTGCATTTTGATGAGTTCGACTCCGACATTCACCAATCGATCCTTGAAAACTACCTCAAAAACGACTCGCCCAAAGAAGCCAGAGCGTACTTTGAATCCCTTGAAAACATCTATGGTAGCAAACAAGACTATCCACGCGCAGTTCGCGCGCTCGAACCCCGCATCTACTCCACGCCATCCTCGAATATCCCAACCTTGCCGCCCGAATGGAACGTCCGTCAGAGTCTGCAAGTCCCCTTCATCGGACAAGAAGAAATGCTGGAGCAAATGGAGCGCGCTTACCGCGTCGGCGGCGGCATTCTTATTTATGGCGAGGCCGGAGCCGGAAAAACGCGCCTGGTGCAGGAATTTTACCGCCGCCAAAAAGGCTTTCCACGCCTGATGCTGGCATCCTGTCAACCGCTTGAATCCGGAATGCCGTTCGCCCCCTGGATCAGCCTGCTGCGCAATTCTATCAGCCAGACAGAATGGCGCAATCTCGATGCCAGTTGGGCGAATTCACTCAGCCTGTTGTTACCCGAACTCAGCCAAATTCGCAATAGCGCACCCATCTTAACACAAAAAACGCCTGATGTCTCGCGCAGCGCGCTCCTGGAGGCCATCCATAAGACCTTGTTGCTGGCCGCGAACAGAGAACCCATCATTCTGGTCCTCGATGATGTCCACTGGGCTGATGAATCGACACTGGCGATTGTAGCCTATCTGTTACGCGAGGAATTTTTCAGCCAGGGACGCGGCCTGCTCGTGATGACCGCCCGCATTGAAGAGCAAAACCCGCAATTGGACCGTTTCCTGCTCACTTCTTACCCACAACCGATGCGCCGTCTTGAGATGCGCGCCCTGACCTCCGAAGAAATCGCAGAACTATGCGAACAGGTGCTTTCGCACCCATTGCCATTTTCTATCATCGGGCAATTGGGGCAGGATACCGGCGGAAATCCCTTCTTCTTGCTGGAAATCCTTTCGCGCTTGCAGGAGATTTACCCAGCCGATAAACTGACCGAGGCCGAAAGCCTTCCTCTGCCCGCATCCATCAGTGAACTGGTCAAAGCGCGACTTGCTACGCTTTCTTCCGAAGCGCGCGAATTGCTTTCGATGGGCGCAGTGATGGGGAGTTCATTTGAACTGGCAGTCCTCGAAAAAGCAGTCAGCCTGCCCCCTGAACAGGTCATCGATTCCCTGGAATCTCTTGAAGCAACGCGCCTGGTACGCTCCCTACCTGGTGACCGGCCTGTCTACGCCTTTCGACATGAAAAAATCCGCGAGAGCCTGTTAAGCGAACTTAGCTCGGGGCGCAAACGTTTTCTCAATCAGAAATGCGCCCTGGTGCTGGAAGAATATCATGGGCAAAACAAAGACATTGTCGCATCTAAGCTTGCCCTGCACTATGAAGTTGCAGGCGATTTGCTAAAAGCCTTCGAATATTGGAAAGTGGCTGCAAAAAATGCTTATCGCCTGGCATCCTTTTATGAATGCACAGAAGCATATCACCGCGCCGAACGTTTACTGCCCCGTGCAGTGGGTCTGACCGATGAACAGATTTACGAGCTATACGCTTCCTGGGTAAACCTGGCTTTTGACAATGACGATGCTGCAGAGTTGGAGCGATTGAGCCAAAATCTCAGAACGCTGGGCAGGGAACGCGCCAGCGAGTTGCTTACCGGCGCATCATTCACAGCCCTGGCTGAATCTCACATGGTACGCAACCAGTTTGAGAACGCCTATGAAGCCGCAATGCAGGCATTCTCGTATGTTGCGCAGAGCGAAAACAAGGTGGAAATGGCGCGCTTGATGGTGCGCCTGGGAATTTACCTCACCATGCTCGGGCGCATCCACGATGCGCAGGGCTGGTTCGTTAAGGTATTACAAATCACGCGCGATGCAACCGACCCCAACCTGGTCATTTCACGCGCCGACGCCAACCACCAGATGAGTGTTCTCGAAAACCTGTCTGGGTATCCTGCTCGCGCGCTGGACTATAGTCGACGCACAATAGAAGACGCCGATTCCGTCGGCTACCTGTACGGGAAAGTCATCGCCCATAGTTCCCAGGCTTTATCCTATTATATGAGTGGAGAATTGGATAAGGGCCGTGAAGCCTGCCAGAAGGGCTTATCTTTGCTGGGACAAATGTCCGCATGGCGCATCATGGCATATCTTGACATTTATTGCGCCATGAACGAGATGGAAATGGGCCTGATTGGCCCAGCCTGGAAACATGCCCAACATGCCATCGACCTGGGGCGTAAGTATGGGCATGGAGAAATTATGTCCATGGGCTATGGCATCCTGGGTGACATTCACATCTACTTGTCTAATTTCAAAAAAGCGTTGCAGGCCTATGACCAGAGTAGCATTGTTGCCGCGGAACACTTTATTCGTTGTTGGAGTCTCTTTCGGCGCGGGTACTGCCTTGTCCGGCAGGGTGACGAGAATGGCATGATACCCATCGCGCAAAGTATAGAAATTGCCGAAACGCTAGGGCTGGGTGGATTGCTGACTCTGGCCGGAATCAGTGAATTGGCGGCGTTAGCAGAGTTGGGTGACATAGAAAACTTCGAGTCTCGGGCACAGTGGTTTCTGGCCGAGGCACCACCGCGCTTTGGAGCAGAATTACCGATTTGCACGGTCAAACGTTTGCGCGCAAAACTGCTATTACGCCAGGGAAAACCCGCCGACGCTCTAAAAATGCTTGGGAACGTTGCAGCCTGGTATCATGACCACCACTTCCGCTGGCTAGAGCTGGAATGTCTGGAACTCCAGGCAGAAGCCACCGCTCACGCCGGGCAGGATATCGACCCGATTCACCGTCAAATCAACATGATTCTCGATGAAATTGAAAACGGTCTGGAAGATGCCCCTATTTTATTTGAGTGGCAGGCCTTTTGGGAAAAACACCATCCGCCCGAACAATAATATCCTTGACGAACAGATAAAATTCAAAAAATAAACCGTCCCAAAGAGTTCTACATTCTCTGGGACGGTTCTGGTTATACCTGCGGCAAATTCCTGCGTAACAGGCCATACATGCCCAGGCCGCGCGCCGCGCCTTCGGCCACGCAAGTCAGTGGGTTATCCACCAGGTAAGCCGGGATGCCCAGCGACTTCGTCAATAATTTGTCGATGCCGCGCAACAGCGCACCGCCGCCCGTCAGGGCCATGCCCCGGTCGATGATGTCGGACACCAGTTCTGGCGGAGTTTTTTCCAACACACGGCGGCAGGTCTCCGTCAGGGCCTTGAGCGGCTCTTGCAACGCCTCCACAATTTCACCCGTCGTCAGCGTGACCGGGCGGGGCAAACCTGTGACCTGGTCCTGCCCCTGCACTTCCATGCTTTGCTCGGTATCTTGTGGAACGGCTGCGCCAATTTTGATTTTCATCTGCTCCGCGGTAAAGGGCGAGATGATGATGCCGTATTTGCGGCGCACATAGTTGACAATCGCTTCATCCATTTGTTGGCCGCCCGCGCGCATCGTCTCGGCCGAAACGATGCCGTACATCGCCAGCACAGCAGCCTGCGTTGCGCCACCACCCAGACAGGCAACCATATTGCCAGAGGGAGAATTGATAGGTAAATCAACCCCCAGCGCCGCCGCCAATGGCTGCTGGATGAGGTAAGCATCGCGCGCGCCTGCCTGAAGAATGGCTTCATGAACAGCCCGGCTTTCCACGCTGGTCACACCAAATGGCACGGTAATCATCACATTCGGCTTAAAAATGCGCAACGGGCTGCTGACGCGCTGGAGCAAAGCCCATAGCAGGCGCTCCGTAATTTCATAATCCGCAATGACGCCATTTTGGAGCGGACGCGCAACTTCAATCGTATCGGGAACGCGGCCTTCCATGTCTTGCGCGGGCTTGCCCACTTCTACAATTTTTTGGTCGGCAACATCAATGGCAACCACCGTTGGCTCTTCAACGGTCACTCGCTGCCCTTCAGCAACGCGCGTATACATGGTACCCAGGTCAATGCCAAGGTCTTTCGAAAATCCGGCCATGGGGTGGATTTACTCTTCGTAAGTTCGTTTGGAGGAACGGAAACGCTTTGCGGCGTCAATCCTAAGGTTGGAGCGGCGCAAGGCGGCTTCCAGAGCCAGGTAAGCATCGGCATCTTCAGGCTTCACTTTTGCCAGGGCTTCCTCGGCGCGTTTTCGGGCGGCTTCGGCGCGCGCCACGTCAATTTCCTGCACATTTTCGGCCGCGTCAGCCAACACCGTAACGATGTCTGGCTGGATTTCAGCCACGCCGCCAGCTACTGCAAAGACCTGCTCTTCGCCTTTGGCGCGCACCTTGATAATCCCAAATTTGAGCGTAGTCAGCAAAGGCGCGTGATGCGGCAGGACGCCCATCTCGCCATCCATGCCGGGCAGGACGACAATATCTGCATCGCCTTCATAAACCATTCGGTCTTGCGAGACAATTTCACAACGGATAGGCATAAGGGTTCTCCGGTGTCAGGTGTCAGGTATCAGGCCGAACCTGACACCTGACACCCGGCACGTGACACTGAACTATCCGCCCTGAGCCAGTTTTTCGGCCTTGGCGCGCGCGTCATCAATGTTGCCGACCATCTGGAAGGCCTGTTCGGGCAGGTCGTCGCACTTACCATCGAGAATTTCGCGGAAGGAACGGATGGTATCACGCAGGGGAACGTAGACGCCCTGAATGCCCGTGAACTGTTCGGCGGTGACAAAGGGTTGGGAGAAGAAGCGCTCAATTTTGCGGGCGCGGCTGACCAACAGTTTGTCATCTTCGGAGAGTTCATCCACGCCCAGGATGGCAATGATGTCCTGCAAATCTTTGTAGCGCTGCAACACACGCTGCACTTCACGGGCAGTCGTATAGTGGTCGGTGCCAACAATGTTCGGGTCGAGGATGCGGCTGGTGGAAGTGAGCGGGTCCACGGCCGGGTAAATGCCTTTTTCGGCGATGGAGCGTTCCAGCGCGATGGTGGCATCCAGGTGGGTAAAGGTTGCCACCGGGGCCGGGTCAGAGTAGTCATCGGCTGGTACGTATACGGCTTGCATGGAGGTAATCGAACCGGTGCGGGTGGAGGTGATGCGCTCTTGCAGTTCGCCCATTTCGGTTGCCAGGGTGGGCTGATAGCCTACGGCAGAGGGCATGCGTCCCAACAGCGCCGAGACTTCCGAGCCAGACATGGTGAAACGGAAGATGTTATCAATGAATAGGAGAACGTCTTTGCCCTGGTCACGGAAGTATTCAGCCATTGCCAGCGCCGAAAGCGCCACCCGCAAGCGCACGCCGGAGGGTTCATTCATCTGGCCAAAGACCATGACGGTATCTTTCATCACGCCCGATTCAATCATTTCACGGTAGAGCGCGGTGCCTTCGCGGGTGCGTTCACCCACTCCAGCAAAGACGGAGTTGCCTTTGTGAACGCGCGCGATGGAGGAAATCAGCTCGGTAATGACGACGGTTTTACCCACGCCCGCGCCGCCAAAGATGCCGGTTTTGCCGCCTTTGGTGAAGGGGGCAATCAGGTCAATAACCTTGATGCCGGTCTCGAAGATTTGCACGCTGGTAGATTGCTGGTCAAAAGTTGGGGCCGGGCGGTGAATGGGATAGCGGGAGGCCGCTTCCACGTCACCTTTTTCATCAATCGGTTTGCCCAACACATTGAAGACGCGCCCCAACGCCGCCGGGCCGACCGGGACCGTGATGGGCGCGCCAGTGGCGATGGCCGGCACTCCGCGCTGAAGACCGTCCGTTGAGTCCATTGCTACGGTTCGCACCCAATTGTCGCCCAGGTGTTTTTGGACTTCCAAAATCAGAGGGTCTTTGCCTTCGCGCGGCACTTCGATTGCTTCGTATACTTCGGGCAGTTCCCCTTCAGGAAAAGCGACATCCACCACGCCGCCCAAAATTTGAACTACACGTCCGGTTATATGAGCCATTATTTTCCTCCAGATGCCTGGGCCAGCGCCTCGGCGCCGCCCGCGATATCGAGCATGTCATTGGTAATCACTTGCTGGCGAACTTTGTTGTACTGCAACTGCAAGTCACCGACCAGTTCGAGCGCATTATCGGTAGCGTTGCGCATGGCAACCATGCGCGCGGCGTGTTCCGAGGCCAGCGATTCGAGAATTGCCTGGTAAACCTGTAAAGCGGTAAAGCGCGGAATAATTTCATCGAGAATTTCGCGCTCTGCTGGTTCATAGATATAGGCCGCCGAGGTATGTTTCGCCTGTTCAAACGCTGCCACCCGCCCTTCGCCGCTGTCCACCTCGAGGGGCAGCAGTTTTTTGACGGTTGGCTCCTGTTTGACCATATTGACAAAATCGGTATAGACCAGATACACCTCGTCGGCGCGGCCTTCCAGAAATTCTTCAACCGCCAGGCGGCCAATCGCCGAAACATCGGCAAAAGATGGCGCGGCGGGCAGATTGCTGAAATCTGCAATCATGTTCAGACGGCGGCGGGCGAGCAGGTCGCGCCCTTTGCGGCCAACGGCAATGTAACTGACCGGGGTCGGCCAGTTCCGAAAGTGACGCAGCGCGAAACGAATCAAGTTGGTGTTATAGGCGCCCGCCAGCCCCCGGTCGCCACTGATGATAACCACCAGAGTCTTTTTGACTTCAGGGCGGGCCGTGAGCAGAGGGTGCAAAGTGCCGCGCCCGGGCTGGGTGGAAATATGCGTCAGCACCTGCCAGGCTTTGGTGGCATACGGCCGCGTTCCCATCAGCGCAGCCACCGCCTTGCGCACTTTGCTGGCGCTCACCGCTTGCAAGGCGCGTGTAACTTGGGAAATATTTTTGACGCTCCGAATGCGGAGTCTCATTTCACGAGCAGAGGCCATAGGTTCTCCATCTTACGAATTACCCGGTTCGTAATTCGTAATTCGTAAATGGTTATGCCTGCCAGGTGGCTTTGAATGTCGAAAGCGCTTCGCGCAGTTTTTTCTCGTTATCGGGAGTGATTTGTTTCTTTTCTACGATGTCTTTCCCAATCTCAGGGTATGACTGGTCGAGGAACTTAATCAGGTCAACCTCCCACTGGCGCATCTTTTCCACCGGAACTTCATCGGCATAGCCTTGCGTTCCGGCAAACATGACCATTACCTGATGCTCCAGCGCCACCGGAGCATATTGCGGCTGTTTCAGAATTTCCTGCATCCGCCGCCCGCGATTCAACTGGCCCTGGGTGGCCTTATCCAGGTCGGAACCAAACTGAGCAAAAGCGGCCAGCTCGCGGTAAGCTGCCATATCCAGGCGCAGGCGGCCTGCCACCTGGCGCATGGCTTTGAGCTGGGCCGCGCCACCCACGCGTGAGACCGAGATACCCACGTTCACAGCCGGGCGGATGCCGGCGTTGAACAGGTTCGATTCCAGGTAGATTTGTCCATCCGTGATGGAGATGACGTTGGTAGGAACATAGGCAGAGACATCGCCAAGCAGAGTTTCGATAATTGGAAGCGCAGTCAACGACCCGCCGCTGCCGGCCACTTTAGCCACCTTGAAGCCCTCGCCTTTGGCTTTGGCAGATTCTTTGGCATCATGCTCGGCCAGCGGCCCGGTATAAATTTTGCCATCCACCGCCTGAGCCTGACTGGCCTCGCCCTCGAAACCAGCCTCAACCACTGCGTAGTTCACCGACAGGCGCGCAGCGCGTTCCAGCAGGCGGGAGTGCAGGTAGAACAGGTCGCCGGGGTAGGCTTCGCGTCCGGGTGGGCGGCGCAGGAGCAGAGAAACCTGGCGATAGGCCCAGGCGTGTTTGGACAGGTCATCATACACAACCAGCGCATCGCGCCCCGTTTCCATAAACTCCTCACCCATAGCGCAGCCCGCGTATGGGGCAATATATTGCAACGCAGCCGCTTCATCCGCCGAGGCAACGACCACAATGGTATGGTCCATCGCGCCGTAGCGTTCGAGCAAGGCAACCGTGCGCGCAATGGCGGCTTTCTTTTGCCCAATTGCCACATAAATACAGATGAGATTTTTGCCCTTCTGATTGATGATGGTGTCAATAGCAATGGCGGTTTTGCCGGTTTGACGGTCGCCAATAATCAATTCGCGCTGACCGCGCCCAATCGGAATCATTGCGTCAATGGCTTTGATGCCAGTCTGAACGGGGGTATCCACATCCTGACGCTGCACTACGCCCGGAGCAATTCGCTCAATCGGGCGGTAGCCGCTGAACTGAATGGGGCCTTTTCCATCAATCGGCTCACCCAGCGCATTCACCACGCGCCCAATCAGCCCATCCCCAACGGGTACAGAAGCAATGCGCCCCGTGCCACGCACCGTCATCCCCTCGGTGATTTCGGAATACTCACCCATGATGATGACGCCCACGCTGTCTTCTTCGAGATTGAAAGCCGTTCCCATCACGCCGTTCTCGAAGCGCACCAGTTCCTGCGCTCGAATGTTAGCCAGCCCTTGCACGCGCGCAATGCCATCACCGGCCTCAATCACCCGGCCAATATCGCTGACGCTGATTTCAGGTTCAAACGCCTCAATTTGCTTCTGAAAATCGCTGGTGATTTGCTTAATCAGGTCTGTCATTTTGCCTCCACGCCAAAATTTATCCTGCCTTTGGTGTTTTTCGACCCGGCGGGTCGTTTTTAAATAAGTGGGTATTTTTGTTAAATTGAAACGATTCTGGCTGTTTCCAGAACGGGCTAATCATACCTGAAAGGGGGGTAAATGTCTAGTTACACCAATCACAAGACCATTGACCCGGCGAAAGTTTTTCAAATCGTAGGGTATAATAGCGACTTGTCAAAATTCAGTCGTTGAATATAGGAGAAAGTCATGACAAAAGCCAATCTCATCGCCCCGTATGGCGGTAAACTGGTCAACCTGATGGTCGAAGGCCGGGAACGCGAGGAACTGCTGGCACGCGCCGCGCAACTGCCCTCCATCAAAATTTCCATGCGCGCGCTATGCGACCTGGAACTGCTGGCAACCGGCGGTTTTTCGCCGCTGACCACCTTCATGGGCAAGGCCGATTACGAGCGCGTTCTGCGTGAAATGCGCCTGACCGACGGCACGCTCTGGCCCCTGCCCATCACCCTGACCGTTGACCCCAAAGAGCTGCCTACCGTAGGCGATGACCTCGTCCTGCGAAATGCCAACAATGACGTGATTGCCGTGATGACGCTGGACGAAGTCTATCACTGGGACGCCGAAAAAGAAGCCGCTCTGGCTTACGGCTCCACCGATTCCAAGCATCCAATGGTTTCAGAGATGACCCGCTGGGGCAAAGTCTGCATCAGCGGCCCGCTCAAAGTGCTGAATTTGCCCAAATACCATGACTTTGTCGAACTGCGTCACACCCCAGCCCAGGTTCGAGAAAAACTCGAAGCGATGGGCAACGACAACGTGGTCGCCTTCCAAACCCGCAATCCGCTGCACCGCATTCACGAAGAACTGACCAAGCGCGCCGCCGCCGCCGTCAACGGCTCTCTACTCATTCACCCGGTGGTGGGCATGACCAAGCCTGGCGATGTGGACCACTACACCCGCACCCGTACCTACAAAGCCCTGGTGGAAAACTACTACGACAAGAAAACCACCCTGCTCAGCCTGCTCCCGCTGGCGATGCGCATGGCCGGCCCCAGAGAAGCCCTGCTGCATGCCATCGTCCGCCGCAACCATGGCGTCAACCATTTTATTGTAGGACGTGACCACGCCGGGCCGGGCAACGACAGCGCTGGAAAACCCTTCTATGGCCCCTACGATGCCCAGACTTTAATGAAACAGCACGAGGCTGAACTTGGCGTCAAGATGGTTCCCTTTGAAATGCTGGTGTACCTGCCCGATGAAGACCGCTACGTAGAAGAAAAAGACATTCCCAAAGGCGCGCGCACCCTCAACATCTCTGGCACGCAAGTTCGGGATGAATACCTTGCCAAAGGCAAATTGCTGCCCGAATGGTTCACCCGCCCCGAAACCGCCGAAATCTTGCGCCAGAGTTACCCGCCGCGCCACAAGCAGGGCTTTTGCCTGTGGTTCACCGGTCTGAGCGGTGCGGGCAAAAGCGCCACCGCCCAGATTATTGCCGAATTGCTGCTTGAATATGGCCGCGAAGCCACCGTTTTAGATGGCGATGTCGTCCGCACTCACCTGAGCAAGGGGCTTGGCTTTAGCAAAGAAGACCGTGACACCAACATTTTGCGAATCGGCTTTGTGGCAGGAGAAATTGTCCGGCATGGCGGCGCGGTCATTTGCGCGGCCATCAGCCCCTACCGCGCCGCCCGCGAGGAAGCCCGCAAATTTGTGGGCGAGAATTTCATTGAAATCTTCATGGATACCCCGGTCGAAATCTGCGAACAACGCGACGTAAAAGGCCTCTACGCCAAAGCCCGCCAGGCCCTGGCCGATGGCAAACCCATGGGCTTCACCGGCATTGATGACCCCTACGAAGCCCCCGTCAACCCCGAAATCACCCTGCAAGGCTACGGCTCCACGCCAGAAGAAAACGCCCACAACGTGATTGCATACCTTCAGGAAAAGGGCTATCTGCTGAAAGGGTAATTGCTCTTTCGTAATTTCTGACGGCTGGCCCGGACTTTGCTCCGGCCAGCCGTCACAGGCCGGTTTTATTTGTCTCGTCTTTTTTCTTTCGCTTTGGTTTCTCTCTCTCTCGCCGCCGGATGGACGGTCTGGTACGCCACCCCGGCGGGACTCGGTTTAACGAATGACTCGGCTGCTTACATCGGGGGAGCGCGCTCCATCCTGGCCGGAACCGGCTACAGCGACATCTGGCTGGATAGCAACCTTGAGCCAATTACCCACTACCCGCCGCTTCTCTCGCTCACCCTGAGCGGAATTGGCCTGTTGACCGGTCTCGACCCATACCGCGCCGCCCGCGCTCTGAACATCCTGCTCTTTGCTGCCAACACCGCGCTGATGGGCTTGCTCGGTTTACGAATGACGAAATCCCAGGCAGCGAGCATGGGCCTGGCCGTGTTGTTTGTCACCAATGCCGACCTGTTACGCATTCATGCCCAGGTTTTGAGCGAACCATTATTTATCTTCTTCTCGCTTCTCGCTTTTCTTGCATTCGATGTCTCACTCGAACGCTGTTCTTCCTGCAACCCTGCTCCTGGCGCGCCGAAAAGCGGAAACCGTTCACTGATTACTGATAACCGGTTACTAAAATCTGATTCCTGGTTACTGCTCACCGGCTTCCTCATCGGTCTTGCCGTTCTCACGCGCTATTCTGGCCTGGCGCTGATTGCCACTGTTCTGGCAGCAATTTTCCTGCTATCCACGCAATCACGGCTCAGGCGAATTCTCTTTTTTCTGGCCGGGGTCATCCCGCCAATCACAACCTGGTTCATCCGCAACAGCCGGCTGGCCGATTCCGCAACCAATCGCATTTTCCATTTCAACCCCATTGAGGTATCTAACATTCGTACCGGCTTGTGGAACGCAGCAGATTTCCTTTCACCTGCGCCAGCCATGGCTGAATGGCTGTTCCAATCAGGCCTGTTAAGCATTGTCCTGGCGCTTTTTGGCCTGGGCTTGTTCGCCTGGTTGATAACCAAATCCTGGAGACTTCTTTTTCAATTCCAAAACAATCCAATCGCGCCATCCCCTCATCCCCTTGTTTTTACCACTGCCCTTTATCTCTTCGGCTACCTGGGCGCGGTCTTATTCTCCATGAGCTTTTTTGACGCCAGCACCAAATTTCAGCCGCGCATTCTATCCCCGCTCTACATCTCGTGGATGATTTTATTGGCCAACGGGTTGCATTCTTTGAGCAAAACAGAAAATCGAGCGTTGTTCCACGTCCCACTGGCCTTAACGGCAGCCATTTTCATTTTGTCACTTTCGACCTTTAAGTTTGCACAATCCTTAACCGAACTGCGCGAGATGGATGGCCTGGGCTATGCTTCCTGGCGCTGGCGGCAAGCCGAAGTGCTGGCTTACCTTCGGCGCTTGCCGCCAGAGATTGCAATTTACACCAACTCACCTCCAGCGGTTTATCATGTGACGGGGCGAGCCAGCCGGGTTATTCCAACCCCTGTCAACCCAGTCAGCGGCCTGCCCCGCAGTGAATATGACCAGTCGCTCGCAGAAATGCGCGCCGAATTGCTGGCTGGGCACGCCGTGCTGGTCTTGTTCGATGTCTCAGGGATTGAATCGGTCTTTGGAAAAGAAATCGCGTTACAATTCGACGGCCTGGTCCCGCTGGTCAAAGCGCAGGGACATGTGCTGTATGGAATACCGGAGATAACCAAATGAAAATCCAGGAAAAATTTGATTTGACCGGCCGCGCCGCCATTGTGACCGGCGGCGTTGGCCTGCTGGGGATGGAATTTTGCCGCACCCTGGCCGAAGCCGGCGCTGCCGTTGCAGTGGTAGATTTGAACGCTGAAAAATGCGCCGCCAGCGCCGAAGACCTGACCCACGCCGGTTACCGCGCCCTAGGCGTGCCAACCGACATCACCCGCCCGGAATCGGTCAACGCGATGGTGAAAACCGTTGTCGGGGCATTTGGACGCATAGACATCCTCGTCAACAGCGCCGCGCTCGACCCAAAATTCGACCCCGATGCCGTTGCCAAAGGAATTGCCCCCGGCAAATTTGAAGAATACCCGCTCGAACAGTGGAACGCCGCCCTGAACGTCAATCTGACGGGCGCGTTCCTCGTCACCCAGGCGGTTGCAAAACAGATGGTGGCGCAGGGCAAAAAGGGCAGTATCATCAACATCTGCTCTACCTATGGTCTGAATGGCCCCGATCAGCGCATTTACCGCAAACCAGATGGCTCCCAGCTCGCCTTTAAGCCAATTTATTACACCGTCACCAAAGCCGGGATAGTCGGCTTTACCAAATACCTGGCTGCCTACTACATGGAAACCGAAATCCGCGTCAACATGCTCACGCCCGGCGGTGTGTATAACAACCACGATGAAACTTTTGTTAAAAACTACTCCGCGAAAACGATTTTAGGCCGCATGGCGCGCAAAGACGAAATGAACGGCGCGTTGCTCTTCCTGGCCTCGGATGCTTCCTCCTACATGACCGGCAGCAACCTGGTCGTGGATGGCGGCTGGACAGCCTGGTAAATTCCAGTAATCAGTGAGCAGTGTTCCGTGTTCAGTGAAACCCGCTGATGACTGATAACTGGTCACTGAAAACTGGTGACTGATGACTGGTGACCGATGACTGAAATATTGGCAATAATCCCCGCGCGCGGCGGGTCCAAAGGAATCCCGCGCAAAAACATTCGCCCGTTTTGCGGCTATCCGCTCATTGCGTATTCCATCGCAGCGGGGTTACAGGCGCAAACGGTCACGCGCGTCCTCGTCAGCACGGATGACGAAGAGATTGCCGCAGTCGCCCGCACATGGGGCGCCGAGACACCCTTCCTGCGCCCGGCGGAATTTGCCCAGGATAAGACCACCGACTTGCCAGTCTTTGCTCATGCGCTCGAATGGCTGGAAAAACACGAAGGCTACCGGCCCAATGTCGTTGTCCAATTGCGCCCCACTTCGCCCATTCGACCGGTAGGGCTGGTCGATGATGCCGTGAGAATCCTGCTCCAGCATCCAGACGCGGATTCAGTGCGTGGAATTGTCCCGGCGGGGCAAAACCCCCATAAAATGTGGCGGCTTCCTGGCGGAATCGATTCCCCAATGAAGAATCTGCTCGATGTGGAAGGGATTGAAGAGCCATATAATGCCCCTCGCCAGATTCTTCCCGATGTCTACTGGCAGACCGGACACATTGACGCCATTCGCCCCGCCGCGATTTTAAACGGTTCGATGAGCGGCAGAAACATCTACCCCCTGCTGATTGACCCAAATTTTACGGTGGATTTGGATAACCTGCGCGATTGGGCGCGCGCCGAATGGCTGGCGTTGAATGGCGGGCTGGAAATGGTCTGGCCGGGGCGCGCCAAACGCCCCATGCCGGCCCAAATTGACCTGCTGGTGCTGGATTTCGACGGCGTGGTGACAGATAACCGCGTGTGGGTGAACGAAGATGGCCGCGAGATGGTGGCCGCCTGGCGCAGCGATAGCCTGATTATGAGCAAACTGCGTGCAGCTGGCACAGAAGTGGTGATTCTGTCCTCGGAGGTGAACCCGGTTGTAGCAGCGCGGGCGCGAAAGATGAAGGTCGAAGCGATTCACGGCATCGGCCTGGAGGACAAGGCCGAAGTGCTGAAAAACCTGCTCGAATCGCGTAAAATCAACCCGGCGCATGTAGCCTACATCGGCAACGACCTGAATGACCTGCCCTGTTTCGATGTGGTTGGCTGGGCGGTGGCAGTGTCAAATGCCCAGCCAGAAGTGTTGCGCGCCGCCGACTTTGTGACCAGTAAGCCGGGCGGTCATGGCGCGGTGCGCGAAGTGTGTGATTTGATATTATCCAGACTCTAAAGGTTTCCCACAGGAGAAAAAATGACTCGTGAAATTAAACTCGGCAACAAACTGGTTGGCGAAGGATACCCCACTTACATCATTGCCGAAATTGGTATCAATCATAACGGCGATTTGGGAATTGCCAAGGACATGATTAAGGCCGCCGCCCACGCTGGCGCAGACGCGGTGAAGTTCCAAAAGCGCACGCCCGAAGTTTGCACGCCGCCCGAACAACAAAAGCAAATGCGCGAAACGCCTTGGGGCTATATCACTTATCTCGAGTATCGGAACAAGGTTGAGTTTGGGCTGGAACAATACCGCGAAATTGACCGCTATTGCCGCGAATTGGGGATTGATTGGTTCGTTTCGGTTTGGGATGAGCAATCGGTGGATTTTATGGAACAGTTTGATACCCCGGCCTACAAAATTCCCTCGGCTTCGATGACCGACCATAACCTGCTTCGGCATGCGCGCAAAACAGGCCGCCCGCTGATTGTTTCGACCGGCATGTCTACCATGGACGAAATTCACCGCGCCATGGATGCCGTTGGCCTGGAGAATCTCGTCATCATGCACACGACCAGCGCCTATCCCTGCGACCCCGACGAACTCAACCTGCGCATGATTGAAACCCTGCGCCGCGAATTTCCCAACACGCCAATTGGCTATTCCGGTCACGAGGTGGGGCTCGTTCCTTCAGCGGTGGCCGTGGCGTTGGGCGCCTGCTCGGTGGAACGGCATTTCACCCTCGACCGGGCCATGTGGGGAAGCGACCAGGCCGCATCGGTGGAGCCAGGCGGCTTTGAGCGGCTGGTAAAATACATCCGCGTTACCGAAGCAGCTCTGGGCGATGGCGTAAAACGCGTCTATGATAGCGAACTGTCTTCGCTCAAGAAACTGCGCCGGGTGAAAACTACCGAGTAAGCAGTAATCAGTGAACAGTCATCAGTAATGAGTGAAAACCGCTGATAACTGATAACTGATAACTGATAACTGACAACTGACAACTGATGAACGCATCCATCTACCGCATCCTGCGTCCTCCCGCGCGTTATCTCCAGGCCGTTTGGCGTTGGAAGCGGCTCACCTTTACCGAAGCGCCGCCGGTCTTTGGCAATGCCAAGCCCAAAAGTGGCTCGCACCTGCTCACGCAGATTCTTGGCGGGTTTTGCCGCCTGGCGCCGTATGCTTACGTGGAAACCGAACCGGTGCGCACCGTTAAGGCCACTGGCGGGCGTTTCAGCACAGACGAGGTTCTCCGCCAACTGAAACGCATCCATCCCGGGGTCATCGGCTGGGGATATGTGGACGCAACCCCCGAAAATGTGGCTTTCTTGTGTCAGCCAGAGCGCGTCAATTACTTCATCTACCGTGACCCGCGTGATATGCTCATCTCGCATATCTTCTTTGCAACCGACATGCACGAAGGTCACGGAATGCACGAGTATTATCAGACCCTTTCAGACTTCGATGAGCGGCTGAAAGTGGCAATTACCGGCATCAACCGGGATGGACTCTACATGGTCAGCGTCAGACAACGCTACGAGGGCGTCTTTCAATGGCTGGAACAGCCCTCAGTGTTGTGCATTCGCTTTGAGGAACTGATTAACGACCGGGAGCAGGTGCTGAACCAGATGCTCGACCAGGTCGAAAAGACCGGCTACAAAGTCCCCACCCCGCGTGAAAAAGCAATCGAAATCCTGCTCGAAGCCATTCAGCCGAAAAAGTCGAAAACCTTCCGTTCCGGCAAAACCGGCGAGTGGCGAAAGTATTTCAAAGAAGAGCACAAAAGGCTGTTCAAGGAAGTCGCCGGAGATTTACTGGCGCGGCTGGGGTACGAAAAGGATAACAACTGGTAAGATGAAAAAGATGGTTTTAATCCAATCACCGGCTCAAAAGAGCCGGTGATTTTGAATCTTCAGGATGCGAATTAAGGCCGCTTATCCAGGGTGAGGGGTATCTCCATTTGCTCGCCGTTACGCAGCACAGTTAACACCAGTTTATCGCCTGGGCTTTTATAATTGATAAGATAACGCAGCAATTCATCAAAATTTTTAATCGGAACTCCATCCATCGCGATAATCAGGTCGCCGCCGCCCAACAGATTCGGGCCAAGACCCACATCTTTGGTCCCGGCCCGGATGCCGGCTTTTGCCGCCGGGCCGCCAGGGACGACATTGGTCACATACGCGCCAGTGAACTGAGGCAAGCCGAGCGCCTTGATTTCTTCGATTCCCAAATCATCAATCGAAGAAATACCCATATAGGGATAGTCATACTTGCCATTCTTGATGATTTCAGGCACAACCCGTTTGGCAATATTGATGGCAATCGCAAAGCCAATGCCAGAATTGACCGGCTCGCCACTGGCCGTAGACGAAACAGTGCGAATGGCGCGATTGATGCCAATCACTTCACCGTTCAGGTTGAACAGCGGCCCGCCCGAATTTCCAGGGTTGATGGCTGCATCGGTCTGAATCAGGTCGCCAGCGCTAAAAAAGCCGCCTCCGCTTGCAACCTCCCGATTCGAGGGGAGAGTGCGACCTAAAGCCGAGATAATCCCTGTCGTCATCGTACCGCTCAAACCGAAGGGATTGCCAATGGCGATTACTTTCTGACCAACCTTCAACTGGTATGAGTCGCCCAGGGTCAATGGAAACAGTTCCGATTCTGGCGCATCCACCTTAATAACGGCAATATCCGAATCCTTATCCACGCCGACCAGGGTGGCATAGGCCTTGAAACCAGAAGTGAAGGACACCTGCATGGCAGTTTGCCCTTCGACCACATGCTCATTGGTAATGATATGCCCCTGCTTATCGAACACAAAACCTGTTCCCTGACTGCCACCGGCGTCTGTAGCAACCTGGATGGACACAATTCCCGGAATGACCCGCTCATAGAGTGAAACCAGTAATTCCTGTTCCGAAACAATCATCGGAGAGTTCACCGGCGCAACCGGGTTTTCTACCGTGAGCATGGGGGTTGAGGACGGGACAATCACCGGCGCATCCACAGAAAGCGGGGCAGAGGTCGGTTGCAATGTCTGACAGGCCAGCGAGGCCAGTACCAGGACAGAAAGGGCCACCAATAAACGGGAAAATTTTTTCATAGAGCATACTCTCCTGAAATTATTGCGGAACCAATTCCGCATTATGAATGCACTATTAAATTGCGCGCTTTTTCAATCAGACGCTTTTGTTCTTCAGTTAACTGTTTTGGCAAGCGCACCTTAACCTTGACGAATAAATCGCCTTTGAGTTGCGGGTTTTTCAGATTTGGCATTCCCCGCCCAGCGAGGCGAAATTTCTGCTCCGGCTGCGTCCCGGGGGGAATGGTTAATTTGACGCGCCCGGTCATGGTTTGCACCTCAGCCTCGCCGCCCAACAGCGCGGTAAACACATCTATTGATGTGCTGGTGGTCAAATTATCGCCTTCGCGCTCAAAATTGGCATCAGGCTCCACTGTGACCTTCAAAAAAATGTCACCACCGCCAGGGTTGGCATCCGCCACGCGGATTTTTGTACCGGTTTTGGCGCCAGGCGGGATTTTCACCTGCTTACGGCTTTCGCCAATGGCAAATTGGCGGGTCGTCCCTTCGTACGCCTCGCGCAACGATATGGAAACGGAATATTCCGGCACGCGGGCTTCCTGTCTGTAAGGAATCCCAAAATCAGAAGCCGCCGACCCGCTGCCCATTCCACCAAAAATGGAACGGAAAAAATCTGAAAAACTGCCTGTCCCGCCAAACAAATCATCCAGGTTGACCTGTTGCGCGCCGCCATAAGGGCTGCTGGTTGTCCAATCGCCCCAATTAAAACCACCAGGCGCGCCACCGCGCCGCTGGTAATCGGAATAGGCGCTGCCCAATTGGTCATAACGGGCGCGTTTTTGCGGGTCTGAAAGCACCTGGTAGGCTTCATTAATCTCTTTAAATTTTTCCTCAGCCTGTTTGTTGCCAGGGTTGCGGTCAGGATGATACTTGAGCGCCAGCTTACGATACGCCGAGCGAATATCATCCGCGCTAGCCGAGCGCGAAACACCCAGGGTCTTGTAGTAATCTTTGTATTCCATAGTTCACCTTCCGTTTGATTGTATGACTCTTAAAATACCAATGCAAGTGGTCACAAAGGCAATCTAACGTAACTCTAACTTGGTTTTGAACTATACTATTCCCATCTCTCATTGACTTCGAGGATTTTATGGACTCTATTTGTGTTTACTGCGGCTCATCGGACGACATCCACCCCGATTACAAACAGGCTGGCCGTTTGATGGGCCGCGTTCTGGCGGAAAACGGCATCCGTTTAATCTATGGCGGCGGCAAAACTGGCATAATGGGCGCAGTGGCCGATGGCGCGCTGGAAGCAGGTGGCGAGGTCATTGGCGTCATCGTCGAGAGCATGAATACCCCCTCCCTGGCGCACTTCGGCCTCACCCGGCTGGAGGTGACCCCCACCATTCACGAACGCAAAGCGCGCATGTACGCACTGGCCAATGGCTATATTGCCCTGCCCGGCGGGTTTGGCACTTTCGACGAGCTCTTTGAAACCATCACCTGGGGGCAAATTGGAATCCACGAAAAACCAATTGGCCTGCTCAACACGCGCGGATACTTTCAGCCGCTTATGGCTGCCATTGACCATGCTGAAAAAGAAGGCTTCATCTTCCCCGAACACCGCCATATGATTTGCATGGCTGATTCTCCAAAAGATTTGTTGGCCTGCATGAACAACCACCAGCACCCCAGGGAAGCCGTCAAACGCTGGATGCGCCAGGAACCCTGAAGAAAACATAACAGGCAGCCACCGGCTGCCTGTTGCAGCACCCCTGTTCGATGGTCAATACGCTATCGCCAGGGACGATGTTCATCCTCCCGTCCCTGAGCGACCATCCCTGCCGGATGATATGTCGGCTCAGGGCGCACCTTGCGCGCCTGACCCTGGTTTTGCGCCACAGGCCTGGGGGAAGAACCAAACGCCGAGGCGGCAAGATGCGCCGATGCATTTCCAGTGAAACGGGCAACCGGAACGCGGCCAGAACGGTCATCGGCCATGGAGAACAGGCGTTCCCCAGCGATGGAAAATGACCCGATGAGAAAAATCCGTACGACCCACACCATCACAGCCACGCAAACTGGCACAACCTCCAACAGGGTCTCCTGCCCAATGATGACCGCGCCAAGCGCGTTATGACCGCGAATGGCAACCGCAACGCCCCACCAGGTGAGAGTGGCATTCATGGCGGCTGCCAGAACCCATGCGCCGAACAGATACCAGACCTCTACTGGCTCATCATGTCCCTGTTCAGGGGTGAAGAGGCGCGCCACTCCCGCAAAATCAATCGCGCAAAATGCAATCGACAGAATCGTTGCCCAGCGAATACCCAGGAATCTGGGAGTGCTTCCCAAAATATCAGTCAGAGCAAAATCGGTGGTGGAATAGTTGAAGACCTCAAACGCCAGCAAGGCAAGCATTAAAAGCAGACCAAACAACGCCCCACGTCGCAAGCCCACGCCGCGCAACACCTTCAGTATTTGCATGGGAGTAGAACGGTTCATCGCTTTCTCCTTCAGGGCCATGAACAAATCCGAGCATCACTCAAATTATAGAACTTTTGTTCTATTTTTCAAGAGGGAATTTCATAATCCCCGGTTGCAAAGATGAACGTGCTTACGCGCTTTCCCTTCTCTCATTGGGAGATGGGCAGGGGTGAGGGGAAACCGCAGACAAATATCGTGTTTGCAACAGAGCATTCAACAAACACTTCCTTTACCGCCGTTTCATCGCGCGCCAAGGCATAAATTTCCATCTTTGTCACATAGGCATCGCCGCGCAATGAAATATCGCCATAGCAGGCGGCAAATGGACGCAAGATGACCGGCGGGGTGGTTTCGCAACGTGAATCGCGGACTAACGCGGCAGAACCAGAAAGGGTTATTTCCCCAAGCGCATCACTCACACACTTCCTGCTCTAACTCACCTTCTAATCCATCAAAAGACCGCAAGGCACGCTCCTGGTCATGCTGGTCAGTTTCCAGCATGAACAAGCCATCTCCTTGCCCAGGCATAGCGGCCTGTCCCCATTCCCCCAACAGGCGGCCACTTTGGTAGCGATAACGGGCCTGCGCACTGGCAATCCCTGCCGGGTCAAAAGCCTTCAGGCTGAGGTTTACAACCTGCGCCAGGTTGCAGCCTGGCCCATATAACAACTGGTCCGACGCGGCCTGCCTCGCTCTCACCTGTGGCGCAGATATATCAGGAGTAGGCGTAACATTCGGAGTGAGTGTTGAGGTCAAAATGACAGTATCCGTTGAGGTTGGCGTGACGATTGGCAGCGGAGAAAACGAGCGGATGAAAATCATCCAGACCAGAACAAAAGCCGCAAGCAGAATCCCCAGCAAAACCAACAGAATCTTCCCAACTTGCGAAAAACGAGCGGCAGGATGCGCCGGGCGTGTCACTGGGAACAGTACCTCCAGGTTATGGCGGGTGTAAGCCGCGCCGTCGTTATCACCCAGTTTTTGGCGCAAACTAAGCGCGTACTGCAACAATTCATTGCCCTGAGAGATGTTTCCTAAACCAACCAGTCGGGTACCGCTCTCATGGAGCGCCCAGGCTTCGGCAGCGCGGTCGCCCAATGGTACAGCCGCCTGTAACGCAAAATCCAGCACCCGACCCCAGGTATCCCATAAACCGCGCAAACAAAGGAAAGGTCCAAGCGTTCGCGCCAGCGCAATTACATCGACAGGATGACCCGCGCGGACAGCCCAATCGAGCGCGCCCAGAAAGTTTCCCAATTCATCGGCCACAAACGCTTGGCCTTGCTGTGCGCCTTCCCGCAAATAAGAAATCAGTTTGGGAAAAACAGCCTGTTCGCTCAACAGCAACCGACGACGAGCAGTCAATCGCAAGCCAGGCGGCAAACGCAGTCGCGGGCTGTTGTCATACAACAACCCCAACGACTTCAATCGGTCAAGAGCAGCATCCACATTCGCTCCCAAAACGACGCTAAACCAATCTGGAGATATCGACACCCCTGGCGTAAGCGCCGCAGCCGAAAGGACTTTACGCTCCGCGTCATCGAGCCGGTTAAAAACCAGCATGTAAGCCCGGTCTAGCGCAATCGCAATAGGATCCATGCCGCCGACCTGAATATTCCCCAGCGCGTCGAGAGTCTCCTCAGGTGTCATGCCGGTCTCGCGCATCAGGTTGCCGATGAGGATGACCGCCAGCGAAACATCTTCCAACAAACCGCAAATATATTTGAGCGTTTCCCTCGGCTCAATTCCGGCGCGTTCTGCCAACAACTGTACCGATTCATCCCTCGGTAGAGGGCCAAGCGGCAAGCGTTGAAAATCCCCCCCCAGGGGCAGGTCGGCACCCAACAAGAAAGCGCCCTGTGGAATCAAATCGGGCAGGCTGCGCTGCAACATTGGCGGCAGGGGAACTTCATCTAACACCACCAGCGGACGCGTATTCGAGAGATAGGTACGCGCCGTCACCGAATCGACCTTCAGCGGAGGGTCCGATTCAAACAGAGCATCGAACAGTTGCTGAAAAACATCATCCGCGCCGAGCGACTGGCTCTCAAATCCGGGTGGTTCGAGCAAAATGACCCCATGGGGCATTGCCCTGGCCACCTGGCTGTTGGCAGCCTGGCGCAACAAAGCAGTCTTGCCCAATCCATCTGGCGCATGAATCAGGACAGTTTCGTTTGAGGCAATCCAGTCTTCGAGCCTGGATAGTTCGGCTGAGCGATTGACAAACCCGCGCGGCACGCGCGGAGGTTGGGGCGCAAACGGACGAATCCTGACTTGCGGAGCAGCATGCTTGTAAATCATTGTTCCATGATTCGCATGGACGACAAAGGTATTATCGCCGACAACAATACTGCCTGCGACATTGCCTTCCACGCGAATATTGGCCATTTGCACCATAGACCTGCCGTTTCTCAAAACGTCATTGACGATTTACCGTATTGTTCGAGCCAATAACGATATTCCCTTGCGCATTTCCTGCGACATTCACTACGATATTCTTTTCTCCGCTGCCTTTGACCTGCGGAGCAGCCTTCTCTTAATCTTTTGCCAGAAAACCAGCCGCCATGGTCAACCAGGCCGGGTCTTCCTCGGCAAATTTGCGAATGGCCATCCGAAAGGCAGCCTGATTATCAGCATCCGAGGGGTTTTTCAGCAGGTCACTGGCCGCTTCTTGAGCAGCAGGGTTCCCCTTAAACTTCTCCTCCATCAACCTCCATTATAGAGCAAAACCATCGGCTTTCCAAACTCACATCCACCCGCGCGGAAAGTGATTTTTCAGTGTTCCATGCACACCCTTTCCCCAGCCCAATGGCCAGCCATCCACGCAAACCACCGTCCAGCCGCTCACGCTCACTTCCAGGCTTTCGCCACGCAAGTAAGCCGCTAACTCACGCGAATGGGCAGGAAAACTGACAAAATTCTTCATTTCGCCCGGCAACAAGAACAAAGCCAGCGGGTGAGCCGGTTCAAAGCGCTCCTTTTTGAACGAACCAAGCCAGACTCCAGGATGGACGACGCGCAGGCGGCCAAAATCGGCATTTTCTTCTGGAAGATAATACAACCGCTCTCCAACCACGCACAAACGTTCTTCCGCCAAATCAACTGTTAGCGCATCCCTGGCAAACTCCCGCCAAAACCGCAAATCGGAAGTTTCTGTTTTTAAAGCCTCTCTCCTTTTTCGTATTGGTTTATGTGTCTTTGCTCCGCTGCCGTCCGTAGCCCGCATCCGTTGCGCTGCTTCCAAATCCGTTCCCCCATCCGCTTTTCTTAACAAGCAGGCAAAATGCCCCTCGCCCTGAATTCGATGCGGGAACAATCGGACCGCTCCGGCCAGCCCTCTTTCATCTTTTTTCAACTTTTCTCCCAACCACTCCGGTTTTCCTCTTACGAACCCATCGAACAACGGCAATTCCACCACCGCAAACGCTGGGAATTCCTCCAAAAATTGGGCAATCACCCCTTCGTTCTCTTCAGGCGCAAAGGTACAGGTTGAATAGAGTAAATAGCCGCCCGGCTTCACCAATTTAGCCGCCACCCGCAAAATGTTACCCTGGCGGATGGCGCAGCCTGCCACCATTTCAGCCGACCAGTCGAGCCGCGCGCTCATATCTTTTCGGAACATGCCCTCGCCCGAACAGGGCGCATCGACCAAAACCCGCTCGAAAAACGCCCCAAAATAATCCGCCAGCCGCTCGGGCGATTCGTTGGTGACAACCACATTGCCCGCGCCCCAGCGCTCCACATTTTGAGCCAGGTGCCCAACCCGCTTGTTCTTAATTTCGTTCGCCACCAGCAGGCCCCTGCCGCGCATCAAGGCGGCAAGATGAGTGGTCTTGCCGCCCGGCGCGGCAGACAGGTCGAGCACCCGTTCCCCCTCGCGCATTGGGATGGAAAACAGCAATTCCGCCGGGGACATGGCCGAGGGGTCTTGCAGGTAATATAACCCGGCCAAATGATAGGGGTGTTTGCCAGGCTTTTCCTCGCCATCCAGCAAGAAAGCCGCTGAACACCATGGCACGCGCCCTCCCAACGGAAAAGGCGAGATTTTCTCGAATTCCTCTGCTGAAAGTTTTAATGTGTTCACCCGCAAACCCGATTGTGGCGCAGCAGAGAGCGCTTCGTGGAAAGCAGAATATTCCTCGCCAAGAAGGTGAGACATTCTCGTAAGAAAAAGCGGAGGCAAAACAGATGCAGGATGAGACATGCTTCGATTATACGGGGAAAACCCAACAACAGAAAACCGCTGGAAAATTCCAGCGGTTCCCAATTGATTTCAAAAAGAACTAAGGGACCACCTTGATATACACAACCAGGTCTGAGCCAAAGGTCTTTCCACTGTCGTCTATCATCACCCAATGTCCAATGTATTCTCCAGCCGTCCAGGGCGCTTTCATATCAATTGCCATATCCACCACTCCCCCTGGCTGCACTGTTTCGCCAGCAGAGAAAAAGTCATTTTGACCATTCATCGAATCGCCCGCCCAAAAGACAATCCCAAAGCCTTCATCCCAGGCGCAAAAACCGGTATTTTGGACGCTCCAGATTTTGGTAAATTTTTGGCCCGGCTTCATCACTGTGCCATCAGGAATAGTGACATCCGCCACAAAGGCTGAATTTTTGCAAACCTGGGCTGCGCTGGTTGCCACCCCGCCAACCACCGGAGCAGGAGTAAAACTGGGAATAGCAGTCGGCAGGCCTGGAAGCGCAGGGGTATCGGTAACGCCGATGATGAGCGGCGGAGGAGTGAGAGTCGTATCTCCGGTCGAGGGAGAGGTAGTGACATCAGAGGTTGGCGCTTCATTCAGCGTTGAGGTAGCCGTTGGCGTGACGGTTGGCGTGACGGTTGGCGTGACAGTTGGGGTTGCCAATGCTGCAATCTCTGTCAACTGAAAGAAAGCGGTTGCCGCCGCAGAGGTCATCACTGCATTTACATCTACTTCCGTAGGCGTAGGTTCCGCCGCCTGCCCCAGGGTACAGCCTGTCAGAGCGGCAACCATGGCGAGAAAGAAAAGCACCACGATGGGTTTTCGGAAACGGTTCATTTGGCCTCCAAATTTTTCGGCTTGCCTGAACAACGGGCTGGCCGTGCCTGTGATTATAACTTAATCACCTAGGGGGTTGGCGTTTCAGTTGGAGTGCCTGTTTCGGTTGGCGTCGCTGTTACGGTGGGGGTTGCCGTTACAGGAAGGATGGTTTCCGTCACAGTAGCGGTCAACGTCGGCGTTATGGTTGCCGTCGCCGTTGGAGTGGCGCTAGGGGGCAGGCTGGTCATGGTGGCAGTTACGGTAAGAGTACGGGTCGGCGTAGGGGAAGGCGTAATCAGATTAGAGGGCCGCACAATGCGCGGAGCAATCCAAAGCGGCTTGTCTTCATCGGCCTTGCCATTGGCCAGCACGTTCAAAATAAAGGTCACGTTCTCGCCGGCCAGGGGACTGAGGTCGAGGTCAACAGTATAGTACAGGCCATCATAGATTTCATTAAAACTCCAGAAAGTCTTAATCTGGCTGTTACCAATTTGATAATCCAGGCGGAAAACAACGTTACAGCCGGCAGCCTGATATTCACAATTGACCATTGCGCGGAAGCGGTCACCCTTTTGCACTTTGAACGGCTGATAGTAGCCAGCAAGATAGCCATTATTCACCCGTTCTGGGACAGTAAGCAAGCCCTTGCCATCATATTTCTGGCCGTTTTCTAATTGCGGCTTATTCACATCAATCGCATAGCCTTTTTTGCCGCCCACATTCCCCGGACACCCCAGGTCACCCGCGCCGGAGCGCCAATCTGCATGGCAATACTCAGCAACAAAATCGAACATGGTCGTCATATCACCGACAACCTTAATGTTCACAAAGAAGGGCCTTTGGGCATTTTCACCCAACCCAAACATCACCCCGCTGGCGTTGCGCAGCATCCAATAACCAACATGCTGACCATCCGCCAGGGGCGCTGTCAACTTCACAGAGACATCCACAAACTGACCGGGGGCCACCGTGCCGGGCAAGTTAACCGCCGCTGGACCGCTCATGCTGTTCCCGCTGGAGAATACAAGCGCGTAAGAGGTTGTCCAGGTGCATGAGCCAACATTTTGCAACCGCCAGGTCTTGGTAAACTGCGCGTTGGGGGCAAATATTGTTCCATCCGGCACGGTCACATCCTTCACAAACGCTGCATGGTCGCAGCGCATGACCACAGGAAGAGGTGTCGATGTGGACGTATTCTTCGGCAACGCGGTAATGGTGGGGAATGAAGTCTGTGGGGGCAGAGTAGGGAACTGGAACGTTGGCAGCGCCAGGGGCGTTGAAGTTGGCGCGTTCTCGGTCTGGATAACTTGCACCGTGGCAGCCTGGGCGGTGTAAATGGCCTGCAGCGTGGCAGGGGCATCTGGCGTACCAGAGGGCAGAGTACATGCCGAAATTCCCAGAGTAAAAAGAATGGCAAGGGAGAAAAATTTTGTTAAGCGCATTTGGACCTCTTACAAACAGAATACATACATGACTTTACTGCAAAAACCACTTAACGCAGAGAGCGCGGAGCACGCAGAGTTTGAAAAATGGCAAATTCAACAAAAAAATGACGCTTTTAGATGCGGAACAGGCAAAAAATCTCTGCGGTCTTTGCGTGCTCTGCGTGAAACGTCTTTGCGATAACCTTTTTTCAGTGGACTCATACATCAGACGCCGGATGCGCTTATAAAGTTCCCGTCCTAATGTAGAAACGGCGGCCCCTGCCGGAGCCGCCGTCTGTCTGCTGGATTTTGCCCGCTCTATGGACAATTGAGCAAAGCCCTGCCAAATTGCTGATGGTTGGGTTCATCAATATACAAATCCACCCACAGACCGCTTGCGCCGGTCGTCCACTCAAATACAACGGACTGGCTGCCTGCTTTGTCAAACTCAATCGAACCACTATTAGATGGGCCGGTTGCGCCATCGCTGCGAATCCAGCGATAGGTGACCTGTCCGGCTTTGTTGACTGTGATAGTAGCCGTAACAGTATAGTTACCCGCTGCGCAACTGCCGCTGTGTTCGGTATTGAAAGAGACACTGGTGACCGCAAATTTAACTGTCTGATTGTCCGATGCGCCCTCTTTGACCTCGATTTCCACAAAAAACGACTGGCCGTTATATCCTTTCTCAATGGGCAGCATCTCTCCTATCGCATTACGTAGCCGCCAATACCCGCGGTACTTTCCAGATTTGGCAGGTGCTATCAGAGATACGGAAAGGTCAATTTCCTGCCCCGGGGCAACCGTTCCGGGCAGGGGCAGGCTTACCGGTCCACCCATCGCATCGCCTGCATCAAAGACCAATGCATAGGAGGTGTTCCAGGTGCAGGAACCAGTATTTTTGAAACGCCACGTCTTGACAAACGCTTCTCCCGGACGATATTCGGTTCCATCTGGCACCGTCACGTCAGCCATAAAGCGCGCCGAATCACACAAAATGCCGTCCGTGCTGGCTGGCGTAATGGTCTCCGCAACCGGGCTCGGGGACGGCGCGCTCTCGGTTGCAGGGTTAGGAGCGTTGGTGGCCGTGGGGAGCGGGGTGGCGGGAGCCGGTGTAACAGCGACCAACAAAGCATTCTGCGTCAACTGCGCTTCCACCGTCTGCGCGGCGGCGGTAAAAACGACGTTTGGACCATTCTGAGTTGGAGTCTGGCCAGCGGGCATGGTACATGCGCTGGCAAACATAGCCATTGCAAACAACAACGCGAATACGACAGAAGGTTTCATGACGTACTTTCCTCACGGAGACTGATTTAACCATCACAGGTATATGTAAAACGGATTCTTTCGAATTGAATATCGGAATCTCCGTAGGTGGTTCGCAACGCCACCCACCGTTCCCAATTCTGTTCATGACCAAGGGTCATTGTCCAGGTAAAGAAAACCTGTTTAGAACCCGCCTCGGTAAAATTCAATTTACCACCTTCGAATACCCCATCGTCCGGTTGACGGTCCCATTCATAGATAAGCTCGCCAGGCCCATTGACGGTGATTGTGGCAGAAAAAGTGTAGCGCGCTCCATTGGCATCGCAACCCTTCTTGGGTTCTCGCACCACAGGCCCATAAACAACGCTGGTCACGTCAAACACGTTCTTAGGCTTATCAGCAACCTGGATAGAAACGGTGAGATTAGAGTCGAGTTGCCCCATCCCAGCGCTTCCCCCGCCGGGCACAGCCAGACGCCATTGACTGGCGTATTTACCATTCGTTGATGGCGCAGTGAGGGTGACTGAGACATCTACTTCCTGCCCAGGGTAGACAACCTGCGTAAGCGGAAAGCGGGTTTGCTGACCCATTGCATCTCCCCCCACCTGCACCATCGCAAAATTGGCATCCCATTTACAACTGCCACTGTTCTTGATTCGCCAGGTTTTGGTAAAAATGGCGCCGGGCAACATGACCGTTCCATCCACAATGGTGACATCCATGACATAAGTAGCGTAGACACAACCAGGGGTATACTCGTAAGAGGGGTTGGCGCCTGTTCCAGCCGTAGCAGTGGGCAAGATTTGTTCGGGTTCAGGAGTGGTTGTGGCTGTGGGAGAAGAAGCAACCTGGGTCGCCAGGTTGATTAAGGCTTGTTGGGTAAAGCGGGCTTCGGCTGTCTGGACAGCCGCAGTTGCGATGGCTGCCGCATCGGGAGTTGGTTCGGCAGGAGTGGGCGCGCCGCAGGCACTGATAAAAAGCGCGCAAGCCACCCACAGAGAAAACATCTTCACAAAATGTTGTTTCATTTTTTATCCTTTCGTAAGCCCAATAATTATACACATCTTTCTACCCTCAAATTTTTAAGCACAAAGCGGAGACCCCCTTTATGCAGAGTCTCCGCGAAACCTGGCAAAGATGGATTTACGGAGTAAGGATGATGGGCGGAATAGTGATGATAGGAATGAGCGTCACAATGATAATCGGCCCTGACGTTGGGGAGGGGGTCAGCGAGGGCGTTACGGTTGGGGTCGCGCTGGGTGGCACGACTTTAATATCCACAAAAAAGGATGTTCCCTGAAAGCCATTGGACACTGGCAGCAGAACCCCTGCCGCATTGCGGAGTTTCCAATAACCACGATAAGTACCCGGCGTAGCAGGCGCTTTGAGCGTCACGGAGATGTCAACGGTCTGACCAGGCGCCACGGAACCGGCCAGAGGCTGGGTAGCAGGGCCGCTCATTGAGTCTCCACTGTCGAATATCAGCTGATAGCCGCTCGTCCAGGTACAAACGCCGAGGTTTTTAAGCCGCCAGGTTTTGGTAAACGTTGCGCCTGGCAAGAAAACTGTTCCATCTGGCACAGTGACATCATCAATGAATTGCGCCAGGTCGCAGATGGGCGTCGGACTGGCCGTGCTGGGCGGGGTGTTTGTGAACGTGGGCGGAGCAGGGGTGTGGGTCGCCGAAGGAGATTGGGTCGCCGGGGGGGTCAGCAAGGCATCGAGAGTGATTTGCGCCTGAACGGTTTGGGCTGCGACGGTCAGGAAGGCGTTTGCATCGGGAGTTGTGGTTTGCCCCTTAGGCAGGTTGCAAGCCGATAGAATGAGTGTAAAGACGGCAAGAATCAAAAACAGATAGGAATTCCTCCACATAATTTACTCTCCTCGTTGGTATGGGTCGATATTTTACTGTCAAAAAACGGCGCTTTCCATCCCCCTTTGGTTCGTAGAGGGGTGACAGTCTGCTATGAGGCGACTGTCACCCGGCATCCATCACGCTTTTTCAGGCTGCACTCCAGCCATCCATAAACCCAACTGCTCGCGCGTGACCGATTTGGCGTCCACGGTGGTCACAATCTGACCGTGATACATTACGGCAATTCGGTCAGAGAGCGACATAATTTCATCCAGTTCGGCAGAAATCAACAAAACGGCTACCCCCTGGTCACGCATAAGGACAATTTCTTTGTGGATGTATTCAATAGAGCCAACATCCAAGCCGCGCGTGGGCTGGTTGGCAATCACCAGTTTAACCGGGCGGCTGAGTTCGCGCGCTACAATCACTTTTTGCTGATTACCACCCGAGAGTTTTCCCGCCGCAACATAAGGGGAGGGGGTTCGCACATCGAAATCACGGATGAGTTTGCGCGCATTTTCGTCCAGCACATTTTGTTGAAGGACTCCACGCACCCCAAAGGGGGGGCGATAGTAATCGCACAGGACCATGTTGTCGGCCACGCTATAACCCAGGACAAGCCCATGGCGCTGACGGTCTTCAGGGATATGCGCCAGACCGGTTTCGGTAAAAACACGCGGCGGGCGATTGGTCAGGTCGCGCCCGGCCAACTGGACCGTGCCACTTTCAATATGCCGCAGGCCCGTCAACGCCTCGGCCAGCTCGGTCTGGCCGTTGCCTTGCACACCGGCAATGCCCAAAATTTCTCCGGCACGCACCTTGAAAGAAACGCCGCGCACGGCTTCTAAATCGCGCACATCGCGCACGTGCAGGTTTTCGACGACCAGAACGTCTTCTTTGGGTTGAGCGGCTTCTTTTTCAACCGAAAGAATGACTTCGCGTCCAACCATCATCGAAGCCAGTTGATGTTCATCGCTCTCCTGGGGCGTCGTGGCGCCAACCACCCTGCCGCCACGCATCACGGTTATCCGGTCTGCAATCGTCAACACTTCCTTAAGCTTGTGGCTGATAAAAATAACCGAAACCCCGCGCGCGGTCAGCTGGCGAACGATGCGGAACAGTTCATCGGCCTCCTGCGGAGTCAGAACCGCAGTCGGCTCATCTAAAATCAGAATATTGGCCTTGCGGTAAAGCGCCTTGACGATTTCCACGCGTTGCTGCACGCCAACAGGCAGGTCGCCCACAATCGCGTCGGGGTCTACATCCAGGCCATATTGGCGGGAAAGGTCCCTTACCATTTGCGAGACTTGCTTGCGGTCAAGCCTGACCAGCGGGGAATTGCTTTTTTGGGAACGATGGTCAGTCTCCGCGCCAAGCATAATGTTCTCGGTGACGGTAAAAACCGGAATGAGCATGAAATGCTGATGCACCATGCCAATTCCATGTTGAATGGCGTCGCGCGGCGAATTCAGCACGAGAGTCTGACCATTGACCTTGATTTCGCCGGAATCTGCGGCGTACAAGCCATACAGAATATTCATCAGAGTCGATTTACCGGCTCCATTTTCTCCCAATAAGGCGTGAACTTCGCCCTGTCGAAGGTCGAAGTTGATTCGGTCATTTGCAAGAACGCCAGGAAATTTTTTAGTAATGCCACACGCTTCGAGAACAATCGGTTTTTCAGACATGGCGCGGCTCCTACTTCTCGTAAGGCTGCCCATCGGCAGCAGGCGGGGTGGTTTTTCCGATAATGCCGGTCAGAATGAGCATGGTCAGAACGTAGGGAGCCAGGCCCACGATGTAAGCGTGTTGCAGGAATGCCCACTGAGGCGGGATGGCATCACGGAAGAATTGCAGGTTGATTTGCAAGGCTTGCGAGGCGCCAAAGACCAGCGCAGCGGCCCAGGCGCCAAAAGGTGTCCAGTTGCCAAAAATCATAGCAGCCAGCGAGATGAACCCACGCCCGTTGGTCATAAGCGGCTCAAAGGAGGGAACAGATTCGATGGTGAAATAAGCGCCTGCCAGCCCGGCCAGCATCCCACCGATGACCACGTTGATGTAACGGGTGCGATAGACGTTGATACCGACTGTATCCGCCGCTTTGGGGTGTTCGCCGACTGCGCGCGTTCGCAATCCCCAGCGCGTATTAAAAAGAACCTGGTGGGCAACCACCACCAGCACGATGGCCGCAATCGCCACCGGTTTCTGGTCCAGAAAAGTCCCTTGAATCATCCCCGGCAAACCCAAACAGCCCTCCGGCCCGCCGCACAACGGGGCAAGCCACTTCGAAAGCGAAGGCAATAGGCCAGGCGCGTGGGGAACATTGCCGCCAAAAATGCTGCCCTCGCCAAAAAACATCTGGCGATTCAAAAATCCGGTTACGCCCACCGCCAGAATGTTTATGACGGTGCCGCCAATAATCTGGTCTACTTTGAAGGTGATAGAAAGCCAGGCATGGAGCAGGGCAAACAAGCCGCCCGTCAGGATAGCCGCCAGTACCCCCACCCACAGGCTTGTGTTGGGGCTGAACTTAAAGATGGTGTTCATGTAGATGGCCGCCAGCCAGCCAAAAAAAGCCGCCGCCAGCATCATGCCTTCGATGCCAATGTTGACCACGCCCGCGCGTTCACAAAAGATGCCAGAGAGCGCGCCAAGCGTCAGTGGGGTTGCCACAGCAATGGTGGTAGTCAACATGCTGGAGATGATAATTGCCGGTGAGACCCTGCCTCCGCCAATCAACACCACCACAGTGAAGAGGAAAACGATAATGAATCCAATGAAACTGAAACGACGCCAATCCATAATTTCCTCCTAACCTCGCCAGCCGCGGGTCAGCACCAGGCGGTCTTCTTTGGCTTTGATGCGGTAGATATAGCGGATAATGGCATCGGCAGCCACAAAGAGCAGGATGAGTGATTGAATGACCGAAATAATATCGACCGGTATCTGAGTCAGGAATTGCATTCGTGTCGCGCCGTTGCGCATCCCAGCGAACAGGATGGAAGCCAAAACGACGCCAAATGGGTGCGTCTTGCCAAGCAGAGCAATAGCAATGGCATCGAAACCGTAGCCAATGGAAAATCCAAGTTCATGCCGATAGTTCAGGCCGGTCACTTCCACCGCGCCTGCCATGCCTGCCAACAAACCAGACAGAGCCATCGTCAGAATGAGGATGCGCTTGAAGTCAATACCGGCATATTTGGCGGCATCAGGATTGGCCCCCACGGTGCGAATTTCAAAACCGAGAGTCGTTTTCCAGAGCAAGTACCAGACGCCCAGAGCAACCAGCAAGGCAAGGGGAAATCCCCAATGCACACGCAAACCTTCGATAATTAAAGGCAGGCGCGCGCCTTCAGCAATTTCGGGGGTGCGCGCAATCACGTTGAGAGGGTTCTTATCTTTCATCGGCCCGTTGAGCAAAAAACTGGTGATGTTGAGGGCAATATAGTTCATCATAATAGTGTTGATGACTTCGTGGCCGCCCGCATATGCCTTAAGCGCGCCAGGGATAGCCGCCCACAGCGCTCCGGCCAAAAGCCCAGCGCCAATCGAAAGAGGCAGGTGCAAAAAGCCGGGAATTTCAAAACCAAGCATTTCGGGGAGGGCGTACCCCACCCAGGCGGTTGCCACCGCGCCAAACGCTAACTGCCCCTCCGCGCCAATATTAAACAGGCCACCTTTGAAAGCCAGCGCAACTGCCAACCCGGCAAAAATATAGGGGGTGGCCCACACAAACGTTTCACTCCAGGCTTTCGCTGAGCCAAATGCGCCCTGAGCAAGGCCCAGGTAAGCCGCCAAAGGGTTCCCGCCAACGATGGCAATAATCACCCCGCCAACCACGACCGCGGTGAAAATCGCCAAAAACGGTACCAGGATGGCATTCAGTACCGACTGCGCAGCCTGCCTCCAACCCGGTTTGAGTTGATTGTCATCAGCATTTTGCATGGGTTTCTCCATGAACAGTGTGGTTTCGCGGCGCAAACGCTGCCTGCCGCGTTGCAAAACATTATGCAGGAACGCAACATGTCGCCTTTGACCGATTATAACAATAAAGGGGAAAGAGGGTTTACCTCTTTCCCCTTTGGGGTATTCCCTGGAAGGTTTAAGGCGTGCAGAAACCTTTGCCGTCTTCGGGCTTGGCAGGGGTAACGTTAGTCTGAAGAGTACCATCGAGCAAGGCTTTGTTGATTTCTTCCATCTTGGCCTTGACCTCAGCAGGAACCTGGCTCTCCAGGTCATGATAGGGCGCAAAAGCAGCATCGCCCATGTAGTTGCCGTCGGGGAAGTTGCCCTCTTTGGCCATCTTAATCAGCTCAAATACGCCGGGAGTGATGAGTTTCATCGCGCTGGAGAGCAAACCTTTTTGGGCTTCGGGCAGGGTGTAATACTGGTCCGTATCCACGCCAATACCCAGCGCGCCGGCTTCCACCGCGCCGATGACCGCGCCGTTACCAGTCTTGCCGCCACCGCCGAAGATGATGTCGGCGCCTTTTTCAATCATGGATTTGGCGGTCGCTGAACCCCATTCCGGGTCGGTGAAGGTTTTGTCAAAGCCAACATCGCTATGGTAGACAATGAAGAGTTCGATATCGGGATTGATGTACTTCGCACCCGCGCAATAGCCTTCGCCAAAGCGCCAAACAGGCGGGACGACATCCGTACCGAACACGCCGCCCAGTTTACCGGTTTTGGTCATCTGCGCGGCCAACGCCCCGACCAGGAAGCCAGCCTGGTCTTCAGGGAAGTTAAGACCAGCAACGCCCGGGGTCACTTCAGCCTGGAACTGGTCCACACCGATGAACTTGGTGTCAGGATACTTCTTGGCGGCGGCTACTGTTGCTTCGCCCAGAGCGAAGCCAACGGTCACGACGACATCATACTTGGCATCGCCAAAGGTGGCGATGTTCTTGTCGTAGTCTTTGGCATCGGTGGTTTCAATGTACTGGACAATGGCGCCAAGTTCCTTTTCGGCCAATTTGACGCCTTCCCACGCGGACTGGTTGAAGGATTTGTCGTCAATCTTGCCAACATCCGTCACCACGCCCACGCAGAAGGTCTCAGGCTTGCTGCAATCCGGCGCGGTGGGGCCGCAGGCCGGAAGCAACATTGCAGCCACGAGCAGGACAACCAATACTGCATAGAGCTTCTTCATAGTTTATTCTTCTCCTCATAACAGAATAGAGTTTTTTGTCGTGACAAATGCCACGAACCCCTCTGAAAGTATACAGCCTCTCGAACCTTTCGGCAAGTCGGATAACGTTAAAATTTTTCATTATCGAACGCGTCCGCGCTCTATCCCATCAGCGACCCTTTCCTCTTCACGCAACTTTATAAGTGCCTGCCAGTCCTGTTCAATATTAAATTAAACATCCATCCTTCAGCCCACATCTGCCGGTCACAAAACCGATGCAACAGACATTAGCAGAGCGGCCATGGAGCGCAGACCAACAGCAATCCGCCAAAAGTACACAAGCAGATGTCTCATGCCATCGGGCTGGCCTCGCCGCGCCGCACACCTATCATCATGATTAAGGCAAGCGCCATAAAGACCGGCGCGACCATCATGACGGTGTTGTAATTCCTGCCGCTCAGTTCAATCACCCAGCCATTAATGTTCGGGCCGGCAATGGCGGCCAGCGTCGAGAAGAGATAATACAGACCAGTATAGGTTCCAACGCGAACGTTCTCGACCATATCTACAACCATTGGCAGTGAATTGATGTTAATCAACGCCCAGGCAATGCCCGCGCCCATCAGAAACAGGCTGACCACGCGCACTGTCCCAAGAACTGGCAATTTGGCAAGCGGCGCGGCCAATGTTGCGGCGGGAAGCACGAAAATCGTAAGGATTAACCCGCCAAGCAAAATTACGCCAGCCGAAATGGTCACGCGCCGCCCGAACCTGCCTCCCACAAACCCAGCAACCAGGGCAAACAAGACGAAAAACAGCGATAAATGCCCCAGCAGCCCCGCCCCATCGCCTTCGCTCAGCCCCAAATGGTTAACTGCGTAAAGAGTGAAGAAAGCCTCAATGGCATTGTAGCCAACAAACCAGAAGAAAATGGCCAGGAACAGGCGCAGCGCGCTTTTATCGTTGTCGGCAAGAACTTCACGCAGGCTTTTGATGAGGTCTGGCTGTTTCTCGCTTTGTTCATATTCTTTGGGTTCCTTGATGAAGATGAACACCAACACAACCGCCAGCAATACCAGCCCGGAACCCATCCAAAACGGAAAGGCCGGGTTAGATTGATACAACCTTCCCCCAACCAGGAAAGCAATAATCGCGCCCACGCCACCCATAAAATTGATGATGCCGTTGGCTTGTGAACGATATTGCGAGGGGGTAATATCGGGCATGAGCGCCACAACTGGCGTGCGCCACAGCGCCATGCTTAATAACAGAGTGGATGTACAGGCGACAAAAAGCGGCAAAAACGCTGCCAGGGGAATGAACCCAAATACCAGAGCCCCAATGGGCGCGCCAATCAGGATGAAAGGCATGCGCCGCCCAATGGGGGTGCGTAAACGGTCCGACCAGGCACCAACCGGCGGCTGGATGAAAAGGGCCGCGATGTTGTCGAGGGTCATGAAGAACCCAATGAAAGCCGGAGCAAGGCCAAACTTGTTCGCCAGAAAGAGCGGCACAAAGGCATTGTACACACTCCAGATGACGCTGACCCCAAAGAAGCCAAAGCCAAGCAGAAAAATCTTGCCATAGTTGAATTTCATAAATCGACTCCTGTTAGATTGAACAAGGATGAGAAAAGCGGCAAGAAACGCGCTCTTTCAGGTTTCATCTCGAATTCCAGCAAGAATTTCCTGGTCTTCTCTGGTCAGGTCAACGCTCTTAAGCATATCCGGTCGTTTTGCCAGCGTGCGCCGCAAAGATTGTTCACGCCGCCAACGAGCAATCTTGCGGTGGTCGCCACTCAAGAGGACCTCTGGAACTCTCCAGCCGCGAAATTCGGGCGGACGGGTATAGTGGGGGTATTCGAGCAGACCCGAAGCGTGAGAATCGTCCTCGGCCCCGGTCGGGTCACCCAAGACGCCAGGAAGCAGGCGCGTGACCGCATCTATCAATATCAACGCGGGCAGTTCGCCGCCAGTCAGGACATAATCGCCAATCGAAATCTCATCGGTGACAAGATGCTCACGGATGCGTTCATCCACTCCTTCATAGCGGCCCGAAAGCAGGGCAATCTGCGGCAATTGCGCCAATTCTTGCGCAATTTTTTGGTTGAAAACCCGTCCCTGTGGAGTCATGAGAATGACCGGGCAGACTGGCGGCGCGCCGAGCACGTTTTCCACCGCTTCAAAGAGCGGTTCTGGCTTCATCACCATCCCGCCTCCCCCCCCATAGGGCATATCGTCGGTCGTATGATGTTTGTCGTGAGTGTAATCGCGAATGTTATGGATGTGGAATTCCACCAATCCACGCCCGGCGGCTTTTTGCAGGATGCTGGCCTGTAAATAAGGAGGAAAAATTTCAGGAAGCAGAGTAAACACATCGAAACGCATGTATCGATTGTATATGACAAACTATCCAGAAGGCAAGCAAAAAGCAGACTTTTGCCAGCCGTTGTATAATTCTGAACATGGGCGCGCAGTTCGTGTGGATGAATTGGATAATACCCGATGTCTCCTGTCTCTCCGCGCCCAATTTTTGGAGCTAAACGCCGTTAAAATAGCCGCTCAAATCCATCCCTCGTGGAGAGTTAATGAAATTAATCACCCGTCTCAAAACTGCTGCCCGCATCCTGCTCCAAGGCGAAGCGCCCGGCAAAAAGCGCGCCGAAATTCATCCCATCACTGCCGAAGAAGTGGCCGAGGTCAAGCAGTTCTTCCCGCGCGAGAAGTTTTTCATCATGGGGCATGCCCGTTCTGGCACCACCCTTCTCATGCGCCTGACGCGCCTGCACCCAAAAGTTCACTGCAACTACCAGGCACACTTCTTCACTCGCGCCCCCATGCTCAAATCTCTGGTAGATACCCCCGAAGCAGCCGAGTGGCTCTCGCGCAAATCCAACCGCTGGAACCAGGGCCGCGACCTCTCGCCGCTGGTGATGCGCGCCGCCGCCGATTTCATCATGGAGCGAGATGCCATCCGCCAGGGCAAAGCATCAGCCAGCATCGTCGGCGACAAAAGCCCTTCCTCCACCATTCACGGTCAGGTCGTGCGCGATACGCACGTCGTTTACCCCGATGCCAAACTGATTTACATCGTCCGCGATGGGCGCGACGTGCTGATTTCTGAACGATTCCGCAACTTCGTCGAAGACTCCAAATTCCTGACCGCCGAAGACCGCCGCATCATCGAAGACCTGAAACGCGACCAGACCCCCTTCACCGATGGCCGCCGTTCCATTTTCACGGATGCTTTCATCCGTGAAATCGGCCAGCGTTGGGCAGACGACCTGACCGAAATCGACAGCGAGGCCAAACGGCTTTATCCCGGCGCTTACTTTTCCCTGCGTTATGAAGATTTGCTGACCCAGCCATTTGCCGAAATGCAAAAATTATGGGCTTTTCTTGGCGTTTCAGCGGATGCCGCGCTTGAAACGGATATCAAAAACGAAATGGGCCAGAATCTCGACGAGGAGTGGCAGGCGCGGCGGGCGGGCGATATTGCCAGTTTCCTGCCCAAAGGCAAAGCCGGCAACTGGCGCAACATGTTTACCACCCACGACCGGGAAGTATTCAAGGAAGTCGCCGGAGAGGTGCTGGTGAAGTGGGGTTACGAAACATCGGACAATTGGTAGCCCAAATATTTATGATATTTATCTATTTTATTGACAAACCAAAACGGGACTGATATACTCCACTTTGGAATTCGCAACGCGGAATTCATTCCGCCACCGCACCATCCCATGCGCGAATATCGCGGAAACCATGACGAGCCCAAAGAGAGTATGAAAAGCACACGCGACCGGATTTTACAAACCTTGCTGCGCCGACCGCGCTCGACCATCACCGAGCTGGCCGATGCGGTTGGCATTAACCCCATTTCTGTGCGCCATCACCTGACCAATTTACAGGTAGAAGGGTTGGTGGACGCCGAAGAAGAACGGCACGGCGTCGGACGTCCGCGCCTGGTCTATTTCCTCACCGAGGACGGGCTGGAGCGTTTTCCCACCCGCTACCTGCGCCTCACCACCCGCCTGCTCTCGCAGATGAAAGAGAAACTGCCAGGCCCGTTGGTCGGCGAATTATTCAAGGAAGTTGCCAGCGGCCTGGCCGACGAACACCAGGAGCAGTTGAAAGGCCTGAGCGTGGAAGAACGCCTGGAGACGGTCAAAGAACTGCTCGCGGCGGAAGGGTTCGTTGTCGAGTGGGAGAAAAAAGGCGGCGAGTATCACATTCACGAAATCACCTGCCCCTACTTGCAGGTGGGGCAGGCGCACCCCGAAGTCTGCGCTGTGGACCAGACGCTAATTTCCAAAATGCTGGCGCTCCCCGCCAATAAAATTCAGTGCATCCTGAGCGGGGCCACGCACTGCACCTATGTCGTTCAAAATACTGCTTTGGAGAACGCCCAATGAGCGAAGAATCCCTGAATATCATCAAGTGGACCATCCACAATACCCACCCCGAACTGGTCGAACCAGCCCGCGAGAAACTCGCCGAGGTGGTGGACCCCGAAATCGGCATGAACATCATCCAGCTAGGGCTGGTGCGCGACATCACCATCGAAGAAAACACCGCCCGCCTCAAGATGATTCTCACCACGCCCTTTTGCCCCTACGGCCCGGCCATGGTGGATATGACCCGCCAGAAAGCTCAGGAGGGCTTAAAAATGCCCGTAACGGTCGAAATGGGCATGGAAGTGTGGGATTTTTCGATGATGGAAGACCCCTCCGCGCTGGATTGGGGCCTGTACGCTTGAACCTGACCAACCCTGAAAAGCGGCCTGCCAGACAGGCCGCTTTTTGATGGGCCAGTGCTATAATGACTCCGACAAGGAGATGAACCATGCGACACACCGAAGGCAGATTCAAAACCAAAACCGGCGCGAACATTTACTACCAAAACTGGCAGCCTGACGGCGACCCCAAAGCCATCCTGCTGGTGGTGCATGGGCTGGCCGAACACAGCGGACGCTACCTGAACGTCGTCAACTACTTCGTCCCGCGCGGGTATGCCGTCTACGGCCTCGACCACCTCGGGCATGGCAAATCTGATGGCACGCGCGTGTACCTCGAACGTTTTAGTGACTTCCTTGAGCCGCTCAAAACCTATTTCGACATGATTCAGGGCTGGCACCCCGGCAAACCAGTTTTCCTGGTAGGTCACAGCATGGGCGGACTGATTGCGTCAGTCTACCTGCTGGAGCATCAGAACGAACTGAAAGGCGCGGTGCTTTCTGCTCCAGCCGTCAAAGTCTCAGAGACCATTTCCCCCGCCACTATCATGCTTGGCAAAGTTCTATCAAGCATCCTGCCCAAAGCAGGGTTGCTGGCTCTCGATGCAACAACAATATCGAAAGATAAAGCCGTTGTCAGCGCATATATCCATGACCCTCTAGTACACACGGGCAAAGTGACAGCCCGCCTTGCCGCCGAAATGCTCAGCGCAATGCAGCGCGTCACCGCCGAAGCAGCCACCCTTCAACTGCCCATCTTATTATTGCAGGGCAGCCAAGACCGGTTAATAGACCCCGGCGGAGCAAAAATGCTCTACGAAAAAGCCCGCACCACCGACAAAACGCTCAAAATCTATGAGGGACTGTATCACGAAGTCTTCAACGAACCAGAACGCGAACAGGTCTTAATGGATGTGGAAACCTGGCTGCAGGCCCATTTGTAAACAGCGCCCGGTCCTTAAAAAAAACGTCCTGCAGATGACAACATCCGCAGGCGTTTTCGTTTACCCAACGCTATTATCTTCCGGCCCCGCCTCGTCTCTGGGATGAACTATCCAAAACGAGACCGCGCCCATAATAGGGATGACCAGGATGACCAGAGCCCACAGCACGCGGGGCGTTTCACCCATCCTCTTTTTGCGCAACCCAAACAGAGCAGCCAAGCTCAACCCAAGCCAGGCCAGAAGAACCAGACAATTCAACGACTGAAATAGCAAAAACGAACATTGAACCCATCGAAGAACGGCATCGAAACCTCCTGCGCATCTATTGGGATTGGTTGAGCGCAAAAACAACCGAACTTCCTGAAAGGGAAGCCCTCACTTATTATAAAACGCAAGTGGCTGCCATAAAGAAAAAGACCATCCCGCCTTAAGGACAGTCTTTGGGGCGGCTGATGGGGCTCGAACCCACAACAACTTGATCCACAGTCAAGTGCTCTGCCATTGAGCTACAGCCGCCATGCTATAAAGCCCGTCGATTATATCATCACCAGTACGCGCCATCAAGGATTTAACTTCCAGAGGTTTGCGGATTTTCCACCCCCCAAAGACGACCATGAGAGTATTTTTGTTCATCAGCCGCAGGCAGATTTCGCAAAACAGGCAGTATAATGCGCTTGCAATTTACCAGACGAGAGAATATCATGAACTTCCTCATCACCGGCGCCGCCGGATTCCTCGGCTCGGCCCTCGCTAACCAGCTCGCCCGCGAGGGACACCTCGTGCGCGGGCTGGATGACCTTTCCACCGGCGACCCGCAAGCCCTCTCCCCCGATGTCCACTTCACGCGCGGCGATGTGAACGACCGCCCCAAACTGTGGACCCTCCTGCAGGATGTAGATTGCGTCTATCACCTCGCCGCGCGCGTTTCCGTCCCAGAATCGATTCTCTACCCGCGCGAATACAACGCCGTCAACGTCGGCGGCGCCGTCAGCCTGATGGAAGCCATGCGCGACGTCGGTGTGCGGCGCGTCGTCCTCGTCTCCTCCGGCGCCATCTACGGCGACCAGGGCGAACAACCCCTGCGCGAGACCATGCCCCCCAACCCGCGCTCACCCTACGCCGTCTCCAAACTGGCCGCCGAATACTACGTCAACACCATCGGCGACCTGTGGAACATCGAAACTGTCTGCCTGCGCGTGTTTAACGCCTACGGCCCCGGCCAACGCCTGCCCGCCTCGCACCCGCCGGTCGTCCCCTACTTCCTGCGCCAGGCCCTGCGCAACGGCTCGCTCGTCGTACATGGCGACGGCTCCCAAACCCGCGACTACGTCTATGTAGACGATGTCGTCTCCGGCCTGATAGCCGCCTCCACCGCCCCTGGCATCGATGGCCTGGTCATCAACATCGGCTCCGGCAAAGAAACCTCCGTCCGCGACCTGGTCAAAACCGTGCTGGAAGTCACCAACAGCAAATCCGAAGCCATCTACAACCCCAAAACCTCCGGCGGCGTCTCGCGCATGTGCGCCGACCTGACCCTGGCCGCCGCAAAACTCGGCTACCGGCCCTCCATCCCGCTCAGCCACGGTCTGCGGCTCACCCTGCAACGCGACCCGCGCTTTGGGGGTTAACAACAGCATGGACAAACTCAACATCCTCTCCCTTGGCGCAGGCGCCATTGGCACCTACATTGGCGGCTCACTGGCCCTGGCCGGTCACAACGTCGTTTTTTTGGAACAGCCCCCGGTGGTGGACATTCTGGGCGCGCAAGGCCTGACCCTCGACCTGAGCATTGACCCGCGCCGCAAACAAACCCACTTCACGCTGAATCCGCCTTCCGTCACCTTTACCGCCTCGCTCGCCGAAGCGTTGTCACAAACCCGCTTCGATGTGATGCTGTTTGCCCTCAAATCCTTCGACACCGAACCAGCTCTCCGCTCCCTGACCTCCATCGCGTCTCGACACAGCTCGACAACCATCTCCCCTGCCGACCTGCCCCCCGCCCTGTGCCTGCAAAACGGCGTGGATAACGAACCCGCCATTGCCGCCGCCCTCGGGCCAGAGAAAGTCATCTACGGCACTGTCACCTCCGCCATTGGGCGCAAAGGCCCCGGCAGCATCGTCCTCGAAAAACTGCGTGGAGTCGGCGTGGCCGCTGGTCATCCACTCTCCGAACGATTGGTAAACGCCCTCGACGAATCTTATCTCAACGCCAGACTCTTCCCTAACGCCGCCGACATGAAATGGTCGAAAATGCTCACCAATCTGCTGGCCAACCCCACCTCGGCCATTCTCAATATGACCCCCGCCGAAATCTTCGCCCACCCCGGCCTGTACCGTCTCGAAATCGAACAACTGCGCGAATGCCTGGCCGTGATGAACGCCCAAGGAATCCAGGTTGTGGATTTGCCCGGCACACCTGTCCGCGCGCTGGAGCTGGCAACCAAACTCCCGCTGTGGCTCTCCAAACCCCTGCTCTCCAAAGCCGCCGGAGCCGGGCGCGGCGGTAAAATGCCCTCTTTTCACATAGACCTGTACACCGGACGCAAACAGAGCGAAGTCACCTACCTGCACGGGGCCGTCGTCCGCGCCGGAGAAAAGACAGGTATCCCCACCCCGGTCAACCGACTGCTAACTGAAACTCTGCTGGCGCTCACCGAAGGCCGAATTCCACTCACGGAATTTGCCCATCAACCGGAGAAACTGCTGGCAGGCTGGCATTCTCTCGCTTCACCGTTCTAACCATCCCCAGGCAGGCCATCCCCGCCCCGGCCAATCCGGCCCAAAAGGCAAACGGCGCGCCCGGCCACCAAAGCGCCAGGCCGTTGCCAAGCGGCGGGGCAAGAAAGTTACCCAGTCCGCCAAGCGCCATCGTCATGCCCAGGGCAGTTCCGGCGTAAGCGGGGCCAACGCCATCGGTTTCGATAACCATAGTCATAAAAATTGCCATAAAACCGTCACGCACCAATCCGGCCATTAAGACGGCCAACCAAATCCAGGTTCCACGAGCGAAGCTCAGCAAACCCACCCCCGCCGCTATCATTAGCGCCGCCGCCAGGAGCAGGCGCTTGCGCGAACCCAACCGGTCAGACCACAGCGCAATCGGCAAAACAAATGCCATGCTGATTGTGTGAAAAGCCGAAAGAGCGCTATCTGCATACGCGGCCTCCCAACCCAGGCCGCGCAGGTAAAGCGGCAGGTAGCCCAGCAATCCCTGAATAGAGCCGCTCACGCCAAACAAGGTCAGCCCCAACAGCCAGACGTTCTTTAAGCCAATGACCTGGCGAATTGCTGCCCGCATAGACATTCCCTGCCCGTTGGGTTGCCGGTACTGCGGGAGCGGTTGCGTAAAGAACCAGGGCAGGCTCAAGGATGCCCCAACCAGACCATAGACAATCAACACATTGCGCCAGCCGCCCAGCAGCGGGGACAACGTGGTGGCGCTGAACAGCGCGCCGAGCAGGAAACCCAGCGCCATGCCCATCGAAATCAGGCCATTCGCCAACCCCAGTTGGTGTGGCGGAAACCATTGCCCTGCGACCTTGATGCCGTTCATCGAGACGAATGGCACCAACGCGCCGACAAGCAGCACCAGAACGGTGATGGAGAGAAAATCATTTGCCAGGCCGCGCGACGCGCCCAACAACCCTGCCAGCAGGCTGCTGACCACAAGCACCCGCTTCGTACCGAATTTATCGCCAATCACCCCGCCTGCCAGGCTGGTGGCCATGCCCGGCAGGGCGCCAGCACCCCACACCACGCCCACCTGCACCAGGTTCAGCCTCAAATCTTGCGAAATCTCCTGGGATAACACCGACATGCCCATCATGGGCATTGCCACCACGAAGATATTGGTCAGCACCACCAGAGAAAGAATATACCACTTATAGTTTTCATGCAAAATCATGGGCGTTTACCCTCCGGAAAAAGGGGGCAAGCAGAGATAGCCGCGAGGTAATCAGTTCCACGCCGCCTGGAACTGACCAGACGGCGTGGGCGTTTGGAACCTGGGACACTAGCCGCAGATTACTTTATGCTGTGAACTTGCTGCAACAGCCCGGCCACAATATCTTCGGGATGGTGGGGCAGAGAACTGGCCTGGAACATCAGCACGCTGACCAATGGCATATCGTTGAACATTTCCATAATATCCATGCCAATTGCGCCCTCTGTGCCGTAGCGCGGTTCCTCGCTGCCGCTAAACATCTTACGGGCAGCGGCTTCCATTTGGGCATACATTGGGCCAAAAACGGCCCGCCCGCGCGGGTCGGCCATCCACTCGCGGATGGTAGATTCCTTATCGAGAATGCAGGGCAAATTCAGCGTGGATTCGAGCGTCACCGTCAGCGTGTGGCGGATATCGGCAGCGGAGGCCGCCACCAGAATATCGAAATCACCATCTTCGGTAATCCATTGCTTATATTCGGGGTGATAGTAGGCAAAGGCGCGGAAATCGAGCGGGATGGAGACGGATTGAGTCTCGCCCGGCTGGAGTTCCACTTTGGCAAAGCCTTTCAACTCCTTTTCGGGGCGGATTAAGCCCGACTGATGGTCGTGGACGTAAACCTGGACAATTTCCTTGCCCGCACGTTTGCCCGTGTTGGTCACATCCACCGTCACCGTCACGCCATCAACATCTTTGAACCTGTTCGCCGAGACTCTGGCATTGCTATACTCAAACGTGGTGTAACTCAGCCCGTAGCCGAATGGGAACAGGACGGGCATTTGTTTGGCATCGTAATAGCGATAGCCAATGAACAACCCCTCGCCATAGCGTACCACGCCCGCCCCGCCCGGCCAGTTGGTGTGAGCGGGGGTATCGGCCAGTTTGAGCGGGAAGGTTTCAGCCAGTTTGCCGCATGGGTTAACTTTGCCAAAGAGAATATCCGCCAGGGCTGCGCCGCCCGCCTGACCCATCATCCAGCCTTCGAGGACCGCTGCCACATCGTCAATCCATGCGCTCATGGTCACCGGCGCGCCGTTGTTCAATATCACCACCGTTTTGGGTTGGGCTTTGGCAACCGCTTTGATGAGCGCTACCTGCTGTTCGGTCAGGTCGAGGTCTTGCCGGTCATAACCTTCGGATTCCTTGTAGGTCGGCAGGGCGATGTAGAGCAGAGCCACTTCGGCGGCCTGGGCCAGTTTCACGGCTTCGTCAATCAAATCTTGCCGGAAAGCGTTATCAGCGGGGTAGCCTTCGGCATAGGTCAGTTCGGCGTTGCCTGCCTGGGCTTGCAGTTCTTTGAACGGTACGGCTACTTTGGTCGGGTTGATGTGCGAACTGCCGCCGCCCTGGAAGTGAGCCTTTTCTGCCGAGCGACCAATGACCGCAATGTGTTGATAGCCCGCGAGCGGCAGCAGACCGTTGTTCTTGAGCAGCACCATGCCTTCGCTGGCAATCTGGCGCGCCAGGGCATGATGCGCGTCTGCGTCAAATGCGCCACCTTTGGGCGTCTCTTTAGATTTGAAGACAATGCGCAAAATACGGCGGACGGCTTCGTCCAGTACGGCTTCGTCCAGTTCGCCAGAGCGAACCGCCTCGACCACTTCCTGAACGCGGCGTTGCTGCGGACCGGGCATTTCCCAATCCAACCCGGCCTTGAGCGCAGCCACCCGATTGCGCACCGCGCCCCAATCCGAAACGACCAGGCCCTGGAATCCCCATTCGTTTTTCAGGATTTCAGTCAACAGGTGATGATGTTCCGAAGCGAACGTGCCGTTGACCTTGTTATAGGAGCACATCACCGTCCAGGGTTGGGCCTGTTTGACGGCTTTTTCAAAGGCAGGCAGATAGATTTCGCGCAGGGCGCGCTCATCCACTTCGGCGCTGATGCTGAAGCGCTGGAATTCCTGATTATTGGCCGCATAATGCTTGAGCGAAGTGCCAACGCCCTTCGACTGGACTCCGCGGATAAAATGGGCGGCCAGTTCCCCGGCCAGAAAAGGGTCTTCGGAGAAATATTCAAAGTTGCGGCCCCCCAGTGGAGAACGTTTCATGTTGACGCCGGGGCCAAGCAATACATCCACATGGAGGGCAATGCATTCCTCGCCCAGGGCTTCGCCCATCTTCTGAATTAAGGTCACATCCCAGGTAGATGCGGTGCAGGAGGCGGTTGGAAAGCAGGTGGCAGGCAGGCTTTCCATGCCAAGCGCGTGGACATCTGGCACGCGCCGGACGCCATGCGGGCCATCGGAGACAATCATTTCCGGCACACCCAAGCGCTCAATGGGCGTGGAAGTCCACGCGCTGGCTCCGATGCAGAGCGCGGCCTTTTCCTCGAGGGTCATTTGCGAAATGATAGAGGAAATGTCTTTCATAGAGAACTCCTTTCTAGAGCGACAGAAAGAAAACATCAGGCATTCGCGCCGGGGCGAATGGTCAGCAGGTATAAGCCAAGCAGCGCGCCATAAACCGCCAGTAAGCACCAGGGAATGACCTCCAACGAAACCTGGCGGGCAAAGACGCCCATCAATCCGGGGATGACCGCTGTTCCCAGGCCAGTCGCCGCCATTTGCATGCCAATGGTATTAGCCGCGAAATGCTCTCCTACCCGCTTGCTCGTACCAGACATCATGGCCGGGAAGATGGGGGCGATGGAGAAGCCAATCAGCGCCACTGCCAAAAGATTCAGCGCAGGCGAGGGATTCCAGACGAGCAGGGCCGAGCCAAGCAAAGCACCCGTCAGGCCGCCATTGACCAGAAGGTTCACTCCGGCCCGGCGGGCAAATAAACCAGCCAAAATACGCCCAACCGTAAACGTTGCCCAATAACTGCCCGTCCAAAAGCCTGCCGCGGCAGGAGCCACGCCGCGCGATTCGGTCAGAAGCGTGTAAACCCAGGTGCCAAGCGCGGCCTCCCCACCAACATAGAGGAAAAACAAGCCAATGCTCATCCAGACCTGAGGCTGGCGCAGGGTTTCGGCCAGCGGCGTTTTGTAATCGGTCAACTTTTGGGGTGATTCGGCTTGCGTGGCTTGTGTTTTGACCTGCCACATCCTCAGCGTGAGCGCAAAGCCAATCGCCAGGAGAATCTGAAACGCGCTGACTGCGCGATAGCCAAACTGCCAGGAATTCCAGGTGGTCAAGCCAAACGTCATGATGATTGGGCCAAGCGTAATCCCAATTCCCCAACTGGCATGGAGCCACTGCATGACTCCCTCGCTGAAATTGGCCGCCGCATAGGTATTGAGCCCGGCGTCAATGGCGCCCGCGCCCAGGCCGGCAAACACGCCCAGCAGCACCATCATCCACCAGGCCGGAACCAGGGTGTACCCAACCAGCGCCAGGCCGGTGAGCGTGCAGCTCAGGCTCAAGAGTCTGCCCACGCCCAGGCGCGCCACCAAAGGCCCGCTGAAGAAGCTGGATGTCATGTAGCCTGCCACGCTGGCCGCCAGCAACATGCCAAGCGAATCGAGAGGGACAGAAAAATGGCTTCGGATGGAGGGCCAGGCCACGCCCAGCAAGCCATCTGGCATTCCCAAAGCAATGAACGCAATGTAGGCCAGCAAAACCAGACCGAGGTGCGGGTAATGAGTAACCTTTTTCCAGAATTTCACGTGGTTTCCTTGTCTGCAAGTATGCGCAGCTTCAACCTATTTTCAGGCAATCGGTGAGCCTATTTTACTTCACAAACTTACCTAATTCAAGGTAAGTAAATTGCCAATCTGGATAGATGGACTTATAATTAAAGTATGAAAAATTCATCCTCCCCCCGGCGCACCCAACTGGAGCGCACTCGTGCCAGCCGCGAGAAAATCATTCGGGCGGCAACGGATTATTTTGCCCGGCAAGGGTTTCGCGGCGCAAAAATGGCCGAAATCGCCAAGGCCGCCGGTCTGACCGAGCCAGGGTTGCTCCATCACTTTCCCAGCAAAACCCATTTGTTGATGGGCGTGCTGGAAGAGCGTGACCGCATTGATAGCCAACGACTGCGCGCCACCCTGCAAAAAGAGGACAGCCGGTTTCTGCAAGCCGGAATTGAACTGGTGGAACACAATGAAACTGTTCCCGGCCTGGTGCAGTTGTTCACCATTCTGGCCGCGGAAAGCGTTTCGCCTGAACATCCTGCGCATGAATTTTTTATTCAGCGGTATCAGCGCGAGCGCAACCATATGACCGAGGCCATTGCACAAGCCCAGCAAGCAGGAGAAATTCGGGCAGATATCCCCGCGGAAACCCTGACCGTGCTGATATTTGCGGTCATGGATGGCTTGCAGGTGCAATGGCTGTTGGAGCCGGAGAAAATCAGCATGTCGAACATGTTTCGGGTTTTGGCAGACATGTTAAGAGCGGAAACCGGGCAATCATTACATGCCACCCCATAAGAAAAATGAGGAAGGGGGCATTGATATTTTTTGCCAAGCCTTGAAAGTTTCGCCGCGATGCGCGTGAGACACTTCTGAAAAGAGCGCGGCTGGCGCATCCACTTAAACCTGGTTAAAGTAGTTTTGCGCCAGCAAACTCGCTGGCGAGGCAGTTTTTTCGCGCAGATTAAAGTGCCTGCGTCTTTATGACGCGCAAAGCGGGCCTACGGCTTACCGATTTTGCAGGTTTCGTCAACCATTTTGGTAGGGAATTTGGCGCAGTGATAAAATACATCTCCGTATTTTGGAAGAAAATTTTATGTCTGCTTTCAAACAAGTTGAACCGAACCAGACCATCCAGATTCACCTGCCCAATGGGCGCGCCATCGAAGGGCCGCGCGGCGCGACAGCGGAGCAATTCCTGAGCCTGGTGCGCGCAGATTGGCCAGCTCCCGTCGTTGGGGTGGTGGTTAACGGCGAGCTGCATGAGTTAACCTATCCCATCGAAATGGAGGCCCGCCTCCAGCCAGTCACCATGGCCGATTCCGACGGGGCGCGCATCTATCGCCGTTCGCTCACCTTCCTGCTCGAAGCCGCATTCTCCAATTTATTTCCGCAAGCCGGGCTGTATATTGACCACTCAGTGGCTTCTGGCGGGTATTATTGCGAAGTAAAAGGGCGCGCGCCGCTCTCATCGCAAGAAATCAAAGCCATCGAAACCGAAATGCGCCGTCTGGCGCAGGCCGACCTGCCTTTTACCCGCCGTGAAGCCGCGCTGGAAGAAGCAATCGCCTGGTTCGAGAGCCAAAACTACCCCGATAAAGTGCGCCTGCTGCGCCACCGCCGCAAACCGTATGTCACGCTCTATCAGTTGGGCAGTCACATTGACTATCATCACGGCTATATGGTGCCTTCGACCAGCTACCTGAAGTGGTTTGAGTTGATTGCATCAAACGGCGGTTTTACGCTGCGCTTTCCGCGCCGCCACAGCCCCACCACGCTCATGCCGCTCGAAGATTTCCCCAAATTATTGAACTCCTTCCGGCAGTATGGCAGCTGGCTGGAACGGCTGGGCATCGAATCGGTGGGCGCGCTCGATGATGCCATCCAGTCTGGGCGCAGCCGAGAAGTGATTCTGGTCTCGGAGGCGCTGCACGAGCAGCACATTGCCTCCATTGCCCGCCAAATTGCCGAGCGCCGCGAACAAATCCGCCTGGTTCTCATCTCCGGGCCATCATCTTCGGGCAAGACCACCTTCTCGCGGCGGCTGGCCGTGCAACTTTTGGCGCTTGGTCTTTCTCCGTTCGCGCTCGAAATGGACAATTATTTCGTGGACCGCGAGAAAACGCCCAAAGACGAAAATGGTCAGTACGATTACGAAACCATTGAGGCCCTCAATTTGGCGCTGTTGGGCAAACAATTGGAGCAACTGATTCGCGGCGAGGAAGTGCGTCTGCCGCACTACAACTTCAAAACCGGATTGAGCGAACCCGGCGAAACCGTGCAACTGCGCCCCGGGCAATTGATTATCCTGGAGGGGATTCACGGCCTCAACCCGCGTTTGATTCCTGCCTCGCTGGCCTCGCAATCCTTCAAGATTTACGCCTCGGCCCTCACCCAACTCAATCTCGACCGGCATAACCGCGTCTCCACCACCGATACGCGCCTGATTCGCCGCATTGTGCGCGACGCGCGTGAGCGCGGCTATAGCGCCCAGCAAACCATCAGCCGCTGGGAATCGGTGCGGCGCGGTGAAAAACGGCACATCTTCCCCTTTCAGGAAAATGCGGATGTCATGTTCAACTCCGCGCTGGCTTATGAGCTGGCCGTCCTCAAGCCTTTGGCCGAGCCGCTCCTGCGCCAGGTGCCGCACAACACGCCCGAATTTATCGAAACCAAGCGCTTGCTGGCCTTCCTGGAGTGGTTCCTGCCGCTCGAACCCGACCTGATTCCCGACAACTCTATCCTGCGCGAGTTCGTAGGCGGCTCGATTTTGAAGGATTTCAAGGTGTGGGGAGCATAAAATCCAGACATCCGCTGGCCGCGCTCCAAAAACCTCAGGGGCAGGTAACACGCGGCAAAACCGCCCGCAACCGTCTGCGCCAGGTGGATAATTTTCTGTTGCGCTACGACCCCGGACTGCTCACCCGCGCCGATGGAAACTTCGCGGAAGCCCTGTTCGTGGACCTCGGCTACGGAGCAGAAGCCGTGACCACGCTCGAATCTGCTGAACGATTCCGGCGTCTCAACCCCAATCTCAAAATATTGGGCGTAGAAATTGACCCACAGCGGGTGGCTGCGGCCCTGCCCTTTGCCGATTCTCGCACCTTTTTCCGCCTGGGCGGCTTTAACCTGCCCCTGCAATCCGGTGAGAACGTCCGGCTCATGCGCGCCTTCAACGTTCTGCGGCAATACGAGGAGCGCGATGTCTTGCCCGCCTGGGAGCAAATGGCCCGCGGCGTCTTGCCTGGCGGCCTGCTCATCGAGGGAACATCCAACCCGACCGGCGCAATTTGGGCCGCCAACCTGTTGCGGCGGGTTGAAACCGGCTGGAGACAGGAAGCGCTGGTTTTTTTTACCAATTTCCACCCTGGCTTCGACCCGGAACTCTTTCAGACGATTCTTCCAAAAAACTATATTCACCGCGTCGTTCCCGGTGAACCCATTGGCGAATTCTTCGCCGCCTGGAAAGCCGCCTATGCCGAAACCAGCCCCATGCAAACCTGGGGGTTGCGCCAGTGGTTCGCCGCATCTGCTGAGGGATTGGCCCGGCGCGGGTACAAAATCAACTTACGGATGAAGTGGTTATCGAAGGGTTGGATGATTTGGGAATTGTAGCGCAAGCCAATCTCCTGCGCGACCTGTCTTACAAAGGGAGGAGTTTTGTACGCACTCGTTTATGACGCTTGGCACTACCCGCTTTTTTCCGAAAACGCCATAATGAAGGAGCAGAAAATATCTGCTAATTTTTGTCCAACTTCTCATAAAGGAGTAGCGAATGCCCGCAAAAGGTTGGATTGAAGTATCTGACCAGTATTGTAAAGGCTGCGAACTATGTATCAGCGCCTGCCCGCAAGGGGTGATAGAACTCGACATGAGCCGCCTGACCCCCAAGGGCTACCACCCCGCTCATCTTTTCAAGGATGGCTGCACCGGATGCGCAATTTGCGCGCTCGTTTGTCCGGATGCAGCCATTACTGTTTATCGGGAAGTGGTTAAAGCCGCCCCGGCGGGAGCATAGGAGGAAACATGGCTCGGCAGTTAATCAAAGGCAACGAAGCAATGGCCGAGGCCGCCGTGCGCGCCGGTCTCGAAGCCTATTTTGGTTATCCAATCACCCCGCAGACGGAAATATTGGAACATCTTTCCCGCCGCCTGCCTGAATTGGGACGCGCCTTTGTGCAGGCTGAAAGCGAAGTAGCGGCCATTAACATGGTCTATGGGGCCGCCTGCACCGGCGTTCGAGTTATGTCCTCTTCCTCCAGCCCTGGCGTCTCATTGATGATGGAAGGAATTTCTTATATCGCCGGTACCGAAGTGCCGTGCGTTCTCATTAACGTGATGCGTGGCGGCCCCGGGTTGGGCAACATTGCCCCTGCGCAAGGAGATTACTTCCAGGCCGTCTATGGCGGCGGTCACGGCGACTACAAACCGATTGTGCTGGCCCCTTCCACCGTACAAGAGTCCATTGACCTGACCGTGCTGGCTTTTGACCTGGCGGAGAAATATCGCGCGATTGCAATGGTGTTGACGGACGGCTCGCTCGGCCAGATGATGGAACCTGCCGAACTGCCCGAACTGCGCCCGGTGGTTCGCAAAGATTGGGATTGGGCCGTCACCGGAGCGATGGGACGTCCACGCCGCATCTTATCCTCAATTTACCTCGAACCACACGATGAAGAAATCACCAACCTGCGACTGATGAAGCGCTGGTTTGAAATCGAAAAGCACGAAGTGCGCTACAAAGAATACTATCTCGATGATGCCGAAATCGTAGTGGTCGGCTTTGGCACCGCTGGACGCGTGGCGCTCTCAGCAGTGCGCGAGGCGCGTCAGATGGGCCTGAAAGTTGGTTTGCTGCGCCCCGTCACCCTCAGCCCATTCCCTTTCCATGTGCTGGATGAACTCTCGAAGCAGGCACAAGGCTTCCTGGTGGTAGAAATGAATACGGGCCAAATGCTGAACGATGTCCTGTTGGCAGTCAAAGGCCGCGCGCCAGTGGAATTTTATGGACGCCCCGGCGGCGTGGTTCCGTTTGCCGATGAAATCCTGGCCGAAATCCAGCGCATGACAAGTTCCCCCCTGAGCGTGGCCGGCGACCCGCGCAAAGCCTGGCTCGAGCGCATGCTGGCTGCTGCAAAATAGAGGTGAAAAATGGCAACCCTTGACGTTGAAATTGTAAAACCCGAAAATCAGGTCTATTGCCGACCCCATTCGTTTACCGATTTCTCAACTCACTACTGCCCCGGATGCACGCATGGCGTGGCGCACCGCCTGATTGCCGAAGCCCTCGACGAAATGGGCGTCCAGGAACGCACCATCGGCGTTGCGCCGGTGGGATGCTCGGTCTTCGCCTACAACTATTTCGATGTAGACTTTGTGGAAGCGGCGCATGGCCGCGCCCCCGCCATGGCAACCGGCATCAAGCGCGTTCTGCCCGACCGGGTGGTGTTTACCTACCAGGGAGATGGCGACCTCGCTTCGATTGGCATGGCCGAAATCATGCACGCTGCCGGGCGCGGCGAAAACATCACCGTGATTTTCATCAACAACGCCATCTATGGCATGACCGGCGGCCAAATGGCCCCCACCACGCTGCCCGGCCAAAAGACGACTTCCTCGCCGTTGGGCCGCGATGTGGAACTGCAAGGCTACCCACTGCGCATGTCTGAGATGATTGCCAAGATGGATGGCGCGGGCTATGTGGTGCGCCGCTCGCTGCATGACCCGGCCAACATCCGCAAAGCCAAGAAAGCTATTCGCACTGCCTTTGAAACCCAGGTGCGCGGTTTGGGCTTTTCGATGGTCGAACTGCTCTCCACCTGCCCCACCAATTGGGGCATCACTCCCATCGATGCGCTCAAATGGGTAGAGACGAACATGGTGCCAGTCTTTCCCATCGGTGATTTCAAAGTGTCATCGGCAGTCGGTGATTTAAGATTTTAGACGGAGAAACTATGCAAAAAGAGATTATCATTGCCGGGTTTGGCGGGCAGGGCGTCCTGTTTGCGGGTCAGGTTTTGGCATACGCTGCGATGGACCTGGGAAAGGAAGTAACCTGGATTCCCTCTTACGGTCCCGAAATGCGCGGCGGCACGGCCAACTGCACGGTCGTGATTGCTGACGAAGAGATTGGTTCGCCGCTGGTACAGCGTCCGCCATTTGCGATTGCTCTCAATCTGCCGTCGTTCGACAAATACGAACCGCTCATGCTGCCGGGCGGAGTGCTGGTCGTCAACCAATCGATGGTTGACCGCAACGCAAAACGAACCGACATCCACACGGTGATGGTTGCGGCCAACGAAATCGCCGAGGAAATTGGCAATAAAAAACTGACCAACATGGTGACCGTCGGCGCATTGGTGGCCGCAATGCCTGAACTGGTCACGCTCGAAGCAGTCGAGGAAGCCCTGCGCGGACATCTGCCAGCCCGCCATCAACACCTGCTTCCGCAAAACTTCCAGGCTTTGCGGCGCGGTTATGAAGCCGCCAGAGAACAGCTGGCAACCGTTTAGCGAAACGAACGGTTCGAATTCGTACAAAACCGCCGCTTCTGGGGAACCAGGCGCGGCGGTTTTGTTCATGGCATCAGGGTTGGAACAGGCGTTCCAGGCCCGGCGACCACAATTAAAACGCTCACGAAATCCCCAAATGGCTCTCCCTTGCTGTTGAACAGCCTCCATATCCCCTGATAGGTGCCAGGACGAAAAGGCGCGGTCAGCCGAACAGTGACATTAACAGTGCCGTTTGGCGGAACCGTCTCTGGAAGTGGACGAGTAACGCCGCCCAAGACATCTCCCTTTATCCAGGCAATGGTGTAACCCTCTTTCCAGGTGCAACGGCCAGTGTTTTGGAAAGACCAGGTCTTTTCGAAAACCTGCCCCGGCGCAAGGAGCGTCCCGTCGGGAATGGTGACATCCGTAAGAAATTTGGAATTATCACAAAACGTTTCCACAACCGAGGTCGGTGGAACAGGGCTGGGGGTGGGCGTTTCGGTCGGGGTCAGCGTGACCGTCACAGTGGGGGTAAGCGTGGGAGGGCGGGTATTGGTCGGGGGCGGGGTAGCAGTGTCACGAGCGGCAATGGTTTGTTCCACCGCCGCTTCAAACTCCGCAGTAATTTCTGCGGCGGGACGCACGCTGACCGTTCCACAGGCCGCCAGAAACAGTGACAACAACAAGAACGGTAAAATTTTGGTGAGTAGTTTTTGCATAGCGCTCTTCTCAAACAGGGAAGACTGAAGGCATACATTTTAACACTCATCCAATCTCTCTCATACATAGATTTTGACGAATGCCCTTGAAAAAATTTCGCCGCCACTGATTGTTCCATGAAATCGCGTTGCGGCTTCACACGCATTCTTAAAAAAAACGGCTTAATTTTTATCGATTTGTGCTAAAATAAATCGACTTGTCAGGCTGGCGCGCAGAATGGTTTCCCATCTTTCGCAGAACAGTACAGACGAGTACCCGGGCCAGTTTAAAGATGCATTTAAGAAACAACAACCAGATCGAACCTGCAACTTTATAAAACCGGGCACGAGAACCTTCACTCACATTCCCTATGGAGAAATATGGAAACCAAACTGTACGTCGGCAATTTGTCTTATGACGCCACTGAAGAAGAACTGAAAACCCTGTTTTCGCAAGCGGGCATGGTTCAGTCTGTGGCAATCATCAAGGACCGTGAAACCGGTCGCTCGAAGGGTTTTGCGTTCATCGAAATGTCCAACCAGACGGAGGCCCAGGCAGCTATCAGCCAGTTGAATGGCAAGTCTTATCGTGACCGCGCGCTCACTGTCAACATTGCCCGCCCGCGCGAAGAACGGAGTGGGTTCGGCGGCGGCTACGGCGGCAACCGGGGAGGCGGTGGCTATGGTCGAGGAGGTGGTCGCCCGGGCGGCGGCAACCGTGACCGACGCGGCGGCAACGACCGGGGCGGGCGCTCCTGGTAGTCTTTCAAATCAAAAAAACGGGTGGACAGAGTTCCACCCGTTTTTTTTGCACTGCAAGGCAGTTGAGACCTTACCTTGCGGTCAATCTAATCCGCAGGAGCCAGCCGCATTTCCGATTCGGTACGGGCGTTCCAAAAAAATTTCCAATACATGAATACCGCCAGCGAGTACAAAACAAGGACGGAGATATAGACCGGCCCAAAGCCATAGTTGACTTGCATCCAACCACTCATGGTGGGACTGAACGCCCAGCCAAAACTGTTCGCCATCGAAACCAGGCTGGCAACTGTGGCGCGCGATTCGGGTTCGACATGCTCCATCACGAAGGTCTGGTAAACCGGGCCAGACATATTCATTAACGCCAGGCGAACGTAATGCGCCAGCGCCGACATCCAAAAAACAGGCGCAAAACCAAGCAACACCAGGAAAGGGATGGAAATGCCCTGGGTAATAACAACCAGATGCGCTTTGCCATAGCGGTCGGCCAGGGGCGGGGCAATCAACAGGCCAATGCCCATCGCAAGCGCGCCCCAGGCAAGTACATTGCCAATCACCGGGTCAGGCTGGCCATATTGAACGCGGAAAAAGACGTTCATAAAAGGCATAAACAAACCTGCCCCAACCGAGACCACCAGCATCGGAAGAATCAGCTTTGCGAGCATGACCGGATGTTTGCGCGCGTAAACAAAGGGGTCAAAAAATACCTGATTCGATTTCTGCATGAGGGGAGTACGCAGCCAGAACAGGGGGAGCAATCCCAGCACTGAGCTAATTGTGATAATGAACAATGACCCAGCATACGCCGTGCTGCTAGTAGCAGAGACGCCCTGCGCCTGTCCAATCCAGGTTGGCAGATACCCGCCAATAGAATTTCCCACAAAAGCAGCGGCCATTTGCAACCCCGACCCCAGGCTAAACAGGTAAGTGCGTTCTTCTTCGCCGGAATTTTCCAACAAAAAAGGCGACATCGTTACCATAGAAAGGCTTTGCGCCAGGCCCATCAACGCATTCATGAGGTAGAAAACCGCAACCGTTGGGAGGAGTAACATTCCACCAATTGCCGCGCTAACGCCCAAACCGCCTAACAAGAGCGCAGTTTTTCGCCCCATCTGGTCAGCCAGGTAGCCCATAGGCACGGCCGTCAGCAAAGCCGTAACACTGGTCACCGTAATCAGTTGTCCGAGCAGGTTTTCTTCATACCCCAGGCTTAAAACATAGAAATTGAATAGCAGGCGGTACACGCCCATTGCCGCGCCGGTCAGCACTGCACTGACCAGATATAGCCGCGCATTGCAGCTGAACGCGCCCACGCGGTGGATGTAAGTTTGGATAATTTTGCTCACGCCATCTCTCTTTTAGATAATTATCTAACACTTTGATAATAATCTAATTAGCCATCCAGGTCAATCCTGACGGATGTCATCTTAACAAAACAGAAAACGTCCCGAAGGCTTTCTGCAACCTTCGGGACGTTTTGCCAGGGGAAATTACACCAGAACGCCGCGCACCCAATCACCCACCCACCAGTAGCGGAAATCCTGTCCCTGGGCAGTTCGTATCGCGCCAATCAGGCCCACGATGGGTGCAATTGCCATCCCGACCAGGAAAACAGGGGTCAGCACGCAGGCTGCCGGGATGAGCAGGATGCCGACAAGAACCGCCGAGAGCAGACCAGTCACAGCCCAGACAATGCCCAATCCATACCACCACAGCAGCTGGAACAGAAACGATTGCATGGCATGATAAGCCACATATTTCGAGCGATTGTAAAAAAGCAGATAAATACCAAGCGCAACAACCGGTCCAAGCACACCAGTGAACAAGTTCACCAGCACAGACAGGTGCGCCAGCATGGCCCAGGTGCGCTCTTCCGATGCAGAAAGCGGCGCAGGGCCGGGAACGGGGATGGGAGTGTTGGTTTCGACAGCCATTTTTACCTCGATTTCATGCCCGGATGGGCAAAATAGTTCCGGCGGGAACGGTGAATGCGAACCGGCACCAGCGCAGGTTGCAAAAATGACCGGCTCAAAAAAAGAAAGACGCGTAAGAGGGTGTTCATACCCTTACTTACGCGCCTTACCGCAAAAGGTTGCAAGAGTTGATACTGGCTGATGAGCGATGAAGACCGGCTATACCTGCGAGGGCGGTGGCGCCAAACTCATCGGCTTTTTCAAATTAGAACCTGTCTGGAAATTATGTTGACAAACTTTGCGAAGGAGTCATTCGTAATCATCGTCTGCATTTGCGAAAACGAATGGCGCTGCGCACATTATGTGGTCAACAGAGTACCACTTCCAGCCAATTGCGCATTCTGCAACAAAGTACTTGACCATTTTGATTGAATAGTTTTTCAACCAAATGCTCGGATTGCCTGGTTCAAAACCGCTTACGCAAGACCTGCTGGAAACACTGATTTTTACTCACAGAATTGCCTGACCGGTGCGTTTCATCAGCCAGACGTAGCCGTCCTCCAGACTGGGTTGAACCGGTTGGGCAGATGGGTGTTCAGGGGCGGTTTCTCCTACCAGCCGGTACTGCGTGCCTTCGGTCAGGTGCAGCATCGAGACAATGGTCAGACCGTGATTGGGTCTTTCGAGGCTAGATGTGGTCAATGTCCAGACGTGATTTGTGGCGGCCTGCATCAGTTGGGCTGGGCTGCCACGAAACAACACCTTTCCATGTGAAATGACAGCCAGGTCGCGACAGGTTTGGCCGATGTCCTCGACGATATGGGTGGAGAGCAACACCGTGCGGTTAGTCGCCAGGTTGACAAGCAAGTTACGAAAGCGAATGCGTTCTTCAGGGTCGAGGCCAGCAGTGGGCTCATCAATGATAAGCAGTTTTGGGTCGTTGACCAACGCCTGGGCGATGCCAACTCTGCGCTTCATCCCGCCTGAAAATGTTTTGATTTTGCGCCCGGCGTTTTCAGCCAACCCGACCATGTCCAACACTTTTTCAACGCGCTGCTTGCGCCGATGAGGCTCATCCAGGCCTTTGAGAATTGCCATATAGTCAACGAATTCGGCGGCACTCAGTTCGTTGTACATGCCCAGTTCCTGCGGCAGGTAACCCAGGATGGATTTAATCGCCTGTTTACCGCTCTCAGTGGCAATATCCTGCCCGGCAATTTGAACCGAGCCGGTCGAGCGATTGACAATTCCGGCCAGAATGCGCATGAAGGTGGTTTTACCTGCGCCATTAGGGCCGAGCAAACCAAACATCCCCGGTCCAATTTGCAGGTCGATGTCATTAAGCGCATGGACGGTTTTTAGGCCGAATCCATAAGTTTTGGTTAGAGAGTTAATTTCAATCATGAGAGTGTCCTTTTTAGATATATCTTTCCTGGCGGCGCAAAAGTACCCAGGCCGCAAAGATGAAAATTAAGCTAATGGAAAAGACGGAAAGGTGATTGGCAAACAAATCGGGGTGGTCAGGCATGAGCGCCCCCATAAAAACGAGAACATACTTACCAGAATTCTCTGCCAACCAGCTACGCGCAATCAGTTCCACCATCCACACCAACCCAACGAACAGCGCGCCGATCGTGGTTTGCGCAGTAGCCAGCGCGCCAAAGCAGCCGAGCGCCATAAGGGCCAGAGTGGGGAGAATCCAGGCCAGTTGTACATGCCAGCCAGAGACGAACATGGAGAAATCGCCACCCATCAGAACAGTTACCCCCTGGAAGCTAAGCGCCGTGACCGCCTGAATCAGGAAGGTCAGACCAAGGCGCTCAAGCAAAGTCCACCAGGCGGGAATGGGAGTAGAAAAACGAAGTTCCAGGGCCGGGTCATCGAGTACGGCATATGCAGCCATAATCCCGCCCATAAGCGGCACTGCGGCTCCAAGGTAAGCGCGGGTGGTGTTCATCAATTGGTCAGGTTGTTCTTGAAGGAAGGCAATGATGACAAACATGGCCCAAAACGATAGCGGAAACCAGAGCTGGTCCAGCTTATAGGTCAACATGGAATAGCGTAACGAAAAGCGTTTCATAAAACTCCTAAGCGCGGCGCGCCTGCCAACGCAAATAGTAATTGATGCTAAATAAAACCAGCACGATGCAGACTGTTAAAATCGATAGATTCAGAATGGCATCCGTGGTGGTGTAGGGCAGTGACGGCAACGCGTGGTCAGATGGGAAACCGCCAAAAAATCCATAGAGAACATATTTACCGGAGGGTACCAGCAAAGTGTCGCTGATGGTTGGGAAAGCACCCGGGTTAAGGTAGTTCCCCCAAAACCAGTAGCCGGTAAAGAGCACCTGATAGACACGCACCGGTATTACCAGCGGGCAGGCCAGTGAAAAAGCAATCACAAAAGCGTGCGCTGGAACTCCTATCGCCCCAAAAGCCACCAGCAAAGTTCCAATGAACTGGACTGGGGCACCGAACATGCTGACATAGATAACCCCGGCGAGTAGCACAAATATCAGCATGGGCGTCAAGGCCGCAGCCAGCACTCCGAAATATTTTGCCAGGATATAAACTGGCAGACTGAGCGGCGAGCTTTGTTGCAATTCGCGCACGCCCAGGCGAAAATCGCGCTGCAAACGGTCGGCGGCGAGAATACCAGCCAGGACGGTCATGAACATATTGCAGTAAAACAGGGTTCGCCCAGAAAACTGCCAAAGTTCATCGGGTGGAACGAATGTAGCAAAACCATCCAGATCGGGTACAAAAAAGATGGTCAGATAGAACCCATACAGCAACAAATAACCGACCCACATACCCGTGCGACGCACAGACATGCTGAACTCATGCCGCAAAACGCCAAAGAATTGTGACACATTTTCCTCCTGGGGCATTAAAGTGCCCCTTTTTTATTTTTCTATTTTCGAGAAAGTTAACCGAGCGCGCCTGGCAATCTGAACGCCGATTGATTGGCAGACCAGAGCGCCAACCCAACCAGGAGCAGGGAAAGTGGCAGTAACAGCAGAGGGCTGTGCCAGAATTGCTGATAAGCCAGCATCGTCCAGTCCAGACCTGGTGAGTTGAACCATAACCCCATGGCTTTGAAAGGGATGTACTGCAACAGCCAAAGGCTGTAGGTAATGGTAATGGCCTGACTGGTCCCCAACCAGATGGACAGAAGCAGCGCCAACGCCGAAAGGAAGGCCAACGGCCCAAGCCAACCCAGGATAAGCGCACCGAGCAATCCAGGTGGAACGATGAAAAGCATGCTCAGACTGGCAGCCAGGCACAGCAACAGGTTGTAGCCCGAAACCAGACTCAAGCGGGCCAATAAGATTTTCCAGGGCGAGATTGGGGTTGCCAGGCTCAGTTCCAGGCCAGGGTCGTTCTCAGGACCGTAGAGCATGGCCAGGGTTGAGGCTGCCATCAGCGGGGCCAGGAAATAAAGAACGCTGGCGCGTTCCGCAATTAGGGCAACACCAACCCCTATGAACATTACCAGAGCAGCGGCAGGCCACATTTCGCGCTGAACCAGGAATGCCTGGGCGCGGAGTAGCTGCCAGGTTCGAAGGAAGGCGGCGGCGAGTCGGTTCGGCGCATGGATTTCATGAATGGCGCGTTCGACAAGGTTGGGCGGTGCGGACAGAGCGCGATTTGCTCTCCCAATTTCCTCGGAAGTGGCTTGCCAGAGTTGCAAATCCGCCCGGCAATCAGCGCAGAGGAGCAGGTGAGCTTCAATTTCGGCGCGCTCGGTTTCGCTGAGTTGACCGGCGACATAGAGCAACAACAGCTCTTCAAAATTTTCATGATTCATCGCCATTCCTCCATATTCTGGCGGATAAGCGTGCCGCGCAAATGCTGACGGGCATAACTTAACCGGCTTTTGACCGTTCCCAGCGGGCAGTTGCAGACTTGGGCAGTTTCTTCCAAACTGAGCCCCTGGTAAAAAACCAGTTCAAGCACTGCGCGATGCTCAGGACTGAGACTTTGCAAGCCTTGCTGCAGCCAACGCGTCTGTTCGCTGCGCTGGGTTTGTATTTCGGGTGAATCATCCGGCGCAGGCAGGCTCGCTTCTACCTCATCGGTCATGAGGATGGATTGCCGCCGCAGGGTTTTGAGCGCCAGGTTGTGAACAATGGACAGCAGCCAGGCCAGAACCCGTCCATCGCCGCGATATTTTCCGCCTGCGCGCCAAACTGTAATCAGCGTTTCTTGAACAACATCCTCGGCCAGGGCTGGCTCACCGGTCAGGCGCAAGGCATAGGCATAGAGACGCCGACCATAGGCCTCGTAGAGTTCACGCAGGGCAAATTCGTCTCCTGCGCTGATGCGCTGCAAAAGTTCAAGATGGGTTTCAAAGGAGGCCATGGAGACCGGCCAGGTTTTCTTTTTGGGCAGGGCGTAAGATGTCATTGTTTGCCTTCACTCGGTTCTGTAAGTATGTACCCCAACACCGAGAAAAGGTTCAAATCTGAAGACAATCAAAATTAGGAGAGAAATAAGATTGTGTCAATGTAAACCGAGCGATTTTGACTCTGTGAGCATCGTTGGGCAAGGCAAATAAGCCTGAAAAGGAAGCCTAAAGCGCCCCTTAAGTTATGAAAGCCTCCTGATTGAGTTTCCTCTTTTCAGAAGGCTTTCTTTTTTTCAAGGCCCTCAACCTAAAACCAAAATTGAGGGTTTATAACGGCGACCGGTAGAGCGTTTACGCCCAACCCTGACCCTTGACGAAATTCGTAATTACCGGCACTTCCACTGTCTTGCCCTGGTAAGCCTGGAAGCCCAAATAGAGCATATAGAACCAGACCAGAATACCAATGCAAAAGCTGGAAGTAATAACAGCGATGATTCCCAAGATAAGTGCCTGGGCATTATGCGCTTTAATAAATGGGCGGTTTTTCTTGTCTTCCATCAACATCAGGATGATGGGAACCAGCGGTGAAAAAATGTACGCAAGCAATGCCCATAGCTTATCATCGCTGGTGATTTCAGAACTAAAATTCGTCATTTTAAGCCTCCTCTGAATATGGTTGCGAAAATTGTACAACCAAAACACACAAAAAGCAACCAGAAAACAGGATATTTTGGGTACAAAAAACCGCCAGAAAGTCCTATTCCCCTGCTGTTATAATCGGACTCATGAAGGCAAAATACCACCGTGCGATTACCGAACAAGCCTTACGCCCCTATTTTGACCCTGCCGCGCTCACAGAAATTATCCACGCCAACCTGGGACAGGATGCTATTCGCTATCAGTTTGGGTACGACCATTTCCACTACGATAACAATGCCTTCGCCGCCGGAGATGCTTATATTGAGGAACAACGTCAAACCATCATCGAAACACTCCAAAGCGGCAGGCCCGCCTCGCTTGCCCGGGCTGCGTTTGGGCGGCTGACTCACACGGCTCAGGATTTCTATGCCCATAGCAACTACACCACGCTTTGGCGTGAGAGGTACCCAGGGGCAACGCCAGATGTCATTGACCCGTCTCTGCTCGAGGTGATGAACGACCCCCGCCTGAAATCGGGGCGAATCTACCCGCCGCTAGAATATTTCTCGTTCATCCCGCTGCTTGCCCCGCTGGTCATTCCTCTCTTACCCCGCGACTCGCACGCCTGGATGAACAAAGACGACCCATCCCGGCCTGATTTCGAGTATGCCTGCGCCGCCGCCATCAAACGCACCGAACAAGAACTCGTAAAAATTCGCCAGGCGCTCACCCCACAACAAATTTCAGCATTTCAGTGGAATCAATCCATCATCAATGACCAATCGCGCAATCAGGTTGCTGTTCAATCCATCAATCTCAAAGGATTATAATCAAACTATGGATACCAAAACCCAAATCAACGAAGCCCTCAAACAGGCAATGAAATCGGGCGACGAACTACGCAAACGCACCCTGCGCATGCTCCTTGCGGCCATTAAACAGGCCGAAGTTGACCGCCGCATGACGCTCGACGAAACCGCCGTGCTGGCCATCCTGCAAAAAGAAATCAAAATACGCAAAGAAGCGCTCGATGAAGCCCAAAAAGCCAGCCGCGCAGACCTGGCCGCTGACGCGCAGGCAGAAATCGAGGTCATCAACGCCTTCCTGCCCAAAAGCCTGAGCCCCGATGAACTACGCGAAATGGCCCGCCAGGCCATCGCTGAAACCGGCGCAATCACCCCCGCCGACATGGGCAAAGTCATGAAAGTGATGATGTCCAAAGTGGCAGGCCGCGCTGCCGGAGACCAGGTCAGCGCCATTGTGCGCGAATTGCTGCAAAAATGACATGAATCACCCTCCCCGCTGGTGGCGGGAAGTTGACCGTCACGATTTTTTTGCCTTTATCCTGTTGATATTGACCGGGTTGGCCACCTATATCATCCTTATCATCCCGGTTTCTGTCAGCGGACCAACCCTGCCTGTTAAGGTGGGGCAGGTTGCGCCACAAGATTACACCGCTCCATCGAACGGGGAATACATCAGCGACGTGCGCACCTCGCTGGCGCGCGATGCGGCAGAACGCGCCATTGCTCCCATTTACACTCCCCCAGACCCGGCCATTGCCCGCCGACAGGTTTCCCGCCTGCGCGCTGCGCTGGACCAGGTCGAAGCCATCCGCGCCGATGAAAACATGCCGCTGGAGCAAAAAGGCGAAGCCATAGAGGCCATTGATGACTTGACCTTGCAAACGGCAACCATCGAAAGCATATTGCGCTTATCCAATGCACGCTGGAGTACCACACAACAAGATGCCTTGCGCGTTCTGGAAGCAATTATGCGCGGCGCAGTACGCGAAGAAAATATCTCTTCCATTCAAAGTAACATACCATCGATAGTCAGTTTTGTGTTGAGCGAAGAACAGGCCGCTATCGTTGTCGAACTGGTCACACCCTTTGTCGTCCCCAACAGTTTTTTCAGCCCCGAACTCACCAATGCCGCCAGGCAAAATGCCCGCCAGTCCGTAGAACCAGTCACGCAGACTTACATAGCAGGAGAGGTAGTCGTGCGGCGCGGCAAAGCACTGACCGAAACCGACATTGAAGCGCTCGAAAAACTCGGTCTGATACGCCCACGCAACACCGGCATGGAGTACCTGGGAGGCGTTGCAATCATCAGCGTCATGATGACCTTTATTGCATTTTATTTCCAACGCCGTCGCCCATCCTATTACACCGATGGCCGCAGTTTGATGCTGGTCGCTATCCTGTTCATCATGTTCCTTGCCGCCGCCCGTCTGGTTATCCCTGACCGCACCCTGTTACCCTACGCATTCCCCATTCCTGCATTTGGATTACTTATCGCTACCCTGTTCAGCCCTGGCGGAGGATTAATTCTTTCGGTTGCCATTAGTATCCTGGCAGCCTTTGGGCAAGTTAACGCGCTCGAACTGACCATTTTCTATATGCTTACTTCGCTCTTAGGCGTGCTGTCACTGGGAAAGGCACACCGCATCAGCGCCTTTCTCTGGGCTGCGCTCGTCATTGGGTTGACCGGAATTGCTGTCATTGTAGCGTATCGGGTTCCAAAATCCAGCATCGACTGGCTGGGATATTTTCAATTACTGGGCGCCTGCATTTTGAACGGTGTTGCCTCCGCCAGCATTGCGCTCATGCTCCAATACTTGTTGGCAGAGTTTCTCGGCTTAACCACCACGTTGCGGCTGCTCGAAATCTCCCGTCCCGATGCGCCGCTCCTGCAATACTTCTTGCGCAATGCGCCCGGCACATACCAACACAGCCTGATGGTCTCGAACCTGGCCGAGCAAGCCGCCGAACGGTTGGGGTTAGATACCCTGCTTGTACGGGTAGGCGCGCTCTATCATGATATTGGCAAGGCCGCCAACGCGCCATTTTTCATCGAAAACCAACTCCCCGACAACCTGAACCCCCATCATGACATTGACCCGGAAACCGCTGCGGGCCTGGTTGTCCGACATGTGACCGATGGTGTTCAACTCGCCAGGAAATACCGTCTGCCGCGCAGAATTATCGATTTTATGCTTGAACATCACGGCACTCTGCTGGCACGATATCATTACAACCTGGCGGTACAAGCCGCCGGCGGCGACAAATCAAAAATCGACCCGGCAAAATTCCGCTACCCCGGCCCACCCCCGCGCAGCCGTGAAACCGCCCTGCTCATGCTGGCCGATAATATAGAAGCCCGCGCCCGTTCCGAGCGCCCCCGTTCCGAAGAACAAATTCGAGAATTGGTTCGAAAATCGATTGAGTTTTGTCAAAAAGAAGGTCAATTAGACGATACGCGCCTGACATTTCGAGATTTGACGGTGATTACCGAAGCATTCGTAACCACCCTGCTGGGTCAATATCATCCCCGTATTCAATACCCGGCCGCCGAAACGCCCTCCGCCGCCGAAACCCCACCCCCCCCCATTCAAAAAGCCATTGAAAAAATATGATTCTTGTCGAGACTCTCGAAAACCTGTCCCCTGCCATCCCTATTGAAGTGGTGGAACAAGCCGCGCAAGTCGCTCTCAAAGAGCAATCTGCCCCCACCAATGCGGAAGTGACCATCGTGCTTTCTAACGATGTCCAACTGCGCGAGTTAAACCTTCGGTGGATGGGAATTAACGCGCCGACCGACGTGCTTTCCTTCCCCTCCGATGAAAACGACCCGGAAACCGGCTCTCGCTACCTGGGCGACATCATCATCTCGGTTGAGACCGCCGTCCGACAGGCCGCCCGCGCTGGACACCCCGTAGAAGCCGAAGTGCAACTGCTCACCGTTCACGGCATTTTACATCTGCTCGGATATGACCATGCCGGGCAGGAAGAAAAAGCCCGCATGTGGGCCGCCCAGGCCAAAATCCTCGAAAGTTTGGGGCTGGGACACATTCAGGTGCTGGAGTGAGACGGGGAAATCGCCCCAACCCCTTCAGGAAACGCCAGAAATGACCGGGTTCATCAAATCTCGAATCGCATCCTTTCGCTATGCCATCCATGGCTGGTGGTACGTCATTGGCAGTCAAAAGAACGCCTGGATTCACGCCGCCGCATCCATAGGTGTCCTGATTCTCGGCCTGTGGCTTGCGCTCCCCGCCCGCGATTGGGCCGTGCTGGTCATCGTGATTGCAATGGTTTGGTCGGCGGAATTTTTCAACACCTCGATTGAGGCCGTTGTTGATTTAGCCAGCCCTACCCATCACCCGCTCGCCAAAGTGGGCAAAGATGTGGGCGCAGCGGCCGTGCTTATTGCGGCAGGCGCGGCCGTGCTGGTGGGTTTGTTAATTTTAGGCCCGCCCTTGTGGGCAAAAATTTCATCGCTGATGTAACACTCAACGGCGCTTCAGGCCGCTCACAACGAGGAGTTTTCATGAATGCATCATTTCGTTTTGGCACAGTCGGCTCACCCATCGGCACTCCAAAAAAGCCGGGCGGCTCGGTCGGCGCAATTCAATTCAGCAAATCCATTGGGCTGGATGCGATGGAGTTGGGCTGGGTGCAATCCGTGCGCGTTTCCATCGAAACCTGCGCCGCCATCCGGTCCACGGCCAGCGCAGAGGACGTGGCCCTCAGCGTCCACGCGCCATATTTTATCAACCTGAATGCCAGTGACGAAGAATGGCCAAAAAGCCGTCAGCGGCTGATGGACGCCGCGCATTACGGAAACCTGGCCGGGGCAACCGACATCATCTTCCACCCCGGTTCGTATTTTGAGCAACCCCCTTCCGACGTGCTAAAAGTTGCCATTCCGCGCCTGGCCGGGTGCGTGGACGAGTTGCGCGCCGCAGAAAACCCTGTAATTTTACGTCCAGAGACAATGGGCAAGAGCGCCATGCTCGGTTCGCTTGAAGACACCCTTGAAATGTCGAAATCCATCCCTGGCGTACTCCCCTGTCTCGATTTTGCCCACCTGCACGCCCGGCCTGGAGACGGGTCGGTTAACAGTTACGCAGAGTGGATGTCTTTGCTTGAGTTATATGCCAAAGCCCTGGGCGAAGCAGCAATTAAGAAACTGCATATTCACCTTTCGGGTATTGAATACGGCCCCAAAGGCGAGAAAAATCACCTGAAAATCGCCGAATCTGATTTGAGGCTGGAAGAATTATTCCGCGCGCTTCGAGCTCTTGGCGCGGGTGGGCGCATTTTGTGTGAAAGCCCGGTGATGGAGGAAGATGCTCTTTTGATGAAACAAACCTGGCAAGAAATCAGCGCGTAAACCCACCACACGCCCCAGATGGACGTAATTGGGGCGTGTTGATTTAAAAACCATCGGCTTCCCCGGCTATTGCCTCAAACCTGCTTAATCGGCTTCCAATTCGATAAGGGCAGACCAAAGAACAGTTTTTTGATGCCCATCCATTCAAGAAAGCGCTCCACCTTCTGTAAAACCCAATTGGCTGCCCCAAACCAGGCCTTAAAAACTTTACCAAAGGGAAAACGGGCATTCAGCCAGGCCAATAGAGAAACCCAAGTAAAAAGGAAGACCACGACCATCCCGCCGAAGACGCTCAGCAAAGACCAGCCAAGCCAGCCAATGGCTATCAATGGCAAGACAAACGGCGTCAGGACAAAGGAAATCGTGCGTACCAATTTATCTTGAAAGGGGCTATCGCCCAACAAAGAGAAAAGATAAGGTAACAAGAAAAAGGAATATGCAAAAATCAGATAGAACCCGGCAAGAATCTGAAAAATTTGAAAAGATAACCCCATCATAAAGACCCTCCCAAACTCTGTTGCGAAGAAGATAACTCCGAACCATCCTTGCCACCCATCCTGGCCCGGGCCTTTCTAGGGCCAGACGGAAGACCAAACCCGGCGGACAACCATTATTGCGCGTTGTTAACAGAGCATCTTTCTCATCAAAACCAGCTTAATTATACGCCTTTTACATCGATTGTGAGAAAAAACACAGAACCAAAGGCGCGATTTCGCCGTTAAAGAGCGAAGAATTTCAAAAGACAATCACTGTCCGCTGCAACAGTGCAGAAAATCATTGGAGAATGAAAAACGTCGTTGTACGTTATGGGCGCCACAAATCCACGCGGCGCACGGTTGGATAGTTACAAAATTTTGCAGTGGGATGTACAATTGCTGTATGACTACACCTACTTTCCGAATCGAACATGATTTACTTGGTGAGCGGCAGGTTCCTGCCGAAGCCTATTACGGCATTCATACGCTGCGCGCGCTCGAAAACTTCCCCATCACCGGAACAGGGATTCGGACTTACCCCAGCCTGGTGCGCGCCCTGGCCTGTGTCAAACAAGCCTGCGCCAAAGCCAACCACCAACTGGGATTGCTGGACGAGCGCAAAACCCAGGCCATCAGGCAGGCCTGTGAGGAAATCCGCGTTGGAAAACTGCACGACCAGTTTGTGGTCGATGTGATTCAGGGCGGGGCCGGGACCTCGACCAACATGAACGCCAACGAGGTGATTGCCAACCGCGCGCTGGAAATCCTGGGGCTGGAGCGCGGCCAATACAGCGAAATTCACCCGCTCGAACACATCAACCTGAGCCAAAGTACGAATGATGTGTACCCGACCGCTGTTAAACTGGCCCTGCGGTTTGAAATTGACAGCCTTGTGGCAGCCATGGGCATCTTGCGGGCCGATTTTGAGGCCAAAGCCATCGAATTTGCCGACATTCTCAAAATGGGGCGCACCCAACTGCAAGATGCTGTGCCAATGACGCTGGGTCAGGAATTCAGCACCTATGCCGTCATGCTGGAAGAAGACCAGCAAAGGCTACAAGAGGCTGCTCTGCTGATTCAGGAAATCAACCTGGGCGCAACCGCCATTGGGACCGGCATCAACGCTCCGCCCGGCTACGCCAGCCTGGCGTGCCGATTCCTGACCGAGATTACCGGCATCCCATTTGTGACCGCAAGCAATCTGGTCGAGGCCACCCAAGATGCCGGGGCGTTTGTTCAACTTTCTGGGGTCCTGAAACGCATCGCGGTCAAACTCTCCAAAACCTGCAACGACCTGCGCCTGCTCTCTTCTGGGCCGCGCGCGGGGCTGGGTGAAATTAACCTGCCTGCCGTGCAGGCCGGGTCATCAATTATGCCTGGCAAAGTCAACCCGGTCATCCCCGAAGTGGTTAACCAGATTGCTTACGAAGTCATTGGCAATGACATTACGGTTTCATTTGCGGCGGAAGGCGGGCAATTACAGTTAAACGCGTTTGAGCCAATCATTGCACATAACCTGCTCAACAGCCTGATTTACCTGCGACAAGGTTGCCTGACTTTGGCCGAACGCTGCGTGCGCGGCATCACGGCCAATCGTGAACGACTCCAACAGATAATCGACCATTCCATTGGGATAGTCACTGCCCTGAATCCATACATCGGCTACGAAAACGCGACGGCAGTGGCAAAAGAAGCCTATGCCACCGGCAAAAGCGTGCGCGAAGTGGTTCTGGCACACCAATTGCTCACCGAAGAACAACTACAGGAGATTCTTCGCCCCGAACTGCTTACGCAGCCGCGCCCAAAAATGTAAGACATCGTTTCTTCCGCTTTCCTGAATTGAACCAACGCCTGCAATCACCAAACTTGAACCGCCTGATGAATTTTGCGGATACGCGATGATGACAAGGATACTCTCATGAACTTCAATCAAAAAATCGAGGAGTGGATTCAAGAAGCAGAAACACGGCCTGCTTCTGCGCTCACCATACTCAAACTGATTGCTGGGCGCTTGCGCGACCTGACTGAACGCAATGAGCAATTAATGGCCGAAAACCTGGCCTTGCAAGATGGAACGCGCATACAAGATTATCAGAAACGCATTATTCATCTGGAACGCCAGTTGGAGATGCTCAAACGCCAGGTCGCAGAGGGCAGTTCCCTGCCTGGCCTGGCCGCTGATACCACGCCAGACCCAATGCTCAACCTGTTGGTCTATAATGTTGCAGGACAGATATTCCGCTTCGCGCCCTCAATAGTATCCACGCCTTCAGGAACCACCACGCTCGGCCGAATCCATGGTGAACTGGTATCAGAGGGAGAATTTCCGCGTTTATTGGCCATTCCCGCCCACGAGGAGCTCCTGTTTCTGTTTACATCGGGACGTGTTAATACCCTGCGCATGGATGAAATTCCTTTGACCGAAGGCGATGCCTTCGCCTGGGATGCAGCCCCCCGGCCCAATGAACCACATGCAGGCGAATTATTGGCCGCCATCATGCCGCTCACGCGCTTGCCCCTGACTGATTTTTTCATCCAGGTCAGCCGACGCGGATTCGTGAAAAAAACGCTGAATTCGCTGGCCCAATCCATTCTGGACAATCATTATCTCGGCCGAGGTACGACCCAGAAGTCCGACCAACCCTTTGATGCTTCGCTCTGCAAAAAAGGCGAGCGCTATGTCATTGTCACCTATGAAGGCCGCCTGCTTGGTTTCGACGTCGATGACCTGACCTACTCTGCCGAGGAGCGGTTGCGTATCAGCGCCACCGATTACGTGATTGCCGCTTTTACCATCCGACCGGAACAAACCATTCTGTGCGTTACTCAGAACGGCAAAGTTATTCAACGCGAAGCAGGCTTCGTTGAAGTGAGCAAATCAACCGCATCGCGCGGTCAAGCACTCATTTCCCCATCGCGATTGGAACAAGGGACGCGATTCATCGGCGCAGCAGCGATAAATGATAGCGACAAAATAGCCACACTCGATGCGAATGGTCAGATTTCCGTTTACGAAGGGGGTGAGGCGGCTGCAACGGGGCTGCTCCACGTTCAGGCCGCGCTCCTGTCCATTGGCGTAGTTCCCATTGCAAAAAACGGGTGAAGCGATACCACGCACCAGCGGTACCCCAGATACTTGAGAGTACCCAGAATACCGCTGGTTGAAAAATCACAAAGCCTGTGTTCAGAAGGCCATCTCGCGCATGAAGAATTCACGCACACGGGCGGCCATTTGTTTTTCTGTCATTTTGTTAGCCGGCTCACTTTTTATCAAACGCCCGCGCATATCTTTATGTTTCTGCAGGGCTTTTTGAAACTCATTTTTTGCTTCCCCAGGGCCCATTACAAAAAGATAGTCTGCCTCTCTGACAGCCCCAATCACCTTCTCGTAAAACTCATGTAACTGGTGCTCAAAGCGGTCATTGTGACCAAGCTCTGAATCCAGGCCCTGGTTGTACATACCGCCAATGCGTGTCCCGCCGCTATGAACGCGCGGCTTAAGGTTAGACGGAATGACCTGTATTTGATTGTCATGCAGCCAGATGATATAGGCGTTTTTATGGTCAATCCATAGTCCGGCATTTCGTGTCATATCAAAGCCTCCTTATTTGAAGTGAACGACACACGCGGAAAAAATACCCTCCTCTGCTAATACTCTATAACAATTTACAAGAAAAATCAACCGCTGACATCACCACGGAACAATCTTTCAAGAAAGCCCTGTAGCAGCATCAAACATAGGAGTTCTTGACGCTTTAGAAAGGTTGTGCTAGTATCAAGTCACCCACCTGCTCTCCCACGCCTATCCCGTCCTTACTTCCAGAGGAGAAGTCATGAGCAAGCGAATCGCCCTTACCATTTTGATTGCATTGGCACTTGCGCTTACTGCCTGTCAGCGCACAGCCTCCACGCCTGTGCCAACGCCAGATTTCCCCAGCCCGGCCACTGCCAGCGGCAATATGCAGGTGGTTGAACTGGCTGGCACACAGACGGCCATTGCGACCTCCGGAACGCCGGTGGTTATTCTGCAACCGTCTGCGACCCCTGAAGCAAATCAAACAACTCAGCCGCAGGTGGTCACCCCCGAAGTCACCCAATCTTCGGCGGCAACCACTCCCATGCCGCTACCATCTGTCACAACCATTCCTGGCTCCCCAACTCTCCCAACGACGTACACTTTGCAAAAGGGCGAATTCCCATTTTGCATAGCCCGCCGCTTCAATATTGACCCTGATGAACTACTGGCGCTCAACGGGCTCAGCCGGTCGCAAAGTTACTTTACCCCTGGCACAGTATTGAAAATTCCACAAACTGGCAAGGCCTTCCCGGGCGCTCGCGCCCTCTTGACCCACCCAACACAGTACACCGTATTGTCGGGAGACACCATTTACAGCATCGCATGTAAATTTGGAGATGTTGACCCGCTGACGATTGCCAACCAGAATGGATTGCAACCGCCTTACACGCTTACCACTGGCGCGCAAATCACCATTCCCTGATACCTCGTTGCCCATTTAACACCCGGGCAGCCATCACGCCCGGGTGTTTCTTTGCCCAAGGACAAACCTGAATGAAATTTGAACTGATTGCTGCTGAAACCGTCTACGAAGGCCGCGCCTTTCATGTTCGGCGTGACCACCTGCGCGCGCCCGATGGACGCATGGTCCAATATGACATCATCGAACATACTGGTTCGGTAATTATCATCCCGGTCGATTCCCAGGGACAGATGCATTTTGTTCGCCAGTACCGCCATGCGGCTCAAATCAACTTGCTTGAACTCCCTGCCGGAACTCTGGAACCAGGCGAGCCACCCGTTGAGGCCGCTGCGCGTGAAATCCGAGAGGAAACCGGCATGGAGGCCGAAAAATTGGTTGAAATCGGTGCTTTTTACTTGGCTCCTGGTTATTCTACCGAACTGATGCATGTCTTTTTGGCAACCGAATTGAAATACAACCCACTCGAAGCCGATGCCGATGAATTCCTGAGCGTCGAAAAAATCCCTGCAACCGAGGCCCTGCGCCAGGCTGAAAGTGGTGAGATGCAAGACGCAAAATCGCTGGCTGCTCTACTCCTGGCGAGGAAATACCTGCAGGCAAACGCGTTGAACCCTTAATTCACCTGGCAAGAGAGCGGCCTGAACGCCTTCCACAGAGAACCAAAGGCCCAGCGCAAACGATGAAGCAGAGTTGACACAGAGTGACTGTTTCGATGGACGGGTCAGGTTGCTCGAAAAAGGTGGTTTCGATGCGCCAGCCTCGCTGGCGCGGCTGATTGGTTGGTTAAATCAACACACCCCGGCTTAAGTCGGGGTGTGTCTTGTTGTGAAACTCTTTGCCGTTTACTTGAGAGCCTCAAAGGCGGCATCGAGCAAGGCTTTCACATATTCAGGATTGTGGGCGCCATGGCTGCCATCTTCTTCAATAACGCCATAGTTCCACAGGGCGGTAGCGGTTTTCTCATCCCAGGTGCCGGGAACAACCGCGCCTTCGGCATCGAGCAGACCTTTTTCAGTCAGCAGGGCCTTGAGTTCTTCCATACGGGTCTGCACTTCGGTCTGAGCGCCGTTGATGTCGAAGTTCTCCGCATCAGCATGGCAGGTGACACAGTTCGAAAGCTGCGGCTCGAAGGTGTGAACCTTCTCGGTGCTCATGTGGCAGCCTACGCATGTATCTTTGACGCCGCTATAGTGCGTGCCGGGTTTGCCTTCCACGCCAAAGCCGCCAACACCCATCAGCACGTCACCCTGTACACTCAGGTGCGGGTTGAAACGCGGGCTGGTGGATGTATACTTGGTGGCATCCGCCTTGTCTTTGAAGCTGTCGATGTTGCGGCGGGCCTGATGGCAGTTGGCGCACAGGTTGCCGGAACCACCGTCAAAGGTCACGCCGTTCGTGATGAAGGCGACGGGGGCATTGGTTTCCAGAGCCCAGTCTGCAGCAGTGTAAGTGGTGTGAATCTGGTGACAGGTGCGGCAATCCTGGTGAGTGGGAGCAGCATTGCCAGATTCAACCTGGCTAAAGTTTTTGCCTTCGGCAATCATCTGGCTGAAGGTAGCGCCATCATGACACCCCGCGCAGTCTTTCCGTTCGCCTGCATAAGCCAAGGCTTCTCCCGAACCATGCACGGAGGTTGTCCAGTTGGCTTTGTGGCGGGTGATGAGAGCGGTGTCGTTATGGCATTCGGTGCAGGTCAGGTCGGCCATTGTGCCAGCGGGGCCAGCGGGGCCTTGGGGGCCAGCAGGGCCAGCAGGGCCCTGAGGACCAGCGGGGCCTTGAGGGCCAGCGGGGCCAGCGCAGGCCGACAAGGCAGCAGCAACCAACACGAGCGCGCCAAGCAAAACGAGCAGTTTCTTGGTTGACATTGTTTGCATTCTCCTTAAGGTATTGGGTTTTCTTGCTCAACTACATGTAAGAACAGTGACTATTTCTCTTCTGTGTCTCCTTTCGCGAATAAAACCACCTCCTTTTGTAATTGGATAAAACTGTCACAATTTGACTTGATTAATATATCCTTAATTTTCAATTTCGTGTTGTAATAAATCTCACAAAGCCAGGATGACAAATGTAACACCCATACTGATAAGATTTTTCACTGCTATAAGAATTGGTTATAAATACGCTTTCTCTTTATCTCATCATAGCAGAAAAGTGGTCAAAATCTATAGATTTTGACCACTTTTCTGACGAGAGTTTTGGATATTCCTCAGCCCAGCCAGCGTTCGGCCAGTTTGGGCAGGTCGGCAGCGTTGCCCTGGCGAAGCGTGCATTGCGGCAGGCTTTCGATGAACAGGCGTCCATATTGTTTGGTCAAGACGCGCCGGTCCAGGATGGCAACCACGCCCCGGTCGCTGGCAGTACGAATCAGACGACCAAACCCCTGTCGGAATTTGAGAATCGCTTCGGGGACCTGGTACTCGCTAAAAGGCTCGTCGAAGGTTTCGGAGCGGGCGGCAATGATGGGGTCGGAGGGGACTTCAAAGGGCAGTTTGGTGATGACAACCACCGAAAGCGCTTCGCCCGGCACATCCACGCCTTCCCAAAACGAGCGCGTACCGAGCAAAACCGACTGCGGGCTGGCTTTGAAGGCCTCCAACAGCGCAGCAGGGCCGGCTCCCTCGCCCTGTTCGTAGACCTGGATTTCGTGCTGGCTGAGCGGCCGTGCGATGGCCTGCGAAGCGCGCTTGAGCTGGGCGTAACTGGTAAACAAGACCAGCATCCGCCCCCCGGTAGCGATGGCGGTCTGGATGATGGCGCGGTTGACGGCCTGCTCATAGCCAGGCTGGTTTGGCTCCGGGATGTCTTTGCCGATAAAGAGCAGAGTGGAGTTCTCGTAGTCGTAGGGTGAACCGAGGGTCAGTTCGTCGGCTTCATCGGCGTTCAGTACGCCGCGCAGGTAGGTGAAATCCCCGGCGGCGGTCAGGGTAGCCGAGGTCAGGATGACCGATTCCTTCTCATGCCAGAGATATTTCTCAATAAGCGGCCCCACCCGCAGCGGGGCGGTGTTGAGAGTCAGACGGCTGCTTTGGGGCTGCACTTCAATCCAATAAATCGTTTCGGGGTTGGGTTTGTGAATCATGCTGCTGATGGCAAGATGCGCCTCACTGATGCGCCGATAGAGACTGCTCAACGCGCCCGCCGAGTCTTCGAGTTCCTCAATACCATCGGCATATAACTCACCGGCGGCTTTGTAGAGTTCGCCGATGAGATTGACCAGTAACTCCATCGTTTCGGCGGCGGTTCCCCAGGTAATTTCGATGTTATCCCAGCCCGGCTGAGACCGGCTGGCGGGCAGAATGCGCGTGGAGAAGGCGTACATGCTCTGCGGATGACCTTGCTGCTGGTAGGCCATGAACTCGTTGAGGGCGTAGAAGAAGTCTTTGCTGTAACTATCCAGGCGAAAGGCAGTATCACTGGCGCGGGAGGCCAGTTGCATCAGTTTGGCATAGTCGGTAGGGCGGGTTTTGCCGTTAGCCGCCGCAAGCAAATGTCCCAGCACACCGCTCGATGTACCGCCGACTTCCTTCAACATGCGTTCGAAATCCTGTTGCGAAAGCCGAAACGACATGGCGCTGGTGGTGGCGCCTTCGAGATGGTGGGCTTCGTCTATGATGAGATACTGATATTCAGGGATGACTTTTGAGCCGGTTGCCACATCCGAAAGCAGCAGGGCGTGGTTGACAACCAGGATGTGCGCAGACAGTGCGGCCTGTTTGGCGCGATAAAAGGGGCAAATGCCGCCCATGCGCCCAGCGCAGGTTTCGGAGGAACAGCCCTCGTCTTCCGCCGAGAGCCGGTTCCAGACCTCCTTTTCAGAGGGCCGGTTCAGGTTCAGGTCATTGCGGTCGCCGCTGGCCCCGTCCCAACTCCAAACCAGGATTTTGGCAAGGACGCGCGCTTCATCAATGGTATTTGGCCCATTTTTGCGCATCAGTTGCAGGCGGCGCGGGCAAAGATAATTGGAACGGCCTTTCAGCACAGCGGCGCGCAGGTCAAGTCCCAGCGCATTACGCACGCTGGGAATATCTTTTTGGATTAACTGGTCTTGCAGGTTAATGGTATTTGTCGAAACCACCACGCGGGTTTTGTTCTGAATGGCAAACAGCGCCGCCGGGACAAGGTAGGCAAACGACTTGCCAACGCCCGTCCCTGCCTCCACCATCAGATGGCCGCTCCACGAGAGCGCATTTGCCACTGCCCGCAACATTTCCACCTGTTCGGGGCGGTATTCGTAGTTCTCGAAGTATTGGGAAAAGGGCCCGCCATATTCGAGGATGGAGGCGGCTTCATCAGGGTCCAGTTTAATGGCTTCTTTGACCGGCCCCAAAGCAGGAGGCTGCCCCGCTCTGCTTTGCTGGCTGAAGATTGGGCTGTCTTCTGGCTGAGCCCGAATTTTCTTCCCTTTGACCTGTTCGCGCGCCCGCTGACGCATGGCCTGCTGAAAAGCGTAGTTTGCGTCCCAGTCGAGCGGCTCTCCGGCGCGGACGATTTCTGCCAGCAGTTCGAGCGGCAGTTCAGCGGCCAGGTCCATCAGGCGCAGGTACACGGCATGGGTCACGCGGGCATCATCCAGGGCGCGGTGACTGGCGGGGAGAGGAATTCCCAATTGCTGGCCCAATGCCCCTAAATTGTAGCGGCTGGCCGTAGGGAGCAGCACCGAGGCCAGTTCGTAGGTATCAATCACCGGGTTAAAAAGCAAAATGCGCTGTTTTTGCAAAAATCCCAAATCGAAACGCACGTTCTGACCCAAAACCGGGCATTCTCCTACGAAAGATTCCAACGCCTCGACCACATCGGCCAGGCGCGGAGCGTTACGCACCATCGAATCGTCAATACCAGTCAGAGCGGTGATGGCTTCGGGAATGTGGCGGTTGGGGTTGATGAAGGTCGTCCACTCGTCTTCAATACGGCGACCGTTGAATTTAATCGCCCCAATTTCAATAACGGCGTCTTTGTTAGCGTCGAGACCAGTGGTTTCGATGTCTATAGAAACAATGGAAGTCATGCGGCAAGTTTACCATGAAACAGGTGTTCGAGATTGGGGAAGCGAGTTGCCTGGTACAATGCGGATGCTCATCCGGTATAATGGGTAGGATGTCTGCTTTGAAACCCAACCTTTTGCTTTTTTTGATTCTCCTGTTCGCGCTCAGCGCCTGTTCGGGGGGGAATGACCTACCTGCGGCCTCCCCCAGCCCCGCCCCACCCACAGAAACCCCTCTCCCACCTACAGAGACTCCCCCACCGCTTGCGGCCAGCGTCAATGGTGAATTAATCACCCTCGATGAATTCAACGCGGAATTGGAACGATACAAAGCGGCCCAGGCGGCGCTGGGAGTCTCTGTGGGAGAAGAAGAAGCCCGCCAAATCGTGCTGAATGACCTGATTTCACAAATTCTGCTGGCCCAGGGCGCGGCGGAGGCTGGCTTTACGGTTGATGATTCTGCTTTGCAAACGCGCATCGAGTCGCTTTCGGCCCAAATTGGCGGAGCAGAAGCGCTGCAAGCCTGGCAGCAAGCCAATCGATACAGCGAAGAAAGTTTCCGCGCATCCCTGCGGCGAGCCATTGCCGCGGCCTGGATGCGTGACAAAATCATTTCGTCTGTCCCACTTACCGCCCAACAGGTACACGTCCGTCAGATTTTGCTCTATAATGAAGATGTTGCCCAAAATTACTATCAGCAATTGCAAGCCGGGGCAAACTTCGAAGACCTGGCCATTCAGGTTGACCCAATTGCACGCGGCGATATTGGCTGGTTCCCACGCAATTACCTGGCGAGCAAGGAAGTGGAAGAGGCAGCCTTCAGCCTGGAGGTTGGGGCTGTAAGCGAGATACTCCAGAGTGAGGCGGGGTATCACATTATCAAAGTGTTAGAAACCCAGGCTGACCGACCCCTCAGCCCCGATGCGTTGCTAACGCTGCAAAATCGTGCTTTGGAACATTGGCTCACTGAGCGCCGCCAACAAAGCGCCATCACAATTCACCTGAAGTAATCTCTTTTCGTTCCATCAAAACGGATGAATGCCCGCCATGCAAAGAACTCCCTCCTTTGGAGATGAATGAATGACCAACTACGATAATTTCCTCAACGATACTCCAAATGCTTCGGCCCCGGCAAAAAAAAAGAAAAAGGCAAGCCGCGATGCGCTCTGGAACGTCTTGACGGTGGTTATGCTGGTCATGACGTTATGCAGTTGTATTCTTCTGTTGAGCATCTTCAACAATCCCTATTCGGCGTTCAATCCTTTGCAGCCTCCCACGCCTATTCCGCCCAGCCTGACCCCCACCTGGACGCCCATCCGCTTTGACCCAACCTGGACGCCAGAACCAACCCGGCCGCCGCGCGCCACCAATACTCCCCGCCCAACCATCACCCTGGAGCCGACTTTCACGCCGTTTCGGCTGGCAACCGCCACCCCCCCTGCCAGCGCCACGCCTGTCGTTTCGCCTACTCGTACCCCAAAGCCAACCGGCCTGCCTTATGGCGTGACCGTGAATGCAGTAGAAAGCACCACTTACCGCGCTGATACCAGCTGCGCCACCATGTATGTCGCTGGTCAGGCGCTCGACGCCAAAAATAATCCGGCGATGGGTCTGATTGTCAAATTGGGCGGCAGCGTGCCAGGAAAATCATTCAATGAGACCACCCTTACGGGAATTGCGGTTGCCTACGGACAAGGCGGATTCGAGTTCGAGTTAGGAGTTCAACCGGTGGCTTCCAAGAATACGCTCTGGATACAACTATTCGACCAGGCCAATGCGCCCATGTCAGAGCAGATTTATCTGACAACCTACTCAGAATGCAACCGCAACCTCATTTACGTTCGGTTTACACAGAAATAGACGAACAGGTACTCAGATAACCGTCCCGAAAGATGAAACATTCGGGACGGTTTTTTATTCTACAGCCACGTTCCAGTGGCGATATTTGGGGCTGCGTCCGCGCACCACATCCATAAATAAGGCGCGGATTCTGGCAGTTACAGGCCCAATTTTCCCGTCGCCGACCTGGCGATAGTCTACCCGTGTCACCACCGTCACCTGGGCGGCAGTGCCGGTCATAAACATTTCATCACAAACATAGGCCTCGGTGCGGTCAACAGAACGTTCGATGACCTCCAGGCCAAGTTCGTTCCGGGCCAGTTCGATGACCGAACGGCGGGTAATACCCTCCAGAATATTATCCCAAACCGGGGGAGTAATCAGCGCGCCCTCACGCACCAGGAAAACATTCATGGCCGTGCCTTCGGAAATATGACCATTCTGGTCGAGGACAAGCGCCTCGTCAAATCCGGCGCGGATGGCATCGGTCTTGATGAGCGCTGAGTTAGCATACGCCCCACTGATTTTTCCACGCGCCGGGATGATGTTATCATCGACCCGACGCCACGATGAGATGGTAACATGAGCGTTGTCCTCGTTTTTACCATACGCGCCAAAGGGCAAGGCAAAGATAGAAATTTCATCACGCAGGTCGTGCAGACGGACGCCAATGCCTGCATCTGCTTTGTAAGCCAGCGGACGAATGTAAACATCCTGTTGCCAGCCATCGGCTTTGAGCAGGTCGATGGTGATTTGGGTCAGGCTTTCGGGGGTGTGAGGAAAATCCATGCACAGGATTTTGGATGAATTCAGGAAACGCCGGTAGTGGTCGAACGGACGGAACAGGAAAAGTTTGCCCTCTTCCGCATTCCAGTAAGCACGCAGACCGCCAAAAGCGGCTGTGCCATAGTTCAACCCGTGCGTGGCAATGCTGACTTTTGCCTCATTGAACGGGACGATTTTTCCCTCAAAAAACGCATGTTGTTCCATAGTTTCCTCCATGAGACTGTTCTTGCTGAGAAAAGATTATACCCGACGGTGTCCATGCGGGGGCTTCAATCATGAAGTCGGGTGCTTCGGTCGAATGGGGGTGGCGGGGCTCCAGGCCGCCTTTTCTGATAATCATTGCGCTTGCAGTAAGCCCCCTTGACAAACTCAAAGATTTTCGTAAAATTAAATAGATATTTATCGAATTGATTTCACGAAGGAAGTCAAAAATGGAAGATAAAATGCTCGACTTTGTAAAAGCTCTGTCCCATGCCGACCGGCTGCGGATTGTCGGTGCGCTGACCACGCGCCAGGGCGCCACCCTCAAAGAACTGGCAGAAACCCTGAACCTGCCATTCCATGCCGTGGTCAACCACCTGTCATTTTTTGAACATCTTGGCATAGTGCGCAAAGAAGACGACCTGTACATCCTGAATCCGGATGGCGTGGACGCCCTGGCGCGCCGCCAGTTCGAGGGCCAGCCGCGCGAATCCTATACGCCCGCGCTCGATTTAAGCGAACCGCGCCGCAGGGTTCTGAAGGCTTATCTCAATACGGACGGTTCGCTGAAGCAGATTCCCTCCTTGCCAGCCAAACTGCAAATTATCCTCGATTATGTCGTGGAGGCTTTCACGCCCGGTGTAATTTACACGGAAAAAGAAGTCAATATGCTTATGCGCCGCTTCCATATCGATACGGCTGCGCTACGCCGCTACCTGATAGACCGGGGCATGTTGGAGCGTAAAAGCGACGGCTCGCAATACTGGCGGCCCGAACGGGAGGCAAAATGAGCAAAAACCCCGAGCTGGTTGCCATTTTCAAGGCCCTGGCCGATTCCAACCGCCTGAAAATCGTTGGATTGCTGGCCCAGCAGCCATACAGCGTGGAGCAGTTGGCCGCCTTGCTCCATCTCAAGCCATCTACGGTCTCTCACCATCTGGCACGCTTAAGCGAGGTGGGGCTGGTCAGCGCCCACGCTGAAAGTTACTACAATATGTACTTTCTCGAAAAATCCACGCTCGAAGAAACCACCCGGCGCATTTTCTCCAGCGAGCAGATATCTGCCATTACGGCGGATGTTGACCTGGATGCCTATGACCGCAAGGTGATAACCGATTTCACCCGCCCCGATGGAACACTGAGAACCATCCCGGCCCAGCGCAAAAAGTTGGATGCCATCCTGCGGTATGTCGCTAAAGCCTTCGAGCCGGGAACCCGTTACAGCGAGAAACAGGTCAATGAAATCCTGTCGCGCTTCCACAGCGACACCGCCACCCTGCGCCGCGAACTGGTTGGCAGTAAACTGATGCGGCGAGAGGGCGGCGGTGGGGAATATTGGCGAGACGAATAACTGCTACATCCCCGCCCTGAAAAATTCGTGCAGTTCTTTGAGAACCTTTTTCCACTCCGATTCGGCCTCGGTCTTGCGGCGAATCTCTCCCTTGCGCTTGCGCATGGCCACCAGCACATGCTCATCTTCGCCCGCATCCAACCAAAAACCGTGTTTCTGGGGGCAAAAATCCAATTTCAGGTCATACAACCGGTACTGAAATTCCAGCATGGGCGCTTCGCAGGCCGGGCATTTGCATTCGGCAGGACATTCGCGGTGAACCAGTGAGCCTTTGTAGTGGTCCTGGTCAAAGGCGACATCTTCCAGCTGGTCGAGTTCGTAAAAATCAAGCCACATGCCCCGACAATTGGGGCAATAATCCACTTCCATCATCCCTTTATAGAATTTTTTTGTGAGCGCAGCATAACACCTGGGGCAATTCATGAGGCCTCCATGGGGCAGAGAAAACGAGGCAATTATACTTTTCGCCCAGTTTTTTGTAGGAGTTCTCTGTCTGAAAAAATCAATTGCACAAAATAGGACAAAAACATGAGTTTTGTCCATTCCGGGCAGGCGGAGATGGCGATACAATCAGCAAATGTCACACGAACGCGATAAGAAAAGCCTGCTGGCCGTCAACCTGGGATTGGGTACGAACATTGGGTTGGCGGCATTGAAAACCATCTTTGGCATTGTCGGTCACAGCCCGGCCCTGCTGGCTGAAGGCATCAATTCCACCTCCGATGTAGCCTATTACGTGGTGGCGAGCATTTTCGTCCGCATGGCAAACAAACCGGCGGATGATGAACACCCCTATGGACATCGCCAGCTTGAAAGCATTGCCGCGCTCATCGTCGGTTCTTTTATTGTAACCACAGCCGTTGCCGTCTTTTGGGGTTCAATTGATAAAATGTGGGACATCCTCAGCGGCAACACAGCCTCCGAAGGCGCGTTAGACATTGCCCTGTGGATTGCGCTTCTGACCGTTGGCATTAAAATTTTCCTGACCATTTACGTCCGCAAATTGGGCAAGGAAACCAAAAACCCGGTGGTCGAAGCGCTGGCTTATGACCATCGCAATGACCTGTTTTCGGCTTCCGCCGCATCGCTTGGCATTTTTCTGGGGCAGCGCGGGCTGCCATGGGTCGACCCGCTGGCGGGCGCGCTCGTGGCCCTGCTTATCCTGCGCACCGGAATCTACATTCTGCGCGAATCGTCGGTTGATTTGATGGACGCCGTCCCAAGCCGGGAACTGGCCGAACAAACCTGCCAATTACTTAAAAACGTGCCAGAAGTACTGCAACTGGAAGAAATGCAGGCGCACCGCTTTGGCCCGCACATTGTGGTCAATATAACCATCGGCGTAGACGGAGATTTGAGCGTGCGCGAGGGCAACCGCATTGCTCATCAGGTCGAGGCGATGGTCTGCAAAGGACTCTCAAACGTCAGCCGGGTACACGTTCACTATCACCCGGCCAAACCAGGCCACCCAATGACTGTGGATGATATTCTGGCCGAATCGCGCAAACCCGTTTTAGAGCTGGACGAAACCATAAAATCCTAGCCCCAGCCAACCCGAACGCCAAAAATCTCCCCAACTATTCGACCAAAGACATCCATCCGTATTGTCCGCGAATTGTTCTGCCCAGGCCGCCCTTCTCATATCCTTTCCCATCACTACTACCTCCCCATCCTGACCAAAAGCATTCTCAAAACGCGCGTGGTTTGACAGGATAGGATAAAAAAGTGTAAGGATGGCGGCTCATTTGAGACGGCGCATTTCAAACTTTTCTCTTTCTATCTGTTTTACATTGTAACGGGCAGGCAGTCACCTATCGCGTGAAAATTTCAGGCATTGCGCGCTCACTCATGACTTTCTCGATGAGCGCGGAAATGTCCATCTCGTTGGGGTTCAAATCCAGCCAGGCTAAAAACTCAGCATTCCCTTTTGGCCCCAACAGCGGCGACCTGACCAATCCCCTCACCCCCAACCCCATTCCGACCGCGAACTCCAGTACCTCGCGCAGTACCCGCCGATGCACCGCCGGGTCGCGGATGACACCCTCGCCGCGCGCCGAATCCCTGCGCCCGGCCTCAAATTGGGGCTTGATGAGCGTAATCACTCCCTCGCCCCTGCGCCCCTCTCCTGGCAGGAGAGGGGATGGGGCTGAGGGAAGCAGCCACCCCTTCATCACCGGCAGCAAAATTTTCAGCGAGATAAACGAGGCATCGCACACCACCAACTGCGCCGGTTCCGGCAGCGATTCGACATAGCGGGCGTTGGTCTCCTCCATCACCACCACGCGCGGGTCATTGCGCAGTTTCCAGTGTAAAATTCCTTTTCCCACGTCAATCGCATACACCTTCGCCGCGCCATGTTGCAGCAGGCAATCGGTGAACCCGCCAGTCGAAGCGCCAACATCCACCGCCGTAACCCCGGCAACCTTAACGGGAAACGCCTTCAGCGCGCCCAACAGCTTTTCCCCGCCGCGCGAGACGAAGCGCGGGCCAGAATCCACCGTCACCGCAACCGATTCATCGAAAGCCGCCGAAGACCTGTCCACCACCTGCCCATTCACCCGCGCCTGCCCGGCCAAAATGATTGCCTGGGCTTTGGCGCGGCTCTCGGCCAACCCGCGTTCCACCAGCAACACATCCAACCGCATTTTTGACATGCCCGCATTCTACCACCTCCCCGCAATCCTTCCTCGCCCCGTTCACCATTCTGCATTCACCATTCTGCATTCTGCATTAAAATACCCCCCATGCTCACCGCCCTCCTCAAAACCATGCGCCCCCGCCAGTGGACGAAAAACGGCTTTGTCTTCTTTGCGCTCATCTTCGACAAGCAACTTTTTCAACTCGAACCATTCCTGCGCACCCTTGGCGGCTTTGCCCTGTTCTGTCTGATTTCGAGCGTCGTCTATCTCGTCAACGACATCGCCGACATCGATGCGGACCGTAAACATCCCGAAAAGAAAAAGCGCCCTCTGCCTTCAGGCAAACTGCCCATCAGCGTGGCATGGGCCGCGGCCATCGGGCTGATTGTTCTCGTCCTTCCGCTTGGCTGGCTGCTCTCTCCGGTCTTTGCGGGCGTGCTGATGGCCTATCTCGTCCTCAACCTGGCCTATTCCAAATGGCTCAAGCACATCCCCATCGTAGATGTGCTGGTAATTGCCGCCGGGTTCGTCCTGCGTGTCCACAGCGGCGTAACGCTCATCGAAGTCGAACGCTTCTCACCCTGGCTCTATGTCGTCACCACGCTTGGCGCGCTCTACCTGGGCTTTGGCAAACGCCGCGCCGAGCTCTCCCTGCTCGACCGGGGCGCAGGGTCGCACCGCCGCGTTCTGGAAGGCTACACCATCCCGCTGCTCGACCAATACGTCACCATCGTCTCAGCGGCCACCATCCTGGCCTACTCGCTTTACACCTTCTCGGCCCCCAACCTGCCCGAAAACCACAGCATGATGTTGAGTATCCCCTTTGTGGTTTACATCATTTTTCGCTACCTGTATCTCATTCAGGTCACGCACGAGGCCGGTTCGCCCGAAGAAGTCTTGCTCAAAGATACCCCCATTCAAATTGCCATCGTTCTCTTCGGAATCACCATCCTGGTCGTTTTCTATCTCTCATGACCGTTGCAACCGCCCCTGGCAAAATCATTCTGTTTGGCGAACACGCCGTCGTCTACGGCCGCCCTGCGCTGGCCGTGCCGGTCACACAGGTTCATGCAGATGTAGAAGTGATGGATTCCCCCGTTGCCGGAATTTGGATAGACGCCCCAGGCATTTCCCTGCATGGAGAAATCTCCTCCTTCCCTTCCAGTCACGCGCTGCGTACCGTTATCGAGAGCGTCTTACGCACCCTGGATATTTCCGCTCCGCCCCCACTGCGGATTCGCATCATCTCCAGCATCCCGGTGGCTTCGGGCCTGGGTTCGGGCGCCGCGGTAAGCGTTGCTGTCATTCGGGCGCTATCGTCCCACCTGGCCCATCCTCTCCCCAACGAACAAGTCAACGCCCTGGCTTACGAGACCGAAAAACTGCATCACGGCACCCCCTCCGGCATAGATAACACCGTCATTACCTATGCCCGTCCGGTATATTTTGTTCGCGGACAGCCGATTCAAGCCTTCGGCGTTGCCCGTCCCTTCACCCTTGTCATTGCCGATACGGGCATTCCGGCTCCCACCAAAGAATCGGTGGGCGATGTTCGCAAACTTTGGCAGGCAGATGCAGGAAAATGGGAAGCCGTGTTCGATAAAGTAGGGGAAATCGTTCGCGCAGCGCGTCAGGCCATCGAAAGCGGCAACACGCCAGCGTTGGGGCCGCTGATGGACGAAAATCACGCCCTTTTACAGGAAATGACCGTCTCCAGCCCGGAACTCGACCGGCTGGTATGGGCAGCGCGAAAAGCCGGGGCCCTGGGCGCCAAACTCTCCGGCGGCGGGCGCGGCGGCAACATGCTTGCCCTGGTCCGCCCTGAAGATGCCGAATCCATCTGCTCCGTTTTGCGCTCTGCCGGAGCCCAACAGACCCTCATCACCACCCTACAGGAGACTTTATGACTGAACTTACCCCTGGCCTGCGCGCCGAAATCGAAATCACCGTCAGCGAAGCCGATACTGCCGCCCGCTGGGGCAGCGGCCTGGTGCCTGTTTACAGCACCCCCGCTCTGGTGGGGCTGATGGAAAGCGCCGCCGTTGCCGCCCTGACCGGTCATCTGCCTGCCGGGAAAACCACCGTCGGCGGGCGAATAGACATTCGCCACCTGGCGCCCACCCCAGTGGGCATGAAGGTCCGCGCGGTTGCCGAACTGAACGAAATCGAAGGGCGCAAACTGGTTTTCAAAATCGAAGCCTGGGACGAGGTGGAAAAGGCAGGCGAGGCCATTCACGAGCGATACATCATTGACGAGGCTAAATTTATGGCGCGGGTCCTTGCTAAGTAACCCCATCTCCTTCACACTCCACGCCAGATCATTTCACAGAGGGTATCATCCAAAGAAATCATAAACCTGACCCGCTGCTCTCCCCGGCACCACTCGGCCATCGACGGCTCTTCACCCGCCGGGGTTACAGCGGCGGGTAAGGGTAGGCACGGCGATAGGCTGGAGGCTGGGGAAAGCGTTGTCCTGACAGGAGGGCTTCTGCGCGGAAATCCAGCGCAGCAATCTCTTCAGCAGAAAGAAAAGCCAGCAAAACGGTATACAGGCTGCCATCCGGTTTGAGTTCGGCGCGAAGATGTTCGAGCGCGGCCAACAGGTCGGTCGGAATCGGCTCTCCAGCAAAATCCCATATCACCGTTCGCAACTTGTCTTCTTGATGAAAGCATAATCCATGGTCAATGACGTAGAGATGGCGAGTACCTTTTTCGATGATGATGTGACTGCCTTTACGGTCGGCGTTGTTGACGAGATGGTCGAAGAGCGAAACCGGACGCAGACGGTTTTTGTCGACATCGCGAAAATTGAAATAGTGATAGTTGGGGTTATATTCGATGTATTCCTGAAGACTGCCGGGACCGTAGGGGCCATCCTCACGCAGGATGGTATAAGGGACGAGCGACCATCCCAACGCTTCGCTGACCAGATAAGCGGCTACCTCGCGCCCGGCCAGGCTGTTTTCGGGAAAATCCCACAGCGGGCGCTCTCCTTTGATGGGTTTGTACACGGCCTGCAGTGGTTCGCCCTCATGCACGACATCGACCAGGAAGGTGTAGTTCGAACCAAGCATAAACTGACCCTTGAGCTCAAGGGGAGCATGGGCAAAGAGGGGTTTCAGGTCGTCGGAGAGAGGGGACATGGGTCAGGGATACAGGTAAATGGGTAAACACAGAAACAGGGGCCTTGTCTACTTGTTTCCCTGTTTCCTTCTTCGCCTGCCTGCTGCATCAATGCTTATGCCCGTTTTTCTTGGGGCAAAAATGACCCTCCGGTTCCATTGGCTGGCCACACTGCGGGCAAATGGGACGGCCACGCTGTACCACCTCCGCGCCCCAGCGTGCCAGCGCCCGCGCCTGCGAACGGCTGCACCAGAAGCGAATGACGGCAGCTTCTTCGGGGTCATCGCCTTCGGCCAGGATTTCGCGAGTGACGATGACCAGCAAGTCACGCTCTTTGTCATATCCCAGGCCAATCTCTCCGGCCCGAAAAACGGGTTCGACCGGCGGATTGATGCGCATTTGCGCCTCATAGAAATCGGCGGAGGCTTCAGTCAGGTCCGCGTTCTGGCGGGCAAGTTGCGCCAGGAATTGTTCGATGCCAATCGAAAGAGATTGCAATTGGATTTTTTCAATGATAACGGTCACGGTACGCGCAGCCTGAAAGGCCTGGATATAAAAAACGCGCTGGCCGGGCAAGCCAATAGCGTCAGCAGTGATGTGGTCGCAAGGGTCAACATCAATTTCGAAGCGAGGCATAAGGGCAATCCTAACAACATTGTGGTCAGAATGAGTATACCAGAAATTAAATTGTAAGTTCTACCGGTTGTGTATTTGTGAAAGAACATGCATAATCACCATCAAGAATGGGTTGTATTTAATAATGGGAAAATCTGTACAGAAATCTTATTCTTTTTTTTTGACACATCTTCGTGAGAATCAGCGTCTGCACCTGTTGGGGTTAGGCGCCCTGATGATTGTTTTTCTGCTCATGTATGGTTGTGCATGGCCAGCGCGGGTAGTCTGGCTTTCGGCGGCGGCATTGGGAATGATTGTCCCGTTTTCGTTTTTGTATCGCGCCCTCGAGCGCGCTGCATGGACCAATGGGGAACATTACAAAAAATTATTGCACACCGCTTTTGTTCAGGGCTGGCTCGATCTCTTACTCATCACCCTGTTCCTGCACCATACCGGCGGATACGCCAGCCCGCTGGCATTATTGTACCTGCTGCAACTGGGGACAATTTCGGTCTTCTTTCCATGGCGTCAACTTATTTTCTTGAACCTGGGGGCCATCCTGCTCTATAGCGGGATTATGCAGGCATATATTCAGGGTTGGTTATGGCCATCCTATCTTCCCAGGCAGGCGGAGGATTTGCTGGGGCCAGAATTTGCGCCAATGATTTGGATAATGTATCTCATCGCCATTCTCGCCAACTGGCTGACGATTGCCTCTCATTCGCGCCGGGTCCAAGCAGCCTGGAGCGGCGTTGATGCGCAAAACCAATACCTCGACCGTTTGCACAGCCTCACCCGGCTAGGATTGGAACGGGGAGAGCTGGCCAACCTGTACTCAATCCTGGCGGCAGAAATCCGCAAAATTCTCAATGTGGATGCCATCTATCTCACCCGCTGGGATGAAGATAGCGGGCAGGTACACCCGGGCGCCGATTCGCACCGTACAGGCCGCGTCCACATTCCTCACCCGCCGCTCAAAAAGCATGAAACCAGTTTCACCCTTTCGGTCTTGCGAGCCGGAAAGCCTCTGGTAGCGCGCGATATTTACTGTTCTCCTTATGTTTCTCAAACAGTCGCGCAGCGATTTAAGGAAAAAACCATTCTTGCGCTGCCACTCTATGGGCTGCCCGACCATCGTTTCCTTGGCGCATTGCTCGTTGGATACACCGAAATCCATGACTTTGATGATGAAGAGATGGAGCGCGCCCGGCAACTGGCCGATGTGGCTGCCTTGCTTATCTCGCGGGCGCGTCTGTTTCATGAGGCTCAATATCGCGCCAGCCTGCTGGAGCAAATGGCCGGACAAATTACCCTGCTTACTTCCGACCTGCGCCGAACCACCCTCCTGCCATCCATCATTGAGTCGGCGCGCAATCTGCTCAATGCCCAACGCGCAGCCTTGCACTTATACGACCCGGTCACCCAAAAAATGGACTGCCGCTACTCAGTCGGTCTCTCCGAAGAGTATCTGCGTTTTATGAGCGACCACTTCGAGAGTTCGCCTGAAGCGGCCACCTTTCAAGAACAAAAATTCGTCCTGATTCCTGATGTGGGGCGCGATGAACGCACCAGTCCCATGCGCGGCATCATTACCCTTGAAAAATTCCGCGCTTATGCCGTCTTCGCGCTGGAAGCCGATGGCGGGAACCTGGGAACGCTCTCCCTATATTGGGACGAACCGCACGCCATTTCATCGATTGATGTGGCCGTTGGACAACTGTTTGCGCGGCGCGCGGCGGCTATGCTCCAGAGCGCCGCGCTCTACGAGCAGGCTGCCGAAGAATCGCTGACCGATGTTCTCACCGGCCTGCCCAACCGCCGGTATTTCGACCGTCGTCTCGCCGAAGAATGCGAACGCTACAACCAGGCCGGGCGGTCCTTTGCGCTCCTGATGATTGACCTGGATGGATTCAAAGCCATCAACGACACGTTCGGTCACGCCATCGGCGATAGCGTCATCCAGCAGGTAGGCGTGGCCCTCAAACAATCCGTTCGCACTACCGATATGGTAGCCCGCTTTGGGGGCGATGAATTTGCCATCGTCATTCCAGAAGCAGATAAAGAAACAGCCCTGCGCCTGGCCGAAAAACTCAAAATCGTGCTGGCTGCCACCAAACTGCACCTGCCGCGCGACACCCAGCGCTACGTTTCCGCCTCCATAGGGATTGCAGTCTTTCCGCTGGATAGCGACCACCCTAAAACACTCTTCGACCTGGCCGACCAGCGCATGTTTCGCGCCAAACGCCAACTGCCTGGCTCGATTGTTTGCGATGAATCCTGACATGCTATAATCAAACCACAATCCTTTGCCAAAGGAAAGAAAAGGAGAGAGCATGTACGAGCGCAAAAAACTTGCGGAATTACAGGATTCTCTGCAAAAATGGGAGGAGACCACGCTGAAGAAGGCTTCTGCTTCGCTGCCGGAACGCCGCGAGACCTTCCTCACGACCTCCTCCGAACCGATTAACCGGCTTTACACCCCCCTCGACGTTCCTGATTTAGACTACCTCAACGACCTCGGCCACCCCGGCGAATATCCCTACACGCGCGGGGTCCATGCCACCCTGCACCGCTCCAAACTGTGGACCATGCGCATGTTCGCCGGGTTTGGCACCGCCGAAGAGACCAACGCCCGCTTCAAATACCTGCTCGAACAGGGCCAAACCGGTCTATCGGTGGCCTTTGACCTGGCTACCCTGATGGGCTACGATACCGACCAGCCCGAAGCGCTTGGCGAATTTGGCAAGTGCGGCGTGGCAATTTCCTCGCTCAAGGATATGGAAATCCTGCTGGAGGACATCCCGCTCGATAAAGTCTCCACCAGTATGACCATCAACTCGCCCGCCGCCATCATCTGGGCCATGTACATCGCCGCCGCTGAAAAACAGGGCGTCCGCCCCGACCAGTTGCGCGGCACGATTCAGAACGACATCCTGAAAGAGTTCATCGCCCAAAAAGAATACATCTTCCCGCCAGAACCCTCCATGCGCCTGGTGGTCGATACAATGGAGTTCGGCGCAAAGAGCGTCCCGCAATGGAACACCATCTCCATCAGCGGCTACCACATCCGCGAAGCCGGGTCTACTGCCGCCCAGGAACTGGCCTTCACCCTTTCTGACGGGATGGAATACGTTCGCTGGGGCATTGCACGCGGCATGGATGTGGATGAGTTCGCCCCGCGCCTGTCGTTCTTCTTCAACGCCCACAATGACTTCTTCGAGGAAATTGCCAAATATCGCGCCGCGCGCCGCATTTGGGCCAGAGAAATGCGCGAGACCTTTAAGGCCAAAAATCCGCGCTCGTGGCTCTTGCGCTTCCACACCCAAACCGCCGGGGTTTCGCTCACCGCCCAACAGCCAGAAATCAACGTGGTACGGGTGGCCATTCAGGCCCTGGCTGCCGTGTTGGGTGGCACGCAATCTCTGCACACTAACAGCCTCGATGAAGCCCTGGCCCTGCCCTCGGAACATGCCGTCACCATTGCCTTGCGCACTCAGCAAATCATCGCCGAAGAATCGGGCGTAACCAATACCGTTGACCCGCTGGGCGGCTCGTTCTTCGTCGAAGCCCAAACCAACCGCATGGAACAGCAGGCATACGACTACTTCCGCCAAATCGAAGCGCTGGGCGGCGTGTTGCCCGCCATCGAAAAAGGCTTTTTCCAGAGCGAAATCTCCGATGCCGCCTACCGCTACCAGCGTGAAATTGACAGCGGCGAGCGTAAAATTGTGGGCGTCAACGCTTATGTAGAGGAGAAACCCCTCGCCATCCCCCTCCTGGAAATGGACCCGCGCGGTTACGAACGGCAAATTGCCCGCCTGAACGAAGTCCGCCAGACGCGCGACAACGCCCGCGTGGGGCAGACGCTTGACCGGCTGCGAATTGCCTGCCAGGGAACAGAAAACACCATGCCCTACATCCTCGATGCCGTGCGCGCCTATGCTACCCTGGGCGAGATGATTGGCGTGATGAAAGAAGCCTTTGGCGTTTATGAAGAACCGACCTGGATATAGCCATGAAACTCGATGCCGCCCTGCCTCCTGTTTCGCTCTCCGAAGTCCCGGCGATTGCCCACGCTGCCGAAGCGGCTGGCTTTAATGGCCTATGGACAACCGAGACCATGCACGACCCCTTCCTGCCGCACGCTCTGATTGCCGAACACACCACGCGCATTGAAATGGGAACGGGCATTGCCGTTTCCTTTGCGCGCTCACCCACCACCCTGGCCTACACCGCCTGGGATTTAGCCGCCCAATCAGGCGGGCGATTTATTCTGGGGCTTGGCACGCAAGTCAAAGCGCACATTGAGCGCCGCTTTGGCATGCCCTGGCCCGATTCAGTCACAGGCAAACTGCGCGAACAAATTCAGGTCATCCGCTCTTTGTGGAATACCTGGCAAAATAACGCGCCGCTTAACTTTCGGGGGGAATACTACAAAATTACCCTCATGTCGCCTTTTTTCAACCCCGGCCCGCTCCCCCAAAACTCGACTGAACTTCGTCGAATTTGGGGGGAGGACAAAGGGGTACCCATCTACATCGCCGGGGTCAACACCGGGCTGGCAAAACTGGCCGGGGAACTGTGCGATGGCTTTCATGTTCACCCCTTTCACACCCCTCGTTACCTGGCAGAAGTGTTGCTGCCCGCCATTGCTGAGGGCGCGGCCAAAACCGGGCGAACTCGCGCCAATGTGACAATTTCCGTCTCAGTTTTTGCCGCCACCGATGCCACCGAACGCGAATTTTGCCGCCAACAGGTCTCGTTTTACGCTTCCACGCCCTCCTACCGCCCCGTGCTGGAACTGCACGGCTGGAACGCCATTGGCGAAAAACTCTCCGCCCTGGCCGCCCGCGGCGGATGGGCCGAAATGCCCGGGCTGGTCAGCGATGAAATGCTCTCCGCCTTCATGACCGAAGCCGCCTCGCCTCAGAGGCTGGCCGCCGCGCTCAAAGACCGTTACGCCTCGCTTGCCGACCGCCTGACCCTCTACCTGCCCTTCCGCCCCGGCGAAAAGGATGAGTGGTGGAAAGAGATGATTCAGGCATTTCAGGCGCAATAGGATGGGTCAGAGTGGATTGCAGAACAAGAAAGGTTTGTTAACATCAAAATTTGCTCACCCCTTTTCCCCCGTCCGCGTATATAATTCAAACATGGAACTCTTGTTGGGAATTTTCTCCGCCTTCGGTCTCTCAGCCAGTGCCGGGCTGAACGCCTACATTCCCCTCTTCACCATTGGCATCATCGCGCATTTCTTTCCACAAGCGTTCAAACTGGCCTCGCCATTCGACCTGCTCACTAACCCCTGGATACTCATCCTGCTGGGGGTACTCATCATCATCGAATTCCTGGCCGATAAAGTCCCCGCGGTCAATCACATCAACGATATCATCCAGACCTTCATTCGCCCCACCGCCGGGGCAATTGTCTTTGCCGCAGCAGCCCAGGTGCTGACGGATGTCAACCCATTCATCTCGCTGGCCTGTGGTCTGCTGGTGGCGGGGGGCGTTCACGCCGCCAAGGCGGGAGTCGTGCGCCCGGCAGTGACCGCCACCACCGGCGGAGCAGGCAACGTGCCGGTCAGCATTCTGGAAGACATCATTTCAACCATCACCTCCATTTTGGCAATCGTCCTGCCAGTTATCATCGCCTGCATCGTGGTGCTGACCACTGCCTTGTTCCTGTTTTGGCTGTGGCGGCGAACCCGGACAAGCGCTTAATCAAATTCAGAGAGGAGCAATTGTACCCATGGAACCCACTTCTACCCCCCTGACCCCCGAAACGCCTAAAAACAACAACAAAACCATCCTCATTGCTGTGGTTGTGGTCTTATTGCTTTTGTGTTGCTGCTGTCTGGCAACAGGTATTTTAGGCTGGAACTATGGCGACCAAATAATCGAAGCGCTCGGCATGTAAAACGCAGCCTTGCCCCAAACGACCTCCGTCCTACACCGGAGGTCGTTTGGATTCGAACAACGCATTCAACTGAAAAAGCGCCTCGCGCACCCGCGCCCGCGTCTGCCAATCGAGCCGCAGGCGGGCGTATTCCTCCCAATCGAGAAACACCCTCCACCCTGCCGCCGAAACCCACAGGTCAAGCGCCAAATCGACATACGAAATCGCATCCACGGCCTCCCACACCGCCGGGCGGCCCACGTTACAATACCAGCCCTTAACGCGGTCATCATCGCGGTCGTGAATCTCAAAGATGTTGTACCAGCGGTCGGTGTAGAACGTCTCTACAAAGCGGTCGCCCACCCGCAAAACCGTATCCTGAAACGGATAATCCTGCTCACGATTGAAGCGCGCCTCGAGCCGAACGAAATCCGCCCCGCGTTCCAGCACTTCACCCGTATACCGCCATGCCTCGTGGCCTTGCGAATCACGCTTGATTACGGTGATGGCAGACATTCCACCCTCGCCTTCAACCGAACCTGCTCCCCTATCGATGGGGCAGACGGCACATGAAAATACCAGCCGTTTTCCAACTCCACCCGAAACCCCTCGCCCCGAAAGACCACATCGGCCACGCGGCCTGTGATTTCGCCCGAATCCAATACTTCGGCCTGCGGGCGAATCAACAGCGAGATGCGCTGCCCGTCAGGTTGGTTTGTTTTGATGGAAAACCTGCCAAAGGGTGTTTCCGCCGCCCCGGCGCGAACCTGCCCTTCCACCACATTCCCAAGCCCCAGGAAAGATGCCACCCAGGCTGATGCTGGTTTTGCAAAAACTTCAGGCGGAGTCCCGGCCTGAACAATCCGCCCCTCGCGCAAAAGCAGGATTCGGTCGGCAATGGTGAAAGCCTCCTCCTGGTCATGGGTGACATAAATGGCAGGGATTCTGGTCTGGCGCAGGATGTGGCGCAATTCTTCGAGCAGAGATTCTTTCAGAGCGCGGTCGAGCGCGCCAAGCGGCTCGTCCAACATCAACAGGCGCGGGTCAGGAGCAAGCGCACGCGCCATTGCCACGCGCTGTTGCTCGCCCCCCGAAAGTTCCGTCACGCGGCGCTGGGCAAAACCATCCATCTTGACCAGGGCAAGAGAGGCAATCACGCGCTCTTGCAGTGAATCGACCCCCAGCATTCGCAAGCCAAAAGCCACATTCTCAAACACCGACAGGTGTGGGAAGAGGGCGTAGTCCTGGAACATCAGGCCAAACCGCCGCTGATAGGCTGGGACGCCCGCCAGGGATTGTCCCCCCCAGCGCACTTCACCCGATTCGGGTTCTTCCAACCCGGCGACAATGCGCAAAATCGTCGATTTTCCCGACCCCGATGCGCCCAGCAGGCAAACCGTCTCACCCGCCGCTACCGAAAAGGAGATTCCACGCAGCAAGGGCTGTTTTTCATAGCTCTTGGTCAGGGCAATCAGTTCAAGCATTTTAGCGCTTCTCCCCCACCAACAGGAAAACCGGGTAGGCGCGGCCGTTTTTCTGTATCTGGTAAGCAGTGGAGATTTTTATCTTCCCAAACCCGGCGGCTTCGACCTGTTTTTGCAGCGCGGCGCGCTCGAAGCCGAAGTGCACGTCGGTCGAGCCGTCAGTGTGGAAGGTGCCATCCTCCGCGTCCAGGTCGGCAATTGCCAGCCAGCCGCCGGGCTTGAGCAGGGCATGGAACTGCCGCAGGATATGGTCGGTGTCGGGGATATGGTGTAAGACCATCAGCGAGTAGGTGACATCGAAACGGGAGCCCGGGGCAGGGTCGGTGGTCAAATCCAGCCGGAGCGGGGTCATGTTTTGGATGCCAGAATCCGCAATTTTGGCGGCCAACACGTCCAGCATTCCCTGCGAAGTATCGGCCAGGGTAATGTGGGCGAAATCATCCCGCAGAGCAAAGCTGAGCAAGCCGGTGCCGCAGCCATATTCCAGCGCGGTGAAGCCCGGCTGGAGCGGAAGCGCGGCGCGAATGGCCCCCGCCACCCTTGCGGCGCGTTCCACTTTCATCGGGTCAGAATCCCAGGTTTTGGCGCGAGAGTCGAAATCGGTCATCCCCACTTCTCCAGCGTTTCTTTGACTTTCGCCAGGAACCAATCGGCCGAGGCCCCATCCAGAATGCGGTGGTCGAACACGAAGGAGAGATAGACCATCGGGCGGATGGCGATGGAATCGCGCCCCAGTTCATCCGTTTCGACCACGACTCGCTTTTGCATGGCCCCCACGCCCAAAATGCCACACTGCGGCTGATTGATGACCGGAAACGCGAACAACGACCCGCTGATGCCGTGATTGGTGAGCGTGAACGTGCCGCCTTTCACTTCATCCGGCTGGAGTTTGCGGGCGCGGGCGCGGCTGGCCAGGTCGTTGACGGCGCGCGCCATGCCGAGCAGGGAAAGCCCATCGGCGTTTTTGATGACCGGCACAATCAGCCCCTCCTCGCCGAGCGAGGTCGCCATGCCCAGGTGGATGGCTTTGTGCAGCACAATCCCGGCCTCGCTCCACGACGAGTTGACCATCGGAAAAGCCTTCAGCCCGGCCACAATGGCGGTCATGAAGTAGGCGGTAAAGGTCAGGTTGACGCCATCACGGGCAAAGGCTTCTTTGTGGGCGGCGCGATGCGCGATGACGCGGCTCATATCGGCTTCCATCACAGTCAGCACATGCGGCGAGGTGTGTTTCGACTCGACCATGTGCGCGGCAATCGATTTGCGAATGGGGGTGAGGGGCAGGAGAGTGTCAGGCGAGGATGCGTCAGGTGTCAGGCGCGAGGTGTCAGGGGTGAGGGGGGAAGGCGCGACCGTGGGCGATGGATGGTGGACGGCGGGGGGCGTTTCTGCGGTCTGCGGTTGACGGTCGGCGGTCTGCGGGCGGTTTTCGATGAATTTCAGCACGTCATTTTTGGTAATTCGGCCATTCAACCCGGTGCCGGTCACTTCCTGCAAGTTTACGCCATGCTCGGCGGCGATTTTGGCAACGACGGGGGAGATGAAGCCAAGGTCAGGCGTCAGGCGCGAGGTTTCAGGCGTCAGGTTTTGGGGCACGGGCATTGAATCGGCTGCCCTGACACCTGACGCGGGAATCCCTGACACCTCCTCGCCAGAAGTCCCAATCACTGCCAGCAGTTCCCCCACGCGCGCGGGCTGGCCTTCGGGCTTGTGGATGGACAGGACCACCCCCGAAGCCGGGGCCGGGATTTCGGTATCCACTTTATCGGTGTTCACTTCCAAAAGCGGCTCCAACTCGTTGACCGAATCGCCCACGTTTTTGAGCCACTTCATAATCGTTACTTCTTCGACGCCTTCGCCAAGCAGGGGGACAAGGACATTGGTTGGCATGGGTTACTCCAGTAATCAGTTATCAGTTATCAGTTATCAGTTATCAGAATCGGTGAAATATTCGGCAGTGGTTTCGCGGACGGCCGCAGGAATTACTCCGCAAAAGAGTTCCGATTTGGACATCATCCCGCCCAACATCCGGCCAATTTCCAGGCATTTTTCTACCAGGTCACGCCCCTGGCTTTCAGAGATATAGCCGCAGTCGAAGGCAACGCCAAGCCAGTGTTGGGTTTCTTGCTGTTCGCCATCCGCATCCGTCAATTTACTGACAAAATGCTTTTCATAACGCCGTTTGGCCCAGGCTTCGGCAATGTTCGCGCCAACGGAACGCGATGAGCGCCGAATCTGGTCAATCAGCGAGTACGTTTCCTCTTTTGGGAATGTCTTTGTCAGGGCAAATATCTCACGCGAAAGATGCCGCGCCTTTTTATAAACCAATAAATCGCGGAAACTCTCGGCATGTTCGAGTTCGCTCATTGGGTCTCCTTTCAGTCATCAGTAATCAGTAATCAGTGTTCAGTAAACAGTGAGAAGCCTGAACGCTGATAACTGGTAACTGCTGACTGATAACTGATAACTGATAACTGATAACTGATAACTGACCACTGCTCACCTGAACATCGGAAACCTGCCCGGCTCCACTTCGTGCATCATCTCATACACCGCATCAAAAATCGCCTCGGCATTGGGCTTGCTCCAGTAATCGCCATCGTTGCCGTAGGCCGGGCGGTGTTCGGCGCCGGGCAGGGTGCGGGGCGCGGAATCGAGATAGTAATACCCGCCCTGCTCCTCGATGACCTTTTGCAGCATGTAAGCCGTCGTCCCGCCGGGAACATCTTCATCCACAAACAGAATCCGGCTGGTTTTCTTGAGCGACTCGACAATTCTGCCGTGAATATCGAAGGGCAAAAGGCTCTGGACATCTATCACTTCGGCTTCAATCCCCACTTTGGAGAGTTTTTCCGCCGCGTCGAGCGCAATGCGGCAGCACGCGCCGTAGGTTACGACCGTTGCGTCTGTCCCCTCGCGCAAAACTTCGGGAATGCCGAGCGGAGTGGTGAATTCGCCAATGTTGCGCGGCAGGCGCTCTTTGATGCGGTAGCCATTCAGTACCTCCACCACAATTGCCGGTTCATCGGCGCGCAGCAGAGTGTTGTAAAAACCGGCGGCGCGGGTCATATCACGCGGGACGAGGACGTACATGCCCCGCACCAGGTGAATGATGCCCGCCATCGGCGAACCGCTGTGCCAGATGCCCTCCAGCCGATGACCGCGCGTGCGGACAATCACCGGGGCCTTCTGCCCGCCCACCGTGCGCCAGGCAAGAGTCGCCAGGTCATCAGACATCAATTGCAGGGCATAGAGCAGGTAATCGAGATACTGAATCTCCGCAATCGGGCGCAGGCCGCGCATGGCCATGCCAATGGCCTGCCCCAAAATGGTCGCCTCGCGGATGCCGGTGTCGGTGACGCGCAGCGCGCCATATTTTTCCTGCATTCCGCGAAAACCCTGGTTCACATCGCCCAGTTTGCCCACATCCTCGCCAAAGGCAATCACGCGCGGGTCGCGGGCAAAGGCGGCATCAAAACAGGCGTTGATGACCTCGAAGCCCATCAGCGTCGGAGAATCCGGGTCATAGGCCGGGGGCGCGGCGGGGACTTTCAGCGCGGAACCGGTGTAAAGTAAACTGCCGAGCTTTTCAGCGTTGGCGGCCTCGTCCGCCTGTTTCCAGGCCCGGAGTTTTTGCAACATCGGCTGCGGCTCGGAGCGCGCCAGGCGCAAGGCCTCGTGAACGGCGATGTGCAAATCGCGCCGCGTAAAGTTCGGGAGGGCGAAAATCCCATTCCGTATCCGGGTCAGTTCCCCGGCAAACTGGCTTTGGGGAATGATTTCATCGAAGATTTGGAGGACGCTCTGGCGCTCGGCCTGCAAGGGAGCCTGGTAGGCCTCCCAGGCGGCTTTGCGCAGACCTTCCACCCGGTCACGCGCTTCCGTTTCAAGGGCAGTCAACTCGGCCTCGCTTGCCACGCCGTTAAAGACCATCCACTCGCGCATTTTCTTGAGACAATCGAATTCGGCTTCCCACTCCAGCCGCTCCCGCGATTTATAGCGCTCATGCGACCCGGACGTGCTATGCCCCTGCGGCTGAGTGACTTCGGTGACATGCACCAGCGCCGGAATGTGATATTCGCGGGCAATGTCGGCGGCGGCGGCGTAGGTCTCCAGCAGGGCGGGGTAATCCCAGGCGCGGACGGTGTACAGGTCATAGCCGCGCTCAATTTTATCGGGCGGGGCGTTGGGGTCGCGCTCGAAGCCTTTGAGAATTGCCCCGATGTTTTCCTTCACCATCTGAAACTGGTTGGGGACCGAGATGCCGTAGCCGTCATCGAAAATGGAGATGACCGCCGGGGCTTTCAGCACGCCAATGGCGTTAACCGATTCCCAAAACAGGCCTTCGGCGGTGGAGGCATTGCCAATGGTGGTGAAGGTGACTTCGTCGCCGCGATGCGAGAATTGCGGGAAATCGGCCAGTTCGGGGATATTGCGATACAACACCGAAGCGTAGGCCAGCCCCACGGCGCGCGGCATTTGCGCGGCGGTCGGCGAGACATCGGCGGCGATGTTGTAGAGTTCGGTCTGGTTTTTCCACGAGCCATCGGGGTTGATGAAGCGGGACACAAAATGACCGACCATCGAGCGCCCCCCGGTGGCGGGTTCGGCGTTCAGGTCGGCGTGGGCATAGAGTTGGGCAAAAAAAGATTGAAAGTCCAGCACCCCCAGAGCGTTTACCCAGGTCTGGTCGCGGTAGTAGCCGGAGCGCCAATCTCCCTTGCGAAAGGCGCGGGCTATGGCGAGTTGGGCAACTTCTTTGCCATCCCCAAAAATTCCAAATTTGGCTTTGCCGCTCAACACTTCGCGGCGTCCGATGAGCGAGACCTGGCGGCTCTGATAGGCCAGGCGGTAGTCGTGCAGGATTTCCTCAGGCGAAAGGGGAAGGATTGCAGCATCCTTCTTTTTGGGCATGGCTTCTCCTTTGGATATTGGATGTTTGTAGTCTAATTATAACATTCGCTGGCAGGGTCAGCGTTCCCGCGCTCTTACGAGTTGATGGGGTAGTCTTTCTCTTTCGCCCAATTCTGAATTTCAAACCCTTTGGCCCCCAATCAACTGACTCAAAAAGAAAACTGGTTCTCCGTTTGGGATGGTTCCGCCAGCCAACTCCACAGCAACTGCACCAACTGCCGCATGACCCGGTTCGTCCGCTGCTGGAACAATTCGAAGTGACCATAGGCTTCGCCGCCGCCGCTGCCCACCAGGTCTGAGACGCCGCGCAGGATGAGACACCGGATGCGGTTTTTGTTCGCCACCCAGGCAATCGCGCCCGATTCCCAATCGGCAGCGGAGGCCCCAAAACGGCTAACCAGCATGGGGATATCCTCGACGACGATGTCGCGGTCGCCGGAGACCAAAAGACCGCGCCGCACGGGGGGCGGGAAGGATTTGGTCAGCCAGGACAGGTCAATTTCGGTCGAATAATCGGCAATCGCGCCTTCCGGGTCGCCCATTTGCTCAAGAATGTCATAGACGATGGTTTTTTCGACCAGCAGGATGTCCCCGGCTTCGATATGCCCCTCGAACCCGCCGCAGGTGCCGAGATTAACAAGCAAATCGGGCTGAAAGTGGTCTATGACGTATTGGGCAGTGGCAGCCGCTGAGATTTTTCCCCAGCCGCCGTGGAAGAAAGTAACCACTGAGCCATTATCCGTATTCAGTGAAATGCGGAAATATTCGCCAAAAGGAGAATGTTCGAGGATGTCGGTGGAAAAAAGCGGTTTGACCGCGCGCCATTCGGCGTTGGCAGAAATAAGGACGATGATGTTCATAAGGAACGATAATCCCCATTCAGCGGGTGGAAATGGGTCAGAGCATCGAGAATGAATTGCAGCGCGGCCTGGGCAGAGCTGGCTTTATTCTGCGCCCGGTCGCCGCGAAAGCAATAGACGCGCGCCCATTCTCCCTGGGCGGTGGAAAGTCCGAGCCAGGTGGTGCCGACTGGTTTATCGGGGGTCGCGCCGCCCGGCCCGGCAATCCCGCTGACTGAGACGGCGATATCCGCCCCCAGCAGCATCCGCGCGCCGAGCGCCATCTCCAGCACGGTTTCGCGGCTGACCGCGCCATGTTTTTGCAGTGTCTCCCACGAAACGCCCAACAGAGCCGCTTTGGCTTCGTAGGCATAGGCCACCACCCCGCCCAGGTAGTAATCGGATGAGCCGGGGATGTCGGTGATGCGGTGGCCGATGAGTCCGCCGGTGCAGGATTCGGCGGTTGCAAGTTTCCAGCCGCGCGCGCGGAGCAGGCCTCCAATTTCAATTTCCAGGAACGTTTCCATGTCGTATTTAACCAGCCATCTGGACTCGAAAGAACTGGAGCGGCCTAATACTGGATGACAACCGGCGTTCCCACTTCAGCCCAGTTATACAATAATTCCGATTCATAGGTCCCCAACACCACGCAGCCATACGAAATCGGCGTGCCGAGGTAGCCATCCCACAAGCGCTGACCATTGGGCAGGATGGGCAAGGCGTGAATGCCGTTTTGCAGGTGTCCTGACCAGTAGATACCGAGCCAGTTGGGCATCCAGATGTTCCAGGTGGAGCCGTAGGCGCTTGGGATTTTGTTCAGCACGCTGAAGGTGCCGGCGCGCGTGCCGCCATTCATGCCGGTGGAGACGACGAAACTGTACAGCAGCGCTCCGTTTTCATAAACGTACATGTGCTGTTCGGAAATATCGACCAGGATGATTTTGCCACTCTCGTAATTGGGGGCGGGAGCCTCCGCCTGTTGGGGGACAGGCGTATCCGTTGGCAGGGGCGTGGGCCAGGGTTCGGAGGTAATATCGGCAGGCAAAGCAGTGGGGGATTCGGTGGTCGTCACCTGCTGGTTGAGGGTGGAGGTGGCAGAGGGCGAAGATGGTGGCAAAAATGTGACCTTCGGCAGAGGGGTGGCTGGGCCAACTTCTGCCAGAGAAAGCGGGGTGAGGGTTGGGAAGACCGTTTGGGTTGACCTGGCGACTTCCGCGACTGCCCAGCCCACTGCGCCCTGGGGTGATTCCACCAGGCCATTGAGGAAAGCACGCACAGGCATTGCGCCGCCCAAAAAGGATGCGGCGATGAGCATACAGGTCAGGAGGGAGAGAACCAGAAGGGTAGCACGCCATTTTGGCGTCTTTTTCTCTACCGGAGAGATTTTTGCCAGCCGCGAGGGCTGCGTATGAGCAAGAGCGCGCGCTGCTTTGACAGGCTGGGTGTGAACCGGCGTTTGAGCGCGGAGTGGACGGGTGGCTTCAGCGGCCTGGCGCTTCGCTTCGGCCTCGCGCAGGCGTTTGAGCGCCCACTGGAGACCCTTTTGAGCGCGCTCACTTTGCGGGTTGAACAGCAGCGCGCGTTGCAAAAATTCAACGCTGGCGCGCGGGGTCGAAACGGCGGCCAGCAGCAGCCAGGGGTCTTCGAGCGTGGAATCCTGCGCCAGAGCCAGTTCTGCCCAATGTCGTGCAGCGCGTTTATCTCCGCGCTGCAGAGCAAGGTATCCTTGCTGGATAAATTCGTTGGCCATAGATGAACTCATAGAGAAGGCTATTCTACGGTATAACTCTTAAAAGATACAGATTGGCTGGTTATGATTTCCCACGAATTGAGGCCAGGACAAGGGTCAAAATCATCTAAAAGCGGCTGTAGGCGTGTAATATAATCAACTTAAGGCAGAAGCGTGCATTTTCAATGGAGGCGGCCATGAAAAGCATTCCACGTTTTGGTCTCGTGATAACCTGGTTAAGTTTAATCGTCCATGCCTGTTTCCCGGTTGCGGTAAGCCAGCCCCAAAAAGTCACAGATGAAAATTCACCGCTGGTGATAGCAGTTAATCCCTGGGCAGGATTTATGCCTGTCGTGCTGGCAAAGGAAAAAGGATTTTTCGAAGCCGAGGGTGTTAACGTGAAGTACAGTTTCGGCGAAAGCAGCCGCCAGCAGCGGCTGGAATTTGAATCGGGCGCGTATGACGGCATCACCCTGGCTCTGGGTTCGCTGATTGCGGTAGGCGCGAAAGCCCCCGATACACGCATCGTTATGCTAACCGATATTTCGACCACCGGCGATGCCGTTGTCGCGCGCCCTGAAATCCAGTCTATTCGAGACCTGACAGGCAAGCGCATTGTGCTGGGCGCGGCTGGCTATGGCGAAGTGGTGGTGAGTGTCATGCTTCAACAAGCGGGGCTAACCACGCAGGATGTCATTTGGGTCCCCATGCAAACCGAGGCTGAAGCCTTACAAATGCTCAAAGATGGCCGGGTAGACGCTTTTCAGACCTGGGAACCATTCGTTTCGCGCGCGGTTGCGGATGGAGCACGCGTCATTTTTAGCGGGGCCGACGTGCCAGGATTGATTCCTGATGCCATTGCATTTCATGGAAGCGTGGTGGAGAACCGCCCGGAAGACATTCAGGCATTTATGCGCGGCTGGTTTCGAGCGGTGGATTTCTGGCTGGCTAACCCCAAAGAGGCCGAGCAGGTCATTTCAAACGCGGTCAATATGACGCCCGCCGAACTTTCTTTGGAGGGGATGGAATTGTTAACCCTGCATCGAAACAAAGAATTTTTTCGGAAAAGCGAGGACTTTTCATCGGTATATTATTCGGCGCAAGTTTATATGGATTTTTTCCTCAGAAAAGGCGTGCTGAGCAAGTCTCTTAATTTAGACGAGTACGTTGAAGAATCGTTTATCCATTCCCTGCCTTAGTGCATCATGTGGCATTCGCTTCGATTCAAACTTATCCTGGTTTTTGAACTGGTAGCACTCATCCCGCTGGCGGTGATGAGCATTCTGTATTTCGACACACTCTACACAACCCTGCTTGATTCCGCCGAGCGGGAGTTACAGATAGGCGCGCAGCAAACCGCCCTGTGGCTGGATACTTTCTTTAGCGAGACCTCCACCAACCTGCGCTCTCAGGCGCAACTGCCGGAATTTTCATCTTATTTGACCCGCGATTTAAAATATCGAAAACTCTCCGAACCGTCTCTGAGTCTTTTGACTAAAACGTTGGGACGCGCCTCTAATCAATCTTACATTCAGTCCTATCTTTTGGTTGACCGGGACGGGCAAATTGTGTATGACCAGACTCAAATTGATACCGGACGTAACGTCTCGCAAGAACCATTTTTCTGGCAAACCTGGAAAAGCGGAGAAACGCAAATTACGTTCACTGAGCCGGATGAAGCCGGGCAGCGTCAAATCTACTTTTCGGTTCCGATTTGGGATGAGGCTGGCTATAAGGTGGGCGTGCTGGCGCTGCGCTATAACCTGGCTGTCACGCAATTGCTGGCAGCCGAATCGGGTAACCTGGCCGGGCAAGGTTCATTTGCAATCCTCGTAGATGATTTTGGGCGGGTTTTATCGTGGAATCGAGAAATCATTTCAAATTTGGAAACCGTTGACGTGGGTTTGTTGGTCAATCAGGAAACCATTCGGCGCGCCAACCTGTCAGGGTGGACGTATGCGGTCGCGCACCAGCGGTTGAAAAACGTCCCTTTGCATGTTCTGTATGTCCAGCCTGAGGCAGCCATTGAGGCGTATGTCGTTTCGCACATCTCGCTGGTGCTGTTGGTCTCACTCGGCGTGGTCATTCTCTCTCTGCTGGTGGCGCTCCTGGCGGCCAATCGCTTTGCGCATCCCATCAATGAACTTATCTCAGCGGCTCACCGAATGATGAAGGGTGATTTAACCGCGCGCGTGAAGGTTGAATCGGATGACGAGATGGGCTTGCTTGGGCGCACTTTCAATCAGATGGCAGCGGGCTTGCAGGAAGAGTTGCAGGAAGTGCGCGAAGCCGAGGAACGCTACCGCCAACTGAGTCTTTCGCTGGAACAAAGCGTGGAACAGCGCACGGCACAACTCCAAAAAGCCAACCAGGAACTTGAATCGTTTTCTTATTCCGTTTCGCACGATTTGCGCGCCCCGCTGCGCGCCATCAACGGCTTTTCAGCCATTCTGCAAGAAACCACCGAACTGGATGAGGAGGCGAGCCGTCATTTATCCTACATCCGCGCCGAAGCCGGGCGCATGGGACAGTTGATTGACGGACTGCTGGCGCTCTCCCGCGTTGGACGCCATGCGCTGCGCGTTCAAATGATTCCTTCCGAACAATTGACCGCCCTGGTGAACGAAACTATCGAAAGTTTGCAGTCCAACGAGCCAGAACGCCAGGTGAAATGGAGCATCGGCGCGCTCCCGCCTTGCGCCGCCGACCCGACCCTGCTGCGGCAGGTGTTCATCAACCTGATGGGCAATGCCTTCAAATACAGCCGCGAGCGTTCCCCGGCGGTGATTGAAATTGGATTCGCGGAAGGGGCGTATTTCATCCGCGATAACGGCGCCGGGTTCGATATGCGCTATGCCGACCGGCTGTTTGGCGTTTTCCAACGGTTGCACAGCGGCAATCACTATGAAGGAACCGGCATCGGCCTGGCAACGGTCAAACGCATTATCGAGCGGCACGGCGGGCGCATTTGGGCCGAGGCCGAAGTGGGCAAAGGCGCATGTTTTGCCTTCACTCTGCCGCCGGATGTCTCCACTTTTGACCAGTAATTTCTGGCTCGATGGGTGGGGGCTAGTTCGCTTTGGCGAGTTGGGCTTCGGCTTGTTTAAGCAGGCTTTGGAGTTGCTGCGTTTCGCCGTGCGCTGGCCCCAATTCTTTGAGATAGAGCGGCACGGCGCGCCTGAGATATTTCTGCGCGGCGGGATAATCTTTGAGATAGGCGCACAATTTCCCCAGGTTGCCCAGATTCTCGATGATATCGGGATGGTCAGGCGGCAGAATGCTCTCGCGCACGCTCAAGGCCTGTTCAAAATTCTGACGGGCATAATCAAATCTGTCAGTATCGGCAAAAAATTCACCCAGGGCATGCAGCGCCGAGGCCAGGTAAACGCTGTAGCCGTATTGCTTTTTCCCGAAAACAATCCTTTTCCAGATTTCCAACGCTTCGGACCAGCATTTCCAGGAGGTATCGTAATCCCGCCGCCAATGGGCGTAACGCCCCACGTGCTGGAGGGTGATTGCCATTTCCGGGTTATCCGGGTCGCCGAGGCGGCGCTCCAGCGAGAGAGAAATCTGGAAATATTGCTCGGCGTTTTTGTGGTCAGACATTTCGCGGGCCACAAACCCCAGATTGTTGAGCAGGCGCGCCAGTTCGGCCAGATCCTGCGGCTGGCGCGTTTTAGAAAGCCGGATGGCCTGCTCGAGAACCTGCCGACATTCGGCCAGTTGGCCCTGTTGCCGTAACTGACCGGCGCGGTCTTCAAGTTGCTGGATTGTTTCCATATCTCTGCCACCTTTTTACGCTTTTTGATGATCAAGGTTACGATGGTAATGATAAGCACAATCACCAGGTAAATCACGAACAAACCAGTTGCAATCGGGTAAGAATTACTGAAAAGCGGGGGATTAGAGATTGTGTCACCGGGCCTCCGCAGCGTACACCAAATTTTACCTGAGTATGTCCACACCTCAGATGGCGGATTTGATTTAGAATCAAATCATGCGCGCCTATCGCCTTTTCTCTCCCGCCCCCATTGAAACCAGACCGCTCATCCCGGTCGAGTTGCCCATTCCCGAACCGGGGCCGGGTCAGGTGCGGATTAAGGTTTCGGTTTGCGGTGTCTGTCACACCGATTTGCACATCGTGGAGGGCGAAATCACCCCACCGCGTTACCCGGTTACGCCAGGGCATCAGGTGGTGGGCACAATTGACCCCCCTCGCCCCTTACCTTCGGCGGGGCTTTCCCTTCATTTTCCGCAGGCAAATGGGGGGACCGAGGGGGGCAAGGTCGGCATCCCCTGGCTGCACTGGGCCTGCGGGGAATGTGATTTTTGCCAGCGCGGTCAGGAAAACCTGTGCCCGAACGCCCAATTCACCGGGTTTAGCGTCGATAGCGGCTTCGCGGAATACCTGCTGGCCGATTCGCGCTACCTCCTGCCCATTCCCGACGCAATCTCCGATGAACAGGTCGCGCCGCTCTTGTGCGCGGGCATTGTCGGCTACCGGGCGCTCAAAAAGGCCGAAATCCAGCCCGGTGAGCGGGTGGGGTTGTTCGGCTTTGGAGCCAGCGCGCATCTCTGTTTGCAGGTGTTGCGCTATTGGGGTTGTGAAGTCCATGTTTTCACCCGTTCGGCCTTGCACCAGCAGCACGCCCTCGAGTTGGGCGCTTCGACTGCGCTCAGCACCCCGGCGGGGTTTGAAGCGACTCTTGACCGGGCGGTGGTTTTTGCCCCGGCGGGCGAGGTCGTCATCCGCGCGTTGGAATCCATCCGCCCCGGCGGAATTGTCTCCATCAACGCGATACATACAAGCGATATTCCCTCGTTTCCCTACTCTAAATTGTGGGGAGAACGACAAATCCGCTCGGTGGCGAATGCCACCTACCGCGATGGGGAGGAATTCCTGGCCCTGGCAGTAGCCGCCGGACTCCACTCGACGGTCACTTTGTACCCGTTAAGCGAGGTCAATACCGCCCTGGAGGATTTGAAACATAGCCGTTTCAACGGGGAAGCGGTGCTGAAGGTTAATTGACATTTGTCACTAGGGAGCAGGTTTGCGCGGGTTGTATAATGATTTTGCTATTTCTTTCACAAACCTACTGGAGAGGACGCCCCCATGACCGCTCAACTGATTGATGGAAAAGTGATTGCCCAGCAAGTACGCGAACAGGTGGCTGCTGAAGTTGCCAGGCGCGTGACAGCAGGCAAACCTAAGCCCACCCTGGCGACTGTGCTGGTCGGCGACCGGGTGGATTCGGCCACCTATGTACGCTCGAAAGGCAAAGCCTGCGAGGAACTGGGGATGGGGTCCATCAGCCATCACCTGCCGGAGGATGTTTCGCAGGAGGAGTTGGAAAAGCTCATCAAAAGCCTGAACCGCAGCAAGAAAGTCAACGGCATTCTGGTACAACTGCCGCTCCCGGCTCACCTGAACGAGGAACGGATTTTAAGCCTTATCAGCATCGAAAAAGACGTGGATGGATTCTCCCCCCTGAACATTGGCCGCCTGGCCCAAAAAGGACGCGAGCCGCTCTTCGTGCCTTGCACGCCCTACGGCTGCATCTACCTGCTGGAACAATCTGGCGTCAAAATCGAAGGCGCGAATGCGGTCGTTCTGGGCCGCTCGAATATCGTTGGCATGCCGGCGGCGCTGCTGTTGATTGGCAAGAATGCCACCGTCACGGTCTGCCACTCGCGCACGAAGGATTTGCCCGGCGTGGTGCGCCAGGCTGATATTTTGATTGCGGCCATCGGCAAAGCCGAGTTCGTGCGCGGCGACTGGATTAAACCCGGCGCGGCGGTGATTGATGTGGGCATCAACTCGAAGCCAGATGAGACCAAAAAGAGCGGCTACCGGCTGGTGGGTGATGTCAATTTCGACGAAGCCAAAGACGTGGCCAGTTGGATTACCCCCGTGCCCGGCGGCGTTGGCCCGATGACGATTGCGATGTTGATGAAAAACACCCTGCGCGCGGCGGAGATTCAGCAAGGACAGTGATTCAGTTATCAGTTATCAGTATGGGTTACTGCTCACTGATTACTGAAGAATGATTTTCACTGGCTCAATCTCATCCGCCGGGGTGAAGCCGAAAATTTTCGAGTAAAAGTAGAACTCAGCCTCGAATGCGCGCTTGATGTTTTCAGCCTTGCGGAAGCCGTGCTGTTCGCCCTCAAACAGGAGGTAAGCAGTTGGCACGCCGCGCGCCCTGGCCGCCTGGAACATCTTCTCTGACTGGTTGGGCGGCACAACCGGGTCAGAATCGCCCTGTAACAAGATAATCGGCGTGGCAAGGCGGTCTGTGTGGTAGATAGGGGAACGCGCGAGATACAGGTCCCTGCGCTCCGGGTAGGGGCCAACCAGGTTATCCAGATAGCGGCTCTCAAATTTGTGGGTATCTTTGGCAAGCGCTTCCAGGTCGCTGACGCCATAATGACTGGCCCCGGCGCTGAAAACGTCCTTGAACACCAGCGCCGCCAGGGTAGTGAACCCGCCCGCGCTGCCGCCCGAAATCGCCATGCGCTTGCCATCTACCAACCCTTGCGCGGCCAGCCAGCGCGCGCCGTTACAACAGTCGTCCACGTCTACAATCCCCCAGTTGCCCTTTAAGCGTTCGCGGTAAGCGCGCCCGTAGCCGGTTGAGCCGCCGTAATTTACATCCAGCACGGCAAAACCGCGACTGGTCCAATACTGAATGCGATAGTTCAGAACAGCATTCGTGGCAGATGTCGGCCCGCCATGGCTCAGCACCAACAAAGGCGGCAATTCGCCTTCAGGAGCGTTGAAATTCGGGTTGGCGGGCGGGTAAAAAATGGCATGCGCCATCAGGCCGTTTTCGGTGGGGAACTCCACCGGACGGGGAGTGGAAAAATAGCCAGGGTCAATCGTCGGTTCAAAGGCCAGTTTGAGCGATTCAAGCGCGCCAGCCGCCGTAGAAAAACGCCATACGCCCGTTGGCTGGGAGGCCGAACCCGCCAGGAAAATCGCGAATCCATCTCTCGCGCGGAGGTCGGAAAAAGCCGTGAAGGGCAGGTCGAAGGGAGTCAGCGCTTTGCGGTTGGTATCCAGCCGCGCCAGAGTCCACAGACCATTTTTGGTAAACGCGCAAATCAGTTCGCTCGGCCCCAGAAATGCATACGTCCGCATTCCAAAGACCCATTGTGGCAGGCCAAACTCGGCATCCATCGGGTAGAGTGGTTCAGGATGGTCTCCGTTCAGGCGGTAGAGATTCCACCAGCCAGCGCGGTCACTGACGAAGTGCAGGATTCCTTCGGGAGACCATTCCGGCTGGAAGATAGACTCAGCCTTTCCGCCCGCCACCTGCGCTGAGCGCAGTCGAATCGTCCGTTCCCCAAGCGTTCCATCGGGCAGGATGTCAGCCACCCACAACTCGGTTCCATCCCAGGGCATGTTGGGGTGATTCCAGGCCAGCCAGCAGAGTTTCGTCCCGTCCAGGCTGACGCGCGGGGTGGAGAAAAAGTCATGGCCTTCGGCCAGCACGGTTGTCGAGCCACGTTGAGACATGCCGTTATCTTTCCCATCGAGCGAGACCGCGACAATGGTATTGACCGGCTCCCCGCCGCCGGTATGGTCTTCGCGGACGCAAATCAGGCAATTGTGGGCGCGGTCGAGCGCGAAATCGGCATAGCGATAGCCCCCGGCGGGGGTGAGCGCTTCGGGCAGGCCGCCCGGCAACTGGCGATACAGCCGCTGGTCGGCAAAGTTCACGAAGTAGATGACGCCATCGAACACCGCATACGCTCCGCCGCCGTATTCATGAACGCGGGTACGGACGTTGAACTCTTTGGGCAGACATTCGACCGGTTCGCCGCCAGGACAGACTTTCATCAGCGCATTCCGCCCCCCCTCCAGCGGACGGCTTTCCAGCCAATAAACATCCATTCCATCCAACACAACCTGACTCAAGCCAATCGTTTTGGCAGTCATCAATTCGGTGGTGATGGGTGATTTCCAACTTCCATAAGGAGCAATTTGTGGCATGTTTACTCCGCTTCACGACTCTCGCGCGCGAACCGAACGATTTCTTCGGTGGTCAGGCCCAAATCTACCCCACCGAGGTTGCTTAAGGGCGAGTCGTAAGTGATTTCGGGGCGAAGCACGAACATTCGGCCATCCTTGCGGCGAATTCGGACTTCACCTTCCTGAAGCGCCTGTTCCAAAAGGCTGGCTAATTTTTGTCGGGCGTCAGAATAGGTGTAAATGGTCATTTTGCTGCCTCCAATACGCGAACGCCAAGATTTCTGGCAATTGCGGCAAGATTGGCATCTAGCGTAAGCAAGGCGGCTCGATACTTAAGCGAACATTGCAAAAGATAAGCATCATACGCATATATTTTTTCGCCTGCCGCAATCTGTAACGACTGGATAAGTTCAACCTCCACGAAACGAATCGGGATGGTTCTGTAAACTGTCAATGCCTTAAGCAGGTTATCCAGGTTGAGACGCTGCCGCTTGAACATGGCAGAGAAAGCGTTTCCAACTTCCCAATGAACGGAGGCGGGCGCTATCAAGGTCGCTCCTTTTGTCAGGGAAACAATCGAAGCGCGCTCAGGCTCATTTGCAATAAAGGCAATTATCGCCGATGTGTCTAAAACGATTTCCATGCGGACCTGCAAAATAGACAATTGTACAAGTCAATTATAGCCGCGATTTCCGGCAAATTCAACCCGTTCCGATGCGCAGCAGACAAAAACGGTCAACTCGCGTTGACCGTTTTCCGTTTTTCAAAGGCTACGCATCCGCTTCTCGTTTGACTCCCGGCGCGGGCGTGCCGCAGTAGGGGCAGATGTTCCAGGGCAGTTCCATCAACTTGCCGCAGTGCTGGCAGGATTTTTTCAGTTTGGTGTGACAGTTCGGGCAAACCTGCCAGTCCTCGCGGATTCTGCGCTCGCAGCCGGGGCAAAGCGCCTGGTCTTCAATGGAGGCCAGCAGGGCTTCCTCTTCCAGCGTGCGCTGGTAATCTTCTTCCAGCGTGCGGGAGGGACGCAAAATGAGATAGACCAGAATCCCCGGCAGGTTGAGCGCGGCCACTACCAGCACCGCCAGCACCTGCGCCAGCGGGTCGCGCGCCCGGGAGCGGATGTCGCGCCAGGTCCAAACCACCAGCGCCAGCCAGAGCGCGGCCAGGAAGGCCCCGCCAAAGGCGGTGGCAATCAGCAGGATACTGCTCAACAGGGTTGGGTCGAAAATCACGTCTATCGCTCCTCAAGCAAATTCTTAATCTGGTCTTTCATAAAGCACAACCTTTTCACGTTCGACGCTTGTCTTAATGCGAGGGCTAATTCCTTCATCCGTGACCAACGGCCCAATTTCTGCTCCAACTCTTTCTTCAGCCAGATAACGCCAAACAAACCTAACGGTGGGCGCTTTCCGGCTGGCTTGAGCGCCACCAGCAAATTAATATCGCTTTGCTCTGTAGCCTCGCCGCGCGCAAAAGAGCCAAATACCGAAATTCGCCGGGCATAAGGCCGAAGAACAGGCGCAACCTTCATTCGCAAGTCAGAAAAACGGGCACCCATAAGGTTAGTTTAGCACATTTCGCGCATGGGTCGGAATAAAATTCCGACCTACCGCAGCCTTCTGAAATCACCATCGCGGCGGGTGACGCCGATAGAATCCAGATGTTCGAGCAGGCCAAGCGCGTATTTGCGGCTGGTGCGCAGCAGGTCGCGCGCTTCGGCAGCAGTGATTTGCCCTTTTTGGGCGAGCAAATGGCGCACGGCAGCCACCATCTGCTCATAATCGGCTTTTCGAAAGACCACTTCAGACGAAACCTGGGCCAGCTGCCCCAATTCCACCAGCGCGGCGTACACCTCCGCGCCCACCTCGGCCTGGCATTCTTTGACGGATGGCGGGGCAGACGGGTTGGCGTCGAATTTTTTGAGCAGGGCGTTCACCCTCGCCTGCTGTTCTGCCGAAAAACGGATTTCATGTCCCGGCAGGGCCAGCCAGGTTCCGCCCTCGGCCAGTTCCAGCTGTTTGAGCGCGGCGTTAAACAGGCGCGGGGGCAGTTTCAGGCGGCTTTTGAGTTCCTCGCGCGGCATTCCGCGCCGCAGATGAAAGGTTTTATGATAGTTCGCCAGCGCCGCCAACGCCGAATCCTTCAGCGAAAGCCATAAGGGCTGGGGGATGAGCAAAATATCGGAGGCAGGGGAGATTTCTCCGGCTTCGAGAGCAATCAACATCCCAGACTCAATGCACTCCCGCAGCGCGTGCGAGGCGGATTCGGCCTCCAATCGCGCCTTTGTGACCGTTTCGCGGGCGGTTGCCGCCCCCAGGCTCATGGCCGCCAAAAGCAGCACTTCGGCGGGCGTGCCTTGCGAGAGCGATTCCAGGCCGGAAAGGACTGCTGCGTCGAAGCGTTTGTGCCGCTTCGAGGGGTGGGGGTCCACCACCTGACCGCCGCCCAGCGTTTCGGAAGGCGAGGGACGGCGCAGGATGTAGCGGTCGCCGCGCGTGGTCACCAGCGGGTCACGCAGTTCGAGTTGAATCCAGCCTTCTTCGCCAGGCTGGAGCGTTTCTGCGCCCAACAGGCGCAGGGTGGCAATGGTTTCTGATGCGCCGAGAAAGATTTTTACTTCCGTGCCGTGTTTGAGCGGAGCAGCAACGTCTTTGAGCAGGCGAAAACGGGCATCGAGACGGCGGGTGGGCTGGTAATGACCAGGCGTAACCAGCACATCGCCGCGCCGAATCTCTTCCACGGCCACCCCGCTGATGTTGACCGCTACGCGGCTGCCAGGGATGGCGGTTTCTTCTTTCTTTTTGTGGGTTTGCAAGCCGCGCACCCGTCCGGTTTTGCCAGAGGGCAAGATTTTCACTTCATCGCCAAGCGATAGATGCCCGTCGCTGAGGGTGCCTGTGAGGATGGTTCCAAAACCGGGCATGGTGAATACCCGGTCAATGGGCAGACGGGGGCGTCGCAGGTCGAGGCGCGGGGAGGTCTCTGCCAGGACTCGCTCCAGGGTGCGAATCAAGTCGTTTAAACCGGAGCCGGTGCGTGCCGAGACTCGCGCCAGCGGCGCGCCCTGAAGGCAGGTGCCTGCCAGGGCGCGGCGAATGTCTTCCTCGATGAGAGAAAGCCACTCCGCGTCTTCCACCAGGTCGGTTTTGGTGATGACGACGATGCCTTTTTGAATCTGAAGCAAGTCGAGGATGGCGAGATGTTCGCGCGTTTGGGGCATGATGCCTTCATCGGCGGCGATGACGAGCAGGGCGGCATCGAGTCCGCCTACGCCAGCCAGCATGTTGCCGATGAAATCGCGGTGGCCGGGAACGTCAATGATGCCCACTTCCTGACCGCCGGGCAGGGTGAGCCAGCCGAAGCCGAGTTCGATGGTCATTTCGCGCGCCTGTTCTTCTTTCAGGCGGTCGGGGTGAACTCCGGTGAGGGCGGCGATGAGGGTAGATTTGCCGTGGTCTACATGCCCGGCGGTGCCGATGACTCGCATGGTTTGCGCGGTTTTAGCGGGTAGGACGGGTTCGTCCGATGATGCGTTCGTAGTTGGCGAGGAATTCGTGCGCCCAGTTCATCAGTTCTTGCAGGTGGGTTTCGGTGGCTTCGGTGGTTTGCTGAAGCAGGTCTTGCATGCTTTGGGTGACATCGTCCATGGCGGCCAGGCGCTGGTTGAGTTTTTCGAGTTCCACGCGCAGGTCTTTGTTGAGTTCGTCCTGGGTGAGGGTGTAGTTTGTCCAGCGTTTCTGGTCATCAGCCTTGAACGTGACCCATTCCTGACGGAAGCGGTCTTCGGCCAGGCGCTGCATTTCGGTAATTTCGTTAATGCGCCGTTCGATGCGTGAGTTCATTTCCTCGAAGGCTTCTTGCGAGCGTTTGACGGAGCGCTGAGTTTCGTCGAGAGCGAGGAGTTGCTGGTCGAGGGTGGCGGTTTGGCGGGTATAGTTTTCAAAACGTAATTGGATTTCTTTCCAGGCGCGTTCGCGGTCGACCTGGGCCAGGTTTTGTTGTTCGATAAATTGCATTTGCGCCAGGCGGCGGTCGGTTTCGGAGGCCATCAGTTCGTTGACGCGCGCATCGAGTTGGCGAATGGTGTCTGCGTTCAGGTCGGAGCGTTCACGGGCTTCTTCGGCGCGCTTGCGAATGGCGGCCAGGTCGCCCTGGATGTCGGTAATGCGTTTGGCATCTTGCTTGCGGGCATCTTCGGCTATGCGTATGCCGCGCCGCAGTTCGTCATCCACCAGGTTGAAATCTTTGATTTTTCGTTCGAGTTCAGTGATGAGGCGGGCCAGGCGGCTGTCTTCTTCAACGCGGGCCTGGATGCCGCGCCGCAGTTCGTTGAAAGCCTCCAGGCTGTTGCGGATTTCGAAGATGGATTTGTTGATGACTTCCAGTTCGCCGCGGCGGCGGTCATCCACTTCGCGCTCGTGTTTGAGACGGCGTTTTTCCACTTCGTCGATGGATTTGCTGGCCTCGCTGCGATATTGGGTGAGTATGACGTCAAACTGGTCGAGCCGGGCGGCAAGAGGAGAGAAGCGCGTGAGTTCGCTGCTGACTTCTTTGATTTGGTTTTGCAGGCGGCCCATGCTGCCTTCATAAGCGGCCAGTTTTTGTTGTAAATCGGCAATCACATCCCGGTCTTTACGGTGTTCTTTTTCGAGCCAATCGAGCCGTTTGACAAGTTCATCGAGTTCCATAATTCGTTCTCCACATACGCAGTCTGATCAGGATTATACTCAATGCAGGCGTGTCCAATTCATTTTCCCAGGTACTCGAACATGGCGGGCAGATTGGAGAGCAGAGGCCGTGCCCATTGGGGGAAGAGACCCAATGCGAACAGCCCAAGCAGGCCAAGGATAATCAAAATACGCTGAGGCCAGGTTTCCAGGGAAGTCCATTCCGTATTTTCGGGAAACATGGTGAATACGGCAAGCGAACGAAGGGCAATTACCCATAGGCCGAGGCTGGCCAGACCAAACCAGAAGGCCGGCCAGAGAGACTGGCCCGCCAGATTTTCCCAGAGTGCCTGACGGATGGGGAAAGCGGCCAGCAGAGGCGCCCCCGACAAGGCGAGATTGGCAAAGACAATTCCCGCACAGGCTAGCGGATATTCGCGCGCCAATCCCTGGAATGCGCTAAAGCGCAAGTCGCCAGCGCGGCGCTGCAAGATGGTGATGGAGATTGTCCACACTCCTAAAGCCAGGGCGCGCGGAATAAACAGGTAGAACAGAATTTGCAGGCCAATCTGCTGGTCGGGCAGGCTCAGAGCCAGCAGAGAGACGCCGGTTTCGGCGATGATGGCATAGGCGACAATCCGCCCCAGGTGACGCTGGAAGGCTGCCCAAATGCCGGCTGTGACAAGGGTTGTCAGTCCAACCGTTTGCAAGATGGATGGCAACTGGGCGGAATTGCGCAGCCAGGAGAACCGGTCTATGAAATTCAGTGCCAGCACCAGGCCAAAGGTGGGCAGGATGGTCAGAATGAATCCCACGGCATAGGGGGATGATTCCTCGGCAAGCAGGGGAATCCAGGTGTTAAGGGGAAAGACAGCGAGCAGGAAGGCAAAGCCCATCAAGAGCAGAAGCGCCGATTGGACGATTTGAGCTACATCGGCTGGCCCGGCTTCCACGCCCGAGAGGAGAAAGCCCGCCAGCAGAATGAACGGCATGGCGAAGGTCTGGTGAATCAAAAAACGCAGCAGCCCGCGCCCGGGGCGGCTGCCTGGCGGAGCGAGCAGGGGCACAGCAACCAGTACAGCCATTTCTATCAACAAAGCGGCGTATAGGAAAGGCCGCACGGCCAGCGAAGCCACAAGCAGGGCAATGACTGCCAACCCAAGTGAAACGACCTGACGCGCCTGACCGGTTGCCAGGGTGCCAAAGAACCAGAAGGCGGCTATGCCATAGACAAGGATAAGGAGAGTCTGGTCGCCAGAATCCAGGGTGATTTGGCGGCCCAGCACGCTGAGAGATGGCTCGATGAGCAGAGAAAGAGCGCCAATACGCTGGGCCGTGCCGGGTGGAATCCAGTATGCAATGCCTGCCAGCGCCAGGGCAACCAATGTGCCAATGTAAGCAATGAGTCGTTCGCGAGGCAAGATAAAAAGCAGAGCAGCCAATCCCAAGGGAATTCCAATCCAGATAACGGGGGCAGTCATGGGGCTTCCTCCGCCGAAGTTAGGATAACCAGGTAAGAGCCAGCCAGAGCCAATCCAAGCGTAACGGCAGAGAGGAGACCAGCAACCAGGATTGAATTTTCAACCGCTGCATACAGGGTCTCAAAACCGAGCAACACCGTCAGCAATCCCAGCGTAACGCGCAGAGGGCTGGCGGTCATGCCAAGGTGAAGCAGCCCAAGGCTGATAAGCGTGAAGGCGCCGGTTACATCGGGCAGTCCTGCGCCAGGCAGCCAGTCTGTTACCGACGGGGAGGTCGTAAAGACAGCAAGCAAGACCAACCCGGCAGAAAACAGGCGAAATACACGGCCCTGCGGCCAGGATGCTTCGCCCGATTGATATTCTCTGGCGTTGATTTGAGTCATTCCCAGGGCAGCGGCGGCCATCCAGCCAGTGATGAGTTTGGCGGCGGCCATCGTCAATGGCCAGTGCAGCGACACCAGCCAAAAAGCAGCAAAATACTGCCCGGCCAGCAAAGCCATACTCCAGCGCCACTCGCGGCTCACCAACAAGCCAACCGAGGTGATAATGAGCAGGAAAACCACTCCCCATGACAACGCAGAAGCCATTAAAGACCTCGCAAAACAGTAATAAAGATGATGAGCAGGAGCAAGGTCCACAACAGGCCGCCATCTCCTTCGAGCAATGCCGAAGCATACCCGGCCAGGCGTCCGGTCAGACGGTACAGGGACCACAGCAGCCTGGCCAGGAATTCTTGCGTCTGAGCAAAATACGAAACCCTTGCTTCTTCTACTTGTTCGCGCTGCGATACAAACAAGCGGCGCGCGCGCAAGTAGATGATGCCGATGAATGCGGCCAGCGCCACCATGAGGAGGGCAATCATCCATGCTCCCACCTGCAAACTCCCTGGCCAACCCCATAACCCGGTCAAAAGGATGGTGATGACAAAAATTCCCAGGCCAAACGGGTAGGCAACCTGCGCCCAGCGGGGAAGTTCCCCAAAGGGCGTTTCACCGCCGCGAAACAGGTGACGGATATACCCGCCGACCAGCATGGCGTGAGCAACCAGGAATAAGGGCCAGAAAAGCACAGGCAGAGGGAAAATTCCCATCCACCCGGCGGCGGTGAGGGTGAAAGGAAGGGAGAGGAGAAACAGGGCCAGCCCCGCGAAAAAGCGCGTAAACCAGACCTGACGGGATGAGTATAAAAAGGACAGCCCGCCAAATAAAACCAGCGCAGCGCCCCAGGCAGCGCTTCCTTCGGGGCTGCCGCGCAAAGCCGCCGCCAGAGAAAGGGCGCTCATTCCGATAATCCAGTACGGTCGGGCGCTGATTTCATCGGGCAAGGAGAGCCATTTCCAGCCTGCATAGACCGCAGCCAACGCTACCCATACCAGCAGAAAAGACAAGAGGTTTTCGTCCACCCTGCTCACCTGCAAACGAGCCAAAACTACCAGGCTGGTGGCGGCAGCCGTCAGGCGCAGGGAGGAACCGATGCCGCGCCGCAAACCGGGGTCATCACGATACGCCAGGTGCAGAGGAATCACCCCCAGACGCAGGCCAACAGACAAGAGCATGAACAACCAGGCTTCCGGCGGCGTCGCTCGGAGAGAAGCCAGCGGCCCATTGGCAGCGCTGATTACTGCTGCCCATAGCGCGAATCCCGTTCCAGCGGCGCGAAAGGAAAATGAAATCACCGCCCGCTCGTTCAAGGAGGGGGATGGGGAAATACGCAGCGTGTTCAAGTATTCCAACAAGTCAATGGCTGTCCAAACGAGCGTAAGCGTTAGAATGTTGTCGGCCATGACCGCCAGCAAAGCCAGCAGCGCCAGCGCCACCGAACCAATCCACAAGGCCGGATTAAGAACGGTCATGCGTGCCGGGGAAGTTAGAATCACCGCCGCCGCCAGCGCGCCCAGGCTGAGAGCATACAGCCAGGCATAAGAATCGGCCTCGAAATAGGGCGCGGTATTCAAAAAAGGTACGGCGGCCCAGGGATTGATTGGCAGGCTGATGGGCAGGTCGAACTGCCAGAGCAGAATACTCACCCAGGCCAGCAGGGCGCCCACGGCCGATACCAACCAGGCAAACGCCGCTGGTCGGCGAGTCAGCCGCAGGACCGCCATGGCCAGTGACGAAATAAACAGCAAACTCAAGGTAAGAAGGACAAACATGCGAAATGTATTTTATCAGGTTTGCCTCTTACGAAACGGTTTATAATTTTGAGGATGAATACATCACGGCTAAAAATCCTTGCAGCAGGGATATGGACAGGCATTTTACTGGTGGGGATGTTGCTTGCCACCATCCTGCTCGCTGAAAACAAAAATGGAACCGTGCCTGACACGGATTTGAATATGACCTCGCCGATTGCCCAGCCCACTTCATCCCGCACGCCCACTCCACCGCGCGAGGTCATCTACCTGCCGTCGGCCACTGCCCGACCAGTTTCGCCCACCCCCATTACACCCACCACCACCCCCATTGCGACCCTGGCAATCGGCCAGTTTTACCCGGAAAAGGGCGGAAACCCGCTGACAGGATTGCTGGCCGACCCCAATCTGCTCAATCGCCGCCCGGTCGCAGTCAAAATCAGCACTTTTCCGCGCGGCGTGCGCGCGTATCAATCGGGGTTGAGCCTGGCCGATGTCGTTTATGAATATTACATCGAAGACGGATTGACGCGTTTTGTGGCTGTTTTTTATGGAAAAAACGCCAGTCGGGCTGGGCCAGTACGCTCAGGAAGATATTTTGACGAACACATCATGCGCATGTACCGGGCGGTGCTGGTCTTCGCCAATGCAGACGAACGCGTAGAAACCTACCTGCTTGACCAGGTCGAATTAAAGCCATTGCTGTTCGTTTTGCGCTCAGACAATTGCCCGCCCATGTGCCGCGATACCAGCATCACCGGGTACAACAACGTCTTTGTAGATACGGCAGGAGTGGGGGCCAAGATTACGGATAACTCTAAGCAGGAACTCCGTGAGACTTTTTTCGGGCCATTATTTTACCCGGCAGCATACCCGGTTGTGACGAAAATTTTCACCCACTATTCCCAGTTCAGTTATGGTTATTGGGAATACGACCCATCTCACCTGACCTACTTGCGTTTTTCAGATGCTGCCGATGCCGAGGCCTTTACAGTTCGGGAAACATATCAACCGCACATCGACCAGGCAAATGGTCAACAGATTTCGGCCCAAAACATAGTCGTTTTAGTGGTGCCGCACATCTTCAACAATGAATTCGACCGCGCCGACCAGGTTTTCAACATCCAACTGCTCGGTTCTGGCACGGCCTATGTTTTTCGGGAAGGGCGCATGATTCTTGGCGCGTGGCTGCGCGATAGTCTGAATCAGCCCATTCAATTGGTGGATAAAGACCGAAAACCTATCCCACTTCAGCCGGGGGTCACGTTCTATCAAGTCATTAACCCTCAAAGCAGTTTCCATCAGAACGGTGAGACCGTCGAGTTTTTCTTCTCCATCCCACCGCGCGTCGTGACACTCACCCCCACCCCGCCTGGGTTTAAGCCCAGCCCAACGCCTAAAAAATAAAAAGGAGGCTGCGATGTGCGGACGTTTCACTCTGACGATTGACCCGGCAGATTTACAACACGCTTTCCCGCAATATACATTCCCGGTGAAAGGGACACCGCGCTTCAACATCGCCCCTGGACAGCCGGTACTGGCGCTGCCCAACTCACCCACGCTGGCTGCGGATTACTTCCTCTGGGGCCTGATTCCGTCCTGGGCAAAAGACCCGTCCATTGGCTCGCGCCTCATCAACGCCCGCGCCGAAACACTCGCTGAAAAACCATCCTTTCGGGGAGGGTATAAATACAAGCGCTGCCTGATTTTTGCGGATGGCTTCTATGAATGGAAAGCCCAGCCAGGTATGAAGATAAAAACACCCTATTTCATTCGCCTCAAATCAGGCCAGCCTTTCACGTTTGCCGGGCTATGGGATGAATGGAGCGCCCCAGAGGGTTCTCTGGTCAAATCCTGTACCATCATCACCACCGAGCCGAACGCCTTGATGGCAACCCTGCACAACCGGATGCCAGTCATTTTGCCACCTTCCGCGCATGCCCAATGGCTTGACCCGGCCCCGCAAAAACCGGAGGCTCTACAAGGTTTGCTGACCCAATACCCCGCCACGGAAATGACCGCCCACCCCGTTTCGACGCTCGTCAACAACCCGGTCAACGACCAGGCCGAGCTGGTGGCGGCGATTTGAACCCCATCATGCATCTCAAAGACTCCCTCGCCGCCCGTTTTCCGGCCCTCAGCTCGCGCGATTTTTCTATTTTCTGGGTTGGTCAGTTCGTATCGCTCATTGGCACGTGGATGCAAAGCACCACCCAACCTTATCTGGCCTACCGCATCTCTGGTCAGCCTTTCGATTTAGGACTGATTGGTTTTGCCGCCACCCTGCCCACCCTGTTCCTGGCCCTGCCTGGTGGCGTCATTGTAGAGCGGCTCGACAAGCGCAAGACGGTCATCGTATTACAACTGGTAATGCTGCTTCAGGCCCTGGCGCTGGCCGGACTGACGCTCTCTGGTATCATCCAAATCTGGCATATCATCGCCCTGGCCTTCATCTTGGGCATTGCAAATGCCATTGAAATTACTGCCCGCCAGGCCATGCTTGTGGAATTGGTGGGAAAAGAACGCTTGCCCAATGCCATTGCCTTGCAAGCCACGATTTTCAATGCGGCACGCGTCTTGGGGCCAATGATTGCAGCACCCTTTCTGGTTCTCATCCGTGAAAATGGAGAAGGTTGGGCTTTCCTGGCAAATGGCGTCAGTTACCTGTTTGTAATCATCGGACTGTTGTTTGTGAATACCCCCTTCAAAGCCCCCCGTTCAGTCAGGCAAAAGACCAACTTGCTGGAAGAATTCAAAACCGGACAGCATTACATCCGTTCCACGCCAGTGGTTGGAATGCTCATCCTGATGTCCAGTATCATCGGCTTCATCGGCTTCCCGCTCATCCAGCAGATACCGGTGATTGCGCGAGATGTGCTGGCCCAGGCCGGAGATACTCCGGACACCCAGGCCACGCGCAACAGCATATTGTTCACCTTCCAGGGAATTGGCGCGCTGATTGCCGCGCTCACGCTGGCAGCCTTCAACCCCCGCCGCAAAGGCTGGTTATTAACCTTTGGGCAAATGGCTTTCGCATTCAGTCTGATTGGGTTGTCATTCAATCGACTCATTCCCCTGGCCGCGCTTTTAATCCTCTTGGTGGGTTGGGGAACAGTAACCATGCTGGCGACCACCAATACCCTCATCCAACTTACTGTCCCAGACTCACTACGCGGCAGGGTTTTCAGCACCTACTTGTGGGGGCTGCAGGGCGTTGCTCCATTTGGCAGCCTGGCAATTGGCTGGATGTCTCAAACCTGGGGGGTATCAGTTGCATTGCTGATATGCGGGCTGGCCTGCCTGGTTTTTATCGGCCTCATTCACGTCCGAAATCCAGAAATAAGGCAGCGAGAGGCCTGACATGCCCCCTTTAATCGTCGCTTAATCCCTTGCTTGACGTCCATTTTTGGGCATGTTATGATGATTTTTGATGAACAAAAATGACGAGGATGTCCTCCCTCCGGCTCAAGATGCAGCAAAAACACAGCTGGAAATCTCCCCCAAAAGAAAGCAGCGCGGCGAACCCTCCCATTGGCTCGATTTCCTGGCCCAACTTGGGTTGGGAGAAACGATTGCGCGTCTTGGCACAGGCATTTTAACGTTTGCACTGGTGTTCCTGGTTGTCTGGTTGCTGCGCCTGTTCTATCGTGCTGAGGCCCTGGCCGTTTCTGTCGAAAGCGCGCCTGGCGCTCTCCAACCGACGCCCACCCCCCCGGCAGAATTGCCTGCGCTGTCAGAAATTGACGCAAAAGCAGGAGGAATTGCGCGCAAAGCCCTCATTCACACCACCATCCCCTCGCGCCCACGCCAGGAGGTGGTCAAATATACCGTACAGGCTGGCGATACCGTCTTTGGGATTGCAGAAAAATGGGGCCTGAAGCCGCAGACCATCTTATGGGCCAATTACTACACCCTGCGCGATGACCCGCACAACCTCCAACCAGACCAGAACCTGAACATTCTGCCCGTAGATGGGGCTTATTATGAATGGCAGCCCGGCGACGGGCTGGGCGGCGTAGCGCGTTTTTTTGGGGTAACGCCAGAAGATATCATCAATTACCCGCTCAACGGCCTGGACCCGGCTACGATTGGCGATTACGCCAATCCCAACATCCAGGCTGGAACATGGCTCATCGTGCCAGGTGGTTCGCGCCCCTTCATCAGCTGGTCAGCGCCGATAGGAGTCACGCGCGATAACCCCGCAGCCGCCCGTCAGATGGGCCCTGGTTCCTGCGGCACCGTTCAAGATGGCGCGGTTGGTTTTGGCTCCTTTGTGTGGCCGGCGGCCAAACATTACCTCTCCGGCTTTGATTATTCCCCCGAAACCAACCATCGCGGCATCGACATTGCAGGCAGCCCAACGGAAGGCGCTTATGCTGCCGATTCAGGCGTGATTGTCTATGCGGGCTGGAATGACTGGGGTTATGGGAATATGATTGTCATCGACCACGGCAACGGGTGGCAGACGCTCTACGCCCACCTGGAAACCATCAATGTTGTCTGTGGCATGAGCGTTGGGCAGGGCGCGATGATTGGTCTGATTGGCAGCACAGGGCGCTCCTCAGGGCCGCATCTGCATTTCGAGATGATGCATACCGAATACGGCAAGGTCAATCCCTGGTTTTACCTGCCGCCTCCCTGAAATCGCAAACAAGCCCACCGCTAAGAATACTGGAATACCGGTATTGTCAACTGGAACATTCACCTGTATAATCTCCCCTAATCTCTTTGCATTGGAGCAATTCAGTTATGATTGATGAACAGGACGCCCTGAACGGGCAAGGGGGCCGCGAGGACCAATTCCAGGTGGATAACAATCACGAGACAATGGAAAGCCTCATGCGGTCTGAAAATGCCGGGCTGGAATTCCCCAGCCAGGGCGAAATCCGCAAGGGCGTAATCGCCAGCATTTCACCAACCCAGATTTTGGTCAGCGTTGGGTCAAAGTCTGAAGGTGTGATTATGGGCCGTGAACTGGACCAAATTCCTGCTTCCGAGCGGCAAGAACTCGCCGTTGGGCAGGAAATTCCCGTGTATGTCCTTAACCCTGAGGACCAAAACGGAAATATCGTTCTCTCTTATGTTCGCGCCCGCGAGGCGATGGGCTGGGAACATGTCGAGGCGATGCAGGAAAGCGGCGAATCCTTTGAAGGCAAAATCGAAGGATACAACAAAGGCGGCCTCATCGTTCTCGTGCATGGCCTGCGCGGCTTTATCCCGGCTTCGCAGATTAGCATGACCCGTCGCAATATGGCGCAGGGAGATACCCCTGACCGCTGGGCCAAAATGATTGGCGAAAGCATCAACGTCCGCATTATCGAAGTAGACCGCGCCCGCCGCCGTCTCATTCTTTCAGAGCGCGCAGCCAACCCCGAAACGCGCCAATCGCTCAAAGAACGTGTTATCGAAGGCCTGGAAGAAGGCCAGGTTTACACCGGGCGCGTGACATCGGTCGCCGATTTCGGCGCATTCGTCAATGTCAATGGCGCCGATGGCCTCGTGCATCTCTCTGAGATTTCCTGGGAGCGCGTTCAGCACCCCAGCGAAGTGCTTACAGTCGGTCAAGAAGTCAAAGTCAAAGTGATTAGCGTGGATAAGGACAAAAAACGCATCGGCCTGTCCATCCGCGCCCTGCAGGGCGACCCCTGGCACACAAAGGCAGAGGGATTCAAAGTTGGCCAATTGGTCGAAGGCACCATCACCCGTCTGACCAAGTTTGGCGCATTTGCCCGCCTGGAAGGCGACATTGAAGGTCTCATTCACATCTCCGAATTGAGCGAAAATCGCATCAACCACCCCAAAGAAGCCGTCAAAGAAGGCGATACCCTCACCTTGCGCGTCATCCGCATTGACGCTGACCAGCGCCGCATTGGCCTCAGCCTGCGTAAGGTTGATTCAGGCGCGTATGCCGACCTTGACATGAAGGCTCTCGCGGCGGAACTCAGTAAAGACGACGAAGAAGAGGAATAAACTATCCAACCGAGAGCGCGCCCCTCTGGCGCGCTCTTTTCTTTTTTGTGGAGACCAATCTCCTATTTTGTGGTAAAAACGAATTATGTCATATCTTATCGTTGATGCGCACCAGGACTTAGCCTGGAACATGCTCACCTACGGGCGCGATTACACCCTGCCGGTCGAAGAAATTCGCCGCCGCGAAAAAAACCTCCCCCACATTCTTGAAAACAACGGTGATACCGTGCTTGGCTGGCACGCGTACCAGCGCGGCCGCGTGGCGGTTGTCTTTGGCACCTTGTTTGCCGCTCCGTTGCGCGCCAAAATGGGCGATTGGGACACCCAGGTTTACGAGACTCCCGACCAGGCGCGCCGTCTTTACCAGTCTCAGATGGATGCCTACGACCGGCTGTTCGACCAACATCCCGATAAATTTGTCCCCATCCGCACTGCGCCGCAGCTTGCTTCCCTGCTTGAAACATGGACACGGCCCCCAGCCGCTTCTTCTCAAGGTCTGCCAACCGGCATTGTAACCCTGATGGAGTGCGCGGATTCAATCCGCTCGATAGATGAATTGCCCGAATGGTGGGAACGAGGCGTGCGTATTATTGGCCCAGCCTGGATGGGAACCCGCTTCTGCGGCGGCACGCGCGAGCCAGGGCCGCTGACCAACGAAGGTCGTCGGTTGCTTGCCGCGATGGCAGAACAAGGCTATACCCTTGACTTAAGCCACATGGCCTGGGAAGCGGCCCTCGAAGCACTGGACTGCTATGAAGGCCCGGTTATCGCCAGCCATTCCAACCCGTTGAAAATGGTCAAGAACGGGGAAAGTAATCGCTTTCTGACCGATGAAATTGTAGATGGTATCATCGAGCGCGGTGGCGTCATTGGTATTGTGCCGTTCAATCGCTTCCTCATCCAGGGTTGGAAAAATTCCGACCCGCGTGAAGACTGCCCGCTCGATATGGTCGCAGCACACATCGATTACATCTGCCAGCGCGCCGGAAATGCCAATCACGTTGGCCTGGGGACCGATTTCGACGGCGGCTTCGGTCTTCAGCATATCCCCCCCGAACTGAACACCATCGCCGATTTGCAAAAACTTGCCCCATTACTGGCCTCGCGTGGATATAAAGATGAACACATTGCCGCTATCTTCGGCGAGAACTGGCTTGACCATCTGCGGAGAACCCTGCCTGCATGACTACTGCCCCCGCTCCCCTTGAAAAAAATGGCCGCATTGCCCGCGACCGCGTTTATTTTGGACTCGGCGTGGCAACGATTGGCTTTATCGTTTTCATTTTTGGCGCCAAGCCTGAATGGTTTGGTCAGGACCGCAGTCCCGTAGTCGGCTTCGTGCAAATCACCGTCTTCTTAATCGGGCTGGCATTCATCTGCCTGGGCGGGTATATCAGTCTGGCCGCCTTATGGGCTGGAGAAGAGAAGAGCATTGCGGCAGATATTGGCCTGCGGCTCATTGGCACAGGTTATGTGATTGCGGTTTTCACCGGCATGGCCGATATTTTCGGCATGACTATTGCAGATACGCCAAAAATCCCCTATTTTGGCCCCTGGCAAGCCGCCGGAGTACAAATTGGAATGGGTCTTATCGCGCTTGGCGTCATCCTGATTGTGCCACCCCGCAAATCGAAAGATTTAGAACACTCCTGATTCGGATGGCTGTTTTAAATCAACGCACCCTGGATTTACTCTATCGGGGTGCGTTGATTTAACAACTCCCCTTGCGCAACCAGCAACCCCGCCTTATCGTTCGCGCCTGGCAATTCGCTTCCCATGCAATGCTTTCAGGACGCTCTCTCCCATCATTAAGGGTGAGACACGTCGCTTATTCTTCAAAAACGATTTCTGCAAACCGCCGCAACAGGCTGGCCGCCAGGGGTGTTTCGCACACCCTGGTCAGAATAGCCGCCGGGTTTTGACCCTGGGCCAGCAGTTCATCCCACCCGGCGCGCAGGTAGGCGCGGGCGATTTCGGCATCCATCTCCGGGTGGAATTGCACGCCCCAGGCGCGTTCGCCGATGCGAAAGGCCTGGTTCTCATCCCAATTATCAAAAGCCAGGCGTACCGCCCCCGGCGGCAGTTCCAGCGCAGATTGGGCATGGCTGACCTGGGCGGCAAAGATTTCCTCGCCCAAACGACCCAGCAGCGGGTCGGCGCGGCCTGCCGGGGTCAGATGAATCGTCGTCGTGCCTTCCTGCGTGCCGTTGGGGTTGTTCCCCACCTGGCCGCCAAAGGCATAGGCCAACAATTGATGACCGTAACACACCCCCAGGGTCGGAATTCCGGCCTCGACAGCCGCTTTTGTCGATTGAGCAACACGCTCGCTCCAGTCGAGATGTTCCGTCACCATGCTGTGCGAACCCGTCAGTAGCAGCCCAGCGACCACCTCCAGCGGGGGGAAGTCTGCGCCAGCGCGCGGGTCAAAGACCGCCAGATGGTCAGAATCCAGCCCCAGCCCGGCGATGAACCAGTCCTCGAAATCACCGCGCCGCGCGGCCAGGTCGGGCAGGGTATCGCCCAGTTTCAGGATAAACAGTTTCTTCAACGCGGGCATAGGGTCATCTTCCCGGCGTCATCGCTCTGGTAAACGGTTAGTTCGGGCATGGGGAAGTGCCTGGGGTTGGTCATCACCAGCGTCAGGTTGTGTTGGAGAGCGGTGGCGGCTATCAGAGCGTCCATATCGCCAAGCGTTACCTCTTTTGCGCGCCAGAAACGAATTACCTCTCCGGCGCGGGATGTTTTTAAAGTTGTACTTTCTCCCCATTTTTCCGAATCGACTCGACCGCCGCGAAACTGGCCTGGGTGACGCCGATTAACTGGTCATACGGAATAGGCGGAACGTCCTCCCGAATCGCGCGGACGAAGGCCTGCATCTCGTTAAAATGGCCTTTATCCTGCCCCCAGAGTTTGACCGTGTTCCGCTTCCCGTCCTTCACCGTTTCCAGCGACCGGAAATCGTCCAACACCGCCACCGAGCCGCCGCAAAAGACCTCCACCCGCTCTTTGGGAAAAGATTTATCGCCGTTGGCGAGATAATCCACGATACCGATAGAGCCATCGGGGAAGGTGAAGGTCATCGAGACGTTGTCTTCGCGGTATTTGCCGCCATCCGGCAACGCCGCCGCCCTGACGGTGACTGGCGCAGAGCCAGCCAGGAAGGTGAGAAAGTCAATGAAGTGACAGCCCTCGCCGATGATGCGTCCGCCGCCCTGTTCGGGGTGGTGAACCCAGTGGTTGAGGGGGATGTAACCGGCATTGATGCGGTAGTGCATGTAAAGGGGTTCGGTGCGGTTTTTGTAGAAAGTGGAAAGTTGTTGAGCGAGGGGAGCAAAGCGGCGGTTGAAACCAGTCATCAGTAAACAGTTATCAGTCATCAGTAACCGCTCACTGATTACTGATAACTGGTCATTGTTTACTGCGAGGGGTTTTTCCACAAAGACATGCTTGCCTGCCTGCAAGGCTTTCACTGCCAAATCGGCGTGGCTGTCGTGGCGGGTGAGAATCAGGATGGCGTTGATGTCGGGGTCGTTGAGAATTTGCTCGTCATCGGAGCAGGCGTAGCGGAAGCCGAATTTTTTGCCGGAGTGCGCGGCGTGCAGCCCACTGGCCGAGGCAATGCCGACCAGTTCCACGTCTTTTACTTTTTTGAGCGCGGGCAGGAGCGTGGCGTTGGCAAAGAGACCCGCGCCGAGGACGCCAAGTTTTACGGTGTCAGGCTGTCGGGTGTCGGGTGTCAGGTTTTCAGGTGTCAGCAGAACTTTGCCTGATTCCTGCTTCCTGACACCTGACACCGCCCCACCTGATACCTGATACGTCAAAACCACCCCCAAAAACGGTTCTTTTTTCTTGCCGGTGATAATCTCATAGGCTGCGGCGGCCTGTTCGAGGGGAAAGCGGTGCGTGATGAGCGGTTGGGCGCTCAATTTGCCACTTGCCAGCAAGCCCACAATCGCCTCGAAGTTGCGGCCTTCCGTCCAGCGCACATAGCCGATGGGGTAATCGCGGCCATTTTCTTCGTAGTTGGGGTCATAGCGGCCCGGGCCATAGGAGCGGGAGTTGATGAAGCTCAGTTCTTTTTCGTAATAGATTTTACGCGGGAAGGTCAGCCCAACCGCGCCCGTTGCCACGACTTTGGCCCGGTCGCGGGCAATCGCCCCGGCCAGGGTGACAGGGTCATTCGAGGCGGTATCAGCGCAGATGATGACACTGTCGAAGCCGCGATTGGCGGTAAACGCCCGGGCGGAGTCTTCGGCCTCGTGACGGGAGCAGGCGGCAGCCCCGAATTGTTCTGCGAGGGCCACCCGCTCGGGGTTGGTATCCGTTCCCCAAACGCGGCAACCCGCCGCAGACGCCAGTTGAATCGTCAATAAACCTAAAAGACCCAACCCAATGACCGCCACATTCTCGCCCAACTGTGGTTCGGCCAGGCGAAAGCCGTGCAGGGCAATGGCGGCGAGGGTGGTGAAGGCGGCGGACTCGAAATCTACGTTGTCGGGCAGGGGGGTGAGCAGGTTGCGCGGCACAACATTGTACTCGGCATGGACGGCGTAGCCGCCGCCCGCGCAGGCCACGCGCTGACCGATGTGAAAGCCATCCATGCCCGGCCCGAGGGCGGTGATGACACCGGATGATGAGTAGCCGAGCGGCATGGGGCTGTCGAGGCGGTTGAAGGTGGCCTGTAAGGTGGGCAGGATACCCTCGCGGGCCATTTTCTCGAGGACTTGTTTGACCAAATCGGGGCGGGAGCGGGCTTTGCCCACGAGCGATTTTTCGGCAAATTCGACTACCATGCGCTCGGTTCCAGCAGAGACGAGCGAGGCGGCCACCCTGACGAGCGCCTGCCCGGCGCGCGGGGTGGGGGTGGGAACTTCTTCGATGGTGGTTTTGCCATCGCGCAGGTTTTGGAGGAGTTGTTTCATGATTGTTGTATCTGTTTCTGATTCAAGGCTGGCATGGAACAGGGGCGGAATGAGTTCGAAAGGATGGGTTGAAGCGAGGGAAAGTATAACCGAAATCATTCGAGGGGATTGGGTTCCCCCATAGCCGTCCAAACGCAAAGGATGATTTTTTGATTAAGTAAAAACTTAATGATTGACTCGTCATTTTGAGAATGCTATTCTAATTTCAAATGTTAAACCATTGACAAAAAAATCCCCTATCACCCCATTTACCAACCTAATAAAGGAGAGAAACATGGAACTCGGAGGATATGCAAATCGCCTGGCTCATGTTGACCTGACTGCCGGGAAGGTTGAGTATAAACCTGTTCCCGAAGATTGGGCGCGCAAGTACATTGGTGGGCGCGGCCTGGGCGTCAGGTTCGTCTTTGAGAACGGCCCGCAAGTGGACCCGCTTTCACCGGATAACCTGCTCTGCTTCATGAATGGCCCGCTCACCGGCTCCGAGGCCAACATGAGCGGGCGCATGGCGATTGTGACCAAATCGCCGCTGACCGGCACCGTGACCGACAGCCATCACGGCGGCTGGAGCGCGGCACGCCTGCGCTGGGCCGGGTTCGATGGTCTGCTGTTTAAGGGCAAGGCTGCCAAACCAACGTATGCCTACATTCATGATGGGGAGTTGGAACTGCTCGATGCCTCCGATGTGTGGGGCAAGGGCGTGCATGATACCGTCAAATATTTCAAGGAAAAATATGGCGAAAAAGACTTAACCGTGATTTCGATTGGCCCGGCGGGCGAGAACCTGGTGAAATTTGCCTGCTGGATTAACGAGAATGACCGCGCTTCGGGCCGCGGCGGAACGGGCTGCGTGGGCGGTTCGAAACACCTGAAAGCCATCGTCATCAAAGCCGAAAAGGTCATCACCAAAGCCGCTGACCGCGAGGCCTGGAAAGCCGCTCACAAACGCGCGCTGGAGTGCATTATGGCCCCAGAGAACATCACCAGCCCGCGCAAGGGCGGTCTCTCGGTCTATGGCACCAACGTGCTGACCAACATCACCAACTCGATTGGCGCATATCCCACCAAAAACAGTCAGTTTACTGCCTATGGCGAACATGCCGAAACCCTGAGCGGCGAATGGGTGAAGGAAAATATCCTGGTCAACGACCCGACCTGCCATGCCTGCCCGGTGGCGTGCAAGAAGGAAGTGGAAATCAAGGATGGCCAGTTCAAGGGCGTTCACATGGAATCGGTGGAGTATGAGCCTTGCTGGTCGCTCGGCGCGAACTGCGGAAACCCCGATGCCCGCCTGGTGGCCAAGATGATTGACCTGGCCAATGATTACGGGTTCGATGCCATCGAAAGCGGCCACCCCATTTCGGTTTGGATGGAGGCCAGCGAGAAGGGGTACACGAAAGAGGAGGGCAAACTGGCCTGGGGCGACCCGGATGGCATGACCAAAGCCGCCGAGCTGATTGCTTTCCGCAAGGGTTTTGGCGATGTGCTGGCGAACGGCGCGGATGCGGTTGCCAAATATTACGGACACCCCGAGCTGGCGATGACGGTCAAGGGACAGGCCATCCCGGCTTATGACCCGCGCGGTCTGAAAGGCATGGGCATTGGTTATGCCACATCGAACCGCGGGGCCTGTCACCTGCGCGCTTATACCCCCGCCGCCGAACTGGGCGTGATGCCGTTTGGCTCGCTCAAAGTGGACCCGCTCGAGTGGAAGGGCAAGGGCGAACTGGTCAAGATTTTCCAGGATGTTCACGCTTTTTCAGACAGCATGGACCTGTGCAAATTCTCGGCTTTTGCGCAGGGCGCAGATGAATACGCGGCGCAGTATTCTGCCATGGTTGGCGTGCCATTTACCGCGGCGGATGTGCTGAAGACGGGCGAGCGCATCTACAACCTGGAGCGCTATTACAATAACCTGGCGGGCTTCCGCGAAGGCTCCGATTACCTGCCCAAGCGCTTCCTCGAAGAACCATCCACCATGCCCGGCTCCGAAGGCCACGTCTGCGAACTGGACAAGATGCTGGCCGAATACTACGAAAAGCGCGGCTGGAAGAATGGCGTGGTGCCAGAAGAGAAACTGAAGGAGTTGGAGATTATTTAACCGGACGTTTACACACAAGCAAATGGGCTGTCCCAAAAGGACAGCCCATTTTTTATAGCGGATGGATTCCGCGCTACGGCGCGCAAGTGACCGTTGGCATCCAGAAACCTTGCGTGACATTAGGACCCAGCGTAATGTTCTTGATGCACGAGAGCGTTCCGGCGTCATCGTAGAAACTGATGCTGACATTCGCCGTGCTGCTCGTCACGTTCTGGATGTAGAACGCTGCATTGTACGGCACACCAAACGCATTCTTGAACAGCATCGGCAGGTACGCCGTCAGACCGCCAGCCGGAGCGCCGTTGTAGGCCGTGATTTCAGCCCCCAGGTGCGGACGCCCAACCGCAATGATGTCCTGCGTGGATGTTATCCGCGCTCCGCCCACAAAACCATCTGGCAGACCAGCCACGCCGGGCAGCCAGATGCTGCTGATGGCCCCTGCGTTCAGGGTCACGTTTTGGGTAGCAACTACGCTTCCGGCTTCGTTCACATATTCAATGGTCACATCCGCGCTGGAGCCACCCACGTTTTGCAGGTAAAGCGCCGACTTGTATGACCCGCCAGAGAAGGCGTTCTTGAAAAGCATCGGAACATACGCCGTCCCAGCCCCGCCCGCGAAGCCGTTGTAGGTGGTAATTTGCGAACCCAGATGCGCGCGCCCAACCGCCAGGATGTTCTGGTCCGACGTCACTTTCACGCCGCCCACGAAGCCCATCGGCAGACTGCCTGTGTCGCAGGTCACGGTGAGCGACCAGTAACCCTTGCTCGCATTCGCGGCCAGGGTGTCATTGTCGGTACAGGCCACCGTGCCGTCCAGGTTGAGATATTCGATGGTCAGGCTCGCGCTGGCGTTGGTGACGTTCTGGACATACAGCGCCGTATTGTAGGAACCAAACCCGTTCTTGAAGAACATCGGCAGCCTGGCGTAGAGCGAACCCGCGCTCATGCCGTTGTAACTCATCACTTCCGCCCCAATGTGCGGACGACCGACGGCCAGGATGGGCTGGTCGGCGGTCACTTTGGCCGCGCCCACGAAGCCAGCGGGAATGCCCGCGATGGACGACAGCCAGTAGCCCTTGCTGGCTTTGGCGGTCAGCGGTTCGGTGATGGTGTGAACAACCACGCCGGAGTCGTTGATGAACTGGATGGTCAGGCTGGCCGACGCATTGCCCAGGTTCTGGATATAGAGCGCCGATTTATACGAGCCGCCGAAGGCATCCTTGAAGAGCATTGGGACATATTGGGTCGTGCTGCCCGCGCCAGAACCGATGTAGGAGGCAACCTGGCTGCCCAGGTGTGGACGGGCAACCGCCACAATAGACTGATTCGATTGGATGGCAACCCCACCTACCCAGGGGCTAGGAATGACGTTGGCGGGAACCGAGAAATTTGATGTGAACGCAACTTGCTGCGTATCACCCTGGGCATCTTTACAGTTGCCAATCGCGATGGTATATGCGCCGCCGGAGAGGCTGGCGTCGGGTGTAAAGACATATTTCTGGTCACCGCTTACATAGGTCACGCTACCGCTAACGCTGCCCGAGGGGCCATTAATCGCAAAGCACGTGGCCGGGTCTATGGGGTCAGCCATTGGCTGATTCCAGGTTGCCTCGATGGTGGTGGAAGGAGAAACACCCGTTGCGCCGTTGGCAGGCGAAATTATCGTGACAATTGGGTCGCGCCAGTTGGCAACGGTGTCCGTTACCAGTTGCGTGCCGTTTGTTCCGTAAGCGGCGGTCACGCTGCGGTTAGCAATTTCTTCGTGCAGAGCGCCTTTTTCAACCGTCTCCCAACTGCCGCGCGCGTATTTGTACTCAATCACCGCGCCATCCAGGGCATCGATGGTCACTTCCCAGACACCTGGTGAAACTTCGGCCAGCGCAAGCCCCCCCGGGTTCCAGAAGGGATAGCCAGAAGGCAGGCTGCCAGCGATATAGACTGTGCCGGGCGTGGGATTCGGAACATTGACGCGGAAGGTGACTGCCACGATGCGCATTTCGGCAGTGGCCGTGACGGTATTGGACGGCCCGGAAGCGTTGACGTTGTTGTCCACCGCCGTAATGTAGTATTCGTACTCATGGTCTGCGGTGACGGTGGTGTCTGTGTAAGCAGTCAGGGTTGGGCCGGTCAGCAGCGTCACGCGGGTAAACGAAGTTTCTCCATCTGTCAGGTCGCGCCGCCAGACCTCGAAGCCGTACAAGTCGCCATCAGTGTTTGGGTGGGTGTCCCAGGCCAGCGAGATGCTGTCGGTGGTCGTGCCGGTCACGGTCAGGTTAGTGGGTGCATCGGGCGCGGTGGTATCGCTGGGGGCAGTAATGGTCAAGTCTCCGGCATTGGTTGGGCTGTAGGATGTAAGATTCGAGCCAAACCAGCCATTGCCACCATAGACCCAGGTGTTGCCGCCATCGGTGCTGTAGCGATAGAGATAATCGTAACTGCCAGGCGCAGCGGAGGGGATAAGTTGTCCCGCGAATTCATCGTTGTTGCCAGCCTGCCCGTTAAACGTGGTATCGAACCAGCGCCACGAAGCGTCTGTCGGCAGCGTGCCGTCATTGCCATACCCAACCTGGGCAATCAGGCTGGGGGTAGGGCCGGGGTTAGCGGTTACACCCGCAATGTACACCTGACCGTAGATGCTTGTAGTGGGCGTCACCAGACTGCGGTCAGCAGTAAGGGTGAACGGCCATTGCAAGTTGGCCCAATCAATGTTGTAAGCAGGCAGAGCGCTGACTTCGTTGGACAGCGCGCTCGTCAGACCGTTTGATGCTACGGCGCGGGCCACGTAGTAGTAGCGCGTGCCAGGCTGGACGGTTGTATCGGTGAACGATGTCCCAGCCGTTGCGCCGAGTTGTTCGTACCCGCCGCCGCCCAGGCGGGAGCGGTAGATTACGTACACATCGGCGCCGGTGACCGCCGACCAGGAAACGTTAACCTGGTTGCCTCCACTGGCGGTGGCGCTGATGACCGGGGCCGCAGGCCGGGTTCCAGCAAAAGAGGATGACGGCACGAGCAGGTAGCCGCCGCGCGCCGGAATATTGGTCACTTCCAGGTCGCCGTTGGTGTCAATCGTGAAGCTGGCGCTGGTCAGGACATCGGTCAGGGTCAAACCGGCAGGCAGATAGCCGCTCAGTTGCAAGGTGACACTGCCGGTGGTAGCGGCTTTGTTAACCACCACAATCGCCGCGTCGCTGTCATCGGCCATCTTGCGCCCGTAAGCGTAGATGTTGCTGCCAGTCTGTTCCCAGAGCGGGTCAAAGGAACCTGTGCGTAGAGCCGGATGCGCACTGCGGGCATTGATGAGAGTCTGGTAGTAAGTGAAGAGCGCGTTGCGGCTGGATGTGCTTTGCAAATGCGCGTAGAACGGCGCGCCGGTTTCGTCCAGCCAGGGGTAGGGCTGGCGGTTGTAGGGGTCGTCCTGCCATTGCGAACCATCAAACGAGGCTGGCCCCACCAAACCAATTTCATCGCCATAGTAGATGGTGGGCGCGCCGGGCAGGGTCATCTGCATCAGGGCTGCGCCTTTCAGGCGGGTAATGGCATCGCTCCAGTCGTAGGCTGGATTGGCATACAGCGCAGTATCATTCTGATAGGTGTTATGGTCGAGCAGGAAGAGCGCCCGGTTGGTATCGTGAGTGCCAAACAGATTGAGCATGGCATAGAACGCTTCCGCGGGGTAACGCTCTTGCAGGTTGCGAAGGCGCTCGCTCACCCCTTCGGCAGTAATTGGGTTGAGCGGCCCGGCGGAACTGCCCGCGTTGAAGTCGTTATCGGTAAAGGCCGTATCGCGCCAGAAGCTCAAGACCGCCGCCGAGAACTGATAGTTCATGGTGGCATCCCACTCGCCGCCCAGCGTCCAGGAGATGGCGTTGCCCCACTCTTCGCCGACGATGTAGGCATTCGGGTCGCTGGCATGAACAGCGGCGCGGAAACCTTCCCAGTAGTCATTGGTCGGGTCGTTGATGGTGCCGGGGTCTACATCAGGGGCCACATCCAACCGCCAGCCATCGGCGCCCTGTTCAATCCAGTAGCGGGCAATGGAGCTGGTGGGGCTGGGGGTCGAAATGCCAGCCCAAATCAGTTCGCGCACTTCGGTGTTGTTGGCGTTCAACTTGGGCAGGCTGTCGTATCCCCACCACGATTCGTAGTTGGCGGCATTTGGCACGCCTGTACTGCTTACACAAACACCCGTGCCAGGGGTAACATCGGTAAAGTAGAACCAGTCACGGTAGGGGCTGGTCTGGCTTTCGCACGCGCCAGTTTCGGGGTAGCGTCCGTAGCGGTCCATGTAGGGACTGTCAGACGAAACGTGATTAAACACGCCATCCACGATAATTTTGATGCCGCGCGCGCTGGCCTGAGTGACCAGATTTTGGAAATCAGTCAGAGTTCCCAAGTTGTTGTCAATCTGACCGTAATTGGTCGTGTCGTATTTATGATTGGATGGCGACTCGAAAATGGGGTTGAGATAGATGGCAGTAATACCCAGGCCATCCAGGTAATCCAGTTCGTCTATCAATCCTTGCAAATCACCGCCATAGAAGTTCTGGCTATATTTGTTGAGACAGCCGCTCACCGCGCCGGGGCGATTGCGCGGGTCACACACAGGCGTGTTCCAATTCGTGGTATTGGAGCGGACGATGGTGTCGTTGTTACCGTAGAAGAATTCCCCTGCTGTTGGGTTGTTGCTGGAATCGCCGTCGCGGAAGCGGTCGGGGAAAATCTGATAAACGACCGCGTTCTTGACCCAATCGGGAGTGGTAAAGGCTGGGTCGTAAATGCTCAACTGATAGCCATTGTCTGGCGAGGTGGCAAAGGTTTGTCCCCAGCCGCCGGTGCGGGCGTTGTCATCTTCGTAGTAAGCGGTGGCCGTGCCGTCTTTGACGATGAAACGGTACCAGTAAACAGTCGGCACAGAACTGGCCGGCAGGGTCACTTCCCAAAACTCATAGGGGCCGGGGTCGCTCTCGAAGGAAACACCGCTGGCAACTTTCGTCATGTTATAAATTGTGGATGTGTTGGCGCGGTCATCCCATACGCGCACACGGGCCAGTTCCAGGTCGCCGCTGGCGGCACGCAGGCGCAATTTGACGGCTGTGCCGGTGGTCACCGCGCCGCCGGGGTTGCGGTAGAGCGGGTCGCGGCTGTTGTGACCCAGATGGCTGAACCAGATGTTGTTATCCAGGCTGGCGCCAGAACCGGTGACGCTGATGTTGACCTCGTTGGTGACGGCGTTATAGGTGAATGTCACTGTATCGCCGTTATTCGGAACGGTGAAACTGATGTTGCTGCCAGGGTAGCTCACCGCCCAACTCTCGTTGAGCGCCACTTTGCCTTCATAACTTCCAGCGGGAATGTTGGTGGTGCTGAAAGTGTATATGTTGTCGTTATCCGGGTTTTGCATCCAGGAACGAAGACAGGATGGCAGCCAATCTCCGCTACAGCCCAATTCGCTCTGGAAATTGCCAACAGCGGTAGCAATGACGTTGCTGACGCTATCTGCCATCCAGGGAGTATCGTCATCAAAATAAAATTTGACCGACGTCTCGGATGCCAGACTCAAGTTCAGGTTGGTAAAACCGGGCGGGTAGGGGTTATCCCAGTTTCCATTGGTCGCTGCTTTGTAGAGCCAGCTGCCAGCCGGGATGGTAAACGTCCCCTGCCAGACCTGGTCTTCGGAATCGTAGGTCAGGTTGGTGGCGGCGCAGGTGGGGTCCCAATCGCTGGCGCAGCCCAGTTCACTCTGTAAATCGCCCACCAGGGTGACGCTGGTCGGGGCAGCCAGAGTGACCATATCCGGCATGCTGGCCTGGGCTGTTCCGGTGGGCAGGAGACCAACCAGCAAGGTAAAGATAACAAGCAGGGAGAGAAAACGCATACGAAACTCCTTGTGGATAAGTGGGAACAGGATTTGTTAAAAGAATTAACTAACCTTGTATTCCGTTTTCTAGGAAACCACCTCCGCTTTGTAAAACTAAAACAAAAAAGCACTTTCAGGCGTAAATTAGCCCGAAAGTGCCTTTTATTTCTTCAAATCAAGCCGGGATATACCTATCACATTTGCGATTATACGATAAAACAAACGATATGTAAACGATTTCTTGAATTAAGTTAATTTCGTGAATTTACTTGGGTAATTCCAGGTGTTTCGACGCACTGATGGGCTGAAGTCTTCAGCCCATCAGTGTTGGAGATTTAGAAGGAATTCTGCTTTACGGCGTGCAGGTCAGAGTCGGCATCCAGAAACCTTGCGTGGCGTTAGGTCCCAGCGTAATGTTCTTGATGCACGAGAGCGTTCCGGCGTCATCGTAGAAACTGATGCTGACATTCGCCGTGCTTCCCGTCACGTTCTGGATGTAGAACGCTGCATTGTACGGCACACCAAACGCATTCTTGAACAACATCGGCAGGTAGGCTGTCAGGCTGCCTGTTGAAGCACCGTTGTAGGCTGTGATTTC
>Ga0073934_10000321_pt1 | contig 141617 bp, 161 predicted proteins | sample LarsenN4metaG_FD_76834 | JGI IMG/M metagenome (GOLD analysis project Ga0073934, IMG submission 76834) | Hot spring sediment bacterial and archeal communities from British Columbia, Canada, to study Microbial Dark Matter (Phase II) - Larsen... ... | reverse complement strand
GTTACCGTAGCTATCCGTGCAGTTCACGAACCACGTGTGGTTGCCCTTCCCGAGCGTCGTGAGGATGACTGACGTGTTGGTGCCGTTGCTGTAACTGGAATTCGTGAAGTTCAGGACGCCGTCGATGTACACGCGGCAGGTGAATGCGATGTCCTGGGCGTCCGTCGCGCTCCAGTTGAACAGGACGCTGCGCGTATCATTGAACTGTGTTCCGTTGGCAGGAGCGTTCAAGGTTACGTTCGGACCCGTGTTGTTGGCTCCCGTGACGGTGAGGAACCAAGTCGTGAACGTTCCCGTGAAGTTCTGGCTGTCGTTCACGCGCGCCGTGATGTTGTACAGTCCCTCAATCGTGAAGTTGCTCAGGTTCACCAACGGCGAGCTTCCGCTCTGGTAGAGCGTGCCGTTCACGAACAGGTCGATGTTGCCCGTCCCGTTCACAAGGATGGCAGTAATATTCACGGTGCTTCCGTTGGCCGCGGTGATGTTGCTCTGGACGCCGTTCAGGTAGAGTTCTATCGTCGCGTTCGCGCGGTTCACGGTCACGTTCACTGCGGCGCTTGCGTTGGTGAAGTTCCTGTTGCCCGTCACGTTGCAGGTGTAGTTATAGCTGCCCGCAGCCAGCGTGGTGGTATCAGGGTTGCTCACAGAAGTGCCGTTCCTGTACAGCGTGGGCGTGAGCTGCGTCGTGTTCACCGTACAGGTCACGATGGTGCCCGTTCCATACGTCACGTTGTCCGCAGGCTGTACCGTGATGTTCACGCTCGGAGTGGCCTGCAAGACAAGGTATTCGTAAGTAGGGGTCCGGTTTTCGTTTCCGACGATGTCCGTGGCGTTCTGGCTCCAGGTGTAGGTTCCGGCTGCGAGCGGTCCGAACGTGTAGTTATAGGTGCTTCCAACGCCTGCAAGCGTCGTTGTGACGTTTGCTCCTGTGAAATTCGCCGTGATGGAGACGTTCGCGATTCCCGTGATGCTGTCTGTCCAGGTGACGTTGAACTGGTGCGAGCTTGTCTCGCTGTAGATGACCGGGGAGCTCGGGAAGCTGATGTTGTTCGCGAAGCTCGGAGCTACCTGGTCGACCGTGAACCTGCGCGTCAGGCTCGTGTTGGCGTTGCTGCTGTTATCCGAGCACGTGACGTTCCAATAGTAGCTGCCGTTGCTGTTGGCAAGGTAGTTGACGCTCGTCTGCGTTCCGTTGATGGAAGGCACCGAGACGTTCGTTTCGGTGTTGTTCACGCGCACGGTGCAGTTCAGCGTCCCGTAGTAATTGTCGGTAGCGTTCCACGACAAGGTCACGACCGCGCTGGAGGTGTTGAAGTTGTCCGCAGGATTGACCAGGATGACGTTGGGCGAGCGGTTGTCGACGACAGTCACGTACCTGCTGGTGATGTTGCCGGTGAAGTTTTCGCTTGCGTTCAGCCTGACGGTGACATTGTACACTCCGAGCGAGCTGAAGTTCTGGTTGACGACCAAGGGTCCTGCGCCGGACGCCACAACAGTTCCGTTCACGAACAGGTCGATATTGCCCGTGCCGTTCAGCTTGGTCGCATTCAGCACCAAGAAGCTGTTGACTTCGACAACCTGGTCGGCTTCCGAGTTGTTCAAGGTGAGATTGGTCTTGCCCTGGGCCTGCTGGATGGTGAGGTTTGCCGTCGCGTTCACCGCGTCCGTGAAGTTCCTGTTGCCGGTCGCGTTGCAGGTGTAGTTGTACAGCCCCGCGGCGAGGATGCTCAGGTCCGGGTTGCTGACAAGCACGCCGTTCCTGAAGAGTGAGACGTTCAGCTGGCTGTTGTTCACGGCGCACGTCACCGTTGTCGTCTGGTTGTACTGCATGATGCTGCTGGGGCTTACCGTAATCGTGAGGTTGGGCGTCGCCTGTTGGACGTCATAGCGCCACAGCGGTGTTGTGTTCAGGTTGCCGCTGGTGTCATTTGCGTAATGCCGCCAGGCGTAGCCTCCGGCCGCGAGCGGGCCGTAGGTGTAGTTATAGACCGCGCCAACTGCCTGCAGCGTCACGTTCTGGAAGCTTCCCGTGAAGTTGTGTTCTATCTTGACGATGTCAAGCTGACGGTCGTCGCTCCACGTGACGTTGAACTCGTAACTGCCCGTTTCGCTGTAGATGACGGGTGAGCTGGGGAAGCTGGCATTGTTGCTCCAGTTCGGGGCAACCTGGTCGGGCGCCGCAGTCACGTTGACAAAGAGCGTCTTGATGGCGCCGGAGTAGTTCTGTGTCGCGTTGTAACGTGCGGTGATGTTGTACAGGCCGGGCGAGGTGAAGTTCGTGGTATTGAAGAAGCTGCCCGTGCCGTTCCAGAGCAAGGTGCCGTTCCTGAATACTTCGAAGACTCCGACTCCCGAATAGAGTGACGCCTCGATGGTCAGGTTGGTGACGTTGTTGATGGTCTGGCTGCCCGTGAAGTTCTGCTCCGTGCCGTTGAGCGTGAGGTTGATGACTGCCGCCTGCCGGTTCACGACGTAGTCGAAGGTCGGCGTGCTGTTGACATTGCCGAGCGTGTCGAACGCGTGCATTCTCCAGACGTATCCCGCGGCCGCCAATGGGCCGTAGGAGAAGTTGTAGACAGGCGTTCCGGCAAGCGTCGTGTTCCTGAATATTCCCGTGAAGTTCTCCTCGATCGTGACATTTACGACATCCAGTTCGACATCACTCCACGTGACGTTGAACTGGTAGGAGCGCGTGTCGTTGTACGTTGCCGGACTTGCGGGGAAGCTGACGTTGTTGCTCCAGTTCGGCGGTATCTGGTCAATCGTGAACCTTCTCGTCTCGGAGATGTTGAAGTTGCCCGAGTCATCGGAGCAGGTCACGTTCCAGAATCGCGTGCCGTTCGTTGCAAACAGGACGTTTGCGGTTGTGGCGGTGCCGTTAAGGCTGGTGAGGCTGACATTCGTCTCCGTGCCATTCACTGTCAGGGTGCAGTTCAAGCTGGTGTCATAGTTGTCCGTAACAGTCCAGTTGAAGAGCACGGTGGTGCTGCTCGTGTTGAAGAAGTTCACGGGCGAGTTCAGCGTGACGACGGGCTTGGTGTTGTCCTGCACGGTGACGTACCTGCTGGTGATGTTGTACGTGAAGTTCTGTGATTCGTTGAGCCTGACGGTGACATTGTACACTCCGAGTGAGCTGAAGTTCTGGAGCACCGTCAACGGTGAGGTACCGCTTGCGACAACCGTGCCGTTCACCAAGATGTCCAGGGTGCCAGTGCCGTTGAGCTTCGTGCCGTTCAAGAGCAGGAAGCTGCCCACTTCGATGGTCTGGTCTGCCTCGCTGTTGTTCAGGGTCAGGTTTGTCTTTCCAGCTGACTTCTGTACGGTGAACAGGATGCTCGTGGCATTGTACGTGAAGTTCTGGCTGTTGCTCACGTTGCAGGTGTAGTTGTATGTTCCGGCGGCGAGGATGGCTGCGTCAGGGTTGCTTACCAAAGTGCCGTTCCTGTACAGCTGCGGCGTCTGCTGCGTGTTGTTCACGGTGCACGTGACGGTGGATGTTGCGTTGTACTGCGCGTTGTCCGCCGGAACCGCGGTGATGTTCAGCGCGGGAGTCGCCTGAAGCACGGTGTACTGGTAGGTGGGTGTCCTGTTTTCGTTGCCGACGATATCAGTGGCGTTCTGGCTCCACGTGTACGTTCCGGCTGCCAATGGGCCTACGGTGTAACTATAGATGCTGCCTGCGCCCGCGAGTGGTGTGGTGACATTGGTGCCGGTGAAGTTCGCCGTGATGGAGACGTTCGCGATTCCCGTGATGCTGTCTGTCCAGGTGACGTTGAACTGGTGCGAGCTCGTGCTGCTATAGATTACGGGTGAACTGGGGAAGCTGACATTATTTGCAAAGCTCGGCGCAATCTGGTCGACCGTGAACCTGCGCGTCAAGCTTGTGTTAACGTTGCCGCTGGGGTCGTTGCACGTGACGTTCCAGGAATAGGTTCCGTTGCTGCTCACGAGCACGTTCACGCTGACGTTCGTGCCGTTGGGTGAGCTGATGCTGCTGTTCGTTACGCTGCCGTTCACGACGACCGTACAGTTCATCGTGGTGCCGTGGTTGTCAATGGCCGTCCAGTTGAGCGTCACGACTGCATTGCTGGTGTTGAAGTTGTCCGCCGGGTTGATGAGGATGACGTTGGGCGAGCGGTTGTCGACAACGGTGACGTACCTGCTGGTGATGTTGTACGTGAAGTTCTGCGACTCGTTGAGCCTGACGGTGACATTATACACTCCAAGCGAGCTGAAGTTCTGCAACACCGTGAGCGGACTGCTTCCCGTGGCGACAACCGTTCCGTTGACGAGGATGTCGAGGTTGCCCGTCCCATTCAGGAGCGTGCCATTGAGCAGCAGGACGCTGTTCACTTCCACGATCCGGTCGGCTTCCGAGTTGTTCAAGGTCAGGTTTGTCCTGCCCTGCGCCTTGTGCACGGTGACGTTGATGGTTTGGCTCTGGGCGGTGTAGTTCTGGTTGCCGGTCGTGTTACAGGTGTAGTTGTAGACTCCGGCTGCAAGTACGGTGATGTCGGGGCTGCTTACGAGGGTTCCGTTGCGGTAGAGGCTGAAGCCGACCTGGCTGGTGTTCAAGGAGCAGGTGACGTTCGTCGTCGTTCCGTAGCCAACCGTGTCCGACGGCATTGCGGTGATGTTGAGTCCGGGTGCTGCCTGTTCGATGACGTAGCTGAACGCGGGTGTGGTGTTGAGGTTGTTGCTGGTGTCGTTGGCGTACATTCTCCAGGTGTACGTTCCGGCGCCGAGCGTTGTGGTGTAGTTGTAGACTGCCCCGGTTGCAACGAGCGTGACGTTCGTGAATGCACCGTTGAAGTTGTGCTCGATCCAGACGCGGTCGATTGCGAAGAGGTCGCTCCAGGCGGCGTTGAACTGGTGCGTCTGGTTCTCGAGGTAGACGAATGGCGAGCTTGGGAAGCTGATGTTGTTGCTCCAGTTCGGCGCCTGCGTGTCGGCGATGCTGAAGTTCCTGATGCCCGCGCCGCTCTCGTTACCGTAGCTATCCGTGCAGTTCACGAACCACGTGTGGTTGCCCTTCCCGAGCGTCGTGAGCAGCCGCGACGTGTTCGTGTTGTTCAGCGTGGTCGCGTTCGTGAAGTTGAGGACGTCATCAATGTACAGCTGGCACGAGAGCGTGTCGTCAAGATCATCGATGACGCTCCAGTTGAAGAGCACCGTGCGCGTGTCGTTGAACTGCGTGTTGTTCGCAGGCGCGTTCAAGGTCACGTTCGGAGCCGTGTTATTGACGCTCGTGACCGTGAGGAACCAGGTCGTGAACGTTCCCGTGAAGTTCTGGCTGTCGTTCACGCGCGCCGTGATGTTGTACAGTCCTTCGATGGTGAAGTTGCTGAGGTTCTCCAAGGGCGAGCTTCCGCTCTGGTAGAGCGTTCCGTTGACGAAGAGGTCGATGTTGCCCGTCCCGTTCACCAAGATTGCCGTGATGTTGGTGAATGTGCCGTTCTGCACGGTCGTGTTGTCATTGATGCCGTTCAGGTAGAGCTCGATGACGGCTGCCGCCCGGTTGATGGTCACGTTCACGGCCGCGCTTGCGTTGGTGAAGTTCCTATTGCCCGTGACGTTGCAGGTGTAGTTGTAGTTTCCTGCAGCAAGCACGGTCGTGTCAGGGTTCGCAACCAGCGTTCCGTTCCTGTACAAGGCAGGCGTCTGCTGCGTGTTGTTCACGGTGCAGGTAACCATCGTGCCCGTTCCATACGTGACATTGTCCGCAGGCTGTACGGTGATGTTGACATTCGGCGTGGCTTGATTGACGATGTATTCGAACGTGTTCGTGGTGTTTCTGTTGAGGGCGGTGTCGAATGCGTGCATTCTCCAGATGTAGCCGCCTGCGGCCAATGGTCCAAAGGTGTAGTTGTAGACCGCTCCGACGCCCTGCAGGGTGATGTTCTGCAGCGTACCCGTGAAGTTGTGCTCAATCGTGACATTGTCGACCGCCAGGAGGATGTCTGTCCAGGTGATGTTGAACTGGTGCGAGCTCGTGCTGCTATAGATTACTGGTGAGCTCGGGAAGCTGATGTTGTTCGTCCAGCTCGGAGCGATCTGGTCGACATTGAAGCGCCGCGTCGGTGAGATGTTTATGTTTCCTGATGAGTCTGTGCAGGTGACGTTCCAGAAGTACGTTCCGTTCGTGCTTACGAGGACATTGACGCTCGTGTTCGTTCCGTTCGGTGTCGAGACGCTGCGGTTTGTCTCCGTGCCGTTGACCGTCACGGTGCAGTTCAGGACGCTTGCGAAGTTGTCCGTTGCAGTCCAGTTGAGGGTTACGACCGCGCTGGAGGTGTTGAAGTTGTCCGCCGGATTGACCAGGATGACGTTCGGGGTGCGGTTATCGACGACGGTCACGTAGCGGCTGGTGATGTTTGCCGTGAAGTTCTCGCTCGCGTTGAGCCTGACTGTGACATTATAGACTCCGAGGCTGCTGAAGTTCTGGTTGACGACCTGCGGCGAGGTTCCTGAGGCGATGAGGGTGCCGTTGAGGAAGACATCAATGTTGCCCGTGCCGTTCAGCTTGGTCGCGTTGATAACGAGGACGCTGTTCACTTCAATCGTCCTGTCCTGTTCGCTGTTGTTGAATGTCAGGTTTGCCTTGCCGGCTGCCTGGTTGACCGTGAGCTGCGCGGTGGCGTTCACCGCGTCCGTAAAGTTCCTGTTGCCGGTCGCGTTGCAGGTGTAGTTGTACAGCCCCGCGGCGAGGATGCTCAGGTCAGGGTTGCTCACAAGCACGCCGTTCCGGTACAGCGTGGGCGTGAGCTGCGTTGTGTTCACGGTGCACGTCACCGTTGTCGTCTGGTTGTACTGCACGGTGCTTGACGGCAACGCGCTGATTGTCACGTTCGGAACAGCCTGCTGGACAACGTATTCCCAGGTCGGCGTCGTGTTCAGGTTTCCTGACGTATCGTTCGCGTAGTGCCTCCAGATGTAGCCTCCGGCGGCCAGTGGACCGTACGTGTAGTTGTACACGACACCAACGGCAGACAGGGTCACATTCTGCAGCGTTCCCGTGAAGTTGTGCTCAATCTGCACCGTATCGATGCCGACAAAGTCGCTCCAGCTCACGTTGAACTGGTGGCTCGACGTTTCACTATAGATTACCGGCGAGCTCGGGAACGAGACGTTGTTCGACCAGTTCGGGGCGGTGTTGTCTCGTACCGTGATAAAGTACGTCGTGAAGTTGCCCGTGAAGTTCTGGCTGTCGTTCACGCGCGCCGTGATGTTGTACAGGCCCGGAGTGCTGAAGGTGCTGTTGACGCTCAGCGGCGAAGCGCCGGACGCAACAACGGTTCCATTCCTGAACAGGTCAAGGTTGCCGGTGCCGTTCACGAGCACGGCCGTGAGGTTGATGCTCTCCCCTTCGTTGATGGTGATGTTGGCCTGGGTGCCATTCAGCGTCAGGTTGATTGCCGCGGTAACCTTGTTCACGGTCAGGAAGATGCTTGTCGCGTTGTACGTGAAGTTCTGGCTGCTGCTCACGTTGCACGTGTAGTTATAGACGCCTGCCGCGAGGAGCGTGACATCGGGGTTGCTCACGAGGGTTCCATTGCGGTAGAGCTGCGGCGTCTGCTGCGTGTTGTTCACGGTGCAGGTGACCGTTGTTCCGGTGCCATACGTCACATTGTCCGAAGGCGCTGCCGTGATGTTCAATGCAGGAGTCGCCTGCTGCACCGTGTACTCGAACGTGTTCGTGACATTCCTGTTGCCGACGGTGTCGAACGCATACGTCCTCCAGAGGTGCGTTCCTGCCGCGATGGGACCGTACGTGAAGTTGTAAACGGGGCCAACCCGGGTAATCGTGACATTCTGCAGCGTTCCCGTGAAGTTGTGCTCAATCGTGACGTTCTCAACCGCGAGGAAGACATCCGTCCAGGTGACGTTGAACTCGTGCACGCTCGTGCTGCTGTAAATCACCGGGCTCGCAGGGGAGCTGATGTTCGCAGACCAGTTCGGCGGTATCTGGTCGATGTTGAAGCTCCTCGTGAGGCTCGTATTCGCGTTTCCGGAAGCATCACTGCACGTCACGTTCCAGAAGTACGTGCCGTTCGTCCCCATTGTCGCCAGGGCGCTTGTCGTCGTGCCGTTCAAGCTCGTTACGGAGATGTTCGTTTCCGTGCTGTTGACGCGCAGGGTGCAGTTCAGGGACAGGTCGTGGTTGTCGGTTGCGCTCCAGCTGAGGTTCACCGTCGCATTGCTGGTGTTGAACGTGTCAACAGGCGCGATCAGGGTCACGACCGGCGTCCTGTTGTCAACGACAGTCACGTACCTGCTGGTGATGTTGGAGGTGAAGTTCTGGCTCTCGTTCAGGCGCACCGTGACATTGTAGACTCCGAGGCTGCTGAAGTTCTGCAGGAGCGTCAAGGGCGACGTTCCGGATGTGACGACGGTCCCGTTGACGAGGATGTCCAGGTTGCCCGTCCCATTCAGGAGCGTGCCATTGAGCAGCAGGACGCTGTTCACTTCCACGATCCGGTCGGCTTCCGAGTTGTTCAAGGTCAGGTTTGTCCTGCCCTGCGCCTTCGCGACGCTGACGTTGATCATGATGCTCGTCGCCGTGAAGTTCTGGCCCAGGCTCGAGTTGCAGGAGTAGTTGTGGACTCCTGCGGAAAGCACCGTGATGTCAGGGTTGCTGACGAGCGTTCCATTGCGGTAGAGGCTTACTCCGACTTGGCTTGTGTTTGCCGTGCACGTCACCGTGGTCGTGGTGCCGTACACGACCGCGTCACTGGGCGAAGCGGTGATGTTCAGTCCCGGCGTCGCCTGCTCAACGACATACGCGAATGTGGATGTCGTGTTGCGGTTGCCGACCGTGTCATTCGCGTGCATTCTCCAGATGTAGCCTCCTGCTGCAAGAGGTCCGAAGGTGTAGTTATAGACGGCTCCGACGCCGGTGAGCGTGACGTTCTGCAGCGTTCCCGTGAAGTTGTGCTCGATTTGGACGGTGTTGATGTCCAGGAACACATCGCTCCAGGTGACATTGAACTGGTAGAGCGCACCAACTGCGTAAATCTGCGGCGAGCTCGGGAAGCTGATGTTGTTCGTCCAGCTCGGAGCGATTTGGTCGATGCTGAAGCTGCGCGTCTCGCTGGTGTTGATGTTGTTCGAGCTGTCTGAGCAGGTTGCGTTCCAGTAGCGGGTTCCGTTGCCCGCGAACAGCACATCGACCGTGGTTGGCGTGCCGTTGAGGCTCGAGACAGAGACATTCGTCTCGCTGCCATTCACGCGCACGGTACAGTTCAGGACACTGTCAAAGTTATCCGTCACCGTCCAGTTGAACCTGATGGTTGCGTTCGACGTGTTGAACGTGTTTGCAGGGTGGTTGAGCGTGACGACCGGCGGCGTCCCGTCCGCGACCGTGACGTATCTGCTGGTGATATTATGGGTGAAGTTCTGGCTTTCGTTCAGGCGGACGGTGATGTTGTAGGTTCCAGTGCCGCTGAAGTTCTGGTTCACTACCAGCGGACCTGCTCCGGATGCGACAAGCGTGCCGTTCACGAACAGGTCGATGTTGCCGGTACCGTTGAGCTTGGTCGCGTTGAGGACAAGGAAGCTGCCGACATTGACAATCTGGTCGAGCTCGCTGTTGTTCAACGTCAGATTCGTCTTGCCTGCGCTCTTCAGGATGGTGAGCGTGTAGTTCGCGCTCGCGTTCGTGAAGTTCTGGTTGCCGGTTACGTTGCACGTGTAGTTGTATGCTCCAGCGGCCAGGATCGTGACATCGGGGTTGCTGACGAGGGTTCCGTTGCGGTACAGCGTGGGCGTGAGCTGGGTGGTGTTCACCGTGCACGTGACGGTTGTCGTCTGATTGTACTGCACTGTGGCCGAAGCGGCGGTAATGGTGACGTTCGGAGTTGCCTGGAGCACGGTGTACTGGTAGGTGGGTGTCCTGTTTTCATTGCCGACGATGTCGGTGGCGTTCTGGCTCCACGTGTAGAGTCCTGCTGCGAGGGGTCCGAAGGTGTAGTTGTAGGTGCTGCCGGCGCCCGCGAGCGTCGTTGTTACATTGGTGCCGGTGAAGTTCGCCGTGATGGAGACATTCGCGACCGCCGTGAGGCTGTCCGTCCACGTCACGTTGAACTGGTGTGAACTTGTCTCGCTGTAAATCACCGGGCTTGCGGGGAAGCTGATGTTGTTCGCGAAGCTTGGAGCTACCTGGTCAATCGTGAAGCGCCGTGTTTCGCTCGTATTCAGGTTGCCTGAACCGTCCGTGCACGTCACATTCCAGAAGCGCGTTCCGTTGCCCGCAAACAGCACATCAACCGTTGTTCCCGTTCCGTTCAGGCTTGCCACTGAGATGTTGGTCTCGCTGTTGTTCACCCTCACCGTACAGTTCAGGCTGGAATCATAGTTGTCAACAACCGTCCAGTTAAAGCGCACCGTTGCGTTGCTCGTGTTGAAGGTGTCCTGCGGCGCATTCAACGTCACCGAAGGCGCGGTGTTGTCGACGACGTAGACATACCTGCTGGTGATGTTGTACGTGAAGTTCTGTGATTCGTTGAGCCTGACCGTGACGTTATAGACGCCCAGGCTGCTGAAGTTCTGCAGGAGTGTCAAGGGCGACGTTCCCGACGCCACAACGGTTCCGTTTACCAAGATGTCCAGGTTGCCCGTGCCGTTGAGCTTCGTTCCGTTGAGGAGCAGGAAGCTTCCGACGTTGATGGTCTGGTTCTGTTCGCTGTTGTTCAGCGTGAGGTTGGTCTTGCCCTGGCTCTTGAGCACGACAAGCGTCAGGTTGGCGCTTGCGGTGGTGAAGTTCTGGTTTGCGGTGACATTGCACGTGTAGTTGTACGCTCCTGCGCCGAGGATGGTAACATCAGGGTTCGCAACCGCCGTGCCGTTCCTGTACAGTGTGGGCGTGAGCTGCGTATTGTTCACCGTGCACGTGACGGTCGTCGTTGTGTTGTACTGCACAGTACTTGACGGCAACGCACTGATCGTCACGTTCGGAGTTGCCTGCTGGACAACGTATTCCCAGGTCGGCGTCGTGTTCAGGTTGCCTGACGTATCATTCGCGTAGTGCCTCCACACATAACCGCCCACTCCAAGAGGCCCGTAGGTGTAGTTATAGACCGCGCCAACTGCCTGCAGCGTCACGTTCTGGAAGCTTCCCGTGAAGTTGTGCTCAATCTTGACAACATCCAGCTGGCGGTCATCGCTCCACGTGACATTGAACTGGTGGCTCGACGTTTCGCTATAGATGACGGGCGATGCGGGGAAGCTGACGTTGTTGCTCCAGTTCGGGGCCACGACATCCGGAGCGGCCGTGACGTTCACGAAGAACGTCTTGCTCGTTGAGCTGTAATTCTGTGTCGCGTTGTAACGTGCGGTGATGTTGTACAGGCCGGGCGAGGTGAAGTTCGTGATGTTGAAGAAGATTCCCGTGCCGTTCCAGAGCAGGGTGCCGTTCCTGAACACTTCGAAGACTCCGACTCCAGCATAGAGCGATGCGTTGATGCTGATGTTGGTGACATTGTTGATGGTCTGGCTGCCCGTAAAGTTCTGCTCCGTGCCGTTCAAGGTCAGGTTCAGGATGGCCGCCTGCCGGTTCACCACGTACTCGAACGTGTTCGTGAAGTTCCGGTTGCCAAGCGCGTCGAAGGCGTGCATCCTCCAGATGTAGCCTGCCGCAGCCAAAGGCCCGAACGTGAAGTTGTACACCGGACCTGTTCGCGTGATGGTCACGTTCGTCAGTGTTCCCGTGAAGTTGTGCTCGATGGTGACGTTCGCGACATCGACGAACAAGTCGCTCCAGCTCACGTTGAACTCGTAAAGCCGCGTGTCATTGTAGGTCTGCGGCGAGGCAGGGAACGAGACGTTGTTCGACCAGTTGGGCGGTATCTGGTCAATGGTGAACCTGCGCGTGGTTGAGGTGTTCACGTTGCCGCTTCCGTCAGTGCAGGTGACGTTCCAGAACCGTGTTCCGTTCGTCGCAAACGTCACGTTCCTGATGGTCGCGGTTCCGTTCGTGACACTGACTGAGACATTGGTTGCGGTGTTGTTCACGGTCAACGTACAGTTGAGCGTCGTGTGGAAGTTGTCGGTGACTGTCCAGTTGAAGTTCACGGTCCTGTTGGAGGTGTTGAAGAAGTCCACAGGCGCGTTCAGCGTGACAACGGGAGGCGTGTTGTCCGCAACTGTCACGTAGCGGCTGGTGATGTTTGCCGTGAAGTTCTGGCTTTCATTCAGGCGGACGGTGACATTATAGACTCCAAGGCTGCTGAAGTTCTGGTTGACCACAAGCGGGCCGGAACCGGACGCGACAAGCGTGCCGTTCACGAACAGGTCGATGTTGCCCGTGCCGTTGAGCTTGGTGGCGTTCAAGACAAGGAAGCTGCCGACATTCACGACTTGGTCCGCCTCGCTGTTGTTCAAGGTAAGGTTCGTCTTGCCCTGGCTCTTGAGGATGGTGAGATTGATGCTTGCGTTCGCGGGAGTGGTGAAGTTCCGGTTGCCGGTCGCGTTGCAGGTGTAGTTATACGTTCCCGCGCCGAGGATTCCCACATCAGGGTTGCTGACGAGGGTTCCGTTGCGGTAGAGCGACACGGCAAGCTGGGTGTTGTTGATGGTGCACGTCACGGTTGTCGTCTGGTTGTACTGGGCGACCCCTCCGAGCGTTGCCGTGATATTGATGGTCGGTACCGCCTGCTGGACGACGTAATTGAACGTGGGAGTCCTGTTCTGGTTGCCGAGCCTGTCCGTTGCGTTCTGGCTCCAGGTGTAATTGCCTGCCGCCAATGGCCCGAAGGTGTAATTATAGGTTGCGCCGTTCGCGCCCAGGAGCACGCTCGTGTTCGTTCCCGTGAAGTTGTGCGTTATTGAGACGTTCGCGACGCCGACCAGGACGTCGCTCCACGTGACGTTGAACTGGTGGATCGACGTTTCGCTGTAAATCACCGGCGAGATCGGGAACGAGACGTTATTGCTCCAGTTCGGCCCAATCTGGTCGATGTGGAACGTGCGCGTTCCCGACGTGTTCAGGTTGCCGAATGTGTCCGTGCAGGTGACGTTCCAGAAGTATGTCCCGTTGGACGTGAACGTGACATTCCTCGTCGTGGGCGTGCCGCTCGGGCTCGGGACGGAGATGTTCGTCAGGGTGTTGTTGACGCGCAGAGTGCAGTTGATGGTGTCAGTGTCGGTCGCGGTCCAGTTGAAGTTGATGAATGCGGTGCTGAAGTTGGAGCTGTTGGCGGGGCTGTTCAGCACTATGCCGGGCGGAACCGCGTCCGCGGAACTGAACGCGAGGGTGACATTGTACAGTTCAGGCACTGCCGGCGCGGTGTCCCTGATGAAGTCAACGCGGTACTGGAAGAAGCGGTTTGTCGATACGCTCAGGTTCTGGTAACTCCTGTCCGCGATGTCCGTGAAGCTCTCCCCTGCGCACGCGGGGTCGTCACAGGAGCGTACGCTGAAGTTCAGCCTGCGCGCGCCGCGCTCGTACACATTGAGGATTTCCTGGGCAGTGAGGTTGCGTCTCCAAATGACGACTTCATCAATGGTGCCATTGAAGTCCATGTTCGCGCTGCCGCCCCACGCGCCGATGCGGGAGTCATTGAAGGTCGAAGGAACCGTCGACTGTGTTGCCCCGCCGCCGGACGCGTTCAGGCTTCCATCGATGTAAATCTGGCGCGTTCCGTCAGACATCACGCCGCACACGTGCTGCCACTGGTTCGCTCGCGCCGAGCCTGACTGCGCGTTCACCCTGTTGGACGCAACTCCTGTCGTTCCAACGTTGAACGAGAACGTTCGGTCTCCGCTCCCGTCCGCATTCACGTTATACCACAGCAGGACGGTATCGGTCCCGGATTGGCTCTTGCTGAAGATGGAACCATCATCGACATCCGAAGTGACGCCGAGCGTCGCGAGATTGACCCAGGCGCAGATGGTGAATCCGACCGCGCCATTCGACTCATTGAAGTTGCTCAGGTTGATGTAGTCGCCCGTGCCATCCATCGAAAGCGAGTTGTTGAGCAGGCCGATTGCCCCGCCTGTTGCGCCTCCCTGCGTGCTGAACACCTTGCCAAAGCCGCTCGAGTCATTATAGATGGGGCCCGCGTCATTCAGGTGCATCAGGAGCACGTTGCCGGTCATGTCAGTGTTGTCGTTCACGAACGTTTCCGTGGCGCCATTGTCCGGCAGCTCGCCGTAGGCGTTGCTCGCCCACGAGATGTTGTTCCACGTGACGGTGATTCCGACATCGAATACCTGGGATGTGTACGTGCCGTTTGCAAGGCTGGCGTTCGTGAAAAGCGCGTCCAGGGTGCGGTTGAGCGCGACTTCCGTGAAGGTGCCGTTCGTGAAGTTCAGGAACTGGCTGTTGCTGCCATTGATGATGTACGTGCCGGCCCGGCTTCGGGGTATGATGAAGAACCTGCGGGTCTCGCTCGTGTTGGAGTTCTGCTGGTTGTCCGTGCACGTGATATTCCAGGAGCGCGTGCCGTTGCCTGAGAACAGCACGTTGACGCTCGTATTGGTGTTGTTCAGGCTCGTCACCGAGACGTTCGTCTCAGTGCCGTTGACGTTCAGGGTGCAGTTCAGGCTGGAGTCCTCATTGTCGATGACGCTCCAGTTGAACGCGATGACGCGGTCTTCCGTTATGAAGTCGCCCGGCGGCTGGTTGAGCGTGATTGCGGGCAGGACCGCATCCGTTTCGATTGCCGCGTAGGCGCTCCAGTGCGTGACATTGAAGATGAAGATGCCGTTCACAAAGCTGACTTCGGCGCATTGCGGAGCGTCGCAGAGGGTGTATGCCGTGCTGCCGTCCGTGTAGAACACCGGCCGCGGGTTGGTGAAGCCCGCTGCGGAGAGGTCGAGCGTTATCTGCGCGCTCACGTTGAACCCGGTAAGGTTCGTTTCATTCAGGTAGCTCCTGTTGAACGTGGTGTTCAGGTAGTCGAACGAGACTTCGTAGGAGCCGTTGAGCTGGATGGTTTCGGGGATGCGGATGCTGCCCTGCGAGGTGATGAACGAGGTGTTCGTGATGTTCAGCCTGCTGTCGCTGCTGATGTTGATCCAGTTGCTGCTGTAGATGAGCGTGTTGTTGAACACGCTGCCCGACGCCCCGATTTCCGCGTGGATGGCGTAGCTGCGCGCGGTCTGGGCCGTGATGTTGTTGTTGTGGAAGTAGTTCGGGCCGGCGCCGTTGCGCACGTTGATGCCGTCGTTCGTCGAAGTTCCGGAAGAGATGACTGTGTTGTTCGAGAACGTGTTGTTCGCGGCGCCTTCCTGGACAACGATTCCCTGGTTGTCGAACGAGCTGCCGGATGTCCTGATGAGGTTGTCGATGACGAGCGAATCGTTGCTGCCATCGTGGACGTGGATGCCGCGGTTGATGCTTGTGCCGTCCGTTGAGATGTTGTTGAAGCTGATGTTCGTCCTGAGCGAACGGCTGTCGATCTCGATGCCGTAGTTGGTGGAGCCCGAGCTCGCGGTGCTGATGGTGTTGTTGTGGATGACGTTGTCGGTTCCGCGGAGCGCAACCCGGATGCCGAACGAGGCGCCCGTGCCGTTCGTGCTGATGGTGTTCTGGATGACGCGGTTCCGCGCCGAGTCGAACTGCACGAGGACGCCGTAGTTGCTGCCGGCGGTTCCATCGGTCCTGATGGTGTTGTTGAACGCCAGGTTGTCGTGCGCATCGCCTGAAATCCTGATGCCGAAGTTGTCGCTCGAGCCGTTCGTCGCGATGTCGTTTCCGCTGATGTTGTTGAACACGCTGCTATTGACGTGCACGCCGAAGTTGTCCTGCGACGTTCCGTAGGCGCGGATGGTGTTCCGGAGGAAGGTGTTGTTGTCGGAGCCGGCCTGCGCGATGATGCCGTGGTTTTCCGACGTGCCGTTGACGATGATGGTGTTGTTGAAGATGAGCGAAAGGCTCGTGCCGCTCAGGTTGATGCCGCGCGAGCGGGTTTCTCCCGCGTTTCCGTCCTGAATGAAGCAGTTCCTGACGGTGATGTTGGTCTGGCCGAGCGCGCGTACTCCCGCGGCGTGGCCGTTTCCTGCGAGGTCGAAGCTGACCCTGCTGCCGTTGCAGTCGAGCGTCAGGTTGCTTCCGGTGATGGTGAAGCACGTTCCCGTGCTGTTGGCGCTTCCCGGCAGGGTGTAGGAGCTATTGATTTCGCCGCAGCCGCTCTTGTTCACGAGCCGCGAGGTCTGGGCGAACGTGAAGTTCTGCGTCGCGGTGGAGTTGCAGGTGTAATTATACAGGCTGGGCGCGAGGTTCGTGGTCTCGGGGTTGCTGACGGCAACGCCGTTGCGGTAGAGCAGCGGCACTACTTGGGTGGTGTTTGCGGTGCAGGTGACGGTTGTTGTTTCCTGCGGCCCGACGTTCGCGTTCGGCGTGACGCTGATGGTGAGGTTCGGCACGGCCTGCTGGACAAGGTACTGGAACGTCGGAGTCGTGTTCAGGTTGTTCGCGCTGTCGGTGGCGTTCTGGCTCCACGTGTAGAGCCCCGCGGCCAACGGGCCGTGGGTGTAGTTATAGGTGTTTCCAACGCCTGCAAGCAGCGTGCTGGTGTTCGTTCCCGTGAAGTTGTGCAGGATGCGCACGGACGAAATGCCCACGTTGTCGCTCCACGTGACGTTGAACTGGTAGCTTGCGGTACTGCTGTAGATGACGGGTGAGCTGGGGAAGCTGGCATTGTTGCTCCAGTTCGGCGGGATGGCATCGGCAACGCCCGAGATGGTGACGTTGTTGCTGCACACGGTCTGGCCGTCGTCCCTGCGGTCGTTCGGCGTGATGCACACCTGCCAGATTTCTCCCGTTTCGGTTTCCGTATGTGACATGACGTTGGAGCGCGCACCCTGGCTGCCGGTCTGGTACATCGCGGCGATTTGCTCTGTTGAGAGCGAGCGGTTGAAGATCTGCACCTCATCCATGCTTCCGTTGTAGTGCCTCGCCGCGGTTCCCGGCCGACCGAGCATCATCGGGTGGTTCCAGCCGGCGCGGTTGATCATCGTGGTGCTGCCGTTGTCGCTGCCCACGAACACGCCGTTGACATACATCGAGGCGACCGGCATCGTGCTCATGTTGACGACCGTGACCGCGACGAACGTCCAGTTCACGGTGTCGGTGAAGTTCGTTCCCAGCTCGATAACGTCCATATTCAGGTTCGAGTCGGTCGCGCCCATATAGAAGTTCAGCACGTTGGGGACGCTCGTCTCATAGATTCCTCCGAGCCCGAGGTGCATTTCCTGCTGGGTGTTCGCCGCGCCATTGCCGAAGCCGTTGCCCGCGACATCTCCCTGCCAGAGCAGGATGGTCGAGAAGGGCGTGTTGCGCGTCCTGAACCAGAGCGTGAGCGTGAAGTTCTCCGCACTCTGCAGTTCGAAGCTGGTCGTGTTGATGAAGTCATCCTGACCATCGAAGATGTATCCGCCGCCCACCTTGGAACGGTTCCAGGCGGGAGCCATCGAAGCCACGCCGCCGCCCAGCGACATGTTGGTGGGGCGCGTGTTGTAGTCGCGCAGCGTGTAGTTGCCCGCGGTGAGGTTGGTCTCGAACGGCAGGTTGATGAGCGTCAGCGACTCGAACGCGGTGCCGTTCCACCTGCGCCAGTCAGTTATGTTCTGGATGGCGTGCCCGTCGAAATCCGTGGCGTTGATGACGTAGAACGTCAGGTTCTCGGTCGTGCTGTTGGTGGCCGGGTTCGTCGTGTTGAGGATGACCGCCTGGATGAGCGGAATGTTATTGGCGGTCTCAATGATGAGCACGGTCGCGTTCTCGGAATACGCCGTCGGGACACCGAACGCGCTGGCCGTGGCGTTGACATTGATGGTGTGCGACGAGCCCGCCGGGCCGGTCGCGTTCACGGTCCAGTTCAGGATGCAGTTGCTTCCCGCGGTAAGGACGCACGTCTGCGGCTGCGTCGTGTTCGTGAAGAACGGCAGGTCGAGCAGGATGGTGCTGATGTTGATGAACGGGTCTGTTGCGTTCTGGACCTGGCCGCTGAATCCCGCAGCAGGGTCAGGCGAGCCGAGGATGGTGTTCGCGTCGACTCTCACGCGGCCGACTCCGCCTCCTCCACCGCCGCCGGGGTTTTGTGACGTGCCGCCCTGCGTACGCGCGCCGCCCGTTGCGTTCAGGCTTCCAATCGTAACCGTGTTCGCCGCGAGATGAACCGTGCCTCCGGCTCCCGCTCCGCCCGCACCGACACCCGTGCCGGGCGGCGTCCCGTTCAGGCCCTGCGCAAGGACGCTTCCTGTCGCGTTGATTTGGCTGGCAAAGACCATGATGATGCCGCCGCCCGCGCTTCCGTTGATGACCAGGCCTGAGTTCGTACCCTTGCCGCCGCCGCCACCGCCGCCGCTGCCCGGCAGGACTCTTGCGAGGCTTGCGCTGCCATAGAGGCCTCCTCCGCCACCGCCGCCGCCGCTCACGCCGCCGCCCGTGTTGGAGCCGCCGCCCTCGCCCGTGAACGCGCCCGTGCCTGCGGCTCCTCCATAGGTGGCGTCAAGGCCTGCTGAGCCCGCGTCTCCGCCGTGGTCTGAAGCGGTGCAGCCTCCTTCGCCGCCGCCGCCTCCGCCGCCGACACCGGTCGCGCCGCCGTTGCCGCCGTCTCCGCCGGGGATTGCGCAGTCTCCTCCCGCGCCTCCTCCACCGCCGCCGCCTGCGTAGGCACCTCCGCCTCCTCCACCGCCGCCGTCATCCACCTGTGCGAGGTTGTTTCCGCCGCCACCGCCTCCTCCGCCGCGGGAACCTTGCGTATGGACATCTCCCGCGTTCGTTCCGGCACCTCCACCGTGCGTTCCTACCGAACCCTGAACGCCGCCGCTGCCGACAAAGCCGTCGTACGACTCACCGTTCTGGCCGCCCTGGTTGCCTGAGCCGCCCAAACCTCCGCGGAAGCCCTTGCCCGTCGTGTTGATGGCGCCCGAGATGTTCACGTCACCCGTTGCGCGGAACACCACGATTCCGCCCACCGAACCGTTCCACTCGGGAGCGCTGATGGACGCTCCCGCGCTCACGATGACGTCCGTGAACTGGGGCACGCGGACAATCTGCGTTGTCGTAGCATTGGACGTGTTGCGTGCGCCCACGAAATAGGAGTTGACGAGCCGCGTCGAAAGCGAAAGCGTCCCGACATCCACGCTTCCTACGCGGACAAACTCGTACGCTCCCGCGCTTCCCTGCGTTCCGTTCTGCATCTGGATGATGAGGAGCTCATCGCCGGGGCTGAACCCTTCGGAGCTGTTCACCGCGAGCACGGTCGTTCCCGAGGACGCGTTCGCGACCAGCAGGGTGTAGTTGTTGACGAAGTAGTCCTGCGTCGTCACGGTGAGCGCGCCGTCGGCACCGCTGCCGGTTTCGGGGATGAAATTGCGGCGCGCGAACGCGCTCACGGTCCCGCACGACCTGTCGCCGACGCACGTGATGTTGACGGTGATGTTGAACGTGCCGTTGTGGCGTACGGTGTTGAGCTGTCCTGGCACGGGAACGATGAGGCTCACGTTGAGCGCGCTCGGAGGGAAGTCGGCGATGCGTACGGTGGCGTTCGCGGTCACCACGGGCGTAAGGGGGAGGCTGCTTGTCGCGTTGACGTTGAACTTGAACGTGTCATCGATGGTTCCTGTGGCGTTCACGGTCCAGTTCAGCTGGCATACCTGGCCTGCGACGAGGAGCTGCGAGCAGTACTGCGGCTGGCTGAAGTTGGTGAAGAACGGAGTCACGCCCGCGGTCGTGTTCACGGCGATGAACTCCTCGCGGAATTCCTCATCGAGACCCTGCGTTGCGTTGATGAGCCATTCATCTCCCAGCGTCGGGAAGCATTCCGCGTCGATGTTATTCCGTCCCGCGCCCGCGTACGTGGTTGCGTTATAATAGACTCGGGCAGTCTCGCCGCCGCCGTTCTCGTTCCAGGGGAAGTTCAGCAGGTAGTACCTGCCCTGGATGGTTGAATAGGTCCCGGATGCATCGGTGGGGCCCTGGCAGCCTGGACCGTGGTCAACGACAAGCGAACCATTGACATTAAGATATGATGAGTCATCGCTTCTCGTGCCGAACGTTTCCGTCGCCGTGCGGACTCCCTTGAAGTAGCAGAAGCCCTCGAAGACGTTCAGGTCAGTATCCGCAGGCCCAGCTGTCTTGCACCTGCTGAACGCGCCGTTGTTATCTCCAAAATCCAATACGCTATAGTTGCTATAGCAGTCCGCCTGCGACGGGGCGACCTGGCTGTCCGCGAGGGTGCACGCGACCGTGCCGCGGTCGTCCTCTGCAAGCGTCCAGCCCGTGATGGACGGCACGATTTCGGAAGCGACTGCCGTGCTGTCATAATAGACGTGGCAGGTCTTGTTCTCGCCGGGGCTGAAGTTCAGCTGCGCAAGGCCCTGGAGCGCGGTGATGAAGCCGCCTGAGCTAGCCAGGATATACGCGTCCCACGGAACCCGGGTGTTGTTGCACACGAGCGCCGTGCCGTTCTCGCTCGCGACAGGCAGCCTGCCGCTGGTGAGCGAGACGTTGAAGAGCACGTGCGTGTTGCTCTGGTTGACGCCCACGGGCTCCTGCAATCGCACCGCCTTGCGGTACTGGAAGCTCTGATTGAACCAGTTCAGGCTGATGTTGTGGCGCGCGAACGACGAGATGTTGCCGCACACCGCGCCGCCCGGACCGATGCACGTGATGTTCGCCGTGACGTTGAACGTCCGGTTCTTGGTGACGTTGAGGATGCCCGCCTGCGACGGGAAAATCAGCGTGATGTTCAGGGTTCCTGTGGGCGGCGTGTTCGGCGTGATATTGATGGTCGCGTTCTGCGACGCGACCGGATCGATGACGAGCGAGTTGTTGCTCGACGCGTTCACGTCAAGGAGGTGCCGCGTTCCGACATCGCCCGTTGCGTTCACGGTCCAGTTCAGCGTGCACGTCTGGCCCGCGAAGAGCAGGCAGGACGCGGGCTGGCTGTGGTTGGTCCAGAAGTTCTTCTGGCCTGGAGTCGTGTTCACCCCTATGAATTGGTCGGAGCGCTGGTTGAACTCGACGACGAACCAGCCGACTTCCGCGGTGCTTGTGCCCGGCGTTCTCCTGATGCGCATGGTGGTCGGATCGGTGAGGTTGAACGTGAAGAACCCGTGGCCCGGGTTGTCGTCGGTGCTGAAGTTCGTGCTGCCCATCGAAAGGCCGGACGTCGGCCCTACGCCTGAGAACGCAACTGTGCGGTTCAGGTCGACAGTGGGCAAGCTGATGATGTGTTCAACTTCCCCGAAATCGAAGGGGGTGGTATTATGTATGACGCGGTCGCCGGGCGGCAGCTGGACGACTTCCCACGACAGGTTGAGCGCGGCCACCGATGCGTTACGCGCAAATCGCACGACGGTGGTGTTGACGAATTCGCTGCGCAGGTTGAAGCTGTTGGGCGCGCTGCCGTCCGCAGAATAGGAATAGCTGGACGTGATGAACGAGCGGTTCAAGTCGACGGGCGTGGTGAGGTTGATGAGCAGCTGGGTCTCGCCCGCCGTCATCGTGATGATGCCGCGCTGGACGAACGAGTCTTCCATCTCGACGACCTGCCAGCTCGTGTTGTCACCCGGGTCTGCGGTGCCGAAGGTCATGATGCCGACGGTGTTGCCGTCAATCAGCCTGAGGCGCGAGAAGTCATCCACACCCCAGATGCTTCCGACGTTCGCGAAGCCGACCGGAACGATGAACGCCTGGCTGGTGTTGACCGTGAAGCTCGTCGTGTACGTGTTCTCCGCGCCGCCGTTGGGGTTCTGGCCCTTGTTGCGGTCGACGCGCACGCCGTAGTTGAATTCGGCGATATAGTACGTCACGTTCAGCGTTCCCGGCGCTGCCGGTGGGCGCAGGAACCTGATGTGCGTCGAGTTCAGCACGTACGCGCTGACTTCGCCTCCATTGGGCGTGTTCGAGTCCGCGCGGATGCTGAAGAACATTATCGTGCTGCCGTTCTTGATGGGAGCGTCCAGCAGGATGTCAGTCGTGCCCGCGTTGATTCCGACGCGCCCGTTGATGACCTGGCTGATTCTCGGCAGCGTGAGGTTCGTCCGCACGGTCGCGCTGACGTTGCCGCAGAACGCGTTGCTGCCTCCGATGCACGAGACGTTCGCGAGCACCGTGAAGTTCGAGCTCTGGTTGACGTTCTTCACCGTTCCCGCGGGCGGCTCGAGCAGCGTGACGTTGAGCACGCCCGGCACGCGCTCGACCGTAAACGTGAACGTGGGCGAGGTGTTGGTGTTGTTGTGCTTGTCGATGCAGGTGACGTTCCAGGAGTGCGTGCCGAGGCTGAACGGCAGCGAGCCGAGCGAGTAGGTCGCGTTCTGCTCCACATCCCCGAAGGTCTGGTTGACGGCGCCGTCAATCATCACGCTGCATTGCGCGATTGCCCAGGTCGTGTTGCGGTCGTTCACGCTGAATGCGAGCGTGAACGAGGGGCTATCCGAGCCCGCGCCGTTCGCCGGGCTGATGAGGTTGACTGCCGGAGGCGAGAGATCCTTGAACGCGTCGTAGGCGAAGTCGAACGGCACGTGGATCTCCACGCCGCCCGCGATGGCGTCGGTTGCATCGTGCAGGTTCGTCGTGATGCTGCCCCATGATGTCCCGCTCCACTGCTGTATGCACTTGCGCTGGCCGCCCTGAGACATTCCGTAGAACATCAGGCGGCTGCTGAAGGGATCGGATGCGAGCATAATCGCGTTAAGGTCGCCGCCTTCTCCGCAGTTCGTCATTCCGGAGCTTGGCTGCAGCGTCCACACTCCGTTCGCGCAGTCCGTCGTCGTCAGGCATTCCGTGACGTTGAAGAAGTCCGCGTTCAGGTCGTCCCAGATGAGGAATCCTGTGTCCGTGGTGCGGTTGTAGGCGACTGCAACAATCCTTTCGCTCGCGGTCTCTGCGGTGGCATCAATCTGTGCAAAGGTACCCAGGCTCTCGCCGTCCCATTGGATGACATCGACGTCGTCATCCGCGAGCCCACCCCAGCCGAACAGGATTTTGTTGCTCACGGGACTGCTGGCGGACGTCGCATAATCAAAGTTGCCGCCCTGGTCTGCCGTGTTCCTTTGCTGGTTGCACCAGCCGTTCTCGAAGCTGTCGTTGTTATAGTCGAACTGGCATGCCACCGCGATTCCCGCGGTCGCGCCTTGGTACATCACGAGCGCGTCGCCTGAAATCGTTTCCGTGTCAATCGTGAACCTGCGCGTGCTGTTGATGGTCGTTGACGTGAGCAGCGTCCTTGACGAGTTCCAGTGCGTTCCGTTCCAGGCCTGGGCGCAGAAGTCGCCGTTCTCGTCGAGCTCCGCCATGAACATCGTCCCGTTCAAGCCGGGCGACATCTGGATCCATTTCGTGACGCCAGTACAGTTGTCGACGTTCAGCGCGCCGTGCTGCGTCCAGTTCGTGCCGTTCCAGATGCTGAAGTTCGGCGTTCCCGTGCCTGTGCCGTACACGGACATCGCGCGGCCCGTTCCATCCAGGAAGAACTGCAAGCCCGCGAAACGGTGCACGCGGTTGTCCGACAGCGTGCCGACGCTCAGGTTTGTCGGGTCACGCCAGGCGGTGCCGTTCCAGTGGTCGACGCGGACGTTCTGGATGTTTCCAGGGGTGGTGTTCACGATGCTCAGCGCGAGCTTCTGGTCCCTGAACGGCGAGGCGCGCACGAGCACCCAGAGCGTCTGGTTGTTCGCATCGTATGCGTTGCCTTGCGCCGTTGGAGCCTCGCCCGTCCAGTTCCTGTACTTCAGCGTGCTGGCCGTTGACAGCGGTCCCCAGTACACCGCGAGGCCGCGCGTGTCCGTTTCGTTGAAGAACACCTGCTGCGCGCGGACATCCATGAAGACGCTTCCCAGTGCCATCAGCGCGAGCGCGATGCAGATTCCCGCCAAAATGAGGCGCCTCACGCGGCACCTCCCAGTTTCTTGCGTGCGCGGCTGCAGACGGTCCAGATGGTCCTGTCATCCCGGTTCAGCAGCACGGCAATGTCGTGCAGCGACAGCTTCAGGGTTTCCCGGAGGTAGTGTGCAAGGGTCTCCAGGACAGAAAGCTTTCTCTCGGCAAAGAGCGCTGCGGGCACGACATACTTGCTTGGCAGGAGATGGAAGTGGGCGAGCATCTTCTTGCGCGCCTTCGTGTAGGTGGTCCAGATGGTGCGGTCGTCGCGCTTCAGCACGACGGCGATCTGGTGGTAGGTGAGGTGCTTGTTTTCCTTCAGGTACTTGGTGATTGCTTCGAGGGAAGAAAGCGCGTCCGTGTTGAAGATGTTGATGGGCAGCAGCGTTTCCTCGTGCTGCTTGAATTCTGCGAGAAGGCTGTTCACCTCCGCATCCGTGAGGGTATGCTCCTTTCGCAGGTGGTTGAGGAACGCGTCGAGCAATTCCTCTTTTGAAGCGTTCGAGAAATACTTGTGCAGGAAGTCGGCGTGCTGCCTAGCAAGCACAGGGTGGACGAGCTCAGTTCCCTCTTTTTTACTCACTCACAACACTCTCTTTGCCGAAATTTACCTATTCTGTAAGTAACCCCTCCTTATATAAGCATTTTCATTTTGCACACCTAGTATACGGATTGTGTAAGGTTTCTTTGAGATTTTTGCCGTGTTTTGTTGTCGACTGTTCTTGCTTTGTAAATAATTATTACTTATCTTGTAAGTATCTTGTTCGTATTGTGTTGGGGTATTTTTGCGGAGGGTGCCGGAACGTGCAGCGCTCGGAGAAAAACTGCTCTTGTAAGACTCAGTACTTACTTTGTAAGTATTTTTTACTTTGTTGTACGAATAGGTAGAAGCTAGCGAACTGTCTCCACCCCACAAAATACCTATGGTTACCCCCTCTTTTAATCGGCCAATATCGTCTGAACGATACTAACCCCCTTGCACAACGCCTTTTAAACGCCTTCAGTCATTTATATAGCTTACTGTTTTTGTAAGTAAGCGGGTGCCTAAGAAAGGGGGGTGTTTTGCTTTTGTTTCTGGCGAACTGGCTGGCGCAACGACAAAACTGCCGGGGACGGGAAGCGTGAACGAGCAGGAACAGCGCATTCCGGGGCGCAGGGGATATTGTCGCGTTCGTTACTCAAGAACACGATGACGCAACGACAAAACCGCGAAGCGTGGCAAGACGTACGCGCTTCTCGACACGCAATTCAGAACGCGGCTTCTTCAGGATAAAACATCAGGCCGTCATCGCCTATCTTGATGGGGAAGACCTTCTGCGCAAACTGCGTGCCGCGCATCTTGATGATTTCCGCGACGCGCTGCCGGATGTTCTTGCGCCGGAAGTTGTACAGCGAAATCACGGAGTCGACCTCGAACTCTACCACGCTCGGCTGGTGCTTCTCGGGCTCGGCTTCCTGCTCCGCAGTGAGGATGGTCGTCGCGCCCCACGCCTCCAGCAGATCGAACAGCCCCAGCAGCGCCTCGCGCGCGGACAATTCATCCTTGAACAACAGCGTGAACGCGCTGATGCTGTCGATGCAGAGCCTCTTCGCGCCGAGCTTGCGCACGACGCTGTCAACCATTCCGCCGCCCTCGGTGAGCAGCTTGTGCACCTGCTCCGGGCTGTACCTGATGAACATGAACTTGCCTTCCTTCTCGTATTTTTCCAAGTCCCAGCCGAACTGCAGCATGTACTTGTAGAAATTCTCCTTCTTCTCCTCGAACGAGATGTACAGGCCCGGCTCATTCGCGCGGATGCCGCTCATGAGGAACTGCGTCGCGAAAATCGTCTTTCCCGCACCGGGAGAGCCGGTCACGAGATTGATGCTGTGCTTGACAAAACCGCCCTCGATTTCGCTGTCCAGGCCGGGAACCCCCGACGGGACGCGCTCCAGCCCCGGGCCCTTGCGCTCGCGGCGCTCCTCCGCACCCGGGATGACCTTGCCGGTTTCGAGCGAAATTTCAGTCGGGCCGTCCTTGTGCTTGAGACGCGCCTCAATCGCCGCCTTGATGGCCGCCATGTCAAATTCGGGAACTTCAGGACGCTCCTCGCGCGCTTCCTGGCGCGTCTCAATCACGAGCTCGTCGGCGCGTTCCTTGACTTTTTCGACAACCGCGTCCTTCACTTCGGCGGCAGCCTCCTCCGCCTTCACGAGCAGCCCTTTCTTTTTCGGCTTCTCGTCAAAAGAAGGCACGGCGACAGCCATTACCGCACCCCGTGAGGCGCGTGGACCGCGATGCCGCGGTCAACCAATTGCTGGAGCGTGATTCCCCGCGCAGGAGTCCCGTCGCGCGAGATGATTCCGTCAGCGACCAGCTCCTCATAAGAACTCCTGAACAAGACCGACCTGCACGGCGGGCACAACAGCTCCTGGGCACGCGCGAGTTCAGGACGCACCGCGCTCACCTGAATGCTTCGACCAGCTTCTCATCGGCAATCGGGGCGCCGAGATCGACGACTTCGTCGACGAAGAGATGCAGGTCCTTGATGAGTTCCTTGTTTGCGGCGACGTCAATGGCGAAAAACGCCAGCTGAACACCCGCGACGCGGCACTTGGTGATGATGTTGTGGATGAACTGGAGCACGATGTCGTAATCCTGGTAGAGCAGCATCGCCCCCGGTCCGTCGAACAGCAGGAAATGGAACTTTCCCGTCTTGATGAGCTCGCTCGCGGCAACCCCGACCTCGTTCAGGTCAGCGGGAGAATTGACAAAGAGGATGTTCGAGCCAGCGGACGCCTTTTTTACGTTCGCGGTAAGCACATCGATGAAAAAGCAGTTCTTGGTCTTCACGCCCGCTTTTGCAAGCTGGCTTTCCAGCGTTGCGCCCGGCGCGCGGTAACTGAGGAATGCGATGCTGCTGAACAGGCTCTGGGCCTGCTTGGCAACGGAGGTGAGGCTGTCCTTATACAACTTCTCGGAAGCCACGAACATCACGATTTTGTTGTTCTGCAGCCCCTTGACAATGCTCGCGGTCGTCACCCTTTTTCCTCCTCACGCCTCCAATTGAAAGGCGCTTTATAAACTTATTGCGCGCCGAAAAGCGCGCCCAATCCCGTTTTCACGCCCGCGCGCACCAGGAAAAAGCAGGCGAGGCTCGCGGCAAGCAGGAATGGCGCGTACTTCAATCCCGCGCGCGGCCGGTTGTCGATGATTTGCCCCGCAAACAGCGATGCCATCACGCTGATGGTGCAGAGCAGCAGCACGGACAGGATGATGACCTGCTGCAGCGGCAGACCGGACGCGCCAAGCGTGAACGGCGTGTATCCCTGCGGAGTGGCCGTCGGGATGTCCTGGAGAATGTTTCCCATCATCTCCACGAGGAACGCGCTCACCGCAAACAGGAACGGAGCGCCGAACGCGACCGTGGCGAAAATAAAGATGACGTGCACGGTCACGGTGCTCGCGACCTTCCTCTGCACCGCAGCCTGCTGTTTCAGCACGGAACTTGCCTGTGTCAGCAGCTCCGCGAGCTTTCCGCCCGAGCGCAAGCCTGACGTCACGAGCGCAAGGGTCTTGCGGATTCGCTCCGAGCCGGTTCTTGACGCCAGGTCGTTGAGCGACTCAATGATGTTCCTGCCGAGCGCAACCTCGCGGCCGGTTCGGTCGAGCTCCTCCTGCAGCGGCCCGAATTCAGGGCGAGACGCGAGGATAAGCGCGCGGTCCGTCGTGAGGCCTGCGCGCAAATTCGCGGCCATCAGGTCAAGCGCATCAGGAAGGGTGTTCTCGATGAACTGCAGCCGCGCGTCGGAGCGCAGCACCAGGAACATCACGCAGCCAAGGATGGACAGGATGAACATCACGACGATTGCGGGCACGAGCGGGATGCCAATCCGGTTTTCGGCAAAGCCGAGGAGCAACGCCAGCACGACGGATATCGCGAGGCTTCCCGCGACAAACCGCCTGGCCGAGACCCTGATTCCCGAGCGCAGCAACAGCAGCGCCAGCCGTGAACGGAGCGTCTGTTTCACAGCAGGTTCGGCCTCCGCGCGCGCAGCAGCCCGAAGAAGAGCACCTGCAGGAACAGCACCGCGAGATACGCCACGCTGAAGCTGATTGCCGTCCAGAACTCGTTCAGCGTGATGAAAAACGAGACGATGACCGTGCCCGCCATGAAGAGCGCGGGAATGATGACCCCGGTCATCAGGTAGAAGACCGTGAGGCTGTTCAGCCGGCCGCCGTACTGCTGGATTTGGACGACCTGCTCGTCCCCGAGGCGCGCTATCGCGTCGGAAAGCACGCTGCTGACGCTCGCGCCGGTCTTGAGCGCGTTCACGAGCTGCCACGTCACGCGCCGGGAAAAGATGCTCGGATTTCCAGTGGCCATCTCTTCCAGGACGGCGGCCTGGCTCTCGCCCGCGGAAATCCTGCGCACGGCGCGCTTGAAATCGGAGGAAACCGCCCCGTAATCCGCGTTGCCGATGTTCGTCAGGATGTCGAACAGCGGGACTCCCGAGTGGATTTGCACGAGCATGTCGCTCAGCGCAGGAATCAGGTTGCGCTCGATGCTCAGCACCTTGCGAGCGATAATCGCCTTCGGCACTGCGAGATTCTGGGTCCACACCAGGAGCGCGATGAACGCCGCGAACAGGGACGCGACAAGCATCGGCGACTGCGAGCCCAGCGCGGAGGCGGATGGCAGGGCGAGCGCGAGCACCAGGATGAGCGTGAATATCGTCGAGACGAGGTTGGCCGCGAGAAACTGCGCGGGGGACAGCTTGACGTCCGCGTGTTTCAGCTGCAGGCGCAGCGAAGGGAACAGCGGCTCAATCATGCTTGCGGCGCCCGTGAACAGCGCGGTGACGCGCCCGAACGCGAGCCCGGGAAGGAGCGTGAGCATCTATCCTCCGCTCTTCGCGCGCCTGACGACCTGCGCGGGGTCGGCCTCGAATTCGCGCAGGAGCTTGCCGACCGCGGCAAAGCCGCGTATCCCGCTCTTCACCATCCAGTCAAGCACGGCCTTGCGGTCAAGAATATCCTGCGTGATGCGCTCCTGGGAAAGCCCGGTGTGGCGTGACAGGTCTTCGAAGAACCGCAAACTGTTGTTGAGAGGCTGAATGACATCTTCCTCGGGCACCCAGCGGTAGAGGATGTTCGGTTTCACCGAAATGGCATCATCATCGTCGGAAATGATGTATTCGGAAACCTGTGAGACGCGGCGGATTCCCTGCCTCCGGTCGCGGAACATCACGACGTTGAGGTTCACGGCCTGCAGCAGGTTCGGCGGGACGCTGATGGGCGGGAAAATAAGGCGGCGTATCGTTTCCTGCGCGGAATCCGCGTGCACCGTCGCGTAGACCGAGTGGCCGGTGTGCATCGCCTCGAACATCACTTCGGCGTCACGGCCGCGGCGCACCTCTCCCAGGATGATGCGGTCGGGGCGCATACGCAGCGCGTTCACGAGCAGGTCCAGCATCGTCACCTCGCCCTCGCCTTCCGGGCCGGGAGCGCGCGTCGTCAAGGGCGCCCAGAACAGGTGCGGCGGCAGCTGCAATTCGCGCGTATCCTCGATGCTCAGGATGCGGTGGTTGGACGGCATGAACGCCATCAGCACGTTCAGCAGCGACGTCTTCCCCGAAGCGGTGCCGCCGGAAATCAGCACGTTCATCTCGTACTGGATCGCCATCCACAGCAAGGCGGCTATCCCTGACGACAGCGTCTTGTTCTGGATGAAATCTACGATTGTCCACGGCTCGCGCGCGAACTTGCGGATGGTGATGGTGTTGCCGCTGCCCGAAATCGGGTACAGGACAGCGTTCGCGCGGTCGCCCGTGATAAGGTGCGCGTCCAGCAGCGGGGTGAGCGTCGTGATCTGCTTGCCCACGCGCCGCGCGATGATGCTTGCGTAGTTCTGCACCTGCTGCTCGCTCGTGATGACGACATTCGTCTCAAGCCAGCCGTATTTCTTGTGGTAAACCCGCACGGGAGCGTTCGCGGAAGGAACCACCACTTCCTCAAGGTGGGAGTCGTTGAGCAGGAATTCGATATCCCCCAGGCCGAGGGTGCTGTTGATGATGTTCGTGACGAGGATGTCGCGAATGTCCGCCTCGACGCCGGGCAGCCGCTTCACGACGAGAACGCGGGCGTCGCTCTCGACCTTCTTCCGGAGGGCGAGCACGGCGTGGGGGTCAATGATTTCTGCGGCGGTGATGGTGAGGCTCGAAGCGAGCTGGCGCTTGATGTCGTCAAGCAGCGCCTGTGTCGCGACAGCAATGCGGGGAATCCCCACTTCGTATTTCGAGGCGTGCCCGCTGCCCGTAATGGCTACGTCCGCGGTGACGCCGTCCGCGCTGACCCTGTAGTTCTCGAAGCTCATTGGACCAGCTCCGGCTCGCCGACAGGCGGGTAGTGCAGCTTCAGCAGTCCCGCGGCTTCGAGCGTCCGCGCCCAGTCCTCAACGATGTCCTTCGGTTTCCCAAGGATTTCCGCGGCCTTCGATAGCTTCAACGGCGCGCGCTCGAGCGCAAGCGTGTACAGCCGGTCGATATCGGTCTCGACGTTGCCTGGCTCGTGCGGCGCCTTTCGCGATTCCGCCTTCCTCAATAACCCCATTCAGCCCACGTATTTTTTCATCACTGCCTTGTATTTCTCGAACTGCGGTGATTGTGAGAACCTTCTGATTTCTTCTTCAGGGAGCTTTTCCAGCAGGTCGTCCACCATCTGCAGGACATCCTTGACGTCCTCGGGTATTCCGGATTTCGGCTGGCGCTTCTTCTCGGCGTTGAGCTGCTCCGCCTTTTCGACGAGCGCCTGCACCTGCGCGTGGACGCGCACTTCCTCCTCCTTCAGCAGCCGCTCGTGCTCGACAAGCTTCGCGGCCTCCTCTGCGATGATTTCATCGTCCGTAGGCGAGCGCCCGAATATCTTCGCGAGCCCGCCAAAGCGCTTGCTCGGCGTCGTGACGACGTGCTCCGCGACCGGCCGTGACTTTTCCTTGGGCTGCTCCATCGGCGCGCCTTTCGTGCGGATTTCCTTGATGATGCGCCTCACTTGCTCGGTCGTGAAGCCCCGCACCATCATGATGCGGATGATCTTGTCATCAGAAACGTTCAGCTCCAGCAGGTCACTCACGTCCCTATAGAGCCTTTTATCTATCATAGTCGAAAGCCGCCTTTGAATGTTTAAAAGAATTAGTCACCATTCAAGAATGGTGGTTTAGGAGGTGTGGAGGTGGGCTCCGCGTGAAAATCTCCGCGTTTGCTCCCCGCACGTTCTTCCCCGGATGTTATTGCGTCGGTTTCTGAAGCATCCAATGCCGCCACTACAAAACTGCCTGGGACGGAAGTGTGCGCGCACAGACGCATTCCGGGACGCAGGGACGTTTGTTTTAGCAGCGATTCACTATGACGACGCAACAAGGCTGCCTGGGTCTCCGGGGCCTACCATGTCGCGAGCAGCAGGTCCGTAGCGCGCGAAAAGCCGAATCCGGGAATGTCGATAGAGACAAGGTCGTCCGGCTGCAGGCGAGCCTCGCGGTAGTTGCCGTCCGTGCGGTTATACCAAAGCTGCACGCGTACGTGGACTTCACGCTCCATCGTGATGTACAGGTCGGTGTCGTTCATCTCGATGATGATAGGCCCTTCATTGGTCGCCACGTGCAGCCGCGAGCTGCCTTCCGGGTCGATGCGCAGGCTCCGTGCGCAGTCGCTCTGCTCGCTGTCGATGAAAATCTCGAGCTCGAAATCACCGCTGTCGGTCGTGGGAACGCATGACGTGGCGTTGCCCGCGACGGTGATGTTGACGTCATACCGCTTTCCAGGGACTGCGTCCGAGACGAGCGCGATTTGGCTTTCAGTCGAGAGGTATTCGACCCGTTCGGGCAGCAGCAGGATTCTCGGCGTTTCGTTGTGGTTGAAACGCACGGAGCCGACGCGTTCGGCGAGGAACGCCCCGAAATCGTCCATCTGCGACTCAAAACCGGACACGAACGCGGTTTCATCGATGAACCTGACGGTCTGGTTCGTCGTTTCAATGCGAATTCCCGAGCTCGTGTTGTGAAGCTCGCGCACCCCGTGAAGGATGTTGTCGGTCAGCGACGCGACACGCTCGTGCCTGAGCAGCTCAATCATTTCGTCATCGGAACGGCCCTGCCCTTCGCGGAAGGAGATCGCCATGCTCAGGAGCGCGAGCGAGATGAGCAGCAGCCCCGCGGTGATGAGCACGCCCCGTTTCACGCGGTCCACGCCCGCCACTGCGCCTCGCAGTAATCCTCGACATCCTCGCCGGAGGTGATGACAAAATAGCGCACCCCTGCGGCAGTCGTTACGTTCCCGGGGACGCTTTCGCCGGCTGCATATCCTTCCTCGAACAGGCACGACACCTCGACGCGCAGCTGCACCGGGAACGGCGAGACTTCCCGGATGCGCCCATCAAGCGCTTCCGCATCCCGGCTCTCGAGCGTTCCTTCCTCTGCGATGACGGTCATCACCGCGTCAGCGGCCTGGCTGAGCGCAAGATGCACGTGCGCATCGCTCTGCTGGCGGAGGACGCTTCCCGCTGCGATGATGAGCGTCACCGCGATGATGACGCCGAACGCGGCGTCAAGGCTCAGCAGCATGCCCTTACGATTGCAGCTTGGTTTCAAACAGGTGCGAAGTCCCATTGTAGATGACCGGTCTCCTTATCGTTATTATCTCCCTGCGCGCGCCCTCATCGATGTCGCCGCGAACGAAAACTTCATCTCCTCCCTGCGTGAGGAGCCGCACGCGCAGCCTGTGCGGCGCGACGTTCAGGCGTTCCTTGATGGTGATGATGCTCTCGGAGAAAAAGAGGCCGGTCTTCTCCGTTGACAGCACATACGGGCGCTCCGCGAGGCCGTAACCCGCGACCGTTGCGTTGTCCCACGCCGTCGGGCTGCCGGGAGTCCGGAGCAGCACGTCAGTGACTTGCATCCCGCGGAACAGCAGCTCCGAGCGCGTTTGGCCGTCGTTGTATCGCGTCTCGGTGCGCGCGAACTCGAAGACGAGAACTCCCCAGATTGCGACGGCGATCGCGACCGCCACGACGAGGTCGGTGCTGAACAGCTGGCCCCTAGTCATTCCGCACCTCGACGCTGCCGTTGGACAGTGAACTGACGATGATTGTGCCTTCCACAAAGTGCCCGCCCGTGACGCTCGCCGTAGGAATGCGGCAGCTCGCGTCCTCCGCCATCGTGATTACTTGCGGGCCCGCCTTGATCTGGAAGTCCCTGCGGATGTCAAGCGTCACCTCGCTCCCGGGATTCAGCAGCGTCCCGACAATCGCGTTCACGAGCGCGTTGCACTCGCGCAGCTGCAGGTCCACGTCATCAAAACCCCGGATGACGCGCTCCCGGCTTGCCGCGTACGCCATCATCGCGGAGAACACCAGCGCGAGAATCCCGAGCGAGAACAAGAGCTCCACGGACACCTGGCCCCTCTTTTCCATGCGCTGGACGGATTAAGCGCCGTTAATAAACGTATCGTCACAATGGCGATTGTCGTTCTCGCGTTAGAAGACTCAGAGAACGCGACAAAACTGCTTGGGACGGGAGGCGCGGGATGAAAAGGGACTCCGGCAAACAGGCTCTCAGGCATTCCGGGACGCAGGGGCTATTGTCGCGTTCGCTCTTACTTAATCCGTTAATGCAACAAAAAACTGCTTGGGATGGCAGCGGGGAGGACGGAAATGCGGGCTCTTCATCAATGACGCTTCTGAGCATCACGCGATTTCAATCACTTCAGAAGAAAGGTCGATGACCTTGTCGCAGTATTGGGAAACCTCGAAAATCAACTCCTCGTCGAGCATCTGGCGCAGCGCGATGAGCACGCCCTTGATGTTGAGCGAGCGCATCTTCACGGTGAGGAAATGCGCGAATTTCGCGACGGTCTGCGTCTCGTTGTAAATCAGCAGCGTCGACAGGGAATCCATGAAGAGGAACTTCTTGCTGCCCGGGAGCGACTCTGCCGCGGCATTCATCGCGAGCGAGATGTCCGTCAAGGACTGCGGGTTCGGGAGGTAGATAACGTGGTGGTTCACGAGCTTCGGCTGCGTGACCGTCTGCGAAATCGCGTCGATGAAGAACAGCTTTGTCGTGTCAACGCCCCGGTCGCGAAGCAGCTCCTTGAGGGTGCCGTACGGCTTGTTCAACGTGATGTAGATTCCGGGAAGCGCCTGGTCGTTGCAGAGCAGCTTCAGCACCTCAAGAATGCCCTCGTAGTACTGCCGCACGTTCAGGATGAGCAGGACGATGGACTTGTCAGGCAGGTTCTCGATTTCCTTGCGGAGGTTGATCATTGCACCAGCTTCAGCTCGTGGAACTTCGTGTCCGTGTTGCCCTTCATCTTCTTGACGCGGACGAGCGTCTTGATGACGTAATCCTCTGAAACGAGCTTGGTCTCGAGCACGACGTCGCACAGGCTCTCGATGGCCTTCAGTGTCGTCTCATCGTGCAGGTTCTGCTCGATGAGGAAGATGGTGAGCGTGTTGTACTTCTTCAGCGTGTTCACGAGGTAGGAAAAGAACTGGTAAATCAGCACGGGCTCGTTTGCCATCAGCGCGGGCGTGAGGAGGTGCACGACTCCGCGGATTTTCTTGTCCTTGTTGCTCTCGAGCAGCTGGAGCATCGCGAGTTCCACGGTGAAGAGCTCGTCGATCTTGCAGCTGATGACGTTCTCGCCTTCCGAGCGGTTGCTCTCGTCAATCCAGAACAGCCGCTTTTCGTTGAGCTGCTTGTTGATGTCGAGGCCCTGCTCCTTGAACGCGTCCTCGATTTCCTTGTTAGTCTCGTTGAAGTACGCGTAGTACCCGACACCCTGCTTGTTCTTGGTGTTGTTGTGGAGGAACAGGCGCTCGAGGCTGTCCTTCATTCCGGGGTCGCGCTCGATGAGGACTACTGACTTGTCCGGAAGCTTGCCGTTGAGCACGCGGTCGATGGCGGCGCAGCCTGACTTTATCATCAGTTCACCTCAGGGGCTCCTTGCCCACGATCTTGACCTTGAACTCGCACTGCTTGTCGCCCTGGCTGACGCACGCGGTCTCGAGCGCGCCCGCGTAAAAGCCGTAGACTTCCTCGACCGCGCTCGCGAGTATCCCGCCCGCGACGCTGCACGTGGGGCGCTTGTGCGTCGTCTTGAACATCGAGTTCTTCAGCGTGAAGTGGAACTCCTTCTTGCGCTCGTCCGATGATTCCAGGTGCAGGACGCCGATGCCCGCGCGCTTGAACGCCGCAATGAGCTCCTTGATGTCCCTGCTGCTTTCGATCTTCTTGACGCCCCCGAGAAGCGCCTGCTTGTTGCGCTTGGCGAGGTTCTTGCCCACGACGTACAGGAACACCGCATTGCTCGGCTGGTATTGCATCTCCTCGTGGAGGTCGTGGAAAAAGTCGCTGAATGTTGCCATAGTTTCCTCCTTTTTATCGGTAGCCTCCGTGGTCGGGCTCTCCATACTGCCGCACGATGCTGTGCACCGTGACGCCGTAGCGCCCGATTTCGACGGGGTGTGCGTTAGGATCGTTCTTGGTCTCGCGCATCTTGCGCACCGTGAGGCTCCTCGAGTATCCGGACGCCAGCGTCTCGAACGCGAGGTGCACGATGCCGTCGCACGCGAACTCCGAGACCGTGTCGCGCGTGAGGTACTCGCCGCCGTTCGTCCCTTCCGAAATCAGCAGGCTCGTGCAGTGCTTGAGGCGCTGCAATTCGTTGACGAACGAGTAGATGTACCTGCGCACGATGATGTCGCCCAGGATGGGCGGCGAGAAGAACGATTTCTGCTTCATGATGTCGACGAGCGCGATGTCCTTGACAGGCTGGTAAATCGGAGCGTTGATGGCCAGCGTTGAGAGCGAGTCGATGACGAGCCGCTTCACGCCCTTGGTCTTCACGTAGCCGAGAATCGTGTCTCCGACGGTGTGGTCAAGCTCGTCAACCGGGATGCTCCACACCTCAATCATCTTCTTCTTGAGCAGCGGCTCGAGGCTCCATCCGAACATCGCGGCCTGCTGCTTGAGCGCGTCAGCGGTCTGCTCGAACGTCACGTAAAGGCATTTCTCCTTCTGCTCGACGGCGCCGTGGTAGAGGTACTCGAGCGCGAAAATCGTCTTGCCCGTGCCGGGCATCCCGCACACGACGACCGAGCTGCCCTCGGGGAATCCGCCCTGGACAAGCTCGTCAAAGCCCTTGATTCCGGTCTTGACGCGGTTCACGAGGCACCCCGGATGCTCTTCATCTTGTGCCAGCTGTCGACGGTGAGGCTGGCGTCGTCCTGGTCCTGGATCTCGATGCTGTCGATGAGCAACTGCGTCCGCGCTTCCTTCGGAAGGATGGACTGGAGCGTCTTCTTGAGAGCGGCCGCGAACTTCTTGGCCTGCTGCTCGTGCACGAAATGCGCGTTCAGCGCCACGGGACTTTCGGTCATCACTTCGAGGAAGCCTCCCTTGTCGAAAATGAAGCGCTCATATGATTTCTCCGCGATGACGTCGAAGCCCATATAGTAGATCTTCTGTTTGAGCGTCTTTTCCAGGCGCTCGATGAACCTGACGAGCTCCTGCTTCGCGCGGTCCTGCTCGGAGAAGCTCTCCTGCAGGCTTTTCGTCTTCCGCACGGCGAACGGGAACATCTCCGCCACGTCGACCGCAGGCACCGAAAGATGCTTGGTCTTCACGCGCGCACCTCCTGCAGCGGCTCGTGCGCCTTCTGGGCGTGCAGCGTTTCAACGACGGTTGACTGCATCACCTCGCGGATGAGGAAGACGCTCTGGTGCTCGATGAAAAAGTTGATCGCGTTGGAGCTGATGTTCCACTTGATGATGTGCGACGGCACGCGCGCGGCGATGGCGTCCACCTTGCGCTCATCCGAGGTGTACACGCTCGTGACGAGGTTGCGCTCGATGCCGTTGCTTGACGAGTCGTTCGCGAGCAGCCTGCAGAAGTGCTCCGGTGACGTTATTTTCTTCACGAAAACGATTGCGCCCGGCAATTCCTCCACGTGCGCGTTCTCGTCGAGCTCGTACACGCGGAAGTCCTGGCGTTGGAGGCCGTGCGCGGGATAGAGCTCGCCTATTCTACGGTTGACTGCGTCCTGCGTCGCCGCGTCCAGCCTTGCCGTCCGCGCGGAGGCGTCAAGCGGGTTCGCCGCGTGGGGGATTCCCGCGAGCTTGTCCAGCTCCGCCATAACCTGCGCGTACACGCCTTCCTGCACGTACAGCACGTGCGTGCTCGTGCACTTGTTGCCGCGGTCTTCGGTGATCGATTCATAAATCTCGTTGAGCGCGTTCCCGAGGTCTGCGTCGTCCAGAATCACGGAGACGCTGAAGCCCGTGCCCATCTTGATGATTTTGCGCGTGCGATAGGTTATCGCCTTGGTGATCTCCTCGACGGACGCGTCGCTTCCGAAAATGACGAATGAGCAGTTCTCGACGCCGAGTTCCGCGACCTGCGCCGCCTTGTCGGGCGTGTCGAGCACGTTCGCCATCTGGACCGCCTGGAGCAGGTACTTCCGGTCTGGAGCTTCGGCGAGGATTGCTGCGTGCAGCGCGCGGATGAACCGTTCGGTCGCGAACGCGCTCGCGCCGCGCGAGCTGGGCTTCACGAGTATGGGATTCTTGGAAAGGAACAGCTGCGCAAGGACGTAGGCTGCCGCGCCGTCCTCGTTCGCCGGAAGGACTGCGACCACCGGGCCTGTAGGCAGGTGCTTGCGGTATCCGACCTGCTTCCCGTGCACCCTGATGGGAACGCGCTCGTATTCGGCAGTGCCGAATGCCTGCTCGAGATACTGGTCAATGTGTGACATCCAGTGGCGGTAGGTCTCCACGCTCGCGTTGACGTATGAAATCGGGCTCCCGGAAAGCCGGGCGATGAGCTCGCGCTCGGACGCGCCAAGATAGTCCTTTGCGGCGCGCTTGACGATCCGCAGAAGGACTCCCGATGGCGTGGACGCGAGCTGTTCCCTGATCTGGAGCATCGCGCGTTTCGCGACACGGATGCCCGTCGGTGACGTGCCGTGAATCCTCACGCGCTCTGCGCCTTCAAAATCCCTGACGGACCGCGTCGTCTCGGACTCGACCCATTGCCCGTTGATGAGCGAGGGGATGTCTACCATACCTCGCACCCCGCTTCCAGCTTCTCCCGGAGGTTCATCACGCGCTTGACGCCCGAAATCGCGGGGGTTGTCCAGCCGTCCACGGAACACTTGTCGTGGTAGGTGACTTCGTCGCCGAGATGGAAGTTGATGAGCTGCGTCCCCTGGTTGGGGATGACGTTGCCCTGCTCGTCATAACTGCCGATTCTGCTAGCGACAAGCATTCCGCGCTCGTTATTCGCGACGTGCCCTTCAGAGTTCAGGACGAACGGGGCGTTATGCCCGTAGCTCAGGATGAGTTCGAAAGGGTTGTACGGCGGCGAGACTGCTGTGGTGCATACGTCCGTCGAGCCGTAAATGTTCACCATTGACTTAATGCCTAACTGTGTAAGCTCGTCATACAGCTCCCGTGTGATTCCTGTGCTTGACATGATGATCAGTTTGATGTTTTCCCCATTGATGTAATTGTTTCCCGAATTGACGTCCGCGTCCAGCAGATCGTGGATACTTCCACCCTTGTGCGTGCTCACGGGAGGCCCAATGATGCAGTTTGCCTGGTGGAACTTCAGTTGTAGCACTGCCTGCGCATCGCTGCTTCCGAAGTTTCTCGTGATGACTGCTGCGCCCAACCGTCGGGCAACCTCATCAAAGTAGGGTCCTGAAATGTGCCCTTGGTTATATCCGTCAAACGCAATGAGGGGCGCTTTAGGGTTCGCTAAACGCGTGATTCGGAGATTTCCATCGATGTTTGCGTCAAAATCTCCTTTTGTGAAAAATATGCTCGTGGGCGGACCTGTTGTTCCGCCGGTTCCTCGGTGGAGCCAGAGCTTGTTGAGGCTTGCACGAATGCTCTTAGGCAAAAGCTCGTAGGGGGTGGGCAATGAACGAATTTGTTCTTTCCTCAAGGATGGTATGTGTGCAGCGCAATCCTTCAGGTCATTGAGGTCGCCCAGCTTGAGATTCTTGTACAGGTTTGCGTAGAAAGGCACTTCCCTGCGGGCGAACTCGACCTGCTTCACGATGAGTTCGGTAACAAGCGCATCTCGCTTCGGGCGGCTGAGCGTCTCCCAGCGCGGATCGTTGAATTTCATCGTCGCAATCGCTTCTTGGCTCATTTCAATCACTCAATAGCTTATCATAAATCAGGAGTGAGGTTACAGTCTGGCTGTGGCTCTGCGCCGACGTCTTTTTCGTCGAGCCAACCTCGCTGAATGAGTAGAAGCCGAACAGCGGAATTTTCCTGAATTTTTTCGCGGCGTTCAATTCCTTGCTCTCAATGTTCTTGATGAGTGGGCGCCGTCCTGAACAAACGCAGAATAAGCCTAACGCGGGTTTGGTTCCGTGCTGCTCGGCGATCGCTTCCGTTAGGCACGTCTTGATGGTGTTGAGAGTCTTCTCCTTGTTGAATTCAAGCACATTCAAGATGGAATTCGGGTAAAGCTTGAATGTCGAGTGAAGGGTCTTGCCATCCGGATTCGGAAGCGCTTCCTTGACGTATGCGGTTCCCTCAACTTGGACAAGGCCTAGCGGTCTTCGGAGACTGAGGTCTTCTGCTTTCTTAAGGTATTCCTTCTTGCGCATTCCAAGCAAACGCGCGACTTCCGCAATGGGCTCGCGTCCATTCAGCTCGAGAATGTCATATCCTGATTTGTCCAGTTTCGTCACGGCGGCAAACAGCTTGCTTGCGTCATATCCGTGTTTTACCTGCGTGTAAAACACGAGATCAGAAACAACGAACACTAAGATGGCTGAATCCCGATACACTTTGCCGTACGCAAACTGGAAGTTATCTGCCTTTCCTTTGAAGTAATCCTCAAAGCTTGAGCTGGCACTCCCTCCAAACATAGGAATGTGGGGGCCTGTCTCATTAAGAATGCCGTTTAGGAATTCCGCTTCGTGGCCCGGCACGACCTTTCCATTCTTGATTTTTGCGCCCGTCAGGAACGCCAGCATAAAGTACGGAGGGGTGCGGATGATGCATCCGTAATCTTTCTTCTTTGCGCGAGTGAACTGTATGTATGAATCAACAAACTTGTCTGCTTTGCACCGCGCAATTGCCTCGCGCGCCGCTTTTTGTGCACTCTTCTCAGGGTTTCTACGATAATTCTCTGCGATACTAACGCCAAAATGCAAGTAATCTGTGCAGATGCTCAAGACAGAAACTGACGTATCTGGATGATATCCGTTCGCATTATTGAACTGTTTGTCCGATGAGACTCCTATCCAATTCTTTCCCAGCACGCTGTTGATGCCCGCACACACCGCATCAGGGTCGAGATCTGCTCGTGCGAATACTAGAGAGCAGGTGGGTGCTTTCGGCAGGTCTTTCACCGCCTGCGTTGCCGCCTCGATGGCTGCCTGCCGCGCGTCCTTGTTCCGCGACGCGCCCATTCCGACAGTGATGTACTCGCCCATCATTTCACCACGTATTCGCACGTCGCGCCTTTCATGTTGCATTTGGTGATGTCGACGTCGACGCTTTTGCTGAAGAGGAATGAGAACATCCCCGCAAGGGCTGCCGGAAGCAGGACGCAGTCCTTGAACTTGTTTTCCGCGCAGGCTTCGGCGACCGGAGGGTTCTTGAACCGGACGACGGCAGATTTCTTCTTCTGGTCGAGCACGACGATTTCCGGCTTGCCCATCCCGAACGTCTCGAAGATGTCCTCCGTGACCTTCATCATCCCCTCGTTCGTGGCGCCGACTTTCTTGGCGTACGCGGAGAGGTTGTCGTGGATGCCCTGCTTGATGAGCGAGTAGTAGCCCTTCTCGTTCAGGCTCTGGAGCGCGACGACGATGTCAGAAGGGAGCATAATCTGGTTCTTGCCGAGAATTTCGATACGCCCATCGGTCATGAACAGTTGCCTTGCGAACAGTAGCTTCTTCAAAAACGCCGACAGCATCTTCCCTCCTTTTATCTCCCAGTACGGAAAGTCTTTATATAAATGTTTTGGACTGCCTTCGAGTGATTTCCGGCATTTTGGCTGACACAATATTTAAATAGAAACCTGCGAGCCGGATGGTTGTGAAAAAAGAGGCAAAATCCAGCGGGCGCTTTCCCACGCATATTCCCGGCTTTGACGCGCTTTGTGCCGGCGGCTTCGTCCACGGCAGCGTGAACCTCGTCACCGGAGGAACCGGCACGGGAAAGACGATTTTCTGCCTGCAGTTCCTGAACAACGCCATCGCCAACGGCAAGAAGGCGCTCTATGTGTCGTTCGAGGAAAACCTCGAGGCGCTTGTCGGCGACGCGATGGAGTTCGGCTGGGACTTCGCCAAGCTCCAGAAGGAAGGCAAGTGCTGGTTCATCACGTTCCAACCGGTCACGGGGCCGGGATTGCAGGCGGAGTTCATGCACCTGATCCAGGAAAAGGGCATTGAGGTGCTCGTGATTGACTCCATCTCGGTTTTGGCGATGATGTATGAGTACAACTACTTCAAGATGCGCAAGGAGCTGTACATCCTTTCCGACACGCTCAAGAAGCTCGGCGTCACGACGCTGTTCACGGCCGAAATCGAAGGCGAGGCCTCGCTCGACATCGGCGCGGGCGGAAAGCTCTCGCGCGACGGCATCGTGGAATTCATCGCCGACAGCGTCATCACAATGCATAATGCCGGAATCGGCGGCGAAAGCGACCGCGCGATACGCGTGCTCAAGATGCGCAGGACAAAACACGAAAAGGGCCCTGTGCCGCTCAAGATAACGGAAAAGGGCATGGAAGTCCTCAAGCCCACGAAGTTCTGATGAGCGCTTGTTTTCTTGATCCGCAGGAAACGCAACGACAAGACTGCTTGGTACGCAATCCGAGCCCGAGGTCTCGGATGCGCAGCAGAACTTCGTTCTGCTTGCGGCAACGTGCGGTGCAGCAACGAAGGGGGCAGGTCTCCATCGAAATCCTGTTCTTCACCGGCATTTTCCTTTTGGCGATTTCCATCATCGCAGTCTTCGCCGCGAGGGAAACCACGACCCGCGTGATGCACCACCAGGCGCAGGACGCGGTCACCACCCTTGTGCGCGCGGCAGATACGGCCTACGCGCTCGGTCCGGGCTCGGTTGAGTACGTCACGGTCACGATTCCGGGAGGCCTGTACGACACGGAAGTCTCGCGGAAATCGGTGCTCATCCGCATCCACCTCAACGGCGCTGATTTTGACTTCCACGCCAGAAGCATCGCGAACCTCACGGGTGAACTTCCTGACCGGAAAGGGACATTCCGCGTCAAGGCGACTGCGCTCGACACCGGCGAGGTCGAGTTCGAGCAGGCGTAAGCCCGCACAACATTTAAATACACACGAGCGGCTATCGTGCCGAAAAAGAGGCGACAATGAGACGAGGACAGGCAGCCATTGAATTCCTGATGACGTACGGCTGGGCGCTCCTCATCATCTTGGTCGCCATCAGCGCGCTCGTTTATTTCGGCATTCTCAACGCGGACCGGTTCCTTCCGGAGCGCTGCGACCTTCCGACCGGAATCGCTTGCCTGAGCTTCAAGCTCACGGACGACGACCTGACGCTGGTCATCCAGAACAACCTTGGCGAGGACATCACGTTCAGGCAAATCGCCCTGATGCGGACACGGAACAGCACGCTCTGCTCCACCAACTACACGTCGTTTGGAGGATCCCTCATCAACGGCGACAAGAACACCTACACGATTTCCAACTGCGAGCCGGGCATCGAGGGCCAGAAGTTCAAGGGGCTCATCAAGCTCCTTTATGATGATGAGGAAACCATCCAGCGCTCCCGCACCGGCGAGCTCGTCGCGACCATCGAGGAGGTCCAGTGAGGCGCGCGCAGGCGGCGATGGAGTTCATGCTCACCTACGGGTGGGCGGTGCTGTTGGTGCTTGTCGCGATTGCGGTCATGCTCTATTTCGGCATTCTCAACGCGGAACGGCTCGTGCCTGAGCGCTGCACGATGCCGCAGGGATTCGCCTGCACGAACTTCAAGGCGAACACCACGGCCGTAACGCTCGTGATTTCCAACTCGCTGCCTGAGGACGTCATCGTCAACAGGATACGGCTCCTCGGGCCGAAAGACGAAGTCTGGTGCAGCACCGATTTCGACAACCAGACCGGCTGGCTGCCCGAACACGCCGAGACACGGTTTGACATCACCCCGTGCAGCAAGGAGAAGCAGGGACGCAAGTTCAAGAGCATCGTCTCGATGACGTATGTCGATGAGGACGGGCTTGACCGGACGCGCGAAGGCGAGCTTGTCGTGCAGATAGATTGAAGTTCTCAGAGTCTCCTTTGCTGCCCTGTATTTTTGCGTCGGCTTTTACTCAATGAGATAACACAACGACAAAACTGCTTGGTGCGGGAACGGAGGAACAGGCTCTCAGGCAGTCCGGGACGCAGGGGCTATTATCGTTCTTGCGTTATTCGTAATGAAGAAAACTACGACAAACCTGCCTGGGACAGACTTCACAGAAGCCGTCGTTGGTTCATCGCAATGATCCTCGGAGTGCTGACAGGCACTCCGTTGGTGTGCGTACAAGTTCAGAACGAGGAAAAATAAAACTTACTTCTTCGCGCCGGCTGCGGCTGCCGCGGGCTTGGCTCCGGCTGCGGGTGCAGCTCCAGGAGCGGCCGCTCCAGCGCCTTCGACCGGCAGCAGTTCCTCGATGAGGAGCGCAGGGACCTTGGCTTCGACGAGCTTGGCCTTGATCATGCCACGGGGCTTGCCCGCCATCGACTCGATGATGCTCTTCGCCAAAGCCGTGAATTCCGCGCGTCGCTTCTCGACCTCGGCAGCGAGGCGCTTTCGCTCTTCCTCGAGCTGCCTGAGCTCGTCCGCGGACAGCTCGGTCTTCTCGGACTTGATTTCGTCGGCGAACGCGCCGTTGTCGATGTCCTTGATGGCATCCTTGGCGGCCTTGCCTTCGACCATCACGCCCATCGAGTTGCAGGTGCCGATGACTTCCTTGACGCGGTCCTTCATCGTCTTTCCGAGGAGGGAGTCCGCCTTCATCTTGGCGACCTTGATGATCTGCTCGATGCGAACGTCAGCGACCTTGTCGACGAGGGGGTTGCCGGAACCCTTTTCGATGCCGGCTTCCTTCTTGACAAGCGCAGAAACGGGAGGCGTGCCGACGGTGACCGTGAAGCTCTTGTCGTCGGCGACGTTGATCTTGATGGGAACCTGCATGCCCTTGAAGTCAGCGGTCTTCTTGTTGATTTCCGCGATGACCTGGCCGATGTTGACGCCGGCCGGACCGAGAGCAGGGCCGAGGGGCGGGGCAGCCGTGGCTTTACCGCCTTCAACCATTGCTTCGATTGTTTGCTTAGGCATGTTGTTGTGTGTGCCCTAGGGGGCCTTTATAAAAGTTACTCTTCGTCCTCGTCCGAGCGCAGGCCGATGCCTTCCTCTCCCGCGGATTCGCGGCGGATGACCTTGACCATGTCAATCTTGAGGGTGATGGGGATCGGGACGGCCGCTTCCAGCAGCTCGACGACGATTTCCTCCTTCGCCTTGTCGACGCGGGTGACCTTCGCCTGCTCGCGCTTGAACGCGCCGCCGATGATTTCGACGATGTCGCCCTTGCGGATATCGACCTCGTGCTTCACCTGCTCGAGCATATGCTCGATTTCCTTGTACTCGACTTCCTTCGGAAGGATGCCGCGCGCGTACGGGACGCCGAAAATCGCCTGGTCGGCCGACTGTCGGTCGGCTGCCTCGATGAAGATGTAGCCGCGCATCCCGTGCGGACGGATGATTGAGTAGACGTTGATTTTCTTCTTGGAGATGTTGCTGCTCAGGAAGTCCATGACCTGGTCTTCGCGGTTTGCCGTCGTACGGACGGCGAAGATGTGCGTCAGGATTGCCGGTGCAGCTTTTTCGTCAGCCATTGTATTGAACCCCTCTGTAGCTCGTGTTTTTTTCCGGATTACAGAAGAATGGATTTAGAGCGCAAGGGGGTATTTATAAAGGTATCGGTTCCTATTTATAAATGCCTAGATGCCTGCGAACCTGAGGCCTTCCCTGGCGAAGTGAATCAGGAAGCCTATCAGGCCGATGAGCAGGATGCCGACGCCGGAAATCTTGACAATGGTCTTGAATTCCTCGCGGTTGGGCTTCTTCGTGATGGTCCAGACGCGCTTGCACTCCTTGACGAAGTCCTTGAAGTCCAGCCAGCGCCGCTTCCACTTGCCGGGAGCCTTGCCCGCAACGGCCTGCTCCGCGTAGGATTTCGTGTCCTGGACTTCCTCTGCGAGATCTTTCGCGACCTTCTCCACGACATTGGTGCGGTCGGCGTTCGCGAACAGCTTGCGGTGCTGCCGGATTGCCGCGCCGATGGAGGCGAAGAACGTGATGCCGGAAACGGCCAGGAGGCCGATGTTGAGCGTGCTGAAGTCCCTGAGCGAGATTGCGCGGTAGGCAAAGAACGCGGTCGCGGCGCCCGTCACGACCGCCGTGATGATGCTGATGTGTTTGTTGCGGGCGTGCTTCTTGTGCGGGTGATGCGGGGCTTCAATCTGCGGGGCGGGCTGCGGAGCCGGAATCTGTTCAGGCTGGGCCTGCTGCGGAATCTGCGGAGTCTCGTCCATAATCCACTCCACTCGAGCGTTTGCTTTTAAACCTTACGCCCAAAACATTTATCAACCCAACCGTACGTAAGAAGGGCATGAACCTGAAGGACAAAGTGGTGATGATACTCACGCGACCGGTTGACTTCTTCAAGCGGGCCGAGAAGGATGTCGGGCAGGCCTTTGGCTACCTGGCATTGTTCTATCTCATCTTCGTCATACTGACCTTGGTCGTTTCATTCTATACTGAAGCGGTTTCTGTCGTCGTGCTGAAACAGTTCAACATTCCCGTTCCCGAGCAGCCCGAGATGTCCTTCCGGATCATCAGCACAGTGTTCGCGTACGTGATGGCCCTCTTGTTCTCGTTCATCATATCCGCAATCCTGCACGTGTATCTGGTGATTTTCGCGGGCAAGGCAAGCTACAGCCAGACCTACAGCATGATGGTGCACGCCGGAACGCCGACCATGCTCTTCGGCTGGCTTCCCATCGTCAGCTTCTTCGCGGGAGTCTGGTCATTGGTGCTTCTGATTCTCGGAATCTCAGAAGTCCACAAGATGTCCAGGATGCGCGCGACGCTGCTGATTTTGGTGCCCCTCGTCGTGTTCGTGCTCGTCGGAGTCCTGATTGCGATGATTGCTGCGTTTCTCGTGCTGCAGGCGTTGAACTGAAGTTCTCAGGCTTTGCACCCCGCGCGGTCTGCCCCAGGGCGCAACAAGGGCGTAGCACTTGTGCGCAGCCGAGGCGGTGGACTCGGCTTGCGTTTTTCGTTCTTGCGTTAAAAGAAGCAGAGAACACCACGACAAAACTGCTTGGGACGTGAGGCGCGGTTTGGGCAAATGCTGAGACTCTGAAGAACTAATCCACAAACTCAATTCCTAATTCGTTAGAAATCTCTTTCCTTGCAACGTCGCTGACCTTGTGCGACTTGCCGAAAATCTGCGGCGACTGGACGCCGGTGACGATGAGCATCACGCGCAGCGTGTTCCCGAGGTCCTCGTAAATCTGCGCGCCCCAGATGATCTTGGCGTCAGGGGAGAGCTTCGAGGACACCGTCTCAACGACACGCCGTGCCTCGTTCAACGACAAATCCTTGCTGCCGGCGACATTGATGAGCGCGCCGGACGCTCCCTCGATATCCACATCAAGCAAGGGGTTGTGGATGGCCTTTTCCACAGCTTCGGTTGCGCGGTTTTCCGAATCGGATTCACCCACTCCGATCAGCGCAACGCCGCCATTGGACATCACGGCGCGAATGTCCGCGAAGTCCAGATTGACGAGTCCTGCCTTCGTGACGAGCTCCGCGATGCCCTTGACTGCATTCGTGAGAATCTCGTCCGCGACCTTGAACGCGGTGTGCAATGGCAAGTCCGGAGCGAGCTCCAGGAGCTTGTCGTTGGGAATGACGATGAGCGTGTCGACCATCTGTTCGAGCTTCTCGAGCCCGATGAGCGCGTTTTCATAACGCCTGTTGCCTTCCATCGTAAATGGCATCGTGACGACCGCCACGGTGAGCGCGCCCATCTTCTTGGAAATGTCCGCGACGACGGGGGCGGAACCGGTACCGGTTCCTCCGCCGAGGCCGCACGTGATGAACACCATATCCGCTCCCGAGAGCGAGTTCTTCAAGTCGTGCTCCTGCTCGTGCGCTGCGGCTTCGCCCTGCTTGGGGTCTGAGCCCGCGCCCATGCCGCGCGTGACTTCGCGGCCGATGAGGATTTTCTTGTCGGCGGAAGTGTACAGCAAGTCCTGCGCGTCGGTGTTGACCGCGATGGTCTCGGCTCCCTGCACGCCGACTTCGGTGATCCTGTTGATGGTGTTGTTGCCGCCGCCGCCACAGCCGACGACCTTGATGGTCGCGCGCTGGCGGGAGAGCATCTCCTCAAGCTCGGTGTCGATGACGCTTGACGGCTTGCGCGCGTTGCTCACTTTCGGCTCGTTGGAGAACTGCGCTTTCGGAGAAAACTGCGGCTGCTCGAGCTGCTGATTAGGAACGAAAGAAGGCTGCGGATATTGTCCCGGATATTCTGGATTCGCCATGCACCCACACTATTGCTTTTTCCTGATGGTGTCGAGAAAAAGGAACTTTATAAGGTTTTATATGACGGAAAACAACCTTCACGCTTTGAGGAAGTTCACGTGCCTGACGCCCGCGAGCTTCGCGACTTCCTTGCCGAGCTCGTCGGCGATTTGCTTGGGAAGCTCAGCCTTCAGCGAGACGCTCGCGTCATCCTTGTCTATGCTCACTTGCGCGTCCTGGTTGATGAATGACTTCACGAGCGCCTTGACTTTCTGAGCGCTGTCGGTGACGACCTTGTGCAGCGTGACCTCGTAAATGACGTCCTTGCCCGCGAGCGGGTGGTTGAAGTCGACGATTGTCCGTCCGCCGGTGACCGCACGCACGGTGCCCATCGTCCCGTCGATCTGGACGGGCATTCCGGGCTCGGGGCGGATGCCCTGCTTGAAGAAGTTCTGCGTGGGAATGAGGTTCATCAGCTTCGCGTTCTTCCTTCCGAACGCCTCGTCAACGGAAAGCTCGATGCGGTGCTTGCCGAGCTCCTTGCCGATGATTTTCTTCTCGAGGCCCTGGAGCAGATGTCCCTTGCCGAGACAGACGATGACGGGCTTGAAGTCGCCCTTCAGGTTGTGCTGCTTGGCCACACTCGCGTCCGTGGTGTCGAAGACGGAATTGTCCTCCTTCAGGATGCCGGTGTAGTCGAGCTCGACAAAGTCGTTTTCCTTGAGTGCCATGCTGCGTGGTTCACGCGCTCCTGTTTTTAAGGTTTTGCCTGCGGTTGCGTTCGTATCGATTATTCAAAGATGTAACGACAAAACTGCCCGGGACGAGAAGTGCGCGCAGGGGCAGGTTCTCCGTATTCCGGGACGCAGGGGCATTGTCGCGTTCGTTGTCACGGATAACGCAACGAAAAAACTGCAGGGACGTGATCTCCCGAACGAGCGGGCTTATTTCCGCTTCTTCAATTCATCAAGAATCTCCTTCGTCACCTGCTCGACGGTCTTTCCGGTCGTGTCGATGACGAGGTCGTAGTGCTTCGGGTCAAGGTGGTTGACCTTGTACAGTTTCTTGTAGCGCGCGAGGTCCAGCTTCCTGCGCTGCCTGATGGCGGCCAGCGCCTCCTTGAGCGTCTCGAACTCGCGCTCGGACTTGCGCTTGCCGTCGAGATGGTCCTTGAGGACGCGTTCTGCGGCGAGCTCCTCATCGACCTTCAGGAAAATCTTGAACGAGTGCGGGATGAATTTCCAGCCGAGCCTGCTCTCGAGCACGAAGTTGTCCTCGTTCTCACCGAGCTTCTTTTGGAAGTCATCCAGGTCCTTGTCGATATGCGGGTGCTCGGAGGCGTGCTTTTCCAGTTCCTCGACAGGCAAGCCCTGGAAGATCGCGATACGGCGGAACATCGTGCCCATTGAATGGAAACTGTACTTCAGCTTCTTCGCGAGCATCTCCGAGACAGTCGTCTTGCCCGAACCCGCGTCGCCTCCGATGGTGATGATCATAGCGCCTCTTTTGCGGTTCCGGAGAGACCCTTGCTTTTAACCCTTTCCTTCGACAATAAGCTTTAAAAACTGTCCTTCATACCTCTGCCGTGTGAGTGGGTATGAGTGAAGACAACGGCAACGGGGGATTCAAGCCATATGATTATACCTACCGGGCTCCCTCCACCATTGACGCCAAGCTCGACACCCCCCGGCTTCTGGTATCCAAGAAAGCGCTCGAACTGGTTGGAATAAATCCCGGCCTCGCCAAGACAGGCGACGTGTTCGGCGTTGCATACGTTCCCACGAAGCGGTCCATACTCGGCAGAAAAAGCGACCTGGAATACCGCGTCAGCAAGCGCATCTTCGAGCTTGTCAAGAACGCGCCCGCGTGGTATTACAGCGAGAACGAGCTGCGGGATATGGATGTCTTCATTCCCGACGCGCAGGCGGGCAAGGTCTACGGCATCGCGTATGTCCCTGGCCGCGTCGAGAACAAAGCGTTCAAGGTCAGCACGATGTGGCACAAGAAGTTCGACGCCCTTATCGAGAGCTACAACTGGTAAGCCCGCAACGTTTATATACTCACTCTGAACGAAAATTCACGGGGGATTCACAATGGCAAACAACGTACAACCTATCTTCATCCTGCCGGAAGGCACGCAACGCACGACGGGCAAGAACGCCCAGCGCAACAACATCATGGCCGCGAAGCTCGTGGCAGAAACCGTGCGGACGACGCTCGGGCCGAAAGGCATGGACAAGATGCTCGTTGATTCCCTCGGGGACATCACGGTAACGAACGACGGCGTGACAATCCTGCAGGAAATGCAAATCGAACACCCCGCGGCCAAGATGGTCGTCGAAGTCGCCAAGACCCAGGAAGAGGAAGTCGGCGACGGAACAACCACTGCGGTCGTGATTGCGGGCGAACTTCTCCGGAAGGCAGAGGAGCTGCTCGACCGCGAAGTCCACCCTACGGTCATCACGCGCGGCTACCGCCAGGCGCAGGAAAAGGCGCTTGACATTCTCAACAGCATCGCGGAACCCATCACCGAAAAGGACGACGGGCTGCTCAAGAAAATCGCGATGACGGCCGTCACTGGCAAGGGCGCTGAAACCGCGCGCGACAAGCTCAGCGACATCGCAGTGAAGGCCGTGAAGCGCGTGATGGAGCGCGACTCCGCAGGCCACATCCAGTTCGACCGCGACCACATCAAGCTCGAGAAGAAGGCTGGCAGCCGCGTCGAGGATACCGAACTGATCGACGGCATCGTCCTCGAGAAGGAAGCTGTCCACCCGCAGATGCCGCGCCTCGTCAGCAACGCGAAAATCGCCCTCGTTGACAGCGCCGTCGAAATCAAGGACACCGAAATCGACGCAAAGATCCAGATTACCGACCCGATGCAGATGCAGGCCTTCCTCGACCAGGAAGAGCGGATGCTCCGCGCGATGGTCGACAAGATAGTCAAGTCCGGCGCGAACGTCCTGTTCTGCCAGAAAGGCATCGACGACGCAGCGCAGCACTTCCTCGCGAAGCACGGCATCTACGCCGCGCGACGCGTGAAGAAATCAGACATGGAAGCGATTGCGCGCGCAACCGGCGCGAGCATCATCACGAACCTTGATGACCTGACTCCTGCTGATTTGGGGCATTCAGGCCGCGTCGAGGAAGTCAAGGTAGGTGATGAAGAATTGACGTACGTCACCGGCTGCAAGAATCCCAAGAGCGTCACGATTCTCGTGCGCGGCGGGACCATGCATATCGTTGATGAAGTCAGACGAGCGATGACGGACGCGATTGGCGACGTCGCTGCCGCCCTGAAAGTCGGCAAGGTCGTTGCAGGAGCAGGCGCTCCCGAAATCGAGACTGCAAAAGAGCTCCGAAAGTACGCGGACAGCCTGTCCGGACGCGAACAGCTCGCCGTGCTTGCGTTCGCTGACTCGCTTGAAGTCATCCCGCGCACGCTTGCCGAAAACGCGGGAATGGACCCGATTGACATCATCACCGAGCTCAAGGCAGCGCACGACAAGAAGCAGCGCTGGGCCGGAGTCGACGTCAACGCGGGCAAAGTGATGGATGCCTGGAACAAGGGTGTCATCGAGCCCCTCAAGATCAAGACGCAGGCGATTTCGGCAGCGTCCGAAGTCGCGCAGATGATTTTGCGCATTGACGACGTCATCGCGGGCGGCAAGGCGAAAGGCCCCCCGATGCCTCCGCAGGGAATGCAAGGCGGGGAGTATTGAGTTGTCATTAACTCCTGAACAATTCGTCGCGCTAGGTGAACAACCTCCGTTTGTCGGCAAATCTCTACGATTTTTTATTAGCTATCACCATTCGGATGGACGACTTGCGGGCAAAATAAAAGAGTCGCTCGAAGAATATGGTGCTGAGGTTTTTGTGGCGCATGATGACCTTCAGGGAGGTGTTGCCTGGCAAAATGAGGTTTTGAGGTCTCTGAAGCAAGCCGATGTTTTTGTTGCTGTTTTGACACCCAATTTCCGTTCTTCAAAGTTTACTGACCAGGAAATCGGTGTTGCCGTCTCTGAGCAGAAATTGATAATTCCGCTGATGGTTGATCGTGACAGTGTCCCTCATGGGTTTATCTCTCCTATTCAAGGGTTCAGATTTCAGTTCACTCGTGAGCGTGGCTCGGACCAAGAGGTTCCAGATTGCGACCTTGCTGCTGCAGACGTTGTAAATCACATTCTTGCCACGCAGTATCGTCCCCAACTTGTAGACTCGATTATCAGAGCTTTTATCAACAGTAGCTCTTTTGTGCAAGCAAACTCGCGAGTAAAGTTTGTTGAAAAAATTAAAGATTCCTTGAGCCCTGAGCACGTTCTCGGAATAATTCGCGAGGGGTTTCTCAATCGTCAAATTTACGATGGGAATGTTGCAAGCAGAGTTCTTCGTGAAACTATCTTGCCACAGCACTCTGCAGTTAATCCGGAAATGATTTCCGAATTAACTACATTCTTGAACCGGTAGCAAAACCTTTATAAACCTCGCAACCTGTTGCCTGCAGTAGATAAAAGGGTGATATGATGGCTGACGAACCGCACAATTCTGAACAGGAAGAGTACGAGCTTGTTCCCTACAAGGAAATCCAGGACCTCAAGGAGGAACTGAAAAAGCTCAAGGACGTACCCATTCCTTCTTCCAAGAAACTCCAAGTCTCGATGGACGACCTCGTGATGAAGATTGACCGCATGACGGCAATCTTCGAGGAAGCTGGCCACGAAATCAAGGTCGAGGAAGGCGGAATGACCTTCCAGGAAAAGATGAAGCCGATGATGGAAAAGATGAACAAGATTCTCGAGCAGAACTCGGAAATCGCAAAGGGCATCGTCGCCGTCGCAGACCTCATCAACGACCTCAAGTCCAAGCTGGACGAAGGCTTCACCGTGAGGAAGGAGGAGCACACGCCTGCCGGCGACATCATCAGGCCCGAGCCGAAGTTCATGCCTCCGCCTGCAGCGATGGGACCCGGACCGATGAGCCCTCCGCCGCGAATGGCCCCGATGGCTGGCGCGCCGATGCCTCCGCCGCCGAAACGCAAGGGTTTTTTCTAAGCCATGTTCCCCGGCGTCGACCACATCAAGGCGCAGACGCTTTTCCACTACTGCGCAAAGTCCACGCGCAAGCTGATTGAGCGCGACTATGTCCGCAAGGAACTGGAAGCGCAAATCCAGAAGCTCAGGAAAATCGGCAGCAAGAACGTCCAGAACCAAATGGTGGAGCTGGAGCGCAAGATCGCCGCCGCAATCGCGCTTGAGCAGAAGATCGCAGGCCACCAGTCGGAGGAGGATTTCTTCCACCGCAAGCTCCGTGACCGGATCGAACAGCTTGAAAGCCGCCTGGGAAATTTCTTAGAGAGCCGCGAAGCCCGCGCCAACCGCGTCAAGGAGCTCGAGCAGAAAATCCAGGAACGCCTCGCGACGCGAAGCCAGAAAATCTCGGTTGTCCGTGACGAGCTTGCCAAGCTCGAGGCGATGCACGAGGAGCTGCAGAAGCAGACCAAGGCGAAATCAAAACTGCAGATTATCGACGAAAGGCTGCACCAGCTGAAAGATAAATTAAGACAATTGGAAAATTCTTAGACGTCTCGTCCCAGAACGGTTCGTCGCCCATTCTCCTTCGCACGCCTGATGGCTTCCGTGATGACGTGCTCGGTGTGCTTGTTCAGCGCGTCGATGAAGTCGCCGCCGACGTTAATCTCTCCGCACAAATCCTTCACTTTTGACTTGACAATCAGCATACCCATTCACCTCGGGCACAGAAACGTTCCCGCCATTAAAAATCTTTGCGTGGCACGCGCGTGTGGGTTTCCTCGGGCGGGATGAGGCGCTGGTTGAGGTCATTGCTGAAGAACACGATTGCCCACCGCCCGACTCCCTGCCGGTACGGCTTTCCGTCGTAAACCGCATAGTGCCACGACTTGTCCCAGCGCAGGCCCGGGGCAACTTCAGTGCTGGTTATGCCCGGCATGATGATTGCGCAGTTCTCGCAGTTGTTCGCGGGCGTATCCTCGATGTGCAGCCCCGGAGAGCTCTCTGCCAGCGCAAGCGTGAACGCGCCCTTGTCATAGTGCCCTTTCGCGGCCATCCCCTCCCCTTCAGGATAGCAGAGAAACCTCAAGTAGGATTTCGACTCGCCGTCCTGGATGAATTTTTCTTTCAGGCCGGGCTGCCTTGCGGACACGCAGTCAAGCAGCTCTTCGAGGAGGCCTTGGGCGTGCGTGTAGACGAACCGCGCGTGCTTCAGGAAGTTCCTGACGCGGAAGTCGTCGATGTCTTTCGCCAGTGTGTCAATCACGGGCGCGTAGTGGAAAAATTCCTTTGGCTCGTACCTGTTTTCGTCCTTCGTGCGCCTGATGTAGCCCAAATCAACATCCCCTTCGACCGCGCGAGGGAGGGAAAGCGTTCTCTTAAGGCTCTCGTGAGCGCCGAGAAAATGGATGAACGCCTCGGCGGCGTGCACCAAGTCAGCCCGAGAAACGTCATACTGCACCTGCGCAAATCCCCGCTCCTTGATGTCCGCGTTGACCCGCCAGAATTTCTCTTCCAGCCCCATATCTTGCGCTCTAGGCGGGATAATTATAAGAATTTCTATTTGTGCGTATACCAGAACGAAAGCCTGTTTCCTTCTTTCCTGTCCAGCCTGACAAACCCGAACCGCTCGAACTGGATGACCTCGTTCACCTTGACGTCATTCAAGGACGGCTCGCCATAACCCTTCACGACCGTGGCGTCAGGCATCAGCACCTCGACGTGCAACAGCTCAGAAGGATGCTCCGCGGGCAGCCAGTGCATGATGCGCTCGCCTTTCTCGCGGTACTTGTCGACGTCCAGCGAATCAAACGTGAGCGTTGCTCCCGACTTCGTGAAGTTGAGGCATTCCATCAGGCGGTACAGCTTGCCGTCCTTCAAGTCATCAAAGTCCCTGCGTGCCAGGAAGAACTTCTGCCTGCCAACCAGCGTCCTCGTCCCCCTATCAGGATGGTCGGGATGCAGGTTGAACTTCACGACACGCTCAATCGCGTCAATGACCTTCACCTCGACAGGATTCTCGACGAAAAAGTAGCGGTTCACGACCGGGTCTATCAATTTGCGGTTGATGCTCGCAATCATCGTCCAGTCGATGTTCGCCTGGTCGCGCTTCAGCCCGACTTCCATCACGAGCTCGTGCATCGTCTGCGGGATGATTCCCCTGCGCCGCAAGGCCTTGATGGTGACGAGCCTTGGGTCGTCCCAGCCAATCATCTGGCCGGACTCAATCATCTGCCGGATTTCGCGGCCCTGCGTCGTCGAGCCTATGACGTTGAACCTGCCGAACTCAAAGATGTTGAGCGGGCGGTACGACAAAATCCTGCGCAGCTCGTCGTGCAGCTCCGCGCGCAAGACGAATTCGGCAGAACGCATCACGTGCGTGACCCCATTCGCTTCCTCGGCAACGACGCTCGCCATATCGTACAGCGGCCAGACGCAGTGCTTGTCTCCAGTGCGGAAATGCTTGTGATAATCAACCTTGAACAGCACGGGGTCGCGCATCACGCCGTTCTTGGACGCAATATCGCCCTTGAACCGTATGGAAACTTCCCCTTCCTTGAACTTGCGCGCGTGCATCTCCTTCCAGAACGCGAGATTGTCAGCAACAGAATTCGCACGGTGCGCGCACGCCACTCCCTTGAAGCGCAAATCCCGCATCACGTCCTGCGCGCAGAAGCAGGCGTACGCGTGGCCGCCCTTGATGAGCTGCTCGCCGGCCTTGTCGAACAAAGCCATATGGTCGCTCATAATCCATTCCTTGTCGGCCTTGATTCCCAGCCAGGCAATGTCCTCGCGCATCGCGTCCATATATTCCTGCGTGCTCTTCTCGGGGTTCGTGTCCTCGAAGCGCAGGATGCACGTGCCGTTGTATTTCTTCGCGAACAAATAGCTTACCAAGAACGCGAGCGCGTGGCCGATGTGGTTGTACTTGCTCGGCTCCGGAGGCATCCGTGTGACGACCTTTCCGGGAATCGCGTTCGGCAGCTCCGGCAGCTCGCGCGGCTTTTCTTCCGGTTTCTTTTCCTCGAGCAGTTCCGGGGCGATTTTTTGGAGTTCCGCGAGTTGGGCCTCGAGCTTCATCGCGTTGACATCCTTGACAATTGCGTTGATTTCCCTGGACAAGTCCTTCATCCGGTCCTTTGCAGAGGGGTCTGCGGCGATGAGCTTGCCGATGATGGCTCCCGGGTTGGCCTTGCCCTCATAGCGCACGGCGTTCTGCAATACCCACTTGCGGATTTCCTGATTGTCCATAGCAGCACTTGCAAAGAAAACGGTATTTAAAGGTTCTGGGCGCGCAGGTGATACACCCACCGTCCCGGATGCACGAGCGCGACGCGGAAGCCGTTCCTCTCGAGCAGCTCCTTCAGCCTCGCAGGCGTGCGGAACGTGCTGCCGTAGCCCGTGAACCATTCAAAGAACATGATCCATCTTCCCCTGAATGAGGCCGGATTGATTTCCTCCATCACCAGCCTTCCGCCGCGCTTGAGCACGCGCTTTATCTCCCGCACTGCTGCGTTCTGGTCGTGAAAGTGATGGAACGCGTCCGTGCACGTAACGACATCAAAAGTCTTCGAGGGAAACGGCAGATCTTCCGCCCAGCCCCGTATCGCCTTGACGCGCTTCTTTTTGGCCTCGCGAACCATCCCTTCCGACGCGTCGAGAACGACGATTTCCTTCACCAGCGGCTGCAGCGCCGACGCCAACAGCCCCGTTCCGCCGCCCACGTCCAGCACGCGGTCGGACTTGCGCGGCGCGATGAGCATCAGCAGGTCCTCAACAGAAACGTTCCACAAGTAGTCCCACCAGCGGGCAAGCCAGTCGAATCTCATCCCTGGAATGCGTAGAAGTCCTCTATTTTCTGCCTTGCGGACGTGACATACTTGGCCGTGCCCTGCACTTTCACGGCAAACGCATCGGCGTAGCACTCCTCGTGGCTCAGGTTGGACTGCATCGGCACGAAGAGCGCAACGGGGCTTACGAGCTTCACGAGCTTGGTGGAGAACTTCATCAGCGGCGAGCGGTGCTTGATGTGGCCGAGCTCGTGGAGTACGACTGACTCGATTTCCTTTTTCGAGAGCACGTCGAACATTCCCAGCGACAGGAAAATCGCGGGCTTGTACGATGAGAAGCTGAACGCGACGGGTGTCGCGGTGTCGAGCAGGAATAGCGATGGCGTGCGGAGCCTCATCCTGCGCGCGTGCGCCGATACGAACTTCCGAAGTTCCGCGTTCTTCAGCTCCTTGGCGCTGAACCTTCTTCGGTAGAGCTGCGGCAGCGCGAAATAGCCGATGACTCCGGCCGCGACAACGGCGCCGCCGATGATGAACGGCAGCGAGTACAGCAGCGTCTTCACGTTGCAGTCATAGGCGGGAATCATGCATCCGCTGGAGTACGCGAAGAACGCGACCGGGACAATCAGCAGCGCGATGTGCGCATAAATCAGGAACACGCGTGACGTTACGCTCAGCTGCTTGTTGCGTGAGGCGAGCAGGAGCATCGTCGCGATGACGAGCGAGCCTACCGTGATGGCGAAGTACGCCGGGTCGGCGAGGAACGAGACGACGAGGTTCATTTCTTCCCGAACCTCTCGTTGAAGTAACTGACGGCCGTGGGACCGAACGCGTCGATAAGCTTGTTCACCGCGCTTTCAACCACGGTCTTCTCGAACTCTTTCTTGTCGTGTTTCGGGAAGTAGATATAGCGCATCCCGCCGCGCGCGGTCTCGACATTCCTTGACACGATGTTCTTCTCGTGCAGGCGGTCGAGAATGACCGCGACGGAACTCAGCGCGACCTTGCGCTTGTGCTTCAGCGCGTCGTAAATCTGGCGCACCTTCAGCTGCTTGTCGGGCCACAGCACGCGGAGAACGTCCGCTTCCAGCGGGCTGAGAAGTTCATCAAAGCGTGCCGCCTCTTTCATTGCGGTGGGTAACGCATCGAACTATAAATAGTTTACGTCCCTTGTAAAACATTCAAAACGTTTAAATATGAGTTAGCTTTACTGTTGTTGTAAAGTAAAAAAAGAAACTCAATCACAACGTTTATATAGAGAAACTCAATCACAACGTTTATATAGAAAGTGAGAACGAAGTGGCTGAGGGGGTTACCACTGTGGAACAAAAAGAGCATCACCATTCTTCGCAGGGCGAAAAGCTCTCGATTCTCCTGATTGCAATCGTCTCACTGATTATTCTGTTCAACCAGTTCCAGATTTCGCAGCTGTCCGGAATGATTTCCGGCACGGGCGCGTTCACGTCCGGCCCGACCACGGGCGCGACGACCGGCGGCATCAAGGTGGATGCCACGGGCGATGTCGTGAATGAGGTCATCAAGCAGGTCATTCCCACGGGAACTCCGGAATACGGCGCCGAAATCGGCGTCAGCTTCGACGACCCCGTGAACAGCCTTCCCGTTCTCGCGCGGCTTGACCGCGCAATCCCGACAAGCTCGCTCACGCCTGAACAGCGCGAAAGATATCTTTCGCAGGCAACACGCATCTCGTGCGAATACTGCTGCGGCGTTCCCGCCGTCGCGGACGAACAGGGCCGCGAGCTGTGCGGGTGCTCCCACGCGTACGCGCTGCGGGGGCTGCCGAAATACCTCATCACGCAGCATCCCGACTGGACCGATGAGGAAATCTACTGGGAACTGACGCGCTGGAAGGCCCTTTGGTATCCGCGCAACACCGTTGAAAAGGGAATCGCTCTCGCTTCAAATGACATGGAGATAACCGCAGAAGCACTGAATGACCGCGACTTGCTCCGCAAGATTTCCGCGGGCAACACTGCCGATATCGGAAGCCTGCCCAACATGGTAGGCGGATGCTGAGGTGAACGAATGAACAAGAACATCATCATCGCCGTCGTGCTGGGCATCCTGCTCGTCCTGAGCGTGGTGCAGGCATTCCAGGTGAATGACATCAAGGAAAAGATCGAATCCGGAAACATCAAGGTCTCCGGAGCGGCGACGGGCGGAGGCGCGAACGTGCCTTCAAGCCTGCAGAACCTGCCTACGATGGTGGGCGGATGTTGAGGGGGAATACCATGAAGACGACAAGTTTGGTGATTATCGCATTGCTGGCAATCGGCCTCGTGTTTGTGGCCGGCTGCACCACGGGCCAGGCATACAACCCGCCTTCCGGCCCGGTCGGCGGCGGATGCGGCGTCGGCGCGCCCGTTGACGCGGCAGAAGACCCGTGCGGCGATTCCGAGTACGGCGAAACCGTCAGCCTGTAATTTTTCTTTTTCGCTTTTTTGAAAGGGGGCTCTATGAACAACGCTCAACGCCAGGAAAAACTCAGGCTCAAGCAGGAAGCGCTCAACCAGGAACGCGACCAGGCATTGCAGCTCAAGCGCGAGAAAGCCCGGCGGCGCAACAAGATGCTCGCGATCACCGGCATCAGCATCGCGGTCCTCGCCCTCCTCGCATTCGGCATCAGCGCGATGCTTCCGGGACCCTACGACTCGTTCGCGAAGTGCCTGTCGGAAAAAGGCGCGATCATGTACGGCGCCATCGACTGGTGCCATTACACCCAGGATCAGGCCGGCATGTTCGGCAAGTCCTTCAAGCATCTCGATTACCGCGACTACCAGGAAGCGGAAGTCGCCATCAAGAAGACACCCACGTGGCTGATCAACGGCCAGGTCTATGAAAATGTCCAATCGCTTGAGCGCCTGTCATCACTGACCGGCTGCCCATTATAAAGAGGCATCACCTTGGAAGAACACAACGAGCACGGCAAACATCACGAAGCGCACAAACCGCATCCCGAACACCATCCCCACAAGCGGAAGCCGGCATTCGCGCCCGTCCACGTCATCCTCGCCGTGCTCATCGGCGTCGTCCTTCTCGTAAACACGGTCCAGATTCTCGGCATCAACTCAGCCATCTCGGGAGAGGCGCCGCCCAAGCCCGAAATCAAGGTCACGCTCATCACGGCAGACTGCGAAGACTGCTTCGACGCGAAGGCCGTCTACGACCAGCTCATCGGGGCGACCGAATTCGAGATTGAACACGACGAGCTTCCCAGCACGGACGCGCACTCCGAAAAGCTGATGTCCACACACAAGATAACAAGGCTGCCCGCAATCGTCGTCGAAGGCGACGTTGAGAACGTCAAGCTTGAAGGATTCACGAACTCGGACGACGCGCTCGTCTTCCAGGCGCTCGCGCCGTATTATGACGCAACCAGCGGAAGCGTGAAAGGCAAGGTCAGCGCAATCTACCTGAACGCAGACCCCGCGGCCTGCAAGGAATGCGGCAACCTCACCGCGCTCGGAAAGCAGCTCAAGTCCCTTGGCGTCGCAATTGACTCCGAGGAAAGCGTTGTTTCAAGCAGCGAACGCGGCATGCAGCTCATCAACGCGTACGGCATCACGGCCTTGCCCGCGGTCATCCTCTCGCAGGACGCTGCCGAATACGACATTATCACGCAGGCCTGGAGCCAAATCGGCGACATCGCGCTTGACGGCAGCTTCGTGCTCCGCAAGCCCCAGCCGCCCTACTATGACCTTGCACAGAAGCAGGTGCGCGGCAGGCTCGCCATGATCGGCCTCACGGACGCGACGTGCGCGCAATGCTACAACGTCAGCATCCACGAGCAGATATTCCTCAGCAACTTCGGCGCGGCGTTCTCGAGCACGACGCTCCACGACATCTCCAGCGCAGAAGGCAAGAAGCTTCTCAAGCAGTACGGCATCACCCAGGTGCCGACGGTCATCATCACCGGCGACACGGCAGCGTACGCGTCCATCGCGCAAATCTGGCCGCAGGTCGGAACCGTCGAGGAAGACGGCGCGCACGTGTTCAGGAGCCTCGACGTGCTCCAGGGGCTCACGTACAAGGACCTCGAGACCGGAACGGTCGTGACCGCGGGAACTGCAACGGCTTAATTTTTCATAGACTTTTTTATAGAATTAAAGAACGAGGTTAGAAGTTGCGCTCTTCGGCAAGGTCCGAGACTTCCTTGAGCAGGTCTTCCGCGCCGCGGGACTTGTCTGCCTCGACGTGGCCCTTGCCGCAGTACGGGCACAGGTTGGGCTTGAACTTGCGCTCGAACTTGTACTTGCAGTCCGGGCACCAGAACTTGTTCTTGTCCATAACCGCGACTAATTGATTTCGATTTAAAAAGATTATGGGGCTGCATTTGCATCCAATACATTTTTATATATTACAGAACCTGTAATTCCCCATGAGGTGTTCGTGATGAGGTTCCTTCCTTTTGTTCTCGCAAACCTGCTCGCGGGATGCGCCGCTCAGACGGTTCCAGAGGCTCCCGCGGCTGACGCGCCCGTACGGGAAGTCGCGATAGTCGCAAAGCAGTTCGCGTTCGAGCCTGCCGTCGTCACCGTGAACAAGGGCGAGCTTGTCCGGCTCAACATCGAAAGCGTCGATGTGACGCACGGCATCAGCATCCGGCAGCTCGGCATCGCGGCACGGCTCGACGCGGGCAAGACCACGGCCGTCGAGTTCCTCGCGGATGAGGCCGGATTCTTCGAGTTCCGGTGCAACGTGTTCTGCGGCTCCGGCCACAGCGACATGCTCGGAGCCATTGAAGTGCTGGAGGGAACCGAATGAAACAATTGCTTTTTGTCGTATTGGCCATCTTCCTTATCGGCTGCGCTGCTGAACAGCCCGCTCAAGAGCCCGCTCCGACAGCACCTGCGCAGCAAACGCAAGAGAATCCCAATCTCGTGGAAACTCCGCAGCCTGAAGTCGTGAAACCCAGCACCACGACGACCGCGCAGACGCGCACGGGCAAGACCCATTATTTCGTGATGACGATTGACGACGACGGGTTCGACCCGCCCGTGCTCACGGTGCCGTGGAGCGAGCGCATCAAGCTCACACTCACCAACGAGGACTCGAAAGAGCATTCGTTCGACATCGCGGAACTCAAGCTCGCCTACACGCTCAAGGCAAAAGAAACCGTTGTCATCGACTTCATCCCGACGCAGAAAGGCGGATTCAAGATTGACGACCGGTTCAGCGAGGACGACGGCGAGCTCATCGTCGGAGGCGAAACGTGAAATCGCGCCTTTCGCTGATAATCGGCATCATCATCGTGCTTATCGGGGTCTCGCGCATCGACTTCCCCGGCTTCTTTTTCCTGCAATGGGTTGACGGCCTCGTGACGATTGCGCTCATCGCAATCGGCGTCTGGCTCATCGTCGAGGCGGGCAGAAGGTGAGCACGCGGCTCGTGTTCGAGGAGTTCTCGCACGCCTGCAGGCTGCTCCTGCAGACGCCGCTCTTCGCGATATTCTCAACCATTCTCGACACGCTGTTCCTTGTCTGCTACGGATTCTTCACGCAGCCCGCGCGAGACACGCTGCTCGTGTACGCGCAGAACTTCGTCACGGCCGTGAGCGGCGTGCTCCAGGAAGCGGGAGCGCGCTACGAGACGCCGAGCATGATGGAGCTCGCGATGTCGCCCGCCGCACGGCCCTACCTCAACGGCATCCTCTGGTGGATGCTTGTCCTCTTCATCATCGCATTCGTCCTGTACGTCCTGTTCCAGGGAACGGCGTGGCGCGCCGCGGCAGAACTGCTGCGCTCACGGACCTCGTGGCAAGCCTATCTTGCCAAATTCGCGCTCCTCAACGCGGCGTGGTTCATCATCTTCGGCATCGTCAAGGTGATTATGGACACCATTGACCTCCGCTCGGCGCTGATGCAGTCCATCACGCAAACGCCCGGCTGGGTCGTTCCCGTGCAGCTCCGCTTTGCAATCTTCGGCGCGCTTGCCTATTTCGCGCTCATTTCCTACGGCGAGCTCCACCACCGGCCGTGGAAGGAAGCGTTCAAGGAGGCGTTCCGGCGCGGAATCAAGCAGTTCACCACGTTCCTGCCGTTCATTCTCATCGCGGTCATCATCTTCCTGGCGCTGCAGTACGTCATCTTCCCGCTCATCATCGCTCCCGCGTCCGCGATGAACCCTGCACTAGGGTTGACGCTCGGCATCGCGATTCTCGGCCCGACGGCATTCTGGCTGCGCCTCACCATCACCGCGCTCGTCTCGAGGACCTATGGCGTTCGTCAACAACCTTGACCCGGTGCTGTTCTCGTTCGGATTCCTGACCATCCATTGGTACGGCGTGCTGTACGCGCTCGGCGTGTTCTTCGTGTACTGGTACGCGAGGCGCGAAATCAGGCAGGGCCGGTTCAGGACGACGCTGGACGCGTTTGACTCCGTGTTCTTCTGGATTGTCCTCGGCATGCTGGTGGGCGCGCGCCTGTTCGAGGTGCTGTTCTACAGCCCCGGCTACTACTTCGCAAATCCCGCGCGGATTCTCGCCATCTGGCAGGGCGGATTGAGCTTCCACGGCGGGCTCATCGGAGCGGCACTTGCTGCGTGGTGGTGGGGTAAGCGGAAAGGAATCGCGTTCCTGCATTTGGCGGATACCATCATCGTTCCCGCGGCATTCGCGCAGGCGCTCGGGCGGCTCGGGAACTTCTTCAACCAGGAACTCCCCGGCAGGATTTGGGACGGGCCCTGGGCGGTCATTTACCCGCGCATCGACGAATTTCCAAGGCACCCTGTCCAAATCTACGAAATTGTCTATAACCTCATCGTGTTCGCCATTCTGTACGCGCTCCGGAAGAAACAGCTGCCCGCGGGCTCGCTGCTCGCCATATTCCTGATGCTCTACAGCGTTTTCCGGTTCATCGTTGAATTCTTCAAGGAGCCTGAAGTCTTCTTCGCGGGGCTTGCGTTGGGGCAGTGGCTCAGCGTGCTGATGTTCACCGCGGGCGTTTGGCTCTGGTTCAGGATACGGAAACACGCGCCCAACACCAGCTAAGCCCGTTCCCGCGCTATTTCATAAGGTTTAAATATCCTCAGTCGGGAGCATCGCGTATGGCCTGGTGGAAAAAACTGCTGTTCACCATAAGCACGCTCGCGCTCACGTTCGCGCTGGGATTCAGCGTGCTCTCCCTGGCGTTCAGCAACCTCACGGACAAGGAAACCTTGCGGCCGTTCATCCAGAATCTCGCGGCTGAACAGGGATTGACGCAGCAGGAATTCGACGAGCAGTTCAACCGCATCTACGAGGCACGATACCCGTGCGGCGGCGTGCTCAGCTGCATCAACAATCCTCCCGAAGACGGCCTTGGAGCAGTGCTCATCAGCCGCACCGGGCATGAGTTCTTCTCGCAAAGCGCGGGCTATGCGGTCGTCGTCGCGCTCATCGCGGCCATCGGCGTGCTGATGTGCGCCGAAACCTGGAGCGGAAGGCTCCGCGGCCTCGGGCTTCCGGCGTTCGTCGCAGGGCTCAATGTCGGACTCCAGCCCATCGTGGAAGCGGCAGCCATCCGCGGCGCGCCCGAGGAAGCCGCGGCATACGTCCAGCCCCTCCTGGACACGGTCTTCACCACATTTACCTTTTACTATGCCATTATGCTCATCGTGGGCATCGCGCTCAGCATCGCGGGATTTGTCCTGCTCAAACACGAGCGCAAACGAATGCCCGCGGCAGGTGCGCAATGAGACGGTTCGCATTTGTGCTGCTGCTCGTTTTCCTCGCCGCCTGCGCAAGGCAGCCCGCGGAACCACGGCCTGCTGAGAACGTGACGGGGGAAACGCCTGTCTTCCTCAACCCCGGTTACCACGAAATCGTCATCAAGGACTTCAAGTACAACCCGAAGTCGCTCACCGTCTATCAGGGCGACCGCGTGAAATGGATAAACCAGATGCCGTTCGTCAAGTCCGTCTGGATCTGGGGCGTTGAGGAGAACTTCATCATCAGCCCGGGCAAGTCCTGGAGCCACATCTTCACGGAACCCGGCTTCTACAAGTACCGTGACCGGTTCGCGCAGGATATGGAAGGCAACATCACGGTATTGCCTTACGAGGAACGGCCCGACATCAAGGCAAAACTTGAGGCAGAGCAGTGAACTTCAAGGCCTGGTGGTATGACGTCCGCCACCCGATGCTTTTCATCTTTCTTGCGTATGCCCTCTTCGCCGGATTCCAGTCCGGCTTCGGCGTCCTGATTCCGTTCTTCACGGCGCTGTTGGTTGCGGGCGCCGCGGATTTCCTGCTCATCAGGTACAAGACCGGCGGCTGGGCGTTTCCAAGCTCAGGACTCGTCACGGGCAGCATCGTCGGCCTGGTGACCGCGTACACCCTGCCGTTGGGCATGATTGCTGTGATTGCGCTCCTGGCAATCGCGTCCAAGCTCATCGCGTGGAAGGGAAGGCATTTCTTCAACCCCGCGAACTTCGGGATGCTGCTCGGCATTTATTTTCTCGGAGCCTCCACCGCGTGGTGGGGCGCGAGCAATCTCCTGCTGGTGCTGCTCGGCGGCCTGTTTGTCGTGTCTCGGCAACGCCGCTGGTGGATCGTCCTGCCGTTCTTCGCGACGTACCTCCTGATTCGCGCGATTATGTATGGTGATATCGTGGGCGCGTTTGCGGAAATCGCGGCCCCGGCGATCATCTTCTTCGCGACCATCATGCTGATTGAGCCGCGCACGTCACCGACGCGCAGGATTCCACAGCTCGCGTATGGCATTCTCGCGGGCGCGCTTGTCGTCGCCTTCTCGTTCGTCCCCGGAGACCTGCACCTGGCGCTTGCCGTTGCGAACCTCTCCGTGCCGTTGCTGGGCAAGATTTTCAAGTGAGCTCCTGCCGTCCCAGCACTTCCGTCCCAGACAGTTTTGTCGTTGCGTTATCATATTCTGCAAGAACAAACGCGACAAATGCACTGGGGCAGAGCTACGTGGAGAGCCTGTCGTTCCTGAGACTTCCGTTGCCCTGGACCCGCTTGGCTAAGGAAGCTTTTTAAAGCATTAAAAGCACCAACGCCGTAAAGAGGTGCCCCGCGTGTACGACATCATTACCATTGGCAGCGCCACGGTTGACGTATTTCTCAAGACCGCGTCCGCTGGAACTGAGCTCATCACGCACCTCAAGCATCCCGATGTCTGCTTCCCTCTTGGCGCGAAAGTGCTGGTTGAAAACCTGGTTATGGACACGGGCGGCGGCGGAACGAACACCGCAGTCTCATTCGCGCGCCTGGGATTCAAGACCGGCTACGTTGGAGCCGTCGCGGACGACGCCAACGGCCACACCATCCTCGCGGCATTGCGCAAGGAGCACATCGACTTCCTCGGCAAGGCAAAAAAAGGAAATTCCGGATACTCAGTCATCATCGTCGACTTGAAGCAGGACCGCACCATCCTCGCGTACAAGGGCGTCAATGACAACCTGCTTCCCAAGGATGTTCCCGAGCTTGACACGAAATGGGTTTATTGCAGCGCGATGCTCGGCGAAAGCTGGAAGACGCTCGTTTCCGCCGTGAGCAAGGCGCGCAAGCGCGGCGTCCGCGTGGCGTTCAACCCAAGCCTCTATCTCGCGCGGCAGGGCATCAGGAAACTGCTGCCCTTGGTTGACGGGCTGGACGTTCTCGTGCTGAACAAGGAAGAGGCCCAAGCGCTGCTCGGAAGCGTCAGGGAGGTTCCCGCCATGCTGAAGGAACTGCGCAAGCACGTCGAGACGCCCGTCATCACCGACGGCCCGCGCGGGGCCTTCACGACGGACGGCGAGCGCGTTTTCGCAATCCATCCCAAGAAAATCCCGGTCGTTGACACCACCGGCGCGGGGGACGCGTTCGCGTCCGCGTTCGTAGCAGGACGGATGCTCGGCAAGGACCTGAAAGAGTGCCTCAAGATGGGCCAGGCGCAGGCCGAAGGCGTCTTGAGCGCAATCGGCGCGAAAAGCAAGCTCCTCACGCGCACGGAACTCCACAAGCAGATGAAGAAATCCGCGCACAAGGTGATGGCCGCGTGACGCTCGTCAACACCTCCCGGATGCTGTTCAAGGCGCAGGAAGGCAAGTACGCGGTCGGCGCGTTCAACGTCAACAATCTCGAAATCCTCCAGGCGATCATCAAGGCCGCCGAAAAGCAGAAAGCGCCCGTGATTCTCCAGACGTCCGAGGGAGCAATCAAGTACGCGGGCCACGAAAACCTCGCGATGCTCGTCAAATACGCGGCGAGGAACACCAAGGTGCCGGTCGCACTGCACCTCGACCACGGGCGTGATTTGGAGATCGTCAAAAAGTGCATCGCGCTCGGCTATACGTCGATCATGTATGACGGCAGCCACCTGCCGTTCGAAGAAAACATCAAGACGACACGAAAAGTCGTGGAGTGGGCGCACAAGAAAGGCATCACCGTCGAGGCCGAGCTCGGCACGATCGGAGGCGCCGAGGACCTGGTGAGCTCGCGCAATATCATCTATACCGAGCCTGACGCCGCCGCGAGGTTTGTCAAGGCGACCAAGTGCGATTCCCTGGCGATCGCCATCGGGACATCGCACGGTGCGTACAAGTTCTCCGGGGCCGCGAAGCTCGACATCGGCCGCTTGCAGGTGATCCGGGAGCTCGTTGACGTTCCCCTTGTCCTGCACGGCGCATCTTCCGTTCCGAAATGGCTCCTGGACAAGGCGAAAGTGTACGGCGCCTGCCTCGACGACGCGGAAGGCGTGCCCGAGGAACAGCTCGTCCGCGCGATAAGGCATGGCATCTGCAAAATCAACACCGACACCGATTTGCGGCTCGCGTTCGACGCGGGAATCAGGGAGTTCCTTGTCAAGGAATGCGGCGACTTCGACCCGCGGCACATCCTCGGCGCAGCCACGAAGCTGATGCAGCAGGTAGTCGAGCAGCGGATAGAACTGTTTGGTGGTAAAGGAAAAGCATAGTACAAACGTTTCTTTCTGGTGTATTGCATCCAGGCACAATAAGCTTTTAATTTCAAAATTTTCTGAAGACGTCATGACGATTGACGATGTTGCACGCGACCTTGAAGCGAAGATGACGATTAAATTTACCATGCGCTCAGAAACGTATGAAATTTCCGGAGACATCAAGCCGGACAAGTACGGAGAGATTCTCGAAAACTTCCTGTATTTGCAAATCGGTGCCGGTGAGGACAAGTCAAGGCCAAAGAAAAAACCCGTTTACACCATCACCATCGGCTGGCAGCCTGCCGACGACACGTTCACGTGCAAGTACGATACGGGCAACAAGAGCTTGCGCGACGGCATCCTTCTGCGCGTCTTGGGCCAGCTTAACCGTATGTGAACGCAAACGCCTGCAGTCCGTCTGACTTCGTGACGATTTTCAATTCGTGCTCTTCAGTTTTCTCTGACTTGAACAGGCGGTACATCCTCGGAAGGTCAATGACAACCTTCCCCGCCTTGACGTCAGCCCCCGCATTCTCTTTCGTCACCTTCTTCCCATCAATAAAAACCGTCACGGCGCAGACTTTCTTCGCGGGAGCCATCACGAGGTTGACTTCCTTCGCGGTGAACTTCTGCAGGATGTGGCCTTCGTCGCTCCCGGCGTGCTCGATGAATTCAGGCTTCTGCTCCCAGTCGCCGGAAAGATAGACGACATCCGGGTCGTGCTCCGCGTACCTGTCGATATGGCGGTGGCAGCTTCCCTTGATGCAGACGGAGGATGAGCCAAAGCCTTCGGAGCGGGAGCTTCCAAGATACGTCTCGCGGGTCAGCCGCAGCTGCGCGAAAAATCCCTGCTTCAGCTCCGTCGCAGATTCCATCGGCGGCAGCGTCTTACCGATTCGCTGCAGCTCCTTGCGGATGCGCTTCTCGATTTCGTCATAGCCCCCCTCGCCGATATGGTCCCAGACCAGTTCGCCCTGTTCGCTCAGCAGGTATTGGCGGGGCCAGTATGAGTTTTGGTACGCGCTCCAGACTTTCCAGTCGCTGTCAACCGCAACGGGGTACGTGATGCCGAAGTCCTTGACGGCCTTTTTCACGTTCTTCACGTCCTTCTCGAAATCAAATTCCGGCGTGTGCACCCCGATGACGACAAGCCCGTACTGCTTGTACTTCTCGTACGTCGCGGTGAGATGCGGGAGCGTCCTGACGCAGTTGACGCACGAATACGTCCAGAAATCAACAAGCACAATCTTTCCTTCAAGGTCCTTGAGCGTGAGCGCCGGGGAATTTATCCACGCGACAACGCCCTTGAATTCGGGAGCGAACGCCATCAGGAAACGAACAGGTATTTCTTCGCAAGGCTCATGAACGCGGCAATCGCGTACGCAGTCACGGACGACGCGAGCACCGGCGTCTGCATCTGCGCCATTATCTCCGGATAAATGCCCAGCCATTGCGCCGACACCATCGCGGCCCAAATGAACGAGATGAACAAGGCTGCCGTGAAAATCGCCCAGACGAGCGACAAGTCCTTCGTGCGCGCATAGTTCGAGCCCGCCACGAAGGCCGCGAGCAGGAAACAGCCCGCTCCAATGATATCAAAGATTGCGATGATGTCTGCCATCTTACTTCTTTTTCTTCTCCTTTGTTTCCTTCTTGTCCTTTTGGGATGCCTTGCCCGCCAGCGCAGTGTTCAATTGCGCGAGGTGCTCGGTCTTTGCCGCGGGTTTGTCGATATTCCACTGCAGGCTCTGGATTTTGCGGAAGTGAACGTACGCGCCGATGAGCGCGAACACGCCCGCGAGCGCCAATCCTACGCCTCGTTCCACGAGAATCATCAGTTCGGGCTGGTAGAACGCGCCCATCACGCGCGCGACGACGCCCACGAACAGGGCAGTGTACGCGAAATAGAACCACCGCGTGAATTCGCGCCTGCCTGACGAGATGATGATGGGCACATAGCCCACGAGCATCATGACAAGAATGATGGCGTCGTTCGCGGCAATCATACGAATTCGGGCGCAGGGGCGTCTTATAATATTATATGACCATCACTTAATGGCAACACGGAGCCAGCCGAGGATGTCCTTTGCCATCGGCGCCTGCTCGAAGAGCGCGTGCGCGTGCCCTCCGACCGGGTAAATCTTGATGTCCGTGTCAGGATTGAGCGTGTGAAGCTTGCGCACCGTGTCCGCGGAATAGGAATCGTCCTCGGCCGCGATGAGCAGGGTCGTAGGGGCGCGGGCAATCCCCTGTTCGGGGCGGATTCCCTTGAAATCCAGGCCGGGGGAGATCGCGATGACGCCCTTGACATCGTCGTCGTTCGCCGAGTGGTTGATGACGGCGTTCGCGGTGAAGCTTGCGCCGATGAGGACCAGTTTTGACGTGTCCGTGCCGTGCTCGGCCAGGAATTCCTTGGCTGCCGCGATGTCCAGCCCGATGCGCTGGAAGTCCGCAAGCGAGAACTTCTCCCAATTGCCCGAGCTGTGCCCGTGGCCCCGCACGTCGATGGCGATGACGTTGTAGCCCGCGTCCTTGAGCTGAGGCGCGAAACTGTCATAATCGTGGTGGTCGCGCCGCAGCTGGTGGAGCAGGATTGCGCCGGGGCCGCCCTGCTTGGAGGGGTAGAACGCGTAGGAAATGGCCTGTCCGTCCTCGGTAGTGAGTGTCTGCATCGATGATTTCCTTGTTTTTGCGCCTTTTAACACTTTCCGTCGCAGTACATAACGTTTATAAACAGTTACAATATTTGTAAAGTGATGCAAAAGGGCTGGCTTGTGTTCCTGGCAATGCTTCTTGTCCCCTTCGTGGCGGCCCACGATGACGGCACCATCCACCTTGAGCCGGGAACGGAGCTGCCTCCGGGAGTTCTCAAGATCATCGAGTACCGCAACCAGCTCGCGGCAAGCATCACGTTCTTCATCGCGTTCATCGCGGGCATCATCAGCTTCACCAGCCCCTGCGGGTTTGTTGTTTTGCCCACGTTCATCGCGTTCCTGTTCAAGGAGCGCAAGAAAGCCGCGATGATGACGGCATTCTTCTGCATCGGCCTTATCCTCGCATTTACCGCGTTAGGCGTGGCCGCAGCGACGCTCGGCCAGTTCATCAACCAGTTCAAGCAGCCCTTCGCGGTGCTGTCCGGCTACATCTTCATCATCTTCGGCATCCTGATATTCCTCAACAAGGGCTTCACGTGGTTCCAGTTCAAGCTCGACCACCACAAGGCCAAGAGCGCCGTCGGGATGACTTCGCTCGGGTTCTTCTTCGCGCTCGGCTGGACGCCGTGCGTCGGACCGGTGCTTGGCGGGATTCTCCTGCTCGCGGCGAACGCGAATTCGCTTGTCACCGGAACATCCTACCTCATTTTCTACGCGCTCGGCGTTTCATTGCCGCTGCTGCTTGTCGCGTTGCTCGCGGACAGGTATGATTTGGCCAGCAAGCCGTGGATTCGCGGCAAGATGCTCACGTTCAAGCTCTTCGGCAAGGAAATCGTCACGCACACCTACAATCTCATCAGCGCGTTCATCCTCATCTTCGTCGGCATCATCATGGTCACCTGGAAAGGGACGCAGTTCTTCGAGATTTACATCCCGCGCATCATCCCGTGGTCGATGGACCTGTTCTACGCCGCGAACGACGCACTCACGCTCACGCCCTTCCTCACGTCCGGATTCGCGAACTTCCTCGGATTTGTCATCGGCGCCGCGGTGCTCGCGCTCCTGGTTTGGGCGATTGCGCGCGCCTGGAAGCGCGGCAACGAGCTTTGACCGCAAGTGTAAGTTTTATAAAAGAAACAATCTGTCCTCCAGAAAAACAGAGGTGTAAGCATGGCTGACCATAAAGTAGTGATCTACAGCACTCCCACGTGCCCGTACTGCAAGCAGACCAAGGACTTCCTGAAGCAGAACAACATCAAGTACGCGGACATTGACGTTTCTTCCGACGAAAAGAAGGCCCAGGAAATGATCGAGAAATCAGGCCAGATGGGCGTTCCCGTCGTCGACATCGACGGCCAGATCATCGTCGGCTTCGACAAATCCGCATTGAAGAAGGCGCTCGGCATCGCGTGATGGAAGCGGTCTATCTCGGGGCGGACCACGCCGGATTCGAGCTCAAGGAGAAGCTCAAGGACTACCTGCACCGGAAAGGCTATGCCGTCCACGATTTCGGAGCGTTCACGTACGACAAGGACGACGACTACCCCGACTTCGCGATACCTGTCGCGGAAATGGCCGTCTCCAAAAAAGGCAAGGGAATTCTCGTCTGCGGCAGCGCCGAGGGAATCTGCATCGCCGCGAACAAGGTGAAAGGCGCGCGCGCCGTCGCGGTATGGGACAAGACGAGCGCGAAGCTGAGCCGGTCGCACAACGACGCGAACATCCTGTGCCTGGCCGGCGGCAAGACCAAGCAGAACGTGCAAGGCATCGGCATTTCTTTCTCGAAAGCCAAGGAACTCGTTGACGCGTGGCTCAAGACGCCCTTCTCGGGCGAGAAACGACACGTCCGCAGGTTGCTGAAACTCCACCACTATGAAAAAGCCTGAAATCCTCCCCGCAATCCTCGTGAAGACGCGCAACGAGGCGCTGCACCGTGTCCGTGTCGCAGAGAAAGCCGCGAAGACCGTGCAGATTGACATCATCGACGGCAAGTTCGCCCCGAACGTGACGGTAAACCCGAGCGCGTTCGAGGACATCGACACGTCCCTGCAATTCGAGTTCCAGCTGATGGTGAAGCATCCGGAAGCGTACGTCCACGAGATCGCCGCGATACCGCAGGCGAAAATGATTATCTTCCACATCGAAAGCGTGCACTCGCACGACTACGCGCTCGCGCTCATCTGGCACATCAAGTTCCACGGGATGAAGGTCGGGATTGCGCTGAATCCCGAGACTCCCGCGTCGTACGTCAAGCCGTTCCTGCACCTGGTTGATTTGGTGCTCGTGATGACCGTGCATCCCGGATTCATGGGGCAGGGCTTCATCAACCTGGCGCGCAAAATCAAGCAAATCCGTTCCTGGAGCAAGACGGTCGACATTGAAGTCGATGGCGGGATTCATCTCGGCACAGCTGTTCTGTGCAGGAAAGCAGGCGCGAACAAGTTTGTCGTTGGGAGCGCGCTGTTCGAGGCGAAGGACTTCAAGAAAGCGTTTTCTTCGCTGAAGCGGGAAGTGAAGTGATCCGCAGCGTAAATCTCAGCATTCGCGCCGTTCAAGCTCGTCCCAGGGGCCATTTTCGCGTCCGTTTTTACTGAACCTGATAACGCAACGACAAAACTGCTTGGGACTGCACGTGCGGGGATAGGGTGTGCGGCAATGCTTACTTCTCTTTCAGAATCTTCGTCGCGTGGCCGAGGCCTTCCAGGAAGTCCGTGCCGCCGTAGCCGCCGAGGAACGCAGTCAGCTTCATGTACGCCGTTCCGTCCAGCGAAATCCCCAGCCCGATGCCAATCAGCACCGCAACGGCGACCGTGACGAAGAAATATCCTGCCTTGAACGGCCTGCCGCGGTTGCGCGACTTCCAGACGCCGACAATCGCGCGAATCAGTCCTCCTAGCCCGCCAAGGACTGCGCCGGCGAGAACGGGATTGTCAAGCATATCGTGAGAAGCGCCTTTCTCTTTATATATCTGCCTCAGGAAAGCAATCCAAACATTTATAAATCAAATCCGTGACATCCTGATTCATAAAAGAGGCGATTATGGCACGGATGCAAAGGGTCACCGATATCAAGCAGCTCAAGCTCATTTCCAACACCATCCGCCAGGACCTCATCAAGTCGCTCGTTTCTGCGGGCTCGGGCCACAGCGGCGGCCCCCTCGGGATGGCCGACGTCTTCACCGCACTCTACTTCAACGTTCTCAACCATGACCCGGCAAAGCCAGACTGGGACGAGCGTGACCGCCTCGTGCTGAGCAACGGCCACATCTGCCCCGTGCAGTACGCCGCATTGGCGAACGCCGGCTATTTCCCGCGCGAAGAGCTCAAGACCTTGCGCCAGCTCGGGACGCGACTGCAGGGACACCCGCACCGTGGAACCCTGCCCGGCATCGAAACGACCTCGGGACCGCTCGGCTCGGGATTGAGCCAGGCAGCAGCGATGGCGTACGCCGCAAGGATGGACAAGAAGAAGTGGCGCGCATACTGCCTCATGGGCGACGGCGAGCTCGACTGCGGCCAAATCTGGGAAGCCGCGATGTGGGCGGGCAAGAACAAGCTGTACAATCTCACGGGAGTCATCGACCGCAACAACATCCAAATCGACGGCCACACCGAAGACATCATGCCCCTGGAGCCATTGCGCGACAAGTGGGAGGCGTTCGGCTGGCACGTCATCGACGTCGACGGCCACAACATCCAACACCTCATCGACGCGTTCAAGGAAGCCCAGGCGATTTACGAGAAGCCCACGCTCATCATCGCGCACACGACTCCCGGCAAGGGCGTCAGCTTCATGGAAAACGAGCCCGAATGGCACGGCAAGCCCCCGACGAAAGAGCAGGGCGACGTCGCGCTCGCTGAACTCCAGCACTGGCGCGACCAAATCGAGGAAGGTGTTGACGCGTGAAACTCAACCCGGCACTCAAGCTCGCGGGAATCGACGGCGAAGTCAAGCAAGCGCCCATCCGCAACGGCTACGGCGAAGGGCTCATCATCGCGGGCGAGAAGAACAAGAACGTCCTCGTGCTGTGCGCGGACCTGAGCGACAGCACACGCTCCCTCGCGTTCCAGCAGAAATTTCCCGACCGATTCGTCCAGGTGGGCATCGGCGAGCAGAACATGGCTTCGCTCGGAGCGGGATTCGCGGTCTCGGGAAAAGTCCCGTTCATCTCATCGTATGCGATGTTCTCTCCCGGCAGGAACTGGGAGCAGATCCGCACCACCATCGGCTACAACAACGCCAACGTCAAGATTGGCGGCGCGCACGCCGGCGTCTCGGTAGGCCCGGACGGGGCGACGCACCAGGCCATCGAGGACGTCAACATCCTGCGCGCGATCCCCAACATGACCATCATCGTCCCCGCGGACGCGATTGAAGCCCGCAAGGCGACCGTCGCTGCAGCGGAATTCAGCGGTCCCGTGTATTTGCGCTTCGCGCGCGAAAAGACGCCCGTCGTCACGACGGACGACACGCCATTCCAGATCGGGAAGGCAGAATTGTACGTCGAAGGAAACGACGTGCTCATCATCGCGATGGGACAGATGGTGTACGAGGCGCTTGTCGCCGCGCGCGACCTGGAAAAGGAAGGCCTGAGTGCAGCGGTCATCAACTGCCACACCGTCAAGCCGATAGATTCCAAGCTCATCACGGAATGGGCGCGCAAGTGCGGCTGCGTCGTGACGGCAGAAGAGCACCAAATCACCGGCGGGTTGGGAAGCGCAGTCGCGGAAGTGCTTTCACAAGAGTACCCCGTCCCCATCATCCGCATCGGCGTCCAAAACAAGTACGGCCAGGCAGGCCCGCCCGATGAATTGCTCAAGCTGTACGGCTTGAAGGCGGTGAATATCGTCCAGGCCGCGAAGGACAGCATCAAGAAGAAGTTCTCGCACTTTTCCAACGTCCCGCACCAGGTCACGACCCCTCCGAAAGGCCCGCACGCGAAGAAGCTCGCGGAAAAGGCCCTGGGAGCGGTGCCGCACGACGTCACGTTCAAGGCCAACAACGGCAAGGTCATCGCAAGCCTGCCCGAACTCCACCGCGCCGTCCTCGGGATGGACCACGGCACGTTCAGCCACCACGTCAATGAGGCCCGGCACGACTTTGCGCAATGGGTCGCTGACGTCCAGCAGGACCACGACCTCGCGCAAGCGCTGAAGAAAGCCACCACGAAAGCTGCGGTCGCGCGCGTCATCGGCACGCGCATCGGCCAGCTCCACCAGGTACGATGAAACGCAAACCCGCGAAATCAAAACGAGTATCGAAGGCAAAATCCGTCAAGATTGTCGGAAGGACTTCGAAAGTCGTCCGCCGCAACATCGGGGCGACGTGCCCGCAGTGCGGCTATTGCCACGTCATTCTCAAGAATCTCCCCAACTGCCCGATGTGCAGGATTTGCAAGGGCTGCAACACGCGCCTGAGGCACTGCACGTGCAAGGAAGGTGAATGAATGCCCGCGAAAAAAGCCGCAAAGGCAGGAAAGAAACCGGCTGCAAAGAAGACGACTGCGACAAAAGCAGCTTCGGCTGCCAAAGCGGTCGTCAACGCCGACCACCTCATCATGTTCCACGGCCAGGAATGCTTCCACTGCAGGACGATGGACGCGCTCGCGGAGCGGCTGGAAAAGGAAGAGGGCATCAAAATCACCAGGCTGGAAGTGTGGCACAACGAGAAAAACGCAGAACTCCTGCAAAAGACCGACCAAGGGATGTGCGGCGGCGTGCCGTTCTTCTGGAACTCAAAGACCAAGAAGTGGCTTTGCGGGGAAACCGATTACGATACATTGAAGGACTGGGCAGGAGCGTGAAGTGATGAAGGCAAAAGTGTTCGTGACAGAGAAGATTCCGGGCGACGGCATCGCGATGCTGAAGAAAACGTGCGACGTCAAGGTGGCCCCGCAAAAAGGCCCCATCTCACGCAAGGAACTGCTCAAAGGCGTCAAGTGGGCTGACGCGCTGCTCTGCCTGCTGACGAACAAGATTGACCCCGAAGTGATGGACGCAAACCCCAACCTCAAGGTCATCTCCAACTACGCCGTCGGCTTTGACAACGTCAACATCGCGGAAGCGACGAAGCGCGGCATTCCCGTCACCAACACGCCAGGCGTGCTCACGGAATCCGTGGCTGAACACGCCGTCGCGCTGATGATGGCCGTCGGCAAGCGCATCCTCGAGGCCGACCCGTTCCTGCGCGCGGGAAAGTACAAGTCCTGGGACCCGTTCCTCCTGCTCGGCACCGAATTCCACTGCAAGACCGTCGGCGTCATCGGCACCGGCAGGATTGGCAGCGTCTTCGTCAAGATCGCCCGCTCGATGAACATGAACGTCCTCTATAATGATGTCAACCGCAATGCGGAGATGGAACAGCAGTTCCAGGCGCAGTACGTCGACCTGGACACGCTGCTCAAGCAGTCGGACGTCATCTCAATCCACGTCCCCCTGCTGCCCACGACACGGCACTTGATCAATGCGGACAAGCTCAAATTGATGAAGAAGACCGCGATTCTGATTAACACCTCCCGTGGCCCGATTGTCGATGAAAAGGCGCTCGTGGCTGCACTCAAGAAAGGAACCATCCGCGGAGCGGGCCTCGACGTTTTCGAGTTCGAGCCCAAGCTCGCGCCCGGAATGGCGAAGCTCAAGAACGTCGTCGTGACGCCGCACATCGCTTCCGCGACGGAAGAGGCGCGCAACGAGATGAGCAAGCTCGCGGCCAAGAACATCCTCGCGGTGCTGAACGGCGAAATCCCTCCGGCGCTCGTCAACAAGGACGTCTTGCAAGTGAAAACTGCGTGGAAGAAAACAGGCGCGTGATTTTTTGAATTTTCTTTTAACTCAACAATCGAAAACTATTTAAATCGAATCTCGTTTGTTGTTTTTAACACAAATTCGACCAAAGGGGCCTTTTCTTTTCTGCCCCGCTTTTTTCAACTCAAATTCACGCAGAACTTTCTTCTGATTCCAATCCTAAACCTTTAAATACCCTCATTCAGCAACGCAGTATCGGGGCGCGCCGCGGGCGCGTGGTCTAATGGCATGACGCATCCTTCGCAAGGATGAGGCTCCGGGTTCAACTCCCGGCGCGTCCATCAGCGCGTCCCTTTTGGGCTGGTAGTTAAACCCGGTATAACGCGCCGCTGGCAGCGGTGAGGCTCGGGGTTCAAATCCCCGCCAGTCCATTGTCAAGTGTCGGCAGAATTATAAACGGCACGAACAAGGAGAAAAGTATGGTCAAGGCAGTTTTGTTCGACTTTTGGGGAACGCTCGCGGAAAACGGCGCCTACTCGCCCACGAAGGGCACGCTGAAAATCCTCCGCGTGAGAATGGACTTCAAGGAGTTCATCGTCAAGTTCGAGGACGTCTTCTTCAAGAAATCCTACCCGACCCAGGAAGACGCGTTCATGGCCGTGTGCGACGAATTCCGCGTCAGGCCCCTGCCGATTGTCATCAGCAAGCTCATCGGGCTGTGGAACAAGAACAAGCTCTTCGCCAAGCCATACCCTGAAGCGGTGCAGGCATTGCAGGCGCTGAAGGACAAGGGGCTCAAGCTCGCCATCGTCAGCAACACGCAGAAGGGCGCCGTTGAGGACGTCCTCGCGAAGCACGACCTCGCCAAGTACTTCGACGCGGTCGTCTTGTCCTACAAGCACCACGCGCTCAAGCAGCACGGCGACCTGTACAATATCGCTCTCAAGGAGCTCGGCGTGTCCAAGGACGACGCGATTGTCGTCGGCGACAGCGTCGAGACCGACCTCGAAGGCGCGAAAGCGGCAGGCATCAAGGGCATCCTCGTCGACCGCAAGGGCCGGCGCGAATACCCGGACAAGGTCCTGCTGCTGACCGAAGTCGAAAACTTCCTATGAGCAACTGCCTCTTCTGCAGGATTCTCGCCAGGGAAATCCCGTCCGAGAAGGTCTACGAGGACGACAAGGTCTACGCCTTTCTCGACATCAAGCCCGTGAATCCCGGCCACGCGCTCGTGATTCACAAGCACCACCACGCGGACATCTTTGACACGCCTGAAGCGGATATGCGGGACTTGGCCGCAGGAGCGAGGAAAGTCGCGATTGCGGTCAAGGAAACTTTGAAAGTTGACGGCGTGAACCTGGGGATGAACAACGGCGGCGCCGCCGGACAAGTGATTTTCCACGCGCACCTGCACGTGATTCCGCGGCGTTCTTCAGACGGTTTGAAACACTGGCCGCACCAGGACGCGAAGCCTGACGAATTGAAGGCAGTCGCCGAAAAGCTCCGTTCTGCACTACCGTAGTTCCGGCGCTCCGCTTCTGCACCCACCATGTGCTGCCCGGGACGTTTGTTTTGGCATCGATTTGATAAAACAACGCAACGACAATGGCCCCGGGGACGGCAAGCGCAGGGGAAACAACGCGCGGCACGCAGCTACAACGTTCACCTACAACACTGGAGCTCCCTTTCGAAAGGATTAAATGCTCATTTCACTGAAAAAAGGGCATGCTCGATAAGGAGACTGAGAGGAAAATTCTCGATTTTGTGCACCAGCAGCCGAGAAGCGTGCAGGAAATCGCGCAATTCATCGACAGCAACTGGCGCACGGCCGACGCGTATATCGAGAAAATAGCCGCAGAAACGGGCCAGATCGGGACACGCATCTTCCGCGGAGGGACGCGTGGCGCGCTGAAAATCGTCTTCTGGGCGAATATCGCCCGGCTCAGCTCCAACGAATTCCAGGAACGGATGTACCGCAAAATCGAGATTGGGCGCAGGAAAGAGGACTTCTCGCCACTCGAGCTGTACGCCTACATCCCCGAGGACAAGCGCAAGGCGTGGAAAGCCCGCTCCGACAAGGACAATCCCGGCCAGCACAAGAACCTCACGGAACTCCTCGCCCAGGCACGCGAACAAGTGCTCATCTTCACGGGCAACTGCTCGTTCATCAACCTCGTGCAGAACGACAAGCCGATGCTTGAGCTGGTGAAGGAGCTCGTGCAGCGCGGCGTGACCATCAAGGTGCTGAGCCGCGTCGACATGGCCTCCATCAAGAACCTCCAGAAAATGCTCGAAGTGAACTACGCGCTGGGCGAGGACGCGATAGAAATCCGGCACGCCGAACAGCCCCTGCGAGGGTTTGTCGTTGACGACAAGATTGTCCGCCTCAAGGAAGAACTCGACCCGTCACGCTACCGCGCCGGAGAGCTCGATGGCGATGCCGTGCTGCTGTACGAATTTTATGATGCCGCCTGGGTGAAGTGGGTGCAGAACGTGTTCTGGGCGCTCTACCGGACTGCGTTGAGCGGGCAGAAACGGCTCGAGGATTTGGGAAGCATCCAGAAATTATAGCAGCGCAAGCACTTCGTCATCGTGGCCTTTCGGAGTCACTTTCTCGAAAACCTTGATGATTTTGCCTTTTTCATCGATGACGAACGTGACGCGGTTCGTGCCCATATACTCGCGCCCCATGAACTTCTTCTTGCCCCAGACGCCATACTTGTTGACGACGTCCTTGTTCTCGTCACTGAGGAGCGTGAAGTTCAATTTTTCCTTTTCCTCGAACTTTTTGTGGCTCTTCACCGAATCGGTGCTGACGCCGAGGACGACCGCGCCTTTTTTCGCGATTTCTTTCCTGCGGTCACGGAACTGGCACGCCTCAACGGTGCAGCCGGGAGTCATGTCCTTGGGATAAAAGTACAGGACGACCTTCCTGCCGTGGTAGTCCGATAACTTGTGCGGCTTGCCGTCCTGGTCGGAAAGCTCGAAATCCGGGGCCTTTGAACCTTCTTTCGGGAGTGCCATACGCGCTTTTCGGGCGGTCCTTCTATAATAACCTTTTTAAACACCCCCGAAGCCCTCTCGTCTAAGGCGATGTAGCTCAGCCTGGTAGAGCGGCGGATTCATAACCCGCAGGTCGAGAGTTCAAATCTCCCCATCGCCATTTGCCGGATAGTTCACTGGACTTCTTGCCGTAAGGCATGGATGAGATTTCCCGGATTCTTACGCAAATGAATAGTGAGCATGACCGGTACGTTTATGCCTCGCCAAATCCTAAGAATTCACGCGTGCATATTTATCATAATTATCATAATATGAAGCGGGCAGCACGACAGGTCTACTATGAAAGAATCGGCTTCTGCCAGGCCCGAAAGACAGAACGTCTCAAGCAAGCATTAGGTTTATAAATGACGTGACGGCTTCTCGAGCATATTGCCGCCATCGCGTAACCCGGTATCGCAAACGCCTGGAAAGCGTTGCCCGCGAGGGCTTCCCGGTTCAAATCCGGGTGGCGGCGTATTTCAAGCTTTGAACCGCTAAAGCTCTTTTTGCGGTTTTTGGATGCCCTTTCTTTACAAGGATATTGTTGCCTAATTTTTGCTGCACCTCATTGGGCTTGAGTTTGCTGTTCTTAAGAAGCGCCTCGAATTCTTTTGCGTGCGGCAATAAAACAGCGTTTCTGGCGTCCTGAATGCGTATGACGCGCAATGCAGCCGCATCGATGACTATTGGCTTGTCCACAAGTGCGAGATACCGAGCATGAAGTCTTGGGCGCCGGGCGTGAAAGAAATGCCGTTTCCGATGACAACAACATCTGCCTGCGAAGCGAAATCAAGGACTCTTGGAATGTTTTCTTCAGTGAAATTTTTGCACTTGATTTTTCTCGTGATAATATCTGGCGATATGCAGTTTATCGCCCAAGCAACTTTTGAAGGTGCTGCTACGGTGACCAAATCAGCGCCGCTCCGTAAGGTGGCAAGTGCTGCCATTCCCACAAGTGCTGGCGCGCCTATGTAGTTTTCTGAGCCGCCGATAATTAACGCGTTTCCGTTGTCGCCTTTGTGCGAGGTTTTCCTACGCGTTTTGAGCATGATTCTCATGTCTACTGCTGAGAAGTGTCTGCTCTTAAACATTTGTCACTCCTTGCACGATACTTAACAGATGTTAAGCAAAACTTTAAATATTTCCAATCTTTACAACAGTTGTAATAGTTAGTGAGGTGCTATTAATGAAGAAATCAACAATTGTTTTGAGTGTTCTATTGCTTCTAGCAGTCGGCTACACTGCGTGGCGCCTTGGAGCAAATTCTTCAATAACCGGTGCTGCAACAACCGAAAGCAAGTACGATGCCTTTGCCAAATGTTTGACCGAAAAGGGTGTTGTAATGTATGGCGCTTACTGGTGTCCTCACTGCCAGAATCAGAAGAAGATGTTTGGCAGTAGTTGGGAGTATGTCGATTATGTGGAGTGTTCCCTGCCTAACAAGGCCGGCCAGACCGAAATTTGCAAAGAAAAAGGGATTGAAGGTTATCCGACTTGGGATATTCATGGCGAGTTCCACTCGGGAGAGCTTTCGTTTGAGAAGCTTGCCGAGCTCACAGGATGTGTTTTGCCGTGAAGCTTGCAAGTATTGTTTTAATTGCCGCAATAGCTGGAATTTTGTCTGGAGGCTCGGCTGCTTATTTGATTGGAATGCAGGCGCCAAGCGAGGAGGAATTGATAAAAGAATTTTACGCTGTTGAGAACGCTGTGCACGTCAGCCCTCATGGTTTGCGCAAGATGATGGATAAAGGCGATGATAGTTATGTGCTGGTTGACTTGCGTAGTGCTGAGGAATATGAAGCAGAGCATATCATAAGCGCGATAAATATTCCGGCGTACAAAGACAAAGACCATAGTGATTACGGTGCTGTTGACAGGATTGTTGGAGAATTCTCAAAATTGCCCAAAGACAAAGATGTCATCGTTTACTGCTACAGCATCCCTTGCATGACTGGAAGAAAGATTGGCATGATGCTCGCAGAGCACGGCATTTATGTCAAGCACTTAAACATTGGCTGGAACGAGTGGCGCCATGCGTGGACGTCATGGAATCACGAGCATGAATGGGATGCGACTGACGTGATGGACTACATTTCGTCAGGCAGCGAGCCCGGCATACCGAAAGCTAAAAGTACTTCAACTGCCTGTCCAATAGACAGCAGTTTGGGTTGTTGAGGTGGAAACTATGAAAAAACATACATATTACTAATTTTGCTGCTGGCGCCTTTTGCTTTTGCACACGAGCACGAAGAAGAGCTTGCAGAGGGCAAGCGCCTTGTTGACGCTAAGGCTCCTTGCAGTGATTTGTCTGATGAGCAGCTGGAAGCTGTTGGCGAATATGTTATGGAGACAATGCACCCCGGCGAGGCTCATGATGCGATGCACGAGATGATGGGTGTTGGTGAAGGGACTCCGGAGCATGAAAGCTTTCACATCAATATTGCACGGCACATGTATTGCGGTAGAGGTTATGGAATGATGGGCGGCATGATGGGTCCAAATATGATGAAAGGCCAGAGTATGGGTCCTGGAATGATAGGTGGCGGCCAAATGATGGGCTGGTCGGGAATGTGGGGCATTGGCTCGGTCTTGTGGACATTGATTCTTGTAGGGCTTGTACTGATAGTTTGGCTTTGGGTTATCAAACTGTTGCGTAACGTGTTTGGCAGGAAGAAATGAGAGTCAACAATATCGACGTGGGAGCTGCCGCCTCGTTTGTCGAGGAAGTGAAAAAGGACGGGAGCAAAGCGGTAAAGGTAAAAAAGGTTGAGGGCGAATGGGTTTTTGAAGATGGCAAGCCTCAGTTCAAGGCAGTTCTTCAGCATGGCGAGAAATCAACTACCGTGGAAGCTGACGGTCCGCCGTTTCTGGGTGGCTCTGCATTAAAACCCGATCCGGTTCAATATTGCCTGTTCGGTCTTGCCGCATGCTTTGCGCAGACGTTTGCAAGCATTTGCGCAGAGCAGGGAATCATTTTGAAAAAGCTGAGAGTCAGCGCTGAGAATTGCGTTAACTTGACAAAAGCTTTGGGCATAGGCGACATTCCCATTGTGGAAAAAGCCTCGATTAGCGTTGAAGTGGAGAGCGATTCTCCTGGGAAAATGCAGGAAATCATCAGCCTGTCGAAGGAGCGTTGCCCTGGCGTTTATTGCCTCACTCATGCCATTCCTTTAGAGGTTAAGTTGAAGTGATTACGCGACATTCCTGATGTTGCTCTGCTCCTGCTGAATACAATATGGGTTGCTAAGTGTTCGAAATTCTTAAATAGCGCATTAACGCTCAGCGGGTTATGGTTTCAAAGAAGCATCTTTTGTTCATTCTTCTCTGGCCGATAATCGCGACAGTGCTGTCTTTTTTGCTTAAAGCAAATACTTTGGCGTCAACATTGCTTTTCTTCGGAATTCCTGCAGTGTATCTTTCTTTTTTGAAAAAAGACTGCATAAAGATGGTGTCCATATTTGCCGTAATTTTCGGCATTCCGTTTGCAATTATTTTGGATTACGTGATGGAAATTACCGGCGGATGGTATATTCCTAAATCGGTTTTTGACCCTTTCAGGTTGTTTGGATATGTGTCTATCGAGCAGTTGATTTGGCTGTTCTTGTTTATTTACTTTGTTGGAATTTTCTACGAAGTATTTTTTGACAGGAAGTGCACGCATAAATTATATGCGCCGAAGCTCAAATATGCGATTTTTGGGCTGGTGGTATTTTTTGGGGCCTTCATAATTGTGCATCTCACAAAGCACGAGTTGCTCGAAATCAATTTTTTTACTTAAAATTCGGAATTGTATTGGCTCTGCTTCCATTTTTATTCGCGCTTTTACGCTTTCCTGATCTTTACAATGCTCTGTTGATTATTGGCGTTTATTTCGCTTATTTATCGTTTATTTACGAAGTTACTGCGCTGTCATTGGGACAGTGGACCTTTCCCGCAGCCAATCAGTTCATAGGATTCGTGCATGTTGGCGGCGTAACTTTTCCTATTGAAGAATTCTTGTTTTGGATTATTTTGGGGTCTCTCGCTACGCTGACATATTACCGCTATTTTGGAGAGAAATAAATTATTTTATCCACTTTTTTCTTTTGCAGTGCTCTTCGCATTTCTGGTAGAGCCAGGCATAGAGTGCGCCTGCCAAGTATGCAAATATAAGCACTTCTATTAGTCCTCGTAGAAAATTGCCAACAGTTATTTGTGGAATAACGGCTATACGTGTCAAATCAATTCCGTGGAACCAGTCGCTGAAAAAGCGTATTGATTGTGAAGGCCATAATTTCACGAATACCGCGCAAACCGTGTATACTATACCCGATGTTACGCTTAATGCGGCACCGGTTGGATGTACATAATGGCTTTTCATAACAGGCAGTTATACTGTTTATTCATTAATACCTTGTGCACATACTGTCGTACCTAAAATTTTTTATACCCTTGCCTATTTCACTCTTAATATACTAAACGAGGTGTTGTAATATGGCAGTTGATGTTAAAACGGTTCGTGATGCGGAGAATAGTGTTAGGGATTTGAGGAATTGGCTTGCAGTGTTCAAGACAGAGTATGGAATTTCTGATGAAGCATACAAAACATTGCACAGTAAGCTTGAAGAGCTTGGTACCAAGATTGGTGGTATTACGTGCAGCATGCCGGGAAAAGTAGATGCGAATTCTGTAAAGCCTGCCTCAAATACATTGCGTGACGCTAAGGCTTGGCTTGCTACTTTCGCGAATGAGTACAATATAGCCGCAGAAGCCGTGAAAGTCTTGCACGAGAATTTTGACAAGGTTGGCCAGAAGCTTGCTGCAATAGAGTGTAAGTAATTTGTAATATTGCTTTCTGCATTGTTACGAATAGTTATCTGAACCCTCCCAAAAGATGAACTTATTGGATGATTAATACTATAAGGAATTCAATTGCCAAACCCATATGTTTGGAAATCTCCGAACCTATAATCATGAATTCTCAGAACCGGCACATTCCCATCTCCAGTTAGACCTCCCCGACTTTCATTTCTAACTTCGCCTCTGAAAGTAACTGGGATTTCTTTTTCACTTGCATAAATCAACATTGCTAAATCATATGATGTATGAAAATAACTTGATCCTCCAAATCTATCACTACCTATAACAACTCTTTGATCACCTATCTCAACAACACCAATCCATTTTGGACCAATCAATGCTTTAAACCAACTCTTCTGTTCTCGAATTCCGACTGGAACTGCCTCAACTTCAACAAGTGTACCTGACTTAATCTCCTTATTTGCAATTTTTCCTAAATCAGTATTCTCGTACATGGTTTTCACTTTGTTATTATGAATTTCCTATTTAATTTCAATAGGTTTGGTTTCAAATGGTTGTAAGTGTGGTTTATTTTGTTGGTCATACTTGAGGTGGTATGATTTTCCGTCGATTTTCAGAATGGTCTCGAATTCTCCATTCTTATCATTATCAGTGATTAATACCTCAAGATTACTACGAGCCACATAATCTTTCTGCACAGGAGGGGGATGTCTCGTTAATGCCAACGTAAAAAGACCCGCAAAGACACCAATTGTGGCAAGATTGTAGACATGATGAAGAAACCCTTTGCTGGCAGCATAACGAATATGCCATGTGAAATAATCAATAAATCCTACGCCATTGTTCTTTTTGCTGCGCTCCATGATTTGTTCCATGATTTTTGTGTTGTTTTCCATGATTCTCGCCTTGTAAATTGCTACTTAGTGGTAATTATGCACTATTGAAATATAATACTTTTTGTCAAAGATTTTACTTTATTAACGTTTTATAACCACAAAATATTTAAAAAGGTAAAAATACCCTATTGTGTATGAAGCTTCCCCTCGATAAAGCAGATATTAAGATTCTCGCTGCACTTATGAAGAACGCCCGTCTTCCGACTACCCGTCTCGCCAAGGTTGCCGGCGTGTCCCGAGAGGTTGCCACATATCGACTGAAACGACTTGAGGAGAAAGGCATTATCCTGAATTACGTCACTGAGGTAAATATTGAGAAGCTTGGATACGTCGGAGCAGCAGTATTTGTCGCTACTAAAACACATAGAGAATCTGACTTCAGAAAATTCCTAAGAGAATCACGCAACATTTGCTGGGTAGGAGAGCACGTCGGAATTTGGGATTTTGGCATGTCTATTCTTGGCAAAAACAATAAGGAAATAGACACGTATTTCTCAGAAATGTACAATAAATTCAAGGATTTCATCATTGATCATCGGTTTACTCTCCACAAAAAGAATTATTACTTTTATGAGAAGCTTTTTGGAGAAAAACCAGTTAAAAAACAGAAACGCAGCGGCCAGTATGTTGCCGATGAGCTTGATAAAAAAATACTCCAGATATTAGTTACGAATGCACGTGTGGATTATGTTGAGCTAGCTAAGACGATACCCCTTACCGCGCCGGCCATTAAACAGAGAATAAGGCAACTTGAAAATAGCGGCTACATCGAGAGATACTCGGTATTCCTGGATTATTCCAAGCTTAACGCTTACCAATATAGCATCTTTATCATAAACAAAAACATAGACGACAGACAAAAACTCTTGGCATATCTGGCAGAACACCAGGACGTGTGTTTTATCTGCGAGTACACCGGAGATCCATTCATGGAATTTGGCGTATTCGTAGATAACCCGTATCACCTTCGCAAAGTCATCAAAGTAATCGAGGAATCATTCCCTGACAACCGCATAATGGAAATCTCGCTCCAAAAGGAAATAATCTCGGTAGCACCAGCCAAATGTGTATTCGATTAAAAATAATCTTAAGAACCTTCAATAAACTCTGATTTTTCGGATGGTTTTTAGTTCAATCCTAGTTGCTGATCCAGTGGCAGGTATGAAAAATATGCTCTTACGTTGAACTGCAGGTCTATCAATTCGATCATCTCAAAGTCTTGGCGTTCAATGAGTTTAAATCCAGGTTTTGACAAGTAAGTTTTTTTGAATGCCGGATAGTCTGTTATGGTGAAGTCGGCATCGCCCCGTTCAGGTCGAGTCTTGTCAGGAGCTCGGATCTTCAACAGCTGGAGTTTTCCGGCGACGGTAGCCAAAGGATTAATTTGGAAAAGCGGCCCGGTGGGGGTTTCTTTAATGATTTTTCCTATTTGTTTTACCGCGACAAGTAACTTTTCATACTCTTGCTGGCTTTGAGCAAAAATAGCCGCATAGTTCACAGTTGCGTTTGTCTCTGTGATGTGCGCATCTTTTAACTTACATGCCTGTTTCACAATTTCCTGAACAAGTGCCTTTAAGTCTTCTACATTCATAACTACTTCGATTTTTCCGAGATATTTAAGCTTTATTCCAAGCTTAAATACCCAACAAGAAGGTAGAGGTTGTTGGCAGTTTTGTTTCTTCTCGAGCTGCTGAAGCGAAGGAGATAGAGTGGGAATTGTCGCTATTTTTTAGGGCGACCAAAACTTCTCCATAGCTTACACGCGTCTATTTCCTTTTCTTCGATCGCGAAGCCAAGAACAGATTCCAACCCTCGAATAAATCTATCGTGTGCATCTAGGCGATACTTGCTCAATGGATCAATCGGACCACGAATAACCTTCATTCCTCTTCCTTTTCTCAAAGCATAGGCAACAATTGTTGCTTCTGCTCCCGAAATTGCCGTGACTTCTGCTTTTCGTACAGTATTAGGATTTCTATAAAATTCTTCAATCGGTGATAAATCTAATCTAACAGACCCGAACACTTGAGCAAATTCTTCTCGTAGCGGCACGATTAAATTTGTTCTGTTATCCGGATTTCTGACTACACGCGTACTCGAACCATCAAATGGGTCATGGTGGTAGTACCATAATTCAACCCCAGTTCCTCTGGTGTCAACATACTCTGGCATTTTCTTCTCCTCCTAATTTGGATTTATTTCTTGAAAGTAGTTAATTATGGCAGTTAATAAATCTATACCGCTGTTTTATTTGTAAAATCGCAATATTTATAAAGAAAGATACAATAATACAAATATTATGAGTGAATTAGACAAGTTTGACCTAAAACTGTTGGCAGAGCTCGAGCAAGATGCTCGCCAGACGTTTTCCCAGATGGCAAAAAGGCTGAAGACGTCGCAGCAGGTCATCAGCTATCGCATCAAATCACTCGAAAACCGAAACATCGTCGGCGGTTACTATGCAATCATAAACATCACCAAACTTGGCTATACAAGCTATCGTACCATGCTTCGTTTGAGCAACATTGATGAACAAAAACATAGAGAAATCATCGCGTATCTTATGAAGCATCCGAATGTGCTGTGGCTGGTGGATTGTGGCGGACGATGGGACTTGCTGGTGAATTTCATGGCAAAGAACATCATTCAATACCAGTCTATTCTTAGAGAATTCAGAACTGCGTTTCCAGAACAAATTCAGAATTATGACGTTCTAACAACTGTTGAAATCATTTATTTCGGCAGGGATTACTTCACTAAGAAAGAACGCGAGATCAAACCCTTGCCACGCCTTGGCGGAGAATTTGAGACGGTCACGTTAGATCGAACAAACCTCCAAATCCTTGATCTTTTGTCAGAACATGCGCGAATGCCTGCAACCGAGATCGGCCAGAAAATCGGCATCAGCCCAAACACAGTCATGCTGCGGATAAAAGACATGAGGAAACAAGGAATCATTCAAGGCTTCAAACCACTCATCCGCCTAGAAAATACGCCGTATAGCGGTTACAAAGCGCTCATCAAATTCCAAAACATAACTGAAAATAAAGAGAAAGAAATAATCAATTTCCTAAGTTCGAACGTCAACGTCGTAGGTGTCATAAGACTTGTTGGTTTGTGGGACTTCGAGATAGAATTTGAAGTCCAAACAAAAGAACAAATGCTAAAAATCACGAGAATCATCAGAGATCAGTTCAAAGATATTATTAAGGAATTCGAAATCATCCCGCTTTATCACGAATACAAATACAACTTCTTCCCAAGAGACCTACTAATGGCACATTAATGTTGTTTCCAAGCTTAAACATATGATGAAAAGGTAGGGCTTTCCAAATCCTTATTCATTATTCTTTCTCATCAAAGTATTGATACCATGATAGTATTGCCGCCGCACCAAGGATAATCCAGAAAATCAGCTCCTCCGCAGGCAGCCGCTGGCCGAACAATTCAAACCAGCCGATGAACTGTCCAGGATAGTACCAATGTCCGAGAGCGATTTCTGTCACGTCCATCGTCAAATATAAATAAGAGAAATACAATGTTACCTTGGTAAATTTCGCCAAGAGTTTTGGGAACTCAAAAAGGACAACGATAATAGGGATGGCGACCATTACTATGCCCAAGATTAGGTAAAAATAAGGTATCCTAACTGGAAGCGTATAAATTGCCGAAAAGAGTATTAGAATGAACACCGCCATGAAACTGAAAAGAGGATATTTCAGCCTGGGGCTTCCCAATTGCGTATGCGCATCTTTATCCAAAAAGTATTCGTAATAGATGATAACCAAGTATATCCACACAAAATGCCATAATAGAACTTCAAGAATAATTGTATCAAAAATTCTCATTGAAAATATGCTCTTTGGAAAATACCATGCACCATTTTTTACCGCAAGATATTCCAGGGCAAATGCAAAAGGCATGGACACCAAACTGAAGATGGCAGCTCTGGCAACGCATTTTCTATCTCTCAGAGACAGATAAATGCTTGGTAATATGAGGAAAAATATGGTCGCGCCCAAAAAATTCACTTTAAACAAAAATGACAGGAACGACGCGATAATCGGCCAAACTAATATCAGCACTAAATCAACTTGCCTCTTTTTCATGCTTACTTTTCAACTCGAAATCGTTATTTAAATTTATTGATTATAACAGTTCACATTTTCGTAGGGTGTTGAGCTCGCTCATTCGAACTGTTATCTCAATATGCTTTTAAATATTAGTTCTTGCAATTGGTTTGTCATGGCTGTGGAGTTTTGGTTACGATGTAAGAGCTGCAATAGACGAGGAAAATATTATGCAAATCCACACAGCATCTCTTATAACCAAGAGGAAGAGCTTGTTTTGTCATGGAAAATTAAGTGTAAGTTTTGTGATAAAGCATTAAGTAAGGATAATTTAACAGAGGGCACAATTAGCGAGCTTTATATGTATTTGGCTGCAGAGAACTTAAACAGGATTCACCGGTTCAAATCCAGTTTGGCAGGGAAACATTTATGAATTTCACTCACAACTTTAGCCTTGAAGTCGACAGAACCGTCTTGAGAAGCCGTGTTCTGTTGAAAACCATGACAAAACTCAACAAAAGCCAAGAAATAAAGCATCACCAAAATCTCAAATTCGCATATTCTTAAGACGATAAAGTGGTCAGAAAGGGCTCACCAGTCCAAATATGTAAAAATAGTTTTTGTGTGCGTTGAACAAGTCCTTGCTGACTGGATTTTTTGTTTTTTGAACGCGATCTCCCAGTTCGCGCAGGTATTTGTTTAAGTTCAAATCGTCTGTGTACATTGCGAACTGAATTGGAAAGTCAAGAGCGTTCAGCAATTTTTGGAAGGAATGAATGATGTTGTCGCGTTCTTCTTTGGGCTTGATTTTGAAGTTTAACGGTTCGATTTTGAGGACGGCAATGCGCTTTTCTCCTTGTTTTGTTTGGACGTAATAGCAGGAGTTTTCAATCGCGTTAAGCTTGAGATACTTCTTGAGTTCGGGGTCGAACATGGTTGCCTTGCGGAAGCGATACCACGCCCACCAATCGCTTATTTTTGTCCACAAATCACAATACATGAACAACAAGCCGATGCCTGCGGGAATGCACGCAATCGCGATTCGTGCAGGAATGCTGTAGTGTAGCTTGGCGTAGAGCAGGAACGCGATAAAACCAGAGATGGCTGCGTAAATGAATTGTTCAAGAGTCAGGTTGAACACGATGCGTTCTTTGTATTGCAATGACTGAGGAATCTCGTACGTCATCGCCGTCTCCGTTCGTAGCCCGGATAATCACTACGAACGCGACACCAGTATTCGCGGCTTTCAGGTTGCGATGGCTTTTTGAGTGCGTTTCCGAGCAGGAAATTTCCTTTGAGGAAAAGGACTCCTCGCGCGATATCTGACCGCATGACACCCATAACTCCGCGAAGGAGAGCGAGAACGGCCAGCAAAATCATCAGCACGTTCACAAGGCTGAATGCGCCGATCATGAGCAATATCTTGATGCTGCTGAACGCACCAATGTTGATTAACTGAGACGCGCCCAGGAGCACTAAGCTTGCAAAGAATGGCAAGAACAGTACAAATGCCAGCTTGCTGATGATGAAGCGCCCAATGTCTCGTAATGGCGGGACAAAATAGAAGAAAACCCCGAACGGAAAGAACAAGACGCCAATGCTCGCGAGTAAATAGTTGATGGCAAATGCTACGACAGTAATGAAAAGTGTGAGCATGTAGAACATGCCGAACGCGATTTGCAGGAAAATGTTGATGACGTTATCGAAAGTGAATAAGAAGAAGTTCGGGTCGATCATCTCCACAACGCCAGCAGTAATTCCTGCCGCGAGCTCGGCGACGAGCTTGTAAATGAGGAAGCTTGCTTGCACGAACAAGACCATCAGGATGACGTTTTGCAGCCATTCCTTTGCGCGGGTTCGTTTTTCTGCGCTGTATCCTGAAATGACGAAATTGAATCCTGCGATGATGATGAACAAGCCGTAAAAAATGCTGATAACATACACCATCACCGCCCAAAGGCTTGCGAATATGTCGATGCTTGCAGGTTGCGTCAGCAAGAGCTTAATGGCTGCGAGGAACGGCTGGATGGGTGCGTTAATCACGGACAGCATGAACTGTCCGAGAGCCTCAATCACGCACTTATGCAGGGTGAGCAGCGTGCAAGCCATTTGTCCCCCTTTATGATGCGAATAGTTGCACTGCGAAAGGTGCTGCCCAGATGATGATCAAGCCCAGCACAACGTAGCCAATCGTGTGTTTTGCGTTGTCACGCTTCATCGGGTCGCTACCGCTCGTCATATACATGATTCCCGCAAACACGAGGAATAATGCGGCGATTGCGGTTGCGATGTATTTGACGAAGTTGTAGACCTTCCACACGGGCGTCAGGATTTGGTCGAACGTGCTGATGTCTCCTGAACTGCTTGGCGGGACTGCGCTGACCGCGCTAGCCGAGGATATCGTCATCGTCAGCATCAAGACTGCCAAGATCGACATCAGTCCGCATCTTAGTGCCCGGCTCGAACCCGACAAATTGTCGGGCTGAGCTGGCGGGCTCGGGTCGGGGTTTTTCTTCTTTTTTTGCCATAGGTTGTTACCTCCACTTCGGGTTGTATGTTCGTATGGACGATTGCGGGTTCCCAATCGTCGAAAAGCAAGCCATCTTGCGTCATCAGGAAAGCTGTCAGGATGAGCGTCAAGATTGAGCCGATCACGAGGATGCCAAGAAGGTCGCCTTGACCAGTCCACGCCCACAACAAGACGCTTACGGGCAAGTAGATCAGCCAGTAAATCGCGTCCCAAAAGCAGATTTCGAGCAGTTTCATGTTTCGTCCTCTTCTTTGTCAAAAAGCTCGTCTTCGTGCTCGTCTTCCTGCTTTTTGCGTTCTTGCTGGATTTTTAGGCAGTCGGCGCAGTATGCGTGGTCATTTTCCGTTCTGAGATAAACGAAAGGAATCTCTTCACCACACATCTCGCAATTGCTTACGAGCTTGCCCCTGCTTCTTTGGTATCCTTCAAATTCGCGGGATGGCTTTCGTTTTCTCATACTTCTTCTATGTCCGGAAAACTAAATTAAGTCAGGCACAGAAAAGTGCTGAAACAGCACAAAGCCTGCTAAAACAGCAGGTCTTTTGCTCAGAAGGCGTTACCGATAGCTCGCGTTATCTTTTGGTATTCCTTGATCGTAATTTCGCCATACGCAAGTCTTTTTTGAGCAATTTCCAAAGGATTTGCTCTCTGTTGCATCAGTTGAGGAACGGGGACTTGGTTTTCAGGAAGCGTGTCGCACGCGCCAATATCGACGGTTTCGACCATTTTGTTCATTTCCTTGTCAAGAATCCACGTGTAAGTCATTGTCGTCTCAAGATTATCGTGACGCATGAACTTTTGCACTTTCTCGACGGGAACACCATTGCTCAACAAGTGCGTGCACCGACTATGGCGAAGCGTGTGAAATTTGTATTGGTGCTGTTGTCTTCCAGCAGAGTTTTTCTCTGTTGGAACTTCAAGCCCTGCTTTCGCAAGACATCTCTTGTAGTCCTTCAGCAAAGAACACGACTGGTAATGCTCCGTCGAGTAATTATCTAACGGTAAAAGATATTTTTCTGTCGGATTCATCTCGCGCCATTTCTTGAGAATGGGTATGGCAAGAGAGCTTATTGGAATGAAGCCATCTTTGTGATTCTTGCCATCAACTACTTTAAGCCGTCGCTCTTCAAGATCAATATCAACCCACTGCAGCCTGCACATTTCCGAATTACGTAGTGCACAAAAGAATGTCAAAAATGATGCTATCATTGTACGCGGAGTGTCAATATGGTTAAACAACGCAACGAGTTCTTTTTTGAAAAAGACGTTCGGATACTTTCTTCTGCGTCTTTTCTTCTGTTGTGTCTTACTTAAATTTTCAGGCTCACTCAATACTGAGGGCGCGTGTCTTCTTGGCTTTTCCATCGTACACCTCCAATGATGCGTTGCATTTCTTCCATAATGTCCTTACCTGCACGAGTTCCAGACATCCGTTTCCAACCAACATACTGAATGCGTGCATTGAGCATACTGATTTTGCGTTGTACCAGCTTTTCCTTAATGTGTGAAGGAACATTCTCGAGAAGAAACCACTCATAAACCGTTTTTGGCTTCATCTTGTGCTGCATCAATAAATCATACGCTTTGGCTTCAGTATCATCAAGACGCGGGATGAGTTTCACTTGATATTTTGAACATCTCATCAATATGCCCCGCAACTTGAAGCTGTCCCTATCAGGAATAATCGGAAGTAGAATATCCTTAATGGATTCAATCCGTTCAAACACATTAAATTCGCATTTTGGACCTCTAACCATGCAGCTCACCCCGTTTTAATTTTAAGACTGAGAAGTTCATTAAAGCAGGCACAACAACCTGCTGAAAATGCAATCTGCATGCGCATAATGCATTTGTCATGCAACCCCGCAGAACGAAATCAACAAATACTAGAACCGTATTGATAACGGCGTTCTTTTTCTTTCAGAAAGCATTTTAAGCGGCATCACCTCAACACGCCTTGTGAAAAAAGAGCTGTTCTTGGCATTGTTGGTGATTGTCGGCTGTGCGCCTGCCGTAACGGACAATGAGCAGGGAAGCGCGCCTGAAGCCCTTGTCGAAGGTCTCGATACGCCCTGGGCAATCGCATTCCTGCCGGACGGCTCGTTCCTCTTCACCGAGCGCGATGACGGGTATGTTTCGCACTTCAAGAACGGTGAAGTCCAGCACATCGCGCAAATCGAGGCGCGGTTCGTGGGCGAAGGCGGGTTGCTCGGCATTGCGGTGCACCCTGATTTCGAGGATAACAAATATGTCTATCTTTACTACACCTATGATGGCGACGAGGCGACGCTCAACCGCGTCTCGCGCTTCACCTACGATGGCTCGCTTGCAGATGAGGAAATCATTATCGACGCCATCCCAGGCGCCTGGAACCACAACGGCGGGAGAATTGCATTCGGACCTGACGGAAAGCTGTACATCACTACCGGAGACGCGGCCGAGCCGTCCCTTGCGCAGGACCTGGAATCGCTTGCCGGAAAGATTCTCCGCGCGAATGACGATGGAAGCGTTCCTGACGACAATCCCTTCCCCGACAGCCTTGTTTATTCCTATGGCCACCGCAACCCGCAAGGCCTCGCGTGGCATGACGGGATGCTGGCCGCTCCCGAGCACGGCCCATCCGCGAATGATGAAATCAACAGCATCACGCCGGGCACGAATTACGGCTGGCCGCTCGTGCAATGCACCAACCACGAAGGTTATGCGGCACCCCTCCGGTGCTTCTCCGAATTCACGCTCGCACCCGGAAATGCGGCATTCGATGACGCAGGCAACCTGTACGTTGCGGGACTGCGCGGGGCACAGCTGCGCAAGTTCGTTCTTGAGGACGGCAAAGTCGTATCCGAAGAAGCGCTGATTGAAGGCAGAGGCAGAATCCGTGAAGTCAAATATCACGAAGGCAGCCTGTACGTCACCACATCCAACTATGACGGCAGAGGCGTCCCGAGGCCGGGCGACAACAAGATTCTCAGGATTCCAGTCTGAACCCCAGCCGTAACCTTTTTAAAGCATCTCCTGCGTTCTCCTCGATAGGCTCCTGTAGTCTAGTCCGGTCAAGGATGCGACCCTCTCGCGGTTGCGACCCGGGTTCAAATCCCGGCGGGAGCATTTATGGACACGAACGAGGTGAAGAAGAACTGCCGTCTTACGCAGTTCGATGACATCAAGGACCTCGTCGTGGCAAACGCGGTGAAGGACGTGCCTTCACTGAAGAAAGTCAAGGACAACAAGCCCAACCGCTCGTTGTCCGAGTTTTAGCCATCATATATGCCGCTGTCGCATAATCCGGTAGTGCGTCGGTCTCGAAAACCGATCCCTCACGGGACTGCAGGTTCAAATCCTGCCGGCGGCGTTTTCCAATCCTGAGCGTGCCACGGCCCCTTGCTGCGTCATGCCGCTCCGCGCGGTTCTTGCGGTGAAGACCAAATTATTCCTGCCGACTTCACGTACGCGTTAGGACGTTACGCGTTCCCATCCCATTCGCGGAAGAATTGCGCGAGGTAGGCTTCCATGAACTTGTGCCTTCCTTCCGCGAGTTTCTTTCCGGTGGCAGTGTTCATACGCTCCTTAAGCAGCAACAGCTTCTCGTAGAAATGATTCAGTGAAGTCCCGGCGCTGTTCTTATATTCTTCCTTTGTCTTGTGCAGGGTTGGAGTGATTTCGGGATTGTAAATCTCGCGGTGCTTGCTTCCGCCATATGCGAAACAGCGGGCAATTCCTATTGCACCCAAGGCTTCGAGCCTATCTGCATCTTGGACGATTTTCCCCTCAATGGTTGACATTTCAGTCTTAACTCCTGCTCCTTTGAATGACAATTGCTCGATTATTTGGCAAACGTGCGAGATGATGTGCTCATCCACCTTGTTTTCGACAAGTCATTTGCGTGCCGCTTTTGGGCCCGCGCTTTCGTCTCCTCCGTGAAACTTCCAGTCCGCAATATCGTGCAGTAACGCCGCAAGCTCAACGACGTACAAATCAGCCTTTTCCTCTCGGCCTATGGCTAGGGCATTTTGCCTGACTTTGTAGATGTGCCACCAGTCATGGCCTGAGCCTTCGCCCTCAAGCGTCTTGCGTGCGTATGCCTCAGTTGCTTTCAGAATGTCCTGCGTCATGCACTCACCTTTTTGTTTGTGGTTTAAATTATTTGGTATAACATTCAAGAAGATTCAGTTGTTCTCTTGTTTGTTTACGCCATACTTCCTGCTTTTTTGCATTGATGTATGACGGATATGGCTCTTTCGCGCGCCTTTTCAGATGGTCTATGATCTTCCACGCATCAATCTCGTCGAGATGATGCGCGATGCGGAGAATATCCTCTGCAAGGGCGGGTTGTGGGTTCTTTTCCTTGGGAATGACGTTGTCGCAAATCACGATGCCCGACACCGAGTGCGCGCTGAGCAGTTCTCCCGAAGCCAAGTCGACGTAGACTTGATAGGAGCCTCACACGACGCTGCATTCCAGCGCCCAATAGCCTTGCCGATAGGCTCGACAAAATGTATCATTATGACCGGTCCTTCCATCCGCTTCAAGCGCGAGGTATGGAACGCGCCGCCACAAATCCTTCTGCCCTGCGGAATGCTGCCTGATGCGCTCCACCAAGTCATTCGCGTGTTCAAGGATGGTTGTCATTCACTCACCTCACGTTTTACTGCTTTACCGGCTGCTTCGGTCCCGCTTCCAGCTGTTTCGTATGACGATACGTGGACGTGTCAGGCGCGGGAGCAGTCTTGTGAATGATTATCGGCCCGCTAGCCGCGAACATGCCAGGAGCCTTCAGCGGTAAAGGGTAATCGTAAAATGTCGGCACGGGCTTGCCGTCCATCAGCCATTTCTGCCACGCGAGTTCCGCATAGGAGCGGGTCTCAAGGTTCTCGGTTTTCAGGCTGAGCTTCTTTTGCACTTCGACGATGCGCTCCAACGGCCCTTCAATCTCCACAAACCTGCCCACGTTGCACACCTTGTCCAGGTCGACCTCGATGCCGTCAAGCTCGAATTTCTTGCGGTGCGTCACGTAATACGGCAGCTGCTTGAAGAATTCCCTGATGCCTTCCGCACCAGCATCCAGAGCGATATTGTCTTCCGGCCTGCTTTTCACGGGAACGCCGTTCTGGTAGACCGTGATGGGGTTGCCCTTGAACGTGAGCTCCTTCCCGTCGCGGTTGCGCAGGAGATTGCCGTTGACAATCAAGAAATAGTTGGTGGTGTCCTTTTCAGAAATGAGTTTTCCTCCGTGTTCCTTGATGCGGTCCTGGTAGGGGACGTGCATCCGAACGCGGTATTTCTGTTCAAGTTCGTTTGACATGACGTAATACCTCCTCAATACGGTGCTCTAACGGGGTGGCGGGTATTTTAATGGGAATGAACCCGTGTTTCACATAGCTGCCGTAGATGAATCCTGAGAGCTGGCGGGCCTGTTCGGCGTTTTCCCAACGCACCTTGTTGTTCTCATAAAATGGCAGCTGTTCAAGAAAAAACACGGCAGAATACCTGGCGGCGTGGATTCCTTCCAACACGATGGAGGGAAGGGGCGTCCCTTGGTAGGTGCAATAACCGGCAGAATCAACGATTGAGCGGTCAAGAAAGCGGGGCTTCATATCACCTCTATTTTCCCGCGGAATCTGGCGTTCGGCAAGAAGGACCTGGAACCGGTAGTTGTCCTTCGTTGGCAATGCCGTGCCATTGATGTGAAGCTGCTCTTCGATGACTTCAGTGGCAGCTTCGGGAACAATCGTAAAGCCCCGCTTTTCGAGCGCCTTGATGAGCGTGCTCTTGCCGCAGCAAGGCCCGCCCGTGATTACATAGTCTCCGTGCATGTCTTCACTCACCTCGGTCGATTACTTGATCTCAGGAACATCAGGGAACAGCGCGTCGAGCAATGAGCGCGACGGTGTGTACACACCGTCGTGGTGATGCTCAGTTGCCCGCCATTCGGCCGATGGAAGTGATTTCTCTCGGGGGAACCGATGAGGTAAGGCTTGGAGGAAACGTTGTGAGCGCGACTTCATACCCGTATTGTAGAGTTGTAGAATGCATAACCTTTGCTGCAAGAAAACACATCACTGTGTTGTAGGGTATAAAAAGAATTTAGAATTTATATAAACTCAGCAGCCCTTTGGAGCTTCTTGCCCATCCACAGGAATCCAACTCCGGCCAGGATGTACACTCCGCCGAGGACGGCTGTCTTCGGGACGCTGTGGTCGACGAAAAACTCGACGACCGGCTGTGCCGTCGCGAAGCCCGTCACTCGGCTGTCAACCCAGCCGTACACGTTCGTCTCGCCAAAGCTGAAGAACACCATCGCGATGATGCCCGGAATCAGGATAAGCCACCCCACGCTGCGGAAGAGCTTGCTGGCGCTCCCGGCGAGGAAGGCGATGACAAGCAGGCTGATGAGAATCAGCGCCGCAGCGATGTAGAAGCCGTACGGCGAATAAATCCAGGGCTTGATCTGCAATTCCCAGGCCCTGCTCAATGTCGGCAGGAGCATCCCCATCCCGGAGAAGAATCCAAGGTGGGCTCCCGTGTGGAGCATGCTGTGCGAGAAGATGCGTTCGAGCATAGGGACTGTTTAAAAGGGGTATTTAATAAACGTTTCTGAGCAGTAACGGTATCTGCGTTTGCACCGTTCTGCCCCGGGACGCTTTTCGCGTTCGTTCTTGCAGACTACGATAACGAAACGACAAAACTGCCGGGGACGGAAGGCGCGAAACAGGCTCTCAGGCATTCCGGGACGCAGGGGCGTTTGTGGCGCCGGCTTCTACGAAAAAGTAACAAAACTGCCTCGGCAGTGTTAGCGCGCAACGGCAGCGCGCAGGTTGTCCAGAACTTCCTTCACGCACTTCAACGTGTACGCAACCTCTTCAGCCGTATTCTGCCATGACAGCGAGAACCTCAGCGTGCCGTGGGCTTCGGAATCGGAAAACCCGAGTGCCTTCAGCACGTGCGAAGGCTCGAGGCTCTTTGTCGCGCAGGCGCTTCCCGTGGAAACATAGACGCCCTTGTCGCTCAATTGCAGCAGCAGCGATTCCGCCTCGACGCCCTTGAACGTGACGCTCGTGATCGACGGGACGCGCGGCGATGACTCGCAGTTAATTCTCCCGCCGAGCCGTTTCAGCCCTTCCTCGAGCCGGGTCTGCAGCGCGAACAGTTTCATCGTCTCCTGCTCCTTCGACGACTGGATGATTTCGACGGCCTTCGCGAACCCAACGATTGCGGGAACGTTCTCGGTGCCCGAGCGCATCCCGCGCTCCTGTCCGCCGCCGTGCAGCAGGGGCGTAAGCTTCACGCCGAACCGCACGTACAGCAGGCCGACTCCTTTCGGTCCGCCGAGCTTGCTCGCGTTCAGCGTGAGCAGGTCGCACTGCAGCCTTTTGACATCGAGGTCAAGCAAGCCCGCCTGGCAGGCGTCGACGTGGAACAGGATGTTGTGCTTCTTCGCGATTTCGCCGATTTCCCGGATGGGCTGTATCGTGCCGAGCTCGTTGTTGACGTAGATGACGCTGATAAGCCTGGTCAGGGGCGTGATGGCGTTCTTGATGTCTTCCGGATTCACCACGCCGTCCTTTCCGACGGGAACATACGTGACCTCCGCGCCTTCGTTGCGGAGATGCTCGCACGTCTCGAGCACGGCGTGATGCTCGATTTTCGTCGTGATGATGTGCTTCGCGCGCACGCCTTTCAGCGCCCAGTTGACGCTTTCCGTTCCGCCAGACGTGAAGAAAATCTCGGCCGGCCTGCAGTCCAGGGCCTTCGCGAGCGCAATCCTGCTCCGCTCGACGGCTTCCCGGGCTTCCTGCCCCTTGGCGTGCAGCGAAGAGGGATTCGCGTACTCGACCGCGTCCATTGCCTCCTTGACCCGCGGGTCGACGGGCGTCGTGGCGCTTGCGTCAAGATACGCTTCCATCAGTGCTTCTCGTGCGGGCAGCCGACGGCTCCTTCGAGCGTGCGTTTGGGCGTCCCCTCCTCGTATTCGTCCAGCTGCTCCATGATTGCCAGCATCGGGTCCTTTTCCTGGTAGTTCGGGCCGGCGACGCGGACATCGACTTTCTTCTTGGTTTTCTTCTCGGTCATAGTGACTCCTCTTCCTCACGCGACAGCTCCGCGCCCAATTTCGGGTAGGCGGCGAGCTTGAGTACTTTCAGTCCCAGCAATGCGCACTTCAGGCGCACCGGTGAAATCGGGATGTTCAGGAGCCCCAATACGTCGTCCTTGTTCAAATCCTTTGCTGTTGCCAGGGGCTTTCCCTGGATTTGCTCGGTGAGCATGCTGGCCGCGGCCTGCGAAATCGCGCAGCCCGTGCCGTCGAACCGCGCTTCCGTGACGATGCCGTTCTCGACCTTCAGGCTCATCTCGAGCGTGTCGCCGCACAACGGGTTGGTGTCCCGCGCGTGCGCGTCCGGCGCTGCGAGCTTCCCGCGGTTGCGCGGATGGCGGTAGTAATCCATGATTATCTCGGTGAACATGTTCATAGGCGGAACACCTTCCGCGCTTCCCGCAAGGCGGCGACAAGCGCATCAACGTCTTCTTTCGCGGTGTACAGCGCGACGCTCATCCTGCACGCGGCGGGAACGTCGAGGAGCTTCATCAGCGGCATGCAGCAGTGGTGGCCTGAACGGATGGCGACGCCGTGCTCGTCGAGCACGCTCGCCACGTCGTGGGCGTGCACGTCGCCGAGGTTGAACGCGATGACGCCCGAGCGGTTTTCAGGCCCGTAAACGGTGATGCCCGGAACGTTCTTCAGCTCCTTGAACGCGTACCGGATGAGCCCCTCGTCGTGCTTCTGGATATTGTCCATCCCGACGGCGTTGAGGTAGTCGATTGCGGCGCCGAGCGCGATCGCTTCAGCAACCGCGGGCGTGCCTGCCTCGAACTTCCACGGGATGTCATTCCACGTGGCTCCCGTGAGCGTGACTTCCTTGATCATGTCGCCGCCGGTGAGGAACGGCCGCATCTCCTTCAGCAGCGATTCTCTCGCGTAGAACACGCCGACTGAGGGCGCGAAGAGCTTGTGCCCCGAAAAGACGAGGAAATCGCAGCCGAGGTCCTTGACGTCAATCGGCATGTGCGGGACGCTCTGGCACGCGTCAACCAGCACGAGCGCTCCCTGTGTGTGCGCCAACGCCGCGAGCTCCTTGACGGGATTGATGGTGCCGAGCACGTTCGAGACGTGCGTGATTGCAAGGAGTTTCGGTTTCTTGGCAAGCAGCTTCTTCGCTTCGGCCATATCGAGCGTCCCTTCCTGCGTGACGGGAATATAGTCGATTTCCGCGCCGTTCGACTTTGCCACCTGCTGCCACGGGACGATGTTGCTGTGGTGCTCCATGGCGGTGAGCAGGACGCGGTCGCCTTTCTTGAGGTTGAATCCCGCCCAACCGTGTGCCGCGAGATTGATTCCCTCGGTGGCGTTGCGCGTGAACACGATTTCCCACGGCTTCGCGTTGATGAACTCGGCGACTTTCTTCCTTGCGCCTTCGTAGAGCCTTGTCGCGTCCGCGCTCCAGGCATACACGCCGCGGTGCACGTTCGCGTTGGTCGTGGTGTAGAAATGCTCAAGCGCCTTGATGACGTGCAGCGGCTTCTGCGCGGTTGCCGCGCTGTCCAGATATGCGACATCCTGCGCGAGGATGGGGAAATCCTGCTTGACGGACAGCGCTCCCGCTGCCTCGGAGCCTTTCTTCATTGTTCCCGCCATCTTAACGTTCGACTGCATGTTCCCACTTCTTCTTGATAAGCGCGATAATCCGCTCCTGCGTCTGCTTGTCCAGCACGGATATGAACGGCGTGAGGAACGCCATCAGGAGCGTCCTGCGGGCCTCCTGCTCGCCCAGCCCGCGCGAGCGCAGGTAGAACAGCTGCTCCTCGTCCAGCGGGCGCACCGTCGCGGCGTGGCCTGCCGTGACGTCGCTTTCCTCGATTTCCAGGTACGGGAAGTTCTCGGCCTTCGCGTCCCTGCTCAGCAGCAGGACGTGCTGCGCCAGCCGCGAATCGGCTCCCTTCGCGCCCTTGTTGATGCGCATCGTGCCCGTGCACGACGCCTTCGATGAGTGGTCTAGGACGCCGTGCATCAGGACGTGCGCGCGCGTCTTGGGCGCGTCATTGACGACCGAAGTCGCGATGCCGAATCCCTGCTGTCCCGTGCCGTAGAAGATGTCCTGCTCAGTGTACGAGGAGGCTTCGCCTTCGAGCACCGCGGTGCGCTGGATGTTGATGTTGCTCTGTGTCGCGACGCTGATGAGTTTTACGCTGCTCTTCGCGGCAAGCCTGAGCATCATTCCGAGGTTCGCGCTCTTGTCGCTCGCGAGCATCTCGACAAGCGTGAGCTGCGCGCCCTCGCCGACGTGCACGTTGAAGGGCGTGTCGCCTGTCGCGGAATACGGGACAGGGGCGACGAAAACTCCCGCAGGAACGGTAAGCGTGTTGTTCTCGAACGTCACGCCCGCAGCGGCCGCTTCGTCGGGAAGGGAGAGAATGACTGCCATCGTGTCACCCGATCGACCCTTCCATCTCGAGCCGGATGAGCTTGTTCAGCTCCACCGCGTACTCCATCGGAAGCTCCTTCGTGAATTCAGAAATGAAACCCAACACGATGAGCGCGAGCGCCTCGCTTTCAGGCATTCCCCGGCTCATCAGGTAGAAAATCTGGTCATCGCCAATCCTGCCGACGGTCGCCTCGTGAGCGATGGTCGATTGCTCCTCGTCGATGTCCATCGTCGGGTAGGTGTCCGAGCGGGACTTGTCGTCGAGCATCAGGGCGTCGCACTGCACGGTGCTCTTCACGCCCGTGCAGCCCTTCTTGACCTTCAGGAGGCCGCGGTAGCTGGTGCGGCCGCCGTCCTTGCTGATGGATTTCGAGATGATGCGGGACTGCGTGTTCTTCGCGAGATGCGTGATTTTTCCGCCGGCGTCCTGGTGCTGCCCCTTGCCCGCGTACGCGATGCTGAGGATGTCCGCGCGGGCGTTCTCGCCCTGCAGGATGACTGCCGGATACTTCATCGTGAGCTTGCTCCCGAGATTGCCGTCAATCCATTCCACGAGCGCGTTCTCGTGCGCGACCGCGCGCTTGGTGACGAGGTTGTAGACGTTGCTGCTCCAGTTCTGGATGGTGACGTAGCGCACCTTGCTTCCGGGCAGCGCGATGAGCTCGACGACTGCCGCATGCAGGGAGTCCGTGCTGTACACGGGAGCGGTGCAGCCCTCGATGTACGTGACGGACGCATCCTTGTCGACGATGATGAGCGTGCGCTCGAACTGCCCGACGTTCTTCGCGTTGATGCGGAAATACGCCTGCAGGGGAACGTCGACCTTCACGCCCGGCGGGATGTAGATGAACGAGCCGCCGCTCCACATTGCCGTGTTCAGGGCCGCGAATTTGTTGTCATCGTGCGGAACGACGCTTGCGAAATACTTCCTGAAAATCTCCGGGTGCTCTTTCAGCGCAGTGTCCGTGTCAAGGAACACGACGCCCTGCTTCGCGAGATCCTCGCGCAGCTTGTGGTAGACGGTCTCGGACTCGTACTGCGCTCCCACGCCGCCGAGGAACTTGCGTTCGGCTTCGGGAATACCGAGCTTCTCGAACGTGTTCTTGATTTGCTCGGGGACCTGGTCCCAGGAGTGGGCCGTCTTGTCGTTGGACTTGAAATAGTAGGTGATGTTGTCGAAGTCAATCGCGCTCAGGTCGCCGCCCCAGCCCGGCAAGGGCTTGTTCAGGAATGCCTTGAGCGCCTTGAGGCGGAAATCGAGCATCCAGGCAGGCTCGCTCTTTTGCGCGGAAATCTGGCGGACGACGTCTTCCGAGAGCCCTTTCGGCGTCCTGAAGACCGCCTTTTCCTCGTCGTGGAAGCCATACTTCTCCGTATAGCCCACGTTGATTGCGACGTCCGTGTTCACAATTCCTCCTTGAGCCAGCGGTAGCCCTTCTTTTCGAGCTCGGCAGGCAGCGTGGCGTCTCCCGAGTGCGCGATTTTGCCGTCCAGCAGGACGTGCACGCGGTCGGGCTTGAGGAATTCGAGAATCCTGTTGTAGTGCGTGATGACGAGCGCAGAGAACATCGGCGAGCGCAGGCTGTTGACTGCTTCCGATACGATCTTGAGGCTGTCGATGTCAAGGCCGGAGTCGGTCTCGTCCAAAACGGCCAGTGCGGGCTTGAGGAGGAGCATCTGCAGCACTTCCGCGCGCTTCTTCTCGCCGCCCGAAAGGCCCGCGTTGAGCGCGCGTTCCGTGAACTGCGTCGTGAGGCCGAGGCGCTTGAGGATATCCTGCAGCTCCTTCTGGTAGGTCACGGCGCTCCCTTTCGGGTACTTGTTCTTGAACAGCGTGAACAGGAACGAGCCGATGTTCACGCCCGGAATCTCGACCGGGTGCTGGAAGGCGAGGAACAACCCGGCCTTCGCGCGCTCATCCGGGGAGAGCGTGAGGATGCTCTTGCCGTCAAGCAGGATGTCTCCCTTCGTCACCGCGTATCCGGGATGGCCCGCGATGACATAGCTGAGGGTGCTCTTGCCCGAGCCGTTCGGCCCCATCAGCGCGTGGACCTCGCCCTGCCGGATCACCAGGCTGAGCCCTTTCAGGATGGGCTTGCCGTGGGCGCTGGCGTGCAAGTCCCTGATTTCGAGAACGGACGTCACGCGAAGCTCTTGCCGCAGCCGCACGTGCTGTGGGCGTTCGGATTGTCAATCTTGAAGCCGGAGCCGTGCAGGCCATCCATATAATCGATGGTGGCGCCGGGCAGCTGCTCCATGCTGTCCTTGCTGATGTATATCATGATGCCGTGCTGCGTCAGCACGAGGTCGTCCGCTTTCTTGGTGTTGTCGAAATCCAGGTTGTAGCTGAATCCCGAACAGCCGCCGGGGACGACTTCAACGCGCAGGCCGTAGCCTTCCTTCTTCTCGTCAGCCATCAGCTGCTGCAGCTTCTTCGCGGCCTTTTCCGTAAGAATCAGGTTGGCCGTGATCTCCTTCGGCTTCGCCTTCTCCGCACTCTTGGCCGCGATGATTTCATTCATCTCGCCAACCATCTTGTCGATTTCGTCATCCGGCAGGCCGTGTCCTTTCGCGCCGGCCTCAACGGTGTCGAACTGCGCGCCGTGGCAGCCGAAGCAGTGCAGTCCCCGCTCCATCATCACGACGACGGCCTCGGGATACTGGTTTGCCAGCTGCTGGATGTTGGTCTGTCTTGTAATCGGTCCTTCGCTCATGTGTGTCTGCATTGTCTTCACCTGCATCGTTTGGTTGTTGGTATCGTGAACCTGCTCGAACGTGTCCTTGCCGTTGGCGCACCACGGGCACTTGAACTGCGCCGGAAGCTGCGCGAATTTCGTTTCTTTCGGGATGCGGTGCTCCGGGGCTCCCCGTGACTCGTCAAATTCCCAGCCGCACGATGTGCACGCGTAAATCATATTCCCACCTTCCCGTCAAAGCACATCGTGCAGTTCTGCGGGACATCGCCCACTTGCTTGTGGATGCCGCAGATTTCCTTGCTTGCCGCGAGCTCCGTGAGGATGCGCTGGCACTCGAACACGAAGTTCGGCTGGCTCTGGACTCTTTGCGCGGCTTCCGTGATGTGCTGTCGTGTTTCATCGCTGAGCGCGATGTTCGCGCGCTTCTTGCTGAAGTATTGTGAAACTGCAGCTTCGGTGACGCCGAGAATGCCCGCTATCCTGGACTGCGCCACTCCACGCGCCTTCAATGCTGCCGCGAATTCCTTGCGGACTGCCGGCAGGACGTAGAATACTTCAACTTCCTGCGGATGCAATACCTTAAGCCCCATTTCTTAACTATGGTTAAGTTCGGATATATAAAGGCTGTGGTCTCGGGTGTCGCAGTGTTCAAATAATTAATTTCAATATAGAAATTATTTCTTCTTTTGCTTGAACAAATGCCACGCAACCAGGAATCCCGGCGTGTAGCGGTGCGGGTGCATCCGCGTGTGGCGCGTGACGAGCTCAGGAGGTTCCCAATGTCCCGAAGCGACTTCTTTCGGGTCGAGCTTCGGCGTGGCAATGACGCCTTTCACGACAAACAGGCTGTAGCGCAAGTGGTCTTTCGCATTGTCGACCAGATAGTTGCCCAGGAACCTGAACTTGGACTTCGGCAGCCTGATGCCGAGCTCCTCCCTCGTCTCACGCATCGCGGCGTGAATCGGCTCCTCGCCATGCAGCTGGTGGCCCGCCAGCGAGCCCTCCCACAATCCGGGATTGATGTCTTTCGCGTGCGAGCGCTGCTGGATGAACACCTCGCCTTTCGTGTTGAGCAGCAGGACGCGCACGGCAGGATGCATCAGCCCGCGCTTGTGCGCTTCCTTGCGCGAAAGCGTGCGCAGGATTTTTCCGTCTTCCGTCACGACATCGACGAGTTCCACAGGTTCCATTGCGGCATTGCTCTTTTTATTGCTTCCGGTGGGAAAAACTTAAATGTGTTCGCTGTTCACCGTTACGAATGTCAAAAAAGTGGCTCTTCCTGGCAATGCTTTTGCTGCTGATTGCGGGATGCTCCCGCGAGCGCGTCTTCTGCGATTACGGCGAGTGCGTCAATCCCGAGGAAATAGACGTCACCGACCAGCTTGAAGGGCTGAACTATACGGATGACGAGCCAGGCCTTGACGCGCCCAGGGATATCGAGCCCGCGGGGCAAGACCGGACGCTCCCGGTCGTCGCAATCCATGTCTCCGAGATTTCCCGCGAAGGATGGTCGCGCCGGGGCGTCCCCTACTTTGAATCCTACACGGCGCTTGCGGAGATTCTCGGTTCCCACAAGATTCTTTTCGATACGCTCAGCGACACGGACATCGAGAACAAGCTGCTCCTGCCTGACGGCACGCCAGCGTATCCCATACTGTTCACGCTCAACAACGAGATATGGACGCCGGAAGGCGTTGACGCGGTGCGCAAGTACGCCGACGCGGGCGGCACCGTTTTCTTCACATATTCAACATTCACCATCCCCTACCGGACTATGCGCACCCAGGACTGCTTCCTCATTCCCGAGCTCGGGCTGGAGTGCGAAAAGGACGGCCTCATCGAGAACATCGTCCAGACGGACACCCTGCAAAAGCGCAAGGAGCATCCTGTCGTGGAGCACATCCCCTACGGCAACCTCGTCTGGAGGATGTCCCGCTACCTTTCGACGCGCTACGACAACTTCTGGGTGCACGCCACGCGAGGAGAAGTGCTCAGGAGCAGCAAGGGCGAGAACACCGTGACGACGCTGGCAATCATACCCTACGGCAATGGCACGTTCATCTACAACTCCCAAATCAACCCGTTCTGGGGGCGTTATCAGGGAGAGCCCGGCATCCATAACGCGCTCATCGCGCTCAACAGCATCGAATGGGCGTTCAAGCGCCTCAATGTCCCCCGCGTGCACATCCGCCCGTGGGATGCCTACGACGCCGCGTTCACGATGCGTTTTGACGTCGAAACCACCCGCGAGGAATTCCTGGAGCTCTTCCCGCGCTATGTCGAAACGATGGAGCGCAACAACGTGACCGGGATATTCTACATCCTCGTCGACCAGGAACAGAAAGGCAAACCTAATCCTGCTGAGGAGTACTACCGCGCCGACGAGCCCGCAATCGCCGCGATGCTCCGCGACGCCCGCGACCGCGGAATGATTGTCGGCTCGCACTCGACCTGGCACATCGGGCCGGATTTCGACAAGGACGAAGCCGTCTACAACATCGACCACTCCTTGGACGTGCTGGAACGCGTGATGGGCGAGCGCACGACAGACTGGGTGGCTCCGGCGTTCACGGCAAACCTCGACAGCTCCCTGCAAATCATCGACGCGCTCGGCATCAAGGTCACGGGCAACCAGGGCATCGGCTACCTGCCCCATTTCGCGCTCTCGCCGACGCGCGAGGGCCACCACTACGGGTTCCTTGAAGTCCCGACGCTCGACTATTACCACCCCGACGCGCTCGACGGCCAGCAGCTTGCGACGGTCCTCGAGCACCACAAGCTCACGTCAATCTACGAAACGGTCGACTTCTACTACCGCAAGAACGGCATCATCAACCTCTATGCGCACATGAAGGAAGAGAACCTTCCCCGCCTCCAATACTTGCTCACGCAAGTCAACCGCAGGGAAAACATCTGGCACCCCACCCCTGACGAGCTCTACATTCACTGGTGGGACAGGGAACACCTCCATTATGAGAACGTATCCCTCACGGAAAACGAGCTGCACGTGCTCGTGCGGAACGATCTGGAGCGCGACAACACCGGAATCCTGCGGGTCGACTACGGAAACGCGACGCTGGACGTGCCGTTGAACATCAGCGCTTACGAGACGCAGCTCGTGCGTGTTGCCCTGCGTTGATTCTCCATAGCGCGACAACTCCAAGCACCGCGCCGAGCGTGTTGAAAATCAGGTCGAGCGACACGTTGACGAAGCCGCCGACGTGGTCCTCGATGACGTTCAGCGCCACAAAGAACTCCGAAATCTCCACAATCGCGCCGATGCCCATCGCGCCCAGCGCGACAACCGCGTATACGGGCAGGCCGTTCTTTCTCAACGCGGGATGCAGATGATAAGCGCGTAGATGATGATGTTGACCTGATACGCGACAAATTCGAGGTTGCCCTGCGTGACAAAGATGTAGCCGAAGAACAGGATGCTGATGACGAATAGGGCGAAAATACGCGGCTGTCCTCTTTTGAGCATTTCAGAAGAATGGATTGCTGAGCTTAAAAAGCTTACAGTCGATACGGCGAGACGAACGTGCTTTCGCGGCTGTCCGACTTCACCGCGAGCATATAGTTGCCGCCGAGCGCGCGTTTGGTGAGGGAGTACGCGCTGTTCGCGCGCTCAATCAAGCCAAGGCTCGCGAGCTTCTCGAGCGAGGCGCGCGATTCCTTGTCGTTCGCACGCGGACCCTTGTCGCGGACGCCCGGGACGTACGAGCCGCGCTGGATGTCCGCAAGCAGCGAGACATCCGCTCTCAGGAGGCTCATCGGGCTCGCGATATCCGCATGCACGAACTCGATGGACTCGACCGTGTTGAACGGGTGCAGAAGCGTCTTCATCGCGTCAGCAGGCGTGCGATGGGCAAGCTCGTTAATCGACATAAGAAATTATCCCGCGTCAATCATCTCAATCTCGATGTTGAGGCCTTCCGGAATCGGGACCTTCATCACGAGGCGCAATGCGCGCTCGTCAATGCCGAGGTCAATCAGGCGCTTGTGGATGCGCATCTCGAAGCGCTCCCACGTGGCAGAACCGTCACCGCACGGGCACCGTCTCGTGGCCATGCGCAACTTCTTGGTGGGCAAAGGAATCGGACCACGCATATCTACTCCGGTCTTGTCCGCGATATCCTTGATGTAGACGCAGACCTGGTTCAGCTTGTCAATGTCGGTCGATGCCAACTTGATACGTGCCTTTTGCATATGCGTGTTTCCTGTGTGTTCACGGTGACGCCCGGCTCACCATGTAAAAATGAACAAAAAATAAAGGGCCTTACATCGCCTTCTTGACGAGGTCGATGCACATACCTGCCGCAACGGTGACGCCGGAGTCGCGGATAGCGAATCTCGACATCTGCGGGATGTCCTTGTTCTTCTCGATCACGAGAGGCTGCATCGGCTTGATCTTGACGACTGCAGCGTCGCCGTTCTTGATGAAGTCAGGGTGTTCCTGCAGCGTTTCGCCGTTCGCAGGGTTGATCTTCTTGACCAGTTCCGTAATCTGGCAGGCGACCTGCGCGGTGTGGATGTGGAACACCGGCGTGTAGCCAACCGTGATGACGGTCGGGTGGTTCATGACGATGATGTTCGCCGTGAATTCCGTCGCGACAGTGGGGACGCTCGACGGGTGGCCGAGGACGTCTCCGCGCGCAAGGTCCTTCTTTTCCGGACCGCGGAGGTTGAATCCGACGTTGTCGCCGGGTTCAGCTTCGGGAACGACTTCGTGGTGCATTTCGATGGACTTGACTTCGCCGTTCACGCCCTTGCCTTCGCGGCCAGGGACGATGATGACCTTGTCGCCCGCCTTCAAAATGCCCGTTTCAATCTTGCCGACAGGAACGAGACCGATGCCGGTGATGCTGTAGACGTCCTGGATAGGCAGTCTGAGCGGCAGGTTCGTGGGCTTCTGGGGCAGGGTGAGCATGTCCAGCGCCTCAATCAGCGTGGGACCCGTGTACCACGGCATGTTTGCGCTCTTCTTGACGATGTTCTCGCCGAGGAACGATGCTGCCGGGATGATCTTGACGTTCTCCGTCTTGTAGCCGACGCTCTTCAGGAGCTGCTCGGCCTGTGCCTTGGTTGCGTTGAACTTGGCCTGGTCGTACTTGTTCAGGTCCTGCTTGTTGCACAGGATGATGACCTGGCCGACGCCGAACGTCTTACAGAGGAACGCGTGTTCCTTGGTCTGCGCCTGGACTCCCTCGGAGCCGATGACGATGACTGCAGCGTCCGCCTGGGATGCGCCCGTGATCATGTTCTTGATGAAGTCACGGTGGCCCGGTGCGTCGATGATGGTGAAGTCGTACTTGGGGGTGGAGAACTTCTTGTGGCTCAGGTCGATGGTGACTCCGCGCTCACGCTCTTCCTTCAGGTTGTCCATGACGAAAGCGAATTCGAAACCGCCCTTTCCAAGCTCTTCGGCCTTCTCCTTCAGCTTGCGCATTTCCTGTTCCGGAACAGCGCCAGCGTCGAACAAGAGTCGTCCGACTGTGGTGGACTTTCCGTGGTCAACGTGACCGACGAAAACGACATTCATGTGCGGTTTTGCTTTTGCCATATTGGTTACCCCTCCTATGATACCTTGTGATTAGGTTACTAGGTATGCTCGAGAACAAGTGGGGGGTTTATAAAGCTTGCTGTTATTGTGGGTAGTGCCGAGCTTCTCGCGCGTTTCTTCTCAACATTGCCGTCCCAAGCGGTTTTGTCGTGACGTTCTTGGATCTCGTAGAAACGAACGCGACAATGGTCCTGGGGCAGAGCGTGTCGGGAGTGATGCGGAGAGCGCTCACGCTGTGTTTAAAGAAAAAATAAAGTAAAAAAGAAGAACGTTTACGCGCCCAGCTGTCCTGCGGTCAATCCCTTGCGCTGGACAATCTGCGAGGTAATCTTGTTCTGCAGTTCGTTGGGCAGCTTCTCGAACGTCTGGTCGACGAGCGATGACTGTCCGCGTCCACCGGTTGCGGAACGCAAGTCCGAGCTCCAGCCGAGCATTTCACCGACGGGCAGCTTGGCCTTGACGTTCGTCTGCGTGCCGACCTCGTTGATTTCGAGAATCTGTCCGCGCTTGTTCATCACGAGCTTTGTGATGTCGCCCGTGAATTCGATCGGAGCTTCAATCAAGTGCGTCTGGACGGGTTCGAACAACACGGGGCCGGCTTGCATCATCGCGCCACGGATGCCTTCTCGGACTGCCGGATACATCTGCGCGGGGCCGCGGTGAATCGCGTCCTCGTGCAAACGGGCGTCCGTCAGCGTGACCTTGATGCCGAAGCACGGTTCTCTCGCGAGCGGACCCATGTCCATGACCTGCTCGAAACCTTCAATCACGAGCTGGATGCATTCGGACAGCTGGATGTTTCCGCGCGTCGCGTCGATGAAGATGCTTCCCTTGTAGATGTCCTTCACCGACAGCGCAGTGTCGTTGTCGTAGCCGGCGTCGACGAGCGTGTCTCGCAATGCCAAGTCCTTCTTCTTGATTCGTCCCTCGGAAATGTCGCCCTTCCGGATAAGCTCGGAAATGTGCGGCTCCAAAGGCTCGACCTTGAAGTAGAGCTTGTTGTGCTTGTTCGGGGACTTCCCTTCGACTTCCGCGCTCTGTTTTGAGACGGTCTCGCGGTAGACGACGATGGGCGGAGACGTCTGGATCTGCACGCCCTTCTCGTTCAGGATTCGTCCCTCGATGATTTCGAGGTGGAGTTCCCCCATTCCGTGGAGGAGGTTCTCGCCGGTTTCCTGGTTGATCTCAATCTTCACCGACGGGTCTTCCTTCGCGACCTTGCGCAGGACCTCGACGAGCTTCGACAGGTCCTGGGGGCGCGCGGGCTTGATTGCCTTGGTGATGACGGGCTCGAAGATGTGCTTCAGTTCCTCGAACGGCTGGTCGGCCTCCAGCGTGATGGTCTCTCCGGCGAATCCGGCGACGCCCGCGATGGCGCAGACGTTTCCTGCCGGAACCGCGTCAATCAGTTCGGGCTTGATGCCGTAGTACATGAACACCTGTCCGACGCGCTGCTCCTGCTTCGCGTTGTTCATATAGATGGTCATGCCTTCGCGCATCGTTCCCGCGTACAATCGTCCTGCGGAAATCTCTCTGCCGGACTTCGGCTCGATGAGGATTCGCGTGATGACGAACGCCAGCTTGCCGTTCCTGTCGCATGTGAGCAGGCTCTTGCCCAGAGGGCTGTCCAGCTCGCCGTGCCAGATCTTCGGGATGCGGTACTTCTGAGCATCAACCGGGTTGGGGAGGTGCTTGATGACCATATCGAGAATGACTTCGTGCAGGGGGGCGTTCTTCCACACCCAGTCCTGGCGCTCCTTCTCGCCCATATCGTAGAGCTTGAGGATGTCCTTGAACGCGACGCCCTTCTTCTGCATGTACTGCAGGGAGAGCGCCCAGTTGTCTCGCGCGGAACCGAACGCGACGGAGCCGTCCTGGATGTTGACCTTCCACTTCTGCTGGAATTCCTTTTCCGCAATCTGCTCGATGAGGCGGTTGAATTCCAGGATGATCTTGACGAACCGCTGCTGGATCTGCTCGGGCGTGTACTGCATCTCCTTGATGAGGCGGTCGACCTTGTTGATGAACAACACGGGCTTGACGCGCTCGCGCAATGCCTGCTTCAGCACGGTCTCGGTCTGCGGCATGATGCCTTCGGAAGCGCACACGAGCACGACGGTGCCGTCGATGGCGCGCATCGCGCGCGTGACGTTCCCGCCGAAGTCGATGTGTCCGGGCGTGTCGATGAGGTTGATGAGGAATTCCTTGCCGTCGAAGCTGTGGACCATGGACACGTTTGCCGCGTCCACCGTCATCAGGCGCTCCTGCTCGTCCTTGTGCTGCCACGTGGCCATTCCCTTCTCGAGGTCGCCCGCGGCCGCGTTGGACATCATTCCGGCTGCCGCCAGCAGGTTGTCCGTGAACGCGGTCTTTCCGTGGTGGATGTGGGCAGAAGTGGCGATGTTGCGGATGTTCTCCTGCGTGTTCACCAGCTTCTTCATCTTTTCAAGTTTGTCTTCCGCCATTGCTCAATCACCCGTAGATTATTTTCGTATCGTGTTTCGTGTAGTCGTACAATTCCTTGTCCGTGAACCACACCTTGATCTCCTTCTCGGCCTCGGCGACGCTTCCTGAAGCGTGCACGAGGTTTCTCAGCACGCGCTGCTGCTTGTCCGCGAGCGCGTAGCTGTCATTCGAATAGTCGCCGCGCAGCGTCCCGGGAGCGGCAGACTTCGGCTCGGTGGAGCCGACGATCTTGCGGCCGGCCTCGACGGCCGCCTCGCCCTCAAAGACCATTGCCATGAGGGGTGCCTTGAGGCATTCCATGTTCCACCTGCGGACACGCGCGCCGATCTCCTCGTCGCTTTCCGTGACCTTCTGTCCCTTGGCTTCCATCGACGCGCGCGTCTTGGCGCCGACGCTCTTCTTCCACACGGGGTCGTCGGCATAATGCATGCCGAGGTGCTCTTCGGTGGGGTTGATGAGCTTCATCCCGACGATGCGGAATCCGCGCTGCTCGAACCTGCGCAGCACTTCCCAAACGAGGCCGCGCTGCACGGCGTCGGGTTTTGCCAAAATCAGTGTTCGTTCCATGGTTGTTGTTTATGTGTGACGCCGCCACGACAAAGGTTCCTGGGGCCCCGGCACTGCGTTCTCCGCGTGTGCCGTCCCAGGCAGTTTTGTCGTGCTGTCGGCGGCCTACTCTTTCTTCTCAGCCTTGTGGGCTTCTGCGGCTTTCTTCGCCGCCTTCTTCTCGATGCGGTAGGCCTGCGTCCACTTGGTCTCGCGACCGACGTGGCCGAGCTTGAACTGGTTCTTCTCGCACTTGCGCGAGCAGAAGTTCATCGTGCGGCCATCCTTGAGGATGAGCAGCTTGCCCGTGCCGCGCTCGATGTTGTTCCTGCAAAAAGAGCATTTTGCCATTGTTACACGCTTCCGCGGCCGCCCTTGCCGAGCGGGCGCGCTTCCATTTCAGTCTCTCTCAGCATCAGGATGTCGTCCTTCTGCACGGGGCCCTTGACGTTGCGCCGCAGGACCTTGTCCTGGTCGCGGCCCGTGAGGACACGGACACGAACCTGGATTGCCTCGCCACGCGAGCCGGTGCGGCCGACGATTTCCTCGACGCGTGCCGGGAAGGACATCGTGAATCGGACTGCCTCCGCGCCGCGCGATTCCTGCTTCTGCGCAGGCTTGCCTGCCGGAGCGGGCTTCGCCGCGGGAGCCTTCGCTTCCGGTGCTGCCTTCTTGTCGTCTGCCATGTTTACGCCTTCGCCTTGATTTCAGCAATCAGCTTCTTCGCGTCGCCTTCCTCGACGATTGCGATGGCTGCCGTGGGCACGCCGATGCCGGCTGCCTGGCCGAGCTCTTCCTTGCTGTCGACGGTGACGCAGGGAATGCCCTTCTCCTTCGCAATCAGGGGAATGTGCATCACGACTTCGGCGGGCTGGACGTCCTTTGCGATGACGGCGAGCTTGGCGATGCCCCGCTCGACCGCCTTGGTCGTCTCGTTAGCGCCCTTCCTGATCTTTCCGGTCGTCTTCGCGACTTCAATTGCCTGAAGCGCGTTATCTGCCATTTCGTTTGCCATTGATGTTCCTCCGAGGAATAACGTAGAAACGTGTTTCCCCTCAACTCGCGCCTTGCGGCGGTCACAGCCTCATTAGAGACTAAGAAGGAGCCCTTCGGGGTTCTTTATAAAGCTTGCGGTGCACTATATTATTGTCGAGCCGCTGAGCTTCGGGTTCAGTCCTTTCGTGCATTTTCCATATAAGCGCGCAATGAGTCCTAACTGAGATGGGCATTTTCCAACCCGGCCAGGAAATCACGTACGCGCGAACGCTCGTCTCGGGCGAAAGCATCGTGCCGATGGGGCTTGATATAGCGTACGGCGTCAATTCTGAACTCGATTATGATGACATGCACTACCTCAGGCTTGTCCAGCCGTTCATCGGCATCGGCGACCAGCTGAGGATTGTCCTGCCCAACCACACGTTCCAGCAGACATCGAAAATCCAGGAGGTCAGGTACCATTCCCACAGGCTTGTCTACCTGACGAAAAACTCCATCTACGAGGTGCGCTACCAGAACATCAACCTCGAGCGCATCCTCAACGACGGCCCCAACAAGGGCGTCAACGCACACCAGGAGGGGGAGCTTCCGCTCTTTCCACAATGAACCCGCTGCTCGACACGCAAGGCATCAGCTACTTCATGAAGGGCGAGCTCATATCACTCATCACGCCCTACTGCAAAATCGACATTTTCGAATCGGCGTACCTGCGCTACAGCCTGCCGTTCCTGAAAACGGGAGACTCCCTCCACATCATCAGGCCGGGCTGGGCAAACGAAACCACCTCGCGCCTTGCCCGCGTCGAGCGGTATCGGAACACGATGCTGTACAGCACCACCCACTGCAGGTATCTCGTGCAGTTCGCGAACGTCGACCTGGAGCGGATGCTGCGTGAAGGCAAAGGCAAGGGAATGAACACGCTGGAGTGCGGAATCATCAAGACATTCCCGCTCAACCGGGAAAAAGAAAGCGCGTGACTATTTTTTCTTCCTGCTCGAATACATCGCGTGCAATTGCGCGTGCTGTTTCTCCATCTTGTTCGCGTGGCGCTTGTCGAACAATTTCTTCGTGAGAATCATCCCCACGCCCGCGCCCGGAACGATGGCCGCGGCGACTTCCGTGCCGATATCAAAGGCAGTGTCGCCGTTCCAGTATTTCTTCGCGAGGTCGGAGAGGAGCTTCGAGCCCTTCTCCCACGCACCCGTGACGCCATCGACCTCGATGGTGCCTCGGTTGTCGCGGTTCTCTTCCTTGAATTCGAAAACGTGGACAGGCGTGAAGTAGAGCGTGAGGCGGTTGATGATGACGCGCTCGTCAAGAATCTCGTCCGCGTGGACGGGCTTGAGAATCTCCTTGGTGAGGTTCGTCATCAGGTAGGACGCTCGGATCTGCACGGGGACGACATCGACATCCAGCTTCTGGAGGTCTTCCACGGCGCGGACGACTTTCGCCTTTGCGTCCAGATACCTGCGGTAGTCCTTGCCTTTCTCGTGCGCGGCGTCCTTGACCGTCTCTTTCTTGAAGTGCTCAAAACAGTGGTCGACGCCCTCGAACACGCACATCGGCGCGTCAGGCGAGACGGGAATGTCCTGGCTGTTGATGGAGACGCTCTGCACTTCCGGGCGGACCCCGATCTGGTAGGTGCTCTTGCGGTGATATTCGTAAATGCTTTCGGCAGCGATGTGCCAGAACGGGAGGTAGCGCTTGCGGTAGCCCGTGAGGACGACCGTCCCGCGCGAGCGGTCGAACGCGCGCAGCGTATTCGTAAATGTGCCGAACGCCGCGGACTTGTGCTTCTCGGCGATTTCCTGAGCCTGCTCGCGGTCGTAGACATCCTGGATGACCTGGATGGTCTTTGCTCCTTTCGCGAATTCGACTTTTACCATAACCCCTTTCATGCCTGACGCGTTTCGTTATTTATAAAGGTTCTGTGGAAACTGCCGTCCCCGGCAGTCTTGTCGTAGCGTCGTCGTTCAAGTTAGAAACGAACGCGACAATGGCCCCTGCGCCATGGAATGCCTGAGCTCGCACGTGGAGTTCCCCTGCACCACTCGTCCCCCGCAGTTTTGTCGCTTTATCGAATACAAGAACGGACGCTAAAATACTCCGGGGCAGAACGTGCGGGGAGCAGGTCCTGAGATTTTCGTGACGCCCCTTCGCGATTAGTTTATATAATGATAAACAACTGCGGAAGCCATGCTCGAACTTGCGCTGGTGATCGCAGGCGTCATTCTCGTCTTCGCGACAATAACTGACATCCGTTCGACGGAAGTTCCGGACTGGCTCAGCTACGCGGGCATCGCCGCGGGAATCGGGTTGCACAGCGTTCTCGCGATAACGTCCTGGAGCGTCCAGCCGCTCATCTCGCTCGGCCTCGGCCTGCTCATTTTCGTTCCGCTCGGCCTGCTGATGTATTACGCGGGCCAGTGGGGCGGCGGCGACAGCAAGCTGATGATGGCGCTCGGCGCGCTCTTCGGGCTGTCGTTCTCGATGTCGCATTTCTCCGTGGCGTTCCTCATCAACACGCTGCTCGCGGGAGCGCTGTACGGGCTGGGCTCGGTGGCGTTCATCGCCGCGAGGAATTACGCGAAAATCGCGCCCGTGTACGGCACGCTCGCGAAACAGAAGCCAATGCTCATCGCGCGGCTGTTCTCGATGCTTGCGGCAATCGCGCTCATCCTCGTCGTGGTTTCGCTCGACATTCCCGTGCGCGCGCCACTGCTCATCCTCGCGGGACTTTTGCCGCTGCTCACGTATTCCCTGCTTGTCACGAAAGCGGTCGAGCAGTGCTGCATGCTAAAGACCATTCCACCATCCGAACTGCGCGAAGGCGACTGGATAGTCAAGGACGTCGTCGTCGCGGGAAAACGCATCACCGGGCCGAAAGACCTGGGCGTGACGAAAGAGCAAATCGCGGAGCTGCAGCGGCTTTCCAAGAAGCACACGATTCTCGTCGAAATCAAGAACGGCATTCCGTTTGTCCCGTCGTTCCTGCTGGCGTTTGTTCTGACGGTCTGGATTGGGAATCCGTTGCTGTTGTTCTAGGCCGGAATTTCTTGCAGCTTCTTGATGATTTCGCCGTCTTTTTCCCATTCCGATTCGGTTGTGGGAAGGCCAAGCAGCCCTTCAATAGTCTTGAGAACGTCTTCCGCGGTTTCAGCGGCTTCCTTTTTGATGGTCTTGACAACTACGAATTCTCCCGCATACGGCAGCACTTCCCGCGAAAAGCAAGTGCCATCTAAGTTGCCGCTTCTGTCGGTGAACACGCGGTAGTTCTTGAGCGCGTGCTGAACAAGATATTCCTTGCTTTTGTCCAAAACTTTCACTGCGACGTTGTATTGCGTTGTCATGCGTACGTTCAGTCATTTTTTCTTCTTAAAGATTTGTGTCGTCGAGAATTAGTTGTTTAAATAATTTTTAAAAGACCCAATTTGCTGCTCGTGTTGATATCCCGCAGCACCTAAATGTTTATATCGTCCTGACGTTTGGAGCGGGGCATGGGGGACGACCGAAGATATTGCAACAAGGAGATTCGCGGGCCGATTGGCGCGCTGAAAGTTCTCAGGCATCTTGACTTTGAGCGCATTCAAGGTTCGGGATTGCAGACAAAAGTCGTCCTGTACTTGGGCAAAGGGGGCGTGGAACTGGGTCACACCGCGCGCTATGAGGGAACGGTCTCCACCTCCCCCCAACTGGTTCTTCCTGTCCCGAGATATTTTATGTCACACCTGCCCAACAATGAACTGGACTCGCGCGTTCCTGCGTCCTCCCTCTTTAAGTCTCCCTCAAGGCTTGAGTTCGTGCTTTCGGCAAGAACAAAACCTGAGTATGAGGGCCTGTTGGCGTTCCGCGACGATGTTGTTCCTGAACTCATCAAGTCAGGCTACACGCGCCCGAGCACGGAACACACCTCGCACTTCTGGTTTTACGCGGGCAAAAATGACGTGAAAACGCACTTGCTCTGCATCAACCTGTATGATGGCCTGCAAGTGACGCAACAGGAAGTCGATGGCGTGAAGCTGTTCACCCAGAAAGACGTTGCGGGATTGATGAGCCTTAGCTTACGGGATTCTGCGTAGCGACCGAATCAAATAGTTCTCATCATCCATCTTCAGCGGCTTCTCTTCCTTTTTCTCGGGCTTCGGCTCTTCCTTCTTCTCCTCGTGCTGCCCGAGGGGAAGAATCGCCTCCTTCAACCGCAGCTCGACCGTGCTCATCTCCTCCTCGCTCAGCTGCCGCGGCTGCCAGAGCAGGTTGATGCCGTCGTTTTCCTGGCGCGGGATGATGTCGAGGCGGACGTGCGGCGTGATCTGTCCCGCGGCGGCGCCGTTCTGCACCAGGACGTTCGTGCCCTGCACGCCCAATCCCTCAAAGAGCGCGATGGAAAGCCGGTTGGCGACGGCGAACAATTCGCCCGCGATCTTGTCCGGCACCTGCTCGAGAATCACGTGGTGCTGTTTTGGCGCGACGATGACGTGGCCGACCGAAGCCGGCTTGGGAGCGAGCATCGCCACGATGGACGCGTCCTCGTACAGCAGCGGGCCTTTCATCAGCGCGCAGAGGTCGCAATTCATTTGCCACCTGACAGGAAGTCGGCAATGTCGTCAAGGTTTGATTTCGCGTCCTTTTTTGGTTGGTCAGTCTTCTCGGGCTTTTCAATTCTCGAGTCCGGAACTGATGGCTGCTTCCCGAACAGCCTGTCGACAAGCGGCTTCAGGGAATTGTGCAATGCCTGCGCGTCCTTTTCCGAGACCGTTCCTTCCGGCGGGCTGATTCCCGCGCCGTCGCCTTCCATCCGCGGGATGACGTGCAGCAGGAAGTGGGACGCGCGCTGTCCCGCGGCAAGGCCGTTTGCCGCGAAAATTGACGTTCCTTGCGCCTTCAGCGCGCGCAACGCCGCCTGTGAAAGATGCCGCGCGACGCGGCCGAGATGCGCGACAATCTCTTCGGGAATCTGCGGAAGAATGCTATAGTGCTCCCGCGGCATCACGAGCATATGGCCGGGAGTCCCCGGGTTGATGTCCAGCACCGCGATGACGTGCTCGTCCTCGTAGACCTTCTTCGCCTGCACCTTCCCTTCCGTGATGCGGCAGAATATGCACTGCTTCTTCTGCAGCTCCCGAATCTGTTCGGGGGACATATTCTTCAGGTCAAGCTCATCGGCCATTGCCTCCTGGTGGGGCGAAGTGGTATATATACCATGGTCTCCCGCAAGGTTTTGGGCTTTGCGCCGTTCAAGCTCGTCCCCCGGACCATTTTGGCGTCAGTTCTTGGAGCGTGCCATAACGCAACGACAAAACTGCCGGAGACGTGGCGAGCGGGGATGCACGTGCGGAGCGCTGCCCTAAACGTTTATATAGTGCCCCCACAACAAGATGGCAAAAGAGGTCCTATGGATAAACGAGGCGTCACACCGCTTTTCGCGACACTTCTCCTGATTGCGTTCTCGGTCGGGCTGGGTGCAATCGTTATGAGCTACGGCGAGGCCTACGTGGAAGAACAGGCAACGTTCGTCACGCAGCCCGAAATCGGCATCCTGTGCGACACGGCTGACGTGCAGGTCATCGCCGTCCGCGGCGAACGGCAAATCTGCGTCCGCGACCAGGTGCTCGAATTGGCCATCGACAACGGCCCCGGCACCGCGATTGACGGCATCCAGGCGCGCATCGTCGGCACGGACAACATTGCGACCGTCCCCAACATCCTCAATGAGCCTCTCCCCGCAGCACGTTCCCTCAAGACCGCGTTCGCGTTCGACGCCATCGGCACGCCGCTCCAGGTGCGGCTGACGCCGTTCATCAACGGCGACGGCCAGGAATTCTGCACCGAACGCGCGCTCGTCATCGAGGACCTGCGCGACTGCTGACATGCGCATCACGCTTGACATCCGGAAAACCGTGGAACAGAACGCCGCGCTCTATTTCGACAAGGCGAAAAAGCTGAAATCCAAAGCCAAGGGCGCGCGCGAGGCCGTGGGCAAGTTCAAGTCGCAATTGTCCGCGCTCGAGGCCAAGAAGGCGGCGCAGCCGGAAGTCAAGAAGTCAGAACTGAAGGAGATTTCTTCAAGGCATTGGTATGAGAAATTCCGGTGGTTCCTCTCCAGCGAGGGCTATCTTTGCGTCGGCGGCCGTGACGCGGGAACGAATGAGCTGCTCATCAAGAAGCACACCGAACCGCACGACCTGATTTGCCACACGGAAAGCCCCGGAAGCCCGTTCTTCATCATCAAGACCGAAGGCACCAAGCCGAATCCGATAACCGTGGACGAGGCATTGCAGGCCACGGCCAGCTACTCGCGCGGCTGGAAGATGGGCGTTGCCGCGATGGAATCGTACTGGGTGACGCCGGAACAGGTCTCGAAAGAGGCGCAGTCCGGCGAATTCATGCAGAAAGGAAGCTTCATGGTGCGCGGGAAAAGAAACGCGAAATCCGTGCCGCTGAAGCTGGCAATCGGCCTGTTGCCAGATGGCCGCGTGATGGCAGGTCCTGAGACTGCAATCAAGAAACATTGCCAGAAATACATGACGCTCCTCCAAGGCACGGACAGGCCTTCCGACGCGGCAAAAAAAATCCAGAAATACATCAAGGGCGGCGACCTGGATGCTATAATTAGGGCCTTGCCCGCGGGCGAGCTGAAGGTCGTGGGCGCATAAAAAGATTTATAAGCCAGTATACGTTTTCCCACACCATGGCGAAAAAGAGGAAGACCGGAAGCCCTATTCTCAAGATTCTCACCGGCATCATCATTCTCGCGGCCGTTGGCTATCTCATCTATGCAGGCGCAAGCTATGCCGGCAGCGAAACCGAACAGAGCGGCGTCGTCGTCTGCGACGCGGACGGCGTCACGTGCAAGATTTCGCTCCACATCCACGCCCAGACCTATCCTTCCGTATGCGGCGAGCGCCTCAGGTTCCCGCTCGAGACAGGCGCGCTCGACCGGCAGCACACGCACAAGGAGCGCAACTACATCCATTTCCACGACGCAATCCTATATGACATCAATGCCCAGGAAATCATCGAGACGGACCGCCTGAAGCTCGGCGAATTCCTTGACAACATGGGAGTCCGCTTCACGTCCGAATGCCTTGGCGACAAGTGCAACGGCGACCTGTGCGGCGACACTCCCGGAAAGCTCACGATGACCGTCAACGGCGTCCCGAACACGGAATTCCGAGACTATGTCTGGAAGGACGGCGACGAAATCACAATCACGTTCGAATGAGGTGAAGAGAATGGCAGCAAAAAAGAAGGCAAAGAAGACACAAAAGAAGGAAGCGCACGCGTGCGGGTTCTGCTAAGATGGTGCTCGAGGCAGGCGTAAGCTGGCCGATTCTCATCGGCGCGGCAGTCATCGACAGCATCAACCCGTGTGCGTTCGGAGTGCTCATTTTCCTCCTCGCATACCTCACCAAGACGTTCAAGGACCCAAAACGGATGCTCATCCACGGCCTCACGTACATCTTCGCGGTCTTCCTCACGTACCTTGCGGCAGGCTTGATATTGCTGCCCATCATCCGGCAGCTCACCGGCTTCAGCACGTGGGCATACTGGATAATCGCGGGCATCATCATCATCGCAGGGCTGCTCGAGCTGAAAGACCTCATATGGTACGGCAAGGGATTCTCCCTCGCCATCCGGCCGTCTGACGCCGAGCGCATCAAGATGTATGTCAAGCGCATCTCGACCAAGCTCTCGACCGCGTTCAGTTTAGGAGTGTTCGTGGCGCTCGTCGAGCTCCCGTGCACCGGTGCGGTGTATCTCGCGGTGCTCACGCTGATGTCGTTCTCGGGCGTCTCCCTGGACCACATCACGATGCTCGTGCTGTACAACATCATCTTCGTGCTCCCGCTCATCGTGATTCTCGTCACGATGTACCGCGGCGTCGGCGACAAGAAGATGCACGCGTGGCGCGAGAAGCACAAGAAGCTCATGCGCGCGGCAACCGGATTGCTGCTCATCGGCATGGGCATCTGGATGATCTGGTTCACACTTTAGTCAAAGTGCGGGCAAAGTCCTCCTTCGTTCAGGCTCGAGAAGCACGTCATAACTGCTTCCTTCGGAAGCAGGGTAATGACTCTTCTCTCGCTTTCACGAAGTCGGACGCTTTTTTCTTTTCCGTTTCTTTTCTCGTGCGGCAAGCTGGCGCACGCAACGGCGGGGTTGGGCCCTTCGGGCTCCGTTGCAGTGCCAGCCAGCGTCGCCGCAAGCATTAAAAACTAAGCCCTAGCATGCTCTTGGTATGGAACCCACGATTAACGTCGGCAAGTCGGGCGTCACGGACAACACGATTGCTGAAATCAGGAAGCAGCTGAAACGCCACGGAACCATCCGCGTGAAGCTCCTGCCGGCCGCGGGCGAGGAACGCAAGGCGCTGATGGACCGCATCATCAGCGAGACGGGAGCGAAAGTGCAAAGCCGCGTCGGGTTCGTGATGATTCTCAGTGAATAGGTTTAAATACTCCCGAATACGCGTTCTGCACAGCGATGGCTGAGAAAAAAGAGGAAAAGCCCGAGGACAAGAAGCCCCACAAGTACTTCGAGAAGTGGGACGAGGCAGAGATCACCAAGGACCAGGTCCTCACGTACAGGCCGCTCGATGACGGATCCGCACCCTACGGCGCGTATCCGAAGCCCGGCAACCGGTTCCGCGTCATCCTTGAAGGCCCCAACATCAGCATCGAGGGCGTTTATTTCTGGTGCCTCACGCAGTTCCGGATGATCGGCTATCCGGTCGTTGAGAAAATCAACGACGTCTTCAGCGCATCCGAGTCCTCCAGCCTTTTTGGCGCGAGCCAGCAGCGCCTCGGATTGACGCAGGACCGCGTGATGCAGTTCCTCCGCGTCATCCACGATATGGTACGCAGCATCCCCGTCTACGTCCGCGAGCTCAGGGCCATCAACGAGCGCCTCGACTACTACTACAAAAGCAGGTCGGGAACAAAAGAAGCTGAAGGCGCGGAAAAGACGCTCAAGGGCATCTACGTCGACCTTGTCGAAGGCGGCGCGAAGAACCCGTCGAGCGTATTCGGGCTGTCGCAGCAGGTCGGCTTCGTGATTCTCCCCAACCTTTTCTTCGAAACGGCCAAGCAGTACTCGCAGAAAAAAGATGCGAAGGAGCGCGACGCCGAGCAGAAAGAACTTGACGCGCAGTTCTGGGCCCGTGTCGAAAAGATGTCCACGGACAAGGGCGGCGACTTCCCCAAGGACCCCGTCACCGTGCTCCAGCGCAAGCTCACGCAGTACTACACCTGGAAGGAGCGCACGCAGCAGGAAATCGAGCGGCGACGAAGCTACCTGCTCAAGTACATGCGGCAGTACTATTCCACCATCAAGCTCTACATGCAGTGGGTGAAGCCCTACCTCAAGGCAGTGAAGCGCCTCGGGATGGACCTCAACCGCAACAGCCGCGCCGAGCTCATCCGCGCGTTCGAGACATCCATCGTTGAAATCGAGATTCTCGGCAGGCAGGCCGCCGGCAAGACAAAAGTCGACGGCAAGGAAATGGGCGTCGACAGCTGCATCCTGATGACGTTCCAGTACCGCACCAAGCCCTCGATGTCCATGACGACGCAGGACTTCCAGCACCGCGGCCCCGTCCACGTCGGCGAGGCCGAAATCACGTGGCGCAGCTACGCCTGGACCGACCTGGATGTCAGGAAATTCAAGCAGCTCAAGGACCAAGAAGACCTCGACCTACTCAAGGACATCGACGAGACGCTCAGGATGTCCCTAGAGGGCGTTGAAACAGACCTGATGGACTTCCTCAAGGAAGCGGACAAGGAAGCGTTCGGCGAGAAAAAGAAGGAAGAGAAAAAGGACGAACGCCCCAAGCAGAATCTCTTCGAGCCTTTCGTCGAAATCTTCAAGGGCGGCAAGGAGCTCACGGGCAGCATCACCACCGGATTCGGGGATATGGCGCGCGTGTTCTTCCCGCCTGAGAAGAAGAGCGACGAGACGCTCAAGAAAGCGGCAGGCGGCGCCAAGAAGATGTGTTTCATGCACTACAAGAACTTCAAGAAGTCCCACGGGCTTGCGGCTTGGTGACCGAAATGTCCCGCAAGATAGAAAAATCACAAAATCAATCTTACCAGAAATGTCACAGGCGCGACAATGCCAGCCATTGACGCGCAGGCGCTCCGCAAGAAGACCCCTCGCGACCGGATGAAGGACATCCAGGCGCTGAGGAAACAGCTCGCGGACGAGCAGAAGAGCTTCGAGGAGAACGCCCGGAAACAGCACGCGCTGTTGGACCAGCTCGAAAAAGAGGCGCGGCAGGAACTCACCACCGTCGAGGCCGTCAAGGTGCCCGAGGTGCGCGAAATTCCCGTCGAGCGCATCTTCCGCAAGTCCAAGCTTGAGGAAACCGTCGAGGAAGCGCCACGGGTTAGACAGGAACGGGACTACCATCCTCCTGACCCGGTGAAGGCGGTGTACTCGTTCCGCGAACAGCACGGCTACGAGCGCCTCGCAAGCATCCGCGACAAGGTCGCGGCCGGAGAGACGCTCACCCCGACGGAGCAGCAGACCGTGATGCGCTACGACAAGCTCGTCCACGAGTTCGAGCGCGTCTCGTCAAAAATCCAGGACGAGAAGGCCCGTGCGGCGATGACCCGCGCGGAACGGGCGATACACCAGATTGAAGCGTACAAGACACGCAAGCACGATGACGATGAACCACAAAAACGGCAGGACTTTTGATGGCAGACTTTGACCAAGGCTATTACCACTCGATGGACCGGGAGTACCGGAACGACGCGCTGATGCCCATCAAGGACATCGGCGTCAGCATCATGGCCACGAAGGACGCGCTGCAGCCGCTCGTGGCGAAAATCCGCGAAGGAGCCAGCAAGGTCGAAATCGGCTTCCTCGGCGCGGGCAAGGGAAGCATCTTCTCAGGCAACATCAACCCAGAAAGCATCGACAAGGAACAGCGCGAGGCAATCCGGCTGTTGGCGAAAGTCAACAAGGTCGAGCTCAGCACGCACGCCACGGTCGCGACGGGCGGATTCGCGGGACTGAGCAACCGCGGCTTTGACGACGGCACCCGCATCGCGAACCTCAACGAAATCAAGCGCGCCATCGAGTTCGCCGCGGACACCGCTCAAGGCGGGGCCGTCACGATGCACGCGCAGGAATTCCCGCGCCCGTTGTTCAACATCGAAGGCAAGGACAGCGGCGTGAAGTTCCTCGCGCACCCCTCAGAATCGGAAGACGCAGTGCTGCCGCTCGTCGACGCGCGCACCGGCGAAATCATCCAAAGCGTGCGCAAGAACCTCAAAATCCAGATGCCCGTCTACGAAACGGACGCGGACGGCAAGCCTATCGTGAACAAGTTCGGCAACTACGTCCCCAAGATAGAGGAAGTCAAGGACAAGGACGGCAGCGTCCACCACCTCTTCAAGACCGAAGAATGGGACTGGAAGAAAATCGAGGAAGAGACCGCCCGCAGGAACGCGTCGTTGGCAAAGGACAAGCAGCTCAAGCCCGAACAAGTGTATCACGTCCTCCAGGCTGAGGCAAGCCTCAAGACCGCCAAGGGCGAGGAAATCGAGCTGATGAAGGATTATGATCTCATGAAAGAGCGGCGCGAGCGTGTCGTCGAGGCGCTCGAGAAGTGGAAGGCCGTCGAGGATGCCGCAGGCTCGAACAAGGAGCGCCTCAAGGACGACTTCCGCGACGACGAGCTGCCACGCGACCTCGTGCTGCCCAAGCAAGGGTTGCCGACGGAACGGCTGCAGCGCGCCAAGGAAATCCTCGACCGCCAGCTGGCGAGCATCGAGCAGAAGGGCATCGCGCAGCGCGAACGCATCAGGGACTTCGAGAAGACAATGGACAACATCAAGCCGCTCTCGGACTTTGCGGTAGAGAAGAGCACCGACTCCATCGCGCGCGTCGGGATGTACGCGTACGACGTTGAAAAGCAGAAAGGGCTCAAGAAAGACCTGTTCGTCGCGCCCGAAGGCATTTTCCCGGACAGGTATGGCTCGCACCCGCAGGAACTCAAGAACCTCATCATCGAATCCCGCAGGAAGATGGCTGAGACGCTGCAGAAGGAACGTGGGATGTCCGAGAGCGCTGCCCGCGATGTCGCCGAACGCCACATCAAGGCGACCGTCGACGTCGGCCACGTGAACGTCTGGCGGAAATACTTCCAGCAGAACCCCGGCGAAAGCATCGACCAGGCGAACAAGCGATTCAACAACTGGCTGCTTTCGGAAATGAAGGACCTGAACAAGAGCAAAATCATCGGCCACCTGCACATCTCGGACAACTTCGGCTATGAGGATGAGCACCTGACTCCGGGGCAAGGAAGCGCGCCCATCAAGGAATTCGTCAAGCTGATGAAGGAAGCCGGCGTCACCGATATGGTCGTCGAGCCCGGCGCGCAGGACCCCGCCAAGCAGTACGAGGCGCTGTACGGCGGCTGGAAACTCTTCGGTCACAGCATTTACGGCGTATCCGCGCCCGGCAAGAAGTCGCTGAATTGGGGAGACATCCAGCACAACTACTTCGGCCAGAACAACCCACCCTACTTCCTGTTCGGCGAGCTCGCGCTTTCCGAGGAGTACCGAGGCAGTCCGTTCTGGAGCGGGTTGGGGCTAGAGTAAGCAGGACTCCCTGCGTTGCCTTCTCTGCGCTCGCCGTCCCAAGCAGTTTTTTCGCTGCGTTATCGAATTCTGCAAGAACGAACGCGACAAACGCCCCGGAGTAGAACGCGCTGGGTGCAGATGGGGAGTTTTCACTGCCGGTGACGCTGTTTTTCCTTGCAATCCTCTCTTTCACTCTCCGAAAATGGTGACGAATGTTCTTAAAGGCCGGAAGGAGAATCCCGCCTGAGGGGAATGGCAGAATTCAAAATCTATCCGCGAGAGAACCCAGTTCTCAGTCTCTACACCCAGCAAGATAGGGAGCTCGCGCACAAGTTCGCGCAACGCCTGTACAAGGAGTTCGGCAACTTCCTGAAGGCGGTCGTGCTCTTCGGCAGCGCCGCAACACGGGAAAAGCGCTCCAAGAACAGCGATGTCGACATCCTCATCGTCGTTGACGACGTTTCCCTGAACCTGAGCCACGAGCTCATCACGGCGTACCGCGTCATCGTGGAAAAAATCGTTCTCGAAGTCAGCCCGCGCCTGCACATCACCACGCTGCGCCTAACGTCCTTCTGGGAATACGTGCGAGCAGGCGACCCGGTCGGCATCAACATCCTGCGCGACGGCATCGCGCTTCTGGATACGGGATTCTTCGACCCCTTGCAGGCGTTGTTGCGCCAGGGACGCATCAGGCCGACGCAGGAAAGCATCTGGAACTATTATATGCGCGCCCCCACGACGCTGCACAACAGCAAGTGGCACGTGATGCAGGCGACGCTTGACCTGTACTGGGCGGCAATCGATTCGGCGCACGCCGCATTGATGACGCTCGGCGAGATTCCGCCCTCGCCCGACCACGTCGCTGATTTATTGGACGAAAAGCTCGTGAAAACAAAGCAGCTCGAGCCGCGCTACACGCACATCATGCGCTATCTCTATTCCCTGAGCAAGATGATTGTCCACCGCGAAGTCAAGGAAATCAAGGGCGAGGAATACACGAAATACGCTGTGATGGCGGACGACTTCGTCGAACGGATGCGGAAGATAGTCGAGAAGCGGAAATAATTCTTTCTGGCGATGAATTGGGCGCAACAAACTATAAATACGATGCGTGACTATTTCGCACTATGGTGAAAGAAACCGCACTGCACCGCGTTCCTGCTGACCTTCGGAAAGCCCTTGACTCGTCCGCCAAGCTCAGCGCCGCGTGGAACGACCTGACGCCGCTTGCGCGAAACGAGTGGATTTGCTGGATTACCTATGTCAAAACGCCCGAAACAAGAAAAGAGCACCTCAAGCGGGCGCGCGAAGATCTTCTGAACGGAGAACGCCGCCCGTGCTGCTGGCCGGGATGCCCCCACCGCAGGCCGAATGCCAAAAAATGGTTCCGGTGAGCCGCGCGCTTACCGTTCCGGAAATCCCACTGGACAGCTACGAGCAACCATTTTAAAGTCCAGTGTGCTTACGCGCGGTATGCCTGAAGAAACAACCCTGGAAAAAATACTTGCGTCCGAATCGCTCAATGAAACGCATCTGAGCCCCAAGGTCAAGGAAAACTACGACCTTGAGTCAAACGTCACGTATTCACCTCCTCCTGCGCGGCTTCCCGCCGAAAATTACCGGTCCGAAGGCGAACGGGAAATCGCAGCATACCTCGAAGAAAAAGACATTGAATTTGAATACGAACGCCGGCTTGTGGTTGAATCTGAAGAGGGAAAACTTCACATCAGGTATCCTGATTTCTACCTGAAGGATCTCGAAATCATCATAGAATACAACGGCTCGACAGGAAAGGAACACGAAGAGCGATATGCACGCAAGGCTGAGCTATACGAGCATAATGAGGTCAACTACGTAACGATAACGTCCGAGGATATGAAAACGGGCGTGTGGAAAGACAAGATTGATAACGCTGTTTTAGAGCATAGCAATCAATAATATTTTAAACGCCGTTTCCTGGTATCTACACCATGCTACAGGGGGAATTGCAGCACAAAATCATCCTGCACCTGGACTTGAACGCGTTCTTCGCGGCAGTTGAGGAGCGCGAGCGCCCTGAATTCAAAGGCAAGCCAGTCATTGTCGGGGCTGACCCCAAAAAAGGCGCGGGCAGGGGAGTCGTTGCGACGTGCAACTACGAGGCAAGAAAGCTCGGCGTGAAATCCGCGATGCCGATTTCCCGCGCGTATTCCCTCTGTCCGAACGGAATCTATGTCCCGGTGAACTATCGCTTGTACACGGAAACCTCGTTGCGCGTGATGGACATCCTGAGGGCGTACGCTGACGCCATCGAGCAGGTATCCATCGATGAAGCATATCTTGACGTTTCACGCGTGCGGACGTATGAGGCTGCGCGCGAGCTTGCCGTGAAAATCAAGGCAGAGGTATTGAAACAGGAAAAGCTCACGTGCAGCGTCGGCATCGGGCCGAACAAATTGATTGCGAAAGTCGCTTCCGACTTCCAGAAACCTGATGGGCTCACGGTTGTCCCGCCGGAAAAAGCCGAGGAATTCCTTGCGCCGCAAGACATCGGAGTTCTGCGCGGCGTCGGCCCGAAGACAAAAGAGCTGCTCAACAAAATCGGCGTCAAGACCGTGCAGGACGCGAAGAAATTCTCGGAACAGCAGCTCGCGCAGGCGCTGGGCGAGTTCGGCAGGAGCATCTTCTGGCAGGCGCGCGGCTACGGCTCAACGACGTTCGTCGAGAACTGGACCGCGAAAAGCGTCGGGCGGCAGCGGACGTTCGAGCACGACACCAAAGACAAGGAGCAGGTTCTCGCGCTGGCGGACAGCATCATCATCTCGATAGCAAACCAATTGAAAGCGGAAGGGCTGCGCTACAAGACCGTGACGGTGAAAGTCAGGTACGAGGACTTCGACACGAAAACAAAACAGCGCAACCTGATTGACTACAGCGACGCGCCCGACGCGATGCGCAACGTGGCAAAAGACCTGCTTGGCGTGTTCCTGAAGGACCCGCGCAAAATCAGGCTCGTCGGAGTGAGCGTGCACGACCTGAAAGGGGTTGAGCAGTAATGACCAAGCTCTCCGCATTTTCACTTTGCACGTGCTGCCCCGGGACGGTTGTGGCGTCGTTAGTTAAAGAAACGGACGCTATGGCAAAACTGCAGGGGACAGGGAATGCCGATGTGGCAAGCGTGGCGAACGTGGAGGCGTGCAGATGATAGGCAAGCGGGCGTTCCTCGACAAATTGACAGCTCTGCGCCCGATGCAGTCGGTGACGCTCAAAGGGACGTCCTTCGAGGGAAGCTCGCCACCGTCGGTGTTCATCGGCCAGGCCAACTATCCGAAGGTCTTCGCCGGCCCGATGCTCGCGCAGACACCTGACAGCTTCGCCTACGACGCTCCCGAGCAGTGGCTGAGCAAGTACCAGCTCGGCAATGTCATCGATTTCAGGATGCAGTTATTGAGGGGAATGAAGGCCGTGCCCGTGAACGCCGTCGGGAATCGGTTCGCCCAGCAGCTGCAGGAAATCGCGCTCTCAAAAGATTCCCTGTTCACGCACGCCGAATTCGACAAGGCTCCGCGCGGCACGAGCTTCAGCGAAGACCACGCGCCTTTCGGGCCCTCGGCCGAGCTGAAACAGATGCAGACCGAGAACGCGCGCTGGCAGAAGGACATGCAGAAGGCATTCTATGACACGGACTTGCGCGCCGCTGAAGCCGTCAACGAGCTCACTGACAAAGGACTTGCGTTCACGCAAATCCAGAAGGCACTTTCGACAGGAGCGTTCGGACTGGCGAAGAACCGGAAGCTGGTCCCGACGCGCTGGAGCATCACGGCAACCGATGACATCCTTGCGAAGCCAGCAATGGCGGACATCCGGCAGAACGACCCCATCGGAGAGTACAGAGTGTATGAAAGCGAAGGATTTCACAACAAGTTCGCGATTATGCTCACACCCAACCAATGGCAGTATGAGGCCATCGAAGTATTCGACAAAATAATGGGCGACAAGACCTTTTCGTTCAGCGACTTCGAAGGGCATTTTGGACGGAAGGAGTATTCAGAAATGGGCGGCTGCTATTATGCTCAACGGCAGGTCATTGCGAACGAATTGCAGAAACAGGACGAACAAGCTGGAGCATTCGTGTTCCGCGAAGTCTCCGAAGGGTACGTGCCGACGGGAGTCTGGGTGTGCAGGGAATTGACAAAACAGGCGATGGAGTCAACGCCCGTCACGTTCAAGACGCGCTCGGACGCGCTGAATTACGTCGACTCAAAACTGAAGTTCGGCGTCAAGTACCACAAAGACAGGATGCAGCTGATTAACTCGGCGAAGCAGAGCTCGTTGAAGGAATTCTAGCGCCGGTCCATCTCATTATGCACAATCGTCACGCACTGCGACGCAAAGAGCGTTTCAGGGCCGATCGATAATCGCTCTGCGCCGGCGTTTTCCAGGAACGATTCGCTCTTCGCGGGCATCCCGATGTAGTCGCCGAACACGAACGTGACATTCTCGGCAAAATCCGTCTCGCGGATGTCCTTGCCCTTCCCGTGCAGGTAGTACACCGGCCCTTTTTCGGCGTGGTACTTCACCAGCGACTCAAAACTGGAACTCGAAACCGTGATGCCGGGAGAAACCTGCTTGACGTCCGCTTTCGCGATACCGAACGCCTTCTTCAGCGCCTTCTGCACCAGCCACGCGACGCCACGTTCGTCAAACGGCAAACCCTGGATGTCCTTGCCCACGAACGTCACGGTTCTCGGAGGCGTCGGCGGGCCCTCCAAGACAACGTGGATTTCCGTGTCCTGCCGGACATTGTTCGACACCCACAGCGCGTTGATGACGCACGCGGCCGCGATTTGCATATTGCCCGCGTTCGGCAAATCGTTCAAGTCAAAAGAAGGGCTGGTGGAAGATTTCCGCGCGCGCAGGATGAACGTCCTCATTTTCCCGAATGGTGTCCTTTTGACGTTTTAAATGTTATCGAAACAAGGTCTCCTGCCATTCCCCGCATCTGCCGTCCCCAGGGCTGTTGTCGTTGCGTCATCGTTCAAGTTAGGAACGAACGCGACAATAGCCCCGGGGCAGAACGAGCAGGGGGCAGCTGCGGAGACCCTGGTTACCCGAGATTTTCGCCCTTGCCGGAAACATTCCGGAAACCAGGCCATAACGCATTTGAAAAGCGGAATCCGCGTGAATGCCATGCGAACACTCCTGCTTGCGATGCTGTTGTGCCTGCCATTGGCAAACGCAGTCACCACGCCGCTCGTCCTCGAGGTGGAAGATGTCTTCCGCATCACGGAAGCGTCGCTCGGCAGCACGAAAGTGACGCCCACCGCGGGAGCTGGCGCCAACATCACCCTTCGCGTGAGAACCTCCGACCCTGCAACGGTGGTGGCGCTGTTCCTCGACCAGGTCATCGAGCTTGACGGCTCGGACGTGTTCGAGGCAGCGCTCCACCTTTCCTATGCGATGCCGCCCGGGAACTATTCGATAGAGCTGATGGCGAGCAACGGCGAAGAGACCGTCTCGCAAGTGTTGACGTTCGTCTACGCGCCGCTGGCAGCGGTCCTTCTGGACATTCCGGAGCTTCGATTTGGAAGGCTCGTGCCAGGAGAGACAACACTGGTTGAAGGAGATTCCGACCTCAGCACGGCAAAGCCGACCATCTACAACGCAGGCAACGTCCCCGTGAATCTCGCCATCAGCGCGGAAACGCCGTATGCGGGCGAAGAAAAAATCGCCCTTGCGAACGTGCAGTTCGCAATAGGCAACGATGATTACGGCCCCTTGAAGACCGCCACCCAAGTGAAGAACGTGAGCCTCAAACCCGGAGAAGCGCTTCCGCTGAACCTGAAAATCAGCGTTCCTTATGCAAGCAGCGGTGGAACGTACGTCGGCGCGTTACGGATAACGGCACGCTAGAATCACTTGCGGTTTCGGAAACAAACAAGGCACGACTGCTTGATCCAGCACTCACCGCACTGGCCAATCTGGTCGTACTTCTTCCCGAAGCAGGGGTCGTTCACCAACTTCAACATCTTGACGGGCATTTCACTAGTGTTGCGGTGGAGATTATATAAGCGTTTCTATTTTTAGGCACCCGTTTCGCTTAGGCTGCCTTGCGGAACGAATTCGTCGAGAATGGGCTGTCTTCGCCCTTGATGTCAAACATCCTGTCCTGGTAGTCAGCAATCAGTTCAAGGCCCTTCTTGTCCGCAGGCAAGACCGCCTCGACATAGACCGTCGCCTGGCCGCCAATGGCTGCATCGTAGCGCACCGGATTGAGCTTTTTCTTCAGCTCATCCGAGAATTCGAGAACGGTCTGCTTCTTTTCCCGCGGAATGTACTCGATGATTTTTGCGAGGTACGGGTTCTTTGGTTCCTCTTTCTTGCGCTCCTTCTCGAGCTTCGCGATGACGCGCGTCTCGAGCGTCTCGCGGAACCGCTTTACTTCTTCCCTCGTTTTGAGTGCCGTTTCGCCGGACATGCCTTGTTGAGCTTTTGCGGGCTATTTAAGCTTTTATCTTCACGAGATTGGGTTGTGATTCTCCGTGCTCGCCCCAAGCAGTTTTGTCGTGGCGTCATCGATGGTGAGAAACAACGCGACAATAGCCCCGGGGACGGCAACGGCTGAGAGTTTGGCTGCCGGAGATGGCTCGCGCAAGATGCCTTTGGTGTGCGTACAATAAAAGAAGAAGAAAAAAGAAGAAATTTACTCGGCAGACTTGCGCGTCAGCATCGTAATCAGCACGACGATAATCGCGATGATGACGATGATGCCGATGACAAGCGTCGCGATCCCGGCCGTGCTGTCCCAGAAGCTCTGGGTGCTTGCGCGGCTGGTGGTCACGGGCGTGCTCGTCGTGGGCGGCGTCGAAGTCGTCGGAGGCGTCGTCACGACCGGAGTCGTGGGCGTCGTCGGAGCCGTCGTCTCGCATTCCGAAACGGTCAGCGTGACGATCTCGCCGTCGCTCTCGATTTCGTCGTTCCAGAAGGTCTGGATTTCGACGTTGTACGTGCCGGGCTTCGTGTTTGAAGGCAGGCTCACGGGAATCGTGCGGCGCATCTCGTCGTCGCGGTCAAGTTCCAGTCCCTCGAGGCGCTCAACGATGTTGAGCGAAGGGATGCGGACTTCGATTGCGACTTCGTCCTCGTTGCTCCTGCCGGTGTTCGCGATTTCGACACGGGCCTCGAACCTGGTGGCGTCGCACGCCAGCCTGGAGGGGCTCAGCGTCGCGCTGTCAATCAGGACTTCGTGGCTCTCGCGGTCGACGTCCAGCTCGATTTCGGCTTCCTGGCCGTGCGTGCTGCCGTCGTCCGTGGTGCCCATGACGCGGATTCGGAGCGTGTAGCTGCCGGATGCCTCGCGCTCGATGTCGATTTCAAAGTCTTCAGAGGTTGTCTCTTCCGCAGTGAGGTCGATTTCGTCAAGCTCGTCGTCGCTCAGGTCGAGCTCGTCATCGTCGCTGACTTCCAGCTCGATGGTGATGCTCTCGTCGAAGTCGACGTCAAACTTGTCGTCATCGTCCTCGTCGAACGTGTTCTCGATCTCGATCTCAATCGTCAGCTTGTCGCCGGGCTTGAGGTCGGAGAGGTCGTCGCCATCGTCGAGGGAGTGCTCTTCCTCGCCGTTGACGGTGATGATGATATCTTTGATTTCCAGGTGGTTCTCAATCTGGACGTTCAGGGGGGCGCTGACCGAGACTTGGTTGGCGCCGTCGTTGCCCGTCGCGATGATGTTGCCGACCTGGATGGGGTCGTTGTCGAGGCTGTTGTCGACCGCGTCAGCGTCATTGGGGATGACGATGTTGACCGTGACAGCCTGGCTCTGGCCCGGGCTCAAGGACGACGGAACGTTCGAGAACGCGAGGCTGTAGTGGCCCGCATCAACGGACGTGGACATCGTGATGCCCGTGACTGTCGTGCTGCCGGTGTTCGTCAGCGTGACGGTGTCGGAGACATTGTCCCCGCGCTCGGCCTTGTCGCTGCCGAGCGTTGCCGCTTCAAGCGTGAGCTGCGCGCTGGCGACGCCAGCAAGCAGGACTCCTGCCAGGAGCAGGACAGACAAAAATGCGAATTTCTTCATCTTCTGGTACCCCCACTGCTATGAGTGTTATTATGACTAAAGAGTAGTGATTTATATATAAACTTATCTGTTTTTCCTGAAGGAGCGGAAGGTATTTATAAACGGGGTGTTTCGCGGAAGGTATGGATATCTGGAGCATCATCGCAACCGTGGCGACAGCATTCGTGGCACTGCAATGGGTGCCGGAAATCCTCCAGGCGCGCAGGAACCGGAGCCTGAAGGACCTCAACTGGGTGCTGACCTTCTTCGGGCTTGCGGGAGCGGGATTGTTCTTCGCGTACGGCATCCACCTGCGCGACCCGTTCGTCGTCACCGTGAACGCGTTCATCTCCGCCTGCCTCATCACGCTGATGCTGATGAAGTGGCGGTTCGAGAGATAGTCAGATCTTCTTCCAGATGACGATTGACGCCGCGATAATGATAAGCAGCGCAACACCAATCGAGCCGAAAGGGATATGGAACGGCGCCTTCTCCGGCGCGCCTTTGATGGGTTTTTGGGCAGGCGCAACCTCCGTGTCGTTCACCACGATTTCCGGCATAACGGTGATTTCAGGGCGGGGTGTCTGAGCAGGAGCCGCGGCGGGCAGCACCGGTAGTGCTGGCGCGGGCGTGTGGTTCCCTTCCGTGTTGCGGTACTTCCGGCAATCTGCATCGTCGTTGTCGATGAACCCGTCGCCATCGTTGTCCTTGCCGTCCTTGCACTCGCCCTTGTACTTGGAACTGCCGCCACTTTCAGTCGTGCTTGCTGCAGCGACCGTCCCGCGAACTCCCGTATGTGCGAGGTTCGTGATGGAGATCACGCTTCCGGAATCCGTGCACGTGCTGCCATTCAATGTTACGCCGGTGCTGTTCCCGATGCAGGAGGTGAAATTAATCTCGTTGGCGCCCGTGCAGTCCTCTGAGATGTCCCCTATTGAGCTGAGTTCAGCATCCTTCACGCACAACGCGGTGAAGCCCGGGTCATTGACAAAAAGCGTCTTGTTGTATGCCGCAAGCACCTGTCCTGAGAGGTTCACGAGCAGCGACGTGCTTGTCTTGGTGATGAAGACTTTTGAAAGGTTCAGCGATGCGGTTCCGAAGTCGTGCGTGAAATTGATGAGCTTGCTTGAGCCGTCAAAGAACGCGACCTCGTGAATCCCGTTGAACGTTCCGTTGCTTGCGTTTCCCGCGATGGTCACATCCAATGCGCCGACTCCTGACGCAGACACGGCTGAGGCGTCGCCGTGCATCGTGTCATTGGCGTTCACGACGCCGTCTCCGTCCGCGTCTGCTGCGCTGACGTTGAACCGTGCGCTTGCCGCGTTGTTGCTGTTGTTCGCGATATCCTTGGCGTAAATGCGGATGACGTATTGCCCGTCAGCAAGACCTGACGCGTTGTAGTGGAACGATGTCCCGTATGTGCCTTCATCGCCAGTCATCGATGTGTTTGTCGTGCCGTTATTCAGGCTGAACTGCACACTGCCGTTCTCGCTCAGCGTGACATTGTACGTCGGGCTTGCCGAGGCGTAGGTGATGTTCTGCGGCGAAATGAGCGTCACGGTCGGCGGTGTCGTGTCCGCGCCGCCTTGGCTCCCTGGCGTGTAGTTGCCGATGGTGATGTTCGGGATGCCGAACTGCCAGACGCGTGATCCGCTGTCGGCGACGTAAACCGCGTTCTCAAGCACCACGGGAGTCGTATACGCGAGTGAGATTGTTGAGGTGCCAATCAAGTGGCTGATGTTGCTTGCGTTGAACTGGTAGAATTGCGAGCCTGTGCTCGGCACGAAGACGAATTCATCCGTGACCGTGGGGGAGCCCCAGACGTCGCCGTCCGTCGTGTAGTTGGCGATCATCCGGCTGATGTTGCTGGCGTCGAGCTGGTAGAGATTGTTATCGTTGCTTCCGATGTAAACATAGCCGTGCGCGACGCTTGGCGTGCTTTTGATGTCATCCAGCGTGGTGAAATTTGCTATCTGCCGGCTGATGTTGTTCGCGTCCAGCTGGTAGACTCGATTGTCGTCATTGCCAACATACACGTATCCGCCCGCAACTGTCGGCGAGGCGTCGCGGAAAGAGCTGCCGGCACTGAAGTTTGTTATTTGCCGGCTGATGTTGTTCGCGTCGAGCTGGTACATCCGTAAATCCGTGCTCGTGACATACACGTACCCATTCGCCACGGCCGGTGAGCTTTCGATGTCGTTGCCCGTCGTGAAATTTGCAACCTGCCGCATATCCGTGACGTTGATTTGGTAAACGCGGTTGTTCCAGCTTCCTATGTAGAGGAACCCATTATGGATCGCCGCGCCACCGCGTACGCCATCCCCGAGGCTGATGTTCGCTATTTGCTGGCTGATGTTGCTCGCGTTGAGCTTAAAGACGTGGCCGTTGTAGTTCCCGATATACAGGAAGCCTTCGGCAATCGCAGGGTGGTTCATCACGAAGAAGTTCGTGGTCGTGAAGTTCGTGACCTGCCGCGTGATGTTGCTGGCGTTGAGCTGGTAGAGCCGGTTGGTGTTTCCCCCGATAGATAAATCCATTCCACGCCGCAAGTCCGGATATGAGCTGTGTGCCTGAAGCGGTGAAGTTGAACCTGGGAGCGGTGCTGATGTTCGCAGGCGGAGTCATGCTCACGTGGCCTGAATGGTTGTGGTATGCTTTGAACATCGTCCACTGGTTATAGGTCGAGTCAGAGGTCTGTGCTGCGACTGCTGATGAGAAGGGTATGGCAAGAAGCAACAGCAGCATCAGTCCGCGCACGCTCACCATCTCTTTTCATTTAAAAGGAGCGTCTGGGGATATTTAAAGCTGACTGTGGCTTTTCGGATAACTGGTCTTCACCGCGTCCTTCGCAAGGTACAGCCACGCTCCTTCCCGCACGTACGTGCCCGGGCTCAACGACACGGTGCACGCGACCTTGACGCGGTCCTCCAGGATGGCGCCCATCTTGCGGCGGATGATGCGGCCGAGGCCGCCGTTTTCCAGCGTTCCCGTGACGGGCTTGCCGTCCAGCCGGAAATTGGCCAGGCAGCTCGCGTTGCCGAGATTGACGTTCTCGCCGAGGATGCTGTCGCCGACGAAATTGCGGTGCGGCGCGTTGCTGTTGCTGAGCAGGATTGAACTCTTGATTTCCGACGCGTGCCCGATGTGGCAATTGTCGCCGATGATGGTGTACGGGCGGATGTACGCGTACGGGCCGATGCGGCAATTCTCGCCGATGTACACCGGGCCTTCGATGGTTGATGACTTTATGACTGTGCCTTTGCCCGCGTAGACGCTGCCAGTGATGTCTGAGAGGCGTGAAGGTGGCAGGCCGTAATCCGGAACCCTGAATTTCGTTTCCAGGATGCTGAGAAGCGACCACGGGTCGTTCGCCTTATTCTTGATTTCGTCAAGAAATTCACGGTATTCTTCGTTGGGCTTCAGCAATGCTTCGAGTCTGGTTTGTATGAGTTCGAGAAAAGTCATACTCCGCAATTCATCTTTTGCTTATAAAACGATTATGGACGAGAAGAACGCTTGTTCCGGATGAGTTCTTGCTACCCGTGCAGTCCCAAGCAGGTTTTTTCGTTGCAAGTGACGCAAGGACGACAAACGCCCCGGGGACGGCAGGAGCGGAGAGCCTGGGGATATTCTTCACAGAAGCCGTCGTTGGTTCATCGCAATGAACCTCGGAGTGCTGACAGGCACTCCGTTGGTATGCGTACAAGTGCAGAACGAGTTTATCTCGACGCGTCAGCCTGTCTCTCAAGTTCCAGCTTCTTCTGGATCGCGAGACTCTTCTGGTCGAGCCTGTAAGCGGCAATGATTTCGTCAGCGAGGGCAGCCTCGATGGCCATCTTGCTGTTGAAGCTCTTGGCGTAGGAGCCCTGGGTGAAGTATCGCAGTGCGATGTCGATTCGCCTTTGGGGTGCGCACTCGACCGCCTTCGGGTAGCGCGCGCCACCGTATTCAATCGTGACAATCTCCTCGCGGGGAGCGGCGTTCTCGAGCGCCTTGACAAAGACCTTGACCGGGTTTTCCTTGGTGCGCTGCTCGATGAGCTGGAAAGCGCGCCTGACGATGTCGTACGCCTGCACGGCCTGTCCGGTGATGTGGCCGGAGCTGCGCCAGTGCTTGCCCGACTTCGTGCCGGGGTTCATGACCTTGTTAATCAGGCGTTCGACAATGAAGACGCGGCTCTTGTGGAAGTTCCTGCCGGCGTATCTCGCGCCGGTCTTGGGAACGATGCGTGCCTGGAGAATGACGTAGCGCTGCAGGCCCAGGTCCTCGACGGTGATGCCATCGGTGTTCCACGTGTTGAACGCGAGGATGTTCGGGTTGCCCGGTGCCTTTGCTTCTGCCATGTTACTTTCGTGCCTTTTCGATCTTGCCGTGGAGCAACGCGTCCAGCGACTGGTCGTTGACCTTGATGACCTGCCATCGGATTCCCGGAAGGTCGCCCTTTGCGCGTCCCTTCTTTCCGCCGATGCATTCGATGATGACTTCGTCGTGCTCGTCCACGAGCTTCTGCGCGCCGGAACCGGGCATGAATGCCGTGACTTGGCGGCCGTTCTTGATGAGCTGGACGCGGGCGCACTTCCTCATTGCCGAGTTCGGCTGTCGCGCTTCGAGCTGCACCTTTTCGAGAACGATGCCCTTTGCCATCGAGGAACCTTCCAACGGGTCGGACTTGACCTTGAGGCCGAGGGCGCGCTTGACAAACCGCTTGGAGTGCCACTTACCTTCGTGGCGCCGCTTCTGGAGCGACTTTGCGACATTGAGTCCGTTAGCCTTGTTTGCCATTTGCTACTAGGAAACCCCTGTCGGGGGTATATAAAGGTTGCGCTCCGTCGGATAAGGTATTAATAGGAATGGCTTTTCCCGCAAATCGTGGGGGCAGTGCAGGAATATACGCAACAGGACCTCGCGGAGTACGTCATCCTCGTTGACGAGCAGGACCGGCAGGTCGGCATCGAGAACAAGATAGAAGCCCACCGGCAAGGGCTGCTGCACCGGGCATTCTCGGTCCTGATTTATTCTTCTGACGGCAAGATGCTCATCCAGCAGCGCGCGATGTCCAAGTACCACGGCAAAGGCGAATGGGCGAACGCGGCGTGCGGCCATCCCCGCCCGGGAGAACGCATCTGCGCCGCTGCCCGAAGAAGGCTCAACGAGGAAATGGGAATTGATGTTCCCACCTTGCACGAACGCTTGACGTACGTCTACCGCGCGCCGATGAAGGAGGGGCTCGTCGAACACGAGTTCCTGCACGTGCTCGTCGGAGAATGCAACGCGGCTCCCGCGCCCGATCCTGCGGAAGTGATGAATTACGCCTGGATGTATCCGGAAGCCATCAACGCAGAAATAGTCTCGAACCCGGGCAAGTACGCGTATTGGTTCAGGGAAACGATGCACCAATTGTACGGGCAGGGAAGGGTTTACTGAGCCACTTTCAGCTCGTTAATCGGAAAATATCTCTTGACGACGGTCTCAAAGAACCTGAGATTCGATGCGCTCCTTCCGATCAAGAGGCCGCGCGTCTGGTGGTCGCGGGCGTGCATCGTGACGACTCCGTTCTCCTCCTCGACATTTGCCAATTCCAAAGGAGCGACAACATTCTTCACGAACTGAATCAATTGGTCGGAATATTCGACGTACTTGACTTTCTTCTTGAGAAGGTTTTCCAATTTCTTGACGACAACGCCGCCCTTGCCGATGCAGCGCGCAATCGAGCCTTCGGGAACGATGAAGGTCGCGCGTTCGGGCTCGTTGATGAGGTCCTTCGGAGCCACGCCCGAGAGCTGCTCGAGCAGGGACATGAACTTCATCTCGTCCATCCCGAACTTTATTGCCACGAGAAAGCTTACTCCTTGGCCACGCTGAGCACGGAGATGCCGAAAGGCTTCCTGCACAGCGCCCCGAGCTCCTCGCTCGAGATGTCCAAAGAAGTCACCTCAATGCTTGCCAGGCCCGCGTAGCGCTTGACGTCATCGCAGACGCCCGCGCCGCAGTTCTTGGCCAGGTACACGTGCTTCGCGCTTCCGGTCTTGAGCAGCTTCATCGTGCGCTCTCCGCCAACGACAAGCTTGCCCGCGTCCAGGAGCTTCTTGATTTCAGAAACGTTCGGTTTTGCCATGTTACTTCTTCTCCTTGCCGCCCTTTGCAACAAGTCCCGGCAGTCCCGTTCCGATGGGGACGGGCTGGTTGAGCATGACGTTCTCCACGACGGAGTTCAGCTCGTCGGTCTCGCCGACAAGGGCCGCTTCGATAATGTTCGGGATGGGCGTTTCGAAGGACGCGCGCGCGAGCACGGAGCTCTTCTCGCTGATGACTCCGTAGCGCGTGACTCCCTTGACGTCGCCGGACAC
>Ga0073934_10000319_pt1 | contig 141948 bp, 128 predicted proteins | sample LarsenN4metaG_FD_76834 | JGI IMG/M metagenome (GOLD analysis project Ga0073934, IMG submission 76834) | Hot spring sediment bacterial and archeal communities from British Columbia, Canada, to study Microbial Dark Matter (Phase II) - Larsen... ... | reverse complement strand
TTCGTCGGCGTGTTCGTCGCGGTGTTCGTCGGCGTGTTCGTCGCGGTGTCCGTCGGCGTATTCGTCGCGGTGTCCGTCGGCGTGTTCGTCGGCGTGTCCGTCGGCGTGTTCGTCGGCGTGTTCGTCGCGGTATTCGTCGGCGTGTTCGTCGCGGTATTCGTCGGCGTGTTCGTCACCGTCGGTGTCGGAGTCTGGCAGTCCGCAGCGATCAGGTTATTGATCAGCGTCTGCGTCAAATCCGTCGAATCGTTCGCAACATTGAAATAAACGTCCGAAACTGCTTCGAGTTCAGTCTGTTCACCACTGTCAACTTCAACACCCACCGCGAACGTGATGATACCGTCTGCGACAAGATTGTTGTATGACGTGACCGCAGCAGTTTGATCATCTGGGTCTTCGCTGGCAATCAAGATGACCATTTGCACAACGTTGGTGCGCCCGCGCACACTGTTCAGTTCCGTTCGGGCAGCGTCCAAGCCGAGATTCGTAGCTTGATTGTTGGCGGTGCTTTGCGTCAGCACGTTGATGGTTGTCTCAACGGTAGAACGATTACCCGTTAATTGAAGTGGTGTCAGCGCGCTGCTGCTGTAAGTGACAATCCCTACGTGCGTCCCGCTCGAGCTGATGCTGTACCCGCGCGTGATATCCAGCACGAAATTCTTGATTCTGCCCCATTCGGTGCTGTCAATGAATTCGTCCGAATTGTCGATGACGAACACAAGGTCAACCGCGTTCACACACACCGGAGTTTGCGTCGGGGTGTTCGTCGGCGTGCTGGTCGATGTGGGTGATGTCGTCCCCGTCGGCGTGTTCGTCGGCGTGGCAGTCGGCGGCGCAACGATGATCTGTGCATACACGCAGGCATAGTTGGCGGTCGATTCCAGCGTCAGGAACGTGGTGACGAAGCTGCCCGGCACGTAGGTGCAGGTGCCGTTTTGCGTACTAGGGATGAAACCAATCGTTTCGATTTGGTATTGAGTTCCACCCACATTGAACGTTTGATTGGCATCCGGCAGTGACACACCGTCCGGGCATGGATTAGCGCCGCCCAGCTGACACGGACTGTCGTTGTTTGGGGTTTCAGTGTGATCGAAAGTCCCCGTGAAGGTGACATCGGTCAGCGGGTCGGTGAAGTTCAGTTCAAACTGAAGATCGACCCTATCCAGCGATGTGCCGGTAATGGGGAAGTTGTAATGGACGAACTTCCCAAGCAAAACGTAATCGCCCGGATTAAATACGATTGGCGAAGTGACTCCGGTAAACCCGTAGCCGCTTTGCGACTCAACATCCGAGCATGTGCCGGGACTAGGATCGCCCCAACGAATTTGATTCTCATTTCCAACGGTTCGCGAGACAAAGCACGTGATGTTCGAGGGCACTACATTTTGCCAAGTGCCCGATGAACCACCTAGCGTCAACGCCAGCGCCGCGCTCGTTGGAATAAGAATGAGGATAAACACAATGAGCGCAATTGCGAGACGCGCGCTGTGCAATCGTGGCGGAATTGGACCTAGACGTACTCTCATATTCTCTCCGGTGCAGAATTGATGTTGAACCTCTGTCGTGAACTGCAGCAGCAGTGTGTGCGAACCGGGTTGTGGACTTGTTTATCGGCAGCAAGGCATCGATAACCTATTGTTGAGTTCAGCATTGGTGCATAAACCCACCTTTCGTAAACATATGAAATGATCAACAAGGGGGCGAAAATCGCTACAAGATAGATACGCCCTAACGGTAAACTTTAAAATGGAGCTGATTAAAGTTCACGTTAAGTTTGCGATTTTTTGCAGGTTCTTACAATCCCATACAAGTCTAAATGTGTACAGGTTTTGGCTAACGAAACTCTTACAAAGAGCTTACGTGACGACAGGACTCGCCCCCTTTGTGAGAATCCGCAGCCCCATAACGTAAAGGATACGGAAATTCACAATGAATGTTGTAAAAATTGCAGGTGGCGATCTGCGTAGTAATGTGTTCGCGTGGCAGTAGTTTTTTAACGATAAACAAACTCCAATTTTATGGGATTGTTGGGATTAGCTTCTTTTGAAGCAGGTTTCAAACCTTACCACAACGTTTCCTTAGAAAAAGTACAAGTAGTATAGGATCAACTTCATTTCCCTTATCTTGAATTTCAGCCATAAACATGACAGACACATTCGACACACAACAGCGTCCCCAACAATTTGAAGCTATCGCTCGTGAATATGAACGTATCGAACAGCTTATCGAGTACGTGACAAACGGGCAGGATATTGAACGATATACAGGAAAAGCCGTACTGAGTGTCGATCCAAAGACCGGAAAAATTACCAGCGTCAATTCATTCGCGCTTGAGTTGTTAGGTTACGACAGCAAGGCGCTCATTGGTAAGTTGATTGCCGACATTGAAACCCCTATCGACTCGTCGAATAGCAAACCGAGAACTTACATCGAAGGTCGCCACGAAGAACACGTTTATCCCGCGAAGTATCTTCACAAACAGGGCGATTTGATTGAGGTAGAAGTACATAAGCAGATCGTTTTGAAGCCAGATGTGGCAGAGATGCTCTATGTGCTGGTGGACCATTCGCTCTCTCAACGGGTATGGCGCGAACTTCAGCGCCGCGAAGATGATGGGTTCAAGTTCCAGCAAAAACTGAAAACGCTCAACGAAATTACCAGCGACTTAAGCCGTATTGAATCGCATGATGCGATTTGCTGGCACGCGGTCAAATATGGTATTGAGCGTCTAGGATTTGATCGGTTGGGTATTTGGTTTCTTGATACCGACCACGAAATGATGGTTGGCAGCTATGGAGTTGATGAACGGGGCGAGATACGCGCTGAACATAATGAACGCTGGTCGTATAAAGACACGTTTATTATGCAATTTTTAGAAGGAAAAACTGAAGCCGCTATCGCGCTCGACAACGCGCCTATTTACGACAACAAATCTGAAGTTATTCAGTATGGGTGGCATATTTCCGCGCCCATGCTGCACGGAGATCGCTTTATTGGCGTGATCACGTCTGACAACTATCTGAATAAGCAGCCCATGCGAAGCTTTGAACCAGAACTGCTGCGCTTGTACGGGATCACGGTTGGGCACTTGACGGAACTGGCGCGCCAACGTGAACGGGCTTTCGCGCTGCGTTTGGAAAGCGAACGCAGTAAGATGCTGCGAAATTTCATCATCGGTATCGGGCACGATTTTCGTACCCCGCTGACGCTGATCAACACCAAAGGTTACTTGATCACGAGGACAGAATCGGCGGAAAAGCGTAACGCACTCGTGGACGATATTCACCAACAGGTGCGGCAGTTAAGCGACATGCTCAATCATATGCTCGAATTTATCGAGATGGAAAATCACCTCAAGCTAACGCGCACAGAAGTGCATATTCACGCACTGCTCAACGAAATCATCAAGACACATCGCTATATCAGCGATTCAAAGCATATCCGAACAATCTTGAACTGTGATCCGACGCTGACAGCGAATGCAGACCTGAACTATATCCGCCGCGCGCTCGAAGAAATCTACGACAACGCGGTTCACTATACCGGAGATGGTGGGTTAGTAGAAGTGAATGTTACGGTCTACGACGGTGAAATCGGTATCAGCATCCGCGATAACGGTGTGGGAATGGATACAGCGGCGCTTGAAGATATTTTCAAGCCGCTGTATCGCATAGACGAAGCGCGCACTGAACATCGCAGCGGTCTAGGACTGTCAATTGCCAAGATCATCGTAGAAGCGCACGGCGGACGTATCACAGCTCAAAGCGTGTTGGGCAAAGGCAGCACCTTCGAGATTATTCTGCCGCAAGCGTGAATTAGGCGCGAAAGGCGCGAAGTTCAACACAGGCATAAGCGGCATTTGTCCACGCAAACCATGTCCGCGAGACAACTTCCCCGTTAACAGCATCATAGGCTTCTGGCAGCGATCCGTCTTGCTGCGCGGCGAAGGCTAAATGCGATCTCGCTTTCGCTGCGCGGGCGGGATCGTTCAAAAGGCGGGCAAGGATCAATTCTTGAATATCCCCTAATGCCCAAGGTGCGCGTGTATGGACGGAACCCAAACGTCCATTGTAGAAACCGTCTTGATTAGCGTCCGAAAAGGCAAATTCAATCGTCGCGCGCCACAGTGGATCGGACGAGTCGCAGAAGCCCCAGACCGGCGCAAGCACCGTAGGAAAGTCGTTCGCATCGTGGTAGAAGTGAAATCCACCGTGCCCATCCGTCGCATAGGCGTAGAGCAGCTTGCCATCGTGATCGGCAGTGAAATAGCGCGGCACCGCGTCACGGATTGCCTGTGCAAGCGATTCTTGCGCTACGCCAAGTCGGTTGAGTTTATTCAGTGTTACCCAGAACAAGATATGACTAGAGAGGTGGTACGGCTGCGCGATGGGATCATCTCCCGGTGTTTCGTCTGTGGGGTAAAGAGGCACGCTAGCGGCTCTGCGACGTTCCAGCATGGAAAGCACAGCAAGCGCGTGGGGTTTCAGACGTTCCCATGTCGCGTGATCGCCTGTTTCAAGGACATATTCGGCTAACTCAAGCAGTGGGAACAACTGCTGATCCAACTGGAACGCCGCATCTTTAACACGACCATTCGCCAAATAGCAGCGTCCCCATGCGCCATCGACGCGATCTGCCAGCTCGAACATCCAAATTAAATGGCGGCGGACAAAATCGTGCAGTTCGACATGCCAGCTTAACAGCGCGCGCGCCAGATAATAGGCATCTCGATTCCATGACAGCGGCAGCAGCATGTGATCGGTGAGCAAGCACAAGCCGTCATCGACGGGGATGCCCATTCGGATACTGTATTCGATACCACGACGGAACAGCGGATCATCAGGAAGCGCCGCCCGCCACGCAGATACGCCGGATGGTCTCCACGCAGACAGCGATGCCTGCCGCACCTTTTGGAGCGCCTCCTTACGGGTGAGCGCGAACGCAAATATCAGTTTTGCGCTGCGGGATGGTTCGGCATCAGGGATGCCACCCACCGCGACTACGCCAATCGCGGGATTTTCGATGAGCAGCACGCCATCAAACGCGATGGTTGTTGTGTCGGTGGGGGGCATCGGCAGAACACCACCTTCGGTCAACTGCGTATACGCACAACGCATCAAGGTGTATTTGCCGCCAAAAGTGAACTTCGACGGTTGATCGCTTTGCCACCATTGAGTGACGTGATCTTCATGAGCAAATGTCATCACATCCCATGACACGCCGCTGCCTGTAACCTGCTGGTGGATGTGATCTCCCCTATCCGCCGCGTGGTTGACGCTGCTCGCATCAACGTGAATGCCGAAACCCGTCAGCCGTGCCAACGATGCGCGATATGCCCGCACCACCGCCGGATTGTATCGCTCTGAGTCCGGGAATGGATCGGCGCTGGTGAGCGTGACCAAGCCATGAACGGGATGGTAGAAGTTGATAGCGATAAAACGCCCGAACGAATCTACACTGCCCGTGATGCCCAGCTCACCAAAATCGAACGGTTTGGGGATAGTCGCCATGTGTTTGCCCTAAGCCAACGCCTTTTCGGTATCTGCGGTGATGCTGCGTCCAGTATCCGCGTCCATATAGCGCACTTTATTGATGGGGAAGCGAAGCCAGAGGTTATCACCCGCCGTCACCGGAAAATCGGGATGGATTGAAACTTTGATCGTGTCTTTGCCGATGCACGCCGTGAGCAAGTTTTGCGATCCTAATGGTTCCACAACGTCGATAGTCACAGGGAGCGCATCGGAAAGCGGCGATTTTGATGGTTCCATAGATTCGGCGCGGATGCCAATCACGATAGGTTTGCCATCGTGCCGCCCTAGAACAGGCTGCAAGTCATCGGCGGGTTGAAGATGAAATTCGCCCAACGCGACTGTATATCCTGCGCCGTTACGCTGCACCTGCCCGTGTAGAAAATTCATCGGCGGCGTGCCGATAAACCCGCCCACAAACTGATCGATGGGCAGATCGTAGACGCGCGTGGGGTGATCCAACTGCAAAATTTTGCCCGCGCGCATGACCGCGATGCGATCCCCCATACTCATCGCTTCGATCTGGTCATGGGTGACGTAAATGGTCGTCACACCCAAGCGGGTGAGCAGCAGTTTGAGTTCGGCGCGCATTTCTAAGCGCAGCAGCGCATCGAGATTGCTCAAGGGTTCGTCCATGAGGATGATAGGCGATTCGACGGCGATGGCGCGCGCCACGGCGATGCGCTGGCGCTGCCCGCCCGACATTTGGCTTGGGAAACGGTCAAGCATCCCTTCGATGTGGAGCAGCTTGGCGGCGTTCATCACTTTATCGGCAATTTCATTCTTGGGCTTCTTCTGCATCTTCAACCCAAAAGCGATGTTATCGAACACCTTCATATGGGGGAAGATGGCGTAATTTTGAAAGACCATCGAAATCCCGCGTTCGCGCGGCGGGAGATAGGTCACATCGCGGTCACCGATCACGACGCTGCCCGAATCGAGCATCCCTAAGCCGGCAATCGCACGCAGCAGCGTGGTTTTGCCGCATCCCGATGGACCGAGCAGCACCAGAAATTCGCGTTCATGCACTGTCAAACTCACGTTGTCGATGGCGACAAACTTGCCAAACTTTTTCACGGCATTGGTGATGGTTATTTCAGCCATAACGCCTCTATTTGTTGATTTGACCCCACATATTAAAGAGGTAGCGGCGGATGAAGAAGATGAAGATCATCGAAGGGACGAGCATAACGAATGCTGCCGCGAACTTGAACGGGTCGCTCGATTTATCAAGGTTGTAGAGGATGTGCGCGGGCAGCGTGCGGTTGGACAGCGTGAGTAGAATCGCGGCGAACACTTCGTTCCAAGAAAGCACGAAAGTGAGAATCGCAGAGGCGGCGATGCCGGGAAGCGCCAACGGCAGAACAACCTGCCAAAAGGCTTGGAGCGGCGTGCATCCAAACACCTGCGCGGCTTCTTCAAACTCGTATGGGACGCTGGCAAACACACTCGAAATCACCAGCACGGTTGTCGGCAGGGTAAGCGCGGTGTGCATCAATGCCAGCGTAAACGGCTGATCGAATAAGCCTAGCTGCAAGAAAATCACGGCAAGGGGAACGGCAAGCACGACAATGGGGAAGGCGCGTACCGAGAGCATGACAAGCCGAATGGCATCGCGCCCCGGAAAGACATAGCGGGCAATCGCGTAACCGCCGGGCACAGCCAGCAAACTTGACAGCACGACTGCCAACAGCGCGACAAAAATGCTGTTACCCGTCGCCCGGATAATGCCTTCGGTACTCAAGAAGAAATTGATCGAATCCAGTGAAATCGGATTAGGAAAAAATGACTTGGGAAAAGCGCGTACATCCTGCGGCGTGCTGAACGCCATATTGGCGATGAGCAAAATGGGAAAGAGAATCCATACCGCGATAAGAATGGCTAGCGCGTAGACCCCCGCGCGCCGTAGTTGCAGCAGCAGTTTATCGCGGCGGCGCTGCGCTTCCCATGCTTGCGCGCTTGGTCGAGATAAGGATTCTTTCGCAAGGGCTTCGGCACTCATTCGTAAGCCTCCTTGAGGAACAGCTACGCCGCCTTTACGCTTTCCTCTTGTGAACGGACAGCGCGCATGTAGAACAGCGAAATCGCCAATGAGATGATCATGATGAACCCGGCATACACCGCCGCGACACTGGGGTTGTTAAAGCGTCCGGGGTCATACCAGCGGAAAGTTTCGTTTGAAAGCACAGTCACAATATCGCCGCCAGTGATGGCGATGACAACGGCAAACACTTGAAAGGCAAGGATGGTGCGAAGAATGAGCGCGACCTGCAAACTCGGTTTGAGCAGCGGCAAAATAATATAGCGCAGACGCTGCCACAACCCCGCGCCGAACACTTCTCCCGCTTCAAGATAATCGCGCGGGATGGCTTGCAGACCGGACACGACGATGACCATAACAATCGACGTTGCCCGCCAAATTTCCGCCAAGACAATGATCGTGATCATCCACGCCATGTGATCGGCTTGGATGAAAATGAAAGGTAAATCCAAAAAGCCCGCCGATACCAGCAGCGAGTTCAAGAATCCGCGCTGTGTGAAGATGGCGAACCACAAAATCCCTGCCACTAAGTCGGAAATTCCTAATGGAATGGCGTATATGTAAAGGAATAGACTACTGCCGCGTATCTGACTTTGCAGCACCAACGCCATGATGATCGCTAGGACGAACTGCGCCGGAATGATCAGCACCATCAAGAGCAGAGTGGTCGAAACGGCTGTCCCAAAGCGAAAATCAGTCAGCATCCGGTTCAAATGGTCGAATGTCCATTCGCGCACCGCTTCTCCACTTGTCACACGCGCGGTTTCGGAAGTGCGGCGGTTTTCGATAAAGACGCTGCGCTGATTAACCCATCCTTCAACCGTACTGCCATTTGCATCCGTGCCGCTGACGTAATACCAAAAGATTGGGCGAGTCGCGCCGTTAGGCAGCACTTCGTCTATCTGCTGACGTTCGATCACGCGGACTTCAGTTTGCAGCGCCAAATTGCCAGTGACGGCGGAATCGGCGGCGGCTTCCGCGCGCAAATTGAGCGACTGCCCTTCGCGGGTGAACGCAAGCTGAAATGCTTGAGTCATGGGGTAGAGAAAGAAAATTGCTAAATAGATCAGCGAAGGGAGCAGTAAGAGATAGGGAGTCCATTTCGCGCGCTGCATAAAAATGTCTTTCTAAGCCACTATTTCATTCAAAAACAGGGAAACACGCGGAAATAATCCGCGTGTCCCTATCTAGGTGAACTTACATGCCGCTGGATTCAAGCTGGCAGGGACCTTCGCTGGCAGGATCGGGAGCCCAGCACGCCGCGCCTGTCTCATTCAGCAGCGTTTGTAAGGTCGCGGCTTCCGCGTCGAGCGCCGTTTGAATATCCTCACCGTCAATGACGATACGAGTGAAGGCGTTGCGGAAAATCTGGTTAATTTCACCGCCGCGCGCGCCTAAACCCACAGGCAGCAGCGAGGGAATCGCGTCTTCGGCTGTCGCCTGTGCGGCAACCGCCGCCGCTTGACGTGCCGCGCCTTCAGGAAGTGACGACTCATCTACGCCAGCGATCACCGGGTAGAAGCCAAGTTCCGTCAACACCTGCGCTTGTGTTTCCGGCATAAGCATGAAGCGAATCACGGCTTCGGCGGCTTCGGGATCACTGGTTGTGAAAGGAATACCCAAGCCCGCGATAACAGGCATAAATCCGCGACCTGCCGGACCGGCTGGCGCAGGGAAGGCGATGAAGTTTTCCGGCTGTTCATCGAAGGCGGGTTTCAAACGGGCGACGTGATCGAACGCGACCAGCACTTCGCCAGAAAGCAGCGGTTCGTTCATGAATTCATAGCTGATCGACTGCGGGTTGACATAGGGCCACAGATCATCACGAAGGAAGCGCATCATTTCGACGGCATCGGCGCTGTTGAAGCGCGTGACCATGCCACCCGTGAATGACGGGAACAGATAGCCTTGAAGGAAGCGGTGGAACAACCCTGCGACAGGCAAACCGAGCTTGGCTTCGCCTGTCTCGTTGTACATATTTTCCGCCCATTCTGCGAGTTGTTCCCACGTCAGCGCGTTTACATCCACGCCTTCCGGCAAATATTGAAGCGCATCGTTATGCGCTGCCATCGTAAACGTAGCTTGCATCCACGGAATGTAATATTGGTAATCGTCCGTCCCCATGCGCCCCAGCTCAACATACGCATCGGCTACGTCGTATTCCGCTTCGATTTCCGCGAGCAGGTCGGTCAGGTCGAACAACAGGTCTTCGCTGGCGAGTGTCGGGAATGTGCCATGCAGCGCCCCTACTACGTCCTGCACACCTTGACCGGATTGCGCTTCCGCGCGCAGCAGGTCGATCATCGGACCTTCTTCCGAGCCAACAAATTCGACGGTGCCGCCTTCAAATCCCGCGAGTATTGCACGGGCGCGTTCGCCTTCTTCGACAACGTTGAACTGTGTGGAAATAAAGGTGATCGTGTCATCTTGCGCGAGGACGGGCACACTGACGAGCATCACGAGCGCAATTAGAGACAAGAGGAGACGAATTTTCGTGTTCATTTCAACCCCTTAAACAATTTTGGAAATACGATAGCTGTGAATAGATAGACGGTTGTTGTGTGCGACTCACCTTCCTTTCGGCTGAATCTGCGCGCCGCACGACTCACGGATGATGAGTTCTGTCGGCATCAGGATTCCTGTAATTGGCGGGGTTTGCCCTGCGATGATGGGCAGAAGCAGTTCAACCAATCGCCGCCCGATCTCGTAAATCGGCTGGCGCACGGTTGTCAAGGGAGGCTGCGCGTATTTCGCTACTGGCACATCGTCGAAACCGACGACAGCGATCTGCTGCCCGACAACAAGCCCACGCGCTTGAATGGCGTGCATCGCGCCGAGCGCCATCAGGTCATTACAACAAACAACCGCAGTAAGATTGGGATGGCTATCCAACAGCGCATTCATGCCCGCATAACCGCCCGACTGCATCAAATCACCGTAGATCACCCAATCGGGTCGATACGGGATGCGCGCCGCGTCGAGGGCTTGCTGGTAACCGCGCCGACGATATTCGGTATAGGCGATTTCCGGCGGCGGCAGAATCAATCCGATGTTGGTATGCCCTAAACGGATCAAATGCGTGGCTGCGGTCTGAATCCCCGCTTGGCTGTCCACGTCGATGTAGGGGAAATCACTGTCTTCGTCAGGAGTAGCCCGCCCTGATACGACAAACGGATGATTGACGCGCTTCAAGTAGGCGATGCGCTCGTCGTGCTGGCGCGTGCGGGCAAGGATAATTCCATCGACGCGGTTGCCGCCAACGATGCGTTTGTAGGCTTCGAGTTCGTCTGCGCCGGGTGCGCGCGCGCTGATGAGCAAATCGTAGCGGGCTTCTCCGGCGGCATCGCCGATACCGCGCAGCAGTTGATCGAAGAAGCCTTCCGAAAAGATGTGATCGTTGGAGGGGATGATCAAGCCGATTGTTTGTGTGCGTTGATTGCGAAGCTGACGCGCGACTTCATTCGGCTGGTAGCCCATTTCGAGCGCGGCTTGGATGATCTGCTGGCGTGTTTGTTCGCTGACATCATTGTAGCCTGCCAGCGCCCGCGACACAGTTGTAATCGAAAACCCAGTTTTGCGTGATAAATCTTTTAGACCAACCATTTTGAGTTCGCAAATTTTGATCTAAACTTTTCTTGAAAGTAATCCAAAACGTTTTGGGAGTCAAATTAGAATTCGTTGATCGCGATAGATTAGGGTGAATGCTTTATGTCGATTGAGGATAAGATTCGCGCCAAGCTGGCGTTTTTGTACCCACAAGATCAAGCGCGGGTGTTTGCAGAACGCTTGATGAAACGCTTAGGAAAGCCGCAACTTTCATCATCAAGCACACTGCGGATTTCCGAACGCGATGCGATGTTGATCGCATATGGTGATCACATTCAGCGTCCCGGCGAACGTCCCCTGCAAACCCTTCGCAGCTTCTTAAATGCGCTCGCTCTGCCGCTGTCCAGCTTGCATATTCTCCCCTTTTATCCATATTCATCGGATGATGGCTTTTCGGTGATCGACTATTACGCAGTCGATCCGGCATTAGGGACATGGGATGATGTGGGGGCATTGGCGAGCGATTATCGTTTGATGTTCGATGCGGTGTTCAACCACATTTCAGCAAAAAGCGCTTGGTTTCAAGGGTTTTTGCGCGGGGAAAAACCCTATACCGATTATTTTGTCACCGCGCCGCGCGATACCGATTTGTCGATGGTGACACGCCCGCGCACGCATCCTGTTCTCACACCGTTTCATACGCCGACAGGCGAACAATACGTATGGACAACGTTCAGTGATGATCAAATTGATGTGAACGTGGCAAACCCCGACGTGCTGATGGAGCTGATCGACGCGCTGTTGTTCTATGTGGAAAAAGGCGCGCAGTATATTCGCCTCGATGCAATTGCGTTCCTGTGGAAAGAGATCGGCACGACGTGTATCCATCTGCCGAATACGCATCGCGTCGTGCAGTTGTGGCGTGATGTGCTGGATATCGCCGCGCCGGACACGATCTTGATCACCGAAACCAACGTGCCGCATGTCGAGAACCTATCGTACTTTGGAGATGGCACGAACGAAGCGCAGATGGTGTATCAGTTCGCGCTGCCGCCGCTAATCTTGCACACACTCCGCACAGGAAATGCTTCCCGCCTGACCGCATGGGCGAAAACGATCCAGCGCGTAAGCGAACGCACGACGTTTTTCAACTTCACGGCATCGCATGACGGAATCGGCGTGCGCCCGGTCAAGGGGATTTTGAGCGATGACGAGATCGCGGCGCTGGTGCAGTTGACGCGCGATCACGGCGGGCACGTCTCGATGAAAAGCGAAAGCGATGGCAGTCAAACCCCGTATGAACTGAACATCACCTACTTTGACGCGATCACGCCGCCTTCGCTCACAGGTCAACAGCCGGATACCGCTGTGAAGCGATTCATGGTCTCGCAGGCAATCATGCTGGCGATGATCGGCGTGCCGGGGATTTACTTGCCGAGTTTGTTTGGCGCGCGGAATTACGCGGAAGGAGTCGCCGCGACTGGACGCTACCGCACGATCAACCGCGAGAAGTTCGACGCGCACGCGCTGCTGCAAGACCTGCAAGGCGATACGATCCGCCGCGCGGTGTTTGTGCAATACAGGCATTTGATGGAAGCGCGCACGCGGGAAACTGCATTTCATCCGTTGGGCGGGCAGCATGTGATTGACCTGCATCCGGCGGTATTCGCGTTGGAACGAATCGCGCCAAATGGACACGAACGGGTAATCGCGCTGCACAATGTTTCGGGCGATCCGTTACGCTTGGAACTGCCATCGACGCTTACGGGTGAATGGATCGATTGTTTAACAGGGGATATGCGCGACCTTGCCGCGCCAGTGGTTCTGCAGGCGTATCAAGTGCTTTGGCTGAAGCCGATTTCTTAGCGTAAGCAATCCTGTAGACCGTTAGGATGACTAGGACATTGAAAGATGGGAAAAGTTTTTGTTTTTACCGCCCCACGCACGACGGGGTATCAAGCCTATGATGATGTGCCGCTGAAACCCGATGAAGTGCGGATCAAAACACTGTATTCAGGAATCAGCGCGGGGACGGAACTCACTTACTATCGCGGCACGAACCCGTATTTGAGCAAACGGTGGGAAGCGGATCGCAAGCTGTTTGTATCCGGCGATGCAGGTTCAATCAGCTATCCGGTGACAAATCTCGGCTATGAAGAAGTTGGCGAGATCATCGAAGTAGGCGCAGAAGTAGAACTTCCCATAGGGACGCGGTTGTTTGGCACATGGGGACACCGCACGCATTATGTTGCCAATCTCGATTATGTCCGTCCGCGCTTAATGCCTGCGGGCGCTGATCCAGTGTTCGGGATTTTCTCGCATTTGGGCGCAATCGCGCTCAACGGCGTACACGATGCCGATCTCAAATTGGGTGATACGGTAGCGATCTTCGGCATGGGCGCGTTAGGTCAGTTGGTGGCGCTGATGGCGCGGCGAAGTGGTGCGAAAGTGATCGCGGTTGATCTGCACGATTCGCGCTTGGAGATGGCGAAGTCGCTCGGCGCGGATGTGACACTCAATGCGGCGCGAGATACCCCTGCCGAAACGATCAAGGCGATGACGAACGGACTAGGGGCAGATGTGTGCATCGAAGTATCGGGATCGACACAAGCGCTGCACGAGGCAATCCGGTCAGCGGCGTATTCGGCGCGGGTGGTGGCGATGGGGTTCTTTCAAGGAGAAGCGAAGGGCTTGTACTTAGGGGATGAATTCCACCACAACCGAATCAATCTGGTGTGTTCGCAAATTTCAGGCGTGTCGCCGGAAACGAGCTATCGCTGGAATAAACTGCGCCTATGGCAAACAGCGGTGCGGCTGCAAGCCGAAGGCTGGTTCGACGCGCGCCCGCTGATCACACATCGCGCACCCTTTGAGCAGGCGAGCGCGCTGTATCAACTGCTGGATGAGCGCCCGAACGAAGTCGTGCTGGCGATGCTGGAATTTGAGGGACGACGATGAATCCGTTACGGATAGGGATTCTAGGATGCGGGAATTTTGCCAACGTCCACGCGAAGATCGCGCAAGGTTTACCGGAACAGCTTCAGCTTGCGGCATTTTGCGATCCTACAGAAGCGAAAGCGAAAGCATTTGCTGAACAATATGCGCCGGATGCCGCCGTATTCACGGATCATCACGCGATGTTCGAGCGTGGGCGCTTGAATGGCGTAATCATTGTGATTCCCCCATTCGCGCATACAGATGAAGTGGATGCGGCGGCGCAAAACGGGATTCATGTCTTGATCGAAAAGCCGATTGCGCTCCAAGCGGATCAAGCATGGGCGATGGTCGAAGCCGCAGAAACAGCGGGTATCAAAACACAGGTGGGATTCATGTTCCGTTTTGGCGAAGCAGTGGAGCAGTTCAAGGCGCTGCAAGCCAGCGGACAAACAGGTGAAATCGGCTTGATGACAGCGCGGTATTTCTGCAATGCGCTGCACGCGGATTGGTGGCGGCGGCGCGATAAATCAGGTGGGCAGGTGGTGGAACAAGTGATCCACATGTTCGACCTACTGCGCTATCTCGCTGGAGATGCCGTGAGCGTATACAGTCGTCAAGAAAATCTGTTTCACAAGGATGTGCCGGACTACACGATTGAAGACGTAAGCGCGACGATCATCGGGTTGAAGGGCGGCGGCATGGGTGTGATCTACGCGACCAACAACGCAATTCCCGGCAAGTGGATCAATGATTATCGCGTGGTGGCGCACCGCTTGACGGCTGATTTCACGAATGCGAATAACGCGGTTTTCACCCATACGGATCGTGAAGGTAATCCGGTGACGACAATTGAGTCAAATAAGGATTACCGGCGCGCGCTGCTGCTGGATTTTGTGAACGCGATTCGCACGGATGGCGTGACACGCACGCCAATCCGTGAAGGGGCAAAGTCGCTCGATCTGGTGCTGGCGGCGCGGCGTTCCGCTGAAACGCATGGTGAGGTGAACGTGTGAACGAATTGAGGGTGGAAACGCGGCACATCACGCTGGCGGATGTGCGTCCAGTGATCAACGGGGTGGTGTTAGAAGCCTTGCCAACTGCGGGAAAGACATTCGGGTTGAGTCTCGCGCCGTTGATCGACAGCGGAGTGATGACCATCGAGCAAGAGGGCACGGGCGGCACGATGCGACTTCGTTATGAACTTCGCAACATTCCCGATGACTTTACGCTCGATTCGTTCGGGATTCAGTTTGGGCGCATGACCAACATAAGGACGTTTCTCCGCAGCGGGTATTTCAGTTGGGATGGCAGCTATTACGTCCCGGTTGAGGAATTGCCCGTTGGCGGCGCGATACAAGGATACGCGGTCACACAATTACTCCCCTTCAATGAAACCGGGAGTGTGGTAATCGGGTTTGATAAGCACGACACGTTCCAGCAAATGATCACGCTGACGCGCGGGGAACAAGGCTTCGCGCTACGATTTGAAACCCTGTGGGATCGACGTGAGCGCGGCGATCATAGGCTGCTTTCGGAATGGTTGGTGATTCTCGAACGCGATGCGGTTGAAAACGCGCTGCGGGAGTGGGCACAGCTTGTCGCTCATGCCATGAACGCGCGAACCAACACCCCGCCGATCAGCGGTTGGTGTTCGTGGTACAACCTGTATGCCAATATCAACGAAGAAATCATCCTTCAACATTTGCAGGCGACACGCGAAATTGTGCAACGTGAAAATCTTCCGATGCAAGTGTTCCAAATTGATGATGGATTCACGCCGGAGATGGGGGATTGGCTGGATGTAAAGCCGCAGTTCCCACGCGGGATAAAACCCCTTCTGGATGAATTTCGCGCGGCGGGATTCACGCCGGGATTGTGGATCGCTCCATTTATGGTGGGGAATCGCAGCAGACTTTATGCCGATCATCCCGATTGGGTCGTGAAAGACCGGGCGACGGGGCAGCCTATCGCGCACATGAAGTTTTATTCCGAGTTTCGCTGGCATAAGCGAAGCGAAGAATACTACATCCTTGATACGACACATCCCGATGCATTCGCTTATCTGCGCGAAGTTTTTCGCGTGTGGCGGCATGAATGGGGATGCGAATATTTTAAGACTGATTTCATGCACTTTGGCAGCGAGTACGGGGCAGATCGGGCGGTGTGGCACAGACCGGGCATGACGCGGATCGAAATTTGGCGGCGAACAGTGGAGATGATCCGCGAGGAAATCGGGGATGCGCTGTGGTTGGGGTGCGGGTGTCCGCTGTGGGCATCGGTAGGCGTGGTGGATGCGATGCGAATCGGGCGGGATGTGGGCGTGGAATGGAGCGCGAACAGCGCGACCCTGCAAACGGCTCAATCGCTGCTGCGTGACCAAACGACACGCAATTTTGGCAACCGTATCCTCTGGCAAGCCGATCCCGACTGCATCCTCCTGCGCGATAGATACCACAACTTGACCGACACGGAAGCGCGATCATTGGCGCTGTACGCGGGGATGTCGGCGGGTTTGAGAGTGACAAGCGATCATCTGGGGGAACTATCGGCGGGGCGGTTGATGCTGTGGAAAGAGATTCTCTCTTGGGAAGATGGCGTTTGTCACTATCCGCTGCTCGGTCAAACGCCGCTGACGATGCACTATGAAGCAGGGGCGAAACCTGTGATCCGATCACTCGAACCGGTATTGGTGCAGGTGCTTCAGCCGTATGATCCCGATGCGCCAACCCGTGTGTTCATTTTGAATACGGGAGATAGGGCAGTCCAGCGGACATATCCCCTCAAGATGCTTGGTTTAGCCCAAGTCATGATTGGACATGAGTGGAACGGGGAATACAGCGAAGATCGCCGGATCGCGCGTATAGAGGTAACACTTGGAGCGCATGAAGGATCGCTGTGGATATTGAAGCCCGCTGCAATATAGCTTCAGTCAATCATGGATTCCACAATTTCGCCCGTATTGCGCCCAAACACCTTTTCGGCCCCCCTCTCCACGTGGATTCACAGGATGACACTTTTGCAAGGTTGAGAGGAAAATCGTTTGTAGGGACACGCCATGGCGCGTCCGCTGACCCAAAACCCATACTCAAATTACCCATTTCAACAAAAAGTGTCGTCCTCTCAACCGCGTGGAAAGGGCGAAAATTCCCAAATTTTGAGGTGAGGTTGGCGCAAGCAGGCGATGTTACCGACTGAAACTGAACTTTCGTGATTCAATGAGTCTTTAACATTTTTCACGTTTTGCGACGCTGCGTAGGTTAAAAGATTTTTATTGATTAGAGAGATAGCACACTTGTAACGTTATTATGACTCGATTTTTACGCATTTTGTCTTACATTCATGGATGAGGTCATTTTTCCTGTGCTACATTGATCGCAACGAAATCGTTCTTATTGCTTGAGGGTTATCATGGCTTTTGAATCCCTGCTCAACAGCCAGATCGAAGACATTATCGCATCACATCTCAACGAATTGCAGGTTTATCTACCCAATACTGCGTACCAAATTCATGTGCCAACAGACTTGACGCAGGTGGTCATGCGGCTTGACCGGCTGATTGGTGTGCCGGCAGAGTACAGTACACGTCCACAGCAAGAAGAAGTATTCGACTTGTTGGGACGGTTGGAATGTTTTCTACGGCAAATGAACGTTGTGACGGATGAACATTTCGCAGAGACATTGATCGGGCGCATTTGGTCCCGCGCGCATCACTGGCAAACTATGGTGATGGGCGAATTCATATCGCCGCCCATTCATCAAGTGTGGGAGCTGCTCAAACCTGCCGTGCCAGATGTCCTCGAAAAAGCCACTGAAGGTTACTATGTTGCGAAGTGGTGGAAACCGTATCCTGTAATGGACGTGGAGATTCTGCTGCGAACGGACGGAATTCGTATTCATGGGGATCCTTTTCAACCCGAAGACCTTGCAAGTGGGGTTGCGGTATGCTTTTGGGTAATATAAGGATAAAGGATTCCGCTTTATTAGTTTCTTTACGGTTTTTGAATTGACACCACCCCCGATTATCCGTATTGTAATAGTTACGGGATATGTAGCGAGTATCTGTTCTTCGCTCAAGGCATTGCTTGAAAATGCGCGTGTGTCGAAATGATGCGCGTTTTTGAGCGAAAATGTCGCAAATTGTGGGGGAAGCAATGCTATCGCGCCACATCGATGCTTATGTTAACGTTGCATCCGAAATTCGTTTTCTAATTTCACAACTGGGGGTGGGGCACATTCAAAGTGTTACCTACGAAACTGCGTGGGCAGCACGCTTAAGCCCATTGTTCCCAGAATTTGAAGCCTCGCTTGAATGGCTCCGCCAAAACCAGCACACCGACGGAAGCTGGGGGAGTCCGCTTGCCCAATATCACGATAGATTTTTGTCCACGCTTGCAGCGATTGTCGCGCTGAAAGAAGTGGGGCGGCATCCGCGCGATGCGCGCCGTGTGCAGCGCGGCGAAGATGCCCTGTGGCGAATCGTGGGCAAATTAAGCAAAGATGATAGCGACACAGTGGGATTCCCGTTACTTTCGGCGGCGCTCACTCAACAGGGAGCAGCGCTGGGACTAGACGTGCCTAATCCGCCTGTGCGTTTTGCAAAAGCTTATCAAAAGAAAGTGCAAATGCTGCTGAACGCGCCAGATCGTCAGCTTCGCACAAATCCACTCATTTATTCGCTTGAAGGTCTATTATCTGCTTTAACTCCTCATGACGATGTGTTTGAAGCCAATCACTCTGTAAGCATTTCACCATCGGCAACGGCAGCTTTTTTGCTAAAGTACCCCGAAACCGATAACGGCGCGCGCGAATATTTGCAAAATGTGCTGGCGCAAAATACTGACGGCGGTATGTCGCAGTTTAGCCCTGTTGATACGTATGAAGTGGGGTGGGCGCTTAATCATTTGCGGTTGGCAGGCGCAATTACGCCGAATGACCCCATGGTGCGTAAGCTGCTCGATTTCCTGTATCACCAATGGTCGCCGGAAGCAGGCACAACCACTTCGCGCTACAGCCTCACCTACGAAAGCGATAATACTTCAGCGGCATTCACCTTGCTTAAATGGGGTGGATACAATGTCAGCGGAGATGTGTTCTACTACTATGAACTGGACGATCATTTCTGCTGCTATCGCGGGGAAACCAACCCATCGGTGAGCGCAATGATCCGCACACTGGCGGCGCTTCGCTTCTGCGAAGATCACCCTGATTATCAACGGTGGGTCGGCAAGATTGTCGATTTCCTCTACAAGAGCGATCAAAACGGTTCCTTCTGGGTCGATAAATGGCATTCTTCTCCCTACTACGTGACCAGCATCGCGTTGAATGCGCTGCGTGGGATTGATGATGCGCTGGCGCGCACGCGCTTAAAATGGGTGCTTCGCACGCAGAATGATGATGGCGGATGGGGCTATCTGGGACAATCTACCCCCGAAGAAACTGCCTACTGCTTAGAGGCACTGATCTTGTGGGATCGCACAATGGAGCGTCTCCCCGCCACAGTGATCGAAGATGCAGCACGGTATCTGCTGCGTAACACAGATTTTGATCAACTTGTCCCGTTATGGATCGGCAAATCGCTGTACACCCCTACCAACATCGTCAAAGCGGCGATTTGGGGCGCATTGTACGCCTATGAAAGCTGGAAATCCTCATGACCTCGACTTCCTTACCTGAATCGATGCAGCCAGCGTCCGCGCCGCTGACACCCGCGCGCCGCGTCGCCATGTTGATGCGCTGGTTTGAACCGCGTTCTAAGAACCGTGATGAGCGGTTCCGCGAACGCACCGTGCGCGTGATTGTCGCGCTCACGCTGATTGTGATGAGCTTGAGTTTTTTCGCAAGCTTGTTTGTGTATCGTGACCCATGGGGCGTGATTTCTTTCCCAACCATGCACCTCGCCGTGCTGGTGCTGTTTAGCGTCGCAGCGGTGGCAGTAGCGCGGGAAAATCTCGAAGTCGCAAGCTGGATGGTCGTGTTCGGCATCATCGTCGGTGTAATCTTCAATCACTGGATGTTCGCCAGCGCGCAAGCCAATACCCAAACGTATTTCGTCAGCATTCCCATGTTCATGATCCCACCCTTGGGCGCGGCGGTTTTGCTGCGCCGCCGTTGGATTCATATCGTGAGTTTTGCGACGATTGTGATATTCGTGGTGATTGACTATCTGCTGGTGGCAGCGGGATTGCAAGCAGAACCCATGAGCCAATCCACAATTGTGACATTGGGGGTGCTGCTGTTAGGCGAAAGCGTGATTTTGAACACGCTGCGTAACGAATTTGACAACCGCTTTGACGCGCTGACGGAATTGATTCACTTGGAAGAACATGCCCGTCAGCAAGCGGAAGCAGACCGTAAACGCGCTGAAGACGCGGACCGCGCAAAATCACAATTTCTCGCTAACATGAGTCATGAACTCCGCACACCGCTGAACGCGATTATTGGTTACAGCGACATTTTGGTCGGCGGCATGGTGGGCGATATCGCACAACCGCAGCTCCGTTTGTTGAACAATATTCAGTCGAACAGCCGCCGCCTGCTCTCGCTCATCAATGACATTCTTGACCTATCGAAAATAGAAGCTGGAAAACTTGAGGTGTACAACGCGCCGCTTCAACCACGCCGTTTGATTACAGAAACGGTTGACAGTTTGCGCGCGCTGGCAGATGAAAAGTCAATTGCGCTGGAAGTCCATATTGCTGATGAAGTGCCAGAAGTGATCATGAGCGATGCTCGCAAAATCGCGCAGATTCTCATCAACCTCGTCAGCAACGCCATCAAGTTTACCAGCGTAGGCGGCGTGTATCTCGATGTGACCGCTGATGCAACGAATTGGAAAATTAAAGTACGCGATACCGGAGATGGTATCCCAGCAGATGCAATTGCGTACATCTTTGAACCGTTCCGGCAGGTGGACAGCACGGACCGCCGCCAGCACAAAGGCACAGGCTTGGGGCTGGCAATCGTAAAGGCGCTGGCGGTCAGCTTGCAAGGTTCGATTGAGGTGGAATCAAAGCTCGGAAGTGGTTCTACCTTTACGGTTGTGTTCCCGCGCAACATTCCAGTGGAAATCGGCTCCGTCACAACGACGGAATCCAACGCAAATGAAATCGCAAGCGATGGCTCACCTGCGCCAACCAACGCAGCGGCGAACGGTGTTAATGCACTCAACGAAGCCGGTGTCACGACGAACACGGATAGTCACGCTGTTATGAATGGCGTAAACAGTGTGACGAAACCGTAATAGACCGGAGAAATGACACCCTCTTAAGGGTGTAGATTCGCAAGTTGTTCTATTCTAAATGTATGAGTTGACAAGGAAGTAAGCGATGACAACTCCACTTTCAGTGCTATTGGTCGATGACGATCCCGCGATGCGCGACATGTTCCAGATGGTGATGAAGCATCACCAAATTGAACTCACCGCCGTGCAAGATGCAGAAACGGCACTGCAATATTTGGCGGGGAATCAGCCGAATATCATCGTACTTGACCTGTTCCTTCCGGGTTTAGATGGCTACCAAATGCTCAAGCAGATGCGTAAGAAATCGCTTGCGCCGAATGCGCGTGTGGTAGCAATTACGGCGTACTACACCACCGATACTGAACAGGAAACGCTGAATGGTGGCTTTGACGGTTATCTGCCGAAGCCTATCAACACTGCCCAGATCGTTCCTTATCTCGAGAGCCTAATCGCCGGATAATTTACGGGCACGGTGACAGGCTGCAAGTTAGTGAAAAACAGAACATCATGACTGACCTTTCGACATGGGATATCATCATCGTAGACGACGAACCGGACAACATTGGTGTTGTGCAGCTTGTCATGCAGTACAGCGGCGCGCAGGTGCGTGTTGCCGATAACGGCTTCGCGTGCCTCGCGCTGATGGAACAAGCTGTTCCAACTGTGCTGCTGATTGACATTCAGATGCCCGGAATGACTGGATATGAACTGCTGCGGCGGATACGCGAGCATCCGGTTTGGCGGCATGTCCCCGCTGTGGCAGTCACCGCACACGCAATGGTAGGGGACGAAGAACGCATCCTGTCCTTCGGCTTCGATGGTTATATTCCCAAACCCATTGAGGCGATGAAACTTGCGGGGCAGTTGAAACAGATTGTTGATAATGCCTTGGGCAACATGTAAACAACATAAAGGGTGTGCATGAGCGAAAGCGACGCAGCCAACACGACTGAATTTGCTCAACAGATTCGTGAACGTTATCCCGAAGGGTTAACCGGCATCATCGCCGTTGGGGGCACACGCACCACATTCATACTCGATCAAGCGGGAGAGGACGCGGGGGCAATTACCAACCCGGAAGCTTATGCTCGTCATGCTGCGGAACTTTATTTCGGAATAATCCGCGCATTTTTTGAGCTTGGCGGGCAAAACTTGATCATGCCGCTGCTTTCGTTTCAGAGTTTCTACGAGCGCGGCGAAACCTACAACGAACGATATTTCGGTTACATGCGCTGGCTAACGGGTGACAACTTCACCCGCTTTTATCGTGAGATGAACGCTGATCCCTATTTCGATGGGATTGATACGCTGCTGCATTTACCCGCAGACAGCGCCGCCCATCAAATGGGCAAAATGCTGGCGGATTTCGCCGCGTCGTGGGAATACCGCCCGGACAGGCGTAAATTAATCTGGGAAATCGCGCCAATTCCGCTGTTCACGTTTTGGAAAGCGCAGTTCACCATGCCCCCTGCCGATCAACAGGCATTGGCGGACGCGATGAGCAAATGCACAGATATGCGCGAGATGTATCCCTTGCTGTACAAGTATTACAGCCGCGCCGCCTATGGTACGGAAATTCCGATTCCACATTTTTACTTGGGCACAAACCGTAACGGTGATTTGAAACTGCGCGCGATGCTGCCTATTTCGATGGTCAACGGTGGGAGTTTCCGGCTGTTTTATACGCCCTACCCCACGTTGTTCACCAAACCTAAAACGCTGCGCGTCATCCTCGAAGACCTCGCGTTTGGCAAGCCGCTGCGCTCGTTCAAAGCCGATTACAGCGGGCAGTACACCCCCGAACTTGTTGAAAGCGAAAAGCGGCGCGTTGAGGCGCTGCGTGACGATCCCTACAGTACAATCGGGCTGACTCGCACGCCTACGGATGAAAACTCCCTCAATGAGTAATTTGCCAATTCGCAACCTAGTTCTCGATTTTGATGACACGCTGGTCGTCGCCGCGCTCACATGGACAATCGACGTAGGACTGCCGCGCTTCATCCAAACGCACGGGCTAACCGCATCGCCAGAGAAGTTGGACGCGGCGCTTCTGCACGCCCAAGAAGCGTCACGAAGCGGTGATGATCCTATGGCGGTGCTGACGCGATTTTTCGAGCAAATGGAGTGGGATCACACACTGCAAATGCAGTTATTCAACGACGTGACTGAACAGTATCAGCCGTCCCTGTTTGCGGACACCCTGCCATTTTTACAGGCAGTCAAGCATCGCGTCGAACGTGTGATCGTGCTTTCAAATAACAATCGCGCGCCAGCAATCGCCGAATCACTCGGCATCGCGCCTCTGCTTCCAGTGATCATCACGCCGAAGCGCGCACCGGGAACCCTGCCCAAGCCGGACGCAAGTCTATGGCACTTTGCGCGTGGGCAGTTCCCCGATATTACGACAGAGAACACCGTGTTTATCGGGGATGATCCATGGTCGGATGGCGCGTTCGCAGTGGCTTGCGGGCTGCGATTCTATCTCGTTGATCGCAAGCGAAGATACCGCCATCTGCCTCATGACGTATTTCGCTTTATTGATCAATTAACTGCCGATGTGCTGGTCAGCTCCGATTGAGTAAGCGGCTCGTCAAACGGGTGAATTCGTTGACTTCAATCGGTTTTTGAAGGATGAGATCGGCACGATCTGCCACGTCTTCGGTGATCATGTGCGGATTTGCTGTCATGACGATGACAAACATCTTGGGGTCGGTAGTTGCGGTTGGTAGACGACGAAGCACACCTAGACCATCTATGCCATCCATCATCAAATCCAGAATGAGCAAATCGTATTGGTCAGCGCCCAATTTTTCCAGCGCCTCTATACCATTGACTGCTTCCGTCACTTCATATCCTACATGCTGAAGTGCAATCGAAGCGATGTCCCGATTGTAGAAGTTGTCATCGACAACCAGCGCAGAGAAGGTTTTGGTTGCAGCAGCCATTTGTACGCCTGTTTGCTAGTTCACTAATACTGGATTGCTACTCCTATTGTAGATATGAATGGCAGATTCGATCATTTACAAAACTGAAATGTGGATAATTTTACCTAATTCATGACTAAAACAGGGTAATTCGCAGCAAAGATGTTTATTGGATTAAGTGTGTGATACAGGTGGGTTCGTTAAATTGCAGGGAGCAGCAAAACGTGCTGATTCGTGCTTCTACTGCGCGGACGGCAAAAAGACGCTGATCGTCGTGCCGCGATCTTTGCCGTCGCTTGTTACGGCGATTGAACCACCGTACATCTCGATGATCGATTTGACAATTGCCAACCCTAAACCATAGCCGGGAATATCACGCGAACGGGCTTTATCGGCGCGATAAAAACGCTCGAACAAGTGCGGCAGGTGGTCAGTTTCAATTCCATGTCCTGTATCGTGGATAGTGTGGCGAATGCCGTTCGATTCACATCGCATTGACCATGTGATCGCGCCGCCAGATGGCGTGTACTTGAGCGCATTTTCGATGAGATTGCGAAACACAACCGTAAGATGATTAATACTGGCGAAAACGGGCGGCAGATCGGCAGCCAGATCAAGCGAGAAACGGAGTTGATTCGCTTCAAGCTGTGGGCGAAAACGCTGGACGAGACTGTTGGCAAACTGGTGCATATCGATTTGATCGTGTCCACGTTCGGCACGCCCGGCATCGAAGCGCGAGAGCAGGGTGAGATCATCGAGTAAACTGCTCATCCGCTGCGCTTCTTCGTCGATTTCGCGGATGTACTGCTGCATAATACTGGATTCCAGTCCATCGTCATAGCGCAGCGCCTCTGAACGCAGGCGGATAGTAGTCAGCGGCGTGCGGAGTTCGTGCGATGCGTTGCTGGCGTAGGCGCGCTGTTCTTCGACCATGTTTTGCACACGTTTTGCCATCTGGTTGAAAGCGCGTCCCACTTCGCCAATTTCGTCTGTGCCGGGAGACTGCACCCGATAATCGAGATCGCCGTGCGACAGACGCACCGCCGCATCGCGCAGTTGATACAGCGGGCGGATAATCGAACGAGCGGTCAAGAGCGCGGCAGCGGCGGTGACCGCCAGCACAGCCAGCAGCACTACAATCAGCAGCAGCCAGCGTTCAAGAATCACCGATTGCAAGTTATCCAACGGCATACTCACCTGAACCAGCGTCATCGAACCGGGACCGCCTTCACGCGGCGGTGAGCCTAACGCAATCCCCGTAAACAGCGCGGGATGACCTTGTTCGTCCAAGCGTTCGACAACAACTAAGCCATCACGCATGGCAGTTTCGAGTTCTGGAGCATCGCGGAATTCACGATTGGGCGGGAAATTAGTGTGTTCAGGCTGTGTGTAAAGCGTGATAGAAGCGTTGAGCTGCCTTTCATACTCATCGATTAGTGCTTCAAGGGCTTCAGGCGGAACCTCAGCGCGATCTCCATAGCGGGGATACAGCAGTTCAGACAGCCCTTGCCCCAAAAGCCGGACTTCGTTCATCAGGCGCTGTTCAAAATCCGCACGTGCCGCTTGCGCCGTTTGTTTACCTGCAACAACCGTCAGCGCGCCAAAACCGATCAAAAGCAGACCAAGATAGACGAACAAAAGGCGAGCGCGGATGCTTGTCCCTTGAAATCGTGTCCACAGGCGCGAAAAGACACTCATGATTTTTTGACAGGCGCGAAACGATAACCGTATCCGCGCACGGTTTGAATATAACGTGGTTCGCTGGGGTCATCTTCGAGCTTTTCGCGCAGCCAGCGGATATGCACATCGAGCGTTCGCATATCCCCCAACCAATCCGTCCCCCACACTTTGTCGAATATCTCGGCGCGGGTGACAACTTCGCCCAGATGCGTGACCAGCAGTGCGAGCAGTTCAAACTCTTTGTAGCGCAGTTCAAGCGATTCACCGTTTTTGAAGACCCGGCGCTGCGCGAAATCAATGCGGAGATCGCCGACATGCGTCACCTGTTCGGCGCTCAGTTCAGCGCGGTCAAATTCTACGCGCCGGAGCATCGCCTTGATGCGCGCGATGAGTTCGCGGGTGCTGAACGGTTTGGTCAGGTAGTCGTCTGCGCCGAGTTCCAACCCCAACACGCGGTCAATTTCTTCGTTGAGTGCGGTCAGCATGACGATTGGCACAAGGCTGGATTGGCGGATTTCCTTGCAGACCGCCCATCCGTCCATTTCCGGCAGCATGATATCGAGCAGTACAAGATCGGGCTTGAGATTCAAGACGAGATCCAAGCCTGTTTTGCCGCTGTTGGCGGTCATGGTGTCATAGCCCGCCGCGCGAAGGGCGCGAGCAACAGGTTCAGCGATCAGGCTGTCGTCTTCAATGATGACAATTTGCGGCATGGTAGTTCACCTCTAGTCACCATTGTGCATCCGCACGCCCGCATGATCAACCGGCTGGCGCAGAATTTAAGGATATTTGAGGTGACGAGAAACCGATTGATGAAGCACCGCCACATGATGACCGCGGCATACGCCAAACAAAATCATGCAAGCAGCCTGCAAACGCGCTTTCAGCTAATCGTGTGGGACGGCGATTGCCAGCGCTTCACCCACGTTCCGCACTTCGACCAATTTCAAGCCGTCGGGCGCATCTGCCAGCGGCTTTTTCAGCTTGGGGATCATCGCGCGCTTAAATCCCATCTTCGCGCATTCATGCAAGCGCGCCGAAAGCTGCGACACGGCGCGCAGTTCACCGCTTAAGCCAATTTCTCCGACAAATGCCATATCAGCGGGCAGAGGCTTTTCGTAGTAACTGCTCGCCATCGCCGCCGCCATCGCAAGGTCGCTGGCAGGTTCGTCGATCTTCATACCGCCAATGACGTTGACGAAAATGTCGTGTTCATGCAGCTTGAGTCCAAATCGCTTGGTTAGCACGGCGCTGATCAGCAGCAGACGGTTAATGTCTACGCCGTTGGGCGTGCGGCGCGGATTACCGAAACTGGTTGGGCTGGTGAGCGCTTGAATTTCGACCAGCAGCGGGCGCGTACCTTCCATCGTGATCGCGATGGCTGTGCCGGGCGCGTTCAACACCCGTTCTGCCAAAAACACTTCAGACGGGTTCGGCACTTCGATCATCCCCCCCGCGCTCATTTCAAATACGCCGACTTCGCTGGTCGCGCCAAAGCGATTTTTCACGCTGCGTAACAGCCGATACGCCTGAAACGCATCCCCTTCGAGATACAGCACGGTATCAACAATATGTTCCAGCACACGCGGACCGGCGATTGCGCCTTCTTTAGTCACATGCCCGATCATAATCACGCATGTACCAGTCGTTTTCGCCAGCATTTGCAGTCGTGAGGCACATTCGCGCACCTGTGACACGCTGCCGGGTGAGGATTCGCTTTCTTCGGTGTAAATCGTTTGAATCGAGTCGATGATCAGTACAGTAGGATCGACCTGATGGACATGTTCCATGATGTCGGCAAGGTTGGTTTCGGTGAGTAGAAAAAGGTCTTTCGCTTCCAACCCCATGCGATCCGCACGCATTTTGATCTGGCGTGTGCTTTCTTCGCCGCTGACATACAGGACGCGACCAATACTGTTTGATAACACAGTAGATAATTGCATCGTAATGGTACTTTTTCCCACGCCCGGTTCACCGCCTAACAAAATGATGCTTCCCGGCACAAGTCCCCCGCCCAACACGCGGTTGAATTCGCCAATCGGCACATAATAGCGGCGCATTTCTTCCATCGTGATGTCGCCCAACCGCTGCGGGCGTGTGGCGGGCAGCGAAATTCGCCCGCGATCACTCCCGCCGCGCGCCGATGCTTTGCCCGTTTGCATCACTTCTTCGACCATCGTGTTGAATTCACCGCAGCTTGGGCAGCGTCCCATGTAGCGCGGCGACTGCCGCCCGCAGTTCTGGCAGACAAATCGGCTTGTAGTCTTGGGCATGGTTATATCTCAAAATGGTGAACAAATGAGCGATTATTATAGCGTGTATGCGCTGAAACGTGTAGTGGGTTATTCTGTCGCGCTCGTCCCGACCATACGGCGAATGTTCTCAACCGTTTCGATGATCCCCGTCAGCGGATCGCACCACAGCGTCGGCACATGGATCACCAAACCGGGCAGCAGCCCCGAACGATAGTGATCGTCGGTATCAAGCGCCGCCAGCGTATACGTCTTGGCATCTGTGAGGCGATAAAAGAATGCTAGTTGTCGCGTAGGATCGATCAGCCAGTATTCGCGCACGCCGCACTGTTCATATTCCTGAAATTTTGTACCGTAATCGCGTTCGACGCTTTCCGGCGACACGATCTCGACGCAAATATCCGCCGCGCCTAGCATCATCGTTTCGGTAAGTGTGCCGGGGTTGGTCTTGAGGATCACCTGCAAATCGGGCTCATGCACCTTGCTGTCATCCAATTTGAACGTGAATGGGGCGCTCACAACCTTACCTAAGTCGGCCAGCGATAAATAGGTTATCAACAGTGACCGTAAATAGTCTTCGATGTCGTTGTGTGTCAGCGTTACGGGTGACATTTTGATCACTTCCCCATCAGCGTATTCATAACCAAGCGCGGCGTACTGCTCAAGATACTGTTCGACAGTAATCCCGTGTTTGGTCTGCGAAAGCATCATCGTTAAATACCTTTCCACGGGTGAATGTCGTCTATTATAGCCCGCTTTGCCTGCGATTATCCCTGCGCCTTTAGCTGATCGCTGACAGCTCTATTACTTGTGCAAACTGTCACAATTCGACTTGCGCGAAATGGCGATTAGTCGTATGTTGGTTATGAACGTTCAAAAAGTTCTGAATTTCACAATACTTTTTACGAACGGTTCAAACAACAAAAAGGGGAGCGCCCATGACGCGCAGGTCAAATGGTCAAGCCTATAAGCACAAAGATTCATACTGTGATACTGCCGTGATCGGCGCGGGAATTGCCGGAATGGCGACTGCCGCACGATTGCAAGCACAGGGCTTATCCACGCTGGTACTTGAAGCGCACAGCAAAATCGGCGGGTGTGCGGGATTTTTCCGCCGGCGTGGCTTTTCATTCGATGTAGGGGCAACCACGCTGGTCGATTTTGAATCGGGCGGCGTAGGCGGCGAACTGCTCGACGCTATCGGGATGCCGCCGCTGGATGGCGAACGCCTACCCGGATACGTCGCGTGGCTGCCTGACCGCACTGCGACTTTGCATCGTGACGCGGCGCTGTGGGCGCGCGAACGACTCGCTGCACTAGGAAACTCTCCCGCCCATCAACACTTTTGGACGCTCATCGATAAACTCGCCGCCGTTTTCTGGAATGCCAGCCGTAAGGGAATCAAACTGCCCATTCGCACGATGAGCGATATGGTTCAAAACCTGCGGGCTGTCGGCATGGAGCATTTACCACTGGCGCGTTATCTGCTGTGGACGGTGGGGGACGCGCTGCGTCACTTCGGGCTGCGCGGCGACAAACCACTGACAGGTTTGCTCTCTATGCTCATTGAAGACACCGTTCACAGCACACTCGATTCCGCGCCGCTGATCAATGCCGCGTTGGGCGTGACGATTCGCGGGGCAGGCTTGACCCGTCATCGCGGCGGAATGCGCGGATTCTGGGAAGCGTTCGCCGCGCACTATCGCGCGATGGGCGGGGATGTGCGCTTGCGCCATCTTGTCTACGCCATTGAAGGGGCATATGGCGACTACATGATCAACGCATCAACAGGCGCGGGTGAACCGATTGTCATTCACGCGCGGCAAATCGTATGTGCGCTTCCTGCTGAACTCACCGCGCAGATCGCGCCGATGCCCGTGCGTGAAGCACTTCGCCCGTATATCGAAAGAGACACCACAGCGATGGGCGGCGCTGTCGTTGTGTTTCTCGGTGTGCCCGAAAGTGAAGTTGAGGGGCAGGTGTTCACGCATCACCAACTGCTGCAAAGCTACGATGCGCCGTTGGGGAATGGCAACAATATGTTCATTTCGGTGTCCGCGCAAGGGGATACGGTTAGCGCGCCAGAAAGATACCGCGCGGTGATGATTTCGACACACTGCGATTTGCATGAGTGGGATCACCGTGACGAAGATGCATATCAAGCGCATAAATGCGCGCTTGCCGATCAGTTGATCGTGTATGCGCGGCGAGTGTATCCGCGCTTGGGGGAACGCCCGCTGGTGTACGAAGTCGGCACGCCGCGCACCTATGAACAGTTCACGCTGCGTCCACGCGGGGCAGTTGGCGGCGTGCGTCTGACGCGCTGGAACAGCAACCAATTCGCTATCCCACATGATGTGGGCGTGAAGGGGTTCTGGCTGGCGGGCGACACGACCTTTCCCGGCTTGGGGACAGTCGCATGTGTGCTTGGCAGCCGGATCGTCGCTTCTCATGTAGTCAAATATGCATGACGAAAGGATGATGGATTATGCACGCTCACGATCATACGCCGCAGTCGCTTGGATTGCCATCGCTTGCCGCGCTCGGTGACGATCTGCTCACCACCACGCCCGCGCAGCGGCGCATCGCGCTGATTCGCCCGTTCATCGGCGTAGGCGCATACGTAATCGCTGCCGCGCTCGATTGGTGGTGGATTACGCCGATCATCCTGTTCTTGACGTTCGTCGCCGTGGTAACGGTCACACATGATGTAGTCCACGGCACGCTCGGCTTGAACCGCCGACAAACCGATTGGGCGCTGTTCTTGATGGGCGCGGTGCTGCTCGAAAGCGGGCACGCTTACCGTATCACGCATCATCGCCATCATGCCGAATTTCCGGCTGACCATGAGCACGATGATCCTGAAGGCTATCCCGCTCACATCTCGCTGCTTGGGGCGGTGCTGTATGGACCAATCTTTCTCGCGCGGTTGTGGCTGTGGGCATGGAAGCAGAGCGCGGGCAAGCGCGGTCAGCGGGCATGGCTGCTCATCGAAGGGGCGATCCCGTTCGGCGTGGTGGTGCTTGGCGCGGCGCTGTGGAATCACACGCCATATGTGCTGTGGTACGCGGCACAAGCGATTGTCGGAAGTTGGGTGTATCCCCTGCTGACGGTGTATCTGCCGCACAAGGACTTTGGGGACAATCCGCTCAACCAAACGCACACGTTACGCGGGCGCATCATTCCGGCTATTTTTCTCGAACTGACCTATCACCTTGAGCATCACCTGTACCCTCAAGTGCCAAGCCACCATTTGAAAACGCTGGCGCAGCGACTTGACCCGTTTTTTGAGCGCGCGGGCGTGCAGGTGTGGCGGGTGATATGACATATCTACGGGCGGGTTAAGAAACGCGAACCCATACATGGACTTCGGGATCGCCGGGGCGCGTGACATAGCGATACGCGCCCCAATCGACCCATGATGCGCCGTGAGCATTTAGGCGCGCGGTGATTTCGCTCCAGCACTCATCGATCAACGCCTGTGCTTGCGGGTAGAATCGCGCATAACGCGGGCTGATCGCCCGACGCAGTTTTCCCCAGCGATCCAGTGGTTGAATCAACTGGCTGCCGCCTGTGCCGCTTCGCATATTAAACGACGGCAGCGAATAATGCAGCAGACGGGTGATCACGCGCTTCACGCTTTCAAGATCAAATACAGGGAGCAGTTGGCGGTAGTGATACGGATCGAACACCCACACGCCGCGCGCGCTGAAACCGAGCTTGTGAATCACACGGTCAATCTCCAAGTCGTCTTCCCAAATGTGGACATCGACAGCCGCGCGCAAAGCGGCGCACATAGCAAATGGGATGATGCCCATTTTGCCCCAAAAGGCTTGTATGTCGCCGCGTTGAAGTCTGCGCCACATCCACACATCGCGCGAGAGGGCGGTGTTGAGCAAATCGACGATGTTGGCGGGAATATCCACGTTTGGGCATGTCGAATGCTGCCAATAGGTATACGGACTGACGGCGGCAGGCATCCCGGCGCGGCTGTGATCGAGACTGATGCGCGCCAAGCGGTCAAGCAGACCATCGCCCCATACGGCATCATGCGCGGGCATGACCAGCCAGCCGGGCATGTCGATGCTGCTCACCATGTCGAACGCGGCGAGAATCCGCGCCCAACGGTCTGTCATGGTCAGCCGCCGCCACTGATCGGGGGATTCCCACCCGAAACGTGCGGGATCGGACGTGTCGGGCATTTCATCGCGATACGCCGGATTGATCACCCTGCCAACGACACGCACCTGTGGAAATTCACGCACCAGCGGGGTGAAACTGTCCAGCGTCGTGTCACTATCCGCGATCAGCAGCACCACATCCTGCTGATCCAACTGCGACCAGCGCGAGCGAAGCGCGAAATCAAACACGGCGCGGGCGCGCGAATCAGATGGGCGCGGGCGGTACATCATTTCCGCGCACACGAAGCGGGCAGACGAGAGAGAATCACCCGTGTGGATGAATTTCGACAATTTGCCCGCTGCTCCAATGGTATTTGGCGTTCATCTTGTCGGCGACAGCGCGCGCGAGTTCCGGTTCGGCGGCGCGGTCAATCAAGCGGGCTGTGCCGCGCAGCGCGTCGGCGGTGCGCGTCCCCACTTTGATCATCACCGCGCTGTTCGCCATGAGGTTGCGTACCCAATCGCTGCGTTCGGGGTGTTCCGATACCATATAAAAACGCCCTTCATGCGCGACGTACCAGATTTCGATTTCGTGCGGATTACCCGTCTTGCGCCCAATAGTGGTCAAGTAAAGATACGGATGTTGGTTGATGTCTTGCATTTGCCGCCCCTTAATCCATCTATATCCATTGTAGAGGCACGCCGTAGTACAATCCACGATGAGCAGCAATCATGCATCACAGACAGGTAGAAAGCGCTACATGAAACGGATGATTAGCTTACTGGCAGTTCTCGCACTAGGGATGCTCGCGGGCTGCCAACCATCGGTCACCAACGAAACACCTACACAACCAACAAATAGCGTTTCCAACAGCCCAGCAGCAGAATCGACTACCGAAGCGGACATAATCGCGCGTGGGATAGCCGTGTATCAAGAGAATCTGTGCGCGACGTGCCACGCGCTCAGCATTATTGGCGCGACCAGCGGGCTTGCGCCTACTCACGATAACATGGGCGCAATCGCCGCCGAACGCATCGCTGATCCCGACTATCGCGGCGCGGCGACCACGCCCACCGAATATCTCTATGAGAGCATAGTCGATCCGCGCGCGTATATCGTGGAAGGGTATGCACGCTCACTGCATCCAATGCCCGTTTTCGCGCATCTTCCCGAAGCTGATATTGACGCGCTGGTGGCGATGCTGCTGGCGCAGTAATCCATTTATTCAATAACGGCGGGGAATGGACGAAACAAGTTTCGCATCCCCCGCCTGAATTTGCACCCGCTGAAGCGGGCTGGTAAAGCGTCTGTCAGGATAGGCGGGCGGCTCACGAGCCGCCCCTACAAGTGGTATGTTGGAGATAAGCGGATTTGGCATGGGCGGAACAAGCACCGCAAAATCTCGATAAAACGATCTTCTCCAACTACAAACAAGTCTCGCTGCGCTTCCCTACAAGGCGCGCGGATTGTGGTACACTCCACGATGATTTGAATCCGCACACCTGTGAAACCGAACGTATGACACTTTCCCCTGATTACTGGCGTGATAAGCGCGTGTTCGTCACTGGCGCGACGGGCATTGTCGGCGCGTGGCTGGTCAAAGAACTGCTGGCGCGCGGCGCGTTCGTGGTGGCGCTGGTGCTGGATGCTGATCCGCAAAGTGAGTTTTACCGCGCTGGTGATGATCGGCGTGTGACCGTCGTCAACGGCGCGTTGGAAGATTTCAACACGCTTCAGCGGGCGATCAACCTGCACGAAACCGACACAGTGTTTCATCTGGGCGCGCAGACGATTGTCGGCGTGGCGAACCGCTATCCGCTGGCGACGTTTGAGGCGAACATTCGCGGGACATACAACCTGCTCGAAGCGTGCCGCGTCCTGAATACGCTTGTCAAGCGTGTGGTCATCGCGTCGAGCGACAAAGCGTATGGCGATCAGCCTACCCTGCCCTATACAGAAGAATCCCCGTTGATTGGGATGCACCCGTATGATGTATCGAAAAGCTGTGCTGACCTCATCGCGCAGACCTATCATCACACGTATGACCTGCCCGTGACGATTGCGCGCTGCGGAAACATCTACGGCGGCGGCGATCTCAACTGGTCGCGCATTGTGCCGGGAACAATCCGGTCATTGATGCGCGGCGAACGCCCCATCATCCGCAGTGATGGCATGTTCGTTCGCGATTACGTCTATGTCAAAGATATTGTGCTGGCGTATATGCGTCTCGCGGAAGCGCTCGACGAAGCGCCGATCCATGATGCCGTGCACGGTGGAGCGTTCAACTTTAGCGCCGAACGCCCGCTGAATGTGTTAGAACTTGTCGGCATAATTCAACGGCTGATGGGACGCGAAGATGTTCAGGTTGATATTCGCGCGACGGCATGGGGCGAGATCAAAGACCAGTATTTGTCGTCGGCAAAGGCGGCGGAACTGCTCCGCTGGCAGCCCGCCTACACGCTCGAACAGGGACTCACAGAAACGATTGCGTGGTATCGAGACTACCTCAACCGCTAGCTGCTAGGTCTGCAATTCTTCGGCAGCGGGGCGCGCGCGTTCTAATGCGTCTTCATCCACTTTCGACCAATCCAAAGACTCATCCACTTCATGCAGAAAGGCGATGGCTTCTTCTACGGTATCGAATGACCGCTGACGGACTTTCACCATCTGCCGGGCAATATCCGATACCATTTTGGCAATCGCCGATGTTTCGCCTATTGTAATCGTCCATCCCGTTTTGGGATTCGGCTTGATCGACTTCATCACCTGCGCGGTGTCGATTAATCCAAGCTGCTTGCGAATTCTAGAGAAATCACTGATGACATGAACCAGCGGATGCGAATCGTCTGTGGAGTCGATCAAGCGGCTGATAAGCTTCAAGTAGTCGGTGAGGATTTCTTTGCTCATTTCACCCCATGCGACCACGTAGAGGACTTGATTCGGGATATACCATTCCGCGCGAAATTGAACCGGCTGCATCAATACTTACCTCGTTAACTAAGTCGGACAGTAACGGTTTAAGTATATAAAGAATTGTCAGCCGGACGCGCAGAATTCACAAAAGTTTCGTAATTTCGCGTAATGTTAGACCGCGTCGCCGTAGACTTCTTCGCGCGATGGCAGCACGCGCGTTGGCACAGTCGGGTCGGCTTTATCCCAATCGAGGGTGTCGCAGGTTTCGCGCAAAAAGGCGAGTCCTTGTTCAAACGTGGGAAACGTGCGCTGGCGAATCTTCAAGTACTGCCCGCCAAACGATGTGGACATTTTGGTAAGCATATTGATTTCGCCTATTGTCACCGACCAGCCAATGCGCGGATTGGGCGCAAACGCTTTCGGAAGCGTGCGGCTTAAATCAACCAATTTTGCGCTTTCGAGCATGAACGAATAATCTGTGATGAAGTGGACGAATGACGACTCGCTGGTGAGCGAAAGTTCGTTGCAGTGAACGAGATATTCCATGATGTCGTTGATTGTCGGCTTGCCCCACACCGCCGAATAGAGAAGCTGACCGGGGATATACCATTCGGAGCGATAGAGCTGGGAAGTCATCGATTGTTCCTTTCTAAAATGTGGATTTCTTCTAACTTAAAAAAAGAGCTGCCCGCAGACAGGCGCGAACTGTTAGGCTTGGATTTCTTCAAATGTCGGGCGCACGCGATCCAACGCCGCCTCATCCGTCTTTGACCATTCCAATGTTTCGTCTATTTCATGTAAAAACGCGATTGCTTGGTCGAATGTATCAAATGACCGCTGGCGCAGTTTCATCATTTGCCGACCAATATCCGTAATCATCCGGCGAATCGGGTGCATTGCGCCATACGTGATCGCCCATCCGATGTTTGGATGCGGGGTAAATGTTTTGAGTACCTGCGCCATATCCAACACGGTCACCTGCTTGCCGATATGTGTGAAGTCTGCGATAACGTGAACCAGATGCGATGCGCCATATTCTTTGCCGCTCGCCGCCGACTGCGCGAACGATTCCGTGATCATGGTGTTGAGCATCGTCAAATAGGATCGCATGGCTTCTTTACTGCTGTCGCCCCATACCGCCATGAAGATCACTTGGTTGGGAATATACCATTCCGCGCGATACTGTAGGGGTTTCATAAATTTTGCCAAACCTTTTTCAAGTAATTTTGGATGTCCTTTATTTTTGGCAGTATATCAACAAAGAGACATGAATACGGTTTGGATAATCAAACCCGCGACTATTGCCGCTAAGATAGTTCCGTTATATCGCGCGGGCTGGCACGTGCCTAAATCGCGTTATAATCGACCCAAATTCGCGGATAAGTTCCCCGCATACCTTCATTCGATTTGGAGACATCATGACAGATTCACCCGAGATTCGTGACGCGCTTAAAGCGTTGAACGCCCGCAGTCGCACGCTGGTTGAAGGCGTGGATCGTTCGGCGGCGCGGTCAATGCTTAAAGCCATCGGCTTGACCGATGATGACCTTGCCAAACCGTTGATCGGCATCGCCAACACATGGACGGAGATCGGTCCGTGCAATCATCATCTGCGCCGCTTGAGCGACAAGATGAAAGAAGGCATCCGCCGCGCAGGGGGAACGCCGCTCGAATTTAATACCGTGAGCATCAGCGACGGCATTACGATGGGGACGGAAGGCATGAAAGCCTCGCTCATCAGCCGTGAGATGATCGCGGATTCGATTGAACTGGTCGCGCGCGCCAATTATTTTGATGGCGTAATCGCGCTTTCTGCGTGTGACAAAACGATTCCCGGCACAATTATGGCACTGATCCGGCTGGATGTGCCGTCACTGATGCTCTACGGCGGATCGATTTTGCCGGGCAACTTTCGCGGACGTGACATCACCGTGCAAGAAGTGTTTGAAGCGATGGGCGCGTATGCGGCGGGCAAAATTTCGCTGGAAGAACTGCACGAAGTCGAAAATGTCGCGTGTCCGGGTCCCGGAGCGTGCGGCGGACAGTTCACCGCGAACACGATGGCGATGGTGAGCGAACTGATCGGCATTTGCCCGATGGGGATGGCAGATATTCCCGCGATGAGCGAAGCCAAAGATGATGTGAGCATCCAAGCAGGTGAACTCATCCTCAAGCTCATCGCAGAAGATATTCGCCCAAGCAAAATCATCACTCGCAAAGCGTTGGAAAACGCCATCGCGGCAGTGGCGGGAAGCGGCGGCAGCACCAACGGCGTGCTGCATACGCTGGCATTCGCGCGCGAAGCGGGAATCGATTTCACGCTCGATGACATTGAGAACATCAGCAAGCACACGCCGCTGATCGTAGACATGAAACCGACAGGGAAATACACAGCAGTTGACCTACACAACGCGGGCGGTATTCGCTTGTTCGCGCAGCGTATGGTAGAAGGCGGCTACGTACATGGCGATTGTCTCACCGTGACGGGACGCACAATCGCGCAAGAAGCGGCAAGCGCACGCGAAACGCCGGGGCAAGACGTGATCCGTCCCTTGAGCAGCCCGATCAGCGCGAACGGTGGGCTGCATATTCTGAAGGGCAACCTTGCGCCGAACGGCGGCGTGGTCAAGCTGAAGGGGACTGAACCGCGCGTGTTTAGAGGTGTCGCGCGCGTATTCAACACCGAAGAAGACGCTTATCATGCCGTGCAGCAGCGCCAGATCAAGGCGGGAGATGTAGTCGTCATCCGTTATGAAGGTCCAATTGGCGGACCGGGAATGCGCGAGATGCTGCAAGTGACGGCGGCGATTGTTGGGCAGGGATTGGGCGAAGACGTTATGCTGATCACAGACGGGCGGTTCAGCGGGGCGACGCGCGGCTTGATGATCGGTCATGTTGCGCCGGAAGCGGCGGTTGGCGGCGCGATTGGCTTGCTCAAAGAGGGGGACATCATCCATGTGGATGTTGAGGCGCGGTCACTGCGTGTGGAATTGAGCGATGCAGAACTCGCGGCGCGCCGCGCTGAATGGAAACCGCCGACACCGCACTACACAAGCGGCGTGATGGCGAAATATGCGCGCCTGACCGCGCAAGCCGATGATGGCGCGGTGACAAATTCGCGCAGTGCGTTGGTGCGCGATTAGGCAGTCGTTTTGGGGGGCGTGGGCAATCCGCGCCCCTTTTGATTCGGCGTAGGGGAAACGTTAAACGTCTTAACCGCACACTTGATTGACGATCTTAGTTTGGTAAAGCGGGCGCTACGTGAAGTGGCGGGCAAGCGTGTGGTCAAAAAGTGTAGAGATGATCTAGGAAAAGGGAATATGGACCTAAGGGGATTCGAACCCCTGACCTCTTCAATGCCATTGAAGCGCTCTCCCAACTGAGCTATAGGCCCGGATTAGGAATGTATTCTAGCCGCTTCACCCGCCCCCGTCAAGTTGAAAGCCTGCCGCCGTGAGCATCTCTTTGAGCGTCTCTATAGGCAGGCCGACGATATTGGTGTAACTTCCCTCATAGCGCGCGACAGGCTTAAAGTGTTCGTCCTGAATGGCGTAGCCCCCCGCTTTATCGAACGGGTCGCCGCTGGCGATATATGCTTCCATTTCGGCGGGGGTGTAGGGGCGCATATAGACGGTGGACTGCGTGACACGGGTATCGAGCATGTGTTCCCGCGTGGGGTTGAGCGTGAGCAGGGTGAGCGCCGTCGCTACCGTGTGCGGGCGATCCCGCAGGCGAAGAAGCATGGATCGGGCTTCGTCGGGGGTGGCGGGCTTCTCTAGGATGTCGCCGTTCTGGATACCGAGCGTATCCGCCGCGAGGATGACCGTCGTATCAGCGGCGAGGATGTAGGCGGGGGCGTGATCGGGCTGGGCAAGCAGGCGATCCGCTGCGGCATGGGCTTTATCGCGGCTGAGGCGGGCGACATAAGCGAGAGGGGCTTCTCCCGGCTGGCGCTTTTCTTCTACGTCCGGCTTGATGACGGTGAAGGTGATGCCGAGCGAAGCGAGCAGCTCACGGCGGCGGGGCGAACCCGAAGCAAGGATGAAGGTGGTCATGGATACCTTTCACAGGTGGGTAATGGATGCGCTCATGATACCACTGAGGGGAGAAAAGCGTTATGGGCGGGGCAAAGCATTGTCGAAAGAGCGAAGTGTTGTCGTCCATGTCCTTTGATGTCCGAAGTGTTACGCTCAAGAATTGAGGATGTATTGAGATGTATTGAATTGGTTTATATAGAGTTTGGGAAGCGTTGATTTTTTGAGAAGCATTTGAAAATGTCATTTTCTGCGACACGGCGCACGAAACAAGGTTGCGGGCGCTGCTCAAGTTGAATGAGGAACGGCAGCAGCGCGCGCCATAAAGCGACTTACGCGCTGTTGTTTTCCCCTGCCCCACGTGAAACGAGTTTCGTTCGTGGGGAGGGGGTCACGGCGTTGAAGAATCACAGCAACAGCGGGATTCGCCGCTGTCTACAGCCCACTGTCACGAACAATATCGAGATAGCCTGTCGCGGCGCGGAACGATTCAAGCGATGCGCGGGCGTTCGACAACCCGGCGGGATAATCGCCGCCAAGGGTGCGGCTGTTGCACGAGAAGATGAAATCCGTCCAGCCTGTGCGCGTGCCTTGCAGCCCCGCGTTGATGAGATCGACGGCTTGGCGCAGTTCAGGCGCGGCTTGTTCATCGGCGGGCGGAAGGACATAATCTTCGGGGATGGTGGGGGGACGCTGACTGCATCCGCCAGTTGTGCCAGTATTGGCGACATCTTCCCAATATTGCAGCAGCAGCGAAGTAGTGCCGCGCGGACTGCTCATCTCATCAACGAGGCTGTAAAGGCGGTTAAGCTGTTCCTGCACGTTGGCGATTCCAAGCGGATTCGTCGGCGTGGGCGGCAGCGGGGTATCCGTCGGTGTCGGCGTGGGGGGGACAAACTGTTGAAGCACATTGATCACCTGCGGTTCAAGTGTGTTCAAGCGTTCGACAGCATTCGACAGCGAGGATGCGACTTGTTCGATCTGCGTGAGATCGATGCCCGCGTCGGGGTTGTTGCAAATCGCGTCGTAGCGCGTTTTGGCAACCACCAAATCGACATTCACGCCGTTCATCTGGCTGATCACATCGCGGATAGTCGCTTCTGGCAAGCCGGGATAATTGGCGGCGATTTGCGGGGGGATGTTGTTGAAGAACGCGGTACAGTCGAGCGATCCCCCACTGCGAACCGAATTGAACTGGGTTTGCAAGGTGGTGGCATCGGCACGCAGACGCTCAAAGGCATCAAGCAGGGAAGTCGCTTGCGCGGGGCGCTGATCTTGCGTGGGCTGAATCAAGCCTGCCGCGGTGAATGTATCGCGCGATTCTGGCAGGGTGAGCCAATAATTTATGCCCGCCAAGATTGCGAGAAAGAACAGCAGCAGGATGATCGTGCTGCGTAATCCGGCATGATCGGCGCGTTTGCCGAGTTTGCCTTCGACTTCGACTCGTTCCAGCAGACGAACAACGCGCTCTTGATTGCCGCGAGCGAGTTCTTTTTCGACAGCGCGGAACATGCCTAGCGCGTAAGCAGCCGCACGGCGCACACTGCGATCCTCATCGTTTTCGTAGAGGTCAATAAGTTCCGAAACAGCATCACCCGCCGCCGCTTCGCCGAGATAATAGGCGGCTTCGCGCCGGTCAGCCGGGTCTTCCGATGCCAACTGCTGAATCATCGCGTCAATTTGCCGCTGACGTTGTTCGGCAAGAGGGTTATCCGCCATGTGGTAATCCTCACAGGATGCGAAAATACCCCTCTATGATACGGGGAAGTGGGGCGCGGCGCAAAATGGCATGGGTGAGGTAGGAGGGCAAACGCGGCCCCCTCCGGCTCGCTGCGCTCGCCACCTCCCCGAATTCAAAAAAAGCCGGCGTGCGTGTGCTGCGATCCTCAACGGCGAATAAGAGTCAACCTGAGCCTGTGAGCTGTCACGTGATTTGATGCGTTCGCTTGAGGCGAGATGGCGTTATTGCGTCTGGGAATCGCTGTCGGCGAGATCGGGCGATGGCTTAGGCTTAGCGGCGGACCACGATCCAAAATCACTTGACAAGGGTTTGGGGGCGGGCGAAACGTGTTTCGCTCCATTCCCCGACCATGTGCCAAAATTGGGCGCGTTCGCGGCGGGCGCGCTTCCATTGGGAGGCGGGGACGCATCGGGCGCGGGTTTTATCGCCGTGGCTTTGATGGCGGCATTCCCGGCTTTCGCGGTAAAACCGGGGATACTCGCCGCACGCTTGGCGTTGTCAAAATCCCCTTTGACGGTGTCGATTGTCTCTTGAAGCGGCTGCGTGATGGGCGTGAGCATCTTGTTGACATCCGCTTTGAGGCTTGCGCGCGTGGGCGGCTGCTCAGGCACTTTAACGTCAATGCCCGCGTCGTCAAACTCTTTTTGGATCACCTGCGCGGCTTCGCTCCACATGCGGCGCGCCTGCCCTACCCACCGCCCAAGCGTATAGGACCACGCGATCATGCGCTTGGGACCGGCAACAATCAGCATGATGAGCAGGATCGCTGCGAGTTCCCAGCCGCCAATACCGAGTATATCCATCGCTGCTTGTCTGCCGTTGGTCTACTGGTTGGACTGTGTGGGCGTGGATGAGGTCGAATCGTCGTCGGGCTTGCCCGCGTTCAAGCCTTTGCGGAAATTCGCAACCGCGCTGCCAAGTTCACCGCCAATGCGCGAAATGCGCCCAACGCCAAACAGCACCAGCACAATCACCAGAATAATGAGCAGTTCACCACCACCGAGATTCATCGCTGATACCCTTTCAAACATCTACCTTGTTGTGAATTGTATCGAATGCAGTCTATGGTACACCACTTTTGTGTCGCAGGATGGAGAATTCACGGAAAGGTTACATTTGTGGCAATTTGTGAGGAAATTACACACGCATAATCAGGGAATCCTCATGCAGCCCGTTGAAAATAGGCGATGATCCCTTTTAGCATACACTCCCCCTACGAGAATCCTCATGAGCGATACACACAGCACACACGAAGTGCGAATTCTAGTCAACGATGAAACGCGCGTGCTGCATGTCGCGCACGGCACGAATTTGCGCCGCGCCCTGCTCGATGCCAATCTCTCGCCCTATACGCCGATCACCAGCGTCTTCAACTGTGGTGGACGCGGCTTGTGCGCGACCTGCGGCATTCGCTTTGAAAGCGGTGAACCCGCACCGGAACATTGGCACGATCAATTGGCGGCGCGCTATGGATATCCGCGTTTGTCCTGTCAGATCACGGTGACAGGCGATATGACAGTGCGAATCTTAGACGATAAAGTCATCTGGGGACGGCGCGATCCATCACGAAGATACCTGCTTGACGAATAAAGGAACAGATGCGCGAGTCTCCGTGTCCCATGCCATGAGCGTATCAAAACTGGATAACCCATTATGCCCATTCTGGACTATAATGGACTCACGCAGAAAATATGTGCGGCTGCCCGCATGAGTTCCGCAGCCGACTTAGTGTACCCTTCCCGGAGTCATCCGTGAGCGCCTCTTTCAATATCCCTCTTGATCGGGACAGCGAGGAACCGATCTACAAACAGTTGATTCGCCATATCCGCGCACAGGTGGACAGCGGAATGCTGCCCGCCGGAACCCGTTTGCCCGCCAGCCGCGATCTCGCGCGTCAGTTGAACATCAGCCGCATTAGCGTGGTCAACGCTTACGCGGAACTGCGCGCTGAAGGCTATTTGAGCGCCCACGCGGGGCGCGGGACATTCGTCGCGGGTGACCGCGATGAATCGGGCGATGCGCCCCCACCCTTGAGTACGCCGTCGCACAATGGCAATCACCATCACCACGAGCCGCCCAATACGCCGGATCGGTCAATCCGCGAAATGATGCGGCTTGCGCGCAAACCGGGGGTGATCAATTTCAGTCATGGTGTGCCGCCGCCGGAATTTTTCCCGGTACATCATCTCCGCGATGCGATTAACGCCGTGCTGGATCGCGATGGCGCGCGCGCGCTTGGCTATGAACAAGCCGAAGGTTATGCCCCGCTGCGTGCCGCCGTGCGCGATTACGTGAGCGCGTTGGGGATTCAATGTAATGCCGATCATGTGCTGATTACAGGCGGGACGCAGCAGGCGCTTGACCTAATCGTACAGGCGGTGTTAGGCGAAGGCGATACGCTCGTCACCGAAAACCCGACTTATCTGGGCGTACTCGATATCGCGCGCACGCGCCGCGTGCAGGTCCACGGCATCCCGATGGATGAAGACGGCATCCGGCTTGACATGCTGGAAAACTACATTCTCGATAATCACCCGCGCCTGCTGTATGTCATGCCCACTTTCCAGAACCCAACCGGGCGCGTCATGCCCATCCACCGCCGCCGCCAACTGCTGAACTTGGCAAATGAGTATCACCTGCCAGTGCTGGAAGATGGCGTGTACTACGAATTCCGCTTTGAAGGCGAACCCGTACCCCCACTGAAAGCGTTGGACGACACCGGAATCGTGATCCACGCCAGCGGATTCACCAAGAACCTGCTGCCGGGAATGCGTATCGGCTACGTGATTGCCGATAACACGCATTATGAACGGCTGGTGCGTGTGAAACAGTCGGCTGATATTTCTACGCCGGGGCTGAACCAGCGCACAATCCACATGCTGTTAGAGCGCGGGGTGCTGGCGCGTCACTTGGAGCGCAACAACCGCGAACTGCGCCGCCGCCGCGACGTGGCGCTGCAAGCGGCACAACGTCACCTGCCGCCGGGATCGCGCTGGAATGTGCCGCAGGGTGGGCTGTATCTGTGGGTGGAAATGCCGAAAAGCGGTCCTTCCGCGTCCGAACTGTATGTGTCCGCGATTCAGATGGGCGTGGCATACGGGATCGGCAACGTGTTTCACACCGACAGCAGCGGCAGCTATCGCATCCGCATTAACTTTGCCGCCAACAAACCGCTGGATATTGAAGAAGGGTTCAAACGGTTGGGGCGGGCATGGCGCGAACTCGCGTGCGATTACGCCGACATGGAAAAAACGCCGCTGTTATAAGCGAGAAAACAAAGACTCACCGCAGCGGGGAAAAGCAAGGCCACACGCTGCGGAAAATCATTTTGCAGGGACGCGCCGAAGCGCGTCCACACGATTGTTCATGTTTAGCCCCGCCGCCGCCGCAGTTGCCAGCAGCGGGATCATCGGGGTGCGGGCGCGGGTATCAATGCCGCTTGTCTGCACGATGAGCGTGGCGGCAAGGATATAGCCGCACACTACGACGATCAGCGCGGCGGGAAGCCAATCGCGGCGGCGAATCAACCTGAACAGTCCCACCGCCCCCCCGATCAACAGCGCGCCGTTCCACGCCACATCAACCACGCCGGATACCCCGTTCAGCGAACTGGTTTTCAGCAGCACGCGATACAGCCCAATCGGGATGGTTGCGACGTATTCCACCGGATGCTCCAAGAATACATCCAGCGCGACCCGCTGCATCTGCGCGCCCAACGCGGCGCTTGAGATGTAATGGGTGTAGCGCGTGTTTGAATCCACGCTGGAAACATCATTCCCTAAGCCCGCTTCAACACGGCGGCTGAGTTCGGCATACACCACTTGAATATCGGCGTTTGTCGCCAAGCGTTCGACGGATGCGGCGCGGTAGTAGAGCAGGTTGTACACGCCAATCGTCGAATAGGTGGGATTGCCTAAGATAACCGCGTTGTGCGCGATCCATGCGCCCACTCCCGCCGCGCTCACCAACATGAACGCTCCCGCGAGCATGACGCGCTTACGGATTGGGTGGACGGCGGCGAACATCAGGATCACCAGCCCTAACGGAATCCAGAGCAGATATGGGAGCGGTCTAGCCAGCGCGGAAATCGCCAGCAGCAGCCCCCCCAACGCGCAGCAGACGATGCGCCGTGACAGCGGGCGATCATCCGCTTTGGCGATCCCAATCCCCAACGCCAACAGCGAGAGCGCGAGCAGCACATTGGCAAGCGATTCGGCGTTCAAACTGGACGAGTACACGATGCTGGCGGGATCGAAGGCGGCGATTAAGCCCGCGATGAGCGCCGCACGCGACGACAAACCGAGCGCACGCGCGATCAGCAGTGTGATGGGGGCGATACACGTGCCGAGCAGGGCATTCGCGATGAGAACAGCAAGATGATTTTTTCCCAATGCCGCGATCATCAGTGGGTAGAGCGGCGGGCGCACGAGAAAGAGTGCGGCACTAAAGTCGCGGGTACGGATGTACTGTCCCGCGCCAATCGCATACAAGGTGTAATCGTCGCCGCCTTGATAGGCGGTGTTTTGTTCCGCCGCAAGCGCTGGCTGATGATAGACGGCGATGTATCCCAAGCGCAGAACCGCGCCGATGATGAGGACAATGAGGCAGTTTCTCCATAATCCGCTCATGGATTAACAGCCGAACGGGACGCTGATGTTAAAGGCTTCGCCCACATCGAACAGATCATAGCGGATCACCACCTGCCCCGTGACCGGAAGTTGACTATCCAGCAAAATCACGTTCTCTACATCCAGATTGACGTAGAAACGCACAACCGCGTTGGCTGCGGGCGCGATCCACAGCTCAGAGCTGGTGACGGTCTGCCGCCCGCCTTCAGCGAGGCGAATCGCCGGGAGTGTCAAATCTTCCGGCGCGAATTGATAAGCGTACACATCCTGCCCGTTGATAGTGGCGCGTCGTCCGGCGGCTTCAGCGCGGCGTACCCCACCAATGAGCGATCCCGCGCCCAGATCGGCGGCGGCGGCGGCATCGCCAAGTTCTCCATTCATGTCGGCGGAACAGGCATTATCGCGCACCAAAAATGCATCTCGACCCAAGCGCACCGCTTCGTATTGCAGGCCGTCGGCGGCATCGCCGGAAAAGAGTTCGCCAATCGTCGAAAACGTGATCCGCCGCGCTGATGCGAGTTGATTGAACCAAACTTCGGCTTGGGCGCTGGCATTCGCTTCGCGGGGCGTGCGCGCGAACACGCCGTTGAACTGGAGCAGTACCGTATAGCGCCACCCCGCGAGTTCGTTGAGGCGGTTATCGACGCGCTCAAACGTGGTGACAGGCAGATTGTAGGGCGCGGGCGGGGCATTCTGCGTGAGGGGTATTGCCGATGCCAGTGCATCTAGTGAGGCGCGGGTGGGAATGTCTTCAGGGCTGTCGATCTCGTCGCGGTCACAGGCAGCCGTGACGAACACTAGCACGATCAACAGGGCAAACAAAAGGATGCGACTTCTCACAAGCGGGACTCCACTGGACAGCAAATCAGCATCCATTATAGCGGGTTTGAGATGCAAATTAGAGATGACGGAAGTGTCCTTCGCTTCGGCGAAGGTGTATCCACATATGACCGTTTTTGAAAATGTTGTCACACAAAATAGGATGTGCCATTCAATGATATTGTTGTTTCGGATATTTGATTGTGTGTGGGGTCGATGAAAAAGTTGGCGGGCGGCTCGTGAGCCGCCCCTACAAAAAATGGATGGGTTAATCCACGCCGCGCATACGCGGATCGAGCGCATCGCGCAGACCATCACCCAAGAAATTGAAGGCGAACATGACCAAGAACAGCGCAATCGCGGGAAAAATCGCTTGATTGGGATACGTGCTGATCGAGCTTGAGCCTTCGCTGATCATCGCGCCCCAGCTTGGCACAGGCGGGTTCACGCCCAAGCCGATGAAGCTCAAAAACGCTTCATAGCTGATATACGTGGGAATGGTCAGCGTTTCCGCGATGATGATCGTCCCCAAAATGTTGGGCAGCATGTGACGGAACATAATCCCGCGTGTGCCGACCCCCAACGAACGCGCCGCTTCAATGTACTCTTTTTCGCGCACGCTCAAAATTTGACCGCGCACAAGGCGGGCGAGATTCATCCAGCTTGTCATGCCGATGCCCATAAACACGAACAACATGCCGCCCATGCGCTGATCAATTTGCGCCACGTTGAAAGCAAAGGACCCCGGTTCTGGCTGCGCGACACTCGCCCGGAAGAACGCCATGAGCAAAATAACGAGTAAAAGCGTGGGAAAGGCGTACATCGTATCGACTATACGCATGAGCAGATTGTCGATCCAGCCGCCAAAATACCCGGCGACCAACCCAACGGTGATACCAATGAGCGCGGCAAACAGCGGTCCAATGAAGGCGACCAGCAGCGATACTTGAGAGCCGTAGATGATCCGACTCCACAGGTCACGCCCCAGATTATCCGCGCCGAGCAGGTAATCGTTGTTGATGCGGACGTAGCCGCCTTCTTCAACAGTCACCATTGACGGGAACACGCGCGTCACCCAATAGGGCGCGGTGTCGTTATCGACCAACACCTGTGTGGCGTAGTATTTAGGCGCAAGCTGCGGGGCGAAAATCGCCATCAAAATGTTGATGAGGATGATGATCGCGCCGATGATCGCCAGTCGGTTACGGCGCAAACGCCGCCATGCGTCCGCCCACAGGCTTGTGCCTTTGTGCGGCGTTTTCAGCTTGGCAATATTAGAAGGGGTTGTGTTGGCATCCTGATTATGTGCAACCGCCATGACTCAAGCCTTTCTAATCGTAGCGAATGCGCGGGTCAAGCCACGCATACACAATGTCAACGATAGTGTTCGCCAGCACAAGACAGAACGCATACAGCAAAATCGTTCCCATGATGACCGGATAATCGCGGTTCAATACGCTGGTGACAAAATAGCGTCCCATCCCCGGCACGCCGAAGATCGTTTCGGTGACGAATGTGCCGGTCAGAAGCGCGGCAAACAGCGGTCCCAACACAGTGACCACTGGAATGAGCGAATTTTTTAGCGCATGGAACAAGATAACCATGCGTTCACTTAAGCCTTTGGCGCGCGCGGTACGGATGTAATCTTCGTTCATCACTTGCAGCAAACTGGCGCGGGTGAGCCGTGCCAGCAGCGCCGATTGTGCGAAACCGAGCGCGAACGAAGGCAGGATCATGGTATCCAGCGTCCCCCACCCCGTAGGTCGAAAGATGCCTAAGTTGACCGCGAAGGTGTACTGCAAAATCGGTCCCATGATGATGACCGGGATAGATACGCCGACGATGGCGATTCCCATGCCCGTGTAATCGACCCATGTGTTGCGCCGCAGCGCGGAAATGATGCCCGCCGGAATACCAATCGCCATCGCCACCGTCATCGCCGCCAAGCCCAACTGGAACGAGATCGGCAGGTTGTCGGTGAAAATCATGTTGACGGTGCGGCTTCGATTACGCAGCGATGGCCCGAAGTTCATCCAGCGGAACGCCGCGTCTTCTCCCAAAAATGGCAGGTCAATATTGATCAAATAATCTTCGGTCAGGCTGCGCCGCCATGTTTCATCGGTGATGCGGGGAAGCACAATATCTCCGATGTATTTCAGATATTGATTGAGCAGCGGTTGATCCAGCCCATATTTGGCTTCGATGTTACGGCGTACAGCTTCGGGAACGCCGCGTTCGGAATTGTTGAACGGTCCGCCGGGGACAAGCCGCATGAGTACGAACGTGATGACGCTGACGACAAACAGCACCACGAACATCCACAAAAAGCGGCGTATAAGAAATCTACCCATGAGATTGCTCGTATGTGGGGGTCACTATTAAGGATTGGAAACACCGAAGATGCAGACGAAGACAGCGGGCGCAAGCCCCGCGAACGCAGCAAGCAGCTTGGTAATGACAAGCAGCTTGAGCGCCATGTGCATAAAAAGCGACCCGATATAGCGCGTCATGATGAACCTTCTCTTGAACAGGCATCGCTCGCCTGATAAGGCACGCCCCATGAACACTCATTGATTCATGGGGCGCGCATTTCAAAATGCTAGTGGTTCACCATGCGATTAGCGGTTGATCGTCCACTTTTCGTAGTATTCGCGCGTGATGAGCGAATGGGTACGGGTCACATACGGCGCGGTCAAGTCGTCGGTCACATAGTGGTAAATTGGCGCGATGGCGGCATCGGTATTGACGAGAATGTGTTCCGCTTGCGCGTACAGTTCGGCACGACGGGCGAGGTCTGTTTCAAGGAATGCTTCATCGACCAGCGCGTCGAATTCTGCATTCGCCCAGTGCGTGTCGTTTTCCGAGAGCAAATCGCTGTGGAACGGCGTGTCGTAATAGAAGTTGTGAGCATCCGGGTAGTCGAAGCACCACGCGGCGCGGTAAACCTGATAATCGCCGCGCGTATCGAGATACGTGGCGAAATCGGACACCGCGACCTGAACATTCACGCCGAATGCTTCTGTCCACATTTGCTGTACTGCTTGCGCGATGCTGGCATGAAGCGAGCTTTCGTTGTGGAAGATGGTGATTTGCAGGCTGGCAGGATCGGTGCCGGTTTCAGTCGCCCATTCGCTGAACAAGGCTTGCGCGGCGGCGAGATCGCTCTGGATGCCGAGGTCAGGATAGTCTTCGGCGCGCGGCGCACCCACAAGGTTTGGCAGCGCGAAGAATTGGGCAGGCTGTTCGCCCGCGCCCAACACGTTTTCAGTGATGGCGTTACGGTCAATCGCCATCGAGAACGCGCGGCGCACGCGAGCATCGGTGAAGGGTTCGGCTTCGACATTGAACCCATAGTAGTACGAGCAGGAACCCGGGCCACGGAAATACGCCGCGCTCAGGTTAGGATCGGACTGAATGCGTTCAATGGCGGCGGCGGGCGCTTCCGCGACATCGAGCGTTCCAGCTTCAAATTCGGTCAACTGGGCTTCTTCGTCAAGGAAGCGGAACTGCACTTCGTCAATTTGCGCTTGCGGAATAGCGTTGCTGCCGGGGAAGAACGGATTGCGGATCATCGTCAGGCTGCCGCCGTCACCACGTTCCCATTCTTTAAGCGCGAACGGACCATAGGTGGCGATATTCGCCGGGTCAATCCAGAAATCGGCGTATTCTTCGATCACCCACTGCGGCTGGGCGGTGGTGATCCACAGACCGAAAATCAAGGGCGTGACGGACGACGCTTGCGCGGCGGTCACTTCAAGCGTGTATTCATCCACGACGCGCACACCCACTGCATTACGCAGTTCTTCAAGGTTCGCCGCATCTGGCGCTGCCGAACCGAATTCCGTTGCCCCTGCGATCCACGGCAGCAGCACATATTGATACGGCGCGGCGGTGCTGGCATCGGCTGTACGAAGGATACCATACGCAAAATCGGCGGCGGTGACATAACGGGGATTGCCGTTTTCATCCAGAATTTGCTCAACCGCGCCCGTGTCGGCATTGTAACGTACCCACGGCACTTCCGGCGTAATCGAGAACGTGTAGGTTAAACCATCTTCAGAGACAGTGTGAGTCGCCATGCCGTCTTCAGGGACGACAGTTTCTTCATTGACGCGAACCAGTTCAGGGAACAGCTCTGCGATCACCTGTACCGAAGGAACGTCTTCAGCCAAAGACGGATCGAGCGTGGGAATATCGCTGGAGCCCATTTGACGACCCGTCACCAAAACGACAGGGTCTTGAGCAAAGACACCACCCATCACCGAAAAGACAGCAAGAAGCACTAACAACAGCAGCACGAAACGACGGACTTTCATTGAATACCCTCCACGAAGGTTTGTTGGTAAAGAATGTGTTTTTGCCGCATAGTATTTTGTAAACATCGGCAAATTCACAACAGCCTTCAGTAAATACGGCTGTTGAGTGATTGTGGTTCATTTGCATGTCGCTTGCAAATTTTTTGTGCGTTTTTTCTAGAGCTGGTTTGCGGTGTCCCTAATCGGAACGCAGCAGCCAATCGACTGCCATACGTTCATCGGAAAACAGCATCCGCCGGCGTGTGGGGTTGTAGTTGGTGCGTATCGCCGCCCCAATAATTTGCGCCGCGATGCGGCTCTGCACCATGATTGCCAGCCGCCCGCGCAGTTCCGGGCGCAGCGCGGCAAGTGGACGCGCCGCGTTGATGGCGTAGATCGACACAACCCCCCCCGTGCGGCGCAAGTCGAGCATCGTGCGAAGCTGTTCGCCCTGCCATGCGGCATATTCAACTTTAATGCTTTCCACCCACGCATCCACCGTCGTGCGATAAATATCACTAAAGCGGTAGGCAAGTATTTTGCCGTCCGCCAAACGTTCGATTTCAAAACCGGCTTTGATTTCTGCGACCACGTTTTCCTGTCATCCCCCCACGCCAAAGAAACACTCTCATTCTATGCGAATTTCTCATCCGCGACCATGCGTGGCTCAAGATTTGCCGATGCCGAGATGGCAATGCTCTCTGCAAGCGTTGGATATTCGATTACAATCAGGATGAGTGAATCACGGATTCTAGTATCTCACCCCGTTTCGACCCGAAACGCAGTTTCGGGCGTTTAACCGCCGCTCTCGGTGTGGAACGAGACAAAAGATCGTCAGATTTGAGGGTGAGGTGGGTGAAAACAAGCGATGTTTCCGATGGAAACGGAACTTTCGTGCTTCACTGAAGGTCCATTCATAACGAAATCCAACTAACGGAGGTCGAATTTACATGGCAGGGAGAACAACACGGGTTATCCTTGGCACTGCTGCCGTGATTGCTGTCGTCGTGATCGCTGTAGTGGCAATCATCTTGATCGGCGGCGGTTCGGGCGAACCAAGCCGCGACGTGGACGCGCCCACACTGGACGTGAATTCGACACAAGCCGGAAATACCAGCGGCGGTGGAAGCTCGTCCCCGGTGTTATTCAGCATCGTTTCGGAAGAAAGCGAAGTGCGGTTTTCGCTCGACGAAGAATTGATGGGGCAGCCCAACCGCGTGATCGGCACGACCAATCAAGTCGCGGGGCAAATCAACGTCGATTTTGCGAACCCGGTGTTGTCGCAGATTGGGACGGTACGAATCAACGTTCGCACGCTGGCGACGGACAGCTCACTGCGTGACCGCGCCATCCGTTCGCAAATTTTACGCTCTGCCGAAGATCAATTTGAATTCGCGGAATTTGTCCCAACACGCCTAGAAAACATGCCCGGTTCCATCGCGATTGGTGAGCCATTCGATTTCTATGTCGTCGGCAATCTGATTGTGATGGGTATTTCAAGCGAAGTGAACTTCGCCGTGCTGGTGACTGCTGTGAACAATCAGCGCATCGAAGGCACGGCGGCGGCGACGGTGCAGCGTACCACCTACAACCTCAACATCCCGCAGGTGCCGAGCGTAGCGAATGTCAGCAACGATGTGCTGCTCGAAATTGATTTTGTCGCTGTTCCCGCGTCTGTCGCGCCCACATCGGAATTGGACTCCGCGACGGTTGAGCCGGAAGCTCCCGCAGCGACGGAAGAAGTGAGCTAAGGTTTTTCCGCGTAGAACGCAAATTCAAGGGGTGGCGCTGCACGATTGTCACCAGTGTTACCCCTTGTATCCCTAGGCTAAGCTCAAATCATACCAAAGGGTGAACTCTGAACGCATCAATCCCAACTATCCTGCCTATTGAGGCGATTCCGGCATTTTGCGTCCGCCATCATATCCGGCTATTGGCGCTGTTCGGCTCAGTACTGCGCGATGATTTTTCGCCTCAAAGTGATATTGATGTGCTGGTTGAATTTGAACCGGAACACGTACCGGGGGTTGATCCGCTTGGAGATGATGCGCCTTGAACTGGAATCCCTATGGGCGCATCCGGTTGATTTGCTCACTCCAAAATCGCTTCATCCGTCTATTCGCCAAGCTGTGCAGGATCAAGCACAGGTGGTTTATGCCGCAGCATGACGATGCCCTATACTTCCCCTATTTGCCCCAAATGGGGAGTGTCGAGTAATGTTGTAACTGCATAGATAGTGACCAGCATCGGGGCATCGTTATGAGGCGGCAGTCGAACAACTTGTGGTGGATGATCATCATCGCGGCGCTGGCGTTGACGCTGGCGAGTGTCCCAGTTTACGCGCAAGAGACAATTCCTCTGCGATTCGGCATACCTGTAGAGGGGACAATCAACGTTCCCGAAACGGACATTCCACGTTTTCACCACGCCTACACGTTTTACGGGCGCTCAATCCACTATGAGTACGGCATCACCTACACCAACACAGGCACAAGTCCGATTCAAATAACCCTCACGATGGAAGCGATACAAGCTGTTGTGTTGGATGTGCGCGTCGAACCGGGAGACAGCGGCGGACAGGGGCGATTGTTACTGCCTCAAACGGGTGAATATATACTTGTCATCGCGCCGCTGGATGATGCGCTGCCCGCTTCGTATTCGCTGACCATTCTCGAAGCCGATACGCCCGCGCCGCCGCCGCAGACAACCCTGACGGGGGGCGTATCCGTCACCCTCACATGGCGCGCGGGCGCGGATTTGAATCTCGAACTGCGCGATCCTGTCGGTGGAGAAATTCACCGCCGTAATCCGGTGAGCCCCAATGCCCGCTATTCGGGCGATCAAACGTGCGTATCCACCGCTCCCAGTGAAGACATCACATGGCTGGCGGGCGAAATGCCTGTTGGCGTGTATGAAATCTTGATTGTGTATGGAGTCGCGTGCGAAGGCAGTCCAAGCATCGACTATACGCTGACGATTAGGACGCTGGCCAATGGCGCGGTCATCGACACGATTACCAGCACAATTTCATCCGGCGAAACGGGAATCGCCCAGTTTGAAGTCACCGAAAACGGCGATGTGCGCGCGGGATTCGTCATTGGCGGGTTGGCAACCGGAGAAGCAGCAGAGATTTCGTCGGTGCCGCTGCGCGTCCCGCAAATGCTGATGTACTACGCGCAGCCATTTAATCTCGCAGCGGGCGGCGCGGACGGGACAATCACGCTCACGGGCTACATCAGCAACAACGCGCCCTATACCGTGCATCAGTTTGACGGCGTAGAAGGCGATGTGATTACATTGGAAGCGAATCGCACAAGCGGCAGCTTGGATACCCTACTCATCGTCACGGATCGCTATCAACAGCCGGAATATTTCTTCTTCAACGACGATGCTGCTCCGCCATTCGCGGCGAGCGAAGGCGCGCGCACCGATTCCGCCCTGCGCGAATTTCAGTTACCCTATACAGGCACTTATTATGTCGCCGTCACCCGCTACGGGCAGGAATATGGCGGGACGGAAGGACGCTTTACGCTCGTGCTGCGGCGAGAATCTCCGCAGGAAAGTTGATGCCAAATGAACAGTCAAGCTGCCCCACCGTCCGCGCCGCCTGCCGCGCGATACCGTCATGTGTTCGTCGCGGTCAGCAGTCCCGAAACCGCCCCTGCCCTGTTAGAGATCGGCGCGGCGATGTGCGATCCCAAACACGGGAGCATGGTCGCGGCGTTCGTCGCCATTGATGGCAAACCGGACAGCGCCGAACCGTATGGCGAACTTGAGGCGCTCGTTGACGCGCACATCACCGAACGCGGCATTCCAACAGCGCTGCAAGTCTATCCGTCCGATTCCGTCGCGCGCGGTTTGCTCGACGCGGTGCGCGAAGAATCTGCCGATCTGCTCATTATCGGCGCGCAAAACCTGCATGACCGCGATCACCCGTTCGGCTTGATGATCGAAGCTGTGATTCGCGCCGCCCCGTGCCCGCTGATGGTCTACTATTTGCCCAGCAAGGCGCTGCGCCGCGAACGCATCGCGCGGATCGTCGTGTCGATTGATGAGAGTGACAACAGCCGTGTAGCCCTGCGCGCGGCGGCGCATCTTGCGGATGGGCTGCGGTTGCCCGCCGAAGTCGTGCATATTCGCCGCCAGCAAACCAGCGAAAATCACAGCCGCGCGGTCATGCAGTCCACCATGAAGGGCGTACACGGCGCGGCGCACATGGATCAGCGCATGATCAGCGCCGATAATCCCGTTGACGCGCTGCTGGCGCGGCTGACGAAAAATCATCTGCTCGTCATCGGTTTCGAAAAACGCGAACTCATGGGGCGCTGGCTGTTCGGCGGATTTTCACGCCGGCTCATTGACCACGCGACGTTCCCCATCTTGATGGCGGCGGAACTCCCCGACGACAGCGAAGCCGTCAGCGAACAAGTCGCGCGGCTGCTCAATTGGTTCAACGCGCGCATGACCGATTTCGAGCAGGATGAACTTTCGTGGAAGGCGGGGCAGATGGCAGCCCCCACGCTCGATTTCAGCCTGTTGATGATCCTTGCCAGCGTCATCGCCACCGCCGGAATGTTACTCGACAGCCCAACGCTCATCATTGGGGCGATGATCATCGCGCCAATGCAAAACCCCATCACCGCGTTTTCCGTCGGCTTAGCCACACAGCGCCCACAAATGCTCATACGAAGTCTGGTCACCATCGGCGCGGGCGTGCTGCTCACGGGCGCGGTTGGCTTCGTGATCGGTCTGCTTCAGCCAGCGGAAATCATGACCGAACAAATGCTGTCGTGGAGCAATCCCACCATGCTTGATGCGTTAGTCGCAGGCGGCGCGGGCGTGGCAGGTGCATGGGGCATGGCGCGTAAAAGTGTCGCGGAATCGCTGGCGGGCGTGGCGGTGGCTACGTCGCTCAACCCGGCGATCTCGTTGATCGGCTTGGGGTTGGCGCGCGGCGATGGCGCGATCATGTCCGGCGCGCTGCTGCTGTTCGTGACCAACTTTATCTGCATCGCGCTGGCGGGTTGGGGCGTGTTCACATGGATGGGCATGGACGGCACGAATCCCGCTACCCGCGCTGCGCGCACACAAGCGGATCGCAAATCGCGGCTGACGCAGTACCGCGCGATTGCCGCGCTCACGCTGCTGGCGCTTCCAGCGATCATTCTGCTCATTCAGTGGTCAAACCGCAGAGTGGACAGCGCTGCCGTGCTGCGTGGGTTGGACGATGCCTTCGCCAGCAGCGCGATCACAGATATGGACATTACGCAGCCCACAGGCGAAAATCCCCTGCACGTGATTTTGACGGTGCGTTCCAGCGAACCGATCACGGTAGACGACGTGACCGCCGCGCGCGATCAACTGCAAGAATCGCTCGATCAGCCCGTCGAATTGGAAGTGGTCGAACTGCGAATGGTGCAGCCAAATTCAAATCCGTAGGGGCGCGTCGTGACGCGCCCGCCTAATGTTTGCATGACAAATGAGGACAACCGATGCAGGTGATCACATGGGGCGCGCGAGTATTCGCGCTGCTGTTGGTAGCGATGATGACCGTCGGTGTGTGGGCGCAAGACCCCACGCCGGAAGTGACAGAAACAGCCGAAGCGCCAATTTCAACGCCTTTGTACACCCGCCTTCGCTTTGGGCAGTACGCGGCGAACTCCCCCAACATGGATGTATACCTGAATGATCGGCTGGCGTTCCGCGATGTGCCGTTCGGCAGTATGACCAACTACCTCACGCTCGATGCCGCGCTCTATCGCGTCACGCTTGTCACCACAGGCGGCGATCCCGAACGCGATGCGCTGCTCGCCCCGTTCGACGCGCTGTTCATCCCTAACCGTACTTATACCCTCACCTTCACAGGCGATATTGACGGCGAACTGGCATCCGCTTCCACGCCCGATCCCGCTTCAACTGCCGACCCCACCGCCGAACTTGAACCGCTTCCCCCCATCCGCGCCGACGTGATTGACGAAACCGCCATCTATGAAGAACTGCCGCCGGGATTTGCCCATGTCGTGGTGCTGCCTGCCGTCGCGGGCGAAAATGTCGCCGTCAATGCCTCGTTGGGCGGCAACACCGAAGGCTTGGTCGGCTTATCGTGGGGGGACCGTGCCGTGATCCACGTCCCGCCTGTCGATGCCCAGTTCACGCTCGATGTGAGCGAAAACGGCGCGGTGCAGTCGCGCGCGCAAACCGAAATCGAACTGCGCGGCGATTTGCTCTACTTTTTGATCGCCGCTGGAAACGCGGGCGACGCACAAGTCTTTTTGCAAATCGCGGGGACGAAAAATCTCGCGCAGTTGTTGTCAGAAAGCCCTGATTTCTCACTCATGTACGCCTTAATTCAACAGGCTAACCTTGAAGAAACGTTGCGCGTGGACAGCCCATTCACGGTGTTCGCGCTTCGCAACGACACGCTTCAAGCGTATATGAGCGCCAACGGTTTGTATTCCGATACGCTCTTGGAAGATGCGGCGCAGGTCGATGCGCTGGTGCGCTATCATATCGCGCGCGGACTGCTTTTTTCCGACGCGATTGCCAGCACGCTCCGCGTCCCCATGCTTGACGGATCAGACGTGATCGTCACGCCGGATACTAGCGATGCCACCGCCGAACCGGAAACATTCGCGCCCGGTTTTACGCTCAATGACACCACGCGCATTTTGCTGCCCGATGTGTTAGCGACGAATGGTGTGATTCATGTTATTGACTCTGTCCTGCAAAACGAAGTAAATTCGTAATACGCCGCGTTATTATGGGTTTTCTTAGAACGAACAAGATTGATATGAACATGCAAGAAGGGTCGCTCCCCAATCTTACCAGTCCGTCCGAACAAGGTGTCCGGCTTGATTTACTCATCAAGACGCAGCAAACCATTTTGGAGCGCGTGCTTCCCGCCCTCCATGAAGCCATCGAAGAAGTGACCAATTTTATGTATGAGCCGGAAGCCGACGACGACGAAATACATGATCATCTGCGTGAACTTTCCACCGAAACCATCGTCAACGAATTAGTGCGGATGCTCACGCGCGATCCGCAGCCTGTCAGCCGCCGCTACATGGTCAATGACGTGGATGGCATCGGCATCGACACGCTGATCGCCTGTTACAGTGAACTCGCCCCGCAAAGTGTGCGCGCGTGGTACGCCCAAGACCTCAAGCTCACGGACGACGATTACCAACGGCTTGCTTCACTTGTCCCAGCGCATATGGCGTTGTAGTCCTGCCCATCCGTCGCATCGGCGCGTAGATGTGATGCTGAAAGTTTGTGTGTTTATACGAACTCTTGTTCTAAAATACCCTAGAAAAACCCGGCACTATCCCCTATAATGTCATGTATCATCATGGTTCGTTAGCCAACCACGATTCCATTTCGTCCGCCAGTTCAACCGAAAATAATCATGCGAATAAAGTTTCGCAGCGCATATCGCGCCGCATATCGCGCCGCCAGCCGTACCGCGCTGTCTATCCCTGTCCGCTGGCTCCCCGCATACGCCATCATCGCCGTGATCGCTGCGCTCCTCCTCCCTAGCGCCATCACATCTGCCGCCAACGCAGTCACATTGTTGATCGGGCGCATAACCACTGGACAGCCTGCTTACAGCGGACACATCGCGCCCTTGTTCACGCCGCAGGTGCAGTATTGGAGCGCTGATATCGAACGATGGGCGCGCGAACGCGATCTTGATCCAAACCTGCTGGCTACCGTCATGCAAATCGAAAGCTGCGGACACGACAAGATCGGCAGTTCGGCGGGGGCGCAGGGCTTGTTTCAAGTCATGCCGTTTCACTTCAGCACAGGTGAAATTTACACCGACCCTGAAACCAACGCGCGGCGCGGCGCGAACTTTCTCGCTGAATGTCTCAACTATTGGTCGGGCGGTGACCCCAATTTGGCGATGGCGTGTTATAACGGAGGACCCAGCGTGGTCAGCCGACCTTTTCATACATGGGCGCACGAAACGCGCCGCTATTACGTGTGGGGCGGCACGATTTACGCCGACGCAGTGCAGAACAAGAGCGACAGCCCCGCGCTCGATACGTGGCTGAACGCTGGCGGAATCGGCTTGTGCCAGCGTGCCGCTGATAATTTGGGAATCGCGCTCGGCATTCCGTGAATGGCTTCATCCGTCGTTATACTCTATGCAGGTACTTGCGCCATTCCGGCTTGAAAGGTCATTCACCCAATGCCCCATTTCTCTCGTCGTGGTGCGTGGATTCTATTTGCGGTGGTGCTGCTAGCGCTGACTGCCTCACGCCTGCCTTATCTTCCTCTGTACTATCCTGCCCCATCTCGTGATGCTGGCATGTTTCTCTATATGGGGCAGCAGTTGATCAACGGCGGTCAGCCCTATCTCACATTTTGGGATCATAAAAGCCCTGTGATTTTTCTAATGGGCGCGCTCAGTGCTTTTTTGGGGAATGGGACGCGCTGGGGATTATTTGCCATCGACTGCATCGGGTTGTTTGCCGGATTTTTTCTGCTCTGGCGCGCGCTGCGTGTACACCTTCAGCACGGTTTTATCGCCATCGCTTTGATCCTTGCCGCGCTCAGTTTGCCGCCTGTGCTGCGCGATGGCGGTGTGATCGAAGGTTTTGCGCTGATGGCACAGTGTATCGCGCTGTGGGCGCTGTCGCGGATAGCGCTGAATGGGAAGGTTTTGCCCCACGCGCTCTTAATTGGTGTGCTGATGGGAGTGTGCTTCTGGATGCGCCCAAACACCATCGGGACGTTTGTCGCAGCCGGCTTGGTGATGCTGCTGTATCTCCCGTCGCGCTGGCGTGCGATTTTCGCCGTGACCGCCGGATTTGCGGCGGTCACGGCGGGCGTTTTCCTATGGATGAGCAGTCAAAATGCGTTCGATGAAATGCTTGAAGCAGCATTCGCCTATAATTTTGTCTATTCGAGCGCGGGGGTGGGAAACCGCTTGGATACGGCGCTGTTCGCCGCGGGGCTGCTGCTCCCCAGCGGAGTGATTCTGTGGGGCGTGTTGGCATGGTTTATCTATGGCGCACACTTACTGCTCCGCCGTGTGAGTGGACGCGAAAATCTGATTCTCACAGCAGCGTTAATCGCGTTTCCGCTCGAAATTGCCTTGAGTTTGATCTCGAACCGCACCATTGAACACTATTTCGTGATGTGGCTTGTTCCGCTCACCGTGTTGACCGCGTTTGCGTTTCGGGGACTGTTTAACCTCGCCGCGCCGCGCTTAAACCGATCCGCTGTGTTCGCTGTCGGTGGTTTGGCGATGCTGTGCGCGGCGCTGCCGCTGGTCGAAATTGGACGGCAAACCATCGCGGCGCTTGAAAATCGGCGCGGGACGGATTATCGCCGCACGGTCTATGCGGCGGTTGAATACGTTGATCAATACACGCAAGCGGTCACTGTCGATGAGATGCTCATTTGGGGCGCGGACGGCGCATCAGTGCATTACATGACCGGGATTCCGGCGGTATCGCGCTTCTTTTTCCATATGCCCCTGTTAGCGCCCAACTATGGGGAACGTTATTTCGCAGAATTCAACATGACTTTGCAAGCAGACCCTCCCGCGCTCATTCTTGATTCCGCCTCCCCCTACGAAGGATCGCTTGTGCCGCCTATCGCGGCGGATTTCTTTGCACGCTGGCAGGAAAACAACCCGACTGTACATGTTCCCGCTGAATTTACTATGCTGTATGATTTCATCCAGCAGCACTACACCTTCGATACACGCATTCAAGGACAGTGGCGGGCATTTGTGCGTAACAGCGAACTGGCTGTGAACCCATGACCAACTTCATCGTGCAGGAAATCAGCGTGATATGGACGAAAGACTCACGCGGGGGCAAAAATGCCTCGCTGCGAAATGCTGTCCCGCTGGCGCTGCCGCTGGTCAATTTGCCATCCGTCACAGGCGACGATCTGACCGTCATTCATGCCAAATCGATCTATCACGAAAACGAGCAGTTCAAGCCGCCCACGCCGCAGATCACCGCCAAGCCCGTGAGCGCGGGATCAAAACTCTATTTCCCCGGTATTCGCATCAAATTTGCGCCGCAAAATGCCGAGATCACCTATACCTACAGTTCAACTGCGGTGGGCGCACCCACGCGCTATCCCGCCTCGAAAACGGTCACGATCAACATGGGCGAATGGGCGCGGGTGATGTTCAACGGGCGTTTTGGTTGGGATGCCGAATGGTCATACAAACAGACCGTCTTAAATATCGGCATGTGTGAAAACGTCGAACGCGGTGCGTTTCTCGGTGAGCCGCCGCACATCATCCGCGACATGGCGGATTTGTGGTGACTCATTCAAGAAGGGATATTTCATGCTCAAACGCTTCTACCTGATCGCGGCGATTATCGGCACAATCGTGCCTTGGTTCTTCTTCGCCAACTTCTTCACGGCAGAGGGGTTCAACATTCCGCTGTTCGTGTCGGGCTTGTTCGTCAACGGCGCGGCGGGCGGCTTTTCGGCTGATGTGTTGATCTCGCTCATCGTGTTCTGGGTGTGGTCATATACCGACGCGCAGAAGCAGGGAATCAAGCGGTGGTGGCTGGTGCTGCCCGCGAGTTTCCTCGTCGGCTTGTCGCTGGCGCTCCCGCTGTATTTGTATCTGCGCGAGGATGCACACGAGTAGGGACAACGGCGAAACGTGTTTCGCTTGCGTTGTCCGCTGGCAATATATCGACCAATAATCACGGACAACCCTTGCGAAACTTGCGCGTCCGCCGCGTCCCCGCGCTCCCTGCAACCGACTTACGTATGCGGCTCTGGAATCGGCAAATTCCGCATGATCGACGCGCTGATCCAACTCGCTTTGGCATCCTGTATCAATTCAAGGGCTTCTTCGGGTGTCTCCCCCGCTGCGATGCACCCCGGCAGATCAGGGATCGTCGCCGTCCACGCGCCGTATTCGGGTGTAAGGACGATTTGATACTGTGCGTTATTTTGCAAGTACTGTTCAGAGTTGTTCATAGGCGTGCATAGCCAGTCATCTTGAAAAATAAAGTGTTTTAATACGTAAATGTCATATATGATTAGGGTTATCTAACCTGTATATCGCACTCCAAGACCATGGCTCACGACTACTACGAAATTCTACAAGTTTCCTCGAATGCGGATATTGAGATCATCAAAGTTGCCTTTAAACGGCTAGCATTGAAATATCATCCCGATACTGGCAAAGAAAACGCATCAATTGATAAGATGAGACTCTTAATTGAGGCTTATGAAACACTCTCTGATGAAAACAAGCGTCGAGCGTATGATTTAATTCGGCAGCGGGACAAACTTGTTGAAGATCAACTACAAGAAGCTCGAAGATTCATTGATCTTAAAATGTATGTCGATGCTAAAGCTATTTTGAGTACCGTTGCTCATCCGACTGCACGACAGCTTCTTGTCAAAGTGAATTCTCTAATAGAACAACAACATGATCAACTGGTAGTTTCCAGAATACAAGAAGCACGAAAGTTGATTGACCGTAAATTGTATGAGGAAGCCAAAGCTATTTTGAGTCCCGTTGATCACCCAACTGCGCGACAGCTTCTTGTCAAAGTGAATTCTCTAATAGAGCAACAAAAAGCATTTTCATTCACGAAAAAGGAGAAGATTAAACCACCATTTGTAGCACCATCCATTTCCTCGCCACAAGACAGATTTGAAGCTACGATTGCCCATGAAGTTCATAGTATTAGAAGTCAAACTGGTCTACCCAACAAGCCAGAAAACCAACAGAAAGCAGATCAACTAATAAGTGAACGAAACAAGCATCTTTTCCATTTACTGGAAAGAGAAAAAATGTTAATTGCTGTGTATCAAGAAGTGGGATCACTTGCATTTCAGTGGAGGATTTACCCCCAAACGGGGGAAAGAAAGCTAAAGGCATGGAATTGTATTATAGCTGGGCGATATGAAGAAGCGAAATACATTATCGATAGATGGTTATTGAGTAGAAAACCTTTCGACCAAGATATTTATGATTGGAATGTGCTAATAGTTCACATATTAGGGAATGAAGCCCGTCTCGAGGCGTTAGAAAGACTAAGTTATAGGGGAGTTGCTAACTATCCAATAAAGATCGTTTGGCGAACTATGAGCATATTTGGATGCCTTCTGTTTGTTCTACCACCACTTGCTTGTACTTTATGGCTTTGGACGTTCAATGAGACAGGAGTATTCTGGTTTTTCGCTAGCATAATTTTATTGCTATACGCTATATTTTATAGACCGGAATACATGAAATAAATTCGGTTTACTCGGCCATCACCCCCGCCACGTACTTCTCATACACGATCACGGGGAGCGAACTCGGCGCAAGCCACCGCTGGATCACCTCTTTGAGTGCCGTCCACTCCAATGCCGATCCCGGTGCGACCATCGCTACACTTTTAATGCCCTCCAGCGCGTGATCGCGTGCCAGTGTCAGCGCGACGGCTTCGAGATAGCGCAGCCGTGTCGCGCTCACGTTGGATTCGCGCACCACCATGAATCCCAACTGCGGGCGCGAATCGTGCCACATCCACAGCGTCCCCGTCTTGATTTTGGCATTGGCACAGCGCCGCGCATACGTCGCAAACGCCGCCGGATACTTCGCTTGCAGCGCCGTGTGCAGCGGATCAACTTCCGTGCGTCCGCGCGCGTTATGTCCCACCGCCAAAACTTGCGCCTTCGTCAGCAGGGGATCGCCTTCAACGTAGTAAACGGGCATGAAAGTACCTTTGCTAGGAATCTATCTGAAATTTCGAGACTCCATCGTCGGGGCGCAAGAGAAAAGTATCGTTTGTAGGGACGCGCAACGGCGCGTCCGCTGCACTCCGTGTCCCAAAACACGGACACAGAAGATAATTGTTCTTCTCTGCGTTCTTTGCTTCTCTGAGGTGAATCATTCTCTTTGCTTTTCTCATTATAAACAAACAGGGCGGAGATGATGTCATCCCCGCCCTGTTGTCGCGTGTTGGTCTAAAACTGGAGCTTAGCTCTGTCGCGTGGTCGCTGATGAACTACCAGCAACTTCGAGTCGAACGCCGGGTCCCATCGTTGAAGTAAGGACAGCGCGCTTGATATACACGCCCTTCACCGCCGACGGCTTGACACGAGCAACGGCTTCCATAATCGCCTGCGCGTTTTCGAGCAGACGCTGTTCGTCAAAGCTGGCTTTGCCAACCGGAATATGCAAATTGCCCGACTTGTCGTTGCGGAACTCCACACGCCCCGCTTTCAATTCGGTCACAGCGCGCGGCAGGTCTTCCGGCTGCACAACCGTTCCCGCTTTGGGGTTCGGCATCAAACCGCGCGTACCGAGAATACGACCCAACCGCCCGACCTTCGGCATCATGCCCGGCACAGCGAGCGTGGCATCGAAATCGAGCCAGTTGTCTTTCATAATCCGGTTGATCACTTCATCATCCGCGATGATGTCCGCGCCCGCTGCTTCAGCGGCACGCGCGTCTTCGCCTTCCGCGAACACCAACACGCGGACGGTCTTGCCCAAGCCATGCGGCAGCAGTACGGTTGAACGCACCTGCTGATCGCTGTGGCGGGGATCAATGCCAAGACGGAAGTGCATTTCGATGGTTTCGTCAAACTTGGCGGTTGCCATTTTCTTGGTGAGCGCCACCGCGTCCGCAAGTGTGTAAAGCTGGTCGCGGTCAAACGATTTCAAAGCGTTCAAAAAACGCTTGCCATGTGTTGCCATGTGTTTCGGTTCTCCTGTGGTGTTTGGCGGGCGCAAACAGGGTTCGCCACCCTCCCACGGTCTTAAATGCGATTAAACTAGTCCACAACCTCGACACCCATCTGCATACAGGTGCCTTCAATTTGCCGCATAATCGATTCGAGATTCTGCGTGTTCATGTCGGCGCGCTTCACTTCGGCAATCTCCGCAATTTGCTTGCGCGTAATCTTGCCGACTTTCTGCGCGTTCGCCTTGGGCGATCCTTTGTCGATGCCAGCCGCTTTCTTGATCAAGAAGGTGGTCGGCGGGCTTTTCAGTTCAAACTTGAACGAACCATCGCTGAAGATGGTGATTTGCGCCGGGACGATTTCGCCAATACGGTTTGCCGTGCGGGCATTATAGTCCTTGACGAACGCCATCAGGTTCACGCCGTGCTGTGCCAGCGCGGGACCAATCGGCGGGGCAGGGTTCGCTTTGCCGCCCTGAATTTGCAGGGTGACGATTGCTTTGATCTTCTTCGCCATGAGTTAGATTTTCTCCACTTCCAAAAAGTCCAGTTCCACGGGCGTATCACGCCCGAAGAAATTGACCATCACGCGCACTTTGGATTTGTCTGGATCGATTGCCGACACCAGCCCGATGAAGTCGTTGAACGGACCATCCACAATGCGGACTTTCTGCCCGATCTTGAACGTGACTTTCACCTTGGGCGATTCTTCGCTCATGCGATCCATGATCTGCTTGACTTCTTCTGGTCGCAGCGGGGTCGGATCGTTGCCCATCCCCACAAAGCCGGTCACTCCCGGCGTATTGCGGACGACATACCACGAATCTTCGTCCATCTTCATTTCAACCAGAATATAGCCGGGAAACACGCGCCGTTCGACGGTGCGGCGCTTGCCATCCTTCACTTCGATTTCTTCTTCGGTGGGCACAATCACATCGAAGATTTTGTCGCGCATACCCATCGTCTCAATGCGCTGTTCGATACTGTGCCGCACCTTGTTTTCCTGACCGCTGTAGCAGTGAACGACGTACCAGTGACGTTCGCCCGTCGCTCGCGGGGGACGCTCCTCAAACGGATCGTCAAGGGCAGCCGAAGGCTCGTCGCTCGGCGTATCGTCCAAATAGACGGGTTCCGGGTCGTGATCGAAGTCTTCGGTAGGTTTTATCTCGTTTTGGTTCTTTTTCGGCATTCTACATGCCTCATTTCATCTAGAGTTCGGGCTGTTTGCAAATTGCACAAAACAAAGGCGGGTATCCTGCTCTCCCGCCCCTGCCCAATATATGTTCGGTTTAGTAGGATGTCGTTCTGCGGGTGTGTAAACGGTTGTAGATCACACCAGCGCCCACACCGATGATCATCACCAAGAACAACACGATTGGCGAATCCAGCCCGATGCGGAACAGTTCCGTAAACAGCAAGCTGATCGCGCCCAGCACCAGCGACGAAACGATCAGCGCCACCAGCACGATGATTGTCAGGCGGCGAGTTTCTTCGCGGGTGGGCCATGCCACTTTTCGCAGTTCCGAACGCACGCCTTCAAAGTATTCGCCTAATCCGCGCACCGTGCGGGTGATGATATTCCCACCCTTTTTATCGTTTTCATCCTCGTGACGTTGGCTCGGAGTCGCGCGGTCTTTCTTCGGGGTGATGGCACCGGCAGGAACATCGTCGGCTTCGAGTTCGACGTTTTCCACTTCCGGTTCTTCCGCTTGACGACGGCGGCGCAGGGAAGCGCCCGCGGTAGTATTCTTGTTTAACGCTTTATCAGCCATGACCTTGACACTTTCTCCCTAGCGTGTGTCGCCTATTTCTAAGATTAAAAACACCGCCGTTACGAGGCGGTGTCTTGGTCATTTCATCACAGGGGCGCAAGGATTTGAACCCTGACTAACGGTTTTGGAGACCGCTGTGCTGCCGTTGACACCACGCCCCTCTAAATCATTTTCTGATTGTACATGCCGCAGGGGACTGCGTCAATCCGCGTGTTAAGACGGTGCATTGGTCAGCCGTGCGGCAGGTTGAACGACGTGCAAGCTACTTGGTCTCTTTGTACAGCACATGCTTACGTACAAACGGGTCGTACTTCTTAATTTCCAGACGGTTCGTGTCGTTGCGACGATTCTTCTGGGTGTAATACATATGTCCGCTTTCGCTGCTGCGAAGCTTGACGATCACACGGTTGCCTTTTTTCGCCATGTTGGTTGCTACCTTTCTTCACAACAGCGACCCGGTGCTAACTTCCCGCACAGGGTCGCGCTGTTACATGATTACTATCTTGTGATATATAGCTTCAGATGGGGATTGAACCCATGGCCTTTCCCTTACCAAGGGAATGCTCTACCACTGAGCTACTGAAGCATTGTGTGACGGTTGGATACTCCATCACGAGTGGGCCGAGCAGGACTCGAACCTGCGAAGGCTTCTGCCAGCGAATTTACAGTCCGCCCCCTTTGCCGCTCGGGACATCGACCCCAATTGTTAAACAGCAGTTGTTTGGCAACAACCAGAGCCGCCGAAGGGAATCGAACCCCCAACAACCTACTTACAAGGTAGGTGTTCTGCCATTGAACTACGGCGGCAGTTACATGCAGTATATCATGTGCGAACCGGAGAATTCAATACCTCGATGGCGCGAGAAGTGTAGCCGATCAGGTGTAGGGTGTCAATTCCATTTTCTCGCACGATTTCCCTTATCACCCCGCTTGGCCATCGGCACAGCGTTTACGGCAGCGAACTTGACGCGAACTTTTCTTTCCCTTAACTGCGCCTTTGTAGCACGGTGTAAACGCATGACAGTCTGGGCACAAAAGCTGCAAGTTTTCGCGCTGATTATTATCCGCGTTCCCGTCAATATGATGCATCTCCAATGGGATAGGCTGCCCCTTCCACGTTTCTAATCCGCAATCTTCACATCGATTCCCACGTTCTTCGATCAAAAATCGCCGCCTTGCAAAGCCATCTACAATGTCCTCAAACACACTATGCTTGTTATACACATGCTTTTTGATACACGCATTACACCGCTTGTTATTGTGTTTTTCGATGCGATTGCCGCACGCGCAAAAGCGTTCAGGTTGTTTGGGATGCCGCCGCACGCCCAAATTACGTACTTTTGCAGCGCATGATTGACCTCAGGTGTTGTTCTCGCGCTTCTCGAAGGGAAGCACCGCCCCACAGTGTAAACATCGCTTGGGATTCCGTTCGTATGCCCCGCGCGTGATGCGTATTTGTGCCATGATGATCGCCTATTAGATCGATGGACGATCATTTTTACGAAAATCTCGTCCGAAATCCAAACGCGCTGACTTTCACGCTATAATTTCGCCTATGAAAACACGCCTACTTCACCTCTATAGCGCGATTTGCATCCTTTACGCTGTCGCCATCCTCGCCTACGTGATCACCCGCACGCTGTTTGGCGATTCATTCGCGCTCATTGGCTTGATCGCCAACATCATGCCTGTACCGATCCTGCCCGCGCTTATTTTGCTCCCTCTCGCGCTGATCCTGCGCCGCTGGCGTGCGCTGATCGCCCTCATCCCCGTGATCGCTATTGGCGCATGGCTGTATGCCGATTATTTTCTCCCGCCCACGCCCACTATCCGCGCTGATGAGGCACTCAGGCGGCAGATTCGCCTGCTGACGTTCAACACCTTCGCTAAGCAAACCGACATTGACGACACTTTTGACGTAATCGCCGCGTCCGATGCCGATGTGATTTTGCTGCAAGAACTCAATGTGCATTTGACCGAACGCATCGCGGATGAACTCTACGTCGAGTATCCGTATCAGTTTTTGCGCCCGCGCGGAATCAGCGTGACGGGCATGGGGATCATCAGCCGTTTTCCGCTTGAAGCGGGGCGTTATTGGCGTGAGGGACATGATCGATGGGGGATGCAGTACGCATGGATCGACGCAGACGGTACGCGGATCGCGCTGTTCAACATGCACGCGATGTCGCCCTTTGCCGAAGCCACCCGCGTTTACGATCTCACGCGCCGCGCCGCTGACATCGATATTTTGATGGGCTGGTTGGATGCCAACGCGGGACACCCCGCTATCACAGCGGGTGATTTCAACCTGACTGATCAGACCGAACATTACGCGCGCATCACCGAGCGCCTGATCGACGCGCATCGTGCCGCCGGATGGGGATTCGCGCCGACATTCCCCAACTTCAACCGCAGCACCTACGACGTAGCGCCGCCCATGCGCTGGATTCCGCCGCTCATCCGCATCGACTACATCTTTCACACGCCGGATATTCGCCCACTGGAAGTCACCACACTATCCACCACAGGCGCAAGCGATCACTATCCGGTGTTGGCGATACTCGAAATCCCCTTGCCGCCCCTACTCGGACAAGGGTAACGGGGCGACAGGTGTAGGGGCGGCTCGCGAGAAACTCGTTTCTCCGCCGCCCGCCTACGATGGACACATCATGATCCGCCCGCTATGTCCCCGCATCCCCGCCGGACGCGCTCAAGTCGGCTTCGACTTTTTCCACGCTTTCGCCTTTCATCAGCCGTTTGGCAGCATCCGCCATCGCGGGATCATCCAGCACGGCATCCTGCCCAACTTCGTGCATCAGCCGCCCCACTTCCCGCGCATCGCCGCCTTCCAGCACCGAGAGCATCTCATCGCTGCTCATCTTGGCGTAATTGCGTCCCGGCTTGGGGATCGCCACGCGGCTGATCGTGCGAACCAGTTCTTTGCTGCCGCAGTTCGGGCATACCCGCGATCCGTCTGTCGATGCCGCGTCGTAATCCTTGTACGTCTTGTAGAAGAACTGCGATGCCCGACCACAGGCATTGCAGCGATAATCATAAGCTGGCATAATGCGTTCCATCCACCTGACGCTAAAATCGTATTCCCCGTTATGACCCATTATATGAAAGTGAGCACCCATGCTCAATGAGCAGCCGCCCGAACACCCGCGCCGTCACCCGTTGGATGCGCCGCCCCCCCGCCCAAAGGGGGAAAACGCGCCCCAACGCCGCATCATCTTTCCGATGCGTGCGCGTGATGCCTATGTCACTTATATCCTGCTGGCGGTTAACATCGGGATTTTTATCATCCGCGCGCTGTCGGTTGAAATCAGCAGCTCGCTGTTCGAGTTTGGCGCGAACAATCATGATCTTGTGTTCAAAGCGGGCGAATATCACCGCTTATTCACATCGATGTTTTTGCACGCGGGCATCCACAACCCCTTCGGCGGATACTATCTGCAAAATGCGCTGCACATCCTGTTCAATGCTTACATCATTTACCAAGCGGGGACTTCACTGGAGCGTGTGTTCGGTCACGCCCGTTTTGCGATTATCTATCTGTTGGGCGGCGTGTTCGGCTCAATTTTGAGCGCTCTGCTCAATGAGCCGGCAGTATTTTCGGTTGGCGCGTCGGGCGCGGCATTCGCGTTGATCGCCGCCGAACTCGTCTTTGTCTACCGGCACCGCGAACTGCTTGGCGAACTGGGTCGGCGGCAGATTCAAAGCCTTGTCTCGCTCATCGTGATCAACATCATTTTTGGCGTGGTGGCGAACTTTGGCGATGGCGTGCGCGTCGATAACTGGGGGCACATCGGCGGTGCGATTGGCGGGGCGGTGCTGGCATTCTTGATCATGCCCGTGTATGTGCTTCGCCAGCACCCGGAACAGGCGAACGCGCTCTTTGCCGATGATGTGCGTCCCTTCCGTCCCCGCGTGTGGATGGTCGCGGCATACTGCGCCGTATTGATCGCGGTGCTGCTCATCGGCAGCCAGATCAGTGTTTGACCGTGTAGCATACATCATCCAGCGGATCAATCACTTCAAGGTTCATCGCCCATTCAAGCTCATCGAGATCGTCTTGCGTAAATCCCTCTCGCAGTTCGCCAAATAACCGTTTGAGCGCCTCAATGTCAAGCGGCATGTTTTGGCGATCATTCGCCTCATCCATCGCTTCTTGCAGCACGTCGCGTCCTTCCAATTCCTCACGGATACGCTGACGTTCTTCCGGCGATAAGTCATCGAGTGCCTTGATCATGTCCTGTAGAGTCATTGGCACAGCTCCTTGCTATTTTGATCGATTCTACTCGATTTTCTCGCGCGCCGTATTTCCCTCGTCGCCCTCTTTTTCTCCCGCCTTCTTCATATTCTCCAACTCGTACCGCATGATCGCGATCTGCTGCGCCATGCCTTTGTTCTCTTGCGCCAACCGCGTCAGCACCGTTGAGTAGTGCAGCAGAATGACCAGCATGAACACAATCGCCACCAAAAACAGCGCGGCGGGTGGATACGTGATGATCCCCAACAGCGCCGCAATTTGATCCAGCAGCGGGCGCGCAAGACTCAAGATCAGCAGCACCACCGCCGTTGCCAACCACAGCAGCGAATAATCCTCGCGAAGTTTGCGCTGTCGCACCAACTCAAGGATCAGAATCAGCGCCGCAACCGACGCGCCTACGCCAAATATCATCACGCGATCAATCACCATTCTCGTCGATCCCCGCCCAATCCAACTCATTTGCCAGCACACTGAGATACAAGTACATAAAGCCCCGCCGCCGCCGTGAAATCCGAAAACGCCAGATATTGACGCGCGCTTTCCGTATCCGGCACAATCGCCAGAATATTGAGCAGCGCCCCACCGCGCAGCGGATCAAGCGCGTTGTCCTGTGCGACTGTTCCCCGTGCCGCCCCGCGGACCATCGCCAAACCCACCACGACCAACACCAACGCCCGTACTTTTCTCATCAATCCACCGCCGAAACTTCGGTAGTTTCTGCTTTCATCGCGCGAGTGTCCGCGATCTGCTTCAAACTGAAGAACGCAGCGCCCGCCCCCACCAGCAGCGCCACCGCGCTCGTCAAATACGTCGCGGGAGCGCCCATGCCCGTATATGTCCATCCTGCCCACACCGGACCTGCCACGCGGGCAAGCGCCTGCACCGACTGACCGCCGCCTTGAATCCGTCCCTGTTCGCGCACGCTCACCGACTGCGAGAGCAGCCCTGTCGTTGAGGGGATGACCAAGCTGTTGCCCATCGCCGTAAACATCACACTCACCAACAGCATCGCGGACACGTTCAAAATCGACGACAGCGCGATCAGCACAAGCCCCGCCGTCATGATCAACATGCCCCCGATAGCGAGTTTTCCTTCCCCGAACAGCGGCACCAGCCGCCGCACCAAAAATCCCTGTGTGAAAATCCCGACGATTCCGATCACGAAGAACAGCACGTTTGTGTTGTCTGGTGTCCAGTCAAATTGATCCTGCCCGAAGTAGCTCACGTTCGATTGCAGCACCGCGAACGAAACCGTCCACAGGAAGATCGCCGCCAGCAGCAGCCGCGTGTGCGGAATCCGAAACACGCCGATCAACTGCGTGAACGGATTGAGCTTGGCAAGCGGCATGTCCAGCTCTCGCTTATCGGCGGTCAAGCTCTCTGGCATGGCGAAATATCCCCATACCACGTTGAGCATCGTCACAATTCCCGCCAAAAACAGCGGCGCGGATACGTCCCCGGTCATCCGATACGCCAGCCCGCCTACCGCCGGACCGACCACAAAGCCCATGCCAGCAGTCGCGCCCAGCAAGCCAAAATAGCGCGTGCGTTCTTTGGGTTCGGTCACGTCCGCTACATACGCATAAATCGTGCTGATGTTCCCGCCCGTGATTCCGTCGATGATGCGCCCAAGGAATAAAATCCACAGCGCTCCGCCGATGCCGATCAAGAAGTAGCCGACTGCCGACCCGAACAGGCTGATCAGCAGCACAGGACGACGACCAAAGCGGTCACTCAACGCGCCCAACGTCGGCGTGGCGATGAACTGGCACAGCGAATACGCCGCGAACAAGAGCGACACCACCCACGCGAGATCGGCGGCGCTCACATATTCTGCTGCGATGAAGTTTAGCACAGGCGCGATAATGCCGATTCCGGCGAGATTCAAGAACGCCGTGATCAAGATAAATGTCAGCGTCCCACGCGCAACTTTTGTCGATTCTGTTGATGTCGACTGCATTACATCCCGACCCTTTCAACCGGTACAAATTAACGAACGCCCAAATCCCGTTTCGCTCTGAACTTGCCACGTTCACATCATTGTAGGGGCGGCATACATGCCGCCCGCCGTATCTGAATCATGTATTCGACGTAGGGCGAGGTGCGAAACTTGTTCCGCCCTGACCCCGCCGTGCCGCCCAATCAAATCTTCACCCATTTACCGGACGCAGCGCTAAGTGTTCACGCTATCGATCCATAGGGGGTACATACGGTACATGAATTTCAGCAATCGTCACATACGTATCACCATTGGGTAATGTCAACCGCTCATACGGCGGTTCTGTCGAATACAAGCCAACGATTAACGTGTACGTGCCATCGGGCAGTTCCGGCGGGATGATCAGGGCATGATTGTCACCATAAGAACGATCAGCCTGCAAGGTATTGGTTGGAAACGAGCCACCTCGCGGTTCACTATCCCGCTGTACGGGATTGGGTGTGTTTCCGAGCGCAAGTGTTCCATCGGGATTGAGAAGTTGTAGAAACACTTTATAGCGTGTCGTGATGCGGGTACGCGCACGCCAATTCAAACTGACGCGCAGGATTTCCCCCTGCGAAATCCATTCCCAATTCAGCAGACATGACGTGAGGTCGATAATCTCACCGAACGTCCCGCTGCAACCTCGCTGGAACGCCTGATACTCGTAACCCGCTGCATAACGAGTCAGCCGCACATCGCCGTACCACGTGTTGTCGATCTCATAGCCGAGCGTATCGAGCGATGTTTCAACTACCCGGTTCGGGTCGCGCTCGGTTTCCCCCCAGAACACGGCATACACGCGCTCATACTCCGCGATCACACTTTCAACAGCTTCGCGCGCTGCGGCATCATCCCCGCCCAAGCCTACTGGCAGGGGATAGATCGGCAGGTCGCCGCGATAGTAGTAGCGGAACACTTCTTCCTGATTCGGCGCGTTCAAAATGATCGCGCTGTTCGGCGGCGCTTCAGCCGCAATCCGCGCCGCAATCGCGCGGTAGTCGTCGCGCTGATACGCCGGATCATCGTACAGCAGCGGCACACCCGCCCACAGGTTGACGATCATCCACAGCGCGGCTGCCGCCCCCGCCAGCGGCGCGATCCATTTCAGCAGGGCGTTTCGCGCGGGCGTGGATCGCGGTGACAATGTGGCAAGCACCCACACCCCGCGCGCCATCCACACCGCAAACCCGATCTGCGCCGGAAGCAAAAACTTCAAGTTGGCTTCGCGGAACAACCCCGCCGCGAGAAATATCCCCGTTGGCACGACTGCCAGTGCGATAGGCACAAGCATCCACGCGGGAAATCGCTTCCCGCCAATGCGCCCGCCGCGTGGACTCTGCCACACCATCAACCCGAACAGCAGCAGCAGAATCACCACCGAAATCGACTGATCGCGCGCCGTGATCCCAAACGCGAACCAGTTCAGGATCACGTTGATCGACTCCGCCATCGGCAGCGGATCGCCCGTGTTGGGCCATGTCGTCACGCGCTCCCAAGCCGTCGGCAGCCAAGGGAGAAACAACACGATTGCCCCGACATTCGCCGCCACATACCAGCCAATACGCTTGATCCGGTTCGGCTGTTTAATCTCTGTGATCCACCACACCAGCGCGGCGATCCCCTGCCCAACCATGACAAACGGGAAGGCATACTGAGTCCACAAGCCAAGCGCGTTGAAACCCGCCAGCATCACGGCATGGGTACGGGTGGGGCGGCGCATCAGCAGGATCAACGACCACACCGCGCCCGCCGATGCCATCGCCAACAGCGCGTACATGCGCGCCTCTTGCGCGTAGTAGATGCTGAACGTATTCAGCGCCACGAATCCCGCCGCCAACACGCCCGCCCATCGACCATACAGCCGCGCGCCGATCCCGTAGGCGAACGCGACGGTCATCACCGAGGCGAACATCGACAGCGCGCGTAGCGCGAACTCGCTTTCGCCTGTGAGCACCCGCCAGATCGCCAACAGCCAGTAGTATGCGGGCGGGTGAATATCACGCGCGGCATTCGCGGCGATGTCGGGGAAGGATCGGGCGGCTTGCACGACGCTGTTGCCCTCGTCATGCCACAGGCTTTGATCGCCCAATTCATGCACACGCAGGAAGAAGGCGATCAATAACACCGCGAGAATGGCAACCCATACAAACGATTTGTAGGAACGCGATACATCGCTTCCGTCGATGCTATCGCTTCCGTGCATTTCATCACGCCCTTTCACTGTCATCATGCCTGCCTTTAACGGGTGCGTCCTGTTCGCCCCACGTTTGATTGAACGCATCCATACCAACAGGCGCGATATATCGCGCCCTAAAGACGATTGCACCATTACCCGCGTCTGCGCTGCACGATGATGTTTATCACCCACCCGATCCCCAACACCACCATCGCCCCGCCCACCGCGATCAACGGCGCACGTCGGTTATTTGTCTGGTCAAACACGGTGACGGAGTCGAGCAGCACGGGAGCGCCGTCGCCTTCCACTTGCACACTGATGCTCGTCCCCATGCTGAACTCGCTCAACGGGATCATGTAATCGCGCGCTTGTTCAGTCACGGTCAGGCGAATATCTTGCGCGCGGTCATTCGTGATCACCGTCGATTCCCCGCCCGTCGAACGCAGCCGCAGCATCACGTCCGTGCCTTCCATCCAAAAACCCACACGCCCGCGCGGCGGAATTTGGATGCTGTAGCCGTAAGGCGTTTCCGGCGTGTCGATGCGTTCTACACCCGCCGGACGAAAGATCGCCCAGTGATCCGGCGCATGTGTGCCGCGATAAAGCGTGCGCGGGTTGTGGAGGATGTACTCGCGCATCGCGTCGTAGATCGGCAGCGGTGTGAAATCCGGCTCGACCATGCGGAAGTAGTACCACGATTGATTGCGCTCGTAATCCGCCGGACGCTTGAAATACCAGTAGAACATCACGCCCACCCATGACCATTCGCGGTCAGCGCGATCATAGCCCATTGGCATAAATTCAGCGGCTTCGGCTTGCGTCACACTCCCGTAGGCTTCGCGCGCCGACACATCCGCTGGCACATCCGGCGAATCCACCGGATTCCACGCCGCCTCACTGATCCAGATCGGCGTGTTCGCGTCCCCGTTAGCGACCATCACATCGCGCAGGTACAGGTTGTGCGAAAATGTCACCGTCGTCGGGCGCATCCGTTGATCCGTCGGTCCGCTGAAAAAACCATACGCCTGTGCCGACAGCACATCGAAGCATTCCCCTGCGCCAGCGTCATACATCCGCTGCAAAAAGATCACGTCGTTCAGGTCGCGCCCGGTCAATTCGAGCGTCGGAGCAAGCGCCCCACTGATCACGACAATGTTGGGATCAACCGCTTTGAGCGCGTTATACGTGCGGCACAGCATGTCCGTATACGCTTCGGGATTCACCGCCTGTTCGCCCCACTCCGGGTAGATGTTCGGCTCATTCCACACTTGATAGTAGCGGATGCGTCCGCGATACCGTTCCGCCACTGCCGCCGCATAATTGACAAAATCTTGCACATCATCCGGCGGCGCGAACTGCCCAATCGCCGGATTCGCATGTGACCACGCGGGCGGATTATCCAGCCGCGCCATGATCTCCAAGTCGTACTGTTCGGCAAGCGATACGATGTTGTCGTACTTGTCCCACGCGCTGATCTCGCCCGTCACGTCCATGTTGCGCCGATCCATAAAATCGCCGCGCGCGTGGATTTCAATATCTTCCCAACTGAACTGCTGGCGTATCCAGTCAAAGCCCGCATCGCTGATCATTTGCATGATGCGTTCGCGCTTTTCCAGTTCGACTTCCTGTTCAAGAAATGTATTCACGCCATACGGCGAGATTTCCACGTGCTGAATCGGCGCATGAGTTTCAAGGCGCAGCGGCGCGCGCAGCAAATTTCCCGGCAGTTCGACCATGCCGCGAATTTGCCCCATTGGCTGACGTTCGCCCGTGAGCGAATACATCGTGCGCCATGCCAGCCCTTGATTGGCGAGATCGAGCGCTAGCAAAATCGCCAGCGCGGCGATGACGAGCGCGGCGAATATAAGTCGATTGCGGGGTGTGCGAATGTTGTTCATAACGCGCGATTATACCTCACTGTCTATTCCTCACAGTGAGACACGGCACTCTGTATGTTGGAAACAAAAGGGGTATAGGGGCGGCTCGTGAGCCGCCCGCTGTCATTGTTCCTTACGGGTACTTGCGGCTCAACAAACGCGGATACGGGATTGTCTCGCGCACATGCGGCAGACCGCACAACCATGCGACGGTGCGTTCCAACCCCAAGCCGAAGCCCGCGTGCGGCACAGTCCCAAACCGCCGGAGATCGAGATACCACGAATATGCCGCTGGATCGATGCCAATGGTCTTGACGCGCTCATCCATCAAATCGCGGTCATAGATGCGTTCGCTCCCGCCCGTAATTTCGCCGTAGCCTTCCGGCGCGAGCAGGTCAACGCTGCGGCAGACTTCCGGGCGACCTTCGACGGGCTGCATGTAGAACGCCTTGATCGCCGTCGGGTAGTGATACACAAACACCGGGCGATCAAACATTTCGGCTATCGCCGTCTCGTGCGGCGCGCCAAAGTCGTCCCCCCACTCAATTTTCATCTGGTCTTTTTCTTCGCTTTCGGGCATCGCCGCGACATGCGCCTTGAGCCGTTCAACCGCCTCATCGTAGCTGATGCGCGCGAACGGTGTCTTGATCGCTTCCAGCTTGGAAATATCGCGCTCGATGATCTCCAATTCGATGCGGTGTTTCGCCAGCACCACATCGATCACATGCTGAAGCATGTTTTCTTCCAGCGCCATCAGTTCTTCCAGCGAACAAAACGCCAATTCCGGTTCGAGCATCCAGAATTCCATCAAGTGGCGGCGCGTCTTCGATTTTTCCGCGCGGAACGTGGGACCAAAGCAGTACACCTTGCCGAACGCCATCATGTTCGCTTCGTTGTATAACTGTCCGGTCTGCGCCAAAAAGCCCGGATCGCCAAAGTAGTCGAGTTCAAACAGGTTGGTGGTATTTTCGCCCGCCGTCGGCGTGATGATCGGCGTATCGACCAGCAGGAAGCCTTGATCATCGAGCCAGTTTCGCAGTTCGCGTACAATCGTCGCGCGGATGCGTAAAATCGCCCACTGGCGGCGGGACCGCAGCCACAGATGGCGATTGTCCATCAAAAACTCGACCCCGTGTTCCTTCGGCGTGATCGGGTATTCGTCTGCGATTTGAATGACCTGCAAATCCTTCACACCGATCTCGAAACCGGGCGGGATGCCTTTCTTCGCTTTCTCATTGGCGCGCACTTCTCCGGTGATGATCACCGACGATTCCTGTGTCAGCTTGCCCGCCGCGGTTGCAATCGCTTCCGGCAGTTCCGGCGCATACGTCACGCACTGGACGATCCCCGTCCCGTCGCGCACTTGAATAAACTGGAGCTTGCCCTTATCCGTGCGGTCATACACCCACCCGCGCACGGTGACTTCCTGACCAACATAGTTGGCGACCTGTCCAATGGAGATAACTTGTGCCACGTCAAACACCTTTGCCACAAAAGACACTATTCACAAGCTGTTCATTATAGCGCGGGCGAACGTGGTTTCCCTACGCTGACTTGGTTCAGCGCACGCGAATGTACTGTATACTGCAAGAAATTGACTGTGGTTGCAGGGAATACTGCATGAACATTACCTTGATGGCGTTTGGCTCACGCGGCGATATTCAGCCGTTCCTAGCGCTGGCAGTCGCGCTGAAGGAACGTGGACATGCGGTCACACTCGCCGCCCCTACGGATTTTGAGTCGCTGATTAAAGCTCATGCTGTGCCGTATGCCCCGATCCTGTTCAATGCTCAAGAGTTTGTCCAGCGTTCAACATCGAACAATGAGCGCAAAAGACAGCACCCGTTCGCAATGTTCCAAACGATGCGTGACGCGCTGCCGGAAATCAAGCGAAGTTTCGCTGCCGCCGCCGACGCACTGATTGAGGCGGCACGCGGCGCAGACCTGATCTTTGCACACGGGCTTTCGCTGCCGTTTTCCTATTCAATTCACCAGCACTTGAATATTCCGCTTATGCTTGGCATCGCCGCGCCTGTGGTGTCCACGCGCTATTTTCCAAGCCCGATGTTCAAGCCGATTCCCATTGGTGGGCGCTTTTACAATCCGCTGACATATGAGGTGCTTACGCGCGGGATATGGTTCGCCATGAAAACGCCGATGAATGAATTCCGCCGCCGGATCGATCTGCCCCCGATCACCCTTACCCAATTGACGCGCGTCCTGTTCGATGGTCAGTTTCCACTCATCATGCACTACAGCTCATACCTAAATCCCGCCCCGCCCGATTGGAATCCGAACGTGCATGTGGCCGGCGCATGGCGTTTGCCCGCCCCCGCTGACTGGACTCCGCCCGAAGCGTTGAGCCAGTTTCTGGCACAGGGGGATGCGCCTGTGTATGTCGGCTTTGGAAGCATGATCGTCCCGAAGGCTGCACATATCATGCAAACAATCACCGATGCGCTGCGAACGCTCAAGCTGCGCGGGGTCGTGCAAAGTGGATGGGGCGGCTTGACCGCGCAAGACGATCACATGATCACCATTGGCGATGCCCCGCACGATTGGCTGTTTCCGCGCATGCAAGCAGTCATTCATCACGGCGGATCGGGCACAACCCACAGCGCACTTATGGCGGGCAAACCCTCGCTCGTCATCCCCATCATGGCGGATCAACCGTTCTGGGGGCGGCGGTTAGCAGCACTCGGTGTCGCACCGCCGATGATCCCGCCCAAAAAGGTGACTCCTGAAGGTATTGTCGCCGCGCTCCGCGCCATGACCCAAGACACCGCCATGCGCCAGCGTGCCGCCGATTACGGCGCTCTCCTTCGCGCAGAGGATGGACTTGGCGCGGCAGTCAGCCTGATCGAGCAGCATGTGATGACTTAAACGACAGATGGCGTGGTCATGTCGCTGGCAGCGGTTCATTGGTGTATTTCCCGCCGTGCGGATCGTCTGCGCGTGGATCGTCACAATATCGTTCACGTTTCGCCCGCAGCCATCCGCCATCCCTTTGATGCACATGCCAGCCGCTTGAACTCATCACCGCGCGTCGCATCTTCAGTCTTCAAGCCTGTAATCCCACCGCAAAACGGGGGATGAACCGTTGACAGCCTCTTGCATAATAGAGGCATTGAATACACAAACGGAGATCATCCCCTGTGAAACGTTGGTCGCTACTTGCGCTGTTGTGCTTGCTTATCGTCCTCCCTGTATCTGCACAAGAAACCGCTGATTCCATCCCCGATTCGCTTAACGAACAAATGGACGATCTTGTGATCGCCACAGAAAATCTGCGCGGCTTGGATACGCTTACGCCTGTTGAGCGCGCTTTCCCCACCCGCGAAGAAACTATCGCGTATTTAGAGAAGTTGTACGATGAAGAATTCCCGCCGGAAGCGTGGGCGCAGCTTGAAGCCTTTTATATCGCGCTCAACCTGCTTCCCGCCGATGTGAATCTGCGTTCGGTCTATCTCGACCTGCTTGGCAGCCAAATTGCCGGCTTTTATGACACCGATACGCAGATCATGAACGTGCTGCCTGTCAGCGGGGATGATCCCGGTGCGACACTCTCGTTTTTGGAGCAGATCATCTTCGCGCATGAATACGTCCACGCGCTGCAAGACCAGCATTTCGATCTCGATTCGCTGATGTCTACCGAAGAAGCTCTCACCAACCCGGATCGCCAGTTGGCGATCACCGCGCTCGTTGAAGGTGATGCCACCGCGATTATGAACGTGTTCGCGCAAGAAGTCGCCATGAGCAACCCGCTGATGGCGTTTAGTTTGCTGGCAGAAGGCGCGCTCACGGGTTCCCTGTTCGTGCCACAGGATATTCCCGCTTCGCTGCTGGAAGAACTCATGTTCCCATACAACGGCGGCAACAATTTCGTCGTCGCGCTCTATGAAGCAGGCGGGTGGGACTTGATCAACACGGCGTATACGAATTTGCCGCAAAGCACCGAGCAAATTCTCCACCCGGAAAAGTATCTCGACGGGGAACTTCCCCTTGCGGTGACACTGCCCGATTTTACGCCCGATGAATCGTGGACACAGATGTGGAACGCGCCGTTAGGCGAGTTTTATGTCAGACTTCATTTGAATGCGCTCGATGTGGAGAGCAGTGATCGCGATACTGCCGCGACAGGATGGGGCGGCGATCAATTCGCGGTATATGAGAACGCGGCAGGGGAACTCGCGTGGGTAATCGCGCTGGAATGGGACAGTCCCGCGGACATGGATGAGTTCACCAACGTGTACACCGCCGCGCGTGATGCTTATTTCGGCGCATCTGCGAGTGATGGATGCTGGTCGAACAATGCCGAAGCGGTCTGCCTGTTCACGGTGGACGGGCAAACGCGCATCACGGGAGCGCCATCGCTGGATACCGCGCGCGCACTCGCGGGACTGTAGACCGCATATAGGGTGGTTGGGGCAAAACAAGTTTTTCACCCCAACCCCGCAGTTTATGCACGCCCTCACTGCGCCGCGGGCAGCGTGAAATAGAATGCCGCGCCTTCGCCTGCTTTGCCTGTACTTTCCACCCACACTTGACCGCCCAACTTCTCGACGATCATCTGCACGATGCTCAACCCCAAACCGTGACCTTCCACACTGCCTGCATGACGCTCTAAGCGCACGAACGATCCAAACAGCCGCTTTTGTTCAGCGGGCGTGATGCCGTTACCGTTGTCATGGACTCCATAACGCACGCAATCGCCCATTAGCTGCGCGCTGATACGCACAAACGGCGGGTTTCCCAGCAGCTTTTTTCCTGCGGACGTGCCCCCATACTTCACAGCGTTGCTGATCAAGTTCACCCATACCTGCTCAATCCAGCTTGCTGTCCCCAGCGCATCGGGAAGAACTTCGGGAATATCCACCGTGGCGCGCCGTTTGGCGATCATGTCGCTTAGACGTTTGATGGCAGATTCGACCACTGGACGCATTTCGACCTGTATGGGCGTGAACGCTTGTTTACGCATTTGCGCCAGTTCGAGCAAGCTGTCAACGATCTTCATGCTCTTTTCAGCCGACGAGAAGATCAAATCGAGCGTGCGTTTGAACTGCTCTCCGCTTAGTGTGTCACCAAAATCCATCAGCATATTCGACGCGCCGTAGAGCACATTCAGGGGATTCTTGATATCGTGCGCTACTGTGCGGGCGTACCCTTCGAGCGCGGTGATCACTTCTTCGCGTTCTTTTAGTTCGCGCTGAAGCGCCTCCGTGCGTTCAAGTTCGGCTTTGCGCGCCATGTGGGCAGTTTCAACATCGTGCAGGGCTTGGATCGTCTTAAGGCGCGAATCGGCTTGTTCTTTGTAAAGCTGTTCTTTGAGCGCGGAATACCCCTCGTACACATCGAGCGCGCGGGCGTAATCGCCCTGCTGTTTATGCAGCCGATACAGGCTTTCGCGCACGTCAAGCGCTTCTCGGCGCATGTTGAGTTCGGTGAACACGGCAAGCGCCCGTTCCAGATGATCGAGCGCGGCGGGGTAATCGCCTAATTCGATGGCGAGTTCGCCTTGATACTGCTCATACACCCCTTCAAAAAAACTGCCGATCATGCCCCCACTGTCCGCGGCAGTCGCGGCGCGCGCCTTCTCAAAATAGCCGCGTGCGCTGTTGAAATCACCAAGTAATTGATACGCCTTGCCCACATACAAAAAGGTAGTGTTTTTGACCGAAAGTTGATGAGTCTCACTTATTTGCATCGCGTTGAGCGCCGCCGCCAATGCGCCTTCACCGTCGCGTTGATAAGCGTGCGTGAGGCTCATATTTTCATAAGTCGAGATCAAGTAGAAGGCGCGGTTGGGTAAGTCCGACTGCTGAATCGCGTCGAGCGCGCGCGCGTAATGCTCAAGGGCTTGCGACCAGTCTTTCGCGCGTTGATACACCGATGCGATACTGTACAGCACCATTCCCCGATGCGATTGGAGCTCGTCGCATTGGTCGAGCAGCGCGTAAAGCTGGTAAAACGTGTCGAGTGCTTCGGCATAACTGCCTAACGCGGTTTGCACGCTGGCGATAATATTGAGTGACTTGTAGATCAGGTCATCGTCGTGATGGGCAGTCGCATAACGGTAAATTTCGCGGGCGCACGCTATCGCTTGTGGGTACGCTGACAAGCGATAATGCAGTAATGCCTGCTGATAGCGCGCGCCCATCAACGCGCGGGTATAGCCGATGTGGTGCGCGGCTTGACTGGCAGAATCGAGCAGGGCATTGATCGCGTCGGGTGTGCCGCTCATGCTCAAAGCGCTGGCTTCGGTGAGCAATTGATCGACCTGTGAGCGGATGTGTTCGTCTGTCAGAGGGGGTTCGAGTGCGTTGGTGCTATCGACGTGCGTGTTGAAGTCTGTCATGGCGGGAATCGGTATGCCTTTGAAGACTAATCGGCGCGAATTGTCGGTGTGGATGAATTTATGCTAACCAAACGTAAATCATTGTATGCGAATTTTTGCGTGTTGGATCACCGATATTTGTGTGCCGCGTATAGTACAACATGCACGTTTGCTTGCTTCGCAGCAGATGTAGTTATTCCGGCGGCGCGATATACAGACGTAAATTGGCGATCAGACGGTTTAATGCCGTCAAATAGGGAGAGGTGGCAAAATCGACGTATTGCAGCTTATGCAGGCGATACGGCACATCGCACGGGCGCAGCAGCACAGGCAGAATCGCCTTGCCCTTGTCGAGATAATAGTTCCATTCGTCTTCGACGTGCGTGGACTGGACCGATTCGGGGGAAAGCAGCAGCACCATAAACGCACAACGATCCAGCGCCTCCCCAATTTGGCGCGCCCAACTTTTGCCCGCTTCAATGTCTTGCACATCCAGCCACGTCGCAATGTGACTCTTGCGTAAATCGACGGACAATTTGCGCGCGAACACTTCATCGGCACGGGCATAGCTGATGAATGCTGTCGTGCCGCGCGCGCTTTCGTGCTTCACTTTGAGCGAAAGCTGTACCAGCCGCCGCTGTTCTTGTGTCAGCATCCGTTGAATTACCAACTGTGCGACAGCTAACAGCCCGTTCGGGTTGTCGCGGATGCACGTATTGAACGATTCACGATCAATCTCCAAGACGCGAATCTCACCATGCGCGATCACGTCGGCGGTGCGGGGGGAATTGAGGATGAGCGCGATTTCGCCAAACCCCGTACCCGGCAGCAGGCGATCCACATGATGCGTTTCCCCGTCAATCGTGCGGAACACATCCGCCTGCCCATCTATGAGGACGTAAAACGTGGATTCAATTTCGCCTTCATGGCATAACACAGTGCTGTCGGGGTAGCGAACGACGCGCCCGCCTTCGCGCAGCCGCTTGATGGTATCAGCGTTTACATCCGTGTTGGAGAAAATTTGCTCAAGGATGATTTCGATAGTGTCATGGATGGTTGACACAGGGGTGAAAGTGCTTGCCGGTGGATTGGCAGAGGAATCAGTTGGGGCGGGATCAGCGGATGATTCAGGTATCCCGCCCACAGGTTGAGGTTCATCGTGATGGGTCAAAGACATACCTCGCAGGGGCTCAGCGTGCCAAAGCGAAGCAAAACCAATTTTTAGTCCGGGAACAAGAGCAGTTCCCCGAAAATCCAGCCTTCTTCGCCTGTTTCCAGTTTAACACGAATCCAGTCGCCGCGGTCATTCCGACGGACGATTTGCACAATGGTACGCGGCGGCACAGAACGGATCACACGATAATCTAGGCTCGGTCCTGTGCGAACATTGACATACATGCTGCTGCCAGAATTGACGCTGGCGAATGTGCCATCGAGATTCCATGATGGAGCGAGTTCTTGCGGCGCTTCGACCTGTTCCAGTGTGGCAGCTTCATCCGATCCAACAGCGGCATTGTCAGGTGCTTCCCCTTCCCCTGTCCAACCGAAAGCGGCTTCGCCGCTTTCATCTGGGGCGGCGGCAATTTCAGAGGTGCTGTCCGTATCCACCGCTTTATCGACGGTGGCGGTGGTCGCGGGGGGGATAAGCGCATCGCGGTTGATGATCCCGTAACCGACCACGACCAGCAAAATGACTGCCACAACCAACAGCAGTACATCGACCAGTGAACGAGAACGAGCGCGTGAGCTTCTTCTCATGAGGACAACCTTTGACCAAAAGCTATAAGATGGAATCAAACAAATGTGAAAAACATCATGTGCATTATTGTAACGACAACTATAGCTTATATACCCTTGATGTTTGCAGGGTAATTGGTCACACGCAAATGAGAGTGTTGTAATAGGGCGGGGCGTAATCATGCCTTGTGACCAATGAATACGGATTATTGTCTGTAGGGACGATGGCGAAATAGTTTCGCCTGCCTCGTCCGTTTGTTCAAACACGGCGGGGTTAGTCCCCCCTCTACAAACACCGATTATGTTTTCGGCGGCACGCTGTCTTTACCCGCCCTTTGATGACTACTATTACGGACGCGGTTCAAGAGATGAAAAATAGTTCCGCACAAGATCGCGCAAGCCAAGCGGAATATACCCACTGTCGAGCGCGCGGTTGGCGGCGCTGCGATAGTCGCTAAACACTTGATTGTACGGGACCGTCGATGCGCCCGCCGCATTTTCAGCGAAATTGCCCTCAATCGCGGGGTCATCGCTGGATTCAGGTTGAAGGAACAACTGTTCCCCGCCTTCCCCGCCGATGCGTTCCGGCGCGTAGATGGGCGCGAAATCGCGCTCGCCCGTGCCGTCCGGGTTGTTCTCCGTCGAAACCTCTGGATTTTGATTGAAGGTGCTTTGCGACACACCCGGATCGGACGAATCGCCCGCGCCGCCGCCCGCGCCCGCCCCTTCCTGCTGCTGGCTCGCACCCTGCGCTTGTGGACTTTCCCCCAATCCCGCTTGTGGATCGTCGCTTTGCGTTCCCTGCTGCGGATCGGTTTCGCCGCCGGGTTGACTGCCCTGCTGTTGGGGATCAGTCGCTTGTGAATCGCCCTGCTGACCTTCGCCTTGATTCTGCTGTTCTTGCGGCTGGCTTCCCTGTGCTTGCTGCGACGACGGATTTTGCCCGCCCGTTTGATTCTGTTCGCCCGCTTGCTCGCCTTCACTTTGCGAAGGCTGCTGATCGCCCGTCTGCGATTGATCGCCGCTTGGATCGGCTTGTCCCTGCTGCGATTGATTCTGCTGGGTTTGCTGCGCGAGATTTTGCGCGGCTTGTTCGGCTTGGTTCGCCTGTTGATTGAGGTTGTTCGCGCTCTGCTGCTGCTGATTCGCCTGCTGCTGATTCTGCTGTGCCTGCTGCCCTGCCTGCTGGGCGTTCTGCTGCGCCTGTGAAACATTCCCTTGTTGAAGCTGCTGCGCGCTCTGCTGCATCTGCTGCGCCATGGTGGGATCAACCTGCTGCATGGCTTGTCCGGCTTGCTGAAGGGCATCGGCGGCGGCGGAACGCTGAAGCTCGTCCATCGTTTGCATCATCTGCGAAAGCTGATCAAGCGTTTGGCTCAACTGCTCTCCGCCGGAAGTCCCCGTCCCCGCGCCCCCCTGCATTCCCGCCACCTCCCGCAAGCGATCTGCCGCTTGGTTGAGGGCAGCTTGCATGGCGGCGCTCTGCGCGTCGAGCGCGGCGGCGGTTTCGCGCAAGCGATTCTGCGCGTCACTCAGCGCGGCGAAAGCTTCTTCTGCGGTAATATCCTCTTGGCGTAACGCTTCGCGGCTTTGTTCTAGCGATTCGAGCAGGCTTTCACGGTCAGGATCGCCCAAGCTGGCATCGCGCGCGACTTCTTCGGTGATTTCGCGCAGTTCGTCTTCGGCTTCCGCGATGGCGACTGCCTGCGCGTTGTCGGCGTTGAGCGCATCCGTCTGGGCGTTCGGGAGAATCAACAACGCGGCGAAAATGATCACCAGCGCCACTGCCGCCAGCCATTCGCGCCCATGAACGCGCAGCGACAGCGCGCGGCGCGGATCGATGCCCGCGGCGCTTTCGACAGCATCGGCAATTTGCAGGTCGCGCAGTTCGTCACTGCTGTGAATACGCCCTTCGATAAGTTCGAGCGCCGTCGATACTCGCTCATGGAGATTGAGCGCCAAATCGAGCTGCTGTGCGCTGGCAATCACGGATCGGCGGCGCATCCACACAACTGCTAGGCACACGATGATCGCAAGGACAACTGCCCCGCCTGTAATGAGCATGATCGTCTGAGGGAATAAGAAAGGTCGCAAGCGCGCGATAATCGCCAGCGCCACGCCGATCACCAGCGCGGCGATCAAGGCGCGGGGAAACCACACCAGCGTTTGACCGACACGCACGCGGCGATCATAACCGCGCACCGCGCTCATCAGCACGTCAGACGCATGTGTCAAAGAAGGATGGGTTTCGACTGCCATTGGAAATATCCTATCGCCTGTTTTTCGAGCGTTTGCTCTACAGCTTATAGTACATCACTACAGAATCGGTTCACTCAGCAGGTGATTCGGCGGTGGTGGGTTTCGCACGGGCGGGTGCATCGTCGTCGGGAGCGGTATGAGTCGCCGCGCGTAACGCTTGTGTGATCAACAGGGCTGAAATTGCCGTGTAGATGATCGTCATATTGATCCACGGTGAGGCTAACGGGATGCTGCTGCCGCTGCTCACCAGCGTCGAGCCGTAGAACCCCGCGATCTGCTGATTGACTAACAAATTCTGTGAAACGATGGCAGTCGCCAGCGGATTCACGCTGATCAGCAGGTGATTGACATAAACAAGGATCGCCTCAAGGATGGGCGAATTGAACATGCGTGTTGACGTAAAGAAGAAGTCGCGCGTGATGCCGATCACGATGGTCGCCAGCGCGGGCGCGACGAACATGGCGACGAGCGTGGTGCTGTAGGCGCGCACACTCGCCGTCAGCGTGCGCTGCTGCCCCGCCGAAAAATAGATTCCAACGGTGCCAAGCGTGACCGCCGTAATGAACAAGATCAGCAGCGAGAGGATCAATTCGGTTTCGCTTACGCCGCCGAACAAGAACGCGAGACTTTGCAGCGGGATTCCGGCTGCCAGCAGCAGCACGATATAACCGAGCGCCGACTCCAATTTGCCGATCACGAAGCTGGCGGGCGAAAGCAGCGTCGTTTGCAGCAGATCATAGGTTTGACGTTCGCGTTCGCCCGTGATCGCACCCGCAGTAAAAGCTGGCGCGATGAAGATGATCAGCAGCAGTTCGACGGCGAATACGCCGTTGAACAGCACACGCCCGATCTCGCCCGCCGCCGCCGAATTGACATCACGCCCAACGGAGCTGTACACCAGATACAGCAGCATGGCGAAGCCGCCCATTAAACCGAGATACACCGTGAGGACGACAAAGGCGCGAACTCCGCGCATGCGCCCGCGCAGTTCTTTGATCGTCACCGGGTTGGCGCGAAACGCGCGCCGCATCGCCGCGGGGTCGCGCAGCAAGGTGTATACACCGAGCGCCGCCGCGCCAATCGTGATTACACCGGGAAAATAGCCAACCACAATCATGGCGATGCCGTTGGCAATGGCGAGAATGACGAGCGCGGGAAGTGACCATGCCTCACGGGCGAGTATCCCCACCATGATCACCAGCAGCAGGCTCATGTTCAGCAGCGTGATCAACGCCGCCGCCGATACCGCCGCATCCGCGCCGCTGGCTGTCGGGCTTGCCGCGCCAAAGGTCGCCCACCCGTTGAGAACTACCGGCTCAAGCACATCGAACAGACGGGGAATCACCCCCGTTCCGGCAAGCCCACCCAAAAGCAGGATTACCAGCGCGATCCCGCCGTTGATCAACGCGCTCTGACGGAGCAGTCGTGCTGTCCGGTCAAGGATGCGCTGTGTGGGCGAAGGCGCTTCGGCTGCGTGCTGTTGTTTGGCGTGAATGTGTTCGAGTGCCGACACGTTTATTCCCCTTGAGAACTCACTGCATCAGCGATTCTGCTGTGGACGTACACACGCATCATTCGCCGTCCATGCTCTGTTTCAAATTGTACAACTTCTTGATAGCCTTGTGCCGCTAACCATTCGGGCTCAAAAACCAACCCAGCAAAACAGCAAAAGGTTTCGCCAGAGTCACTCAAGACAACATCGGGCGAAATCGCCGCCCATTCTTCGTAGAACACACGGTCATCAACGTGGGCGTTCCCCAACCCCTTGTAGACACTGTAGGGTGTGATGAACCTGAGCTGATCACTTAACCAAAAGTAATACCAATTGGGCGCGCTGATGGTTGAACCCATAGGCACATTCTCATTTATCCAAGTCGCCACCGCTGGAATTTCGAGTCGCAGTGGCAAATTCCGCCGAATGACACTTATGGGTTCACGCCCGACTTCACCTGCCATAACCGCCGCAAATGGCACAGCAACGATGAGTGCCGGTACGATTGAGAAACGCGCCGCCGCTGCGCCTGTCGTGGAAAGATCAAGTTGAACAACTTGCGAAATTAAGCGAGAGAGAATTCCCGCAGTTGCAACCAGAAACAGCGGCATAATATGGACAATATAATGTAGAAAGCCGCGTGCCATGAGAGCAAGCGCAGCGATCCCACCAAGGCACGCAATCAGAAGTGAAAGATCGACGATGCGGCGGCGCAGCGATCCAAAGATTAGCCCTAATAAGGCAATGATCGTCAACCCTAATTCAAAGCGTGAATGTTCACCTATGCTATCAGCATGATCCAAGAAGTTTTGGATGAACACATCTAACCGAAACGGAACACGGCTCGCTCGTTCCCGTAAAAATGCTTCCCACTGAGGTAAAATTTGCAGCAGCACGACAATCAATGCGCCGCCAATGCCGCCCACGATATAGAACAGCATCGCACGGAAGTTTTCACGGCGTTCAACGGGATAGGCGAACAGGCGCGGCAGATAAAGCGCCATCGTCATTACCACGCCAAGCCCTATCGCGTGATAGTGCGCGAACATCCCCAAACCCATCGCCAAGCCCGCCGCCGCGTGCAGCCAACTTTTGCGCTGGTGTACCGCTTCTGCAAACAACCATAGTGACAACGCGACCATCCACGCCAGCCCAATATCGTGACGGATGCGCGCTGATCCCGCAATCACGACGCTGGTGAGGGTGAGCAGCACAGCGATCCAGCCTGCGGTGGGTGAGTACAATCGTCGTGCCGCCAAGCCAACGAACAGCGCCAGCGGAAGTGCGGACAAAAAGAAGAACAGCCGCATTTCCCAAAAGCCTGTGCCAACAAGCTTGCATCCACAGGGCGGGCAGCAGCATGAAACCCTGTACGTCTGCCCCACCGTTAAAATACATTGGGTCGCGAAATGCGCCTTCATGTACAAACGTGTACGCCCAAGAATAAACCCATGGCTCATCAATGCGTTGATATTCCGGCGTATATGATAACGTTCGTGCGCGAAGCAGTAGAAACACGACTATTCCAAGAAAGGCTGCACCTAGGATCCACCAGCGGCGGCGGTGCAGTATCTCTGAGATGCCATCTAACCGCGTTAGTCCGTCAATGAATGCCGCGCTGATGAAAGCCATCGCCAATCCAGTATGTGCCCAATGCCAAGGCGATTTCCGCAGCACCCCCCACGCCCCACACAACCCAACAAGCCCCAGAAAAGCAGCAATAAGTAAAACGACTCGCATCCCCTTAGGAAATTGATTGAGGCGAGAACGTATGGGAGCGAGATGAACTGCCCACGCACCAACAAAGATGACCGGAACAATAATCGAACCCAATAATGCCTGCGTTCCAAACCGATCATTTGTGATAAATGCAATAACGAGATGAATCAATACCGTTGCTGTCATGATAAAAGCGAGAATAAGCAGCGGCGGCATAACTCGAAGATATTGAAAGATAGCAGCACTACTAGATGAATGACCAGAATCACCCATTACGAACGCCTTTCATTAACAAGTTTCCAGTAACAAGTTTGTCAAGAAGAATACATGAGGAAACTGACTAATACGAATGCAAAAAAGGACTGTGGATGAGAAACCCACAATCCTTTATCACTTTCATCGCCGCAGACACAGCTATAGGGTGGGTCAAAGCAGCCTTAAGTTACAATCCCCTTCGTAACGCGCATGAACATCGCCTCAAGGTCTTTGGTTTCTTCGGCAAACCCTAACACGGCGATACTCGCACTGTTGAGCTTCTGGCTCATCGCTGCCACGCCATCATCATCACCCGTGTAGTCGATTCGCACCCGCGCGCGTCCGGCTTTCGGCTCAAGGTCTTTGATGCCGATCACGCCGGTAAAATCCGCCAGCGTAGAACGAACGAGCGCCGCCGCTTCAGCATCCTTGACTGTGACCGTGATTTCGCGGTGCGGCTGAAGCTGCGCGCGCATGTCATCCATGCTGCCCTGTGCGATGATCTGCCCTGCTTCGATGATGCCGATGTGCGTGCAAATTTCGCTCACATCCGCGAGAATGTGCGTCGAGAAAAAGATCGTCTTGCCCATGCGCGCCAGTTCGACCAGCAGTTCGCGGATTTCGACACGTGCACGCGGATCAAGCCCGCTGGCAGGTTCGTCCAAAATCAACACGGACGGATCATGCGCCAGCGTGCGCGCCAGCGAAAGGCGCTGCTTCATGCCGCGCGAGAGCTTATCGACCATATCATCGCGGCGATGCGTAAGATCAACCAGCTCCAGCAGGTCTTCGATGAGTTTGCGGCGTTCGATTTCAGGGATGTCATAACACGCGGCGAAAAAGTCCAGATATTCCCACACGCGCATGTCGTCGTATACGCCGAACTCGTCGGGCATGTAGCCGATGGCGCGGCGCACCGCGCGCGGCGCATCCACCACCGACTGCCCCGCCACCCATGCCTGTCCGCTGGTGGGACGGGTGAGCGTGGTCAGCATTCGCATGGTGGTTGTTTTGCCCGCGCCGTTCGGTCCCACAAACCCGAAGATCGACCCGGCGGGGACGTGAAGCGACAGCCCGTTAACTGCCGTAAATTTGCCGAACCGCTTCACCAAATCTTTCGTCTCGATGATGTATTCCGCCATATGCGCGTACCCATCCCTAGAAATATGTGCTTGTCAACAAATTATACGCGCACCTGTGCGAATTCGCTCAAATGAGGGGATGCACGTAGGACAAATGCGTCATAACTGAACAAATCTACAGCTATCAAAATCGTGTGTTTTCCGCGCTATTCGTTTCATTCATCGGTACAATCAAACATATCATCTGCCACAACCCTTGAAGGATGCAGACTGCCTTATGCAAAATTACGTACCTCCCCTGATTGGCGCGGCGATGCGTTTGCCTGAACTGCCGCAGTTTGTCGATTGGCTGGCTGCCGACCAGCGCGATCTGGAAATTCAAGACCCCGGCGATCCCGATTATCTCGACAGCGATTGGCGACCCCACGCCGAAGCAGGGCGCGCGCTGCTTGACCGCGCGGGCTACACCGGGCGATTGGGCATCCACGCGACCTATGAGGGCATGGAATTGTTCGTGCGGGATCGGCTGGTGCGGGCGGCAATCGTCACCCGATTCAAGCAAAGTCTCGAATTTGGCGCGGCGTTGGGCGCGACTCACATGGTCATTCACAGCCCGTTCGTCTCGTTTGGCAGCGGATTCGGGAATTATTCCCCGCAGCCGTTCCGCGCGCCGATCATGCAGTCGGCGCACGCGATTCTCGATCAAGTCCTGCCAACTGCCGAAAAAATGGGCTGCACCCTCGTCATCGAAGGCATCCTCGACAAAAATCCGCATCCCGTTTTGGACTTGGTGCGCTCGTTCAATTCGCCCTATGTGCGCGCCAGCGTCGATACCGGACACGCTTATCTCATGGAGATGAACGGCGGCGCAAGCCCGCAGCAGTGGATAGTCGATGCGTGGGACATGCTCGCTCATGTGCACTTACAAGATGTCGATGGACACGCTGATCGTCATTGGGCGGTGGGCGATGGCAATTTAAACTGGACGGCGATTTTCCGCGCGTTGAGCATCATTCCCGCATCGCCGCGCTTGATTTTGGAGATGGCGGACGTGAACGACATTCCCCGTTCGATGGCATGGCTGACCGCGCGCGGTCTTGGACGATAGGATTTGTTTGATGCTGACAATGAGTTTAAATGGACAATGGGAACTACAAGAACAAGGCGGCGGCGATGTCTATCCCGCGATGGTGCCGGGATGCGTGCAGCCCGCGTTGATCGCGGCGGGACGCATTCCTGATCCGTTTTACCGCGACAATGAAAAGTATCAACTGTGGGTAGGCGATACCGATTGGGTGTACCGCCGCACCTTCACAGTGGATGACGAACTGCTGGCGCATCAGCGAATTGTGCTGCGCTGTAAAGGACTCGACACGCTGGCGACGGTGCGAATCAACGCGAGCGAGATCGGGCGCACCGACAATATGTTCCGCACCTATGAGTTCGACGTGAAGGCGCAGTTAGTCGCGGGACAAAACACCATCGAAGTGCATTTCGCTTCCCCGAATGAGTATGTCAAGCGCATGGAAGCGGAACGCGGCAAGCTGGCGGCATGGGTTGAGCCAATGCGAACGAACAGCGGCGCATGGATTCGCAAAGAGCCGTGCAACTTCGGGTGGGATTGGGGACTGAACGCACTCACCAGCGGAATCTGGCGCGACATCGACTTGATCGCGTTCAACAGCGCGCGCGTCACCGACGTTCATATTGTGCAGGCGCACGACGTGGGGCGTGTCGAACTGACCGTAGATGTGCGCGCGGAAGTCGTCACCGACGCGCCAACCGCCGATATTGCCGTGTGGTATGAGGGAGCTGTGGTCGCGTGGGCAGCGCATATCCCCGTGAAGGATGGCGCGGCGCAAGCGAAACTGACGATCAAGAATCCGCAGTTGTGGTGGGTGAACGGCTTGGGCGATCAACCGCTGTATGAGGTCATCGTCAAGCTGTATGACCCGTTCGACCAGCAGATTGACCGCGTGAGCAAGTGCATCGGCTTGCGGACGCTCACGCTCGAACGCAAGCCCGAATTTGAAGGCGAGAGCTTCGGTTTCGCGTGCAACGGCGTGCCGTTCTTCGCCAAAGGCGCAAACTGGATTCCCGCCAGCCCTTACCCCGGCACCGTGACCCACGATGACTATCACAAGCTGATCCGCGCGGCAGCAGATACGCACATGAACATGCTGCGCGTGTGGGGCGGCGGCATCTACGAAGACGATCACTTCTACGACCTGTGCGACCAATACGGGATCGCCATCTGGCAGGATTTTATGTTCGCGTGTGGCACGTATCCGGCATACGACGATGCGTTCATGGCGAATGTGCGCGCCGAAGCCGAAGACAATGTGCGGCGAATTCGCCATCATCCATGTATGGCGCTGTGGTGCGGCAACAACGAGATCGAACAAGGGATGCCCGATCCCACGTGGAAGCAGTCGCTCAGTTGGGACGACTACTCGCGCCTGTTTGACGATTTGCTGGCGAACATTGTGCGCGAACTTGCGCCCGGAACAGCCTACTGGCCCGGATCGCCGCACAGTCCATGCGGTGACCGCGAAAACTGGCGCAATCCTCACTGCGGCGATACCCACCTGTGGGATGTATGGCATGGTCGCCAGCCGTTCGAGTGGTATCGCACGCGCACGGATCGGTTTTGCAGTGAGTTCGGCTTTCAGTCGTTCCCGTCGCCGCGCATCACAAACGAATTCACCGCGCCGGAAGATCGCAACATCACCAGCTATGTGATGGAGTATCACCAGCGCAGCTACATCGGCAACGGGACGATCATCACCTACATGCTCGAATGGTTTAAGCTGCCCACTGGCTTTGAGTCGATGCTGTGGCTGACGCAAATTCTGCAAGGCACAGCCATGAAGTACGCCATTGAACACTGGCGGCGCTTGATGCCGCACACAATGGGGACGCTCTACTGGCAGTTGAATGATATGTGGCCCGCGCCCACGTGGTCATCGCTCGATTGGCGCGGCGGATGGAAGGCGCTGAACTACATGGCGAAACGCTTCTACGCGCCGGTGCTGATCAGCGGGTTGGAAGATGTCGCATCGCACACCGTCGCCGTGCATGTGACCAACGACAAGCGCGAAGCCGTTGACGGGACGGTGCGCTGGACGATCACGACGGCGGATGGCACGGTGATCAACAAGCACGAAACACCCGTGAGCGTCCCCGCGATCAGCAGCGCCCATGTGCTGACCATCGACGCGGCGGATCACGCGCAAGAGCGACCAGATCGCGATGTGATGGTGTGGCTGGAACTGCTAGTGGGTGACGCGGTGGTGTCGGACAATCTGGTGCTGTTCGCGCGCCCGAAACATCTGCCGCTGCTTAATCCCGCGATTGAACTCAAGTTTGAGCAGCAGGGGGATGCGGTGGCGGTGACGCTGACGGCAAAGCATCCCGCGCTGTATGTGTGGCTGGAAAAAGACGGATCGGCGGGCGGGGATGACTGGCACATCAGCGACAACTTCTTCGACCTGCGAGCGAACACGCCGCGCACAGTGATTGTAAAGGGTATCAGTGACGTGAACGCGGCACGGGAACACATTCGGGTGCGCTCACTGGTGGATGTGTAAACGAACCCCTGTCCGTTGATGTCCATATTTTGCGAACGTTGATGTGACGTTGAGCGGCGATATGTTGATTCACCCTGTCAATCTTGCAAGCTGAATCAATATATCGCCGCGCGGGGATGAATCAAGGTGTCAATCTTATGCGTCACGGTGAACACGATCACATTCCGCGAGTCCGCCGCTGCCGATGCGTCATTCCCTCCGCTGAACGACGATCCCATGAGCCGCATCCCCGACGCATCAACCGTGTTGACCGCATAGCCCGCGACATTACTCGCCGTGATGCGATGCCCCAACCGCCCGACTGCCCCAGTGAGATTCGTGCATAGAATTAGAGGAAGCAATACATTTTGGGGCTTACGCAGTTGAAGGGATCGAGTAGATAGGATGCGCCAGATAGTGGCGGACAGCAAGGCGAACGATGTCAAGTTTGCAGTAACAGATGGAGACACGAGAGCGCCAGCGATGCAGTTCCTAACGGACATAAGCGCGCAACGCCAAGCCGATGTGGTTGCGTTGGGAGCGTTCGAGGCGAAACTGTCCGCGCTCGATGCCTTTTTTAGAATCGCATTCTCCATCGTCAGCTGTCCCACCATCCGCTCCAACTCCGCCACTCGGTCGGATGCCTGCTCAGTGGACCCGTTGCGCTGATCTTCAAACACGCTCGGTGCACGTTCAAAAAAAGCATCCCGCCATTTGTAGTACAGCGTTTTGGTGATGTCGCGTTCCCGGCAGATTTGGGCGACGCTTTTCTCCCCACGCAGCACTTCCATCACCGTTTCAAACTTGAACTGTGCCGTAAATTTGCGGCGTTTTTGTGCCATCGTTTCTGGTCTCCTTGACCCGATGATACTCTCTTATTGGGTCTTCCAGTTTTTCCGCCGCACTACAAACTAGGTAAGTCCCTCTCCACATTCTGCGGAGATGATTTCCACAACTTGTGGCTCACGCTCGACATGCTCCTACCTGAAAATCATACCGTCAAAGCTTATTTAAGGAGCGCGCCATGAAGGTTGTGTTATCGTTTCTCGTTGTGGTACTGCTGATGGGCAGTTGGGTGATGGCTCAAAATCAGCCATCGTCTGCACAAGTCGATCCGCAGGTGGTTAACGCGGTTGATGGGCTGCTTGCGGCATTTGAGACTCACGATGTTGTTGCAATCGGCGAACAACATGGCATCGCGGAACTTGGTCACCTGTATCAGGCGCTGCTGCGCGACCCGCGTTTTCCTGAAATTGTGGATGCGGTGGTTTTGGAATACGGCAACGCACGCTATCAAGACCTCGTTGACCGTTACATGAACGGTGAAGATGTTCCTTACCAAGAACTACGCCAAGTCTGGAATGATGCGGTTGGACGCATCCCCGGCGGTACCGAAGTGATGTATGTGCAGTTGTATTCCACCCTGCGCGCTGTTAACCAGACGCTGCCAGAAGGCGAACGCATCCGCGTGCTGTTGGGCGATCCCCCGATCAATTGGAGCAGTGTTACTACACTCGATGATGTACTGCCTTATCAGCTCTCACGCGAAAGCCATTTTGCAGAAGTTGTTATCCATGAAGTGCTTGACCAAGGGCTGAAGGCGCTGGTCATCATTGGTGCGCCGCATCTGGATCGTTCTGATCCGAGCGAAATGCCCACCCTTCCAACAAACGCCGCGTCGGATACACAGATCGATCTTCCACCACAGACTGGTGTCATGCAGCAGATTGTCGAGACAGCCTATCCTAGAGCGACGTTTGTGGCAGTTGTGCATACAGGTTTTGTGGAAGATGAGTGCAACGCCGAGATCGAGGCGCGTATGGCTGCTTGGCAGCAGCCGGCGCTCGCCTATGTACACGGCTCATGGATTGAGCAAATCTCCTGCACAAAATTCCCCGCCCCCATTTTCATCACACCGGGCACAGTGGGTCAAGGCGATCAGATGATGGGAGCGCCGAACATGCTGCCGCTCGATGGGAATGCTCCCCCAGTAAGCATCCCTCCCATGCAGGCGCTTCCGTCCATGATCACACAAGCGGATGCTTATCTCTATGTTGGCAACCGCGATGATCTGACCATGTCGCCATTCGAGCCCGCAATCTATCTCGATATGGACTACTTCTCCGAGACGAGTCGCCGTCACGAAGTCATGATGGGCACACCGCTGGAGTGGTCGCGAGTAGCCCAAGACAATCCGTACCGTTACGTAGATAATTTCCCAGCACAGCAGTAGTAATCAGCTTGAAGGGGGTGGGGGAGTGAATGCCTTATTTCGATGCGTAACAGATACAATTGTGCCGAGCGAAAGCTCGCCCAACCACACTACTCGCCCTTTGAGACAGGGTGCTGAGGGTGGGACAGTAAATCTCTCCTGAAATTCGCAAAGTGCTTTTGGAAGCACAATTGCGGCAAAGTGGAGAGCAGATTTATCGGACTTGGAAGCGGTTAGCCCCATAAACGCGCTGTACCGCTTCTCTAATCGAAATCTAGTCTCGCCCCCTCAGCCAAATTCTTTAGGGGACGACAGTTTTTGTTGAACTGGATAATTTGAGTATGGGTTTTCGGTCAGCGGAAGCGCCGCTGCGCGTCCCTACAAACGATTTTCCTCTCAACCTTGCAAAAGTGTCGTCCGGTGAAGCCGAATTCAGGGAGGGAGAGTAGGAACAGGGCAAGCCCTGTCCGCGCCCAAACTATATCAAAACCGGACAACGTAAGTGTTGTCCCTACGTGACAATTCGGTTTACTGTCGCCACCCCAACTGAGACACGGTGGGTAGGCGACCTTTCGTTATATATTCGGACTTGGTTGAAAGCGAACTGACATGAAATATATAGTGAACGTCGAAGGTGCAATTGTTCGCGGCGATCAGTATCTGATGATTATCCGTGGGCAGGGCGAAGCACACGCAGGCGGGGCGCTCTCGTTTGTAGGTGGAAAAGTTGAAACCATAGAGAATGCCACTGATGTTTTGGAAGAAACACTGCGGCGCGAAATCATGGAAGAAGTGGGCATACACGTATCCGAGATGTCATATGTGCAAAGCAGCCACTTCATAGCGGGTGATGATAGGGTGGTGGACATTGTCTTCCTCTGCCGCTGCGAAGCAGGTGAACCGCGTATAGCCGACCTACAAGAGGTTGAAAGTATTCTGTGGCTCACTGCTGCCGAAGTACAGGAACACAGCTTGTGTCCAAGTTGGACACTGGCTGCCATGCAGCGCGTGGAAGCGCCGCGCCATCGTTTGAAGTGGTAGGGGCGATACGCGCAGCCACGCGCGCAGGATATTCAAGAGACCGTCTTGAACGCCAAGAGAGCCGGGTTTGTCACCGCCGTGTTTTAACGAACTCGTCTATAATGGAAACCGTAATGAAGCAACCCAGAGGAGTATCCCCCTTATGACGACGCTGCCGATCCGCGAGATGGTGCTGTACAAACATGGCGTAGGCTTTTTCGTGCGAATGGGCGCGGTCACGGGCACTCAAGCCGCGCTCACCTTCCGCGCCGATGAAGTCAACGACGTACTCAAAAGCCTCACGGTCATCGACCAATCCGGCGGACAAGTGTTGGGGATTCACTATCCCACGCCCATGAACCGCAGCGAACGCCTAACCACCAGCACCATCAATCCCGGCGAAAACCGCACCCTGCGCGATTTACTCACGCAGCTTCGCGGGCGGCGGGCAGCGATTTTGATCGAAGAAACACCCGGCACGCTCGAAAACATCGAAGGGCGCGTCGTCGGCGTGGATTTTCAATATCGCTCGACGCACATGGGCAACTTTGAAGAAAACAACTTCGTCGCCGTACTTACGGATAACGGCGATGTGCGCGCCTTCAAACTCAACCATATCCAGTCCGTCACGCTGCTGGACGACACCAGCAAGAGCGATCTCGATTTCTTTCTCGACACCATCGCGGGCGATAACTTGCAGCGCGTGGTCGATATTCAACTCACCGATGGCGATCACACGCTCGTGGTGCATTACACCGCGCCCAGCCCCACATGGCGTGTCAGCTATCGACTCGTGGGTGAAGCCGTTGACGAAGAAGGCTTGCGCGGCGTGGCGATTCTGCAAGGGTGGGGCTTGTTCGACAACCGCTTCGATGAGGACTTGGATGAGGTCAAACTCACGCTCGTCGCGGGGCAGCCGATCTCGTTCATCTATGACCTGTACGCATCGGAAATTCCCAAACGCCCGACGGTCAAAGATCAAGCGCGGGTCGCCCCCATGCCCATCGAATACGAAGCCGCGATGGACGATCTCGCGGATGATAACTTGGATTCTGCGCTCGCGGACATGGACTCGTCATCGCGCTTTGCGGCAAGCGAGTCGATTGTCGATCAACGTTTGGGATTGATCGCGCCGAAGGCAGCCGCTGCCTCTGCGCCGCGCTTTTTGCGCCAAGCAATTGTCGAATCCGCGCCGAAACAAGCCGCCGTAATGAGCGAAAGCGGCGAGTTTTTTCAATACGAAGTCGCCACGTTGGTATCTGTCAAGCGCGGCGAATCGGCGCTTGTGCCGTTGTTCAATGCCGAACTCGAATACGAACGCGAACTGCTCTACAACGGCGCGAAACTACCGACGCATCCGGTAGCCGCGCTGCGCTTCAAAAATGCGACTGGACTCACGCTCGAACGCGGACCCGTCACCGTGGTGGAAGATGGCGATTATCGCGGCGAAGCGATTGTGCCTTTCACCAAGAACGACAATGACGTATACCTGCCCTATGCGGTTGAACTCGGCATCAAGGTGACGGAAAAACCGGATCGCCGCCAAATCACAACGGGATTAAGCATCCGTGACGGCTTGGTGCATTACCAAACCTTCATGGAATACGAAACCGTGTACGTCATTGAAAACACACTGCCCAAATCCGTCACCGTGTTGATCGAACGCGCGATTAACAGCCACACCGCGCTGTACAACACGCCCGCCCCCGATGTCGAAACGGCGGCGGATCGCCGCTGGCGCGTGCCAATCAAGGCGAAAAGTCGCAAAGAATTCACCGTGATCGAACGCATGGCGACGACAAACACCCAATTGGTGCGCCAGCTTTCGTATGCCCAGTTGGCAGATTTTTTGCGTCAGCAGTGGCTCGATGATGCCCTGTACCATAAGCTAAAGGTGATACTCGATGCAGTGGCGGAAATCAGCCGTTTGCAGCACGATCACGGTGAGTTAGAGCAGGAGCGCACGACCATCTTCACGCGGCAGGAACAAATTCGCGCCAACTTAGCCGCGCTTCAGCCCACAGGCGATGAAGCGCCGTTACGCAAGCGCGTGTTAAGCCAGCTTGAGTCCACAGAAGATCGCTTGAGCGCCATCGACACCGAATTAGAACGCATCAAGGCGGCAATCCGCGAACAAGAAGCGGCGCTCAAGGCGCTGGTGGATGCCTTATCGCATTAACTTCGTCCCGCTTTTGCCCCTCAGCCTTATGGTTGAGGACAGGACACGTTGAGAAATTGGTTCGACTGTAGGACAAACGGATTAAGGTTACGCATCCCGCCGCATCAACGTACACCAATTGTCCGAACGCGGATCATGTACATACCCGTGCAGCAGCCGATCCAGCACAAACCCATTACGTAACTGCACGCTGAACGTGGGATCGAAAATATCGCCCGCCACCACACGATTCGCGTATTCGTGGACGGTGTACATCTCGCGGTAAACGGGGTATCCGGGCAGCAGCCCCGCGACGATTTCCCCCTTCAACCCCAATCGACGGACGAGATCGCGCCGCGCATCGTAAAACAGCCGCGCGATTCCCCGTCCGCGAAACGCCGGATCGAGATTCATATCCACGCCGTACAAATACACACCGTCCGCTTCATGCGCCGTCAGCCACCCATGCCCAATGAACGTGAAATAGTCATGATCGGGATCAGTCTCAAACGGCTGATGCGTGCGGAACGTGACTGTGCATCCGGCCACTATATCACGCCCATCTTCATGGACAAGCGCTGTCATCTGCCCATCCGGGAACAATTCCACGTGGCGTGCGAACATCTCGACGGTGAAGGCTTCGCTCTCGTCAATCGTCGGAAAGTTGCTGATTTGCAATTCGGCAAGCCGCTGATAATGTTCGGGCTGCGTCGGCACAATGCGAATGGTCATACCTTTGCTCCGCCTCAAGTACGGGTGTCTTGAAGCAAAAAGCGCATCGCGTCGGGGAATCGCCGCGCCCATGCCCATTCACGGTGCGGCGCTTCCTCATCTTCAATGTACATCACATGCGCGCTGTTCTTTTCCAGCAGCGCATCGCGCAAATCGCGCACGCCCTGTACATAAGCCGCATCCGCCGCATCTCCATAGATGTTGAGCCATCCGTGAATCGTTTCGCCTTCGCGCGTCCCCACATCGAGATACACGCGACCTTCATACGGGGCGCTTGACCGCACTGTTTCCACCAACCCGTTCTCGCCGAACCAGTACGCCGCGCTGAAGCATCCACACAATCCAAACACATGTGGATACACCAACGCCCCATACAGGCTGATCAACCCGCCCATTGACGATCCCGCGATTCCGGTGGTGCTGCTCTCTGGTCGCGTGCGAAAATGCTGGTCAATCTGCGGCTTGATCGTTTCCGTGATAAAGCGGATGTATGCATCGCCGCGTCCCGCGACTTGCTCCCCTTCATAGCTGCGAAACACGTATGGGCAGTATTCTATGCCGCGCTGTTCTTTCATGTTGGGGATGCCCACGATGATCGCGTCCAAACCTTCTTTTGCCAACCGCGTCATCGTTTCATCGACTTCCCACTCGCCGGAATAACTCGCAAATCGGTCAAACAAATTTAGCCCATCGTGCATATACATCACGGGATAGCGCCGCGTACTGGTCTCGTAATCGGGCGGCAGCCACACGAAAATATCGCGGCGGTTATTCAACTGTGGGCTGTATACATCCTGCCACACGCGCAGATCGCCCACAACGGTGTTCGGCTGTGCTTGATACGGCTGAAGCTGCATAATCGTTGTCCTTTCAGCGCGTTATTGTTCAAATTCCTCACGATAATACCTCAATACATCACGCAGACGGTTCATTCATAGCCACCAAACGTGATAATGCGTGGGGTGATGCGTCATCTCCCCTGTTAAAGCTCGCGAAAACCCGTTTTCAAATATCCATTTAGGGCACATTCGCATGGTCAACCCTCCCTGCAAAATAACGCCAAGGGCGCAAACCTTGAATACATCCCCAATCTGTGTTGGCAGATGAATCCGCACGCGCGCCTAACGCGGCGGCATCCCACCAAACTGGATAAAATAACGCGATATTGTCAGCACCAACCGAAGGAGCATCATCGTGGATTTCCCCCGCTTCGATTTACAGGATCAAGTTGCTCTCGTCACTGGCGCAAGCAGAGGCATCGGCTACGATCTCGCCCGTGCGATTGCTCATGCGGGCGCGAAAGTCGTCGTCACGGGGCGTGATACCGTTGCGCTCGATCAGCTTGCGATGGTCATCCACGCTGAAGGCGGTACGGCGCTCCCCCTCCATATGGATATGTCGAGCGTGCCAAGTATCCAATCGGCAGTCGATCAAACCGTCAAACAGTTTGGGCGCATTGATATTCTCGTCAACAACGCCGGGCTTGGTTTCAACCACGATGCCGTCGATGTGACCGAGTCCGACTGGGACGAAATGATGGACGTGAATTTGAAAGGCTTGTTTTTCGCGTGTCAGGCGGCGGGGCGGTATATGATCGCGCAGAACTTCGGGCGCATCGTCAACATGAGTTCACAAGCGGTGCAGGTGGGGATCGTGCGGCACGCGGTCTACTGCGCCACCAAAGGCGGAGTCAACCAGTTAACCCGTGTCCTCGCGCTCGAATGGGCGAAACATAACATCACTGTCAACGCAGTCGCGCCAACATTCATTCGCACTCCCGGCACCGCCGAGCGACTCGACACGCCAGAGTTTTTCGCCAGCGTGCAGGCGCGTCTGCCAATTGGTCGCGTCGGTGACACGATGGACGTTGCCGCCGCTGTGATCTATCTCGCATCCCCTGCCGCCGATATGGTCACAGGGACGATTCTGCTCGTTGATGGCGGCTGGACAGCGCAGTAACATCACATCGTTTCCATTTTGTTTTGTATGAGCGGGTGGAAATTTGTGTCGTCCCAGAACCACCCCTTCATGAACACCCATATTTATTGGCGCGTACTGCCATTTGCGCGCGATTAACGGCGTTACTGCGTATACGTGAGATTATACGCAGTAAATTTGCTGACCGAAAATCGCTCTGATCATCCACTGATTACGCCCATCACATGATAAATGGTGTGCCACCCAAACAGTGTATTGACAAAACGCGCCTGTGCCCTCATCGGCGGCGGCGCGTCTGATCCTTCCAGCTTTTGAAAGCCTAACTTTTCGTAAAAACCCACCAACTTCGTTTCCGCCAGCAAATACAGCGGACGCGGCGCGCGATCCATGAGCGCCCGCACCAACGCCGCGGCATATCCCCGCCCGCGATACTGCCTGCGTGTTGTCACGCTGTCTACTTCATACACTTGATTTTCGCCTTTGCCCACCGGGCGCACCATGCCAATACTCGCAATCACCGGACTCCCGTTCTCAATGATCTCCAGCACGAAGAAATACTCCCAATCAACTGCGCTCGGATCAAGCGGTTCGGATCGCACCATCTTCTTGATTGTCGCGCTGTCGGCTTTGTTGGCAGGGCGAATAGTATAGTCGGGGGTATTCATCCTGTTCCTCATGGGCATCTTTTCAATGAATAGAAAAGGGCAGGACTGACTGTATTTCAACCCCGCCCTTCGGTTTATCGTTTGGCTGACGGCGTGCTACTGCTTCGGCGTGGCTTTGCCGGGGATTGTTTCCGGCGCGGGAACTTCCACCGCAATTGCCTGTTTGATCAAATCACGCATCACCGCTTCAGGCAGCGCCCCCGGTTGATTGAACAGCATCGTCCGACCCTTGATGATCATCAGGTTGGGGATGCTCTGCACTCGGAATGCCTGCGCCAAGCCGGGATTTTCATCCACGTTCACTTTGGCGATCTTGATTTGTCCGGCAAATTCTGCCGCCAGCTTTTCCAGCGCGGGCGCAATCTGCCGGCATGGACCACACCACGCTGCCCAAAAATCGACCAGCACAGGTAGATCGCTGTCCAGCACTTCCGCTTCAAATGTCGCATCTGTCACCGCGACGGGCTTATCGTACACCTTCGCGGGAGCGGCGCGTTCAGCTTTCTCAACTGCTTTCGGCGCGTCATCATCGACAGCATCACCGTTAGCGGTATCTTCCGCCGGATTTTCTTTATATGCAGCCAGCACTTGCTCAATCGCCAGCGGTAGGTCAGTCCCCCATGGGCGCGAACGGCGCACCACTTCTTCCCCGCAGTACCACGCGACCAGCACGGGTTTATCACTCACGCCAAAACGGCTGGCGGCTTCAGGATTTTTGGTCGGGTCAATCCGCGCAAATACCACGTCGTTCCGCTCGTCTGCCGCTTTGTTGAACGCGACTTTGAAGTCGCCCCGCAGACCATCCCCATTGGTGAACAGGATCAGCGCAGGTTTCGTGCCGTTAAAAACCGTATCTAAGGTTGCATCCGTCAATTCAATTGGTTCACGCATCGTCTTTTATCCTCAAATGGCGAAACTAACGCTTAGACGAGTGAACGAAACCTAATCTTACACTATATGTCCTTCATCACAGCCGCGCTTGACACCCCTTGACCATCCATGCTATCGTATCTCACATGGTTCACTTTACGGCACATAGCATCTTCTCCCGCATGTTGATGGCATCCACCATCGCGCACCCACAGGAGCGGTGCGCCTAGTGACCATGTGATAGTTTTCACAATCCCCGTGTAACGTTGACACGATTTGACGTACTGGCACGGCTGCGGCGCACCCCTCAATGGGATGTATCACCGCAGCCGTGTTTTATTTTCCAGAACTTCCGCCCTGTGACGCAAGTTCTGGAATATTCGTTGACCTTGCCGCCAACTGCTTTCCAGCCCCGTTCAGGGGGCTTACAAGCTTTTCGATAGCCGGAGGGTTCGAGCCTCCGGCGGCGGCACGCGAAAAGTTCATCAATTCATACACTTGTAGGGGATCATCACAACATCATGCACCTTATTCAACTGAAAGACATCGTCATCACCAACACCGGACTCTACCGCCCCGGTCTATCGCTGTTCGAGTCGCTCTCATGGGCAGTAGGCGATAAAGATCGTGTCGGATTGGTCGGGCATAACGGCGCGGGGAAAACGACCCTGCTCCATGTCATGCGCGGCGAACTCCCGCCCGAAAACGGATCAGTCGTGCGCGCGCGGGGAGTCAGCATCGGCTATCTGCCGCAGCACGCCGAACTTCCACGCAACAGCACCCTATGGGATCAAGCCGCGCTTCTGCCCTCCGCCCTCGCCGCTGTGGATCGTGAACTCGCGGAAGTTGAATCCCTGCTCCACAACCCAGACGTGTACTACGACAACGCCGCGCTCTCTGCGGTCATGACTCGCCAAGAGTCGCTCATCGCCCGTTGGGAATCGCTCGGCGGCGCGGCGCACGCGGGCAAAGTCCGTGAGATTCTCGCCCATCTCAGCTTCACCCCCGACGATTACAATCTCCCCACCGAAGGCTTAAGCGGCGGGCAGAAAAAGCTTGTCCTGCTCACGCGCCTAATCGTCGAACAGCCCGATCTGCTGCTGCTTGATGAGCCGGACAACCATCTCGATCTTGCCGCCAAACGCCGCCTCGAAACGCTGCTCAAAAATTACGCGGGCGCGTTCGTCATTGTCTCGCATGACCGCTATCTCTTAGATGAAGTCATCAACCAGATTGCCGAACTTGAAAACGGCAAATTGACCGTCTACAAAGGCAATTACAGCCAGTACGCGCTTGAACGCGAACGGATGCGCTTGCGCCAGCAGCAGATGTATGTCGCGCAGCAAAAACGCATCGCGCAAATCGAAGAAGCCATCAAGCGCTGGGATTTAGCCGCGCAAACCGGAAACGGCGACGAGAAAGCCGCCATCAAAGCCCGATCTCGCCGCAAAATACTTGCCCGCATGGAAGCCAACGGCGAAATGATCGAGCGCGTGCGTGACCGCAAAAACATGGAACTCTCGCTCTCCGGCGGACGCGGCAGTACCAAAGCCGTCGAAATTCGCGATCTCACCATGGCGTTTGACGACAACCTGATCTTCGCGGGCGCGAATCTGCTCGTCCGTCACGGCGAACGTGTCGGCTTGATCGGTGCGAACGGTTCGGGTAAGTCCGTCTTGCTCAAGCTCATCATGGGCGAACTTCAACCGCTCGATGGCGTGATCAAAGTCGGCGCAAGCACCCGCGTCGGATACTACGCGCAGGAACATCAAACGCTGTCAAGCTGGTTGGATCGCACGCCCATCGAATTTATCCGCGATGTGTCGCCCACACCGGAAGATGTCGCGGTCGGGCTTTTGCTCAAAATGCTGTTCACATACGATCAAACGCGCGGGCGCATCAGCAATCTCAGCGGCGGCGAACGTTCGCGCTTGCAGTTGACCGCGCTCATGCTCCAAAAGCCGAATCTCTTGCTGCTCGATGAGCCGACCAACAATCTCGATATTGCCTCATCAGAAGCACTCGAATCCGCGCTTGAAGACTTTGAAGGCGCGGCGGTCATCATCAGCCATGACCGCTACTTTCTGGATCGCGTGGTCGATTCGGTTGTCGAAGTCAAAGATGGGGAACTCACGCCCTTCGTCGGCGGCTACACCGATTACCTCGAACGCCGCCCATAAATCGTCTGTAGGGGCACGGCGTGCCGTGCCCACCGCACCTGCCGCGCACCAATCCCCGTATCACAATACCGTCTGTAGGGGCGCAATCTATTGCGCCCGTAACACTCCCATTGTCTGCAACCCACCCGCCACCGCACACATCCGTAGGGGCGGCTCGTGAGCCGCCCGCTGTAAATCTTTTCTCCCCTCTCCTGACGATGCCAAGCATCGCAGGGAGGGGATGGGGGTGAGGTTTGCTCTACCCCAAATACAGCGGCACGCACAGCACCAACGCCACCAGCGAAAACACAATCGCGCCAATGCAAAACGGGCGCATCTGCTGTTCGAGAATCACCAACTGGTGATCGATCTGGCTCTCATCGGGGATACCCTGTGTGTGCCGGTATATCCACCGAAGCGGCGTTCGCATGATCGGAATCACCAGCACCGACCAAATCACGTAACCGAGCGCCAGCACCAAAAACGTCGGCAGCCGTTGATCTTCCAGCAGCGGCAGCATCAAAAACGATACCAGCGCCGTCCAGATGAACATCAACAGCGTGCGAACATAGCGCATCACCAACCGTCGCAGGTATAAAATATGCCGCACCAGCGAAAGCTCCGTCGTCGCCACTTCTTCTACCAGCTTACGATCCATCGTGCGCGCTAAGCCGAATGCCGCGTTCAAGCGATTCACCGACGCTTGATCCGTGCCTTCAGGCAGTACTTCCATCGCTTCGAGATCGTCCAGCCGCCGCGATGAGGGCAAAATCTTCCCGTCCGTGTTGCGGATCGTCTCATCGAAATACACTTCGCGCTTTTCTTTGCTGAACGGAATCGCAAAGTTGATCGACGCGGGGTTGTACTGGTAGCGGAAAATTTCGCGCTTGATGCGCTGGCTTTCATCGGGCGAAAAGCCCACGCCCGACAGCGCGAACGATGGCGTGATCAAATCCGGCGGAAATCCCGGCGTATAAATCGTGAAGTAAAAATGCACCACATCTTTGACCAGCAGGTACATCGAGTAGATCGGGATCATCAGCGACAGCGCGAACGGATACAGCAAAAACACGTACAGCAGCAGCTTGATCACGGGTTCGGCGCTGCCCAAATGCGGAAACCCATCGCCAATGTTGCTTAAAAACACACGGATCAGCGCGACGATTTCTTCTTTGAAAAACATTGGGAACAGGATCAGCAGCCCCGCCCCGCTGATGAACGCGACTGCCACACGATGCAGCGTCGAAAGCCGTACTTCTGTGCGCTGCAAAAACGCGCGCATGGCGTTGCGCTCGTCCGGCGTGATGGGCGCTTCATCATAAGAGGGATATTCGGCGGTGCGGCGGGGATTATCGCTGTACGGGTACTCACCCGTTGTCGATTTGTCTGCGCGCTTCCCATCAACAGGGAGCAGTTCGTCAGTATCGCGTGCGTCAGGGGAACTCGTCCCGATGGATGAATGGATAGTAGACATTATGTTTTGGCTCTAGTACAAACACGCAGCGGCACATCCGGTTGCAAGCTTATCTCATCTGGCATAAACCAATCAATTATACCGGACTCAATTGGATCACAGGCTGTCGCGGCAGATAGATGATCTCGTCCACAAACAGTTCATCTTGATTATCGCGGCAGTTTCCAGCAGCAATTTCGGCGGGGGTGCTGTCGGTTTGTTCCGCCAGCAAAGTCAGGCTGTCACCCGGTTCGACGGTGTATTCCACCCATCCGGCGGGAATTTGACACGCGCCGCCATCCACCCCGATCACGATGATCGGCGTAGGGGTGAACTGCCCGAATGCCGCGCCGGGATCAAACGTCGGCGTGACGAACGGATCAGTCGTCGGGGCAGGGGCAAGCGTCGGCGTGGGCGGGGTGCGCGTCAAATTGCAGCCGATCAGCACCAGCGCCGCCGCCATCAAGGTCACTGTTAGAGAGAGGGTTTTCGTTTTCATGCGATCCATTGTACTCTCATCTACCTCAAATCGCACTAAAATTTCCCGCCCCACACACCCGCCAATTCCCCCACAAACACACCTCGTAGGGACGCAAACGAAACAAGTTTCGTCCTGCGCGTCCGTCGTATCCCTCTGTAAAACCGTATGGAAATCGGCGGGTTTGCTCCCCTCTCCGCGGGCGGAGAGGGGCGGGGGTGAGGGCAACGGACGAATTTACACACAAAACCGCTTATATTGAATAAAACCATTTTCTAACCTTGCCCAAGATGTGTCCACAAAAATCAAAAAACGGTCATATGTGGACACATCTTCCCTCAATTTTTATATCTCGCAATATAAATCGGGGACACATCTCCCCGTGACCCGATTCTGCCATGTGACACATCTCCGCTAACCTTCTCTCTCAACTTCTCAATCAAGCCCCCAAAAACCTTCAAAAATGTGTCACACCCACGCACACCGTTTTCTCCCCTCCTTGCGCCAGCGGGGAGGAGTTACTCCACCTTCGGCTCGGTGTGAATCGTCACCCGTTCCACATCCGGGATCGACGTGCGAACGAGCATCTCGGCTTCTTCCGCCAGCCGATGCGCCGCCTCAACCGTCACATCCCCGCTTAACCCCACATGCAACGAAATCGCCGCGCCACCTTCATACGGCGTGAGATGAAAGTGATGCCAGTCATACTGCGGATAGTGCGTCCTCAGCAGGTGATACGCCCGCGCCGTCACCGCGTCATCGAGCGTGGTATCGGTTTCATGATTGTGGCTGCTCAAGAGCGCAGGTTCGATATGCGTCACCACGTCGAACACCTCCGGCAAATGCGCCCGCACTTCTCGCTCAAGTTCGCTCACGCGATCATGCGCGTGCTTCAGCGTTTCTCCCGGCGGCACTTCGACATGCATTTCGAGCAGCTTGCCCTTCGGCGTATCGCTCACCCGAACTTCGTGCGTGCTGATCCCAAGCGCGTCCGCCCGTGCCCGTGCCACCAGCACATAATCCGGCATGGATGCGTCTGTCTGCGGCGCGAAATGCACCTCGACTTCCTGCACCCCTTCCAACGCGCCTTCCATCTTTTCGCGGATCGCCTGTGCGATGGCTGCCGTATGCGCGGCGGTCATTTCCGGCGGCACACTCACATCAATGTCGATATGCGCCGCGTCCGCCGTTCCCCTGCTTCGCGCGCGGATCACCTGCTCCACCGCCGGAACTTCCCGCGCGATCTCGACCAGCTTGTTCGGCTCAATCGGCGCGGCATCGACCAGCACCCGCCCCGTCTGGCGGATCACGCTCCACGCCGCCCGCCCGATCAGCCCGACGATCAACAGCGCCGCGATGGGGTCTGCCCACGTCCATCCAAGCGCTACCAGCACCATACTCGCCAGCACCGACAGCGTGACGAACACATCCGCGCTCGTGTTCGCCGCGTCCGCGACCAACAGTTCGCTCCGCAGTCGTTTTCCCTCACGCCGCTCGTATGTGCTTACGAACAGGTTCACCGCCAGCGTGCCGATCAGCACGCCAAACGCCAGCGGATTCATCGTCGGGGGTTGCGGGTTTGCCAGCCGTTCCACCGCGCTGCTGATGATCTCCCATGCCGTGATCAGCAGCAGAATCCCCACCGCCAGCGCGGCAAGCGTTTCAAAGCGGCGGTGTCCATACGGGTGATCGGCATCGGCGGGCTGCGCGGCGATCCGGTTGGCGATCAAGCCGAACCCGTTCGATGCGCCATCCATCAGCGAGTGAAACCCATCGGCGGTGATGCTCAACGCGCCTGTGACCGCGCCAATCACGATTTTTCCGCTCGATACCAGCAGATTGAGCATCAGCGTGATCAATAACACCCGCTGAATCCCCTGATCCCGTTCTTTCCGGCTGATTGTCGTCATTCCACCCCCGCGTATGTGCGCCTGTCTACGTTTGCATCATACGGGGAGATCGCCAGTTTCGACAATCCGATCCGCGAAAGTTCGTCAAGGCGAAAAATCAGTTTTGCGCGATCAATACATACGATACACAATTGCCTATTTCAAGCAGTTGAAGAGGATGAATCGATGAATGATGATATGCTCATCCTCACCGATCATGAGGGACGCAGTGTTAGGCTCACCGCAGAACGACAATCCCATATACGTGAGCATCCCGAATTGGCAGATCAGCTTGATCGCATACGCGAAACGCTTGCCGATCCCATTTTGATCGTCGCTACTCATGCCGACGAAAACGTATGGGTGTATCATCGTTACTACGCATCTACTCCCGTCACAAGCAAATATCTACTGGTTGTTGTTAAAATCATGGAAGCGGACGCATTCGTGCTGACAGCGTTTTTCAGCAGTCGGCAAAAGAAAGGAATCCCCGTATGGCGAGCATGAAAGTGTGGTACGACCGCGAAGGTGATGTCCTCGAAGTCACCTTTGAAGATGCGCCAGCCGCGATGGAAGAAATTGCAGACGATGTGTTTGAACGCCGCACATCCGACGGACGCATCATCGGCTTTATCGTACTCAATTTCAGCAAACATGACCGCGATCAGCTTACGCTTCCGCTGTCGGTCACGGCGATTTCGGCAAGCGCCTAGCCCACAATCTCCCGAAACGCCCGCACCGCGTTCCCGATCCCATCCTCTTTGCGAATTCCCTCACCGAGCGCCGCCGCCCGCTGACGCATCGCCTTATCGCCCACCATCTCGCGGATCGCCGCCGCAAGATTTTCGCTCGTCAGCTTGTGTCGCGGGATCGGCGCAGCGCCCACGCCCAATTCGCGCACGCGCCGCCCCCAATACGGCTGATCGCCAATGTGCGGCACGATCAGCGACGGCACACCCGCCCGCAGCGCCGCGCCCGTCGTCCCCGCCCCGCCGTGATGCACCACCGCCGCCATACGCGGGAACAGCCAATCGTGCGGCACGGTGTCGAGCATGAACACATTCGGCGGCAGTTGATCGGCTTTTAGTCCCGCCCATCCGCTGTGGATCACGCCGCGCTGCCCACTTTTCGCCAGCCCATCGAGCAGCAGCCGCAGCGTCCCTTCGGGATCGCGGTTCGACATACTGCCAAACCCGATATATACGGGTTTTTCGCCCGCCGCTAGAAAATTCGCCAGCGCGGGTGAGGGCTGCCAGTCATCCGAGGCGTTCAAAAACCAGTAGCCCGTCGTGTGAATCTGCGGTCCCCAATCGGGCGGCGGCGGCACCACCAGCGGACTCACCCCGAACAGCGTCGGCGTGCGATTCCACGCACGCATGAAGTCGGCAGGTGTCGATTTCCGCATCCCCAACCGTGACCGCACCCCATCCGAGGGCGCGCGCAGCACCGTGAACATCATCGCTTCGATGACGTAGCCCCACAGCCAGTTGAGCGGGCTGTTCCCCCGTTGGATAAGCGCCTGCATCCCCGCCGCGCCGGATCGCGTCGGCGCGAACGGCGACATTAAGCCCAGCACATGCTTTTTGCCCAATTTATCCGCCGCCGCACCCATCGCTTCGACGGTTAGCACGCCGCTGACGAACACCTCATGCCTTTCAAGCATGGCGAGAATATCGTCGGTCACATCCGACGCGATTGCATTGGTCATCGCCCGCATATTCTTGAGTTCTTGCTGTGGATTATGACTGCTTGCGCCGAGCCATTCTTTGCCAATGTCCGTGTTCATGAACGCTTCCACATCGACGTGGATTGTCTCGTATCCCAAGCCTTCGCGTTCGATCCAATCTTTGAAGTTGATCCCCGCCGCAACCGCGACCTCATAGCCCGCCGCTTGCAAGCCCTTGCCCAGCGCGATAAACGGCTGCACATCCCCGCGTGACCCGAATCCGAACAACAGCACCCGCATCGTGACCTTCCCCCCAACGCATGGATTGTTCCAAATATCACAATTATATCCGTTTTTTCGTTTTGTGAAGGGGTTCACGAATGCGGTATTTAATATTCGCGGATCGCCTGCGCCATCAGTCCCGACGGACGCTAGATTGTCTCCGCTTCTGCCGATAAGACTCTTAAAATCTGGGGGATGCCCGGTACATAGCAATGGTCAACCCATCGGTACCATGTAAGGATTTACGGTGCGCCGCAAAACCCGTCCTCACCCCCGCAAACTTATCTGCAAATCGGCGAGTTTGCTCCCCTCTCCGTTAACGGAGAGGGGCAGGGGCTGAGGGCAAAACAGGCAAATCTACACACGGTCGCTCCCTAACTTGGTGCATATGCCACGTAGCAATGGTCAACCCTCACCCCCTTTAAACACGTTATGATGTGCCTTCTCACCACCAAAGAGGAGTCACATCATGCGTTGGGAAGAACTCACAAGCGATCAATTTCCCGAAGCGGTCAAACAGGCGCAGGGCGTTTGTCTCGTGCCGCTGTCCGTCGTCGAACGACATGGACATCACCTGCCTATGGGCACAGACACGTTTATCGGGCGTGAGATTTGCCGCCGGGCAGCCGAAATCGAACCCGCTGTCATTTTCCCCGATTTCATCTTCACGCAAATTCTCGAAGCGCAGCACCAGCCCGGCACAATCGCTATTGAGCCAGAGTTGATGCTCAAACTGCTCGACAACATCTGCCGCGAAATCGCCCGCAACGGATTGAAAAAGATCGTCCTCGTCATGGCGCACGGCGGCAACGCTTATTTAGCGCCCTTCTTCGCGCAAACGCAGCTTGCCACCCCGCGCGATTATGTCGTGTATGTCGCGCAGCCGCCGTTTTCAGCGGATGAAGAAGCGGCTTTGCGGGCGCAGTTCACCACCTCGCTGGGCGATCACGCGGGCGAAACCGAAACCAGCGCCGTGCTGGCAGTACGACCCGATCTCGTGCATATGGATCGCATTGTCGCGGGTGAAGGCAAACCACAGGGGCGATTGAACCACATCAACCAGGTCGGCGCATATACGAGCATTTGGTGGTATGCCGATTATCCCCACCACTATTCAGATGATGCCCAACCCGCCACCGCCGAAAAAGGCGACCTGTACTTGACCTACCGCGCCAGTGCGCTTGCCCGCCTCGTCCGCGTCGTCAAGGACGATCAAGAAACACTCCGCTTGCAAAATGAATTTTTTGCCCGCCGCACTCACGGCTGATCGCACCAGCCGCACGCAGGTGGAGGCTACAAACCATTTTCTAACTATTCAAAGATGTGTCCCATCATTTTGAAAAACGGTCATATGTGGACACATCTTCTCTCAACTTTCATCGCTTCTCATATCAATTGTGACACATCTTCTCTCACCCATTTTTTCGATGCAACCCGCATCCGGCTCTACATGTCACATCATTTCAGGTATACTGCACACGTTTTGGTTTCAAGGACACGCTTGTTATGGATTCGCTCTCCCTGCAATTCGTGCCGATCCTCATGGTCGGGTTTGCCGCCTCGTTAGGGCTAACGCCGCTTTCGCGGGCGCTTGCGCTTCGCCTTGGCGTGGTCGATAAACCCAACCAGCGCAAAATCCACCTCGATCACAAGCCACTGATGGGTGGCATGGCGATCTATATCGCTTTTGCGCTGGCGCTGATCCTGTTCAGCCCGCCGCAGCATGTGGTCGAACTCGGCGCGGTCATCAGTGGAGCGGGGGTCTTGGCGCTCGTCGGCTTGGCGGATGATCGCTACAACCTCGGCGTGAAGATTCGCCTAATCGCGCAAACCGTCGCGGCACTCGTCTTGATCGCCGCCGGAATCCATATTCAACTGTTCAACACGCCCCTGCTCGATTACCCCCTCACTATTCTGTGGGTGGTCAGCATCACCAACGCCATGAACTTCCTCGACAACATGGACGGTTTGTGCGCGGGCATCGCCGGCATCGCCGCCGGATTCTTCACGCTCATCGCCTTCAACGAAGGGCTAACGCTGGTGAGCAGTCTCGCGGCGGCGCTCATGGGCAGCGCGGTAGGCTTCTTGATCTACAACTTCAACCCTGCCAGCACCTTTATGGGCGATATGGGCGCGCTCGTCATCGGCTTCGTGCTGGCAGTCTTGGGGATCAAGCTGGAGTTTGGCACGCAGCCGTTGAGCGTCACATGGATGGTGCCGCTGCTAGCGCTGGCGCTTCCGCTGGTTGATCTGCCGCTCGTCGTATTCACCCGTCTGCGCGAAGGGCGATCCATCGCACAGGGCGGCAAGGATCACACGTCGCACCGCCTGTTGAGCATGGGCTTGAGCCAGCGCCAAGCCTTGTTCATCATTTATGGGTTGTGCATCCTGTTCGGATCATTCGCCGTCGCGGTCAGCACGCTCGAAACCTCATCGGCATTCATTGTTGGTGTCATCGGTTTGGGTTTGATGGCAGGTCTGTTTGCGATCATGGTGTGGATACGGGCAAAATATCAACTGCCCGCGCTTCAGCCAGCCCTGCAAGCGCCTACGCAAGGAGAAGGGAAACCCTCATGACGGATGTTATGATCAACCAGAACACATCGGTTCAAGGCTCGGACGGAGACTGGACGCTGACCAGCGACCAGATGGTTTTCATGCTGCGTCATCACAACGCGATGCTGGCAGCATACCAAACCGATGATCTCGACTTCTTACGTGCGCTCGCTCAGTCGGAAGATTATGCGGCTGTCTTTGGCACCATGTCCTTTGATGAAGCCTATGATCGCTACGAGTTCTCCAGCATCTAAACGCTTAAAGATGGTGTGTTTCCACTAGCAGACTTTTTATTCACTCAACTTTCGGGGTCGAATGACAAAGCAAACTTACGTCGTTACAGGCGGCGCGGGATTCATCGGATCGCATCTGGTTGAGCGATTAGTACGCGACGGAAATTTCGTCCGCGTCGTCGATAACTTGATCACGGGCAAGCGCAGCAATCTCGCGCATCTCCCGCCGGACAGTTACACGCTCATCGAAGCCAGCATCACCGATCCCGCCGCGCTCGATCAAGCCTTCGCGGGCGCGGATTATGTGCTGCATCAAGCGGCGCTTCCGTCCGTCCCGCGCAGCATCGATGATCCGCTGACGACGCACGAATTCAACGCCACTGGTACGCTCAACGTCTTGATTGCCGCCAAGAACAACGGAATCAAGCGCGTGGTTTATGCCGCGTCATCATCCGCCTATGGCGATGTCGAAGGCGAGTACAAAGTCGAAACCATGTCGCCGCGCCCTCTCTCGCCGTATGGCGTGAGCAAACTCGCGGGCGAATACTACTGCCAAGCGTTCACACAGGTCTACGGCTTGGAAACCGTCGCGCTGCGTTACTTCAACGTATTCGGCGCGCGTCAAGACGAAACCTCCCAGTATGCCGCCGTGATCCCCCGTTTTGTCACAGCGATCATGGCGGGAAAACCACCCACTATCTACGGCGATGGCACACAGAGCCGCGACTTCACCTACATTGATAATGTCGTGCATGGCAACCTGCTGGCGCTCACCGCCCCCGATGCGCCCGGACACACGATGAACCTTGCCACAGGCGGACGCATCACGCTGCTCGAACTCGCGGACAAAGTCAACGCGCTGCTTGGGACAAATATCGCGCCGGAGTTCGTCCCTGCCCGCAAAGGCGATATCAAGCACTCACGCGCCAGCATCGAAAAAGCCGCCGACCTGCTCGATTACGCCCCTATCGTCGATTTTGATACGGGCTTGGCGCGTACTGTTGAGTGGTTCAAAAATCGCAAGTAACGGGACTCTATGAAAGCTCTCCACCTCATCAAAGTGACGGGCATCGCGGGGGCGGAAAAGCACCTGCTCATTTTACTGCCGTCGCTGATGGCGCGCGGAATCGATGTGGAACTGGTCGCGCTCGTCGAACCAAACAACCGCGTCGATTCGCTTGCTGAAGCCGCCGCGTCGGTTGGGCTTCCCTTTCACCGTGAAGTCATCACAGGGAACACCGATCCGCGCTTGATCGGGCGTTTGCGCCGCCTATTCATGGATCGTAAACCGGATGTGGTGCATACCCACCTGCTCCATGCCGATCTGTTCGGTATTCCCGCCGCGCGATTAGCAGGGGTCAAGCGCGTGATCACCAGCCGCCACAACGACGACAGCTTCCGTAGGAGTCTGCCCATGCGCGCGATCCATGCGGGATTGTGGCGGCAGGTGGATGCCGGAATCGCCATCTCCGAAGCGATCCGCCAGTTCTGCATTGACGTGGAATCCGCGCCGCCGAAAAAAGTCCACACGATCCGGTATGGGCTGCCGCTGCCCGTCCCAATTATTGAACCGCGCACCGCCCGCGCCGCGCTTCGTGAGTCGCTCAATCTTCCTGCCGACTCGGTCTTGATCGGCGTGGTGTGCCGTTTGATCGAACAAAAAGGTGTGCGCTATGGCTTAGATGCGTTCGCCAAACTTGCCGCTGATTATCCGTCGGCGCATCTCGTTATCGCCGGGGATGGCGATCAACGGGCGGCGCTCGAATCACAAGCGAAGCGGGCGGGAATTGCCAAACGGGTGCATTTCATGGGCTGGCAGAAAGACGTGCAGCCGATCCTCGCGGGCTTGGACATGCTGCTTGCGCCGAGTTTGTGGGAAGGCTTCGGTTTAATCCTGATCGAAGCGATGGCGCGGCGCTTGCCCGTGATCGGCAGCGCAGTCAGTGCCATCCCCGAAATTGTGCTGGATGGCGAAACGGGGATTCTCACCCCGCCGCGTGATGTTCCCGCGCTCGAAAATGCGCTCCGCACGCTGCTGCGCGATGAAGCACTGCGCCGTCATATGGGGTTGATGGGCGAAGATCGCGTGGATACGCATTTCGACTCACGGGTGATGGTGGACAAGACGTTTGAGTTGTATCGTACAATAATGGGGTAGGGGTTTGCGAAACTTGTTTCGCCCGTGTCAAACCCGTTCTTGTTCGCGTAACGCGGAGGCGAGTCATGGCTGTATCACAACCGCAAACGCAGTTCTACACCTTGAGCGAATTTGAGGCGTTGATCGCACGTCCTGAAAACGCGGAGCGCTTATTGGAACTCATCGGCGGGGAGTTGAGAGAAAAATTGCCTACGCAGGAACACGGCATGATTGCCGCGAATATCATCACTGCCCTCAATGCGTATACTGCGCCGCGCAAGCTAGGACGAGTTTCCACTGAAGCGCGTCACCAACTGCCGCCTGATGAACAAGACCCCGATCATCCTCACTCTCGTTTGCCTGATGTGTCGTATGTCTCGAAAGAACAATATGCGACCTTAGTGAAAAAGGGTGCTGTCCCTGTGATGCCCGATCTTGCTGTCGAAATTCAATCGCCCGACCAAGACGACAAAGAGATGCTCGATACAGCGGAGTATTATCTGGCGCACGGCACAAAAGCCGTGCTGTTGGTGTACCCAGACCGTCGCATTGTCGAGAAACTCCCCTCTGGCGCAAAGCGATTGTTCACAGGCGATGATGTGATTATCTTGACGGGGTGATTCCCGGTTTCAGCTTAACGGTGAGCGAGATTTTCTTTGATCCGTTGAGTGAGCAATAAAATTGGTCGGTTTACAAACAATTTCGTTTAACAGGAGCAATCATGGCAGGCAAAGTCATTGAGTTATTCTTGACTGAAGGCTCTCCAACAGGTGTCATTTTTGCAAAGATAAAGAATTGGACTGGTCAAGTATTTTTCGTAAACAGCGATGATATTGATAAAGTTGCCAAACGACGTGAAGTTAGTCAATCAGGTGTATATGTCTTGGCAAGTTCTATATCTTCTCCCATTGAGACAGTTTACATCGGCGAAAGCGACAATGTTATTAGTCGCATACCTGCTCATTATGATGATCCCAAGAAGTCCTTTTGGGAGCGAACAGCAATTATCACATCATCTGATGATAGTCTCACTAAAGCAGATGTTCGCTATCTTGAAAGCCGCCTGATCGATATTGCCACACAATCACAGCGGGCTATTTGTGCAAACGAACAGAACCCCGAACCGACATTTCTTCCAGAGTCCGGAATCGCGGTGATGGAAGAATTTTTAGAAAATGTGCGGTACTTACTTCCAGTTTTAGGTTTCAATTTCCTACTTCCTAACCCAACACAGAGTCAATCAATCTCTGAAAATACTTTTGAAGTACCGTACCCTAGACTGCGTATGGCGGCTAGACGCAAAGGATTTTCTTCAGAAGCAATCGCATATGGTAAGCAGACCGAAAACGGATTCGTTGTTTTTGCTGGTTCAACTGCTAACAAACAAGTCGCGGCAAAATTCGAGGGCGGATACGCCAGTTTGCGTAACCAGCTTATCCAAAAACAGATACTAGTGAATACCACTCCAGAAAGTGACTATTTAGTCTTTTCGCAAGACTTTGGTTTTGGGAGTCCAAGTGCAGCTGCCTCAATTGTGGCGGGTACATCAGTTAATGGGCGTGATTATTGGGTAATTGAAAATACGGGCGTGACACTTGGAATGTGGCAAAAGAAGCAGGTTCAAACTGCAATCAATACTGGCACTGGTAGCGAAAACATTTAATGTGCGGAATTAGCGGCATTCTCCAGCTCGACGGATCGCCCGCCGATGCGTCCCGCGTCGAGCGCATGATCGGCGCGATCCTTCATCGTGGACCGGATCAAGGCGCGGTGATTACGGACGGATCGGCGGCGCTTGGCAACCGACGCTTGGCGATTCTCGATTTGTCGCCAGCGGGCGCGCTGCCAATGCGATCCCATGATGGACGCTTCACCCTCGCGTACAACGGCGAAGTGTACAACCATCTCGTGCTGCGCGATCAACTGCCCGCGCTGCGCGGCGTGAATTGGCGATCCACCAGCGATGCGGAAACGATCATCGAACTGTACCGCGCCGAAGGGGAAAACGTCCTACAACATTTGCGCGGCATGTTCGCGCTGGCGCTGTGGGATAACGTCGAACAAACGCTGTTCATTGCCCGTGACCGCATGGGTGAAAAACCGCTGTACTATCATCGCGGCGCGAACGTGTTCGCCTTCGCCAGCGAGATCAAATCGCTGCTGATGCACCCCGACGTGCCGCGCGAATCGATCTTCACGCAGCAGCCGTCGCTGCTTGCGGAATATCTCGCCTTCGGCTATCTCCCTGCCCCGCATACCGCTTTCGAGCGCATTCATGCGCTTCGCCCCGGTCACATGATCATCGTTCGCGGTGAATCGGTCAAAGTTACGCCGTACTGGACACCCCCACGCCCTGCCGATTCATCGCCTGTGACGGATGAACGCGCCGCCGCCGAACAGGTGCGCGCCGCGCTGAGCGAGTCGGTCAAACAGTGTTTGTTGAGCGATGTGCCGTTGGGCGCGTTCTTGTCCGGCGGGCTGGATAGTTCGCTCATCGTCGCGCTGATGAAGCAGCACAGCGCGCACGTGAAAACCTTCAGCATCGGCTTTGGCGGCGATGACAGCTTCAATGAAACCCCCTATGCTGAACAAGTTGCGAAGCGGCTCGGCACGGATCACACCACGTTTCGTGTGGAAGCCGACGCGCTCGATCTGCTGCCTAAGCTGGTCTGGCATCATGATCAGCCGTTTGGGGACAGCAGCGCGATTCCGACGTATCTCGTCAGCAAATTAGCGCGTGAACACGTCACCGTCGCGCTGACGGGCGATGGCGGCGACGAACTGTTCGCGGGCTATGAACGCTTCTACGCGGCGGAATTGGCGCGTTCGCTCGGCAAGACGATCCCCCGTTCGGCATGGCGGATGCTGTCGCACATTCTCGAAGCTGTCCCTGAAGGCAGCGGGTACTACAACACGATCAAGCGTGGACGGCGGTTTGCCCGCGCCGCGTCGATGACTCCTGCCTATGCCTATTTTGATCTGGTGCGGCTGTTCAGCGCTGACTTGGTGCGCGATCTCACCCGCGCCCCGTATGATCCCGCCGCGCTCTTGTTCGTCAACATCGCGCAAAAAGCCACCCTGCCCGACCTGCTGCTGGCGAACATGACAACCTATCTCCCGGATGATCTGCTCATCAAAACGGATCGATCCGCGATGGCGGCGAGTTTGGAAGGACGCGCGCCGATTCTCGATCACGCGCTGGTCGAACTGGCGGCAAAAATCCCCGCTAATCTCAAGCTGAACGGACGCACGACTAAGTACATCCTCAAACAGGCGGCGCGCGGCTTGCTCCCCGACAGCATCATCGACAGACCGAAACACGGGTTTGGGGTGCCGTTGGGCGCGTGGCTGCGGCGTGATCTTTCACGGGGAAGCGCCTCACTCATCCGCGAAACACTGCTCTCTCCCGAAGCACAATCCCGGAACCTGCTCAATCGTCGCGCTGTCGAATCGATCATCGAAGCGCACGCATCAGGTCGGCGCGATCATGGGGGGCGACTGTGGGGGCTGCTTACGTTAGAATGGTGGCATCGTTTGTTCATCGACCAATTCCCGGCTGAATCCCCACCAAACAGCCGGTAGGACACTTATGCAGTCAACACCGACACCCGAAAAACCGATCCGCATTCTCCGCATGATCGCCCGTTTGAATATCGGCGGTCCGGCGATACACGTCACCTTGCTGACGCAAAAATTGACCGCGCCCAAATATCCCGCCTATGAAACGATGCTGCTTTCGGGCAGCATCGGCGCGGATGAAGGCGACATGAGCTACTACGCCGAAGCGCACGGGGTCACGCCTCTCACGCTGCCCGAACTCGGACGCGAGATCAACCCGATCCGTGATCTTGTCACCATCTACAAAGTCTATAAGCTGATCCGCAAATACCAGCCCGATATTGTCCACACACACACCGCCAAAGCAGGATTTGTCGGGCGCGTGGCGGCATGGTTCGCCCGCGTTCCGGTCATTGTCCACACGTTTCACGGGCATGTCTTTCGCGGATACTTTAATCCGTTGGTGACACAAATTTTCATCCAAATCGAACGCCTCACCGCGCGCATGAGCGACACCGTGATCACGCTCACGGAAGGCTTGCGCGGCGAACTCGCAGATGAATACCGCATCACCCGCCGCAAAAATATCACGGTGCTGCCGTTGGGCTTGGACTTGGAACACTTCGCGCAGACACCGCGCAAAAGCGGCGCGTTCCGCCGCGCGCACAACATCCCCGACACCGCGCCGCTGATCGGCATTGTTGGGCGGCTTGTCCCCGTGAAGAATCACGCGCTGTTCTTAGAAGCGGCGGCGAAAATCCGCCAGCAGCAGCCGGACGCGCGGTTTGTCATTGTCGGGGATGGCGAACTGCGCGCCGAACTCGAAGCGCAGATCGACGCGCTTGGTTTGCGCGACGCGGCGCAAATCACGGGCTGGATCACCGATGTTGCGCCGATTTACAGCGACCTTGATGTGCTGGTGATCAGCTCGGTGAATGAAGGCACACCCGTCACTGTGATTGAAGCGATCAGCGCGGGGTGTCCGGTGGTGGCAACGACGGTTGGCGGTCTGCCCGATCTGCTCGATCAAGGGCGGTTGGGCGTGCTTGTTCCGTCGGGTGATGCCGATGGGTTAGCGGAAGCGATCCTCGACACTGTGCGTCAGCCACCCGATGATGAATGGCGATCCCGCGCACAAGCCGCGATGCTTGATCGCTACGGGATTGATCGCTTGGTCGCGGACATGGACAGCCTGTATCGCGGGCTGTTGGCGAAGAAGCGGCGCGGGCGGCGGTAGATCGAAAACGAAGCATGTCCTATAGAGACAACGCTTACGCTGCCCGATGGTAACGTATCAATAATCACAAAGCGGACAGGGCAAGCCCTGTCCCTACGAAGCGTGAACATATTAACCGCGCGCCGATTTCTCTTCGTCGTCCGCTAACATGCGTTCTAATTCGCGCGTTTCGATCTTATCGACATACACGTTGATCGCGCCCTTCATATACTCCGATAATCCGGTTTCTACGCTGTCGATGTTGTCGGTGAAGCGCGTGTCGGTGACATATAACTCGCCTAGCCCGCGCAAAATCTCCGTCGTTGGCTCGTAGAAATAGTGGATATGTTCATGCCAACGGCGGATCAAGTCTTGTACTTCGGCGCTGTCGGCAGGCAGATTCTTTCGCAGCGCTTTGGCAAGCCCTATGTATATCTCGCTGCCTTCATCCATGATCGCTTGGCGCTTCTTCTTGTCGTAGCTTTCCCAACGGCGGATCGATTCATTCACGTTGTCGGGACCATAGGTGAGCCGCGCTTCGCGCTCGTACTGCTTCTGTTCTTTTTCGCTGAACGCCTTGAACAGTTTCTTCTTGCCCATGTTTTGTTCTCCCCCCAAGTGCAGGATGGTTTCATCAACAGTGTCTATGAGGGCGTGCAGCCGCTCGATGCGATGCTGAAGCGCGGCGCGATGTGATTTCAAGGCGGTTAGCAGGTCGAATTCCGGGCTGTCGAGCACATCTTTGATGTGCAGCAGTTCTAAGCCCAGTTCCCGATAAAATAGAATTTGCTGTAACCGCAGCAGCGCCGCGTCGTCATAGTAGCGATAGCCGTTTTCGCCGACGGTTGACGGTTTCAGCAGGTCGATCTCGTCGTAGTAGTGCAGGGTTCGCACGCTGACTCCGGCGATTTCGCTCACCTGTTTGACGGTGTATCGGCGTGGTCTATCCTGCATCGCCTATTCTCCTCATCCAAATGCATCTTAAAGCCTGACGTAACGTGAGAGTCAAGCCGATCAAGAATACATAACTTTTTCTTAAACACATTCAGCCCTAGATTGCCCACAATAAGCCTTAAACACACGACAACACGGAGATCATATGAACGATTTTTTGCTCTATCCTGAAAACGCCGCTTTCATCGCCGGACAACAGCCATACCCCGCGAGTTTGCGCGTATCGCGTTTCAACATCGGCTGCGCCGCGCTTATTTTGATGCCATTTATGATCGTTAGCACGGTGCTGATGGCGTACACATTGATCACGGTGCGTGATACGTTGACCCTTGCTGTCAGCGGAACACAAATAACGGGACAGGTGATCGCCCGTGAAGAAGGCTACGATGAAGGCGTGATTTATTCGCTTACTTACACGTTCACCGCGGAAAATCGTTCCTTCGAGCGCAGGCAGTACGTTAGCCAAACGATTTACAACCAGTACGCGCCGGAACAACCGATCCCGATCCGCTATCAGGCGGGGAATCCGGATGTTTCGCGTATCGAAGGCACGAACTCAATCGGGGTGGATGCCATTGTGCCGCTGATCACATCCTTCGTGGGGATTTTCGCGTTTGTTGTCGCCTATGGCACGATCACCACGCATTTACGGCTTGCCCGGTTGCGCCGCGACGGTAGGGTGATCAACGGGCAGATTGGGCAGATCACCGCGCAAGTGGATAACGACAACGATTATCAAGTGACGGTGCAGCCTCATTTCATCACGCCAGATACAGGCGAGCGCATCACGGGGAAACGTACTTACACCGCAAATCACCTGAAGGGGATGGCATTACCGCAAGTGGGTACGCGAATTTTGATCACTTATCTTGACGCGAAAGCGTGGGAAGTGTTGTGAGCAGTTTATTGGATTACAATAGTGGGATGAGTGGCGGAGTAACGATCTATGCAACCGACGGATAAAGACGTATCAGCGACAGCCCCCGAACAGGATGCCGATTTTAACGGCGCGACTCCGACGCATGTGCCGCTTGAAACCTATCTTGAACACTATGCGGCGCGCGGATTTGAATGGGTGGAAGGGACACTGGTCGATATGTCGCCAGTCGTTGAAGAACACGATGAACTCTTTCAGTATTTAATTGGTCTATTCAATGTGTATTTGGGGCTGCGAACTGTTGGGAAAATCCGTGTTGCTCCCTTCACATTGTACCTGCCCACTTCTCCCAATCGTCGCCGTGAACCCGATATCATGTTCATCCGTTCGGAACATCAAGATCGGTTGCAGCATTCGATGGTCAGCGGTGCGCCGGACATTATCATCGAGATCGTGTCCGCCGAAAGCGTGGAGCGCGATTACGTCGATAAGTTCGATGAATATGAAGCGGGTGGCGTGCCCGAATACTGGATCATTGATCCTACGCGCCAGCGCACACGCTTTCACCGCTTGGGCGATGGCGGCAAGTACAACTTGATCGCCCCTGATGCTGAGGGCAATTATCAAACGCCGCTGCTGCCCGACCTGCGCGTGCATGTGCCAACACTGTGGGCAGCCCCGCTGCCGAACCTGATCGACACGGTACGCACTGTCGAAGCGATGCTAAGTAAATAACCCCATCACGGTTTAGGGTTTTTCATGTTGACCATCACTGTGAAGAATCGGTGGGCGGCACACAATCGCCCACCGATTTTTGTTGTTCGGATGTGCGCTGTGTCTGCACAAAAGTTCGGCTAAAATAGACGCAATATTCTGTCGCACGGGAGTCGATCTCGGATGAGCCGAATTTTCATCAATTATCGCCGCCAAGATAGTGAAGGCTATGTGGGTCGCCTATATGACCATCTCACGCAGCATCTTGAGAAAGATTTGATCTTTCTCGATGTGGAGATCAAACCCGGCGCGGACTTTGTCGAAGCCATCGAAAGCGCGGTACAAAGCTGCGATGTGTTCCTGCTGGTTATTGGACCTTCATGGCTGAATGCTGCTGACGAGCAGGGGCGGCGGCGCATCGACCTTGAGAACGACTTCGTCCGGTTGGAAATCGCCACCGCGCTTAAGCACAACAAGGTCATCATTCCCGTATTGGTTGGGCGGGGGCAAATTCCCAGCGCCAATGATCTCCCTGAAGATATTCGCGCGTTTGTACGCCGCAACGCTGTCGAGTTGAGCCACAACCGCTTCGCTTATGATGCTGGTCGCTTGGTCGAAGCGATCAAGACGATGATGCCCGCGCGCGGCGCAAAGGGGAGAGTCGCACCCGATGTGCTGTCCGAAAAACAGGCGCGCATAAAATCCGTGCGCGATGATCTGGTCAATGCGACGAATTCACCGCTGTATCAGGTGCGCGTGAACAACCGCTATTTCCCCGTGATTGGCGAAGGCAGCGCCGATGCGAACATCATGTTCATTGGCGAAGCGCCGGGAAAGACCGAAGCAGAAACGGGCAAGCCGTTCTGTGGTCCATCCGGCGAAGTGTTGGACGACATGCTCCGCTCGATCAACCTGAAGCGAGAAGACGTGTTCGTCACCAATCTGCTGCTTGACCGCCCGCCGGAAAAACGCGAACCCACGCCGGAAGAACTGGCGTTTTACATGCCGTTTGTGGATCGGCTGATCGACATTATTCAACCGGGCGTGATTGTCGCGCTGGGTCGGTTTGCGATGGACTATCTGCTGCGTAAGCTGGATGCGCCGGAGAAGGGCGGCACGATTACTAAACTGCACGGCAAGCTGATCAAGGCGAAGCTGCCTTACGGGGATATTCATCTCGTGCCGCTGTATCATCCAGCGGTGACGCTGTATAACCCGTCACAGAAAGAGACGCTGCGACAGGATTTCCAGAAGTTGAAGCTGTTCATTTAGGTGGTCACAGTGCCAAAAATCGTTGAGCGAAGGTGTGACACAAATCGTATGGAGCACGATGAACTTTGAGAGAAGATGTGTCCACATATGACCGTTTTTGAAAATGTTGTGACACATCACGGGTGTTATATGTATATAATACTGTGGTTGAATTAGGCAGTGTGAGAAGGAGTAGATCATGGAGACAACGCGCGAAGTCCCGCACGAAATCGTGGAGGAAAAATCGGCGGCGGCTGACGCTGGCAGCGCCGAACGCGTCCCCGTGAGTCTGGATGACTATCTGGCGAATTATGCCGCTCAGCATTATGAATACGTCGAAGGAGTGTTGGTCGAAATGTCGCCCGCGAGTCTAATTCACAACAACCTGATTTATTATGTCTTCGCGCTGTTGAATGCCTATTTTGAATTGACGCAATCCGGGCAAGTTGTGGGACAACCTTTTGTTATGCGTTTACCTGCATTTCCCGAACGCCGCCGCGAACCCGATTTGATGGTGATATTGAACGGTAACACAGGCACGCTTACGCCTACAGCAATGGATGGCGCACCGGACATTGTCATCGAGATTGTGTCGGATGAAAGTGTGACGCGCGATTACGGCGAAAAGTTTGAAGAATACGAAAAGGGCGGCGTGCCTGAATACTGGCTGATCGACCCGATTCGGCAGGATGCCGTGTTCTTCCGGCGCGGCGAAAAGGTGTATGCACGTCACAGCGCGGACGCGGACGGGCATTACGAGTCGCCAGCATTACCCGGCTTGCGCGTCCATGTGCCGACTCTGTGGGCGGATAAGCTGCCGGGTCCCGCCGCGACAGCACGGGCAGTCGCGGCGATGTTGAATCGATAGGTTTCACAAAGCGGACGCGCCGTTAGGGTTGTCCGTAGTTGTTTTTAACCTCACCCCGCACGAACTTCGTTCGAGCTGCCCCTCTCCCTGTGGCGAGGGGCAAAAGCATCTGGAAGTGACTATGTGTCAAATATGGGACGTTTTGAAGATTGTTTTAGGCGGGCGGCTCACGAGCCGCCCCTACAAACGGTGAGTCTGAGATAAAGCGAGTTTGGCACGGACGGAACGCGATGCTCCGCATCGACAGTTTCGCACGCCCCTAAAAAACGATCTTCTACAACTACGGACAAGCCTTGCTGCGCGTCCCTACTGATTTCTGAGAGGACACTTAGATGACCACCCTCACCCGATGCGAATGGCTCAATCTTGCTGATCCGCTGTACGTGCATTACCACGATACCGAATGGGGCGTTCCCCTGCATGATGACAACGGATTGTACGAACGCATCTGCTTGGAAACGATGCAAGCGGGATTAAGCTGGCTGACGATCCTCCGCAAGCGCGAGAACTTCCGCGCCGCATTTGATCACTTCGATCCCGAAATTGTGGTGCGCTACGACGAAGCGAAAATCAACGAACTGCTTGCCAACGCGGGAATCGTCCGCAACCGACTCAAGATCAACGCGATCATCCACAACGCGCAAAAGTTTCTTGACGTGCAAGCAGAGTTCGGCACATTTGATCGCTACCTGTGGGCGTTTGTCGATGGCAAGCCGATCACGAATTACAACCGCACGCTTGCCGACTACCAAGCGGAAACCGATCTCTCGCGCAAGTTGAGCAAAGACCTGCAAAAGCGCGGCTTCAAGTTCGTGGGATCAACCATTTGCTACGCTATGATGCAAGCTGTCGGCATGGTGAATGATCACATGGTTGAGTGCTATCGGCACGGGGAGATTAGGGCGATGTCTGGGGGATGATCGCCGCCGTGATGCCGCCTTGCCAGTCGATCAGCGTGCCGTAGCACTCGAATCAAAAGCGGTACAGAACCTTGCATTAAATGCTCCGCAAAATGCAAACGCTAAGGTAACTACGCAAAGATCGGAATTGTCCGCTGTACAAAGAATGTTGAAAAGTGCTGCCGATACTACTGAAAAAACTCCGCACAAGCTCACTCCAGCACTGATTAAGTCAGTGCGTGAGCTTCTAAGGAAGGAAAGAAGCGTGGACTCCTTATTTGAAGTCTCTCGCTTCATCAATGCAGCATCAATCGCACTTGATGAGGTTTCGGAAACAGACGTGTATGACCAAATTTTTGAGGGATTAACAGAACTGATGAATGAGTATCATGCTGCGGAATAGAAAACTGCCATTACATGGAAGGAAGTACATGCAGCATTGCAGTGAATTGCTGCAACCAAGTAAATAAGAGCATATACGAGTGAGAATCGCGTATAATCATGGGGAGAGTGTTTAAGGAAAACCCTATGACTCAACAACTTGAAAAGGTATTCGCGGAAGCCGCGAAGCTATCCGAAAGCGAACAAGAATCGCTTGCGGAGTGGATTTTTAGAAGTGATTGTAGATGAGCGCGAATGGGATGACCAGTTTGCCCGTTCACATCACATTCTCGATCAGTTGGCAGCCGAAGCGTTAGCAGATTTTGAAGCGGGAAGCACATAGGAACTCGATCCCGATCAACTATAAAATCACGGCTTAATCTGCGCTTTCGCAAGATGTGCGCGGCGCTCCCTGCGGATGTTCGCAAACAAGCCCGTGATGCTTACAAACTGTTCATGACTAATCCAAACCACCCAAGTCTACGGTATAAACAGATTAAGGGCGCAGTGTATTCGGTTCGCATTGGGCTTCATTATCGGGCGCTCGGCGTGCGGCAAGGGGAAAAATCATATGGTTTTGGATTGGTTCTCATGCCGATTACGATAAGTTAATCTCCAATCTATAGTTTCTACTTCCCCTGCGAATACAAACTTCAGCGCGTCGCGTGCGTAATCCCCATCAAATAGCTGTTACGAACACAGCAACTTCATCGGCACACTGGCATAGTAAAAAAAGAGATGCTTTCGCATCCCTCAACGTTCACTTATCGCACCCCTTCGACCTTGCGCTGATTGAACCACACGTGCGCGCGGTGAAAATGCAGCTTCACCACTTGATCCGGTATCAACGGTAGCCCGTTTAACTCGCGCTCCAACGCCCATAAGCGTTCGATGATCGCCTTTTTGTTGGCGGCATCGGTGACCATCTCGGCGCTTGCCCGTGCGCGAATCCAATCGCCATCGAGCGTACTGCGGCACACAATCACCATCCACAAATCTTGATAGGTGAAGATATATGGTTTGCCGTGCGGACGCGCGAGAATCGTGTAGGTGTCGAATCCGCTTGGGGCAGGACGAGTCACATCTTCAGCGATGTTTTGAGCCTGCGCGGTTTCGTCGTCCTGACCATCGTCGCTCAAATAATAAATCGTGTCGTCGTCGTTGTTCATGGATGCCTGCCAATAATCACAGAGACGCGCGGGGCGTGTCCGAATAATGTTTGAGATGAGTTTCTATAGTATATGTGCAGGGTACATGGAAAGAATGTAAAGCTTTATTTGTGCTTTTGCATGGGAGATTGGTACGAGTGGAGAATTACTGTGCATAGGACGAAGGTCATGGGAATTTATTCGGAGGGATAGAGGATGTCGCATTTTGGGTGGTGACGGGCGGCTCACGTCGTAACAAGTTCCGCGCCGCCCCTACAAACGCTTACACAACGGGTGCGCGTTGAGTCACCCGCATATTGAGTTCACCTTTCACTCGCAGCGTGACCAGCGGCAGCATCTCGACAGTTTGACTGGGCAGGAGCGAAAGGTCAAACTGGCTGGCAATCGCGGCAACGATCAAGCGGGCTTCCATCATGGCGAAACTGTTGCCAATGCACACGCGCGGACCGCCGCCGAACGGGAAGTAGGCATAGCGCGGCAGACGCTTCTCGAAGTCGTTCACCCACCGTTCCGGCAGAAACACGTCCGGCTGATCGAAGTAGCGGGGGTCATGGTGCATCGCATACGGCGAGATGAAAATCCCCGTGCCTTTTGGGATCGGGTATCCGCCGATCTCGATGTCTTCTTGCGGCACGCGACCATTGAGAATCCATGCGGGGGGATAGATTCGCATCGCTTCTTTCACCACCCAGTCGGTGTATTTCAAGTTCGGTAGATCGCTCACGGTTGGTAAGCGGCGCGATCCGTCCGGCTGACCTAACACTTGATCGAGTTCTTCGCGCAGTTTCGCGGCTTTGTCGGGATTTGCTGCCAGCAGATACCACGCCCATGTGAGCGCGTTCGAGGTGGTTTCGTGTCCAGCCGCCATCATGGTCACGGCTTCATCAAGCACCTGTTGGTCGCTCATGCCAGCGCCGTTTTCTTCGTCCTGTGCCATCAGCAGCATCGAGAGCAAATCGCCGCGATCTTCGCCTTGCGCGATCAGCTTGCGGCGCGATTCGATGATCGGCTTCATGGTGATATCAAGCGCGTGGACGGCTGCGCGCATCTTGCGGTGGCGGGGCAGCGGCAGCCACAGCGGCGGGACAAATCCGATACGGTAAAAGTCTTGACTCAATTCATTGATGGCGCTGACCGCTTCACCGATGCCGTCAGCTTGTTCGCTTACATCGGCATCGTACAGCACTTTGGATACGACGAGCAGCGTCAAGCGGGTCATCACTTCATGGATGTTGAACGTTTGCCCATCACGCCACTGGTTGAGCATTCGCTGGGTGAAATCGACGGTAACTGCCCCGTAATTTTCGATGCGTTTGTGGTGAAAGGCGGGCTGCGCCATTTTGCGCTGGCGCTTGTGGAATTCGCCTTCGCTGATGAGTAATCCGTTTCCTAGCGACTGCTCAAAAATGCTGTGGTCAAGGTCACTTTTGCGAATCAGGTCGGCTTTTTCGACCAACACCTGCTGGATGAGATCGGGATGGTTGACCTGTGTAATCGTTTGATGGAGAAACTTATAGCGCACAATGTCGCCGTAATCAGCGCGCATCCGCGAGAGAAACGCGAGTTCATCGGCGCGGAATTCTCCCAATGCGCCGAAAATGGGATTGCTTTTGTGAAATGGAACGACTTTACGATGGGCGCTGACCGTCACAGCCATTGACTCGACTCCTGATCGCTCATATGGCGATTTTCTGGACATTCTGTACAAAACTGATACCAGCGTATGAGGATTTTACACGCTTGTCAAATGCGATCTTGGAGGTTGTGTCTAGAATTGATCGCGTGTATAGAATATCATAGCGGTCATTTAGATTCACCCGTATAGAGAGATGTTCTTGAGATGAATACCCCACTCCGGCGCGTCGATGATGACCGCCGCCCCGACCGCCGCCGCCAACGCACACGACGGTTGTTAAGCGATGTCCTGACCGCATTGATTCTGGAAAACGGCTACGACAGCATCACGATCCAGAACATCACTGACCGCGCCAATGTGAGCCGCGCCACGTTCTATTTGCATTTCACCGACAAAGAAGATTTGTATCTGTGGAGTTTGCAATCGCTGTACGATGAACTGGTCGCGCAGCTTGCGCCGCTGACGCGAGATAATCTCATGCCGGATGGCACGCCGCCCAGTTTGATCGTGTTTCGCCATGCCGCCGAACACCGCGATTTGTATCGGATTATGCTGCGGTCGCAATCCAGCGCGTCGATTGTGCAGCAGGTGAAAAACTATGTCGCGGGACATTTGCGCGATCAGATGGAAACGTTTGCCGCACAGCACGGGATCACGCAGTTTGCGCTGCCAATGGATGTGCTGATCGAACACATGGCGAGTTCACTGATGGGGCTGGTGATCTGGTGGCTGGAGACAGATACGCCGCACAATGTTGAAGATATGGCGCGTTTGTTCCAGCAGTTGAACGCGCCCGCGTGGTTATATGCGTTCGGGATGAGTACAGGGGATGTAAACAGAACGAATGTGCCGTATACTGATCTCAAGAAATCACTAGGTATAGCGAATGACAACACAGCTTGAATTGTTTGTAGAAGAAAAATCTATCTCTAAGAAACGTCGCAAAAGCCCTGACGGCATTGCAACAAACGATCTTGTCCACAGCGCACATATAGGTACAAATCAAGAGCTATTTCCGCACGTTATGCAACTTTATGTCAAGCAAGGCGCACGAATTGCCGATGTAACGTTTGGAAAAGGGGTTTTCTGGAAAGATGTTGACTCTGATCTGTACTCGGTAATCAAGTCGGATATTTTTGTGCATGCGGAGCAAGGGGCAATCCTCCAAGCAGATTGTCGTGCTCTTCCATATGCATCAAATTACTTTGATTGTGTTGTGTTTGACCCACCCTATATGCACACACCGGGCGGTACAGCACATCAAAACCATCAGAATTTTGAAAACTACTACCGTAACAATTCACCGCTTGACAAAGAGAACACTCACAAATACCACGAAGCCGTACTTGCGTTGTATTTCTCGGCGGCTAAAGAGGCGTATCGGGTTCTTAAGCCAAATGGCGTATACATTGTGAAGTGCCAAGATGAAGTGTGCGCTAATAAGCAGCGGCTTACGCATGTGGAGATCATCAATCAGCTAAGCGAAGATGGTTTTATCACCGAAGATTTGTTTGTGCTGGTACGCAACACCAAACCCGGCGTAAGCCGTATTAAGCAACAGCAGCACGCCCGCAAGAATCACTCGTATTTTCTGGTGTTTAGAAAACCAAAGGCTCAAAGAAAAAGTCGCCGAACATCTTGACGTGAAGTGGTGGTGTCGCTGTACTCAAGGCAAGATATGCACTTGGCGGATCAAGATAATAGATGCGCTGAATTTGGGCAACATAGGCTTGATAAGCGCGCCACTGGCTAGGAACGGTGATTTCAACGACTTCGAGTGTGCGTTGATCCAACTTGGTTTCTGCAAGCCCAAAGAACATGCCAATGTAACGATCATTCGGAAACGCCATATCGAGGATGCGTTGATGTACCCAAAATTCAGAAGCACGTTCTCGCGTGGATGTTTTAACCGCAACATGTAAGTTCTTGCTGCCAACCTGAAACAGCAGATCCATTGTGAGAGAAATTGGAGTATCTCCAAGACGAAGAACTAGCCGTTCGCTCGGGAGTGTCCCTAAATATCGACAAAGGAGATGCGTGAGCAGGTATTGAAAGTAAGTGCCGGGCGTTTGTCGATCTCCGGGATTAAGTAAATCGACCAATGCCGAAAATGCCATCACCAGCGTGTAGCAAGCGCGTGTTATTGCTTGAGTATCGTGTGTATCGACGAAATTACGCTGCTTTACCGACGTTAGAAATGGAATGATAAGGTTTTCATCACCGAAGATTTTTGTGTTTACAGCGCGTGAACGCCGTACACCGTCGGGTGAAACAAACGCAAAATATGACTTTCCTACAACCCTCGTAATAAGTGATTGCTTTTGCTGCACATTGAGCGCGAGCAGAGTCGCAATTCCGAGTTCTATGAAAAGATCAGTGAGATCGTCTCCGGCTGGATCAATACTTATTCGCTTTTGAATTTGGTTGAACAACTCAATTGGACTACCTGCGCGATTAAAGCGTGGCATTGCTCACCCCAAATACGCCGAAATGATCGCCGGGTCTTGGCGCATCGCCGCCGCCGCGCCATGATGCGCGATTGTGCCGCGTTCCAGCACATAGGCATCATCCGCGACTTGCAGCGCCTTCCGCGCGTTTTGCTCCACCAGCAGAATCGGAATCCCCTGCGCCTTGATCGCCGCGATGATGGCGAACACTTCGTTGACGAGCAGCGGCGCAAGTCCCATGCTTGGCTCATCAAGCATCAACAGGCGCGGACGCATCATGAGGGCGCGACCAACGGCTAACATTTGCTGTTCGCCGCCGCTTAATGATCCGGCTTTTTGGGCATGGCGTTCTTTTAAGCGTGGAAATCGCTCGAAAATGTCGTTTAGATCGCGTGTGATTCCGTCAGTGTCGCGGCGCAAATGCGCGCCGATCATGAGGTTTTCTTGCACGCTCATGTTGGCGATGATCTGCCGGCCTTCAGGGACTTGCACCAAGCCGAGCGCGGTCACACGATCCGCCCGCCATCCGGTGATGTCGAGCCCATCGAAGATCACGCGACCTTTGGTGGGCTTGAGGATGCCGCTGATAGTATTGAGCGTCGTGCTTTTGCCCGCGCCATTCGCGCCAATTAAGCTGACAACCTCCCCCTCATCGACGGCGAAGCTGATGCCGTTGAGCGCGCGGATTGCGCCATAGCTGGTGTGCAGATTTTCGACTTCAAGCAGACGTTTTGCCATTTAACCACCCGCCTCTGCCGTGCTGACCTGTGCGTCTTCGTCTTCGCCCAAGTACGCTTCCACGACTTGGCGGTTGTTCTTGATTTCTTCGTGCGTGCCATGCGCGATGATCTGCCCGAAGTTGAGCACATAAATCTCGTCGCATACCTGCTGGATGAGCGACATGTCGTGTTCGATGACGAGTACGGTGAGTCCATCGGCGCGCAGACGCAAAATTTGATCGCCCAATTCACGGGTTTCAATCGGGTTCATGCCCGCTGTCGGCTCGTCAAGCAGCAGCAGTTTGGGCGCTGTCGCCATCGCGCGTGCCATCTCCAAGCGCCGTTGATCGCCATAGGGGAGTGCGCCCGCGCGGGTATCGGCGTGCTGTGCGAGATTAAATTCGGTGAGCAATTTCATGGCGTGGTCGCGCATGTGGCGATTTTCCGCGCGAAAAGCGGGGGACAGTACCAGCGAACTCAAAATCGATGTATGCCCGCGTCCATGCTGCGCGATGAGCAGATTTTCGAGCGCGGTCATGTCGCCAAACAGACGGATATTTTGATACGTGCGGGCGATGCCTAGCCGCGTGATTTTGTGCGGCGGTTGGCGTGAAATATCCGCGCCAGCGAAGCGAATCTCACCGCTGGTGGGGTGATCGAGTCCGCTGATGTTGTTGATGAGCGTGGTTTTGCCCGCGCCATTGGGACCAATTAAGCCGACGACTTTCCCCTGCGGGGCGGTCATGTTGACATTGGTGAGAGCGTGCAAGCCGCCAAAACTACGTGAGACTTTGTTGAGTTCGAGCATGTGGGTTATGGGGTTTGACAGGGATATAAGTGAACAAGGCGACGTAAATTGGCGTTAACGCGGGTCATGTTTTGCCCGCCTTTTTGAGACGCGTCTTCAATTGAATCATGGACAGAACATGACCCGCAAACAAATACTCGTCAAATTCATCTAATTCTTCTGGTGTGATTGTACCTTCGCTGTTTTCGTCCATGAGGACTTCTAAGCGTTCACCAAAATATGCCGGAATTTTATAGGCGATGATCTCGTCAAGTGACGGCGCTCCGCCTAAAAAGGACGCGATTTCTTCGAGCAGTGTGCTAACTGGAGCTGTGGTCATGGTGCAAGTACCTCACTATCCACTTGGCTTTATGGTAGCACGAGAGTCGGGCTTCTCGTCGGGATCGCCGCGGATGCGCCGCCAGAGTTTCGCCCACCCCGCGGGATTGACCAACCCACCCGGCAGATAGACGATCACGAGCATGAGCACCAAGCCGTTGATCACGCCGCGATACTCTGATGCGAAGCGCAGCACTTCCGGGAGCGCGGTGAGCGCCATGCCACCGACAATCGGACCGATCCATGTGCTTGTGCCGCCCAACACGGCGAACGCCAAAATCTGCACCGCTTGGTCGAACCCGAAATCGCTGGGACTGATGATGCGAGTGAGGTGTCCGCTTAACGCGCCCGCGCCGCCTGCCAGCATCGCGCTCAGAATGAACACGACATTTTTGACGAACACTACGTCGATGCCCATATTCGCGGCGACTTTTTCATCCTGCCGGATCGCCGCCATCGCCCGCCCAAAACGGGATCGATGCAAGCGAATGACAAAATACGCGGTGAAGATCAGAAAGACGATCAGATGCCAGTTTTCGGTCAGTTTAGGGATGCGTTTGATTCCTAACGCGCCTTCGGTGATGACGACACGCTCACCGATGATGCCGCTCACCAGCGGATCGAAGTTGAGAATCAATATTCGCACGACTTCGCCAAAGCCAATCGTGGCGATAGCGAGATAGATATCGCGCAGACGCAGCACGGGAAGCCCAATCGGCACAGCGATCAACCCTGCCAGCGCCATCCCGCCCGCGATGCCCACGCCAAGCGGCAAACCGAGCTTCTGCGTGATGATCACGCCCGTGTATGCGCCAATCGCCATGAAGCCCGCGTTTGCCAGCGAAAACATGCCTGTGTACAGCGTCAAATAGATGCTCAAGCCGAGAATGGCGTTAACGAGCATGAATTGAAATACGGGTTCGCTGATGCCGATGCTGCTCAAAAATTCCATAATGCCCGCCATAATAAAGAGAAGGATTCACCGCACAGGACGGTGAAGTGACCGGAAGTAAATTATTAGCGAATCAGCCCCCACCCCCTAACCCTTCCCCGCTGGCAGGCAGGGGGAAATTTGTTGTGTGAGGGGGGTGAAAAGCAAGAGACTTACTGAGATCACTGAAAACGCAGAGGAAAGAGACTGCAAATACTCACCGAAGTGGAGAAACTTGCTTTGTGCTTCTCTGCTGCGAAACATCTTTATGCGCGTGTCTGCTCTTTTTGCCCGATCAAGCCCTGTGGACGCACCAACAGGATCAAGAACAGCAGCGTGAACACAATCGCATCACGGTAGTTGCTGCCGCCCGCCGAGATGCTGAACACTTCGAGCGCGGCGACCACAAAACCGCCGACAAGCGCCCCTTGAATATTGCCCAAGCCGCCCAACACAATCACGGTTAAGCCTTTGAGCGCGATAGAATCTCCGATGAACGGGGTCATCGAGTTATATGCCAAGCCGAACAGCACGCCCGCCGCGCCCGCCAACGCCCCCGCGATGAAGAATGTGAGCGTGTAAATGCCGCCGACGTTGATCCCCAACAGGCTTGCCGTGCGCTGGTTAAAGGCGACGGCGCGCATCCGCTGACCGAGCCGTGTGCGCTGGACGAGTGCTTGCAGCAGCACCATCAACGTGACTGCGGTGAGCAAAATAATCACTTGAATAGGGGTGACGTTGAACGGAAGCCCTTGAATGGGTTCATTAGGGATGCTGCCGATGGGGAATCGCTGCGGCTGCGTGCCAAACACCAACTGCGCGATGCTGACGAGCAAAATCGACGCGCCTATGCTGCTGATCAACTGCGAGATGCGCGGCGCGTTGCGGGCGCGCAGCGGCGCAAAGGCAACGCGCTCAAGCGCCACGGCGATCAAGCCCGCGCCGAGCATGGCGATAGGCAGACTTAACCAGATGGGCACGCTCAAATTCAGCACCGCGATCAAGCCGATAAACGCGCCCCACATGAATACGGCGCTGTGGGCAAGATTGAGAACACCCAAGACGCTGAACACCAGCGCGTAACCGAGCGCGAATAGGCTGTACACCGACCCCAACCAGATGGCGTTGACAATTTGCTGCGTGACATTCATGCGCGGAGTCTCATACAGAGTGCAAGAATAAGTTCGCGCTTATTTTAGTCACAGGCGCGCACTCACGCCAAAACTTCGCGTCCTCAAACGACGGATTGCCCCGCATTGGGAACAAAAAAACGCGGCTGATGCATCGCGTAGATACGCATCAGCCGCGCCTTGCTAGTTGACAACAATCACCCGAACGTGCTTGCCGTGTTCGGGGAAACGAACGCTATTCCACCATGCCTGTTTCTTCGGTCAGCACGACAAACGCGCCGTCGCGCACGATTTGTGCGATGGGATCGTGAATGGGGTCACGGTTTTCGTCGAAGCTGAAAATGCCCAACGGGGTCGGGAAATCGACGATGCCCGCGAGCGCGTCACGCACTTCGGCGCGGTCGGTGCTGTCCGCGCAGCGGATCGCGGTGGCGATGAGCCATGCGCCCGTGTATGCCTGAGCCGCGAACTGGTCAGGTTGATAATCGTAGGCTTCTTCAAACGCGGCAGCGAACGCGACACTTTCGCCCGTCGGGTTCGGGTTGCCGATGTTCCATGCGCCGCCGACGATCAACCCTTCGCTGTCTTCACCTGTCTGCTGGAGAACAGCGGGGCTGTTGAAACCATTGCCGCCGAGAATGAAACCATCATAGCCAAGCGCGCGCGCCTGAATGATGATCTGCGTGGCTTCGGCTGCAAGGGCGCTGACCGCCAGCACATCGGGGTCGCCGTTGATGAGGTTTGTTAGCTGGGCATTGAAGTCCACGTCGCCTGTGGCGTAGGTTTCTTCGCCGATGATTTCGACACCATTTTCTTCAAAAGCGGCGCGCATGACTTCAAAACCGCTGACAGTGAAATCGTCGTCATTGGCGTAAAGCAAGCCGACGCGCTCGAAACCGAGCAGCTCGCTCGCTTGCGCGACGACACCGGGGATAACGGCGGCTTCGGGAAGGCTGTTGCGGAAAACGAAATCGCCCATATCCGTGATGCCAATCGCCGTATTACTCACGCCGAGAACGGGCGTACCCGCTTCTTGCGCGACTGGGTCGGCGCTGAAGGCTTCCCGGCTCAACGTTGGTCCGATAACGGCGACGACTTGATCTTCATCGACCAGCTTGGTCATGGCGGCGATTGCCTGTTCGTTTTCGCTGGCGCTGTCTTCAAAAATCACATTGAGGGTTGCGTCACCGAGATAGCCGCTGGCATTGATTTGATCAACCGCAAGCTGCACCGCGTCACGCTGTGCCACACCATACACCGACGCGCCGCCGCTGAGGGTGAACAGCGCACCGACGTTTACATCACCGCTGAGACTAGCGGGCGCATCGCAGACTGGTTCCGCGCCCATTTCGACAGGTTCGACCATGGGGGCTTCCTGCGCGGAAACCAGCATGGGGATCAACAAGGCGAAAACCAACAAAACGCTTATCAAACGTTTGCCATTAAGAGACATTGCTGCTGACTCCTCACTAAGTAAGTCAAAGATAGGTAACGCTAACGGTATATGGTATCGCAACAAGCACGAGTTGACCAGCAGGGGAAGCGATAACCGCCAACCCACTTCATTTGCTCCCACCGGTGAATTGACGCGATGTTGATCGCACTTTATCAATGCTGCTTTACGTTTTTCATTTCTTAATCTTTTTTGTCCACTTCGCGTGAACATTTAAGATATGTCGAAACCGCCTTACGGTTGAAAACCTGTTTGGCTATACTATGTTTCCGCGCGCCATCACCCTGCTTTGCAGGTGATCGTCCGCGACTATCGTGTGCTTTTCCGCCTGATAATCACACTCGTATCCGGTTTCCAGTTTTCATCTTTTTCAACGCCATAGGAGCATTTGTATGCAGCAAAACTTTCAACTGCTGCGCGCCAAAGTCCCCGCCTCTCTGTGGATCGCAGTGATCCCGGTGTTGGTGGTGGTTGTTTTGGCGCTTGGGATGGGCAGCGCCGCGCCAATCGAAGCGCAGTCACCCCCTACGATTCTCATCAACGAAGTTGATGCGGATACCCCCGGCACGGACGCGCTCGAATTTGTCGAACTGTGGTCTAGCACCCCGAACACGCCGCTTGATGGCTATGTGCTGGTCTTCTTCAACGGCAGCGCGGCGAACGACGCATCTTACGCGGCGTTCGATCTCGATGGCTTCACCACCAACGCGAACGGATTCTTCCTCGCGGGGAATAGTGGTGTGGCGGGCGCGTCCTTCACATGGGCGGATAATTTCCTACAAAACGGTCAGGACGCGGTGGGTTTGTATTTGGGTGATGCGACCAGCTTCCCCAGCGGCACACCCGCGACGGCGACCAATCTCGTTGATGCCGTCGTCTACGACACCAGCGATGCTGACGACGCGGCGCTGCTGGCTATCCTCACGCCCGGTCAGCCGCAAATTGATGAGAACGCCAATGCCAACAGCGCTACGCAGTCGATTCAACGCTGCCCTGATGGCGCTGGCGGCGCGCGTGTGACCACCAGCTACGTCACAACCGCGCCCACCCCCGGCGCGGCGAACTGCGTGACCCCGCCGACACCCACCCCGACCAATACCGCCTCTGCTCCAACGAACACCCCAACTCCAACGGCAACCGCTACCGACACGCCTGATCCGTCGGTGGCTTGTCTCAACCCCGCCACGCTGATCTCGACGCTGCAAGATAACGGCGCGAACTTCGGTAACGCCGGTCCGTTCACCATTCGCGGTATCGTCACCAGCGACCTGCAAGAAGCGGGTGAATTCAGCGGCTACTACGTGCAAGAAGAAGATGTAGACAACGACGCGAACCCGCTGACATCCGAAGCGATTTTCGTGCGCCATACCGCCATCAACGTGAATGTGGGCGATCTTGTCACGGTGACAGGCACGGTGAGCGAATATAACTTTGGGGATGCGACCCCGCTGGGTACGCAAACCGAAATCGCTCCATCCAGCGTGACGATTTGCGGCACAGGCGCTGCGCTTCCTACCGCTGTGACGATCAACCTGCCGTGGACGAGCATCGCGGAACAGGAAAACTACGAGGGCATGATCCTCACCTTCCCGGCGACCAACAACCTGACGGTGACCGAAATGTTCCAACTAGGTCGCTTCGGGCAAATGGCGCTTTCGCAAGGTGGACGCTTGTATCAGCCGACGAATATCGTGCTGCCCGGCGCGCCCGCGAATACGCTCCAAGCCTCGAATAACCTGCGCCGCATCATCCTTGATGACGGCTTGATGGCGCAAAACCCCGATCCACTGGTCTACCCAAATCCCGGTTTCAGCGCCAGCAATTTCGTCCGTCATGGCGATACGGTCAGCAGTGCGCTGACGGGTGTATATGGCTACCAACCCGCGTGCTTCAGCACCGGGACGGGTAACTGCGGCACAGGCACGACGTACCAAAACAGCTTCAATTACCGCCTATTCCCGTTGAATCCGTCACTGGTCATGTTCAGCAATACCAACCCGCGCCCGACCATTTCCCCTGCTCCAGCGAATGTGGTGCGTGTTGCCAGCTTTAACGTGTTGAACTACTTCAACGGCGATGGCGCGGGCGGCGGCTTCCCAACAGCACGCGGCGCGGAAAACCTGCTCGAATTCCAGCGTCAGCATGACAAGCTCATGACGGCGCTTCTCGCGCTCGATGCCGACATTTACGGTTTCATGGAAATTGAAAATGACACGAATGGTCCGGGCACGGAAGATAACTCGCTCGAAACCATCATCAACGGCAACGCCGCGTTGAGCGTCAACGGTTTGAATGATCTCGGTCAAAACTACACCTTCATCGACACCGGGGCAATTGGCACGGATCAAATTCGTGTCGCGTTCATCTACCGCCCAGCAGTCGTCAACATGCTCGCTTACTGGGTGGATACCGATCCGATCAACAACCGTCCGACGCTTGCCGCGCTGTACGAAGAAATCAGCAGTGGTGAACGCTTCATTGTGGTTGTCAATCACTTCAAATCGAAGGGCTGCGATGGCGCGACAGGTCTCGATCTCGATCAGGGTGATGGTCAAAGCTGCTACAACGCTACCCGCATTTTGCAAGCGCAGCGGCTGAACACGTTCATCAATGGTACGGTGATCCCCGGCGCGGGGGGGGAAACCGATGTGCTCATCATCGGTGACTTGAACAGCTACGCCAAAGAAGACCCCATCACCACGCTGACTGGCTTCGGCTACACGGATATGGCGCAGACCTTCATTGGTTCAAGCGCGTACTCATACGTGTTCGACGGTCAAAGCGGCTATCTCGATTATGCACTGGGGAGCGCGAGTTTGCTTCCGCAGGTGACCAATGTGATCGAGCAGCACATCAACGCTGACGAAGCCACGATCCTCGACTACAACACGAATTTCCTGTCGCCGGGGCAAATCATCAGCTTCTACAGCACCAACGAATTCCGCACGTCCGACCACGATCCGGTGACGGTTGATCTCGACCTGTTCTCGCCGCCCACGCCCACCCCAACGGAGACACCCACTGGCACGATCCAGCCGACGGACACGCCTACCCCGACGAACACGGCGACGGATACGCCTACCTCAACCAATACGCCCACGGTGACACCGACCAGCACCACGCCCTCTGTGACGGTACTCATCAACGAAGTTGACGCGGATACCCCCGGCACGGACGCGCTCGAATTTGTCGAACTGTGGTCTAGCACCCCGAACACGCCGCTTGATGGCTATGTGCTGGTCTTCTTCAACGGCAGCGCGGCGAACGACGCA